>JAESGM010000038.1_pt1 | contig 449767 bp, 398 predicted proteins | sample 9269721 | NCBI WGS metagenome assembly JAESGM01 (sample SAMN15720920, study PRJNA650825) | algae metagenome | isolation source: Komarekiella atlantica HA4396-MV6 and co-occurring heterotrophs from... | place: USA: Theobald House, Kauai, HI | collected 2009-07-29 | reverse complement strand
GGGTCGGGGCGCCACTCGTGCCGCGAGGATCGGGCCACCAACGTCCCGCCGATCACCCAACCCCAGGAGCTGAGTAGTTACAATCTGAGAAGATCGGAGGAAGATCTGAGGGTGCGTGCCCGGCGCGCGGCTCCCCGCCGCCACACGGAATCCATCAGATCTTCCTCCGATCTTCTCAGATTTTCATCTCCTCTGCTTTTCAGTAGATCTTCCAACAACCCTCAGTCGATCGGCCTCAACCCCGCCAGGATCTGCGCCCGCTGCGGCTCCAGGAACGGCGCCAGCACCACCTTCTCCCCGAGCGTCGCCGGGTCCTCGTCGACCGCGAACCCCGGCCCGTCGGTCGCGATCTCGAACAGGACGCCCCCGGGCTCGCGCAGGTACAGGCTCCGGAACCAGTAGCGGTCGACCTCCCCGCTGTTCGGCACGCCGAGCGTGTTGAGCCGGTCGGCCCACGCCTCGTAGTCGTCGTCGGGGCAGCGGAAGGCGACGTGGTGCACCCCGCCCGCGCCGGGCTGCACGGCGGGGAGGTTCGGCTGCACCGCCACGTGCAGCTCGGCGTGCGCGCCTGCCGCCGCGCCCCCCGCGCCCATCTCGAAGACGTGCACCGTGTGCGTCGGGTGCTCCGGGTGCGCGTACGTCGTCGTCGGTCGCATGCCGAGCGCGCGCGTGAGCAGCGCCGCCGTCGGCTCCAGCCGCTGCACGCTCATCACGATCGGCCCCAGCCCGCGCACCTGGTGCTCCGTCGGTACGGGACTCCGCTCCCACGGCGTCGGCGCGTCGCCGCGCCCGCCGTCGTCGACGAGCGCCAGCCGCTGCCCCTCGCGGTCCTCGAACGGAAGCGTGAGGCGCCCGCCGCGCGTGTCGATCCGGTCGTGCGCCACGCCCAGCGACTGCAGGCGGTCGGCCCAGTAGCGCAGCGACGCCTCGCCGGCGACGCGCAGGTGGGTGCGCGTGATGCTGCGCGTGCCGCGGCGCTCGCGCGGGACGCGCCAGTCGAAGAAGGTGAGGTCCGTCCCCGGCGTGCCGACCGCGTCGGCGTAGAAGAGGTGGTAGGCCGAGACGTCGTCCTGGTTCACGCTGCGCTTCACCAGCCGCATGCCCAGCACGTCGGTGTAGAAGCGGAAGTTCTCGCGGATGCTCGCCGAGACCGCCGTCAGGTGGTGGATGCCGGTGAGGTGCATGGGTGTCGTCATTCAGTGGTGATCCGCACCGTCGTGCGCCACGGGTCGTCGGCCAGCAGCGCGGCGCCGTCGCGCGCCATGGCGTACCCCGCGGCGGCGAGCCGGCCGGCGACGGCGTCGACGTCGGCGGCGTGCGGGAGCACGATCGTCCACTCGAGCAGTCGCGCTTCGTCGTCGGCCGGCGGGCGGGCGCCGGGGCCGGCCCACGTGTTGGTGCCCAGGTGATGGTGGTAGCCGCCGGCCGCCAGGAACAGCGCGCCCGGGTACGACCACACCGTGCGGTCGAAGCCGAGCGCCTCCGAGTAGAAGGCGGCCGCCCCTGCGACGTCGCCGACGTGCAGGTGCACGTGGCCGACCGTCGTCCCCGTCGGCATCCCATCCCACGCCCGGTCGCCCGCCGCCGCGACCAGCCCGGCGACGTCCACCGGGTCGGTCGCCATCATCAGCTCGCGCGCCACGCGGCGCCAGTTCCCGCGCGGGCGGTCGGCGTACACCTCGATCCCGAGTCCGTCCGGGTCGTGTAGGTAGAACGCCTCGCTTACCAGGTGGTCGCCGGCGCCGGCCCGCACCCCGCGCTCGGCGAGGTGCCGCACGAAGGCGCCGAGCGCGGGGCGGTCGGGGAGGAGGATCGCGACGTGGTAGAGGCCGAGTCGACCGCGGGAGGCGGCCGGACGGATGCCGGGGCGGGCGCGCAGCTCGACGAGGGTCGCGTCGTCGCCCTGGGCGCCGAGTCGCGCCGCGTCGCCCGAGCGGTCCAGCACGCGCAGCCCGAGTACCCCCTCGTAGAAGGCGAGCGAGCGGGCGAGGTCGGCGACCTGCAGCCGGACGGCGCCGAGGCGCGTGGCGTCGGGGAGGCGACCGCCCGACGGCGGGTCGCCGTAGCTCCCCGGGGTGGCTGGCTCCGCCGTCGGGGCCGCACCGAAGATGTCGCGGGTCGAGGTGCTCATCGTGGTCGGGGTCAGCGCGCGGCGCGCCGGGCCGCGAGCGCGTGGTCGAGCGAGAGCCGGCCGGCGCCGGCCAGCGCGAGGGCGAGCGAGAGCCGGCCGGCGCCGGCCAGCGCGAGGGCGAGCGTGGCGGCGAGCAGCATCAGCGGGAACTCGATCCCGTTCGGGTTGAAGAAGCCGGCGCCGGCGTGCACGAGCAGGATCGCGCCGAGCATCACCGCCGCCAGCCCGGCCGCGGCGACGCGCGTCAGCAGCCCGAACGCCAGCGCCAATCCGCCGAAGAACTCCAGCAGCGCCACGGCGGGTCCGGTGACGCCGGGGAGCGGCGCGCCCATCTGCGCGAAGGCGCCCGTCACCCCGCCGAAGCCGTACACGAACAGCTTCTGCGCGCCGTGCGCCGCGAAGATCGCGCCGGTGGCGACGCGGAGGGTGGCGAGCGCCAGGTCGGCGCGGCGGCCGGAGTCGGGGCGGGCAGTCGACATCGGATCCTCGTGGGGGAACGGTGGGTGTGACAACACAGAAATGGTCGTGCGGGGTGGGTTGGGGCGGGTGTCTACGCGCCCGCGCGCACGCGGGCGAGCAGGTCGATCAGCGTCCGGAGCTCGTCGGCCGTCAGGTGGCCCACCTGCTGGCGGTGTACGTCTTCGAGCGGGCCGTCCATCCGGGCGAGCAGCGCCAGCCCCTCGTCGGTGATGCGCGTGCGGACCAGTCGCCGGTCCTCGGTGCTCCGCTCCCGCTCGATCCACCCGGCGTCCTGCATCCGGTCGAGCAGGCGGGTGACGTCGGGCACCGGAGTCACCAGCCGGTCGCCGATCTCGTGGCGGCAGAGGCCGTAGGGGCGGGCACCGCGCAGGATCCGTAGCACGTTCAGCTGCGTGGGCGTGACCCCGAACCCCTTCAGCGACTCGGCGAGCCCGTGGCGAAGCAGCGCCGCCGTCCGCTCCAGGCTGAGCAGTGCCTCGTGCGCGAGGCTGGTGAAGGGGCGGGTCTGCCGGAGCTCTTGCTGGAGGCGCGATTGCATGTCACAACATTACGTGTGATAACACATATATGCAAGGGCCCCGTCCGACCGCGTCGGCGACCGGAGCCGCTATATTCGCTCGCGATGTACGCCCCCCGCCACCGCATGCGCGCGACCACCGCCTTCGGAACGCTCGCGCTCGCCATCCTCGGCGCGTGCAGGGCGGGGGACGGCCGCCGCGAGCCCGGCGCCGAGTTCCTGCTGGCGGCCGGCGACTCGACCTACTGGGTGGACACCGACGCCCCCGGCGGGCGGCTGCGGGCGGCGCCGCTCCTGCTGGCGCGCTTCGGCGGGCGCCTGTACGAGGTCTACGCGGCCGACGACGACCGGTCGTACTACGACGCGGTGTTCACGTCGCAGCGCGTGTACCGGCGCGACCTGATCGCCGGGGACTCGCTGGCGGTGTTCGACGACGGGGCGGTGCGCGCACTCGCCGACCGCTACGCCGTCGCCAACCCGCACGAGCGGCCGCTCGACCCCGACGAGGACGCGGCGGAAGAACCGGGGACGGTCGCTACCTCCGAAGTCGCGCTGCTCGACGTCCACGGCCCGTACCTCACCGTGGAGCACCGCGCCGACGTCGAGCGCCGCGGCGGCGAGGCGCACGAGCACCGGCTGGGGCGCGCCGTGCTCGACCTCCGCACGGGGCGCCGCGCCTCGCTCTCGGCGCTCTTCGGCGCGCGCGAGGGGGCCAGGCTGGCCGCCGAGGGGCGGCGGCTGTTCGCGGCCACGCGCGACTCGGTGCGGCTGCGCGCCGCCGGCGAGTCGGAGGACGTCGCGGGCCCGGCGCTGCGCGCGCTCCGCACCCTGCGCCTCGACACCACCAGCTTCGGGCTGGCCGCCGTCGGCCGCGCCGCCGGGGTGGCGTTCGTGGCCGTGGGCGCCGACGCCGAGGGGCGCGCGGTCTCGCTCACCCTCCCGCCGCTCCCCGCCGCGACCCCCGCCTGGTGGACGCGCGAGGTCGCCCCCGCGCTCCCGGTCTGGACTCCCGACTCCGGCGAGGCGCGCTTTGCCCTCGGCCGCGCGGGGGAGCTGGTGGCCCGGGGGAGCGGCGGCGTGGTGCGCCTGGCCCTCCGCGCCCCCGGCGCGCGCCGCGCGCGCCCGCTGGGCGAGGTGGGTGGCCCGGTGCACCAGCTGCTCCCGCTCCCGCGCGCGACCGCCGCCGACCCGGCGCGCCGCGCGCTGCGCCGCGCCTTCGACGAGAGCGCGTTCTACGGCGAGGCGACGACCAGCGTCGCCTGGCGCCCCCGCTGACCTCCCCCCGCCCAATGGCGTTCTTCGCCCCGCGCACGCCGCGCGAGAGCCAGCACGAGACCTCGCAGCTCATGATGCCCGAGCACGCGAACAACCTCGGGCACGTCTTCGGCGGCGCGATCCTCTCGATGATGGACACCGCCGCCGCCGTCGCCGCGTACCGCCACGCCCGCAACAACTGCGTGACCGTGAGCATCGACCGCGTCGACTTCCGTGAGCCGATCCACGTCGGCGACCTGGTGGTGATGAAGGCGAGCGTGAACTACGTCGGGCGCACGTCGATGGAGGTGGGCGTGCGCGTCGAGGCGGAGGAGCTCACCACCGGCCGCCGGCGCCACACGAACTCCTGCTACCTCACCTTCGTCGCCGTCGACCGGAACGGGCGCCCCATCGAGGTCCCGCCGCTGCGCCCCGAGATGCCCGACGAGCTGCGGCGCTACGAAGCGGCGAAGGAGCGCCGGCGCCGCCGGCTGGAGGAGCGCCACGCCGAGAAGCGGCACGTCGCCGACGCGGCGCCCACGCCCACCCCCTGATCGTGCCACGCCCCACCCGCGCCCCCGCGCCCGCCCTGCTTCCCACCGCCCCGGCCGCGCCCGAGCGCCTCTACACGGTCGACGCGGCGAACCGCACGCTCCCCTTCGTCCGCCGCGTCGCCGAAGACCTGGTGCGCGACTACGCGCGCTGGCGCGCCCGCGTGCGCGCGGTCGAGGTGGCGGGCGGGCCGGGCGCGCGCACCGCGCTCCCCTCCGACACCGCGCGCCGGCTGCAGCGCGAGACCCGCCAGCTGGCCGCCGACATCCAGACCTCGCTCGGCGAGCTGGCGCTCCTGGGCGTGCGCTGCACCTCGCTCGAGGAGGGGCTGGTCGACTTCCCGGCGACGGTCGACGGCGCCCCGGCGTACCTCTGCTGGCGCCCGGGAGAGGACGCCGTCGCCTGGTGGCACCCCCGCGACGCCGGCTTCGCCGGCCGCCGCCCGCTCGACGGCGCGCGGGTGGACGCCGACGCGGCCGCGCACGCGGAGGGCGACGCGTGAAGCGCTGGCGGCTGGGCCTCCAGGACCAGGCGCGCCGCGCCTACCGCTCCCCCGACGGCGAGGCGTGGACGGTCGAGGTGCGCGCCCCGGGCGCGAGCAACGCGATGGTCGTCTTCCTCCACCCCGACCGCCTGGCGCGCCGCGACCGCTACGCCTGGTTTCTGACGGCGGGCCCCGAGGCGGACGACGTCACCGCGCGCCTGAGCGCCGAAGACGTGCTGAAGCGGCTCGACGACCGGGCGCTGCTGCGCTTGTACCGGAAGTCGATGGCGGTGGACAGTCGGGTGCCGAGGTTCGAGCCCGGCTGAGACCTGAAAACTGCGGGAGTCGTGACGGCGGGAGTCGCAAAAGCGGGAGTCGTGACTGCGTCGCTTACAGCTTGAGGCCACGCCGTAACGACTCCCGCAGTGTCGACTCCCGCCGTCACGACTCCCGCCTTTGCTGTTCACGCGCCCGCATCGGCATACGGCACCTCGATCTCCATCCCATCCCTCGCCACCACGGTCTCCGGAAAGAGCTGCCGCGCCTGCGCCTCCAGCTCGCGCGCGTCGCGCGAGTAGCGCGCTGAGATGTGCGTGAGGATGAGTCGCCGCACCCCTGCGTCGCGCGCCACCTGCGCCGCCTCGCGCGCCGTCGAGTGCCCCGTCTCGCGCGCGCGGTCCGCCTCGTCGTCGGCGAAGGTGGCCTCGTGCACCAGCAGGTCGGCGCCGCGCGCGACCTCCGCCGTCGCCGCGCACGGGCGCGTGTCGCCGGTGATCACGACCGTCCGCCCCGGGCGCGTGGGCCCCACCAGCGCCGCCGGGTCGACCGCGCGTCCGTCGTCGAGCGTGACCGTCTCGCCGCGGTGCAGCCGGCCCCACAGCGGGCCCTCGGGCACCCCCAGCGCGCGCGCGAGCTCCGGGTTGAAGCGCCCGCGCCGCTCGGGCTCCACGATCGCGTAGCCCACCGCGACGCTCCCCGGGTGCTCGACCGGGTAGGGGAGGATCGCGTAGTCGTCGCGCGCGATCGGCGTCCCCGGCTCGACCTCCGCCACCTCCACCGGGAAGGCCAGCCGGTCGCCGCCGAAGCCCAGCGCCTGGCGGAGCGTGCGCGCGGACCCGCGGGGGCCCCACAGCCGCAGCGGTTCCGTGCGCCCCTGGAGCTGTAGCGTGCGCGTGAGCCCGATCACGCCCAGCACGTGGTCGGTGTGCATGTGCGTGAACAGGATGTCGCCGAGCGCGAACGAGACGCCGTAGCGCATCATCTGGCGCTGCGTCCCCTCGCCGCAGTCGAAGAGCAGCGTCTCCCCCTCGCGGGTGGCGGCGAGGGCGGAGACGTTGCGCTCCACCGTCGGCCGCGAGGCGGCGGTGCCGAGGAAGCGGAGGGTCAGCGACATGGGCGCGGCGGCATGGGAGGCGAATATAGCCGGCCCCTCGGAGCGCCTCTCGGAGCGCCTCTCGGCGCGGCCGGCGGACGGCCGTGCGACGGCGTGACGGCGCCGGCCAATCGGGGGCGCGCGTCGCACGCGCCGTCCGCGCACGATGTGCGGCACACTTCGGTGAGTTGCGTCACCGACGGGCTCGCTGCCGGAAGCGCAGTCTGAACGGCGGTGCCTCCACGCCGGCTGCGGGTGGCGCGCACCGGACCGGCGGGCCCCTGTCTGACGCTCTAGCCCGCGCCTTGCCGAGTGCGGCGCCGACCATCGCGCGACGACCTTTTTCACCCGCTTCGCCACCGATGTCCGCCCACGACGACCAGTCCGACGCCCCGCGCCGCGAGCCGCCGCGCGACGACGCCGAGCGCCGCGAGGGGCGCGGCGCGACCGCCGAGCCGCCGGCGCGCGCGCGCGTGCGCCCCGAGGAGCGCGTCGAGCAGTACCCGACGCAGATGCCCGCCCAGCACCAGGAGGAGCCGGGGCTCGAGCGCGACCTCCAGCTGCGCCCGCAGTTCGAGGCGCCGGCCTACCGCGCGGCCGGGAAGCTGGAGGGGAAGGCGGCGCTGATCACCGGGGGCGACTCCGGGATCGGGCGGGCGGTGGCCGCGCTGTACGCGCGCGAGGGGGCCGACGTCGCCATCGTCTACCTGCCGGAGGAGCAGCCCGACGCCGAGGAGACCCGGCGCGCGGTCGAGGGGGCGGGGCGCCGGTGCGTCCTGATCCCCGGCGACGTGACCGACGCCGCCTTCTGCCGCGAGGCCGTCGAGCGCACGGTGCGGGAGCTGGGGCGCCTCGACGTCCTGGTGAACAACGCCGCGCACCAGAAGGACAAGGAGAGCATCGAGCAGATCACCGACGAGGAGTTCGAGCGCACCTTCCGCACGAACATCTTCGCCTACTTCTGGTTCGCGCGCGCCGCGCTGCCGCACCTCAAGCCCGGCGCGTCGATCATCAACACCGGCTCGATCACGGGGCTCGAGGGGAGCAAGACGCTCCTCGACTACTCGGCGACCAAGGGCGCCATCCACGCCTTCACGAAGAGCCTGGCGCAACAGCTCGTCGAGAAGAAGATTCGCGTGAACTGCGTAGCGCCGGGTCCGGTGTGGACGCCGCTCAACCCGCAGTCGAAGCCGGCCGAGCAGGTCGCGCAGTTCGGGCAGGACACGCCGATGAAGCGGCCCGGGCAGCCCGAGGAGATGGCGCCGGCGTACGTCTTCTTCGCCTCGACGGCCGACTCGAGCTACATCACCGGCGAGGTGCTCACGCTGCTGGGAGGCGACACGACCGCCGGGTGACCGGCGGGCGCCTCGTCGGAGGCGCGCAGGGCGGCGGCGTCCGTCTCGAACCGCGAGACGGCGCCGCCGCGCAGGGAAACACGGGTCAGCCGGCCTCGGCTTATCGCCGCACGAGGCTGCCAACGGCCCGCAGTTTGCTCGCAGCGGCGAGCACGCACGCAGGTTATGAGGCGGCGGAGTCCTGCTCCGCGGCGGCACAAGGGGGTGTGGCCGTCGGAGCGCAGTCCCGGGGAACGAGCGTGGAGGGAACCACCATGGCCGGCAACGCGAACGGGAGCACCAACGGGAACGGGGGGAAGAGCAAGCGCGGCTTCGCCTCGATGGATCCGAATCGGCAGCGCGAGATCGCCAGCAAGGGCGGCCGCGCGGCGCACGCCAAGGGGACCGCGCACGAGTGGTCGTCCGACGAGGCGCGCGTGGCGGGGCAGAAGGGCGGGATCGCGGTGAGCCGCGACCGCGCGCACATGGCCGCCATCGGCCGCGAGGGGGGCGAGTCGCGCAGCCGCGCCAGCCGCCAGGCGCGCGAGCAGGGGCGCGGCGTGTCGTCGGACCGCGAGATGCAGCGCCCGGTCAGCCGCGAGGGCGCGCTGTCGGACCGCGGCCTCGCGAGCGGCAGCCGCGCCGGCGGCAGCGAGACCCGCGGCGCGGACGCGCGCTGAACGCCCGGCCGGCGCACCGCCGGGTCGCGTCCGACCGTTCGTAGGACCTTTCGTACGACCCTCGCACGACCGTCCGCACGACGCCGACGCGGCGCCGGGTGCTCCTCGCACTCGACGCCGCGCCGCGTTCTGCCCCCGCCCGGGGGGCACCCGACGTCCGGCGTGTGACGCCCGCGCGCCTCAGGCGTCTACCTGGCGAGCGCCGCCCACGTCGCCTGCCGGCGACACCGTGGCGTGCTTGACACGGACGGCCGCGACGCTAGTTTTTTCCTACGTCGGTTCGGCCCCGGCGACCAGTCGCGGGGCCGTTTTCGATGCCGCGGGGCTGTAGCTCAGCTGGGAGAGCGCTGCAATCGCACTGCAGAGGTCAGGGGTTCGATCCCCCTCAGCTCCATACAAGCAGGTCGGGTCGCAGGTACGAAGGTTGCGACCTCGAGCATGAAGTCAGATCGTTACGCTGCCCGCCGCCGCTCGGTAGGACGGAGAGTTCCAATGACGGCGCGCGTGGCTAGCGTTCCATGACGCCAGGGGGCGGTGACCGACTCGGTCACCGCCCCCTCGTCGCGTTCCGGGCCCGCCGGTCGCTCGCGGTCAGCGGGCGAGGTCGGGCGCGGCGGCCAGCGTGGCCCCGAGGTCGGCGCGCATCGCGAACAGCGCGTCGGCCAGGAAGCGGTTCTCCTCCGCCTCGGCGCGTCCGGAGAAGTCGTCCATCGCGCGGAACCCCAGCCCGCCGATCCAGCGCACGATCGCGCTCTCCTTGACCGCCACGTCGAAGCGGCGGACGAGCAGCGTCTGCCCGGCGTCGCTGTCGCGTAGCGTGAGGCGCATCTGCGTCCCCTCCCCCTGGAACGGGCGGTTCAGCGTCCCGCTCATGAGGTGGCGCACGCCGAGCGGGATGTGCCACTCGGGGGCTCGACGCCAACGCACCGCCCAGCCGCGCTCGTGCGCCCCGCGGACGGCGGTCATCTCCCCGGCGAGCCCGTCCATGCCGACGTCCCAGATCATGTAGTCCACCCGCGAGTCGGTGCGGAGCTGCACGGTGTCTGGCAAGGGGCGCGCGGGGCCCTCGAGCGCCAGCAGCTCGCCGTCGGCGCGCGTGCGGAGGCGCACGGTCAGGACGTCCTTGTCGAGCCGGAGGTCGAGCCAGCGCGCCCCGCCGCGCGCGTCGGTGAGGGCGAGCGCCAGCTTCGACGGGTGGATCCACTTCCGCACGTACTCGGCGAACGCGGGCATCGTCGCCTGCAGGCGCGCCGGCTCGAAGCGGGCGCGCAGCTCGACCAGCCGCGAGCCGTCGGCGAGCCCGGTGCTCTTCGCCCCTTCCAGCGTCAGGAGGCGGCCGAGTGCGGCGGCGGTGCGGGGGAGCCCGGCGCGGAGGACAGGGCGGAGGTCGCCCTGCGGGCGCGCCAGCGCGGCCAGTCCGAGTTGCATCGCGGACGCGACCTCGTGCGCCCGCGCCCGCCCCACCGCGTGCTCGACGGCGGTGTTCCACTGCCACTCGCCGTCCCCCAGGCGCGACAGCCGCATGACGTGGCGTGCCTCGCCCGGCCGGTCGGGTGCCGAGACGCCGCCCGCGGCCTGGAAGAGGTAGCGCCGCCCGTCGGAGGCGCCCGACAGCTCGAGGGTGCGGGCGTCGGCTCCCTGGCTCGTCCACACCGCCGTGTCCCCCCAGAGCCGCGACGGGGAGAGCGCGTGCCGGGCCAGCCTGCCGCGGGCGGCCGCGAACTTGGGCGAGCGCTGCACGTCCACGAAGCGCACGGCCAGCCCGCCGAAGAAGTCGTCGACGTGCGCGCGGGCGGCCGCGGGGGCGGGGCCGAAGGCGCGGGCGGCGCCCTCGCAGCCGGTGCTCGCGACGACGGCACAAGCGGCGACGGCGGGCGCGAGGCGGCGCGCGGCGCGGGCGGCGACGGGCGGCAGGAGGGGGCGTGACAAGCGGTGGCGCGGACGGGGCAGGGGTTGCACGCGTTCTGGGCGGCGGGTAAAATACTAGCCCGCGCGCCAGCTGTTCCGTGCGCGGTGTACGGTGCCCCTTGGTGTAACTGGCAACACGTCTGACTCTGGATCAGAAGAGTCCTGGTTCGAGCCCAGGAGGGGCAATCCGCAGGGCGACACGGCTCCCGAAAGGGGGCCGTTTTCGTTTTCGCCCCCCAAGAATGTCCGGGCCCGGCGCTTTACTAGTGTAGGCCCGCACGTCGCCGCGGGCCTCGCCCCTCACCGCGCAGCCGAGAGGGCTGGGGAGCGCCATGATGCCGGACCAGATCCGCAACACCTCCGCCGACACCTTCGTCGGCTCCAACCGCTACGACGTCGAGCGCGAGCGGCTGCGCTCGCGCACCGCCGTGATCGGGCTCGTGCTCCGCGCCCTCGTGCTCCCGCTGCTCCTGAGCGCCGGGCTGGCCGCGCTGGGGCGGTGCACCCGCTGACGACCCGGGGCCCGCGCCCTGCACGCGGCGTACGCCATGGAGCCGTCCGCCCGCTTCGAGCTCGCCGAGGGCGCCGTCGAGGCGGGCGTGCGCTGGCTTCGCCTCGCCATCGAGACGATCGGCGCGGCGATCATCGCGCTCGGCCTCGTGATCGCGCTCGCCGCCTTCGTGCGCTCGTTCCGCCACCGCAACGACCCGGAGACCGCGACCGAGGGGTACAACGGCGTCCGGCTCACGCTCGCCCGCTACCTGGCGCTGGCGCTCGAGTTCCAGCTCGGCGCCGACATCCTGTCCACCGCCATCGCGCCGAGCTGGGACCAGATCGGCAAGCTCGGCGCGATCGCCGTCATCCGCACCGCGCTGAACTACTTTCTCGGCCGCGAGATGCAGGAGGAGTCGGCGCGCGAGCGGCGGCGCGAGGTCGCGGCCGGCGCCGGCGCGGCTACCGAGCGCTCGTCGCGCGCAGGATGAGCGTGGCCACGTCGCTCAGCCGGTACTCTCCCTTCTCCAGCACGCGCTCCGCCGTGCGCGCCAGGTAGTCGCGCTCCGCCGACGTCAGCGCCTTGGTCGTCAGGACCACCACCGGCACGCTCCGTAGCCGCACGTCGGCGCGCATCGCCGCCAGCACGCCGAAGCCGTCGAGCACCGGCATCATGAGGTCGACCACCGCCACGTCCGGACGGCGGCGGCGCATCGCCGCCAGTCCGGCCTCGCCGTCGGCCGCCTCCCGGACCGACGCGCCCGCGGCGCCGAGCACCTGCGTGGTGATGCGCCGCGCGTCTTCGTCGTCGTCGATCACCAGTACGTCGGGGCGCGCCCCCGCTGGGCGGCGCGCGCCCGGCGCGCCGGCGACCGCGCGCTCCACCGCCCGCGTCAGACGCGCGGCGTTGCTGGCCGGCGCGGTGCCCTCGTCGACGGCCGGGAGCGGGTCGCGCGCGGCACCCGCGGCCGCCGCCGTCTGCACCTTGGGAGTGAACGACACCACGCCCAGGTCGAGCGCCGCCGCCGCGCCGCGGGCCGCGCGCGCCGTCGTCGCCGGCAGGATGAGCAGCGGCACGTCGTCGAGCCCGTGGTCCTCCCGCAGCGCGTGCGCCACGTGCCAGCCGGCGCCCCCACCCGTGGTCACGTCGAGCACGATCAGCGCGGCCTCCTCCGACCGCGCCAGCGCCGCCACCGCGTCGGGGGTCTCCGCGGGCAGCAGGCGTACGTCGGGGTAGAGCGCGCGCGCCAGGTACGCGAGCGTCCGCTCCTCCGTCCCGAACACCACGACCGTCGTCGTCTCCACCCCCGCGGCGGCGGGGGATGGGGCGGCGGACGACCGGTCGGCGGCGGAGGGCGTCGCCCACACCGGCGACCCCGCGGTCGCGGCACCCGCGTCGTCGGTCGCCAGCGGGAGGCGCAGCGTGAAGGTCGAGCCCCGCCCGAAGGTGCTCTCGACGGCGAGGTCGCCGCCCATCAGCCGGGCGAGGCGGCGGCTGATCGACAGCCCGAGCCCCGCGCCGCCGTGGCGCCGCGTCAGCTTCGGGTCGGCCTGGAAGAACTCGTCGAACACGAACGGCAGCTGCTCGGCGGCGATCCCGATCCCGGTGTCGCGCACCTCGAAGTGCACGCTCCCGTCGTCGGCGCGCACGCACAGCGTCACCGCCCCGGCCTCGGTGAACTTGACGGCGTTGGCCACGAGGTTGAGGAGCACCTGGCGCAGGCGCCGCCGGTCGGCGTGCACCGGCGGCACCGGCCCGTCGGGCGCCTCCAGCGTCAGCACGAGCCCCTTCCCCTGCGCCTGCCCCTCGAGCAGCGCCGCCACCTCCTCGGTCACCGGAAGCGGGTCGACCGCGCCGAGCGACACCTCCAGCTGCCCGAACTCGGCGCGCGTCAGGTCCAGCACGTCGTTCACCAGGTCGAGGAGCCCGCGCCCCGTGCGCCGGATGCGGTCGACGTACTCCTGCTGCGTGCGCGTGAGCGGGCCCTCGATCTTGAAGTCGAGCAGGTCGGCGTAGCCCAGCACCGCGTTGATCGGCGTGCGCATCTCGTGCGAGACGGTCGCCATGAAGCGGTCGCGCGCCTGGGTGGCGTCGGACAGCGCCACCGCCTGGTCCTGCAGGTCGTCGCGGGCCAGCTCCAGCTCCGCGGTGCGGCGCACCAGCGTCTGCTCGGCGACGACGCGTTCGGTGACGTCGTTCTGCACGCCGACGAAGTGCGTCACCCGCCCGTCGACGGCGCGCACGGGCGCCATGCGGAGCTCGTTCCAGAAGAGCGTGCCGTCCTTGCGGTAGTTCCGCAGCGTCACCGCGACCTCGCGCTCCTCGCGCACCGCCGCGCGGAGCACGGCCACCTCGGGCTGGTTGCGGTCCTCCCCCTGGAGGAAGCGGCAGTTGCGGCCGACCGACTCCTCGACGGTGTACCCGGTGATCCGCGTGAAGGCCGGGTTGGCGGCGATGATCGGGTTGTCGGGCTGCTCGCAGTCGGTGAGGATGATCGCGTCCTGCGCCGCGCCGACCGACGCCTCGAGCAGGCGGAGGCGGTCGGCCAGCTTGGCCGGCAACGCCCCCGTGAACCGCGCGTCCGCTTCGTCGGCGCCCCCCGCCGCCTCGCCCTCCGCCATCACCCCCTCCCCTGTGGTCCCGGTCCGGTGCGGCGCGGTCCGCCGGGTGTCGGACGCCCGCGCGCCGGGCGCATTCCACGTTCTGTGCCAGCCGGCCGGGCTGTGCCAGCCGGCCGGCGTCAGCCCAGTGCACGCAGCGCGGCCTCGTTCGTCCGCAGCACGAAGCGCAGGATGGCCCGCTGCGTCTCCGCCGAGAACGCGCGCAGCGTCGACAGGGGGCGCAGCTGCGCGGGGACGCCGCCGAGTTGGTCGCGCGCGGTGCGCATCACGTACGCCGGCGTGCCGGCGGGGATCGCCGCCACGTCGTCGCGGCCGACCAGCGCCACGCGCAGGTTGCGCGCGTGCGGGCCGCGGTAGGTCGCGCGCAGCTTGGCCTCGAAGCGCGGGTCGGTGCCGACGAAGTAGAGGGGCCCCGCGGCCAGCAGCCGCTCGACTTCCGCCGCCAGGTCGGGGCGCACCGCGGCCACGACGAGCGGCTTCCCGGCGGCCGCCGCGGCGCGCGCCGCGGCGTCGGCGTGGGCGGCGCCGGCCACCACCAGGTCGGCGGCGCGCAGCGCGAGGAGCGCCGGGGCGCCGGGGGCGGCGGCGTCCAGCGCCGCGACGTCGACTGGCGCGGCGAGCACGCCGTAGTCCTCGTGCAGCTCGCGGCACAGCCAGGTGAGCTGGTCGTCGTTGCACTCGACGCAGGCGGCGCGGATGCGCAGCGTCTCCAGCGCGCGCCGCGCGTGCTCGGGGAAGTCGGGCGCCGCCAGCCCGCGCGCCAGGCTCCCGGCGAACACCTCGACCAGCCACTCGGTAGTCGGCGCGGGCGCGCCGGCGGCGGGGCGCCCGGCGACGACGAAGTGCGCGCGCGACGGCGGGCGCCGCTCGACGACCCCCTCGCGCTCCAGCTGCCGGTAGGCGGCGGTGACGACGCGCGGGTCGGCGCGCAGCTCGGCGGCCAGCGCGCGGGCGCTGGGGAGGCGCCCGTCGGGGCGCAGCGTCCCGAAGTGCAGCGCGCTCAGCACGCGCTGCCGCAGCGTCTCGCCGATCTCGTGGCGGCGCGCCACGCCCGGTCAGCCCGCCGCCGGCGCCGCCCGGTCCAGCAGCAGCGCCGTCGCCTCCTCCGGGAGCCGGCTGAGGACGAGGAGCTCGTCGCCGGCGCGCCAGCGCAGGTCCGGCGTGACGATCTCCATCGTCCCGCGCTCGACGCGCGCCAGCGGCACGACCGACTCGGGGAGGTCGGCGACCCGCGTCGGCGCGCCCTCGGAGACGCGGTAAGTCACGAGCACCGCCGTCCCCTCCTCGAGCGCCGACTCCCACGCCCGCACGTCCACCGGGCGGCCGAAGGCGACGCGCCCGCCGACGCGGTGCAGCAGCCGCGGCCCGGCGCCGCGGCTCGGGTGCCCGAGCGCCGGCAGCGCGCGCTCCACCCCGAAGGCGTCGTGCGCCAGGTGGGTCGCCAGCGCGTTCACCTCCGAGTTCGTCGTCACCGCGACCACGGTCGCCGCCTCCTCGGCGCCCAGCTCCGCCAGCACGTCCTCGTCGAGCGCGTTGCCGAGGCGCGCGTCCAGCCCCTCGGCGCGCGCGACCTCCACCAGCGCCGCGTTGCGGTCGACGAGCGTGACCGCGCGCCCGCGCTCCTGCATCGCCGCGGCCAGCCCGCGCGCCAGCGGGCCCGCGCCGACGACGATCGCCGCCTGGTGGGCGAGGCTCCGCAGCCCGAGCAGCCGCGCCACCGGCGCCGCGGTGAGCCCCTGCAGCAGCACGGTGATCGCGATCGTCATGAAGGTGATGGCGAGGACGCGCGTCCCCTCCACGAACCCCGCCTCGTCGAGCACCACCGCGAACAGCGACGCCACCGACGCGGCGACGATCCCGCGCGGCGAGATCCACATCACGAACAGCCGCTCGCGCCAGGTGAGCGCGCTGCCGCGCAGCGAGGCGAGCACGCACAGCGGGCGCACCACGAGCAGGAGCGCGAGCACGGTGAGCAGCCCGCGCCACCCCTCGGCGCGCACGATCTCCAGCGGAAGCGCGGCGGCGAGCAGCACGAACAGGATGCTGATGCCGAGCACCGTGAGCTGCTCCTTGAAGCGGCGCAGCCGGCGCTCCTCGGGGACGGCGCCGCGCTGCATGGCGAGCCCCATCACCACCGCCGCCATGATCCCGGCCTCGCTCTGCGCCCACTCGGCGGCCGCGAACGACGCCCACACGAAGGCCAGCGAGACCAGGTTGGTCAGCTCGGCGGGGACGAGCCCGGGGCGCCGCAGCACCCACGACAGCGCGAGCCCGCCGACGCCGCCGGCCACCAGCCCGACGAGAAGCCGCCCGACGTACCCCCACGCCCCGGTCAGCACGCCGATCTGGTGGACGCCCGCGAGGCCGAGCACCACGTCGACGACCGCCACCGCGAGTACGGCGCCGATCGGGTCGATCAGGATCGCCTCCCCCTCGAGCACCGTGCGCACACGGCGGGGGATGCTCACGCGCCGCAGCAGCGGCTGCACCACCGTCGGCCCGGTGACGGTCATCAGCGCGCCGAAGACGATCGCGACCGGGACGCTGAACCCGGCGATCAGCCACGCCGCGAGCGTCGCGCCGACCCACGACACGAGGGTGCCGATCGTGACCAGGTTGCGCACCTCGCGCATCGCGCGCCCCAGGTCGGCGAGGCGGAGGTTGAGCGCGCCGTCGAAGAGGATCACGGCCACGCACAGCTTCACGATCACCGACAGCCCGCCCCCCAGCGAGGACGGAACGATCACCCCCAGCCCCGACGGCCCGAGCGCCACGCCGAGGGCGAGCAGCGGGACGATGGCCGGGACGCGGAGGCGGTGGCCGACGATCTGGGCCAGCATCCCCGCGGCGACGGCCAGGGCGACCGTGAGCAGGGCCGGGTCGATGCTATGCACGACGGGAGGGTCGGCGTATGACGCACGAGAGCTGCCGCATGTCGGCCTGCGGAGCAAGGATGACACCAGCAGGTGCCCCCATCGGTGCCTCTCTCTGGCACCGATGCTGCACGTCGACGCCGCATGCCGAATCGAGGTTGCCGACCGGGTCGCCGGCCGTCCACGGCGCTCGCCCTCGCGCTCGCGGGCGCGCTGACGGGCGCCCTCGGCGCGGCGTGCGGCCGCGCCCCCGCCCCCGCCGCCGACTCGGCGTCCGCCGCACCGCCGGCCACGGTCGAGCCGGTGACCCCCGACACGCCCGCCCCGGCCGCGGACAGTGCGCCCGCGGTGCCGCCCGGCGTCGACGAGTTCCTTCGGTTCGTCGACCAGCAGCCGGCGGCCGACACGACGCGCCAGGTCGCGGCGCTCTCGGCCGACGGGCTGCGGCTGCTGGCCGGCGCGGTCGAGGCGCTCGCGGCGCGCGACACGGCGCTCGCCGCCGCGACGCAGCCGCGCGTCGCGACCCTGCGCGCGCGGGCCGACAGCCTGCGAACCGCCGCGGACACGGCGGCGCAGGCGCGCCTCGCCGGCGAGGCGACGGCGGGGGCGAGCGAGCTGCTGCAAGAGCTACAGGACCACGCGCGGCCCGGGCTCACCGACCGCGCGGCCGAGGCGCGGGCGGCCGCGGCGGAGCTCCGCACCGACCAGGGGCTCGGCGGCCAGCGCGAGGCGCTCGGCCGCTTCTTCCGCCGCGCCGCCGCAGCGGTCCGGGGGAGCGGGGGCGTCCCCACGGCCCGATAGGCGGGTGGGCTCCGACGCCCGCATCCTACAGGGGCGTACGCCCTCGTCCGACGCACGTCGCGGCGCGGTCTGACAGACGGATTCGGCGAAAACGATGACATTCATCGTCGTCGCCGCATCCCGGGGTTCGCCAGCGCGACGGGCGCTCTGCGGGGTGACGCGTGTCCCCCTCGACCGGACCCTTCGCCGCATGTCTGCCCCCTCCGTCGCGACCCCTCCGGGGCCGACGCGCGCACCCGCGCCGCCCCGGCCGAGCCCCGCGAGTCCGCCGCCCGGCGCCCCGCGCGCCCTCGACGACAGCCTCGGCGCGACCTGGCGCGCGGACCTCACCGCCGGGCTGGTCGTCTTCCTGGTCGCGCTCCCGCTCTGCCTGGGGATCGCGCTGGCGTCGAACGCGCCGCTGTTCAGCGGTCTGGTGACGGGAATCGTCGGCGGCCTCCTCGTCTCGCGGCTCAGCGGGTCGGCGCTGATGGTCAGCGGCCCCGCGGCGGGGCTGAGCGCCATCGTCGCCGCGGCGATCCTCGAGCTCGGGTCGTTCCCGATGTTCCTGACGGCGGTCGTGCTCGGGGGGGGGATCCAGCTCGCCCTCGGCGCGCTGCGCGCCGGGATCATCGGCTACTTCTTCCCGTCGTCGGTGATCCGCGGGATGCTGACGGCGATCGGCCTGATCCTGATCCTGAAGCAGCTTCCCTATGCGTTCGGCGCGGGGATCGCCGAGCAGGGGGGAGGCGGGGCGGACGGCACCGCCACGGTCGCCGAGAGCGCGGGGATGTTCGGTCACATCACCTCGGCGATCGCCGAGGCCGTCCCGGCGGCGGTGGCCATCTCGCTCGTCTCGCTGATCGTGCTCGCGCTGTGGGGGAAGATCGCGCCCACCAGCGTGCGCAAGGCGGTGCCGGCGCCGCTGGCGGCCGTGCTGCTCGGCGTGGCGGCGAAGCTGGTGCTGGAGCGGGCGGCGCCCGGGCTCGCGCTGCCGGCCGAGTCGCTGGTGCAGCTCCCGATCCCGGAGTCGATCGGCGCGGTCGCGTCGTACCTCGTGTTCCCCGACTGGACGGCGCTGACCTCGCCGGCGGTGTGGCGGATCGCGGTCACCGTCGGCCTGGTCGCCAGTCTGGAGACGCTGCTGAGCCTCGAGGCCACCGACAAGCTCGACCCGTACAAGCGGACGTCGCCGGCCAACCGCGAGCTGCTCGCGCAGGGCGCGGGCAACGTGGTGTCGGGGCTGATCGGCGGGCTGCCGATGACGGGCGTGATCGTGCGCTCGTCGGCGAACATCAACGCCGGCGCGATGACGTGGCGGTCGAGCCTGATCCACGGGGTCTTCCTGCTGCTGGCCGTCGTGGCGATCCCCGCGCTGCTCAACCACATCCCGCTGGCCACCCTGGCTGCGATCCTGCTCTTCACCGGCTACAAGCTGGCGCACCCGTCGGTGTTCCAGGGCGCGTGGCGCGCCGGGACCAAGTACTTCATCCCGTTCATCGTCACGGTGGGCGCGATCCTGCTCACCGACCTGCTGATCGGCATCGCGGTCGGCCTCGCGGTGGGCGCGTTCTTCGTGCTGCTCGACAGCTACCGCACGGCCTACTCGTACCACCTGGACGAGTCGGCCGACCACCACAACGTGCGGATCACGCTGGCGGAGGAGGTCACCTTCCTCAACAAGGCGCGCATCAACGCCGCGCTGCAGCAGCTCCCCGAGGGGTGCGTGGCGGTGGTCGACGCATCGCGGTCGCAGCACATCGACCCGGACGTGCTCGAGATCCTGCACGACTTCCAGGAGACGGCGCGGGCGAAGGGGATCACGCTCCGCCTGATCGACGTCCCCGAGCCGCGCCTGCGGGCCGGCGCCCACTGACCCACCCCGAACCACCCGCCACGATGTCAAACGGCCCCGCCTATTCGGAGATCCTGGAGCGCAACCAGCGCTGGGTCGCCGAGCGCACCGCCGAGGACCCGGCGTTCTTCGCCAGCCGCGTGAAGGAGCACAAGCCGCGCTACCTCTGGATCGGCTGCTCGGACGCGCGCGTCCCGGCCGACATGATCACGCAGACCGACCCGGGCGAGATCTTCGTCCACCGCAACATCGCCAACCAGGTGGTGCCGACCGACGCGAACATCCTCGCGGTGCTGCAGTACGCGATCGACGTCCTGAAGGTGGAGGACGTGATCGTCTGTGGGCACTCGGAGTGCGGCGGCGTGAAGGCGGCGGTCACGGGCGGCGCGCCGGCCGTGGTCGACAACTGGCTGATGCAGCTGCGGACGGTGGCGCGGCTGCACGACGACGAGCTCGCCGGGCTGCCCGACGACGAGCGCGTCACCCGCCTGGTGGAGTTGAACGTGCGCGAGCAGGTGTACAACCTTAGCCGGACGCCGGTGGTGCAGGCGGCGTGGGCCCGCGGGCAGCGCCTCACCCTCCACGGGCTCGTGTACCGGCTCGACGAGGGGCTCCTGCGCGACGTGGGCGTCACGATGGACGGCACGCCGGCCGCCGCGATGGCGGGCGCCGCCTCCGGCAACGGCGCTGCCGCGCCCGCACCCCGCCCGCTCGCCGGCGCGCGCGCCGGCTGACCCGCCCGCCGCGGGCGGGCCGCGCGTTCGTCGTCGGTCCCCAGCCGCGCCCCGCCCGTGAGCACCCTCTCGACTCCCGTCCCGGCCCGCTCCGCCCCGGCGGACGGGACGCCGCCCCCCCCCCCCCCGAGCCCCGCCCGCCCCGGCGACGCGGGGCTCGGGGGGGTCGCGCGCCGCGACTGGCGGCGCGCGATCCTGCAGGTCCCGCTGCTGCGCAAGCTCGTGCTGGCGGACCTGGTCATCAACCTGGCGGCGTACTTCGCGATGCGCGAGGCGCGCCTGCAGTGGGCCGACGAGATCATGATCGGCTCGCTCGTCGCGACGCTGCTGCTCAACGCGGTGCTGGTGTACTGGGCGCTCCTCCCGCTGCGGGCGCTCGAGGCGACGGCGCGGCGCGTCTCGGCCGGCGACCTGGCCGCCCGCGTCCCGCCGCTGCCGAGCGCCGACCGCGACCTCACGCGCATCGGCCAGACGCTGAACGCGCTGCTGGACGGGGTGACGGCCGACCGGCTGCGCATGCGCGCGCTGGCGGCGCAGGTGATCGGCGCCGGCGACCAGGAGCGCGCCCACATCGCGCGCGAGCTGCACGACTCGACGGCCCAGCAGCTCAGCGCACTCGAGATGCTGGTCACCTCGTCGGTGCGCGAGGTGGCGCCGGGGCCGCTGCACGAGCGGCTGGCGGTGATGCGCGAGATCGTGGTCGAGTCGCTGGCCGAGGTGCGCACGCTGTCGCACAACGTCCACCCGCGCGTGCTCGACGACCTGGGGCTGGCGGCGGCGCTCGACTTCCTGGCGCGGCGCACGCGCGAGCAGAGCGGGGTCGAGACGCGCGTCGTCTCGGACGTGCGCGGCGCGCTCCCGCCGCCGGTGGCGTCGGTGTTCTACCGCGTGGCGCAGGAGGCGCTGCGCAACGCGGTGCGCCACGCCGCGCCCGCCACGGTCCGCATCCGACTGGTCGCGACCGACGGCGCCAGCGCGGTGCTGGAGGTGACCGACGACGGGCGCGGCTTCGACGTGGCGGCCGCCGAGGGGGCGCGCGAGGGGATGGGGCTGTTCGTGATGCGCGAGCGCGTGGCGCTGATCGACGGGCGGCTGGAGGTGCGGAGCCGCGAGGGGCGCGGGACGACGGTGCGCGCGGTCGTCCCGCTCCCCGCCGGGCCGCCGTTCGACGCGGAGGAGACGTGACGGCGCCGCCGATACGGGTGGTGCTGGCCGACGACCACGGGGTGGTGCGCCTCGGGCTCCGCACGCTGCTCGGCGCCGCGCCCGACGTCGAGGTGGTGGGGGAGGCGTCGGACGGGCGCGAGGCGCTGGCGCTGTGCGAGCGGCTGGCCCCCGACATCGTCGTGATGGACCTGTCGATGGCCGGGATGGACGGCGTGGCCGCGACGCGCGAGATCGCGCGGCGGCGCGGGGCCGGGACCGCGGGGGGGCCGCGCGTCCTCGTGCTCACGATGCACGACGAGGAGGAGTACCTGATCCCGCTGCTCGAGGCGGGGGCGAGCGGCTACGTGGTGAAGGACGCCGCGAGCACCGAGCTGCTGGATGCGCTGCGCGTGGTGGCCGCGGGGCGCACCTACGTGCGCCCGGCCGCCGCGCACGTGCTGGCGGAGGGGTGGACGCGGCGCGCGCAGCAGGACGGGGTGCGCGCGCGCTACGAGTCGCTGAGCGAGCGCGAGCGGGCCGTGTTCGTGCTGATCGCGCAAGGGTACACGCCGTCGCAGATCGGCGAGCGGCTGAACATCAGCGCGAAGACGGCCGACACGTACCGGCGGCGGATCAACGAGAAGATGGGGTTCAGCGAGCGCGCCGACTACGTGCGGCACGCGCTGGAGCTGGGGCTGCTCTCCGCGTAGGCCGCCCGCGACGGGCGCGGCTGCGCGGCGCCGATCGGCGCGTCGGCGCGGGAGTCTCAGCCCGTGTCGCGCGCGCGGGCGTCGAACGCCCGGCGCGCGTCCTCGACCCGTCGGAGGTGCTCGGCCGCCCACACCCAGACCCCGCAGAACGCCGCGCCCAGGCTCAGCCCGAGGTCCGTCAGCCGGTACTCCACGCGGGGCGGCACGACGGGATGGACCGTCCGGATCAGCAGCCCGTCGCGCTCCATCTGGCGGACGGTCTGGGTGAGCATCTTCTGGCTGATGCCGCCGGCCAGCTCGCCCAGCCGCGTGAAGCGAAGCTCGCCGTGCTCCGCCAGCACCTCGAGCACGATCATCGTCCACTTGTCCGCCACGCGGCCGATCAGCTCGTTGACCAGCGCCTCGACCTTCGGATCGAGGTCCGGCGGCGGGTGTGCCATGGGCTCGGCGCGGGGCTCGGCAGTGGACGCGACACGACTCGACACGGCACGCTCTCCGGAAGGTAAGTATGGCACTTTCGGGTGCCTACTTTCTGTCGGTGTGTGAAACGGTAATCGTGCGTCCGCGTGTACGCCACCGCGTACGCCACCGCGTACGCCACCGCACCGGAAGGAGCACACGATGGACCCGAGGATCGCCGTCATCACCGGCGCGAGCCGCGGCTTGGGCCGCAGCATGGCGCTCCACCTCGCCGCCGCCGGCGTCGACGTCGTCGGCACCTACCGCGAGCGCGCCGACGAGGCCGCGGCCGTCGCGCGCGAGGTCGAGGCGCGCGGCCGGCGCGCGGCTATGCTGCCGCTGGACGTCGCCCGCAGCGACACGTTCCCCGCATTCGCCGACGCGCTCGCCGGCGCGCTGCGCGACACGTTCGGCAGTCCGACGTTCGACGTGCTGGTCAACAACGCCGGCCACGGCGTGCACGCCCCGTTCGTCGACACCGCGGAGGCGCAGTTCGACGCGCTGCTGGCCGTGCACCTCAAGGGGCCGTTCTTCCTGACGCAGTGCCTGCTGCCGCTCATGCGGGACGGCGGGCGCATCCTGAACGTGTCGACGGGGCTCGCCCGCTTCACGCTCCCCGGCTACGCCGCCTACGCCGCGGCCAAGGGCGGCGTGGAGGTGCTCACGCGCTACCTGGCCCGGGAGCTGGGCGACCGGCGGATCACCGCGAACGTGATCGCCCCCGGCGCCGTGGAGACCGACTTCGCCGGCGGCGCCGTGCGCGACGTCGCCGCGCTCAACCGGCACGTGGCCGCCGCGACCGCGCTCGGCCGCGCGGGGCTGCCGGACGACGTGGGCGGCGCCGTCACGGCCCTCCTGTCCGAGGGCATGGCGTGGATGAACGGCGCGCGCGTCGAGCTCTCGGGCGGCCAGCACCTGTAGGCCGCCCCGAGCGCCGGTCCCGGCACGTCAGCTCGCCAACGCTGCGGCGGCCGCGCGCACGCCGCGGAGCGCGGCGTCGAGGTCGGCCTGCGCGGAGGCGAAGGAGAAGCGGAGCCGCCCCTCGCCGCGCTCCCCGAACGCGCGCCCGTCGATCGCCGCCACGCCCTGCTCCTCGAGCAGCTGGCGCGCGAACTCGCGCGACGTCAGCCCGTGGCGCGCCAGCAGCGCCGAGAAGTCGGGGAAGACGTAGAACGCCCCCGCGGGCGCGGGACAGCGGACGCCGTCGATCGCGTCGAGCCCCGCCACCAGCAGGTCGCGCCGCGCGCGGTAGGCGGCCACCTGCGAGGCGACGACGTCATGCGGCCCGGTGAGCGCGGCGACGCCCGCGCGCTGTACGAACGGCGGGACGCAGGTGTGTCCGTTGATCGCCAGCGTGGTGAGCGCGTCCACCCACGGGCGCGGCGCGACCAGGTAGCCGAGCCGATACCCGGTCATCGCGTACGTCTTGGAGAAGCCGTCGACGAGCAGGGTGCGGTCGCGCGCGCCGTCGAGCGCGGCGACCGTCGGCGCGCGCCCGCCGTCGTAGACCAGCCGCGAGTAGATGTCGTCGGTCACCACGACGAGGCCGTGCCGCTCGGCGAGCGCCGCCACGCGCGCCGCGGCCGCCGCGTCGAGCGCGCCGCCGGTGGGGTTGTTGGGCGAGTTGAGCACGAGCACCCGCGTGCGCGGCGTGACGCGCGCCTCCAGCTCGTCGACGTCCGGCGCGTCGTGGGCGTCGACGCCGTAGCCCACCGGCACGCCGCCGGCGAAGCGCGCCAGCGACGGGTAGATCGGGAAGCCCGGGTCGGGGACGAGCACCTCGTCGCCCGGCGCGACGGTTGCCAGCAGCGCGTAGAAGACCGCGGTCTTCGCGCTCGGCGTCACGATCACCTGGTCGGCGTCGGCCGCCACGCCGCGCGAGCGCGCGTCCTCGGCGATCGCCTCGCGCAATGCCGGGATGCCGGCGGGGGCGACGTAACGCGCGTCCCCCTCGCGCAGCGCCCGTATCGCTTCCTCGACGACGTGCGGCGGCGCGTCGACGTCGGGCGCGCCGAGCTCCAGGTGCACGACCGCGCGCCCCTGGCGCTCCAGCTCCGTGGCGCGGCGGAAGACGTCGAGCGCCCCCTCGCCGGAGAGGCGGGCGAGGTGCGGGGCGAGGGCCGGCGCGTCGAGGGCGGGGGTCGACATGGGCGGGGTCAGAGCAGGCCGCGGATCCACCCGCCGTCGACGGCGAGGTTCTGGCCGGTGATGTAGCTCGCGCGCTCGGAGGCGAGGAAGGCGACGGCGGCCGCGAACTCCGCCGGCTCGCCGAGACGTCCCATCGGGATCTGCCCCTCCCACACCGCGCGCTCGGCGTCGGGCGAGGTGCCGCGCAGCGCCGCGTTGCGCGCCGCCAGCTCGTCGACGCGCTGCGTGCGCGTGTAGCCGGGGAGGACGCTGTTCACCGTGACGCCGAACGGCGCGACCTCGTTGGCGAGCGTGCGCGCGAAGCCGGTGACCGCGGCGCGCACGCTGTTGGAGAGGATGAGGTTGTCGACGGGCTGCTTGACCGCGATCGACGTCACGTTCACGATGCGCCCCCAGCGCCGCTCCTTCATCCCGGGGAGCACCGCGCGCACGAGGTTGACGACGCTGTCGAGGTTCTGCCGCACGGCCTGGTGCCACGCCTCGGCCGTGTGGCTCTCGAACGGGCCGGCGGGCGGCCCGCCGGTGTTGGTGACGAGGACGTCGACGCGCCCGAAGCGCGCGTGCGCCTCGCCCACCACGCGCTCGACCTCCGCCGGCTCGGTGAGGTCGGCGGCCAGCGCGAGCACCTCGGCGCCGGTCGCGCGCACGGCGTCGGCGGCCTCGTGCAGCGCCGCCTCGCCGCGCGCGCACATCACCAGCCGCGCCCCCTCGGCGGCCAGCTCCTCCGCCACCGCGCGTCCCAGCCCGCGGCTCGACGCCGCGACCAGCGCGACCTTCCCGCCCAGTCCGAGGTCCATCGGTTACCTGCGGTGAGAGTGTGGAATCGCGGCCGACGTTCAGCTTAACCGGCGGGCGAGCTTCGCGCCCTCGCCCGCCGCGAGCACCGCCGCGCCCACGGCGGCCGCCGCGAACACGTCGGCGGCGCCGAGCGGCAGCGTCTCGAAGACCCCTTGCAGCGCCGGCAAGTATACGACCGCCCCTTGCAGCGCCAGCACGAGCGCCGCGAGGGCGAGCAGCGTCGTGTTGGAGCGCAGCCCCACGCGGCGGAGCGGGTCGTCGGAGCGTGCGGTGAGCGCCTGCCCGACCTGCGCGAGCGCCAGCGCGGTGAACACGAAGGTCTGCCAGCGCGCCGTCCCCGCGCCCGCGGCCGCCGGCCACAGGCGCGCGTGCGCGACCGCTGCCGCCAGCACCGCAGCGCCGATCAGCGCGCCCGTCACGACGATCTGCCGCGTCAGCCCGCGGGCGAAGATCCCCTCCTCGGGGCGCACCGGCGGACGCCGCATCGTCCCCGCCTCCGCCGGCTCGGCGCTGAGCCCGAGCCCGAGCAGCCCGTCGGTGAGCAGGTTGAGCCAGAGCAGCTGCACCGGCAGCAGCGGCTCGGGGAGCCCGAGGAGCGGCGCGGCGAGCACCACGAGCACCTTGCCCGCGTTCCCGGCGATCGAGAAGCGGATGAACTTGCGGACGTTGTCGTAGATGACGCGCCCTTCCTCGACGGCGGCGACGATCGTCGCGAAGTTGTCGTCGAGGAGCACCATGTCGGCGGCCTCCTTGGTCACGTCGGTGCCCGCGATCCCCATCGCGAGCCCGATGTCGGCGCGGCGCAGCGCGGGCGCGTCGTTCACGCCGTCGCCGGTCATCGCCACCACCTCGCCCTCGGCCCGCAGCGCCTCGACGATCCGCAGCTTGTGCTCGGGGGAGACGCGGGCGTAAACGGACACGTCGCGCACGGCGCGGCGCAGCGCGCCCTCGTCCATGGTCGCCAGGTCGCGCCCGGTGAGCGCGCGCGCGCCGCCGCCGCCCGCGCCGCCGTCGTTCGCGATCCCGAGGTCGCGCGCGATGGCGAGCGCGGTGAGCGGGTGGTCGCCGGTGATCATCACGGGGCGCACGTGCGCCCCGCGGCACACCGCCACGGCGTCGCGCACCGCGGCGCGCGGCGGGTCGATCATCCCGCACAGGCCGACGAAGGCGAGGTCGCCGCCCGCGGTTCCGGCGGCGACGCCGAGCACCCGCATGCCGCGCTCCGCCAGCTCGCGGTTGGCGCGCTCGAGGCGCGCGCGGTGCTCGTCCGTCATCGGCACCGGGCCGGCGCCGTCCCACACGGCGCCCGCGAGGCCGAGCAGGGCGTCGGGCGCGCCCTTGGCGAAGGCGACCTCCCCCGGCGCGCCGTCGAACAGTCCGTCGAGCGCGGACGCGTCGTCGACGCGGTGGACGGTGACCATGCGCTTCGTCTCGGAGTCGAACGGCTCCTCGCGCACGCGCGGGAGCGCGCGTTCCAGCTCGGCCTTGCGCAGCCCGCGCCGCGCCGCCGCCGCCACGATCGCCACCTCGGTGGGGTCGCCCACGAACCCGGAGACGTCGCCGTCGCGGTCCGCGCCGTCGCCGGGCGCGGCGCGGCCGGGCTGGGCGTCGTTGCACAGCGCGCCGGCCAGCAGCAGGAGGCGCACGCGCGCGTCCAGCGCGGGGTCGGGCGCGCCGTCCGGGGCGCCGTCCGGGGCGTCGCTCGATCCCACGCGCCCGCCGGCCACGTCGAGCACCGTCACCGTCATGCGGTTCTCGGTGAGCGTCCCGGTCTTGTCGGTGCAGATCGTGGTGACCGAGCCGAGCGTCTCGACCGCCGGGAGCCGGCGCACGAGCGCGCGCCGCCGGAGCATGCGCTGCGCGCCCAGCGCGAGCGCGATCGTCACCACGGCCGTCAGCCCCTCGGGGATCGCCGCCACCGCCACGCTCACGGCGGTGAGCACCATCGTCGACGCCGACTCGCCGCGCACCACCCCCGAGACGAACACGAGCGCCGCCGCCCCGAGGGCGACGAGCGCGAGCGCCTTCCCCACGCGGTCCAGGCGCCGCTGCAGCGGCGTCGGATCGGCGTCGACCGCCTGCAGCAGCTCGGCGACGCGGCCGAGCTCCGTCCGCATCCCAGTCGCGGTGACCACGGCCACGCCGCGCCCGGCGGCCACCGTGGTGCCCATGTAGACCATGCTCGTGCGGTCGCCGAGCGGCGCGTCCGCGTCGGCCACGGGGCGCGGGTCCTTCTCCACCGCCTCCGACTCGCCGGTGAGCGCGGCCTCCTCCACCCGCAGCGCGGCGCCCTCGAGCAGCCGGGCGTCGGCGGGCACCAGGTTCCCGGCCTCGAGCAGCACCACGTCGCCGGGCACCACGTCGCGCGACGGGACCTCGCGCACGGCCGCCCGGTCGTCGGGCGGTCGGCCGCCGGCGCGGCGCACGCGCACCGTACGCGTCACCGCCGACTGCAGCGCCGCCATCGCCCGCTCGGCGCGGTACTCCTGCACGAAGCCGAGCGCCGCGTTCAGCACCACGATCGCCAAGATGACCAGCGCGTCCTTGAGGTCGCCGATCAGGTACGACACGCCCGCGGCGACCACCAGCACGAGCACCACCACCGACCGGAACTGCTCGGCGAGGATGCGCCACGGCCGCCGCCCGCCGCGGTCGGCCAGCGCGTTCGGCCCGACGCGCGCGAGCCGCTCGCGCGCGTCGGCGTCGGCGAGGCCGGTCGGGGCGGACCCCAGCGCGCGGAGCACCGCGGCCGCCGGCTCGGTGTGCCAGGCGGCCGCGGCGGGCGCCGTGCCGTCGCGCGACATCGGTGCCGGGTTCGGGCCCCGCGCCCCCGCTACGCCTCCGCCGCCGGCCCGGTGCGGTGGAAGTAGCTGTCGGTGCCGTCCAGCCAGTCCTGGCGCGGCGGGGAGAAGACGTCGACGTCGAGCGTGTCCTCGAGCGCGCGCGCCTCGTGCGGGACGTTCGACGGGATGTGCAGCACCTCGCCGGCGCGCACGATGACCTCCTCCGAGCGGTCGGCGCCGATCCAGAAGTGCAGCGCACCTTCGAGGATGTAGGTGAGCTGCTCGTTCTCGTGCTGGTGCTGCGGCACGAGGCTCCCCTTCTGCAGGTAGACGTGCGCCAGCATCATGCGCTCGCCGGTGACGAGGCGGCGCGAGATCTGATCGGTGACACGCTCCTTCGGCATGTCGTCCCAGCGGTAGAAGCGGACGCCGGTCTGGCTCTGCATGGGCGCGGGGGTGAAGGTGGGTGGGGAGGCTCGGCCGAAAACCTAACGTGTGCGGCGCGCCGGCCGGATGGCTCGGCAAGGGCAACTGCATTCTCAGACAGGATTGACAGGATTATGCAGGATCACGCTCCGCTCGGGCGCACGGGGCGTCGCCGCCGCGAGGGCCGTACTCCTGTCGATCCTGTGAATCCTGTCTGAAATGCAGTTGCCGTTCTGATCAGGGCTCAGCCCCCGACCGCCGCGACGATCCTGTCCAGCAGCCCGTGGACCGCGTCGAGATGCGACCGGTCGCGCTCCGGGGCGTCCGGGTCCGACGTCGCGACGACGACCAGCGACAGGTCCGGAACCACGAAGATGAACTGCCCGCCGTACCCCCACGCGAAGTGGACCGCGTGCGTCCCCGAGCCGTCCGCGACGTCGCGCTGCCACCACCCGTAGCCGTACCGGTGGCCGCTGTAGTCGGAGACGGTGCGCGGCACCCACGAGCTGTCGACCCATCCGTCGGGGAGGAGCCGGCGCCCCGCCGCGGGGGTGCCGGGCGGCGCGACGCCGCGGTGCAGGTACAGCGCGCCGAAGCGCAGCGCCTCGCGCGGCGTCATGCGCATCTCGTTCCCGCCGAAGTGGATCCCGCGCGGGTCGGTGGGCCAGGGGCGCGGCACGATGCCGAGCGGGCGCGCGAGCGTGCGCGCGTAGTAGCGGTCGAGCGGCTCGCCGGTGCGGCGCACGAGGATCGCCGCCAGCAGGTGCGTGCTCCCGGTGCTGTAGATCATCGGGCCGCCGGCGTGGCCGGGCGGGGCGACGAGCGGGCGCGCGAGGGCGTAGCGCACCCAGTCGCGGCTCGACACCCAGGCGCCGTAGTTCCGGATGCTCGTGCTCTGCAAGCCGGCGCGCATCGTCAGCAGGTCGGCGACGGTGATCGTGCGCTTGGCCGAGTCGAGCGGGCGCGCGTCGGCGGGGGCGAGAAGCGCGGCGATCGGCGCGTCGAGGCCGGGGAGCGAGCCGTCGGCGATCGCCGCGCCGACCAGCGCCGACACGACGTTCTTCGACGCGCTCTTGAGGTTCGCCGGGCGCGCGGCCGTCGCGCCACCGTAGTAGCGCTCGGCGACCAGCGTGTCGCGCCACTGCACGAGCAGGCTGCGCAGCTTGGGGAGTGCGGCCGCCCGCGCGTAGACCTCGGCGAGACGCGCGCTGTCGGGGGCGGCGCGCGGCGTGCGTGCCGCGGTCGGCGCGGAGCCCGGGGGCGCCGCGGCGCGGACGTCGCCGTCGGCGCACGCGGCGGCGAAGAAGGCCACCAGAACGGCGGCCGGCAGCAGGGCGGGGAGGCGGGCGGTGTGGCGCGCCGGGCGTCGCGCGGCGGCTGGCGGTCGGGTCGGCACGTCGACGAAGAATGACCGCGGTGCGCCCGCGGCGCCACGCCGTCTCGCGCGCCGCTTGTATGAGGCGGCCAACGTCGGTAGATCGTGCGGGGCGTGCGGGCGCTCGCTTCGCGACGCGCGCTCGAACGGGTTACGGCTCCGCCCGCCGGAGGGAAGCACGGATGAAGGTCGCGGTCGTCGGCGCGGGACAGGTCGGGAGTTCGGCGGCGTACGCCTGCGTGCTGCGCGGCGCGGCGTCGGACGTCGCGCTCGTCGACCTCGACGAGGGGCGCGCGCGGGCGCACGCCGAGGACATCCTGCACGCGACGCCGTTCGCGTCGGCGGCGCGGGTGTCGGCCGGGCCGCCCGAGGCGGCGGAGGGGGCGGGCGTGGTCGTGCTCACCGCGGGCGTCGCGCAGAAGCCCGGCGAGTCGCGACTCGACCTGCTGCAGCGCAACGCCGACGTCTTCCGCTCGCTCGTCCCGCGCGTGCTCGCCGCCGCGCCCGACGTGGTGCTCCTGGTCGCCACCAACCCGGTGGACGTGATGACGCAGGTGGCGGCGCGCGTCGCCGCCGCGGAGGCGGGCGTGCCCGCCGAGCGCGTGGTCGGCTCGGGGACGATCCTCGACACGGCGCGCTTCCGCGCGCTGCTCGGCGAGCACCTCGACGTCGCGCCGTCGTCGGTGCACGCGTACGTGCTGGGCGAGCACGGCGACTCCGAGGTGCTCGCCTGGTCGGGGGCGCGCGTGGGCGGCGTCCCGCTCTCGGCGTTCGACGACGACCCGCAGCGCGCGGTGGACGCCCGCGCGCGCGCGCGGGTCGACGAAGGGGTGCGGCGCGCGGCCTACCGCATCATCGAGGGGAAGGGCGCCACCTGGCACGGCATCGGCGCCGGGCTGGCGCGGCTGGTCGAGGTGATCCGCGACGACGAGCGCGCCGTGTTCACGGTCAGCGCGGTGACGCCCGAGGTGGAGGGGGTGCGCGAGGTGGCGCTGTCGCTCCCGCGCGTGGTCGGCGCGGGGGGCGTGCTGCGGACGCTCGCCCCCGAGCTGGACGGCGACGAGCACGCGGCGCTGGGGCGCAGCGCGTCGATCCTGAAGGAAGCGGCGGACGCCCTCGGCGTCTGAGGGCGTGCCCCTCGGCGGCGCCGGGGCGCGCTCGGGAAAGGTCCACCCCCGTCCGCGTCACGACGTCCCGAATGACAGCGCGTCGTCAGAGGCCCGTGCCTCGGTAGAGCGCGACCCGCAGCGCCGCCACCTCGGTCGTCCACGCCCGCGGCCAGTCGCCCGCCAGCGCCGCGCCCTGCCGCGCCACGTCGTCCGCGATGCGCGTCCAGCCGAGGCGCGCGCGGCGGCGCCCGTGCGCGAGCTGCCAGAAGGGGACGAGGTCCGCCAGCGCGACCAGCGCCGCCACGCGCGCCTCGTGCGGCGGGGCGGGGAAGGGGAGCGGGCGCTCCTCGCGCACGTGCCCGGCCGCCGCGTGCGCGAGCGCGACCCGCAGCGCCACGCGCCGCTGCTCGGCGCCCGCCTGCGCCGACAGCACGACCACGCCGCGCCCGTAGAGCGGCGGCGACACGACGGCCGCCGCGGTCGCGCCGAGCGGCGCCTCGTGCACGGCGAGGGTGAAGCGGCGCAGCAGCGCGGCCAGCACGTCGTCGTGCACGGGGGCGAACAGGTCGTCCCACCCGGCGCCCGCCGCCTGCAGCACGCCCACGGTGCGCGCCGCTTCGTCGACGGCGCGCTCGGCGTCGGGGGCGAGCGCGCCGCGGCGCGGGCGCGGGACGTCGGCGTCGGGCGCGGACGCCGCGCCCGATTCGACACCGCGTTCGGCGGGGCGTGTCGGGGTGCGGCCGTCGCGCACGCGGGCGCGCAGCGCGTGCAACTCGCGCGGGACGGTGCGCCCGGCTTCGGCGGCGCGGCGCTCGGCCGCGTCGAGCAGCGCCAGGCGCGCCGCACGCCCCCACGGCGCGCCGTCGTCGACTGCGAGCACCGCGCGCTCCAGCAGCTCGGCGGTCGAACGCGGCGGCGCGGCCGCCTCGGACGTCTCGGACATGGCGGACGTCTCGGGTGCGACCGCCGGGGCGTCGTGTGCGGGCGTCGCGCCCGCCGGTCCGTCGGTGCGCGGCGCGTCGGCGGTCGGCGCGTGGGCGCGCGACAGGTCGGCGCGCGGCGGCCCGCCGAGCAGCGCCCGCAGCCGCGCGCGGTCGAGCCCGAGGGCGGCGCCGAGCGCGTCGCGCTGCGCGCGGTCGAGCGTCGCCGGGTCCGCGAGCGCGGCCCGGAGTCCGGCCGTCTCCATCCCCACCGCCTGCGCCACCTGCCGCACGTCGAGCTCCCCCGCCTCCTCGGCGGCGTCGAGCAAACGGAGGAGGGGCGGCGCCGAGTCGGCGTCGGCGGACGCAACGGGGGCGGCGCGCGGCGGGCGGGTGGCGGGCATGGGCGGTACAAGGTGACGTGCCGGGGTCTGTTCGGGCAACGCCTGCCGGCGCGGTCGCGTATGCCGGGCGCGGGCGTCGGTTAGAATCCGGCCGGCCCGTCACGTCCTCTCACCAGGAGTCTCCCCTGATCCGCTCGCCCCTCCGCCGCGCCGCGCCCGTCGCGCTGGCCGCGGCCCTCGCCGCCGGCGCGCCCGCCCCGGCCGCCGCCCAGACGATCCCGGTCGCCGACCCCGTGCTCGCCCGGCTCTACACGCTCGGGACGGACAGCTCGCAGGTCGTGCCGCTGATGCAGGTCCTCACCGACTCGATCGGCCCGCGCCTGACCGGCACGCCGCAGATGCAGTCGGCGCACGACTGGCTGGCGAAGACGTACGCCTCGTGGGGCGTGCAGGCCGCCAACGAGCGCGTGGGCAGCTGGCGCGGGTGGCGGCGCGGCACGACGCACGTCGACCTGGTGGCGCCGCGCGTCCGCTCGCTCGAGGGGACGACGCTGGCGTGGAGCCCGGGCACCGGCGGGCGCGACGTCAGCGGCCCGGTGATCGTGCTCCCCGACGTCGCCGACAGCGCGGCCTTCGCGGCCTGGCTGCCGCAGGCGCGCGGGAAGTTCGTGCTCGTGTCGCAGCCGCACCCGACCTGCCGCCCCGACGACAACTGGGAGCGCTGGGCGACGCCGCAGACGCTGGCCCGCGTGCGCCGCGAACGCGACTCGATCCGCACCGCGTGGGCGGAGCGCGTCCGCAAGACGGGCTACACCCTCTCGCTCGGCACCGGCTCGCTCGGTCTGGCGCTGGAGCGCGCCGGCGCGCTGGGCGCGGTCGCCTCGCGCTACGAGGGCGGGTGGGGGGTGAACAAGGTCTTCTACGCGCGCAACGAGCGCACGCCCGCGCTCGACCTGAGCTGCGAGGACTACACGCTGGTCCACCGCCTCGCCGAGCGCGGGCAGGGGCCGGTGCTGCGCGTGCGCTCGGACAACGCGTTCACGGGCGACGCGCCGACGTTCAACACGATCGCCACGGTCAGGGGGACGGAGAAGCCCGACGAGTACGTCGTGCTCTCGGCGCACTTCGACTCGTGGGACGCCGGCTCGGGCGCGACGGACAACGCGACGGGCACGGTGATCATGGCCGAGGCGTTGCGCCTGCTGGCCAAGGCGTACCCGCGCCCGAAGCGCACGATCATCGCCGGCCACTGGACGAGCGAGGAGCAGGGGCTGAACGGCTCGCGCGCCTACGTGGAAGACCACCCGGAGGTGGTGAAGGGGCTGCAGGCGCTGTTCAACCAGGACAACGGCACGGGGCGGATCGTGAACGTGTCGCCGTCGGGGCTGGTCGGCGCGGGCGAGGCGTGGGGGCGCTGGGCGTCGCGCCTGCCGGCCGAGCTGACGCAGCAGATCCAGTACCGCTTCCCGGGGTCGCCGTCGGCGGGCGGGAGTGACAACGCCTCGTTCATCTGCGCGGGCGCGCCGGCGTTCTCTCTCGGTTCGGCGTCGTGGGACTACGGCACCTACACCTGGCACACCAACCGCGACACGTACGACAAGGTGAGCTTCGACGACGTGCGCGCGAACGCGACGCTGGTGGCGATGCTGGCGTACCTCGCGTCGGAGGACCCCGAGATGGTGTCGCGCGAGCGCGCGGTGCGCATCGGGGAGGTGAACCGCGGTACGGCCGGCCAGTGGCCGACGTGTCAGAAGGCCGTCCGGCGCTGGCAGGACTACACGCGCTGATCGGCCGGAGTGCTGGCGCGGGGCGAGACTGTCGCGCCGCGTCGGGGCGCGTGGGGGCGGCGCCGGCTCCCAGATTTCCAGCGCGGAGCCGCTCGCGCGTCTCCGCAGCCAGAAATCTGAGGTCGCTCGGCGCCGCCCCCACGCACCCCTCCGCCCAAGCGCCGCTGCCCGCGCACGAATGCTCGGCGGCGCGGGGGTGGGGGGCCGCCGGGCGACGCTCGACGGCAGCAAGGAGACGCGCGCAGCGCGGCTCCGCAGCGTCCGCCGTCGTTGCGGAGCCCGGCGGCCCCCCACCCCCGCGCCGCGGCTGGCGGGACGGGTGCGTGCGCCGGGCCTGCACGCGGAGCACAGCCCCGCGCCGAGCGGCCGAACCGTGACCGCTACGCGCGCGTCAGCGGCCGCGGCACCACCACTCCCGGAAAGCCGCGACCGTCGGACGACTCGGCGGCGCGGCGGTCGAGGGCGTGCAGGGCCTCGCGGTACCCGTGCAGCGTCCCCACGTCGACGTACGTCTCGCCGGCGCGCACGCCGAGCGCAGTTCCCCCCTCGGCGAGCCAGGCGTTGACCAGCGTGCCCACGTACTCGTCGGCGCGGTCGCGGCGCAGCCAGAGCGCGTGCAGCCCGGCGAGGATGCGCCCCGTGAGCTTGAAGGCGCCCCACACCCAGTGCGTGCTCGGCGCCGGCTGCTTGACCTGGATCTCGCGCACGCGGTCCTGGTCGTCCGTCACCACCGCGTCGAACACCTCGGGGTGCTCGACCGGGAAGAGCAGGAAGGAGAGCGCGCCGTCCGGGAGGCGGCGCAGCCCGTCGGCGGGGAACCACACCGTGTCGGGGAGGCCGACCAGTACGCCGTCGTCGGGGGCGATGAAGGGGAGCGCGCGGAAGAGCGCGTCGCACAGACCCGCCGGGGTGGGCTGGACCGTGAAGCAGACGTGCGCCGAGCAGGCGCCGCCGCCGTAGTAGCTCAGGATGTCGGCCTTGCCGGGCGAGACGACGAAGCAGACGCGCGTCGCGCCGCCGCGCACCATGCGCTCGACCAGGTACTCGCTCACCGCACGCGGGCGCTCGACGCCGTCGTCGAGGCGGCTGCCGACCGGGAGGAGCTCCTTCGAGAAGGCGAGCGGCTGGATGCGCGACCCCTGGCCGGCGGCCGGGACGATGCCCCACATGGTCACCCCTCCAGTACGGTGGTGAGTGCGGCGCGCGGCGTCGCGGCCGACTCGAGTGCCGCGACTAGCTCGGCGGCGCGGCGGTTGGCGGTGTGTTCGTCGAGCGTGCGCTCGCGCGCGCGCCGGGCGACGCGGGCGAGCTCGGCGTCGTCGAGGTCGAGGGCGCGCAGCGCGTCGGCCGTGTCGCGCGCCACCAGGATCTCGTCGCCCGGCGCGTAGAACGCGTCGAGCCCGTCCCACACGTCGGTGAGGATCGGGACTCCGCACGCCGCCGCCTCGAACAGCCGCCCCGACGGGCACCACCCCATGCGCGCCATCGCCCCGCGCGTGACGTTCAGGGTGAGGCGGCTCGCGGCGTAGAACGCCGGGTGGTCGGCGGGCGGCAGGTGCGCGAGGTACCAGACGTTGGGAGTCCAGGCGAAGTCGGCCGGGTACTGCGAGCCGGCGAGCATGAAGCGGCTCTCGGGACGGGCGCGCGCCGGTCCGAGCAGGAGCGCGTCGACCGCGGCCTGGCGGTCCGCCGCCCACGTCCCGATGTACGACAGGTCGCAGCGCCACGCCTCGCGCGGCGGGGCGGGGCGGTGGACGTCGGGGTCGACGCTTCCATACAGCGGGACCACGCGCCGGGCCCCCAGCCGCGCGCGCAGCGCGTCGAGCGCGCCGCCCCCGGTGTAGCTGAGCACGACGTCGAAGTCGCCGAGCCCCTCCGGCGGCAGGTAGTCGACCGCCTCGCCCGCCGCCAGCCGCTCCAGCGTGACCGGCGTGTCGAGGTCGTAGAACGCGCGCACCGGGGCCGGCGAGTCGAACGCGCAGCGCGCGGCGTCGGCGGCGTCGGCGCAGTACGACGTCACGATCGCGGCGTCGGCGCCGGCCAGCGCGCCGCGGGCGACCTTTTCAATAGAATCCCATCTATTGTAGAGCCAGAGTTCGCCGCTGGGGAGCGCGACGAGGTCGCGGTGCGCCGCGTAGTAGGGCACGTCGCGCTCGAAGAAGTCGACGCGGTGGCCGCGGCGCGCGAGCGCGCGCAGCAGGCCGCGCCAGAGCGTGGCGTGGCCGTTCCCCCACGAGGAGCTGACGCTCAACGCGAAGACGACGATGCGCATGCGCCGGCGCGCATGCAAACTCCGCGCGCGGGCCGGCGCCGCACGCGCGGCGTTCTACAAACGCTCGAAAGTGCGTGCCAGCGGCTCGCATTCACGTGCCGAGTTGCGGGGAATCCCAAGCAATTCGACGAGGTATGTAGAACGATGGCCGCCGATTTGCACGGCCCGCCGGCCCGGGCGTGCCAGAGCGCGCGCCGCGCACGAACTCGCACGGGAGACGACATGGGTCGGCACGTCCTGATCACTGGCGGCGCCGGCTTCATCGGCTCGCACCTCGCCGACGAGCTGCTGCGCGCCGGGCACCGCGTCCGCGCGCTCGACAACCTCTCGCCGCAGGTGCACGGCGCCGCCGGCGGGGCGGGGCGGCCGGCGTACCTGAACCCGGACGTCGAGCTGCACGTCGGCGACGTCCGCGACCCGGCCGCCGTGCGCCGCGCGCTCGACGGCGTCGACGCGGTCTACCACTTCGCGGCCGCGGTCGGCGTCGGGCAGAGCATGTACGAGATCGCGCGGTACACCGACGTCAACAACGTGGGGACCGCCGTGCTGCTCGAGTCGCTCGTCGGGCGCGGCCGCGCGGGGCCGCCGGCGCGCCTGGTCGTCGCCTCCAGCATGTCGCTCTACGGGGAGGGGCTTTACCGCGACGCCGACGGGGCGCCCGTCGCCGACGCCGAGCGCACCCGCGAGCAGCTGGTGGCCGGCGAGTGGGAGGCGTGCGACGCCCAGGGGCGTCCGCTCGAGCCGCTGCCGACGCCAGAGACCAAGGCGCCGTCGCTGGCCAGCGTGTACGCGCTCTCCAAGTACGACCAGGAGCGGATGTGCCTCATGGTCGGGCGCGCCTACGGGATCCCGACGGTCGCGCTGCGCTTCTTCAACGTCTTCGGGACGCGCCAGGCGCTGTCGAACCCGTACACGGGCGTGCTCGCCATCTTCGCGTCGCGCTACCTCAACGACCGCGCGCCGCTGATCTTCGAGGACGGGCGGCAGCAGCGCGACTTCGTGAGCGTCTACGACGTCGCGCGCGCCTGCCGGCTGGCGCTCGACGCCCCCGACGCCGCCGGCCACGTCTTCAACGTCGGCAGCGGGCGCCGCTACACGATCCGCGAGATCGCCGAGCGCATGGCCGGGGCGCTCGGGAAGGGGTACGTCGCGCCCGAGATCACCGGGAAGTACCGCGTCGGCGACATCCGCCACTGCGTCGCCGACGTTTCGAAAGCGCGCGCGCTGCTCGGCTACGAGCCGCAGGTGCGCCTGGAGGACGGGCTGGTCGAGCTGGCCGAGTGGCTGGAGGGGCAGACGGCCAGCGACCGGGTGGCCGAGGCGAGCGCGGAGCTGGCCGCGCGGGGGCTGACCGTATGACGCGCGCGCGGCGCGCCGCCGCCGCGGGCGACCCGATCGCGGCGGCGGGCGACGGGCCGGTGCTGATCACCGGCGGCGCCGGCTTCGTCGGCTGCAACGTCGCCGACCGCCTGCTGCGCGCGGGGCGCGACGTGGTCGTGCTCGACAACCTGTCGCGCGCCGGTGTCGAGCGGAACCTCGCGTGGCTACGCACCACGTACGGCGATCGCGTGCGCGCCGTGGTCGCCGACGTGCGCGACCGCTCCGCGGTCGCGGAGGCCGTGCGCGACGCGGCCGCGGTCTTCCACTTCGCCGCGCAGGTGGCCGTCACGACGTCGCTGCTCGACCCGGTCGACGACTTCGAGGTCAACGCCCGCGGGACGCTGAACGTGCTGGAGGCGCTGCGCGCGCGCCGCGACCCGCCGCCGCTCCTCTTCACCAGCACCAACAAGGTGTACGGCGACCTGGCCGACGTCGCCATGACGCGCGCCGAGCGCCGCTACGTTCCCGCCGACCCGGCGGTCGCGGCGTACGGCGTCGGCGAGGCGCGTCCGCTCGACTTCCACAGCCCGTACGGCTGCTCGAAGGGGACGGCCGACCAGTACGTGCTCGACTACGCGCGCTCGTACGGGCTGCCGGCGGTGGTGTTCCGCATGAGCTGCATCTACGGCCCCCACCAGTTCGGCACCGAGGACCAGGGGTGGGTGGCGCACTTCCTCATCCGCGCCATCGAGGGGCGCCCGATCGTGCTCTACGGCGACGGGATGCAGGTGCGCGACATCCTGTACGTGGAGGACCTCGTCGACGCGATGCTCGGCGTCGTGGCGCGCGTCGACCGGCTGGCCGGGCGCGCCTTCAACGTCGGCGGCGGGCCGGCGAACACGACGTCGCTCCTCGAGCTGGTCGGGCGGATCGCCGCGCTGCGCGGCGAGGCGCCGGCGGTGGCGTTCGACGAGTGGCGCACGGGGGACCAGCGGTACTACGTCTCCGACGTGCGCGCGCTCGGCGCGGCGACCGGGTGGGCGCCGCGGGTCGGGGTGGCGGAGGGGATGGAGCGGCTGCACGAGTGGCTGGTCGGGACGCGGGCCTCCGCGTCGGCCGGTGTCGTCGCGGCGGTGGCGGCCGCATGAGTGCGGACACGCTGAGCGCGCGGGTGCCCGCCGAAGGCGGGCGGGTCGGAGCGCGGGGAGAGTCCCGGTCCGCGCTCCGACCCGCCCGCCTTCGGCGGGCACCCGCGCGCTCGGCCGGCCTCCGCGCATGCGTTCTCACGGCGCCGGGAGCCGTGCGCGTCGCGGAGCTCGACCCCCCGCAGCCCGGCCCCGGCGAGGTCCGCATCGCCCTCGAAGGGAGCGGCGTCTGCGCCTCCAACCTCCCCGTCTGGGAGGGGCGCGAGTGGTTCACCTACCCGCTCGCGCCCGGCGCCCCCGGCCACGAAGGGTGGGGCGTGGTCGACGCGGTGGGCGAAGGAGTGACCGGCCTGCGGGTGGGGCAGCGCGTCGCGGCGCTCTCGTACGCCGCCTACGCCACGCACGACGTCGCGAAGGCCGACGCCGTCGTCCCGCTCCCGCCGTCGCTCGACCACGCGCCGTTCCCGGGAGAGCCGCTCGGCTGCGCGATGAACATCCTCCGGCGGGCCGACGTGCGCGCGGGACAGGACGTCGCGGTCGTCGGCGTCGGCTTCCTGGGCGCGCTGCTCTGTCGGCTGGCCGCCGACGCCGGCGCGCGCGTGATCGCGGTGACGCGGCGCCCCTTCGCGCTCGACGTCGCGCGGCAGTTCGGCGCGCACGAGCTGGTCCCGATGGACGACCACGGGCGGGTGATCGAGCGGGTGAAGGCGCTCACCGGCGGCGCCATGTGCGCGCGCACCATCGAGTGCGTCGGCCTGCAGTGGCCGCTCGACCTGGCGGGCGAGCTGACCGGGGAGCGCGGGCGGCTCACGATCGCCGGCTTCCACCAGGACGGGCCGCGGCAGGTGAACATGTTCCTGTGGAACTGGCGCGGGCTGGACGTGGTCAACGCCCACGAGCGCGACCCGCGGGCCTACGTGCAGGGGATCCGCGACGCGGTCGACGCCGTCGCCGCCGGGCGACTCGACCCGTCGCCGCTGTACACGCACCGCTACCCGCTCGACGCGCTCGGCGAGGCGTTCGAGGCGACGCGCACGCGTCCGGACGGCTTCCTCAAGGCGCTGGTGACGACATGAGCGAGACCGTGACGAGCGTCGCGCGTCACGCGCCGCGCGCCGGCGAGGGGCCCACGCGCGACGCGCGACGCGTGACGCCTCCCCGCCTCGGCTTCCTCGGCGCCGGCTGGATCGGTCGCCACCGCATGGCGGCGATCGCCGCCGACGGGTGCGCGACGGTGGCCGGCGTCGCCGACGCCGCGCCGGGCGCCGCGGCGCAGGCGGCCGCCGCGGCGCCCGGCGCGGCGACCGTCGACTCGCTCGACGCGCTGCTCGCCCTCGACCTCGACGGCGTCGTGATCGCGACGCCGAGCGCGCTGCACGCCGAGCAGTCGGTGCGGGCGCTCGAGGCCGGGTGCGCGGTGTTCTGCCAGAAGCCGCTGGCGCGCACGGCCGCCGAGACGCGCCGCGTGGTCGACGCCGCGCGCGCCGTCGACCGGCTGCTCGGCGTCGACCTCTCGTACCGGCACACCGCCGCGGCGAACGCGGTGCGCGCGCTGGTGCGGGGCGGGGCGCTGGGCGAGGTGTACGCCGTCGACCTCGTCTTCCACAACGCGTACGGGCCGGACAAAGCGTGGTTCCGCGACCCGGCGCTCTCGGGCGGCGGGTGCGTGATCGACCTCGGCATCCACCTGGTCGACCTCGCGCTCTGGATCCTCGGCTGGCCCGCGGTGACGCGCGCCGACGGGCGGCTGTACGCGGGGGGGCGCCCGCTGGTCGACCCGGCGTGCGACGTCGAGGACTACGCGGTCGCGACGCTGGACCTCGATTCGGGGGCGACGGCGCGGCTGGCCTGCTCCTGGAACGTGAGCGCGGGGCAGGACGCGGTGATCGAGGCCGCGTTCTACGGATCGCGGGGCGGCGCCGCGCTGCGGAACGTCGGCGGCTCGTTCTACGACTTCACGGCCCACTACTTCCGCGGCACCGCGCGCGAGACGCTCGTCGAGCCCCCCGACGAGTGGGGCGGGCGCGCCGCGGTGGCGTGGGCGCGGGCGCTGGCCGCCGGCGCCCGCTACGACGCCGCGGTCGAGCGGCTGGTGGACGTCGCCGCCGCGCTCGACGGGGTGTACGGGCGCGCAGGGGCGCGGGCGTGAGCGGGCCGCGCGTGCTCATGACCGCGGACGCGGTGGGAGGCGTCTGGACGTACGCGCTGGAGCTGGCGCGCGCGCTCGGGCCTGATGCCGACGTTCATCTGGCGGTGATGGGGCCGCAGCCCGACGCCGCGCGGCGCACCGAGGCGGCCGCCGTGCCGGGCGTGACGCTGCACGCCGGCGACTACCGGTTGGAGTGGATGGACGAGCCGTGGGACGACGTGGCGCGCGCCGGCGACTGGCTCGCGCACCTCGAACGCGCGCTGGCGCCCGACGTCGTGCACCTGAACGGCTACGCCCACGGCGCCCTGCCGTGGCGCGCGCCGGCGCTGGTCGTCGCCCACTCGTGCGTCTGCTCGTGGTGGCGCGCCGTGCGGGGAGAGGACGCGCCCGCGTCGTGGTACCGCTACCGCGCCGCCGTGCGCGCGGGGCTCGGCGGGGCGGACCTCGTGGTCGCGCCGACGCGCGCGATGGGCGACGCGCTGGTCGACCACTACGGCGCCGTGCCGACGCTTCGCGTGGTGACCAACGGGCGCGCGCCGATCGCCGCGCCGGGGGAGAAGGAGGCGCTGGTGCTCACCGCCGGCCGCCTGTGGGACGCGGGGAAGAACGTGCGCGCGGTCCTCGCCGCCGGGGCGGGGGCGCCCTGGCGCACCGCGGTCGCCGGCGACGGCGCGCCCGACGACGCGCCGCACGTCGAACGGCTGGGCGTCCTCGCGCCCGCGGCGCTGGGCGCGTGGATGGCGCGCGCCGCGGTGTACGCGCTCCCCGCGCGCTACGAGCCGTTCGGCCTCTCCGCCGTCGAGGCGGCGCACGCCGGGTGCGCGCTGGTGCTCGGCGACGTCGCGAGCCTGCGCGAGGTGTGGGGGGACGCGGCGCTGTACGTGGACCCCGACGACGCGGACGCGCTGCGGGCCGCGGTCGCCCGCCTGCTCGCCGACCCGGCGGAGCGGGCGGCGCTGGCGGCGCGCGCCCGGCGGCGCGCGATGGCGTACACGCCGGAGCGTATGGCCGCCGGCTACCGCGCCGCCTACGACGCGGCCGCCGCGCGTCGCACGGAGGTGGCGGCGTGCGCGTGATCCTCTTCTGCCACTCGATCGCCTCCGACTGGAATCACGGGAACGCGCACTTCCTGCGCGGCGTCGCGCGCGAGCTGCTCGCCGCGGGGCACGAGGTGGCGACGTGGGAGCCTGGGGGCGCCTGGAGCGCGCAGAACCTGGTCGCCGAGCGCGGCCCGGCGGCGCTCGACGGATGGCTCGAGGCGTACCCCACGCTTGGAGGCGTGCGCCACGTCTACGCCGGCGACGCCCCCGACGACGCGACGCTCGACGCGGCGGTCGACGGCGCGGACCTGGTCCTGGTGCACGAGTGGAGCGACCACGCGCTGGTGCGCCACCTGGGGGAGCGGCGCGCGGCCGGCGCCTCCTGGCGGCTGCTCTTCCACGACACGCACCACCGCTCGGTCACCGACCCGGCGGCGATGGCGGCGTACGACCTGACGCACTACGACGGCGTGCTGGCGTTCGGCGCCGCGGTGCGCGACGTCTACCTGCGCGAGGGGTGGGCGGAGCGCGTGTGGGTGTGGCACGAGGCCGCCGACCACCGCGTCTTCCGCCCATTCCGCGGCGAGCCGCGCGAGGGGGACCTCGTCTGGGTGGGGAATTGGGGGGACGGCGAGCGCACCGAGGAGCTGCGCGAGTTCCTCGTCGAGCCGGCGCGCGACCTGGGGCTGCGCGCGCGCGTCTACGGCGTGCGCTACCCCGACGCCGCGCGCGCCGAGCTGGCCGCGGCCGGCATCGCGTACGCCGGGTCGCTGCCGAACTACGAGGCGCCGCGCGCCTTCGCGCGCCACGCCGTCACCGTGCACGTCCCGCGGCGCCCGTACGTGCGCGCGCTCCCCGGCGTGCCCACGATTCGCGTCTTCGAGGCGCTGGCGTGCGGGATCCCGCTCGTCTCGGCGCCCTGGGACGACGCCGAGGGGCTCTTCGCGCCCGGGCAGGACTTTCTCGTCGCGCGCGACGGCGGCGGGATGCGCCGTCACCTGCGCGCGTTACTCGGCGACCCCGACGCGGCCGCCGCCCTCGCCGAGCGCGGGCGCGCGACCGTGCTCGCCCGCCACACCTGCGCCCACCGGGCCGCCGAGCTGCTCGCCGTCGCGCGCGAGCTGGGCCTCCCGGCCGACGCCCTGGACCACACCGCCGCCACCGCCGCCACCGTCTGATGCGCATCGCCTTCTTCGGCTCGAGCCTCGTCTCCGCCTACTGGAACGGCGCCGCGACCTACTACCGCGGCATCGTGCGCGCGCTGCACGCCCGCGGGCACCAGGTCACCTTCTACGAGCCGGACGCCTACGGGCGGCAGCAGCACCGCGACATCCCCGACCCGGACTACGCGCGCGTGGTCGTGTACGCGGGGGAGGGGACCGACGGCGTGTCGCGGGCGCTGGAGCAGGCGCGCGACGCGGATCTCGTAGTGAAGGCGAGCGGCGTCGGCGTGTTCGACGGGCTGCTGGAGCGCGAGGTGCTGGCGCTGCGGCGCCCGGGGACGCTGGTCGCCTTCTGGGACGTCGACGCGCCGGCGACGCTGGAGCGCGTGCATGGCGACGCCGCCGACCCGTTCCGTGCCCTGATCCCCGGCTACGACCTGGTGCTCACCTACGGTGGTGGCGACCCGGTGGTGGCGGCCTACGCGGCGCTCGGCGCGCGCGCGTGCGTGCCCATCTACAACGCGCTCGACCCCGCGACGCACCACCCCGAGCCGCCGCAGCCGCGCTTCGCCTGCGACCTCGCCTTCCTGGCCAACCGGCTGCCGGACCGCGAGGAGCGCGTCACCGAGTTCTTCTTCCGCGCCGCCGAGCGCGCGCCGGGCCGCCGCTTCCTGCTGGGCGGGAACGGGTGGCACGACCGCGCGCTGCCGGCGAACGTCGGCTACGTCGGCCATGTGTACACCGGCGACCACAACGCGCTCAACTGCTCGGCGCTGGCGGTGCTCAACGTCCACCGCGAGAGCATGGTGCGCAACGGCTGGTCGCCGGCCACGCGGCTGTTCGAGGCCGCGGGGGCGGCGGCGTGTCAGATCACCGACGCCTGGCAGGGGATCGAGGAGTTCCTGGAGCCGGAGCGCGAGGTGCTGGTGGCGGAGGACGGAGACGCCGTGGCCGCGCAGCTGGAGGCGCTGACCCCGAAGCGCGCGCGCGCCATCGGCGATGCGGCCTTCCGGCGCGTGATGGCGTCGCACACCTACGGGCACCGCGCCGCGCAGGTGGAGGCGGTGCTGCAGGGGGTCCCGTCGGCCGCGCCCGCGGGGGTGGCGGCATGACGGTCCCGCCGCTCGCCATCGTCATCCTCGGCCTCACGATCACCTCGTCGTGGGGGAACGGACACGCCACCACCTACCGCGGGCTGGTGCGCGAGCTGGCCGCGCGCGGGCACCGGGTGACCTTCCTGGAGCGCGACGTCTACTGGTACGCGGACAACCGCGACATGCCGGCGCCCGAGGGGTGCCGCACCATCCTGTACGAGACGCGCGAGGAACTGGAGCGCGAGCACGCGGCGCTGGTGCGCGACGCCGACGTGGTGATCGTCGGCTCGTACGTTCCCGAGGGCGCGGCCGTCGGCGAGTGGGCGACGGCGACGGCGCAGGGGCCGGTGGCGTTCTACGACATCGACACGCCGGTGACGCTCGCCAAGTTGGCGCGCGGCGAGCACGAGTACCTCACGCCGGCGCTGGTGGCGCGCTACGACCTGTACCTCTCCTTCACCGGCGGCCCGACGCTCGACCGGCTGGAGCGCGAGCTGCGCTCGCCGATGGCGCGCGCGCTCTACTGCTCGGTCGACCCGGCGCTCTACTACCCGGAGCCCGCCGCCGTGCGCTGGGACCTCGGCTACATGGGCACGTACAGCGACGACCGGCAGCCGACGCTGGAGCGGCTGCTGCTCGAGCCGGCGCGGCGGTGGGAAGCCGGGCGCTTCGTCGTCGCCGGGCCGCAGTATCCGGCGTCGGTCGCCTGGCCGGCCAACGTCGCGCGCGTGACGCACCTCGCGCCTCGGGAACACCGCGCCTTCTACAACGCGCAGCGCGTCACGTTGAACGTGACGCGCGCCGACATGGTGGCCGCCGGCTGGTCGCCGAGCGTGCGGCTGTTCGAGGCGGCGGCGTGCGGGACGCCGATCGTGAGCGACTGGTGGGAGGGGCTCGGCGACGTGCTGCGCGTGGGGGAGGAGATCCTCGTCGCGCGCGCGGCCGACGACGCGCTGCGCGCGGTGCGCGGGATGCCCGAGGACGAGCGCCGGGCGCTCGGCGAGGCGGCGCGGGCGCGCGTGCTGGCGTCGCACACCGCCGCGCACCGCGCCGCCGAGCTCGAGGCGCTCGCCGCCGAGCTGCTCGCCGGGCACCTGGCCTGAGCGCGGAGTCGCCATGACCAGCCTGCTCAGCCAGTTCGCCACCGCGCCCACCAAGGCGCGCGAGGAGGAGATCCTCGCGCTGGGCCCGTGGTTCCACAACCTGCACCTCCCCGACGGCGCGCAGACGGCGCCCGGCCACCCGCTCGGCGACTTCCCGGCGTTCAAGTGGCGCGAGCTGGCGCCGCACATTCCCGACGACTTGCGCGGGTGGACGGCGCTCGACATCGGGTGCAACGCCGGCTTCTACTCGTTCGAGCTGGCGCGCCGCGGCGCCGAGGTCACGGGGATCGACGTCGAGCCGCTCTTCCTGGCGCAGGCCGAGTGGGCGGCGCGCGAGTTCGGGCTCGCCGACCGGGTGCGCTTCCGGCGGGCGCAGGTCTACGACCTCGCGCACTCCGACGAGTGCTACGACCTCGTGCTCTTCATGGGGGTGTTCTACCACCTCCGCTACCCGATGCTGGGGCTCGACGTCGTGGCCGAGACGGTGCGCCGGCTGCTCGTCTTCCAGACGTTGACGATGCCGGAGTCGGACGTGCACCCCGACACGGCGCGCTTCCGGTCGGTCGACGAGCGCGCGGACTTCCTGGCGCCCGGGTGGCCGCGCATGGCGTTCCTGGAGCACCCGTTCGCCGGCGACGAGACCAACTGGTGGGCGCCGAACCACGCCGCGGTGGAGGCGATGCTGCGCGCCGGCGGGCTGCGGGTGACGTCGCGCCCCGCCCACGAGATGTACCTGTGCGAGCCGGACCCCGACGCGCGTCCGTGGTCGCGCGGGCGCGGGCGCGCCGAGCTGCTCGCCGCCACCGGGCGCGCATGGCGCGCGGGGCAGTGAGCGCCGGCGCCGTGCGCGCGGCGGCCGACCCGTGGGGCGACGCGATCCGCCGCGGCGCCTGGGAGGACGCATGGCGGGTGAGCGACGCCGTCCTCCGCGCGCGCGGGGGCGCGCCGGGCTGGCACCTGCCGCGCCACGAGCAGTGGGTGTGGGACGGGACGCCGGTCGAGGGGCGGCGCGTGCTCGTGCGGTGCTACCACGGGCTCGGTGACACGATCATGTGCGCGCGCTTCCTGCCGGCGCTGCGGGCGCGGGCGGCGCACGTCACGCTCTGGGTCCAGCCCGCCCTCCTGCGGCTGCTCGCGCGCGCGCCCGGCGTCGACGCGCTGCTCCCCCTGCACGACGGCACGCCCGACGTCGACTACGACGTGGACGTCGAGGTGATGGAGCTGCCGCACCTGCTGCGCGCGACGCCGGCGAGCGTCGCCGCGACGGTGCCGTACCTCGACGTGCCGCCGGCGCCGCGGGCGCGAGACGGGCGGCTGCACGTGGGGCTGGTGTGGGAGAGCGGCGACTGGAACCGCGCGCACCGCTCGGTCCCGCCGGCGCTGCTCGCGCCGCTGGGCGCGGCGCCGGGCGTCGTCTTCCACCGCCTGCAGCGCGGCGCGGCCGACGCGCCCGGCTTCGGCGCCGACGGCGGCAGCGACGACGTCTACGAGGCCGCGCGCGCGATCCGCGCCCTCGACCTCGTGATCTCGATCGACAGCATGGCGGCGCACCTGGCGGGCGCGATGGGCGTCCCCACCTGGGTGCTCCTCGCGCACGACGCCGACTGGCGCTGGCTGGAAGGGCGCGATGACACGCCCTGGTACCCGACCGCGCGCCTCTTCCGCCAGCCCGCGCCCGGCGAGTGGGCGCCCGTGGTCGACCACGTGGCCGCGCGGCTGCGTGGCCGCCTGTCATCCTGAGCGCAGCGAAGGATCGCCCCCGCCCCCCCGCGAACATGATCGAAGCGATCAAGCTCTGGAACGAGCCGAACAACCAGTCGCACTGGGACTTCCACATCGACCCGCGGTGGGAGGCGTTCAGCGACATGGCGATCCGCGCCTCGCGTCGCGTGAAGGCCGCCGCCCCCGACCTCCCGGTGGTGCTCGGCGGGATGTCGCCGATCGACGTGCGCTGGCTGCGGCTCGTCGAGAGCCACGGGCTCCTCGACCACGTCGACGCGGTGGCCGTCCACGGCTTCCCGCTCGACTGGAACCACTGGAGGCTCGGCGAGTGGCCGGCGAAGGTGGCCGAGATCGAGAACGCGACGGCGAAGCCGGTGTGGGTCACCGAGGTCGGCGTGTCGACGTTCGGCGCCGACGAGGTGCAGAGCTTCGGGCTGCGCCGCACCACCGAGCTGCTGGTCGATCGCGTGGACCGCATCTACTGGTACTCGCTGCTCGACCTGCCGCCGGCGTGGGAGGCGACCACGCGCCACCGCGAGAGCGAGGGGAGCTCGTACTACCGGCACTTCTACATGGGGCTCGTGCGCGACGACGGCACGCCCAAGCCGGCGCTCGAGCACTTCGACCCGCGGCTGGGCGTCTGCCAGTGGTTCCACTTCGAGGACCACCGGCTCGACCGCGCCGTGCGGTGGCTGCGGGAACTCGGCGTGCGGCGGCTGCGCACGGGGCTCTCGTGGGCCGACTGGCACCGCCCGAACGCGCTCGACTGGTTCGACCGGCAGATGGCGGCGCTCGAGGAGTTCGACGTGACCGTGACGCTCTGCTTCACGCCGCCGTCGCGCGGGGTCAACGCGCACCACACCAGCCCCCCGCGGGAGCCCGAGGAGTTCGCGGACTTCGCCGAGGCGATGGTGCGGCGCTACGTCGTCGGCGGGCGCGCGGCCGGCGTCCCGGCGGCCGCGCTGTCCTGAGCCCCGTCGCGCCGTGCACCTCTACCTCGTGCGCCACGCGACCTGCGACCCCGTGGGGCGCACCCTGGCCGGGCGGACGCCGTGCGTGGGGCTGAACGCGGCGGGGCGGGCGCAGGCGCGCGCGCTCGGGGCGCGGCTGGCGGGGGCGCGGCTCACCGCGGTCTACAGCAGCCCGCTCGCGCGCGCGCTCGAGACGGCGCACGCGGTCGCGCGCCCGCACGGGCTCTCGCCGCGCGTCGAGCCGGGGCTCGCGGAACTGGCGTTCGGCGCCTGGACCGGTCGCGCGATCGACGGGCTGCGGGGCGAGGAGCGGTGGTCGCACTTCAACACGTACCGCAGCGGGACGCGCGCGCCGGGCGGCGAGCTGGCGCTCGAGGCCCAGGCCCGCGCGGTGGCGGCGGTGCTGCGCCTGGCCGGCGACGACCCGCACGCGCGCGTCGCCGTCGTGAGCCACGCCGACGTGCTCAAGGCGGTGCTCGGCCACCTGCTCGGCGTGCCGCTCGACCTGCAGCACCGGATGGAGCTCGCGCCGGCGTCGGTGAGCGAGGCGGAGCTGCACCCGTGGGGCGCGCGCGTGCTGTCGGTCAACGCGGCGATCGACGCGCCCGTGGCGTGCTAGTAGCGCAACGGTACGATCACCTCATCACCCACCATCAGCAACGACGCGCGTGCGCATCACAGTGATCGGCACCGGATACGTCGGCCTCGTCGTCGGCGCCTGCCTCGCGGAGACGGGGCACGACGTGACCTGCGCGGACAAGGACGCGGCGAAGGTCGCGGAGCTGCGCCGGGACGTGCTCCCCATCTATGAGCCGGGGTTGGAGGAGCTGGTGCGCCGCAACCGGCAGCACGGGCGTCTCGCCTTCACCACCGACCTCCAGGCGGCGATCGCCGGCGCCGAGGTGGCGTTCATCGCCGTCGGGACGCCGCCGGGGGAGGACGGGTCGGCCGACCTGTCGCACGTGCTGGCGGTGGCCGAGCAGCTCGGGCGCCACCTGACGCGCGAGCTGGTGATCGTCACCAAGTCGACCGTCCCCGTCGGCACGGCGGCGCGCGTGGGCGAGGTGGTGGCGGAGCACGCGCGCTACCCGTTCCACCTCTGCAGCAACCCCGAGTTCCTGAAGGAAGGAGCCGCGGTCGAGGACTTCCTGCGCCCCGACCGCGTGGTGCTCGGCGTCGAGACCGACTACGCGCGCAGCGTGATGACGGAGCTGTACGCGCCGTTCGTGCGCACCGGGAAGCCGATCCTCTTCATGGACGTGGCGAGCGCGGAGCTGACGAAGTACGCGGCCAACGCCATGCTGGCCACGCGCATCACGCTCATGAACGAGATCGCGAACCTGTGCGAGCGCGTGGGCGCGAACGTCGACCACGTGCGCCGCGGCGTCGGCGCGGACGGGCGCATCGGGCCCGCGTTCCTCTTCCCCGGCCCCGGCTACGGGGGGAGCTGCTTCCCCAAGGACGTGAAGGCGCTGGCGCGCGCCGGCGACGCGCACGGCGCGCCGCTGCGGGTGTTGGAGGCGGTGGACGCGGCGAACGCGCGGCAGCAGCGGGTGCTGTTCGCCAAGGTGCGCGAGGCGGTTGAGGCGTCGGGGCGCCCGCTCGACGGGGCGACCGTGGCGGTCTGGGGGCTGGCGTTCAAGGCGCAGACGGACGACCTGCGCGAGAGCCCCGCGCTCGCTTTGTGCGACGCGCTGCTCGACGCCGGCGCGCGGGTGGCGGCGCACGACCCGGTGGCGACGACGGCGGCCGCGCGCCGCTACGCCGGGCACCGCCGCGCCGACCGGCTGCGCCTCGCCGAGTCGAGCTACGACGCGCTGGCCGGCGCCGACGCGCTGGCGGTGGCCACCGACTGGAACGAGTACCGGCACCCCAACTTCGCGCGCATCCGCGCGGCGCTGGCGAGCCCGGTGGTGGTCGACGGGCGCAACCTGTGGGACCCGGCCAAAATGGCGGCGCTCGGTTTCGCGTACCACTCGATCGGCCGCGCGACCGCGTGCGCGCCGGAGCTGACGATCGCGTGGCCGCGCGCGGCGGCCGACGTGCCGGTCGGCGTCCCCACGACCGCGGAACCGGCGGCGCGCGGGCGCACCCGCCGCCCGGCCGCCGGGCGCCCCACCTCACCCACCCTCGAGGCCTGACCCATGCGCGTCCTCATCACCGGCGCCGCCGGCTTCCTCGGGTCGCACCTCGCGGACCGCGCGCTCGCCGACGGGCACGCGGTGGTCGGCGTCGACAACTTCCTCACCGGCGACGCGCGCAACCTCGCGCACCTCGCACGCGAGCCGCGCTTCGACTTCGCCGAGGCGGACGTGTCGGCCGGGATTCCTTCCGTCGGGCGCGTCGACGCGGTGCTGCACCTCGCGTCGCCGGCCAGCCCCGTGGACTACGCGGAGCACCCGATCGCGACGCTCGACGTGGGCTCCGCCGGCACGCGGCACGCGCTCGAGGTCGCGCGGGCGCACGACGCCCGCTTCCTCCTCGCCTCGACCTCCGAGGTGTACGGGGACCCGCACGTGCACCCGCAGCCGGAGAGCTACTGGGGGCACGTCAACTCGGTGGGCCCGCGCAGCTGCTACGACGAGGCCAAGCGGTTCGCCGAGGCGATCACGATGGCGTACCACCGCCACCACGCGGTCGACACGCGCATCGTGCGCATCTTCAACACGTACGGCCCGCGCATGCGCCCGCGCGACGGGCGCGTGGTGTCGAACTTCGTCGTGCAGGCGCTGCGCGGGGAGCCGCTCACGGTCTACGGCGACGGCTCGCAGACGCGGAGCTTCTGCTACGTGAGCGACGAGGTCGAGGGGCTCTGGCGGCTGCTGCTGCGCGGGCGGGCCGCCGACTCGGCGCTCCCGACGAACGTCGGCAACCCGGACGAGTTCACGGTGCGCGAGCTGGCGGAGCTGGTGGTCGAGCTGACGGCGCCGCGCACCGGGGTGCGCCCGGCGCTCGAGGTGCGCCCGCTGCCGCAGGACGACCCGAAGGTGCGCCGCCCCGACATCACGCGCGCCCGCGCCACGCTCGGCTGGGCGCCGACGGTGCCGCTGCGCGAGGGGCTGACGCGCACGATCGCCTACTTCGCCGAGCGGCTGGCCGCCGACGCGGGGGCGGGCGCGCGCACGCTGGCCGAGGTCGAAGTCGGGCGTGCGGCGGGGCGCGAGCCGCGGCGCGGGGGGCGCCCGTCGCGCGCGCCAACGGGGCGGCCGGCGGTCGCGGACGCGGGCACGCCGGCGGCGTAGCGCGGGCCCGCGGGCGGCGTCTAGGTTGCGCGGGCGCACCGCCCACGCGCGCCCGCCCGCACTCCTTCGCCCGTGACTCGCCTCGACGCCCGGCTGCGCCTCCTCGCGGCCGCCGTCCTCTTCTCCACCGGCGGCGCCGCCATCAAGGCCGCGTCGCTCACCAGCTGGCAGGTCGCGGGCTTCCGCTCGGGCGTGGCGGCGGCGGTGGTGTGGCTGCTCGTCCCCGCGGCGCGCGGGCGCTGGAGCGGGCGCGTGCTGGCCGTCGCGGCGGTGTACGCGGCGACCATGGTGTTGTTCGTCGTCGCCAACAAGCTGACGACGTCGGCCAACGCCATCTTTCTTCAGTCCACCGCGCCGCTCTGGGTGCTGCTGGCCGGCCCCGTGCTGCTGCGCGAGCGGATCGGGCCGCGCGACCTGGCGTTCATGGCGGTCGTGGCGTGCGGGATGGCGCTCTTCTTCGTCGGGCACGACGCCCCGCAGGCCACCGCCCCCGACCCGGCGCGCGGCAACCTGGTCGCGCTCGCGAGCGGCGTGGCCTGGGCCGGCACCGTGCTCGGGCTCCGCTGGATCGGGCGCGCGCCGGCGCCGAGCGCCGACCCGTCGGCCGGGCTGACGACGGTGGTGGCGGGGAACGTGCTCGCGTGCCTCGTCTGCCTCCCGCTCGCCCTCCCGGCGGTCGACGTCGGCGCGGTCGACTGGCTGGTGGTCGGCTACCTCGGGACCGTGCAGATCGGGCTCGCCTACCTCTGCCTGAGCAGCGCGATGCCGCACGTCCCGGCGCTCGAGGCGTCGACGCTGCTGCTGGTGGAGCCGGCGCTCAACCCGATCTGGGCGTGGGCCGCGCACGGGGAGCGCCCCGGCGCGCTGGCGTGGGCGGGCGGGGCACTGATCCTCCTGGCCGCACTCGCCAAGACGTGGTGGGACGTGCGGCGCCCGGCGCCGGCCGCTAAGGTGACCGCATGACCTTCCGCATGGCCCTCGCGCTGGTCGCGCTCGTCGACGCGATCGTCGCATTCTACCTGCACCTCTGGAAGATCGGGCTCGCCGGCACGCTCTCGTGCGGCGCGGAGCGCGGCTGCGAGGTGGTGCAGCTCAGCTCCTACGGCTGGTTCCTCGGCGTCGACGTGGCGCTCATCGGGGCGGTGGGCTGGGGCGCCGTGTTCGTGGTCGCGGTGCTCGGCACGCTGCCGCGGTGGGAGGACGCGCGCTGGCCGACGGCCGCGCTGTCGGCGCTCGTGTACCCCGCGCTCCTGTTCACGCTGCGCCTCAAGTACGGCGAGTTCATCGTCCTGCGGAGCTTCTGCCCATGGTGCGCCATCAACGCCGTGATCGTCGTGATCGCGACCGCGCTCGTCACGCTCGACTGGCGGCGGCTGCTGCGCTCCTCGGCGCCGGCGCCATCGGCGGCCTGAGCGCCCGCGGCGCCGGCGCGCAGACTCCGGCGCCGCGCGACACGGCCCGCCGCGAACCCGCCGGGCGCGACTCGGCGACGCAGGCGCTGCCGCCCGTGGTGACCAGCGTGCTGCGCGCCGCGCTCGACCCGGTGCGGGCGCCCTTCGCCGTCGCGGCCACGGGGCGCGTCGAGGTGCAGCGCGCGCGCCCCGGGCTGTCGCTCGACGAGACGCTGCGCGGCGTGCCGGGGGTGCAGGCGGACAACCGCTACAACGCCGCCCTCGGCGAACGCATCTCGGTACGCGGCTTCGGCGCGCGCACGCAGTTCGGGGTGCGCGGCGTGCGCGTCCTGGTCGACGGCGTGCCGGCGACGATGCCCGACGGGCAGACCACGCTCAACCACGTCGAGCTGGGGGCGCTGGAGCGCGCCGAGGTGGTGCGCGGCCCGGCGTCGGGGCTCTACGGGAACGCGGCCGGGGGCGTGCTGCAGCTCACCAGCGAGCCGGCGCCCGACGCCGCGCTCGGGCAGCGCGTGCGCGTCGTGGGGGGGAGCGACGGGCTGACGCGTTTGCAGAGCACGACCGGCGGCCGCGCGGCGGACGGCCGCGCCGACTGGCTACTCTCGGCCGGGCGCGTCGACTACGACGGCTACCGCGACTTCAGCGCGCAGCGCAGCACGCGCGTGCTGGCGCGCACCGGGTGGCGGGGCGCGCCGGGAACGCTGCGCGCGACGTTCGCGTGGGTCGACTACGACGCCGACAACCCGGGCGCGCTCGCCGACACGGCGCGCGCCCGCGACCCGCTGCAGGCGTTCGCCAACAACCGGCGCCAGCAGACCGGAGAGGCGGGGAAGCACGGCCAGCTCGGACTCGGCTGGACGCGCGCGGTGGGCCGCGGGACGTTCGACGCCAGCGCGTACGGGCTGGCGCGGCGGCTCGACAACCCGATTCCGGTGCGCGTGGTCGCGCTCGACCGGCGGGCCGGCGGCGCGCGCGCCTCGTACACGGCCGGGATCGGCGGCGCGCCGGAGACCGCGCCCGTGCGCCTCGCCGTCGGCGGGGAGTGGCAGCGGCAGCGCGACGACCGCCAGAACTTCACGAACAACCAGGGCGTCGCCGGCACGCGCGTGCTCGACCAGATGGAGCGCGTCACCAACGCGGCCGCCTTCGCGCAGGCCACGGCGACGCTCGGCGCGCGCACGACGCTGCTCGCCGGGCTGCGCCACGACCGCGTGCGCTTCGCCGCCGAGGACCGGCTGGTGGCGGCGAACGACCCGGACGACTCGGGGGCGCGGACGATGCGCGCGACGTCGCCCTCGCTCGGGGTGAACGTGGCGGTCGGCGGGGGCGTGCACGTCTACGCGAACGCGGCCTACGCCTTCGAGACGCCCACCACGACCGAGCTGGCCAACCGCCCCGCCGGCGCCGGCGGCTTCAACCCCGAGCTCGATCCGCAGCGCGCGCGCAGCGTCGAGGCGGGGGTGAACGTGGCGCGCGCGTTCGGGCGGTCGCTCGCCGGCACGCTGCAGCTGGCGGCGTTCCGCGCGCGCATCGACGACGCGCTGCAGCCGTTCGAGGTGCCGGGCGCGCCGGGGCGGCAGTTCTACCGCAACGCCGGGCGCGCCGAGCACGACGGCGTCGAGGCGGCGGCGACGCTGGCCGTGGGCGCGTCGGTGACGGTGCGGGCGGCCTACACCGCGCTCGACGCCCGCTTCGCGCGCTACACGGTGGGCGACAGCTCGTACGCCGGGCGGCGCGTGCCCGGGGTCGCCCCGCAGCGGGCGGAGCTGGTGCTCAGCTGGCTGGGGCCGCGCGAGTCGCTGGTCGCACTCGAGCAGCGCGCGCAGTCGGCGACCGCCACCGACGACGCCAACCGCGGCCGCTCGCCGGGGTGGCTGGTCACGAACGCGCGCGCGCAGGCACCGGCGCTGCGGGTGGCCGGCGTGTCGGTCGCGCCCTTCGTCGGCGTGACCAACCTGTTCGACGTGCGGTGGGACGCGGCCGTCAACGTGAACGCGGCGGGCGCACGCTACTACGAGCCGGGGACGCCGCGCGCCCTCTACGTTGGCGCCGACCTCGCCGGCGCGCTCGGCCGCCGGCCGTGAGCGCCGCGTTGCGCGTCGCGGTCGCCGGCGCGGGGCCGCTGCGGAGCACCGCCGCGCTGAACCTCGCCGCCGCGGTGGCGGCCGCCGGCACCGCGGTGGTCTTGCGTGGCCCTGACGGGAGCGCGACGCCGCTGGCGCTCCCCTGGGCGCCGCCGCCGGCTGGTGGCGAGTCGGCGACCGTCGTCGACCTGCCGCCGCGGCTGGACGACGCGGTGCGCGCGGCGCTGGCCGAGTCGGACCGCGTGCTGGTCCCGGTCGACGCGTCGCCGCTCGCGCGCCGGGCGCTGCGCGAAGTCGCGGCCGTGCTCGGCGCGCGCGCGCCCGAGGTGCTACGCGTCGCGCTCGCCCGCACCCTGCCGCGCGACGCCGACCGGTGGGCCCTGCTCGGGGAACTCGAGGAGATCGCGCCGGGCGCGCTGGTGCCGACCACGCTCCCGTCCGGTCGGGGGCGCGGGGCGCCGCCGCGCCTGTACGCGCCCGGGACCGCCGGCGCACGCGCCTACGTTCGCGTGGCCGCGGCGCTCGGGCTCACCGCCCCGAGCACCACCCCATGAAATAGACCGTCAGCCCGAACTGGATCGTCGCCAGCACGACGCCGAACGCCAGCGGGTGGCAGCCGCGCGGGATGGGGCGTTCGGGGGGACGCTCGGGTGGGGGGGCAGCCATGCCGGAACGCTAATCGGGGCGCAGGCGGCGACCTTCGGGGGACCTTCGAAGGCCGAACGGGGTGCAACGCTTGGGCGAGCCTTGGTAGTCTTCGCGCTCGCCGTCGTGCGCCCCCGGTGCCCGACGTCCTGCAGTCGTCCCTTCCCGAGTTCATGTCGTTTTCCAGCTTCGGTCTTCAGCCCGACCTCCTGCGCGGCGTCCAGGAGATGGGGTTTTCCTCGCCGACGCCGATCCAATCGCAGGCCGTCCCCCCCGCGCTCGACGGGCGTGACCTCCTCGCCTGCGCCATGACCGGGAGCGGCAAGACCGCCGCCTTCCTCCTCCCCATCGTCCAGCGCCTGCTCGCGACCCCCGGCCGGGGGCGGGGCCCGCGCGCGCTGATCCTGACCCCGACGCGCGAGCTCGCCGCGCAGATCGAGGAGCACCTCCGCGGGCTCTCGCGCTTCACGCGCGTGCGCGGCGCCGCGATCTTCGGCGGCGTCGGCATGGGGCCGCAGGAGCAGGCCCTCCGCGGCGGCGTCGAGATCATCGTCGCCACGCCGGGGCGGCTGCTCGACCACCTGAAGCAGCCGTACGCGAGCTTCGCCAACCTCGAGGTGCTCGTCCTCGACGAGGCGGACCGGATGCTCGACATGGGCTTCCTCCCCGACATCCGCCGCGTCCTCTCGCACCTGCCGAAGCAGCGGCAGACGCTCTTCTTCTCGGCGACGATGCCGGCGCCCATCGCCCAGCTCGCGGGGGAGATGCTGCGGCAGCCGGTGACGATCAACCAGGAGCGCAAGGCGGCCCCGGCCACCGGGATCACGCAGGCGCTCTACCCGGTGCGCGAGGAGCTCAAGGCGCAGCTCTTCCTCGAGCTGCTGCGGCGCGGCGAGCTCAAGGACGTGATCGTCTTCACGCGCACCAAGCACCGCTCCAACCGGCTGTACGACTTCCTCACCACGCACGGGATCCGCTGCGAGCGCATCCACGGCAACCGCTCGCAGGCGCAGCGCACGCAGGCGCTCGCCGGCTTCAAGAGCGGGCAGGTGCAGGTGCTGGTCGCCACCGACATCGTGGCCCGCGGGATCGACGTCGAGGAGCTGAGCCACGTCGTCAACTTCGACGTCCCGCACCTGCCGGAGGACTACATCCACCGCGTGGGGCGCACGGCGCGCGCCGAGGCCACGGGCGACGCCTTCACCTTCGTCTCGCCCGAGGAGGAGAACGACCTCAAGGCGATCGAGCGGGCGGTGGGGAAGCGCATCCCGCGGCTGACGCTCGCCAACTTCGACTACAACTCGAAGCCGACCGACCGCTTCGAGGTCCCGCTCGCGGAGCGGATCGCCGAGATCCGCAAGCGGAAGGCGGAGGAGCGCGCGCGGGCGAAGGAGAAGGCGGAGCGGAAGGCGCAGCGGCAGGCCGAGGAGGCGGCGCGGGTCGCCGCCAAGGAGGCGCAGCGCGCGAATCGCGGCCCGCGGCCGGTCGGCGGCCCGGCCCGCCAGTCCGGCGCCGCCGACAGCCCCTACGCCGCCGAGGCGGCGCAGGGCGGCGGCCGGCGGCGCGGTCGCGGCGGTCGCCCCCGCTCGGCGTCGTTCGGGCGGTAGGGGACAGCCCGGAGAACGGCTCCGGAAAGATCCGGAGCGAGGCCCCGGTCGGCGCGTGCGCCCGCCGGGGCCTCGCGCGTATGTGTTGGCCCCGTAACGTGCTGCGTCGCCTGTCGCGGCAGGATGGCAGCAGCGTGCGGGAACGATAGTTTATGACGAAAACCGCATGGTGGCGTCGACGCAACCTATTGGCGGACGGAGCCAATCCTCCAAGGTTGTGCCGTATGGACACCATCCCCCGTCGACGTCGTGCCGACATAGCGGAGACCCTGCGGCGGCGGATCGTCGCCGCCGTGACCGCGGGCGCCTCGCGCCGCGGCGACCGACTGCCGAGTGCCCGCGAGGTGGCGTCGGAGTTCGCCGCCGACCCGCGCCTCGTGCTGGCGGCGTACCGGATCCTGGCGCGCGAGGGGCTGGTGAGCATCCGCCGCCGATCGGGGATCTACGTCGCGGCGGTCCCGGAGATCGCCGGCGGCCCGCCGGTGGTCGCGCCGGGGTGGCTGATCGAGACGCTGGCCGGCGGGCTCGAGCAGGGGGTGCCGGCGTCGAAGCTCGGCGAGTGGCTGAAGCGGTGCGTGACGACGCGCCGCGTGCGCGTGGCGGTGATCGCCGGGAGCGACGACCAGCTGGAGAGCTTCTGCGGCGAGCTGCGCGACGACTACGGCTTCGACGCGGTGCCGTTCGCGCCCGACGCGATCGACCGGCCGGGGGGCGCGCCGCCCGAGATCCTGGCCGCGGACTTCGTGGCGGCCACGGAGCAGCACGCGCCCGCGCTGCGGCGGGCGCTCCCGGCCGAGGCGCGGCTGGTGACGCTCGAGCTGCGCACCGACATCGACGCCGTGTGGCGGCGCGAGATGCGGCGCGGCCCGCTGTACGTGGTGGTGAGCGACCCGCGCTCGCTCGCCCTGATGGAGCGGTCGATGGCGGGCGCCGCCAGCGCGGGCGCGGTGCGCCCGATGGTGCTGGGCCGCGACGACATCGCGACGATCCCGGACGACGCGGGCGTCTACCTGTCGCGCGCCGCGCGCCGGCGGCTGGACGGGCAGGCGATGCGGTTCCGCGTCCTGCCGCCGGCGCGGTCGTTCTCGCCGCGCACGGCGCGGGAGCTGCTCGCGTTGCTTGTCGAGGCCAATCTGGCGGCGATGCAGCGGTAACTCTCGGCTGTCAACTGCGAACGGCGGGAGTCGTAAGAGCGGGAGTCGACAGAGCGGGAGTCGTTACTGCGTGGCCTACAGCTTGAGGCCACGCAGTAACGACTCCCGCTCTGTCGACTCCCGCTCTGTCGACTCCCGCTCTGTCGACTCCCGCTCTGTCGACTCCCGCTCTTACGACTCCCGCCGTTCAAAGTATCAGCAGCCGCGCTTCGCGAGGTACGTCAGCTCGTCGTCCACCGCCCCGAGCACCGCCCGGTTCACCCACTCCACCCCCTGGGCGACCGAGTGGTCCATGTTCCCCACCTCGTACCGCCAGGCCCCGAACCGCCCGCGCGAGTAGATCTCCTGCTCGTGCAGCCACGGGTGAACGGTGCGTAGCGCCTGGTCGCGTTCGAGGCTCGGCGTCGGGTAGGTGTAGTCGCGCTCGATCACGTACGTGTCGACGATCTTGTCCACGTCCGACGGCTCGAGCAGCCGCGTGTTGAGCATCCCCTCGATCGTCTGGTCGACGATCGTGTCGCGGTCCTCGGGCTTGAACTCCGAGTGCGAGATCTCGGCGAGCAGCGAGTGCTGGCGCGTGTGGTCGGGGACGACCTCGGGCGAGTAGTTCGACAGGTAGGTGACGCGGTAGAAGGGGCAGTCCCCCTCGGGGAAGTACATCCAGCACTTGCTCGTGTCCGCCGGACGGTCGACGCCCACGCCGACGACGAACGAGCCCGAGTGGCGGAGCCGGCAGGCCTCGGACGCCACGGCCGACGGCGCCGCGCCCCCCGTCATCCCGACGAACTTGTCCATCGGGAGCGTCGTCATCAGCACGTCGTACGACTCGCTCGTGCCGTCGGCGAAGTGGACCGTCTTCGCCGCCGGGTCGACGCGCACCGCCGGGCGCTCCAGCTGCAGGTGCTCGCGCACGTAGGGGACGATGCGCTCGAACAGCCCGCCCGTGCCGCCGTAGCGCGGGTACTTGAAGGTGTTGTTCGGCCCCCACCCGGCGTCGTCGCGGTCGAGGATCACGTTGCCGAGCACGCGCTGGAGCGACGGGAGCGCGACGCGCTCGCCGATCCACTCCTTGTTCATCATGCGCGGCGGGTGCGCCCACACCTTGAAGTTGTAGGGCATCATGAAGTACTTCGCGAGCCCCGCCCCGAACTGCTTCATGATGAGCTGCTCGAAGTTCTCGATCCCGTCGAGGTCGAGCGGCGTCTTCTGCGCCTCGATCAGCCCGAGCACCATCTCGAGCACGACCTCCTTCGGGAGGTCCTTGATGTTGTTCTGCAGCGGGTAGGGGACGAAGCGCCCGCACATCCACACCCACGCCTCGCGCACCAGCTCCTGGTACTCGTCGCCCATCAGCCGGTCGAACAGGCGGTCGAAGTACTCGTAGTGCGAGAAGAGGACGTGGCCGCCGATGTCGTACGTGAAGCCGTTGGGGCTCGTCTCGCTGCTGGCGAGCCCGCCCACCTTCCCGCGCGCCTCGATCAGGCGGAAGTTGCGGTAGCCCAGCTCCTGCAGCCGGTAGGCGGCCGCCAGCCCCGTGGGGCCGGCGCCGAGGATGACGATCTTCCGCTCCGAGTCGCTCGCGCCGGTGCGCACGCCGTCGCTCACGCGGTCAGCTCCTCGCCGCCGACGTCCCGCCCCCCGGCCGCCGCGAGGCGCCCGGCGCCGCGGCGCGCGTTGACCGCCCCCTCCTCGGGCCGCGCCGCCGGGGCGTCGGCCATCGCCGCCGCCAGCAGCCCCTGCATCGTGCCGACGATCGACTCCCACGACGCGTCCTTCGCCATCCCGATCCCGCGCGCGATCAGCTCGGGCGCGGGGCAGGCGAGCGCCGCCCGCGCCGCCGCGACGAAGCCGTCGCGCGAGCGCGCGACCTTCACCACCGGCGTGAAGTTGCGCACCACGTCGGCCACCGCCGTCGACACGATCGGCTTCCCCGCCGCCATGTACTCCAGCGTCTTGGTCGGGTTGATGTACTCCGTCGCCTCGTTGAGCGCGAAGGGCATCAGCGCGACGTCGAAGTGCTTGGCGTACCCCGGCAGCTCGGCGTACTGCTTCTGCCCCAGCCAGTGGAGGTTCGGCGCCTGCGGCAGCTCCTTCGGGTCGACCTTGACCACGGGCCCGACCATCACCACCCGGCAGTCGGGGAGCCGCTCGGCGAGCGCGGCGACCAGCGCGTAGTCGATGCGCTCGTCGATCACGCCGTAGTAACCGAGGATCGGCACGTCGCCGTCCGGCAGGTCGGCCGGGCGCGGCGTCTCGGAGAGGCGCGCCTTCGCGAAGTGCGCCGAGTCGACGCCGCAGCCGAAGAAGTGGACGTTCGGGTGGAGCTTCGACTTCGACTGCCAGAGCCGGTAGCCGCCGGTGAACACGACGTCGGCGCGGCCGATCAGCAGGCGCTCGCGCTCCACCAGCTCGGGGGGCGCGAAGCGGAACTGCGACAGCTCGTCCATGCAGTCGTAGACCACCGCGCGCTCGCCGAAGGCGCCGAGCATGGCGGGGGCGGGCATCGGCGTGTAGAACCACTGCACGGGCGCGCGGAACTGCCCGGCCAGCGCGCCCCCGCGGGCGAACGCCTGCAGGAGCAGCGCGCGCGTGGCGACGATCGACGCGTCGCCCTCGCCGCGCAGCGCGCCCGGGAGGCGCGGGATCGCGCGCGTCACGCCGCGCATCGGCGACGACAGCTCGAGCGCGGGGGACGCGACGTCGTCCGCCCACACCGGCTCCTCGACGAACAGCACGGGGTGCGTCGCCGCGAAGCGCGACAGGAGCTGCTGGGGGCGCTGCCATACGAAATCCCAACGGAGGTGACTGTGCACCACGAGCGGGGCGTCGAAGTCGGCGGCGGTGCGCTGCGGCGCGCGCTCGGAGCGGTCGGCGAATCGGGTCATGAGGGCGGGGCGTGGTACGGGCGGCGACCAAGCGGCGACCGCACTGGCGTGCGCGCCCGCAGTCCTGGTCCGGCGGAGCCATGAGCAAAGCCCGTTCCGAACGAGACAGATGTACGCGACGACGGGCGCGGCTCACGCAGCCGCGCCCGTCTCGTACGTCCGCGTACCGGGCGTCAGCCGCCGACGGTGCCCACGCTGTCGTCGGACGCGATCAGACGCCGCGCGCCCTGCCACTTGCGGAAGAGCTGTCCGTTGCGATCGATCGTGGTCTCGATCACGCGCCCCGACTTCACGCTCGCGTGGATGAAGCGCCCCTCGCCCAGATAGATGCCGACGTGGTCCACCGTGCGGCGCGTGCCGAAGGTGAGCAAGTCGCCGGGGCGCAGCGCTTTGCGGTCGCGCGGCACCGCCTGCCCGACGCGCGCCTGCTGCGCCGCGGTCCGCGGCAGCGCGATCCCGAGCGCCTCCATGGCGTAGCGCGCGAACGACGAGCAGTCGAGGCTGATCCCCGGGTTCTCCCCCCCCAGCACGTAGCGCGTGCCGAGCTGGCTGCGGGCGCGCGTCACCATCCGGTCGAGGAGCGCACCCGCCGAGCGGCCGAGCTCGGTGAAGGCGCCGCGCGACGCGCCGGACGGAGCGGGCGCCGCGGCGACGGTCGCGACGAGCGGGGTCGCGCTGTCTGCGGCCGTCGCCGCGCCGCCGAACCCGGGGAGGAGCGTCGCCAGGTCGGGGAGGACGAAGGTCGGGACGTCGCCCAGCTCGGGCTCGCGCGACCGGGCGGCGAGCAGACGCGGCGCTCGGGTGACGGGCTTGCGGCGGAGGACGTCGCCGGCGCGTCGGGTCGTTCGAGCCGACGCGGCGCGCGTGGCCGGCCGCTTGCTCCGACGGACGGTGCGCGTCGGCCGGGCCTTGGTCGACTTGCGGGCGGCCGGCTTCGCCTCGCGGCGGGGCGTCGGACGGGTCGGAACGGCGGCGGCCTCGAGGGCCGCGGCGGGAGTGGGCGTCAGCGCCGCGCCGGCGACGGCGAGCGCGACCGTCGCGGACCGCAGGGCGCGACGAAGGACGTGCAGGGCTCGCGGGGTCGATCCTTGGCGCACGCGGGACCTGGGAGGCGGGAACAGCGGTCCCGCCGGCACGGACCGGCGGGAGGGGGGACTGGCCAACGTACGCCCGTGGCGCGGTGCGCCGCGAGCAGAAATCGGGGGCGGATCGCGCACGCCCCTGACCGGGCGGTCAGCCCTCAGCGCACGCCGACCAGCTTGTGGGTCTGGACGGAGAGCCGCCAGCGCGGATGGGCGAGGCAGTAGGCGATGGCCGCCCGCACATGCGACGCCCGGACCTCCGGGTCCGCCACGTCCATCGGCTGCAGCCAAAGCTGCCGGAACGCGAGCGTCTCGAACCGCTCGGGCTGCGCCTCGGGCTCGGGCTGCGGGTAGACGAGCTTCAACTCGTCCCCGGCGGTGAGGACCAGCGGCGCCCCGGCTTTCGGGCTGACGCAGACCCAGTCGAGCCCCGGCGGGGCGGGCTGGGTGCCGTTGGTCTCGACCGCGACCTCGAAGCCCTGCGCGTGCAGCGCCTCGACCGCCGCCGCGTCGAGCTGGAGCAGTGGCTCCCCCCCGGTGCACACGACCAGCCGGCGTCCGTCGGCGCCGGCCGGCCAGAGCGCCGCCACGGCCGACGCCAGCGCCTCGGGGGTGGCGAAGCGCCCGCCGTCGGGGCCGACGCCCACGAAGTCGGTGTCGCAGAAGCGGCAGACGGCCCGGTGCCGGTCCTGCTCGCGCCCCGTCCAGAGGTTGCACCCGGCGAAGCGGCAGAACACGGCGACGCGTCCGGCGTTGGCGCCCTCGCCCTGGAGGGTGAGGAAGAGCTCCTTGACGGTGTAGCTCATCGAGCGCGGAGCGCGGGGCGGTCGACGTACTGCGCCGGATCTTCCGTCCCCGCCACCGCGAACCCGCGCAGCCGCAGCTGGCAGGCGTCGCAGTGCCCGCACGCCGCCCCCGTGGCCGGGTCCGGGTCGTAGCAGCTGGTGGTCTCCGCGTAGTCGACGCCCATCGACAGCCCGAGGCGCACGATCTCCCCCTTGGTCAGCTGGAGGAGCGGGGTGCGGATCCGGATCGCCACCTCGCCGCGCGCGGCGGCCTCGACCCCGGCGCGCGTCGCCAGGTTCGCCATCCGCTCGTAGGCGCGCACGTACTCGGGGCGGCAGTCGGGGTAGCCCGAGTAGTCGAGCGCGTTGACGCCGAGGAAGACGTCGCGGGCCCCCGTCGTCTCGGCGAGCGCCAGCGCGTAGCTGAGGAAGATCGTGTTGCGGGCCGGGACGTAGGTGATCGGCACCTCGCCGGCCTCCGTGCCGCCGACCGGGCGGTCCTTGGGGACGTCGAGGTCCGCCGTCAGCGCCGAGCCGCCGAAGACGCGCAGGTCGATGTCGACCACGACGTGGCGCGCGACCGCGTACCGCCGGGCGATGCGGCGCGCCGCCTCGACCTCGTGGGCGTGGCGCTGCCCGTAGCGGAAGGAGAGCGCGTGGACCGCGAACCCCTCGCGAACCGCGAGGGCGAGGCAGGTGGTCGAGTCGAGGCCGCCCGAGAGCAGGACGACGGCGGCCGGTCGGGCGTCGGACATGGCCGAAAGCTAGCCGCCCCCGGCGCGCCCCGCCGTGGCCCGGACGCTGCCGAACGGTCGGTGCCGACCGGCGGCGCGCCCCGCTACCGTTCACGCGCTCACCCACGCCACCCGGAGACTCCGTGTTCCGTTTCCAGTCCGCGCTCCGCCCCGTCGCCGCCCTCTCGCTCGCCGCCGCCTGCGCGGGCGCGCAGGAGCCGGCGCGGGTCACGAAGGACGGCGCCCCTCCCGCCGCCGGGCGCGCCGCCGCGCCGCTCCCGCTCAAGCACGCGCCCCGCCCGACGGCCGCGCCGATCACCGCCGCCGACCTGACGACGCGCCTCTACATCTTCGCCGACGACTCGATGATGGGGCGCGAGGCGGGGACGGAGGGGAACCGGAAGGGGAACGCCTACCTCGTCCGCGAGTTGGAGCGCCTCGGCCTGCGCCCGGCCGGCGAGGGCGGGACGTACTACCAGACCGTCCCGTACGTGCGGCGCGCGATCGACCCGGCGACGACGCTCGCCGTCGGCGACGAGACGCTGCGCTTCGGCACCGACTTCCTCGTCGTCGGCGGCGCCGGCGCGCGCTCGGTCGACGGCGTGACCGCGGTCTACGGCGGGCGCCTCGGGCCCGAGGGGCTCCCCGGGCTCACCCCCGAGCAGGCGAGCGGGAAGCTCGTCGTGCTCACCGCGCAGACGCTGCAGAACGTGCAGCAGCTGACGCGCATTCCGGCGCTGCAGGAGGCCGCCGGCGTCGCGCTCGTGCTGCTCGACCAGCTCCCGGCGCCGCTGCGCGCGAACCTCGGGCGCCCGCAGCTGGCGGTCGACTCGGCGGCGTTCGCGGCGGCCGGCGCCACCACCGGCGCGCCGCCGTCGACTGCGCCGCAGGTGCTGATCGTCTCGGCGCGCGCCGCGCAGGCCATGCTCGGCGCCGACCCGGCGCAGGCCCAGGTGGGCGCGGGCTCGCGCGCGGTGCGCGGTTCGGTCGCCTTCCGCACCGAGCGGGCGCCGGCGCAGAACGTGGTCGCGATCCTCCCGGGCAGCGACCCGGCGCTGCGCAACACGTACGTCGCGCTCGGCGCGCACAACGACCACGTCGGCTACGCCACTGCGGCGGTGGACCACGACTCGCTCAAGGCCTCGCTGGCCGCGGCGCGCCGCCTCTACATGGAGCTCGACCCCGACGGCGACGAGACGATCCCGCCCGAGGCGCAGGCGCAGCTCACCGAGCGGCAGCGCGCGATCCGCGTGAACGTCGACTCGCTGCGGGCGATCCGCCCGGCGCGCCGCGACTCGATCAACAACGGCGCCGACGACGACGGCTCGGGGTCGATGGCGCTGCTGGAGATCGCCGAGAACGTGCAGGCGATGCCCACGAAGCCGAAGCGCTCGCTCCTCTTCGTCTGGCACACGGCGGAGGAGAAGGGGCTGGTCGGCGCGCGCTGGTTCGTCGACCACCCGACGGTGCCGCGCGACTCGATCGTCGCCCAGCTCAACATCGACATGATCGGGCGCGGGCGCGCCGAGGACGTGGCGACCGGGGGGCCGAACTACGTCGGGATCGTCGGCCACCGCCGCCTCTCGACGCAGCTCGGCGAGCTGGCCGAGCAGACCGCGGCCGCGCAGCCGTCGCCGATCCGGCTCGACCGCGCGCTCGACGCCAACGGGCACCCGCAGAACATCTACTGTCGCTCGGACCACTTCCACTACGCGCGCTACGGCATCCCGATCGCGTTCTTCTTCACCGGGCTGCACGGCGACTACCACCGCGTGACCGACGAGCCGCAGTACGTCGACTACCCGCACTACGCGCGGATCACGAACTACATCCGCGACCTCGCGGTGCGCGTGGCGAACCTCGACCGGCGTCCCGCGGTCGACCAGCCGCGCCCCGACCCGTCGGCCCCCTGCCGCCAGTAAGGACCAACTCCCATGGACTTCCTGGCCGACCCGAATGCCTGGATCGGGCTGCTGACGCTGACCGCGCTCGAGATCGTCCTCGGCATCGACAACATCATCTTCATCTCGATCCTGGCGTCGAAGCTGCCGCCGGTCGACCAACCCAAGGCGCGCCGGCTCGGCCTCGCCGGGGCGTTCATCACGCGCCTCGGGCTGCTGTTCAGCATCAGCTGGATCGCGCGGCTGACGGCGCCGCTGTTCACGATCGGCGCGTTCCGCTTCCTGGAACTCGAGGCGCGCGAGATCAGCGGCCGCGACCTGATCCTGATCTTCGGCGGCCTCTTCCTGATCGCGAAGGCGACCTACGAGATCCACCACAAGCTCGAAGGTGACGACGCGCACGCCGACGGGGAGCAGAAGAAGTCGGCGTCGCGGGGCATGGCGGGCGTGGTCGCCCAGATCGCGGTGGTCGACCTCGTCTTCTCGCTCGACTCGGTGATCACGGCGGTCGGGATGGTCGACAGCATCGCGATCATGATCACGGCCAACGTGATCGCGCTGGCCTTCATGCTCGGCGCCGCGGGCCCGATCTCGGGCTTCGTCGACCGCCACCCGACGGTGAAGATGCTGGCGCTGTCGTTCCTCGTCCTCATCGGCACCAACCTGGTCGCCGAGGGGCTCGGCCAGCACATCCCGAAGGGGTACACCTACTTCGCGATGTTCTTCTCGGTCCTGGTCGAGATGCTGAACCTCCGGCTCCGGAAGGCGAGCGCGAAGCCGGTGGAGCTGAAGAAGGTGGGAACGATCGAGCAGGGAATCGTCGGCGAGGACTGAGCTTGGGGTGGGGCGTGCGCGGTACGGCGTGCGAGCATCTGCGAGCGTGGTACTGCGAGCGAGGTGAGGCGGATGGTCGCCCTACCCCGCTCGCAGTACCACGCTCGCAGATGCTCGCACGCTTCACCTCGCTCGCAGCATCCGAGTTGGCACTCCCGATGCGTTCCCCCGCCGCATGAAAGTTCTCGTGACGGGGGGCTCAGGCGTCGTGGGCGAGGCGGCCGTGCGCGCGCTGCGGCGGCGCGGGCACGAGGTGCGGCTGCTCGCGCGCCGCGCCGAGGACGAGGCGCGGACGTGGCCGGACGGAGTGGAGCCGTGGCCGGGGGACGTGACGCGCCCCGAGTCGCTGCGCGGGGCGGGGGACGGCTGTGAGGCGGTGCTGCACCTGGTCGGGATCGTCGACGAGGCGCCGCCCGAGGCCACCTTCGAGCGCGTGAACGTCGGGGGGACGCGGCACGTCGTCGACGAGGCGACGCGCGCCGGCGTCCCCCACCTCGTCTACGTCTCCTCGCTCGGCGCCGAGCGCGGGGCGTCGCCGTACCACCGCAGCAAGCACGCGGGGGAGGAGGTCGCGCGCACCTTCGGCGGGCGGTGGGTGGTCGTGCGGCCGGGGAACGTCTACGGGCCCGGGGACGAGGTCGTGTCGCTCCTGCTGCGCATGGTGCGCACGCTCCCGGCGATCCCCGTCATCGCCGGCGGCGACCAGGAGTTCCAGCCGCTCTGGACCGACGACGTCGGCGAGGCGCTGGCCGCGGCGGTCGAGCGCGCCGAGCTCGCCGGGCGCACGCTCGACCTCGCGGGGCCGGAGCGCACGACGATGCACGACCTGCTCGACCGCTTCGCGCGCCTCACCGGGCGCGAGCCGGTGCGCGTGCCGCTCCCCGGGGCGCTGGCGTCGCTCGGCGTGAAGGTCGCGGGCGCGCTCGGCGTGCCGCTCCCGATCAACGAGAGTCAGCTGACGATGCTGGCCGAGGGGAACGTGATCGATGCGCCGGCGGAGAACGCGCTCGAGACGGTGCTGGGCGTGACCCCGACCCCGCTCGACGAGGGGCTGCGCCGCCTGCTCGACGTCCTTCCCGAGCAGCTGCCGGACGAGGGGGTCGGGTCGCTGCGCCGCCGCCGCTTCTGGGCCGACGTGCGGGGCGCGCGGCTGACGCCCGAGGAGCTGCTGCACCGGCTGTGCGCGCGCTTCCAGGAGGTCACCCCCGAGCAGATGGATCTCGCCGCCGAGCCGGGGACGCCGCGGGCGGTGCTGGAGCCGGGGCAGACGGTGACGATGGCGCTCCCGATGCGCGGCAACGTGCAGGTGCGCGTCACCGAGCTGCGCCCGCGCGCGCTGACGCTGCAGACGGTCGAGGGGCACCCGCTGGCGGGCGCGGTCCACTTCAGCGCCGAGCCGCGCGGCGACGCGCTGCGCTTCGAGGTGAGCGTCGCCGAGCGCGCGGCCAACGCCTTCGACTGGGTGGCGATGGCGACCCTCGGCTCGCGGCTGCAGCGCGCGACCTGGCGCGACATCGTCGACACCATGGTCGCCGCCAGCGGCGGCGAGGCGCCCGACGGCGTGCAGGAGTCCGACGAGCGGCTGGAGGGGGAGGAGGCCGAGCGCGTCGAGCAGTGGCTGCGCGAGCTCGCGGACGCGCGGCGCCGCGCGGCGCACGCCGAGGAGCTGGCCGGGGCGGAGCAGGGAGACGGGCCGCGCGGCTGACGCGCCCCGCGGCGCGTCGCGCTACGCCGCGGGGCGCAGCGCGCAGTGCTCGCCGCAGCCGAGCCGGTAGCGGTTGCGCGCGAACCAGCGGTAGAAGCGGTCCGCGAGCGTGCGCACGAAGGGGAGCGAGAACACCCAGCCGATCCACCCGCCGCGCGGGAGCACGTCCAGCAGCCGCTCGACGGCCGCCGCGCCCTGCCACGTCCGCCCGCCGGGGCCGACCAGCTGCACCGACTCGACGTAGGCGCGCGCGGGGATCCACGGAAAGCGCGCGTCGAGCCCGGGGAGCTGCGACGGGACGATCTCGAGCAGCTGCGAGCGCGCGTCCCAGCGGCGGAGCGCGCGCACCATGCGGCCGCACACCTTGCACGAGCCGTCGTAGACCACCGTGTACGGCCGCCCCTCGCCCAGGCCCGACGCGCCGGCGCTGGTGAGGGCGATCGGGTCCCCCCCGTCGCGGGGCACGCCGGCGACGGTGAAGCGGACGACCGGGACGGTCACGCCGCCTCGTGCGCGGCCGGCATCGGCGCGGTGGCGGGGGTGGCCGTTTCGCGCAGCACGGTGGTCATCGCGACCGGAGTCTGCAGCGTATGGTGCACGGGGCAGAGGTCGGCCGCGCGCCGCGCCGCCTCGCGCCGCGCCGGCGGAAGGCTCGGCCACTCCAGCTCGACGGTCATCGCCCCCACCCGGTGCGGCTCCTCGGCGAAGGTCCACGAGACCTCGACGGCGAGGTCGGCCACCGAGAGCTTGGCGCGCTCCGCCCACGAGGCGATGGTCGAGTGGGTGCACGCCGCCAGCCCGCCGGCCAGCATGTGGTAGGGCGAGAACTGCGTGTCGGCCGTGGGGGCGTCCACGGTCATCGCGCTGGTGGTCAGCTCGTAGCGGACGCGGTCGTCGGCGAGGAGGGTGAGCTTCACGCGGGCGCCGCGGTGCAAGCTCCACGCCCCGTACGGCGTCGGGCTCCGTCACCGCGGCGTCCCGCCGCCCGGCGGCGCGACCGCGGCGCGCCGAGTAGCTTGCCGGCGCCCCACACCCCCACCCCACCGCCATGCACCCGCGCATCGCCGAGCTCGTCGACCACCTCACCCGCGGTCGCGCCGCGCTCCTGGCCGCCGTGGCCGCCGTCCCGGCCGACGCGTTGGAACGGCGCCCGGCCGACGGCCGCTGGTCGCCCGCCGAGATCCTCGAGCACCTGCATCAGGTCGAGGCGGGGAGCGCGCGCCTGCTCGCCCGGCGCCTGCAGCGCGCCCGCGAGGCGGGGCTGGGCGAGGAGACGGACGAGTCGTCGGTGCTCGACGGGCCGCCGCTCTACGACGCCACGACGCGGCGCGTCGCCCCCGAGTTCGTCCAGCCGGGCGGCGCGGTGGACGCGGAGACGGCGCTGGGGCAGCTGCAGAAATCGCGGGACGCGCTCCTCGCCGTGCTCGACGACGGTGACGGGCTCGCGCTCGGGCAGGTGACGGCGACGCACCACGTGCTGGGAGAAATCGACCTCTACCGGTGGGCGCGCTTCCTCCTCGAGCACGAGGCCCACCACGAGGAGCAGATCCGCGCGATCGCGGCCGCGATTGACGAGGAGGGCGCGCACGCACCGTGAGCCGCCGGTGGTACGCCGAGCGTCCTCGTCGGAGGACGTCGCGTTCCACAACTGCTGCGGCAAGACATTGCTGGGTATCGACTTGCGGGCGGGCCGAGGAGCGGTCCGCCCGCTGCGTTTCCGGCGGGCATCACACCAGCCGGAGTTCGTCATGCGCCTTTCCGTCCGTTCGCTCGCCCGTCTCGTCCCGGCGCTCGCCGGCGTGCTCGCCGCCGCGCCGCTCGCCGCCCAGGCGCCGCGTCCGTCCGTGAGCACGAAGCCCAGCATCGCCGACGTCACCCCGTACGCGGGCGTGGTGATGTTCGGCAACTACCTCGACGGCCCGCTCGGCACGAGCGTCCGCAGCCGCCCGGCGCCGATCGGCGGCGCGCAGGTGAGCCTCGGGATCTCGCCCAACCTCTCGCTCACGGGCAACGTCGGCTACACGAGCGGCGACCTCGAAGTCGGGCTCCCGATCCTGGGCGGCGTCGACGTGGGCTCCGCCAGCTCGTGGGTGTACGACGCGGGGCTCGAGTACCGGCTCCCGGCGTCGGCGACGCTGACCCCGTTCGTGCAGGCGGGCGCGGGGGCGATCACCACGCGGCTCAGCGGCGGCCCGATCACGACCACCTCGACGAACCTCGCCGGGAACCTCGGCGCCGGGGTCGACCTGTCGTTCGGGCGCTCGACGGCGCTGCGGCTGCAGGTGCGCGACTACGTCGCCAAGTACCGCAGCGAGGAAGTGCTCGGCGTGCGGGCCAGCGGCGACGTGTCGCACAACTTCGCGCTGAGCGCGGGGCTGCGGTTCGCGTTCTGACCGGGGCGAGTTTCCTCTTTCCGGAGTCGTTTGGATCCTCTCAGGGGCGATGACTCTTGCAAGACCAAGAAAAGCAGAGGGGATGAAAATCTGAGAAGATCTGAGAAAGATCGGAGGGGCTGTGCCCGGCGCGACGCCCCCCGCCGCCACGACAGCCCATCAGATCTTTCTCAGATCTTCTCAGATTTTCATCCCCTCTGCTTTTCTTGGTCTTCCCAAGCCGCCGGCCCAGGCGATCACCTCAGGCCGCCCTGACGCCCCGCTCCGGGAAGAGCTCCAGCTGCGCCGCCCCGCGCGTCCGCGCCGCCAGCCGCGCGCGCAGCGTGCGCCCCGCGTCGTCGAGCGCCTGCGCGCCGTGGTCGGCCGCCACGATGAACGGGAGTGCGCGCGAGACCGGGACGCGCAGCCGCGCCAGGTCGAGCACGCGCACCCGGTGCCAGGCGCGCACGGCCAGGATGCGCTCCACCGTGCGGCGCCCGAACCCCGGGACGCGCAACAGCAGCTCGCGCGGCGCGCGGTTGACGTCCACCGGGAACGCTTCCGGGTGCCGCAGCGCCCAGGCGAGCTTCGGGTCGACGTCCAGTGGAAGGTCGGGCGCCTCCGGCGGTGCGAGCTCGTGCACCGCGAAGCCGTACTGCCGCACCAGCCAGTCCGCCTGGTAGAGCCGCCGCTCGCGCAGCACCGGCGGCGCCTCCGTCGCGACCGCGGCCGGCGCCCCCGGGGGCGGGACGTAGGCGCCGTAGTACACGCGCCGCAGCCGCTGCCGCGCGTACAGCGCGTCCGCCGCCGCCAGCAGCTCGGCGTCGGTCGCGTCGTCGGCGCCCACCACCAGCTGCGTGACCTGCCCCGCCGGGGCGAAGCGCGGCAGCGCGCGGCGCCAGGCGCGCGACGGGTCGAGCATCGCCCGGTGCCGGCGCGAGACCTCGTGCGCCTCCGCGATCCCGTCGCGCAGCCGGTCCATCGCCCGGTGCATCGTGGCCAGCCGTCGCCCGGGGGCGAGGACGTCCAGCCGCCGCTGCGTCGGCAGCTCCACGTTCACGCTCACGCGGTCCGCCCACCGCCCCGCCTCGCGGACCAGCTCCGGGCTCGCCTCCGGGATGACCTTGAGGTGGACGTAGCCGAGGAAGTGGTGCTCGCGGCGGAGCGTGCGCGCGACCGCGACCATCTGCTCCATCGTGTGGTCGGCGTCGCGGTCGACCGCGCTGCTCAGGAAGAGCCCCTCGACCAGCCCGCGCCGGTGCCAGTCGAGCGTCAGGCGCACCACGTCGCGCACACCCAGCCGCGCCCGCGGCGGGTCCGCCGAGCGTCGGAGCGGGCAGTACGCGCAGTCGTGCACGCAGTGGTTGCTGAGCAGCAGGCGGAGCAGGGGGACGCGCCGCCCGTCGGCCGCGACACTCTCGTAGATCGCCGTCGGCTCCACGTCCTCCGGCAGCAGGGGCGCCCGCCCCGCCGTCCCGGCCCCCCGGCGCCCCCCACAGGGCGCATCCAGCCGCGCGGCGTCGGCCAGCACGGCGAGCTTACGTCGGTCCATCGTCCGGCTCGTGAAAGGAAGCAAGATGCTCCGAATATAACCCGAAGCGACGCTTCCGTTCCGTTCGCCGGACCCGGCTCAGCTCGCGGCCTGGCTCCCGAGCAGCTGGATGAGCAGCAACGCCGAGACCCCCACCAGCACCGCCCGCCAGCTCGTCCCCCCGATCCGCCGTAGCAGTCCGATCGTCCCCTCGGCGTCCAGCGCGCGGGGCGCCACCACCCGAATCGCCGCCGACGCCCGGCGGAAGAGGAGGAAGTTGGCCGTCCCCCCGGCCAGCACCGCCAGCGAGAGGAGCACCCCGGCCATCACCAGCGCCGCGTCCGGCGTCAGCATCGGCAGGCGCGGTCCGCTCGGGTCGACCGGGTTCGGCACCTGTCGCAGCGGCAGATCTCCCTCCCACAGCAGCCCGAACAGCAGGCTCGGCGCCATCGTGAAGAAGACGAAGGGGAGGTAGAGCTTGCGGTACAGGAACCAGAGCCCGCCCACCGGGATCGAGAGTGCCGCCGCCCAGTTCCAGGTGGGCTGGAAGCGGGCGTCGCCGAAGAACGGAGCGAACTTGCGCCGGTAGGTCGGCCACCGCGGGCCGACGAAGGCCGCGAACTGGCGGTCGAGCGGCGAGTCCGGCGCGGGCGGCCCTCCGGACTGCTTCGGGGTGGCCCAGGAGGGGAGCGACGGGGGAACGGTCACGGCGCCGGCTGCGCCGCGGGCTGCTGCTGCGTCAGGCAGTGCAGCGTGCCGAGCCCCCACACCAGGTCCACGGCGTGGATGCCGATCACGTCGTGGTCGGGCATCAGCGTCGCCAGCGCGTTGAGCGCGACGCGGTCGTTGCGGTCGTTGAACGTGGGCACCAGCACGACGCCGTTGCCGACGTAGAAGTTCGCGTAGCTCGCCGGCAGCCGCTCGCCGTGCATCTCGACCGCGCGCGGGAAGGGGAGCTTCACCACGCGCAGGGCGCCGCGCGCGCCGCCGGCCAGCTCCAGGCGGCGCAGGTTGTCGGCCATCCGCCGGTGGTTCTCGTCCGCCGGGTCCTCCTCGTACGCCAGCACGATCGTGTCCGGCCCGACGAAGCGGGCGATGTCGTCGACGTGGCCGTGCGTGTCGTCGCCGACGCACCCCTCCCCCAGCCAGATCGTCTGGCGGACGCCCAGCCAGTCGCGGAAGGCGCGCTCGTAGTCCTCGCGCGTCATCCCCGGGTTGCGCACCTGCACGTCGGAGAGCAGCCACTCCTCGGTGACGAGCAGGAGCCCCTGCCCGTTCACCTCGATCCCGCCCCCCTCGAGCACCAGCCGCTCGCCGGGGCGGTCGGGGCGCACCGGCTCGACGCGCGGCGCGCCCCCCTCGCGCTCGAAGACGCGCCCGACCTGGGCGTCGCGGGCGTAGTTGTCGTACTTCGCCCAGGCGTTGAACGCCCAATTGGCCCACACCAGCCGCCCGGCGTCGTCGAGCACCCCGGTCGGCCCCGAGTCGCGCACCCAGACGCGGTCGTTGGGCGCCAGGTGCAGCCGGTAGCCGTCGTCGCGGACGCCGTGCGCTGCCAGCGACTGCTCGGCGGCCTCGCGCACCGTCTCGTCGTGACAGAGGATCTCGACCCGCTCGTAGCGGTGCAGCGCGCGCACGATCTCGGCGTACACCCACGGGATCGGCCCCAGCTTCCCCGGCCAGTCGGGCTCGTGGTGCGGCCACGCGAGCCAGGTGGCGTCGTGGCGTTCCCACTCGGCGGGCATCCGGTACCGCACGGCGGGTTGCGGGCTGAGGAGCTGGTCCGGCGTCGGGTCCCGTCGGAAGGCGCTGGCCGGCCCGCGCTCGGTCGGGCCGACCTCGCCGGGCGCGATGTCGTCATGCATGCGTGCCGATCCCGCTCACCGGGCCCCGATGAACCGATGGAGGATCGGCTTGTACGCGTCCACCCGCCGGTCGCGCAGGAAGGGCCAGTTGCGTCGCACCTCCTCCTGCAGCCGCGGGTCGCAGCGGTGCACGAGCACCGCCTCCTCCGTCCCCGCCTCGGCGACCACGCGTCCGAACGGGTCGGCGATGAAGGAGTGGCCAAAGAACTCCAATCCGTTCGTGCCCGGCTCCGGCTCGTGCCCGACGCGGTTCGGGCTCGCCACCCAGACCCCGTTGGCGATCGCGTGCGCGCGCTGCGCGGTGCGCCACGCCTGCACCTGCGCCTCCCCCCACTCGTCCTTCTCGGCGGGGTGCCAGCCGATCGCCGTCGGGTAGAACAGCACGTCGGCTCCCAGCAGGGCCGTGATGCGCGCCGCCTCCGGGTACCACTGGTCCCAGCAGATCAGGACGCCGACGTTGGCGTAGCGCGTCTTCCAGACCTTGAAGCCGTTCGCCTCGCCGGGACGCTCGCCGTGGTAGTCCTTGTGCCCGTCGCCCGGGGTGAAGTAGTACTTCTCCTCGAACATCGGGTCGTGCGGGATGTGCATCTTGTCGTAGACGCCGAGCACGCTGCCGTCGGCGTCGATCACGACCGCCGAGTTCATGTAGAGCCCGGCCGCCCGCCGCACGAAGAGCGGGACGACGATCACGACGCTCAGCTCCCGGGCGAGCGCCTGCATCGTCTCGGTGATCGGCCCCGGCACCGGCTCCGCCAGGTCGAAGTGGTCGACCTTCGTCGACTTGGCGAAGTACGTGGTGTTGAACAGCTCCTTGAGGCAGACGATCTGCGCCCCCTGGCGGGCGGCCTCGCGAATGAGCTCGACCGCGCGCGCGACGTTGGCGTCGACGTCGTCGGTGGCGTGGTCCTGGATGATGCCGATCGTGAACGGGTCGCGGCGCATGGGCGCGAATCTAACGCGACTGCCGCGCCAGGCGGGCCCCCGCCGCGCGTGACGGGCGTCACACCGAGTCCCTGCGCGGGGACAGCGCCTGTCCGCGCGGGGGACGCCGCGGCGGCGTTGGGGGCGTATTTCGGCCCTCAACGGCTGGCCCGACCCCTGCCATAGGAGAGGCCGAACGAATCAACGGAGGAACCGCGATGCCCTCGACTCGTACGCTCAAGACCTCGATGATTCTGGCGCCGGCCCTGGCGCTGGCGGCCGCCTGCGGCCGCGAGCAGCCGTCGGTCGACGACGCCCTCAAGAACGACCTGTCGCTCGCCACGCAGGCGCAGCGCTACCCGCAGCAGCAGTTCGTGAACCCGCAGGAGCTCGGCTACGGGCAGGCGCCCTACGGCGCGTACAACCCGTACGCCCAGCCGGGGCAGCCGGGCTACTATGCCCCGAACGGCGCCTACGTCCCGGCGGCGGCCCCCGCGCCGGCCCCGGTGCGTGAGCGCGTCGTGTACCGCACCCGCACCGCCAGCGCCGCGCGCAGCAGCGGGCGCAGCAGCGGCAGCGGCGCCGGCACGTACTCGTCGGCGGGCGCCGAGGACGCGGCCGCGGCGGAGCGCCGCCGGGCGCGCGCCAAGGGGCGCACCAACGGCGCGATCACCGGCTCGGTGGCCGGCGCGGCCATCGGCGTCGCGACCAGCGGCAAGAGCGACCGACTCAAGGGCGGGCTGATCGGCGCCGTGGCCGGCGGCGCGCTCGGCACGGTGATCGGGAACAACACCGCAAAGCGCCCGTAAGCGGCAGCTGGTGGCGGAGCGGGGGCGGGGGCCGACGGGCTCCCGCCCCCGCCGCGCGTCGGCGTGTAGCTTCCGCGGATCATGCCTTCCGCCCCGCCGACCGCGCGGCCGACCCCCGGGCCCGGCGCCGCCGTCGAGCCGACGTCGCCGTCGTACATGAGCTTCACCCGCGCCCAGTGGGCCACCCTGCGCGCGAGCACCCCCCTCCTGCTCGACGAGGACGAGCTGCGCCGCCTGCGTGGGCTCAACGAGCCGATGCCGGTCGACGAGGTGGCCGACATCTACCTGCCGCTCTCCCGGCTGATCAACCTCTACGTCGAGGCCGCCCGCGAGCTGCTGCAGGTCACCGACCGCTTCCTCGGCCGCCCCTCGGTCGCGCCCCCGTTCGTGGTCGCGATCGCCGGCAGCGTGGCGGCGGGGAAGAGCACGACCGCCCGCGTCCTGCGCGCCCTGCTCGGGCGGTGGAAGTCGCACCCGCGGGTCGAGCTGGTGACGACCGACGGCTTCCTGCACCCGAACGCGGTGCTCGAGGCCCGCGGGCTGATGCACCGGAAGGGGTTCCCCGAGAGCTACGACGTCGCGCGGCTGCTGCGCTTCCTCGCCGACCTCAAGTCGGGGCAGCCGACGGTCGAGGCGCCGGTGTACTCGCACCTCGTCTACGACCTGGTGCCGGGGGAGCGCGCCGTCGTGCGCCGCCCCGACGTGCTGATCCTCGAGGGGATCAACGTCTTGCAGGCGGCGGGCGCGCCGGGGCGCGACGAGGACGGCCGGCCGCGGCTGATGGTGTCGGACTTCATCGACTTCTCGATCTACGTCGACGCCGACGAGGAGAGTCTCGAGCGCTGGTACGTGCAGCGCTTCCTGAGCTTGCGCGACACCGCGTTCCGCGACCCGCAGTCGTACTTCCACCGCTACGCCGCGCTCTCCGAGGCCGAGGCCGTCGACACGGCGCGGCGGATCTGGCGCGAGATCAACTGGGTCAACCTCAAGCAGAACATCGAGGGGACGCGCGAGCGCGCGACCGTGATCCTGCGCAAGGGCGCCGGGCACGCGGTCGAGGAGGTGCGGCTCCGCCGGGCGCCGATCGCGCCCGCCAAGCTCCGCCGCGCCAAGTAGCGAGCTGCGCCAGCACATCGGGCCGTGCCGCGCCCGCCGGCCTGTCGATTGCGAAGACGCCGCGCTCCACCCACACCACACGACAGGAGCGCAACGCCATGCAGTCTTCGACGAACACGCAGAACCTGGTGCGGCTGAGCGATGCCAACGACCTCCGCGTGGCGGAGGGGAACGAGGACATCCGCGGTTGGGAGGTGCGCGGCAGCGACGGGGAGAAGATCGGGACGGTGAAGGACCTGCTGATCGACCCGACCGCCATGCGCGCGCGCTACCTCGACGTCGACCTGAAGGGCGGGCTCTTCGGCGGCGGGCGCCGCGTGCTCGTGCCGGTGGGGCAGGCGCGCCTGGACGACGACGACGACAAGGTGCTGTTGCAGACGACCGCGGACCAGCTGAAGGATTACCCCGAGTACGACGGCTCGACCGTGTCGCGCGACTACGAGACGTCGCTGCGCTCGCGCCTGGCCGGCGGCGCGGCCGGCGCCACGGCGGGCGCCGCGGCCGGGTCGTCGAACTTCTACGACAACGACCACTACGACGAGCGCGGGCTCTTCGGCTCGCGGCGGCAGTCGGCGGAGCCCGACGACCGCGGCGAGGCGCGCATGACCGTCGCGCGCGAGGAGCTGAAGGTCGGCAAGCGCCGCGTGCAGGCGGGCGAGGCGTACCTCCGCAAGACCGTCGAGACCGAGCACGTGCGCGAGACGGTGCCGCTGATGCACGAGGAGGTCACGATCGAGCGCCGCCCGATCTCGTCGAGCGACCGGGTCAACGCCACCATCGGGCAGGACCAGGAGATCCGCGTCCCGCTGATGGCCGAGGAGGCGGTCGCCGAGAAGCGCGTCGTCGGCGAGGAGGAGGTCGTGCTGCACAAGCGCGCGGTCGAGGAGCAGCGCACGGTCGAGGCGGACCTGCGCCGCGAGCGCGTCGACGTGGTCGACGGCGTGCAGACCAGCGGCGCCGCCGGCACGACCGGCGCGACGGGCGCCGCCGGGCGCGCGGGCGACAAGCTCGCCGACAAGCTGGACGACGTGAAGGACCGCTTCGACGGGAACCCCGCCTCGCGCCCCGGGCGCGACGCGACCGACCGGCCGACGCGCTGATCGAGGCTCGCGGTACGCGAACGGGGGCGGCGCCGTGTGGCGCCGCCCCCGTTCGTCCGTCCGCCGGACCGGGCGCGCTCAGCCCGCGCGCCCGCCGACCAGCGACCGCAGCACGTACGGCAGGATCCCGCCGTGCCTGTAGTAGCTCAGCTCCTCCGGCGTGTCGATGCGCGCCAGCACCGCGAAGCGCCGCTCGCTCCCGTCGGCGGCGGTGGCCTTCACGGTCAGCCGCGCGCGCGGGCGCAGCGTCTGCTCGCTCAGCCCCTCGACCTCGAAGGTCTCGAAGCCGGTGAGGCCGAGCGACTGGCGCGTGTCGCCGTCGGTGAACTCGCACGGCAGCACGCCCATCCCGACCAGGTTCGAGCGGTGGATGCGCTCGAAGCTCTCGGCGATCACCGCCCGCACGCCGAGCAGCACCGTGCCCTTCGCCGCCCAGTCGCGGCTGGAGCCCGTGCCGTACTCCTTCCCGGCCAGGATCACGAGCGGCGTCCCCTGCTGCTGGTACTGCATCGCCGCGTCGAAGATCGACACCACGTCGCCGCCCGGCTGCGTGGTCGTGACGCCCCCCTCGGTGCCGGGCACCAGCTCGTTGCGCAGGCGGATGTTGGCGAAGGTCCCGCGCATCATCACCTCGTGGTGCCCGCGTCGGGCGCCGTACGAGTTGAAGTCGCGCGTCTTCACGCCGTGCGCGATCAGCCACTTCCCGGCCGGCGAGGCGGCCGCGATGTTGCCGGCCGGCGAGATGTGGTCGGTGGTGATCGAGTCGCCGAACATCCCGAGCACGCGTGCGCCGGCGATCGGCTTCACCCCCGGCGCCTCCATCGTCATCCCCTCGAAGTACGGCGGGTTGGCGACGTAGGTCGACTGCTGGTCCCAGGCGTAGGTCGCGCCCGTGGGCACGTCGAGCGCGCGCCACTGCTCGTCCCCCTCGAAGACGTTCGCGTACTGCCGGGCGAACATCTCCCCCTTCACGCTGGTCAGGATCGTGTCCTCGATCTCCTGCGGCGACGGCCAGATGTCGCGCAGGAACACCGGCCCGTCGGTGCCGACGCCGAGCGGCTCGCGCTCCAGGTCGACGTCCATGCGGCCGGCCAGCGCGTAGGCCACCACGAGCATCGGGCTCGCCAGGTAGTTGAAGCGGGTGTGCGGGTTGACGCGCCCCTCGAAGTTGCGGTTCCCCGACAGCACCGCGCTCACCACCAGCTTCCCCTTCTCGACCGCGGCGGCGATCGGCTCGGGGAGCGGCCCCGAGTTGCCGATGCACGTCATGCAGCCGTAGCCGGCGAGGTTGAACCCGATCGCGTTCAGGTCCTCCATCACCCCGGCCTTCTCGTAGTAGTCGGTGACCACGCGCGAGCCCGGGGAGAGCGTCGTCTTCACCCACGGCTTGCTCGTCAGCCCCTTCCGCCGCGCGTTGCGCGCCAGCAGCCCGGCGCCGAGCATCACGCTCGGGTTCGAGGTGTTGGTGCAGCTCGTGATGGCGGCGATGACGACGGCGCCGTGCCTCAGCAGGAAGTTGGCGCCGTTGTACTCGACCTCCACCCCCTCTGGTTCCTGCTCGGCGACCGCGGTCGCGACCACGGCCGGGTTGAGCTGCGGCTCGGCGCTGACCTTGGTCGCGTTGACGATCTCCGCCTTCGCCGCCGCGCCGCCGGCCTTGGCCAGCGTCTCGTGCAGGTGCGTCTGGAAGGTCGCCTTGCTCTCGCGCAGCGGGATGCGATCCTGCGGGCGGCGCGGGCCGGCGATCGACGGCACCACCGTCGACAGGTCCAGCTCCAGCGTGTCGGTGTAGATCGGGTCGGGCGTCGCGTCGGTGCGGAAGAGCCCCTGCGCCTTCGTGTACGCCTCGACGAGCGCGATCTGCTCCTCGCTGCGCCCCGTCAGTCGCAGGTACTTGAGCGTCTCCTCGTCGACCGGGAAGAAGCCCATCGTCGCGCCGTACTCGGGCGCCATGTTGGCGATGGTGGCGCGGTCGGCCAGCGAGAGCGCGCCGAGTCCGGGGCCGAAGTACTCGACGAACTTCCCGACCACCTTCTTCTTGCGCAGCATCTCGGTGCAGGTCAGCACCAGGTCGGTCGCCGTCGCGCCGACCGGGAGGCGCCCCGTGAGCTTGAAGCCGATGACGTCGGGGACGAGCATCGAGGTCGGCTGCCCGAGCATCGCCGCCTCGGCCTCGATCCCGCCGACGCCCCAGCCGAACACGCCGAGGCCGTTGACCATCGTCGTGTGCGAGTCGGTGCCGACCAGCGAGTCGGGGTAGGCGAGCGTCTCGCCGTCCTGCTCCTTCGTGAACACCACGCGCGCCAGGTACTCGAGGTTCACCTGGTGGCAGATGCCGGTGCCCGGCGGGACGGCGCTGAAGTTCGTGAACGCGTCCTGCCCCCAGCGCAGGAAGCGGTAGCGCTCCTGGTTGCGCTCGTACTCGTACGAGACGTTCTGCAGGAAGGCCTCGGGCGTCCCGTACTCGTCGGCCTGCACCGAGTGGTCGATCACCAGGTCGACCGGCTGCAGCGGGTTGATGCGCTGCGGGTCGCCGCCGAGCGTGGTGATGGCGTCGCGCATCGCCGCGAGGTCGACGACGCAGGGGACGCCGGTGAAGTCCTGCAGCAGCACGCGGGCCGGGCGGTAGGCGACCTCCGTCTCCTGCGTCGCCTTCACGTCCCACTGCGCCAGCGCCTCCACGTCCGACGCCTTCACGAAGGCGCCGTCCTCGCCGCGCAGCAGGTTCTCGAGCAGGACCTTCAGCGAGAACGGGAGGCGGTCGAGGTTCCCCCCCGACCGCTCGCGGAGCGCGTCGAGGCGGAAGTACGTGTACGACCGGCCGCCGACCGTCAGGGTCGCCCGGCTGCCGAAGGTGTTGGGGTGCGTCATTGCGGGTGCTCGGTGATCGCGCCCGGCGGGGGCCTCGACCGCGGCCGTGACGCGAGGTTCGGAGTGGAGCCGCTGCGGCGGATGAGCGAGGGCCGGCGCAGGCTGCGGGGAAATCTAGCGCCTGCAAACCCTCCCGGCGGCGCGCCGGTCCAACCGCGCGTCCCGCAGCTCCGGCCCCCCCAGCCGACCGCGCATGCGCCTGCCGCCGCCCCCCGCCTTCCTGCCGCTCGCCCTGCGGCGCCTCCTCCGCACCCCGGGCTTCACGCTGGTCGTGCTGCTCACCCTGGCGCTCGGGATCGGCGCCAACACCGCGGTGTTCAGCGCGGTCGACGCCGTGCTCCTGCGCCCGCTCCCCTACCGCGAGGGGGCGCGGCTGGTCGTCGTCGACCACCTGTACCCGTCGCTCGACGGGCTGCTGGCCGGCGTCGGCGCCCCGACGCTCGCCGACGTCCAGACCCGCGCGCGCGTCTTCCAGTCGACCGCTGTGCGCACAGGGTGGGGGCCGAACCTCACCGGCGCGGGGGAGCCGGAGCGGCTGACGGGCGGGCGCGTCTCGGGCGCCTACTTCGCCACCCTCGGCGTCGCCCCGCAGCTCGGCCGCGCGCTCCGCCCCGACGAGGACGCGCCCGGGCGCGAGCGCGTGGTGGTGCTGAGCGACGCCTGCTGGCGCCGCCGCTTCGGCGCCGACCCGTCGGTGGTCGGACGCACGCTCACCCTCGACGGCGAGCCGCACGAGGTGGTCGGCGTGATGCCCCCCGGCTTCCGCGACGTGCAGGACCGCACGGTGGAGCTCTGGCGCCCGCTCGCGCTGGCGGCCGAGGACTTCGCCGACAACCTGCGCACCAACGAGTACCTGTTCATGGTCGCGCGGCTCCGCCCCGGCGTGACGCCCGACGAGGGGCGCGCGGCGCTGCGCACGCTGGCCGGGCAGCTCAAGAGCGCGTACCCCGACGCGTACCCGCCCGACTGGTCGCTCGCCGCGACGTCGCTGCGCGACAAGGGGACGGGCGGGATCCGCCCGGCGCTCCTCGTGCTGCTGGCCGCCGTCGGCTGCGTGCTGCTCATCGCCTGCGCGAACATCGCCGGGCTGCTGCTCGCGCGCGCGGCCTCGCGCACCCGCGAGCTGGCGCTCCGCACCGCGCTCGGCGCCGGGCGCGCGCAGCTGCTGCGCCTCTACCTCGCGGAGAGTCTGCTGCTCGCGGTTGCGGGGGGCGCGCTGGGGGTGCTGGTCGCCGCGCTCGGCGTCCGCCTGCTCGGCGCGACCGGCGGCGACGGCGTGCTGGCCGGCGAGGTGCGGCTCGACGGCTCGGTGCTGGCGTTCGCGTCGGCGGTGACGCTGGCGACGGGGCTCGTGTTCGGCGTCGTCCCCGTCTTTCACCGCTCGACGGTCGCCCTGCGCGACGCGCTGGCCGAGGGCGCGCGCGGCGCGGCCGGCGACCGGCGGGGGCAGGCGGCGCGGCGCGTGCTGGTCGTCGCCGAGGTGGCGGTGGCGCTCGTGCTGCTGGCGGGCGCGGGGCTCCTGCTCAAGAGCTTCGCGCGCGTGCAGGGGGTCGACCCGGGCTACCAGCCGCGCGGCGTGCTGACGGCGACGCTCGCGCTCCCGCAGGGGAAGTACGACACACCGGAGAAGCAGCGCGCCTTCCTCGACGAGCTGCTGGTGCGCGTGCGCGCGATCCCCGGTGTCACCGCCGCCGGCGCCGGCACGGGCGTCCCGTTCGGCCCAGGGGGCGGCACGCGCAGCTTCAACGTCGAGGGGCACACGCCGCCGGCGGGGCAGCCCGCGCCGTGGGGCGACTACCGCCTGGTGAGCCCGGACTACTTCAACGCGCTGCGCGTGTCGCTGCGCCGCGGGCGCGTCTTCACCGAGCAAGATGGCCCCGACGCGCCGCGCGTCGCGGTGGTCGACGAGGAGCTGGCGCGCCGCTACTGGCCGGGCGCGGACCCGATCGGCAAGCGCATCTCGTACGGCGCGGTGCAGGACTCCGTCACCGGCCAGCAGGTCCCCGTCTGGGTCGAGATCGTCGGCGTGGTGGCGCACGTGAAGTCGGAGGGGCTCGATGCCGACCCGCGCGTGCAGGTCTACCGCCCGATCCGCCAGCTCCCGGCCGGCGCGCCGCAGCTGGTGGTGCGCACCGGCGGCGACCCGGAGCGCCTGCTCGCCGCCCTCCGCGCCGCGGTGCACGAGGTGGATCCGGCGCAGCCGGTCTCGCAGGTCGCGACGCTCGACCAGCTGCTCGATCGCTCGGTCGGCACGCGGCGGCTCGCGGTGGCGCTGCTCGGCACCTTCGCCGCGATCGCGCTGGTGCTGGCGTCGATCGGGCTGTACGGGTTGATGTCGCACGCCGTCGAGCAGCGCACCCGCGAGTTCGGCGTGCGCATGGCGCTCGGCGCGGGGCGCGGGCGCGTGCTGGCGCTGGTGCTGCGGCAGGGGATGGGGCTCGCGCTCGCCGGTACCGGGATCGGGCTCGCCGGCGCCTTCGCGCTCACGCGCCTCCTGGCGAGCCAACTCTACGCGGTCGAGGCCACCGATCCCGCGACCTTCGCCGGCGTGGTCGCGCTCCTGCTGACGGTAGCGCTGGTGGCGCTGCTCGTCCCGGCGGTGCGGGCGACCGGGGCGGAGCCGTTGCGCGCGCTGCGGCAGGAGTAGAAGGTGACTCTTCAAGACCAAGAAAAGCAGGAGGGATGAGAATCTGAAAAGATCGGAGGAAGATCTGAGGGGCTGTGCCCGGCGCGAGATCCCTCGGCGCCCCGCGGAGCCCCTCAGATCTTCCTCCGATCTTCTCAGATTTTCATCCCTCCTGCTTTTCAGTTGACCTTAACGAGCACCACCGCCCACACCACGTCGAACGCGCGCGGCTCCCCGAACGGCTTGCCCGCGGGCGGTCCGCCTGCGTTCGTTGCCGGCATGACTCCGCTCCCCGCCCTCGATCTCGAGGCCACGGCCCTCGACCCGCTGGCGCTCGCCGCCGCGCTGTGCGCCGCCGAGTCGACCAGCGGGCGCGAGGCGCCGGCCGTCGACGCGATGGAGGCGGTGCTGCGTGCGCGCGGCTGGCGCGTCACCCGCATCCCCGTCGGCCCCGGGCGCGACGACCTGTTCGCCGAAGGCGCGCGGCCGGCCGAGGTCACGCTCTCGACGCACCTCGACACCGTCCCCCCGTTCATCGCGCCGCGGCTGGAGGAGAGCCGCCTGTACGGGCGCGGCGCCTGCGACGCCAAGGGGATCGCCGCGGCGATGGTGTGCGCCGCCGAGCGGCTGCGCGACGCCGGGCGCCCGGTCGGGCTGCTCTTCGTCGTCGGCGAGGAGACCGCGCACGACGGCGCGCACGCCGCGAACGCCGCCCGCGACCGCGTCGCGCCCGCCAACCGCGTGCTGATCGACGGCGAGCCCACCGAGAGCGTGCTCGGCGTCGGCACCAAGGGCGCGCTCCGCTTCACGGTGCGCACCGCGGGGCGCGCCGCGCACTCGGCGTATCCGCAGCTCGGCGAGTCGGCGATCGCGAAGCTCGCCCGCCTGCTGGTGGAGCTGGAGGCGCTCGCGCTCCCCGCCGACCCGGTGCTCGGCGCCACTACGATCAACGTCGGCTCGGTGAGCGGCGGCGTCGCCGACAACGTCACCGCGCCGTCGGCCGAGGCGCGGTGCATGGCGCGCCTCGTCACGCCGCCCGACACGCTGCGCGCGCTGATCGAGGCGTGGGTCGGCGACCGCGCGACCGTCACCTACGGCTCGGTCGTGCCGCCGGTGCACCTGGCCACCGTGCCCGGCTTCCGCACCGAGGTCGTCGCCTACGCCACCGACATCCCCGCGCTCGGCGCGTGGGGGCGCCCGTACCTGTTCGGCCCCGGCTCGATCCACGTCGCGCACACCGACCACGAGTACGTCGACGTCGCCGAACTGCGCGCCGCCGTCGACGCGTACGAGCGGCTGGCGCTGGCGGCGCTCGCCAGCTGACGGGCGCCGCCGGCCGCGCTCAGCGCAGGTACTGGTAGAGGCCCGTGAGCCCGACCACCGCGCCGCCGAAGGCGAGCACGTTTCCCGCCGTGTCGCCGATCAGCAGGCCGAGCACGACCCCCGCGCCGCCGACGATCATCAGCGCCTCCGGCTGACCGAACCCCGGGCGGTTGCGCGGCGCGCGCTCCTGCTCGCGCGCCCCCTCGCGCGCGGCGCGGGCGGCGTGCACCGGCGCGGCGCTCACCCCCGCGCGCGCGTTGTCGGCGGTGGGCGCCGTCGCGGGCGGCGGCGCGGCGTCCTGCGAGCGCGCCGCGGCGGGCGTGACGAGCGTCACCAGCGCGGTCAGGAGCGGAAGGGCGGCACGACGAACGCGGACGGACATGCGGGGCCTCGCGGGCACGGAGTGGGGGAGCGGATCGCCACCAGATGGGCGTCGGCGGTCACGGAAAGATGTACGCCACGCAACGCGCCGTCCGACATGGCCGTGGCCGCTTTGTGGAACGGATGGCGCGCCGCATACTGGCGCGCCGTTCCCATCCACCCTCCACCGGAGGTGTCCATGCGATCCGTCGTCCGCACGCTCACGCTACTCACACTCCTGTCGACCGCGCCGCCGGCGGCGGCGCAGGTCGTGTTCTCGTCCGCCGGCGGCAACGCGGCCGCCGTCCAGGCGACCGTCGACGCGTTCCGCGCCGCGCTCGGCAACCCGAACAACGGCAACGCCCCGGGCCCGCTCGCCGGCGGGCGACGCGAGATCAACTGGGACGGGGGCGGCTCGCTCGTGACGTCGCCGGCGCCGACCCCGTTCCTGGGGTTCGCGGTGGGGCGCGGCGCGACCTTCACGACGCCCGGTACCGGATTCGAGCAGAACGCCGAGAACTTCGCGAACATCGACCCGTCGTACGCGACCACCTTCGCCCCCTTCTCGCCGGTGCGGCTCTTTGCGCCGATCGGGAGCAACGTGCTCGACGCGGTCTTCTCGTTCCCGGGGGTGGGCGGGCCGGCCGCCACCCGCGGCTTCGGCGTCGTGTTCTCCGACGTCGACCGCGCGAACACGACGTCGCTCCAGTTCTTCGGCGCCGGCGGCAACTCGCTGGGGACGTACTTCGCCCCGTCGCTCGTCGGGAGCCAGACCTTCTCCTTCCTCGGCGTCACCTTCGACAACGCGATCGTGAGCCGCGTGCGCATCACCACCGGCAACGTCGCACTCGGCGCCGGGGTGACGGACCAGAACGGCAACGAGCGCGACGTCGTCGTCATGGACGACTTCTTCTACGCCGAGCCGACCGCCGTCGTCCCCGAGCCGGCAACGGTGCTGCTCGTCGGCGCCGGGCTCGCGCTCCTCGCCGTCCGCGCCCGGCGCCGGGCGCGCTGACGCGCTGACGCGCGGTCAGGCCGCCGGCGGCACCTCGCGCGCCGGCGCCGGCCCTTCGTCCTCCCCCGCGATCGCGGCCGGGAGGGGGAGCGCCGGCGTCGCCGCCGCGGGGACGATGTCGGGGGGCACCAACGCCGGCGCCGCCGCCAGAGTCGCCGGGAGCGCGGCGCCGACCGCCTCCACGGCGATCGCCTGCGTGGGGCAGCTCTTCGCGAAGCCGCCGTCGGCCGCCGACCAGGAGAAGTCGTGGCTCACGGCGTACGCCAGCCCGTCGCCGCGCTGCGCCATCACGCGCGGGGCGAGCGCCACGCACAGCCCGCACCCGGTGCAGCGCGCCGGGTCGACGGTCACCCGCACCGTGCGCCGCGGGTAGATCCCGCCGGGCGCGGCCAGCAGCGCGTCGAGCCCGCGCAGCGCCTCGACCGTGGCCCGGTACCCCTCGTCGATCAGCGCCTCCGCCGTCCCGAACGTGAACCACCCGACGTGGTTGACGCGGGGGCGCACCAGCAGCATCGGCGGCCCCTCCCAGTGCGCGAGCGGCGGCGCCTGGAGCGCCTGCATCATGATGCTCGCCGACCGCATGAAGATCGACGCGAAGCCCTGCGCGTGGATCGTGTCGTCGCGCGTCAGGTCGGCGTTCCCGACGTCCACCGCGACCACCGCGTCGACCGGCGCGCCGCCGTTTCGCGCCGCCACCGAGACCGGCAGGTTGTCGATCGTCCCGCCGTCGACGCACACCCGCCCGTCGACGCGCCCCGGCGGGAAGAAGCCGGGGAGCGCGCACGAGGCGTAGACGGCGTCGCGCACCGACACGTCGCGCAGCCCGGGGAGCCCCCACACGACCTGCGTGCCGTGCGCCACGTCGACCGTGTTGACGAGCAGCGGGAGCGGCGCGTCGTCGAACGTCCCCTCGGGCACCACCGACTCGACCAGCGCCCGCAGCGGCTCGGGGAGGTAGAGCGACGCGGCGCGCATCCGGTCCACCAGCACGCCGTAGTGGTTCATCCGGAAGAGGTCCTTGCGGCGCAGCGTCAGCGCGCGGAAGGCCATCTCCTCGTCCTCCACCCCGCCCGCGTGCGCGGCGCCGAGCAGCGCGCCGATGCTGGAGCCGGCGACCAGCGCCGGGCGGATGCCGCGCTCGCGCAGCGCGCGCAGCACGCCGATGTGCGCGAACCCCTTCAACCCCCCGCCGCCGAGGACGAGCGCGATGCGCGGCGCCGCGCGCGCCACCACGCGCGGCGCGCGCCGGGGGCCCGGCGGGTCGGCGTCGTGCGTGCGGGTCGGCGTCATCGCGGCTCCTCCGGACGGGCGTTGCACCGGCGCCGCACCGGCGTGCGCCGCCGCCGCGGGCCGTCGGGCACCGCGGACTCGAACAGGACGATCGTAACCGTCAGACGCCGGCGGGGTTCCGCGCGTCACCGCGGTTCGCCACCGGTCCAGTCACGAAAGAAGTGCGCCAGCTACATTGGCGTCATGTCTTCCCCCCCCACGGCCGACGCCCCGCCCGCGCGCGCCGCGGACGCGCCCCCCGCCCCCCCCGCCCGCGACGCGGCCCTCGTGCGCGCCCTCGGCACCTGGGGGCTCGCGGCCAGCATCGTCAACGTCACCATCGGCGGCGGGATCTTCCGCCTCCCCGCCGGCGCCGCCGACGCGCTCGGCCCGGCGGCGCCGCTGGCCTACGTGTTGTGCGCGGTGGCGATGGGGCTGATCGTCGTCTGCTTCGCCGAGGCGGGGAGCCGGGTCTCGCTCACCGGGGGGCTGTACGCCTACGTCGAGGTGGCCTTCGGCCCGCTGCTCGGCTTCCTCACGGGCGTGATGCTCTGGGCGAGCATGAGCGCCGCGCTGGCCGCCGTGTCGACCTTCTTCGCCGACGGCGTCGTGGCGCTCGTCCCGGCGCTCGGGGCGGGGGCCGGACGCGCGGCGGCGCTGCTCGTCGTGCTGGCGGCGCTGGCGCTGCTCAACGTGCGCGGGGTGCGCGGCGCCAGCCGCTTCAACGCCGTGATGACGGCCGCCAAGCTGGTCCCGCTCGCGCTCTTCGTGCTGCTCGGCGCGGCCGCGGTGCGCGGCGCCAACCTCGCCGTCGCGCAGGCGCCCACCACCGACGCGCTGGCGCGCGGGAGCGCGTTCCTGCTCTTCGCCTTCCTCGGCGTCGAGGCGGCGCTGGTGCCGAGCGGCGAGGTGCGCGAGCCGGCGCGCACGGTCCCGCGCGCGCTCTTCCTCGCCATGGTCGCGGTGACGCTGGTGTACGTCGCCGTGCACGTCGTCACCCAGGGCGTGCTCGGCCCGGCGCTGGCCGCGTCACGCACCCCGGTGGCCGACGCCGCCGGCCTGGCGCTCGGCCCGGCGGGGCGCACGCTGATCCTCGTCGGCTCCACGATCTCGATGTTCGGCTACGTGAGCGGGATGACGCTCGGCGTGCCGCGCATCCTGTACGCCTTCGGGCGCGACGGCTTCCTCCCGGCGGCGTTCGCGCGCATCCACCCGGCCTACAAGACGCCGCACGTCGCGATCGTCGCCCAGGCGCTGCTCACCGCCGCCCTCGCCCTCACCGGCGGCTTCGAGCGCCTCGCCCTCGTCGCCAACGGCGCCGCCCTCGTCGCCTACGCCGCCTGCTGCGCCGCCGCCTGGCAGCTCCGCCGCCGCGACGTCCGGCAGGGCGGGGGACTTCCCTTCCGCACGCCGTTCGGCGCCGTCGCCCCCGCGCTGGCGCTGCTCGTCATCGCGTTCCTGCTCTCCGGCCTGTCGCGGCAGGAGTGGGGGGCGCTCGGCGTGGTGCTGGCGGTGTCCCTTCCGGCGTTCTTCCTTGCCAGACGAAAAGCGGGAGTCGAGCTATACCCCAACGGCGGGAGTCGCTAAAGCGGAAGTCTCCACAGCGGGAGTCGTTACTGCGTCGCCTGTAGGCCGTGGTCGAGGGTTACGCCGTCACGACTCCCGCTGTGGAGACTCCCGCAGTAACGACTCCCGCAGTTCCGCCCCCAAATGGACCCCCTCCTCGACTACCGCCGCGAGTTCCCGATCCTCAGCACCAGCACCTACCTGGTGTCGAACTCCCTCGGCGCGATGCCGGCGACGACGCGCGACCGACTGGCGGAGTACGCCGACCTGTGGTCGACGCGGGGCGTGCGCGCCTGGGCCGACGCCTGGTGGGAGCTCCCGGTGCAGGTCGGCGACGCGATCGCGCCGCTGCTCGGCGCGGCGCCGAACGAGGTCGCCATGGTCGCCAACGTCTCGGTCGCGCACGCGGCCGTGCTCTCGGCGCTCGACTTCCGCGGCCCGCGCGACACCGTCGTCATGACGGCGCTCGACTTCCCCTCGGTGCGCTACGCCGTCGAGGGGATGGCCGAGCGGCTGGGGGCGCGCGTGGTCGTCGTCCCGGCGGCGGACGACGGGATGTCGGTCGACGAGGACGCGCTCTGCGCGGCGATCGACGAGCGCACGCGGCTGGTCGCGATCTCGCACGTCCTCTTCCGGTCGGCGTACGTGCTCGACGCCGCGCGCGTCGTGCGACACGCGCACGCGGCGGGGGCGCTCGTGATGCTCGACGCCTACCACTCGGTGGGCGTGCTCCCCGTCGACGTCGGGGCGATCGGCTGCGACTTCCTCGCCGGCGGGGTGCTCAAGTGGCTGTGCGGCGGGCCGGGGGGCTGCTTCCTCTACGCCGCCCCCGACGTCGAGGCGCGCGCCGGCGCCCCCGTGCTCCCCGCGCTCACCGGCTGGCAGGCGCACCGCCGCCCCTTCGCCTTCGAGGACGCGATGGCGCACGCCGACGGCGCCTGGCGTTGGCTGACCGGCACCCCGTCGGTGCCGGCGCTCTACGCCGCGCTCGAGGGGCCGCGCCTCGTGCACGCCGCCGGCATCGACGCCGTCCGCGCCAAGAGCCGCCGCCAGACCGCGCGGCTGATCGCCCTCGCCGACGAGCGCGGCTACCCGGTGCGCGCCCCCCGCGACCCGGAGCGACGCGGCGGGACGGTCGCCTTCGACGTCCCGCACGGCTACGAGGTGGCGCAGGAACTCCTCGCGCGCGACATTGTCGTCGACTTCCGCCCGGGCGCCGGGATCCGCGTCGCGCCGCACTTCTACACGTCCGACGAGGAACTCGAGGCGGCCGTCGCCGCGATCGACGACATCCTCGCCGCCGGCGCGTGGGAGCGGCACGCCGGGCGGCGCGCCGTGGTGACCTGACCTTCAGCCCCGAGCCTCCGCGATGAGTTCCGCCCCCAAGCGCGTCCGCAAGCAGTACGTCAACAGCGAGTACCCGCTCGTCATCATGCGCTTCGAGGACGGGCACGAGATCAAGGTCTACAAGGGGACCGGCAAGGAGTTCGACGCCTACCCCGGCGAGACCATCAAGCTGCTGGCGATGTACGATCCGACCTCGCACGACCGCGAGCTGGTCGCGACCCGGAAGTCCGACGACTTCCCCGACGCCGCCGACTGACGCGCGCGTCCGGCGCGCCGGCACGTCCCGTGCGCGCTGGGCCGCCGTGCCCAGAGTCCCGACCCTCCTCGTCCTCGCGACCCTCGCGCCGGCGGCCGCGCGCGCGCAGCTGGTGGGCGTCCCCGCGCCGCCGCCGCGCCCCGCCGCCAGCGTCCCCCAGGTCGCCGCCGACACGGCCTCCGGCCCGCGCCCCTGGCGCGCCGACACGGCGGCCATCGTCCAGCGGCTCGACATCCAGGCCTGGGTCGACTCCGCCGCCCCCGCGCTGGCCCGCGCCCCGCGCCCGGCCCCCGCGGTCACCGCGCCGGTCCCGCGCGTCGAGCCGGCGCCCCCGCCGCCGATCGCCGCCCCCTCCCGGCGCCCGGCTCCGCGCCGCCCCTCCGCCGAGGCGCGCCGCGACACCACCGCGGCCCCCCGCACCCCCGCGGCGCCGCCGCGCTGAGCCTGCGGGCGGCCACGTTGCCGCCCGCCGGACCGTCGGCTACGATCGGGCATGCCCGACCAGCCGCCGCTCCGCCTGACCGCAGCGGTCCGCGCCGCCCGCGACGCCGGGCGCCCGATCGTCGCCCTCGAGAGCTCGGTGCTGGCCCAGGGGCTCCCCATCCCCGCCAACCGCGAGGCCGCCGCCCGCATGCTCGGCGCGGTCGAGCGTGCCGGGGCCGTCCCCGCCGTGACCGCGGTCGTCGAGGGCGTCTGCACGCTGGGGCTCGAGCCCGCGGAGCTGGAGCGCTTCCTCGCCCGCGACGGCGTCCGCAAGGTCTCGGCGCGCGACCTCCCCGCCGCCATGCTCCGCCGGGCCGACGGCGCCACGACCGTCGCCGCCTCGCTCGCCCTCGGCGCGCTGGCCGGCGTCCCGGTCTTCGCCACCGGCGGGATCGGCGGCGTCCACCGCGAGGCGCCCGGCGCCCCCCCCGAGCGCTGGGTGCGCGACGAGTCGGCCGACCTCCCCGAGCTGGCTCGCTCCCCGATGCTCTGCGTGTGCGCCGGCGCCAAGTCGATCCTCGACCTCCCGGCGACGCTCGAACGGCTGGAGACGCTCGGCGTCCCGGTGGTCGGCTACCGCACCGATGCCTTCCCCGGCTTCTTCACCGCCGACACGGAGTTCCCCGTGCCGGCACGGGCGGACACGCCGGGCGAGCTGGCTGCGCTCTGGCGCCATCACCGCGCCCTCGGTCGTCGCTCGGCGGTGCTCGTGGTCCAGCCCCCGCCGCCCGAGACCGCCCTCCCGCGCGCGCTCGTCGACGGCGCCGTCGCCGAGGCGCTGGCCGACGCGGCGGGGGCCGGCGTGACGGGACCGGCGGTCACACCGTACCTCCTCGCCGCGGTCGAGCGGGCCACCGGCGGGCGCTCGCTGGCCGCCAACCTGGCGCTGCTCGAGGCCAACGCTCGACTGGCCGCCGAGGTGGCCGTGGCGCTCACCGGGTAGCACTGTCCCCGCAGCGGGGGGTGGGGCGCGGAAGGTGCGCTCCCTGGCCGGGTGTCACCCCGCGTGCACATTGAACTCGGCGGCGTCCGGGCTGTACTATGAGACGCACCAGATCAGGCGGAGGAAGCCGAGGATGACCAACCCCTTCCTGAGCTCCGAGGAGTACGACGAGCGCGCGCACGCCCTCTACAACGAGGGGAAGTACGACGAGGCGCTCGACGTGCTCAAAGAGGGGCTCTCGCTCTACCCGCTCGCGGTGGAGCTGCACGTGGGGCTGGGCTACGCCCGGCTGGCCCGCGAGGAGTTCGCGTGGGCGCGCCGGGCGTTCGACGAGGCGCTCGTCCTCGACGCCGAGCACGAGGACGCGATCGCCGGGCTCGGCGAGGTGCTGCTCAAGTTCGGGCAGCAGGACGCCGCCCTGAAGGCCTTCCAGCAGACGCTCTCCCTGGGCTACCAGGACGACATCGAGCTGATGCTGCAGATCGGCCGCGCGTGCTTCCGCGAGGGGCTGATCGACGAGGCCAAGTCGTACTTCGAGGTCGCCGTGCAGGAGGCCCCCGACAACGCCGAAGCGGTGGCCTGCGTGGGCTACGCGCTCCACCGGCTGGGCGACGACGAGGGCGCGGCCGCCGCGCTCCGCCGCGCGCTGCAGCTCGACGGGGACCACGTCGAGGCGCGCATCTACCTCGGCAACCTGCTCTACGACCGCGGCGAATTCGAGAGTGCCCTGTACCATCTCGACCGCTCGACCCCCGAGGACCACTGGGACGAGCTCGGGATCTGGCGGCTGCTCGAGCTCAAGAAGTCGATCTACCGCCTGACCGACGACGACGCCGAGCTTAAGCCGTGGGAGGCGCGCCTGCACGAGCTGCAGGGCGAGCCCGATGCGATCGACGAGCTGCTGTCGGCGATCGAGGGGGGCGAGGAGCAGGAGCCGCAGCTCGAGCTGTTCGTCGCCGAGTCGTCGCCGACCGAGCGCACCGACGAGCCGCAGGTCCCGCCGGCGCGCCACGAGAGCGGGCGCCACAGCGTGGTCACCAGCGAGGGGCGCGAGATCGACGGCACCTGGGAGGAGATCGTCGGCCACCTGCGCGACGCGAGCAGCGAGTTCGCCGGGCGCTCGGTCTCCGACTTCATGACCGCCGTCGCCCGCCGCCAGTACGGCAAGACGGGCGTCCGCATCTCGGCCCGCGACGCGGAGTCGTTCATCCGCGGCAGCGCGGACGCGGGGCTGCTCCGCATCGTGCGCTGAACCCGGCGGCGCCGGCGGTCCGGGCCGTGGTCGGGCCCTTGCACTGACCCCCGCGGCATGACGACCCCGAACCACCGCACCGCCACGGCCGCGTTGGACGCGGCCCGCCCGCTGATCACGCGCCTGGACGCCGGCCGCCACCCCGACGAGGTGGCGGCCGACCTCATCGAGGCCTGGGGCGCCGTCGAGACCGCGCTCCGCGCGCTCCTCGGCGGGTCCGCGCTGACCGGGCAGGGGTTGATCGGCGAGGTGCGGCAGCGCGGCCTGCTCGACTACCGGCACGCGCACGACCTGCTCGGCTTCCTCGCGGCGCGTGACCGCGCCTCGCGCGCCGGCCACCGCCCCGACGCCTCCGACGTCGACGCGGCGCGCACCGGCTTCCAGTCGCTCGAGGCGGCGCTCGGGATGGGGATCGGCGCGCCCACCGGCGTGCACCGCGCCGTCGGCCCGCTCCCGCCGCCCCCGCCGCCGTCGGCCACGGGGACGCGCGCGGCGCCGCCCCCGCCCGCGACCGCACGGCCGGCGTTGGCCTCCGCGCCGGTCGAGGCGCTGCCGCGCCGGCGCCGCGCCCCGAGCCGCTCGGTGCTGGTGGTCGCGCTGGTCGCCCTGGCCGCCGTCGCCGCGGGGGCGTTCTGGTGGACCGCCCGCGGGACCGACACGCCGGGCGGGCTGCAGCGCGGCGTCGTGGCCTACCAGGCCGGGCAGAAGGAGGTCGCGCGCCGCGAGTTCCAGGCGGTCGCCGAAGAGCGCCCCGACCTCGCCCTGCCGCGCGTCTGGCTGGCGCGCCTGGCCCGCGAGGACGGCGACTTCCCGCGCGCCACCACCGAACTGGAGCGCGCCATCCGCGCCGAGCCGTCGAGCGCGGTCGCGCAGCGCGAGATGGGGCAGCTCCAGCTGCAGCTCAACAACCCCCCGCTCGCCCAGCGCTTCCTCGCCCGCGCCGTCGAGGCCGACACGGCCGACCGCGTGGCGCAGGGGTGGCTCGCCTGCGCGCTCGCCCGGCAGCGGCAGGTGGAGCTCGCCCGCCGCTTCGCCGACCGGGCGGGGCAGGGGGACTGGAGCGGGTGCGTGAACGCGCTCCCGGCGGCGCCCATTCCCGCGGGCGCCTATCCGCCGGGCGCCTATCCGCCGGGCGCCCTCCCGCCGGGCGCCGTCCCGCCGCCGGCCGTTCCGCGCCCCTGAACCGCGAAACGGGCGGCAGCGGCCGATCGTAGTAGCCGCGTGCCCTCTCTCATCGAATTCCGCGGCGTCGGCAAGCACTACCAGCGGCCGTTCGCCTCCGACGTCGTCGCCCTGGAAGACGTTTCGTTCGACGTCCACGCCGGCGAGGTGCTCGGGATCGCCGGCCCGAACGGCGCCGGCAAGAGTACCCTCATCTCGATCCTCCTCGGCTACGTCCCGCCGAGTCGGGGCGAGGTGCGCATCGCCAACCGCCCGGTACGCGAGTACATCGAGCGCCACGGCGTCGGCTACCTCTCCGAGCTGATCGACGTCGACCCGCGCTGGACGGTGCGCGACGCGCTGCGCCGCTTCGGCACCCTGGCCGGCGTCCCCGAGTCGCGCCTCGAGCTGCGCACCCGCGAGCTGATGGCGCGCCTGGGGCTGGAGGAGTACGCCGACCGCCCCTTCCGCAAGCTCTCGAAGGGGAACAAGCAGCGGCTCGGCCTCGCCCAGGCATTGTTGCGGGAGGAGCGGGTGCTCATCCTCGACGAGCCGACGCACGGCCTCGACCCGCTCTGGATGATCCGCTTTCGCGGGATCCTCGCCGAGCTGCGGCGCCCCGGGCGGGCGATCCTGGTGGCGTCGCACAACCTCGAGGAGCTGGAGCGGCTGTGCGACCGGGTGGCGATCCTCGACCGCGGACGCGTGACGCGCGTCGTGCAGGTCGGCGAGGTGCTCCCGCACACGCAGGAGACGCTCTACCGGCTGACCGTCGCGCGCGGCGCCGACCGCCTGTCGGAGGTGTTCACCGAGGCGGTGGACCTGGGGCGCGGCGACTGGGCGGTGAGCGCGCCCACCCTCGAGGCGCTCAACCACGGGATCGCGGCGCTCATCGAGCGCGGCGTGCTGCTGGCCGGCGTGGCGCCGGCGCAGAGCGCGCTCGAGCAGGTCTTCCACGACGCCATCGGCGAGGTGCAGCTGTGATCGCATTCGACGGGACCACCCCGGCGCCCGACCGCGAGCGCGTCGCGCGCGCGCTCGACGGGCTGACCGCGGCGGCCGGCCTCGTGCCGCGGCCCGCCGGCGGCGCGGTGCTCGACGACGACGACTTCCTCGCCACCGACGAGACGCTCGACGTCGAGCCGGCGGAGGCGCCGCTCCGGCGCTACCTGCGCTACCAGGTGCTGGACTTCGTGAAGCAGCGCGCGGTCTGGCTGCTCGCGCTCGGGCTGCTCGGCGTCTACATCCTGTGGGACAACTACGTCCCGGGGCCCGAGCGGCTCGTGCTGGACGGCGGGCAGGTGATCTTCGAGTCCGAGCGCTTCCGCAACATGACGCTCGGCGCGGGCTCGCTGTTCGCGTTCCTGGCGACCGTCTTCGGCATGCACGGCCTCGTCTCCGCCGAGCGCGAGCGCGGGCTGCAGCGCTTCCTCTTCGCCAAGCCCGTCGCGCGCGTTCCGTACTACTTGCAGAAGGCGGCCGTCGCCTTCGTCGGCACGCTCGCGCTCACGGCAGTCGTGGCGCTCGCGGGCGGGGCGGTGTTTGGGCAGGCGATCCCGCTCGTCACGATTCTGACGATCGCCACCGCCCTGTTCGCCTGCGTGGGCGGGCTCACCTTCATGCTTTCCACGCTGGTGCGCTTCGACGGCGGGCTGGCCGCCGCGCTCACGGGGGCCGTGATCCCGCTGCGGGCGCTCGCCGAGGAGGGGGAGCGCTGGGCGTGGCTCGGCGCGGCTCGCTACGTCCTGCCGCCGGTCGAGCGCCTCGTCGGCCTGGTGGACCCCGCGCAGGGCGACCCGGTGCGGGCGATCCTGTGGGCGGCCGCGTACGGCGCGGCGTACGTGGCGATCGGGATCGCGGTGCTGCGGCGGCGCTCGATCCTGACCTGACGGGCGGGGCGGCGCGCCCCTCGGCACGGGGGGTGCCAGCGAGGGGGTTCACCAGGCGGGGACGGCCGACCATCCTCCGGTCGGCCGTCCCCGCCTCGCCATCCCGCCCCGCATGCCCGCGAACGCTTCCGCCCCCGCGCCCCTGCTCGACCCCGCGACCGTGCGCCGCACGGTGCTGCCGAACGGACTAACCGTGCTGGTGCGGCGCGACGCCTCCGCGCCCGTGGTCGCGATCAACACCTTCGTGCGCGCCGGCTACTTCGACGAGACCGACGACGTCGTCGGCGTCGCGCACGTGCTCGAGCACATGTTCTTCAAGGGGACGCCGCGGCGCGGGGTGGGGGAGATCGCGAAGCAGACGAAGGCGCAGGGCGGCTACCTGAACGCCCACACGATCTACGACCACACCAGCTACTACGCCGTGCTGCCGGCGTCGGGCTTCGTCGAGGGGCTCGACATCCAGGCCGACGCCTACGCCCACTCGCTCGTCGACGCGGCGGAGCTGGCGAAGGAGCTCGAGGTCATCATCCAGGAGGCGAAGCGCAAGCTCGACAACCCCGGCGCGGTCACCGTCGAGTCGCTGTACGCGCTGCTGCACGACCGCCACCGCATGCGCCGCTGGCGCATCGGCACCGAGGAGGGGCTGCGCCGCCTCACGCGCGCCGACGTCGACGGATTCTACCGCACCTACTACCGCCCCTCGGCGACCGTGCTGGCGATCGTCGGCGACGTCGACCCGGACGCGGCGCTGGCGCAGGTGACGGCGCGCTACGGCGCGCTTCCCGACGGCCCGGTGCCGGGCGACCGCGGCCCGCGCGAGGAGGGGACGCTCGAGTTCCGCTACCGCGAGCTCGCCGGCGACGTGCAGCAGGCGCAGGTGGCGTTCGGCTGGCGCACGCCGGGGACGATGCACGACGACACGCCGGCGCTCGACCTCGCGGCCGCAGTGCTGGGAACGGGGCGCGGCTCGCGCCTCTACCGCGCGGTGCGCGAGCGCGCGCTGGCGGCGCACGTGGGCGCGTACGACAGCACGCCGACGGAGCTCGGCGTCTTCGTGGTGCACGCCGAGGGGGATCCGGCGCGCCTCCCCGACGCCGCGCGCGCCGCCTGGGGCGAGGTGCTGGCGCTGCGCGACGGCGGCGTCGCGCCCGAGGAGCTGACGCGCGTGCAGCGCATCGCCGACGCGCGCTGGCTACGCCGCCTCGAGACGATGGAAGGGCAGGCGAGCTGGCTCGCCGAGTGGGAGGCGCTCGGCGACTGGCAGCTCGGCGAGGCGTACCGCGCGCGCACGCTGGCCGCCGACGCCGACGCGGTCACCGAGGTGGTGCGCCGCTGGCTCGACCCGGAGCGCGTCGGGGTGGTGGTCTACCGCCCGCAGGGATCGCCGCCGGTGGCCGCCGATGCGGAGGCGTTCGCGGCGCTGCTCGACGGCGACGCGCCGCCGAGTGTGGGGGCGGCGCCCGCCCCGTCGCTTCCCGCCCCCGCGGTGCACGCCGGCGCGCCGCGCGCCGAGCGCGAGGAGGCCGGGGTGCACGTCTTCCGCACCGCGCGCGGCGTCCCGGTGCTGGTCGCGCGCAAGCCGGGGAGCCGCATCGTGCACATGGGCGTCTACGCCCGCGGCGGCGCCAGCGAGGAGCGCGACGGCGAGGAGGGGCTCACCCTGCTCACGGCGCAGACGAGCGTGAAGGGGACCGAGCGCCGCACGGCCGCGGAGATCGCCGCCGCCGCCGAGTCGCTGGGCGGGAGCGTGGGGGCGAGCGTCGGCGGCGAGAGCTTCGGCTGGGGGATCTCCGTCCCCGCCGGGAACGCCGACGCCGCGGCCGCGCTGCTCGCCGACGTGGTGCAGCGCCCCGTCTTCCCCGAGTCGGCCTTCGCGACGGAGCGCGCGGCCGCGCTGCAGGAGCTGCGGCAGCAGCGCGACGACATGTACCGCTGGCCGATGCGCCTCGCCACCGAGGCGGCGTTCGCGGGCCACCCGTACGGGCGTCCCGTCGGCGGCACCGAGGAGTCGCTCGCCGCGCTGGGCGTCGCGCGCGCGCGCGCCTGGCACCGCGAGCGCGTCCTGGCGTCGAACGCCGTGCTGGCCGTCGTCGGCGACCTCGCGCCCGAGGAGGCGGCCGCGCTGGTGGCGCGCGAGTTCGACGCGCTCGCGCCGCGCGACGGCGCGCCGCTCGCCGCCCCAGGCTGGCCGGCCGCCGGCGCGCGCGTCGTCGAGTCGCGCGCGAAGAAGCAGACGGCGCTCGCGCTCCTCTTCCCCGGCCCGTCGCGCCTCGACGCCGAGCGCACGGCGGCGCAGCTGCTGGCCGGGATCGCGAGCGGGCTCGGGGGGCGCTTCTTCGACGAGCTGCGCGACCGCCGCTCGCTCGCCTACACGGTGCACGCCTTCGCCAGCCCGCGCCGCCTCGCCGGCACCTTCGGCGCCTACATCGCCACCGGCCCGGCGCAGGAGGAGGAGGCGCGCGCCGGGCTGCTGGCCGAGTTCGCGCGGCTGCGCGAGGCGCCCGTGGGCGACGACGAGCTGGCGCGGGCGCAGACGTACGCGCTCGGCACGCACGCGATCGCGCGGCAGTCCGGCGGCGCGGTGCTCGGCGAGATGGTCGACGCCTGGCTGCTCGGCGAGGGGCTGAGCGCGCTCGCGACCTACGAGGCGCGCGTGCGCGCGGCGACGCCGGCGGCGCTGCGCGCGCTGGCCGAGCGCTGGTTCGACCCGGCGCGGGTGGTCGAGGGAGTGGTGCGCGGCGCCGGCTGAGGCCGCGCGCCGGCGCGAGGCGGCACCGAATGTGAACGGGAGGGGGCGAGAACATGTCATCCACCCCGGAGGCCCGCCGATGTCCCGCCCCCCGTTCGAGGAGCGCCAAGAGGAGCTCAACCCGCACCGCCAGGAGGAGCGCGACCACGCGGCCGACATGGCGTACTCGCAGCTCCGCCAGCGCGGCGTCCGCGTGACTGGCGAGGAGCCGGCGCGCGACCTCGCCTCGCTCCTCGAGGCCGTCGAGCGCTTCGAGGGCGCCGTCTCCGCGCTCGGCGGCGACCGCATGACCAACGCCCCCGACAGCGCCCAGCCCGACGACCCGCGTCTCGTGCTCCCCGCGCGGCGGGACGACGAGGGGGTGCGGGAGTACGTGCGGCGCATCGACGCGGCGACGGAGTCGCTCGGCGCTGGTTGAGGCGAGCGAGAAACGGCGTGCGAGGAAGGGCGTGCGAGGAAGAGCGGCAGTCGCCTTATCTCGCTCGCCGTACCTCGCTCGTAGGTCATCGCACGCCCCACCTCGCTCGCCTCATCGAACTACGGCTTCTCGAAGCCCCCGCGACGCCCGGTTGATCGCCCCCACCACGCGCCGCGTCCGCCCCGACGACGCCCGCAGCCCCGTCATGCGCGCGTAGTCCCCCGACTCCGACACGACCACGCCGTCGACGTCCGCGTTGGCCGTCGCCCACGCCAGCGTGTGCCACACCGCGCGCTCCTGGCTGGCGTCGCCGTGGACCGCGGGGAAGCCGTGCACGTCGAACACCCAGTGCGACTTCGCGCGCGCGACGCGCCCGCCGGCGGCCGCGCCCTCGCGCGCCCGCGCGTCGGCGCGCATCCAGCGGTCGGCGGCGCGCAGCCGCGCGTCCACCCCCGCGCCGCCGGCGAACGACGGCGCGACGTGGAAGCCCACGACGTCGAGCGGCGAGGCGCGCGACGCCGCCCACGCGTACAGCGTGCTGTCGGCGGCGTCGTAGGCCGCGGCGGCGACGCCGACGCGGATGTTCGGGTTCACCGCGTGCACGCGCGCCGCCGCGCGCGTCAGCCAGTCGCGCCAGTGGTCGGGCGGGAGCGCGCCGATCGCGTCGGTGGTCTCGCCGGCGTACGGCGCGCCGGCCGGGAGCAGTACGTCGGGGCGCAGCGCGCGCGCCGCCCGCTCGACCAGCGCCAGCCGCCGCGCGTCCCAGCGCGCCGGGTCGGCCCGCCGCGCCGCGCCGTCCTCGCGGCCGTACGCCAGCGTCACCACCAGCCGCAGGCTGTCGCGCCGCGCCTGGTCGAGCGTGCGCCGCAGCGAGTCGAGCGCGGCGAAGCTCAGCGCGCCCTCGCGCAGCGTGACGCGCACCGCCTGCACGTCCAGCGTGTCGAGCAGCGGCAGGTCCCAGCGCGTGACCAGCGTCGTCGGCGCGCCGCCGAGCGTCGTGAGGAAGTCGGCGCCCAGGCGGAAGTCGCCGCTCGGGCGCTCGCTCAGCCGCTCCGCCGCCCACGGCAGGTACGAGCGCACCGTGCCGACGCCGCGCGGCACCTCGAGCAGCAGCACGCCGGCGGCGAAGATCGTCGTCACCGCGAGCAGCGCGCGCACCGTGCGCGTGACGCGCCAGCGCGCGGGGTACGCCGGGACGAGCAGCGGGATCTGCACCGCCAGCGGCGAGACCAGCGCCGCCCGCCCGATCGCCGCGCCGTGCACCGTCGCCTGCGCCGCGGAGAGCGCCAGCAGCGCCAGGGGCGCGTCGCCGCGCCGCTCGACCGCGAAGCGCGCCCACGCCGCCGCGCAGGTGAGCAGGTCCCAGGCGAGCAGCGGCACCCCCACGAACGGGGTCACGAAGCGGCGCCAGGTCGCGAACGCCGCCTGCGCGACGAACAGCGTCGTCGTCAGCGGCCAGAGCCACGCGATCCCGTTCACCGCCCGCCCGCCGTAGAGCGAGCTCGCGGCGACGTGCGCCACCAGCGCCGGCGCCACCAGCAGCCCGCAGGCGCCGCTCAGCGCCGCCAGCGGGCGCGGCGCCCGCCGCAGCCGCGCGATGCGCCCGGCGTAGACGATGTTCCAGCCGAGGATCACCACCAGCGCGACCAGCCACGCCACCGCCGCCCACGACCGCCACTCGCGCGGCAGCGGGAGGGCGTCGAGCGGCGCGGCCAGCGGCGCCGCGACCCCCACGTCAGCCACGGGTCCGCTGCTGCGCGTGCACCGCGCGCGCCGTGAGCCGGCGCGCGAACACGTCCACCGTGCGCTGCGCCTCGCGCGCCGCCCCCTCGCGCGCCGCCGGCGCCAGCACGTCGAGCAGCAGGAGCTCCTCGCGCGGGAAGGTCTGCACCGCGATGCGGCACCCGTCGAGCAGGTGCACGCCCGCCACGCCGTCGTGCGGGAGCGCGCGCACGACCGGCGCGCCGAGCGCCGAGAGCCCCGCGGCGCCGGCCGCGGCGACCAGCAGCCCGCCGATCAGGGTGGCGTCGCGCAGCTGCGCGGAGGGCACGCCCACGAAGTCGGCGGTCAGGTGCGTGTACGGCGGCGGGTGCGGGGGCGTCGGGGCGTCGGCCACGGCGGACGATAGGGCGGGGCCCCCGGCGCGTACAAGGGGCGCGTCGGGATGTGCGGCGCGTTGGCCGGCGCGCCGCGGGGAGACTACCTTCCGCGGATGCCCCCCGGCGCGCCGACCCCCACCACGGCCCTCTGGACGCTGCCGAACGTGGTCTCGCTGTCGCGGGTCCTCCTGGCGGCCGGCTTCCTCGCGGCGTCGGGGAACGGCGAACGCGTCGCGCTGGTGGGCGTCGCGTCGCTCACCGACTTCCTCGACGGCTGGCTGGCGCGCCGCCGCAACGCGGTGTCGCGCTGGGGCGCGCTGCTCGACCCGCTCGCCGACCGCGCCTTCGTGCTGGCCGCGGTGAGCGCGCTGCTCGTGCAGGGGCAGCTCACGGCGTTCCAGTACTTCGTGCTGATCGTGCGCGACGTGATGACGGCGATCGGCTTCGTCGTCGCGCGCCTCGTCCGCTGGCTGCGCCCGGTCGCCTTCCGCGCGCGCCCGCTCGGCAAGGTGGTGACCGCGCTGCAACTCGCGGCGCTGCTGTCGGCGCTCCTCTGGCCGCCCGCGCTGCAGGCGCTGGTGCTGGCCGTCGGGCTGCTCTCGGTGGCGGCCACGCTCGACTACACCCTGCTGCTGTGGCGCGAGCGCGACCGGGGGCTCAAGCCCTGAGGCGCGCCCCGGCGGCGCTCGCGGGCGCGCTCGCCGCGGCGTTCGCGTCGGTCGTTGGCGGACGCCTGGAGGCGCAGGGGGCGCCGCGCCCCGCGCCGCTGGCCGCCGAGGGGCGGGTGGACGCGGTGGTGGCGCGCCACGCCGGCGTGCTCGCCGGCGCCGGGGTGTTCGCCGACGCCGGGCTGTACGCGCGTCTCGGGCTGGTCGCGGGCGCGGGGGTCGTCCGCGCGCGCTCCGACCGCGGTTCGGGCGCCGTCGGCGCGGCGCGCGTGGAGGCGCTCGGCCGCTTTCACCTCGACCCGCTGCGCCAGGGCGCGCGCGGGGTGTACGCGGGCGGGGGAGTGGCCGCCGCGTGGCGCGAGGGCGCCCGGCCGGCGTGGGAGCTGGTGGCGCTGCTCGGCGTCGAGGGGGCGCCGCGCCGAGGCGTCGCGCCGGCGCTCGAGGTGGGATTCGGCGGCGGCGCCCGCGTGGCCCTGGTGCTCCGCCGCGCCCGCGCCGGACGCCGCTGAGCAGGGAGGGAGGGAGCGCAGGCGCTGCCCCCGGATACACGAACGCCCCCGCGGCGCGGGGGCGTGGTGTCGGTACGATCGGGCGTCGTGCTCAGGCCGCGGAGGCGGCCGACGTCGGCGTCTGGCGCTTCGGCGGCTGGGCGAACCGCTCGCCGAGCGTCCGGAGCTCCTGCAGCTTCTCCGCCGGGATCTCGGGGAAGCGGTCCGCCATGTACGCCATCGTGGCGTCGAACCAGTCCTTCTGGTGCTCCGGCTCGCTACCGATGACGCCACAGGACATCACGTGCTGGAACAGCTCGTCGCGGGCTTCTTCGAACGGCGTCGGGACCGCGACTTCCCGGCGACCGCGGTTCGCGTTGCTCTTCACTCGGCTCATGAAATCCGGCTGCTGGTCGATGCGTGTGACAGACAAAGAAAAGTAACTGGTCGGGTCTCCGTTTCCTAGCGGCGCCCTGTAACCGTCCGGAGGGCGTCAGGGCAAGTCGCCGCCGGCGTGGGCCCCGGCCACCGGCGTGACGCCGCTCCCTTCTTCTACCCGCGCGGCGTGCGTAAGGATCAGCGCCGCCAGCGCCTCCGGCGCCTCTTCCGGCACCAGCCGACCGACGCGGGAAAGCCGCTCCAACCGGCCGTTGGGGAGTGCGGCCAGCAGCCGCGACGGGACCTCGGGGGGCGTCCACCGGTCCCCCTCCGCCCACACCAGCAGTGTCGGCGCCCCGACGCACGACAGGTCGATCTCGTCGACCTCCTCGCTGCGGAGCGAGCGGGCGAGGTCGAGCAGGTGCGTCACCCCGTCGCGCCCCACGAACGGCGCGAGGTAGCGCGCCACCAGCCGGTCGGGCATCGCCTTCGGGTCGGCCACGCTCCCGCGCAGCACGGGCGTCAGCAGCGGCGCCGCGCCGAACATCCCGCGCGTCAGCCGGAAGGCGACGCGCGCGGTGTTCCGCTGCAGCGTGCGCACGTCCTTCCCCGGCATGTGCTCGAACGCCACGGTGTTGACGAGCACCAGCCCCGCGACCCGGTCGGGGCGCGTCGCCGCCAGCCGGAGCGCCACCCCGCCGCCGACGTCGACGCCGACGACCACCGCCCGCGCCAGCCGCAGCACGGTGAGCGCCCGGTCGAGGTACTCCGCCTGCGCCGCGACGCCGAAGTCGGCCTCGATCGGCCGGTCCGACTCGCCGTGCCCCAGCAGGTCGATCGCGACCGCGGTGTGGCGCGCGATGGCCAGCGCCGGCGCGACCTCGCGCCAGAGGAAGGTGCACGTGCCGAAGCCGTGCAGCAGGACGATCGGCGTCCCGCCGCGCCCATACCGCTCGGCGTGGAGCGAGCCGGGGCCCACGGGGAGTCGGAGGTGGTCGGCGCGCACGGTGGCGGAGGGGGGCGGTCGGGGAAACTGTGGGCCGGAGCGGGGTACGGAACGACCGGCGAGAAGCTAACCCGGCCGCCGCGTCGCCCGCACGACGCCGGTGGCACGAGCCGCGCCCCCAAGGTGCGCCGGCGTCACGCGTCGCGGGGGCGCGTGACGGCGGGGGCGCCGACGCCGTCCAGCCGGAGGGGCCCGCGCTGTGCGCCGGCCCGAGCAGTCGCCGGAGGGCGCCCGCGTGCGTAGCTTCCCCTCCGGCACCCCCCGTACGCGCAGGGATGCCGCATGTCGGACGACCAGACCTACGACGCCGGACGCGCCCGGAACCTCGAGGCGCTGCTCCTCGCGCTCGCGGAGCGCATCACCGAACTGCACGCGAAGGGCGAGCTGCTGCCCCAAGCGGGCACGCTCATGCGCCTGCTCGGCGACGTGCGCAGTGAGCTCTTCCACTACGAGGTGCGCGCGACCTACGACACCCCCGAGGTGGCGGAGAGTCGTCGCATCGTACAGCAGGCCCTCGACGCTCAGGACAGCCCCACATGGCATCGAAGCGAATGGACGCCGGACGCGGAGGACGACCGGACGTCGTGAAGCAGGCCCGCGGCCAGCAGTCCCGCCGCGGCTTCTACCTCGCGCTCCTCGGCGTCGGCGTGGCCGGCCTGGCCGCGATCCTCTGGGCCACGCAGCGCGACCCGAACGCGGGAGTGGTGACGCTCCCCCAGACCCCCGCGGTGAGCGCCGACGCGCCGGGCTACGTGCGCGGCAGCCCGAGCGCCCCGGTCGAGATCGTGGAGTACGCCGACTTCGAGTGCCCGGGGTGCGGGCAGTTCGCGACGGTCACCGAGCCGGACATCGTGAAGCGCCTCGTCGAGCCGGGGCTCGCGCGCTACCGCGTCTACCTCTTCCCGGTCAACGGCTCGCACCGCAACAGCGCCGCCGCCTCGCTGGCCGCGGCGTGCGCGGACGACCAGGGGAAGTTCTGGGAGATGCACGACCGGATCTTCGCCGGCCAGAACGACTGGAACACCTTCGCCACCGACAACCCGAAGTCGGTGCTGCGTGGGTACGCCCAGGCGGTCGGCCTCAACCTGTCGACGTGGGACGCGTGCTACGACGGGCGCAAGCACGTGGACCGGATCGCGGCGCACGCGCAGGCCGCCGAGCGGGCGCAGGTGCGGTCGACGCCGACCTTCGTGATCGGCAACCGCCAGGTCGCGGGGGCGCAGCCGTTCGACGTCATCAAGGCACTCGTGGACTCGGCGCGGGCGACCGCGGCGGCGGCTCCGGTGACGCCCGTCGGTGGTGACACGTCGGCGCGGACGCCGGTCGGGACGCAGCGCTGAGTAAGGTCAACTGAAAAGCAGGGGGGATAAAAATCTGAGAAGATCTGATGAAGATCTGAAAGGGCGTGCCCGGCGCGACGCCCACCGCCGCCACGCGGAGCCCTCAGATCTTCATCAGATCTTCTCAGATTTTCATCCCCTCTGCTTTTCTTGGTCTTGCCCTGCTCAGGCCCGCCGCCGCCGCCTCGCTTCGGCCGCGTCGTCCAGTCGGAGCCGGGGCTTGCCGCTCTCGTCCGGTTCGGGCTCGGGGACGGCGACCCCGGCGGGCGGCGTGCCGGCGGCGGGGGCCGGGGGGGCGCCGCGCTGGCGGCGGCGGTAGGGGACCAGGTCCTGGCCGAGTACCACCAGGGCGCGCGTGGCGACCGTGCTGGCCAGCGGCTCCGGGATCCCCATCACGCGGATGTAGGTGTCGATCGCGCGGTCGAAGGGGAGGTCCTCGGCCAGCGTGTCCATGAACATCAGCGCGTTGTCGACGTGCGCGCGCACGATCGACTCCTCCGCCCGCGCCTGCGCGAGCCGCAGCCGCCGCTCGGCGGCGGGGGGCAGCTTGCGGGCGAAGATCGACTCGGGGAAGAGCTTGCCGAGCATGGGCAGGCGGGTGGCGGCACGACGGCGCGGGGACGCTTCAAGATACACTGACCGCCCGGCCAGGGGGCATGGCGCGTGCCGCCGGCCCCGTCCCTCCGGTGACCGGGGTCACCCCTCCTGCGCCTCGTACTGCTCCTTGAGCGACGCCACCACCCCCGGGTCGGCCAGCGTGGTCGTGTCCCCCAACGCTCGCCCCTCGGCGATGTCGCGCAGCAGGCGGCGCATGATCTTCCCCGAGCGCGTCTTGGGGAGGTCGGCGCTGAACAGCACGTCGTCGGGCTTGGCGATCGGCCCGATCTTCTCCGCCACGTGGTCGCGCAGCTCGTCGCGCAGCCCGCCGCTCTGCTGGAAGCCGGCGCGCAGCGTCACGAATGCCGCGATCGCCTGCCCCTTGAGCTCGTGCGCCCGCCCGACCACCGCCGCCTCGGCCACCGCCGGGTGGTCGACCAGCGCGCTCTCGACCTCCATCGTCCCGATGCGGTGCCCGGCGACGTTGAGCACGTCGTCGACGCGGCCGAGGATCCAGTAGTAGCCGTCCTCGTCGCGCTTGGCGCCGTCGCCCGCGAAGTAGAGGTCGGGGCGCCCCGGCCACTTCGAGAAGTAGGTCTCGACGTAGCGCCGGTCGTCCCCCCAGATCGTGCGCAGCATCGACGGCCAGGGGCGCGTGAGCGAGAGCAGCCCGCCCCCCTGCGCGATCTCCTGCCCCGCCGAGTCGAGGAGTGCGGCCGACACGCCGGGGAAGGGGACGGTCGCCGACCCGGGCTTCGTCTCGGTGACGCCGGGCAGCGGCGAGATCATGATCGCCCCCGTCTCCGTCTGCCACCACGTGTCGACGATCGGGCAGCGCCCGTCGCCGATCTGCTCGTGGTACCAGATCCACGCCTCCGGATTGATCGGCTCGCCGACGGAGCCGAGGAGGCGCAGGCGCGACAGGTCGTAGCGCGCGGGGTACTCGGCGCCCCACTTCATGAAGGCGCGGATCGCCGTCGGCGCGGTGTAGAAGATCGTCACGCCGTAGCGCTCGCAGATCGACCAGAAGCGGTCCTTCTCCGGCCAGTCCGGGGCGCCCTCGTACATCACGCACGTGGCGCCGTTCGCCAGCGGGCCGTAGACGAGGTAGCTGTGCCCCGTCACCCACCCGATGTCGGCGGTGCACCAGTAGACGTCGTCCTCCTTGAGGTCGAAGACGTACTTCGTGGTGGCCGCGGCGACGGTGAGGTAGCCGCCGGTCGAGTGCACGATCCCCTTCGGCTTTCCGGTGGTGCCGGAGGTGTACAGGATGAACAGTCGATCTTCGGCGGCCATCTCCGTCGGGGCGCGGTAGAACCCCCCGTCCGGGTCGCGCGCCTCGCGCATCACGCGGTGCCACCACAGGTCGCGCCCCTCGCGGATCTCGGCGAACGCCTCGTCGCCCGGGGCGCCGGGGCGGCGCTGCACGACGATCACGTGCTCGATGCTCGGGCACTCCTCGACCGCGCGGTCGGCGTTGCGCTTGAGCGGGACGACCTGCCCGCGGCGGTAGCCGCCGTCGGCGGTGATCAGCAGCTTGCACTGCGAGTCGTTGATCCGGTCGCGCAGCGACTCGGGGGAGAAGCCGCCGAACACCACCGAGTGGATGGCGCCGACGCGCGCGCAGCCGAGCATCGCCACCACCGCCTCGGGGATCATCGGCAGGTAGATCGCGACGCGGTCCCCCTTCTTCACGCCCAGCCGGTCGAGCACGCGCGCGAACTGGTTGACCTCGCGGTACAGGTCCCAGTAGGTGAGGGTGCGGCGGTCGCCCGGCTCCCCCTCGAAGATCAGCGCCGCCTTGTTGCGGCGCGGGCCCTCGACGTGGCGGTCGACGCAGCTCACGGCGGCGTTGAGCGTCCCGTCGGCGAACCACTCGGCGTGCGGGGGCGTCCAGTCGAGCGTGCGCGTGAAGGGGCGCATCCACGCCAGCTCGCGCGCCATGCGCGCCCAGAAGGCGTCGGGGTCGCGCGCCGCCTCGTCGTGGAGGGAGACGTCGCCGACGTGGGCCGCCTGGCGGAACGGCTCGGGGGGCGCGAAGCGGCGCTCCTCGCGGAGCAGGACGTCGAGGTCGCTCATGACGGTGGCAATGATCGCGGGCGCTGGGCGGAGGGTGCGCGAGGCGCGCACGCGCGGAAGATTACGCGCACGCGCCGCCCGGCGCGCTCCCTCGCCCCGCTCCTCCTCCCCGCGTCCCGCGCCCCCGTGGCCCACCCCGCACGTCCGGCGGCCGTCGCCGTCGCCTCCGCCGACCCGCCGGCCGCCGACGCCCGCGACGTGCGCGGGGTGATCTTCGCCTCGTCGCTCGGCACGGTGTTCGAGTGGTACGACTTCTACCTCTACGGGTCGCTGGCGGCGATCATCTCGCGGCAGTTCTTCTCGGGCGTCAACCCGACGGCGGCGTTCATCTTCGCGCTGCTGGCGTTCGCGGCGGGGTTCGCGGTGCGCCCGTTCGGGGCGGTCGTGTTCGGGCGCATCGGCGACCTGGTGGGGCGGAAGTACACCTTCCTCGTCACCATCCTCCTCATGGGGCTCTCCACCTTCGTGGTGGGCGTCCTGCCGACGTACGCGCAGATCGGGATCGCCGCCCCGGTGACGCTGGTCGCGCTGCGCCTGCTGCAGGGGCTCGCGCTCGGCGGCGAGTACGGCGGGGCCGCGACCTACGTCGCCGAGCACTCGCCGCCGGATCGGCGGGGTCGCTACACGGCGTGGATCCAGACGACGGCGACACTCGGTCTCTTCCTCTCGCTGCTGGTGATCCTCGCCTGCCGGGTGGCGCTCGGCACCGAGGCGTTCGAGGCGTGGGGGTGGCGCATCCCCTTCCTGCTCTCGCTGGCGCTGCTCGGCGTGAGCGTCTGGATCCGTACGCGCCTCGACGAGTCGCCACTCTTCCGCGCCATGAAGGCCGAGGGGCGCGCGTCGAAGGCGCCGCTGCGCGAGTCGTTCGGCGACTGGGGCAACCTGAAGATCGTGCTGATCGCGCTGTTCGGGCTCGTGATCGGGCAGGCGGTGGTGTGGTACACGGGGCAGTTCTACGCCCTCTTCTTCCTGACGCAGGTGCTCAAGGTCGACGCGCAGCCGGCCAACCTGATGATCGCGGCGGCGCTGCTGCTCGGCACGCCGTTCTTCATCGTGATGGGGGCGCTGTCGGACCGGGTGGGGCGCAAGCCGGTGATCCTTGCGGGGTGCGCGCTGGCGGCGCTCACGTACTTCCCGCTCTTCCGCGCGCTCACCCACTACGCCAACCCGGCGCTCGAAGCGGCGCGCGCGTCGGCGCCGGTGCAGGTGATGGCCGACCCCGCCGAGTGCTCCTTCCAGTTCAACCCGGTGGGGACGAGCACCTTCGCCAGCTCGTGCGACGTGGCCAAGGCGGCGCTGGTGCGCGCGGGCGTGCCGTACTCGAACGTCGCCGCGCCGGCCGGGACGCCGGCGCGCGTGCGCGTGGGAACGACCGAGGTGACCGCGGGTGCGGCGTTCGCCGACGAGTTGGGGGCGGCGCTGCGGACGGCGGGGTACCCGGCCAAGGCCGACCCGGCGCGCATCAACACGCCGATGGTGGTCGCGATCCTGTTCGTGCTCGTGCTCTACGTGACGATGGTCTACGGGCCGATCGCGGCGATGCTGGTCGAGTTCTTCCCGACGCGCATCCGGTACACCTCGATGTCGCTGCCCTACCACATCGGCAACGGCTGGTTCGGCGGCTTCCTGCCGACGACGGCGTTCGCGATCGTGGCGGCGACGGGGGACATGTACGCGGGGCTCTGGTACCCGATCGGCTTCGCGACGCTGACGCTGGTGGTCGGCGCGCTGTTCGTGCGCGAGTCGAAGGACGCCGACATCCGGCACTGACGCGAGGCCCCGGAGGCGTGCGCGCCGGGTTCCTGCCCGCTCCGGCCCGCGCTACCATACGCTCGTGCCGTCCGTGGCCGCCCCCTCCGAGCAGCACGCCCCCGCGGCGGTGCCCGTCCCGCCGCCCGCGCTCGAGGCGGAGGGGCTGCGGCGCGCCTTCGGCCCGCGCCGCGCGGTCGACGGGGTGAGCTTCGCGCTGGCGGCCGGCGAGTGCCTGGCGCTGTTCGGGCCCAACGGGGCGGGGAAGACGACCACGCTGCGCATGCTGGCCGGGCTGCTCTCGCCCACGGGCGGCGAGGCGCGCGTCGACGGGCGGCCGATTGCGCGCGACGCCGAGGTGCGGGCGCGCGTGGGGCTCATCAGCCACCACGCGATGCTCTACGCGGCGCTGACCGCGCAGGAGAACGTGGCCTTCGCGGCGCGGCTGTACGGCGTTCCGGACCCCGAAGGAGCGGCGCGCGCGGCGCTGGCGCGGCTGCGGGTGCTCGACCGGGCCGACACCCCGGTGCGCCGGCTGAGCCGCGGCCTGCAGCAGCGCGTCTCGATCGCGCGGGCGATGGTGCACGGGCCGCGCGTGGTGCTGCTCGACGAGCCGTTCACGGGGCTCGACGAGGCGGGGGCGCGCGCGCTCACCGAGGCGCTGACGGCGCTCAAGGGGGAGGGGGCGGCGCTCGTGCTGGTCACGCACAACCTCGCCGAGGGGCTGGCGCTGGGGACGCGCGTCGCCGTGATGCGCGAGGGGCGCTTCGTGCTCGACCGCCCGCGCGCGGCGGTGAACGACGCGGCGTTCGCGGCCGAGTACCGCGCGCTGTTCGGGGTGGGATGACGCGCGACGCGCCTCCGGGCGTCCTTGCGACCACCTGGCTGGTCGCGCGCAAGGACCTCGTCATCGAGTTCCGCACGCGGAGCGCCTTCCTGGCGGCGCTGGTGTTCGCGCTGATCGCGGTGGTGATCTTCCGCTTCTCGTCGGACCCCACGGCCGTGGCGCCGATCGACCTCGCGCCCGGGGTGCTCTGGGTGATCTTCGTCTTCAGCGGGCTGCTGGGGCTGCACCGCTCGTTCGGGGTGGAGCAGGCCGACCGGGCGATGGACGGGCTGCTGGCGGCGCCGGTGAGCCGCGAGGCGCTCTTCCTCGGCAAGGCGGCGGCGAATCTGGCCTTCGTGGGGGCGGTGCAGGCGGTGGCGATCCCGGCGGTCGCCCTCTTCTACGACCTCCCGGTGGCGGGCGGGGTACTCGCGGGGATCCTGCTGGTGGCGGCGCTGGCGGCGGTGGGGCTGGTGGCGGTGGGGACGCTGTTCAGCGCGATGACGGTGAACACGCGCCTGGCCGAGCTGCTCCTGCCGATGCTGGCCCTTCCGTTCTTCGTCCCCGTGGTGACGCCGGCGGCGATGGCGACGGCCCGCCTGCTGGCCGGGCGCCCGATGGCCGAGGCCGCGGCGCTGCTTAGAATGCTGGGGGCGTTCGACGTGATCTTCGTCGTCGCCTGCACCCTGGCCTTCCCGTACACGCTCGAGGACTGACGCCCGGGCGTCGCGGACCCCCTCCATGACGAATCCCTCCCTCACGGCGCCCGGCGCCGCCCTCCCCGGCTCGGCGGCCGCCCCGACGGCGCGCCCTGCTGGCGGCCCCGATCTGCTGCTGATCACTGCCCTCCTGGGCGTGGTCGCGGCGCTGGTGCGCGCGGTCTGGTTCACCCCCGTCGAGGCGATGCAGGGGCCGGCGCAGAAGATCTTCTACGTGCACGTCCCGGCGGCGACGGTTGGGCTCTACGTGGGGTTGCCGATCGTGGCGGTCTGCTCGGCGCTCTATCTCTGGCTGCGCGACGAGCGGCTGGACCGGGTGGCCGAGAGCGCGGCCGAGGTGAGCCTGGTCTTCCTGACGGCGGTGCTGGCGACCGGCCCACTGTGGGGGAAGCCGGTGTGGGGGACCTGGTGGACGTGGGACGCGCGCCTGACGCTGACGCTCTTCCTCTGGTTCGTGGTGCTGGGCTACCTGATCATGCGCGGCGCCATCGAGGACCGGCAGCAGCGGGCGCGCTTCTCGGCGGTGCTCGGGCTGCTGGCGGTGCTGCTGGTGCCGTTCATCCACCTGAGCGTGGAGCTGTTCCGGACGCTGCACCCGAAGGCGGTGGTGCTGAAGCCGAGCGCCCCGTCGATGCCGGGGGAGATGCTGCAGACGCTGCTGTGGGCGTTCGCGGCGACGGTGCTGCTGTTCGTGGCGCTGCTGCGGGCGCGGGTGCGCTACGCCGCCGAGCGCGAGCTGCTGGCCCTGCGCCACGAGGAGGGCTGATGCCGCCGGACAACGCGGGCTACTTCCACGCCGCCTACGCCGTGGTGGGGGTGCTCTACCTGGGCTACGCGCTGCTGCTGGTGCGCCGGCGGGCCGCCGTGCGGCGGCGGCTGGAGGACGCCGAAGGCTGACGTCCGCGGGGCGCTGACGGCCCCATCCGGTAGACCGGGCCGTGTCCGCGCGCTATCGTCCGCGCGGCCGCGACGACGCGGCGACACCTCTCGCCCGTCTCCCCCGTCGCGCATGCTCCGTCGTGTCGCGCGTGCGCTGGCCGCATGCGCCCCCCTCCTGCTGCCCGCCGCACTGCGCGCGCAGCCCGTGCCCGCTGCGCCCGCCGCGCGCCCCGACAGCGCCGCGCTGGCCGGCGCGGTGCGCGTCTTCCTGGACTGCCGGGCGCGCGGGTGCGACTTCGACTTCTTCCGCACCGAGCTGGGGTGGGTGACGTGGGTGCGCGACCGCTTCGACGCCGACGTCCTGCTCCTCGTGACCGTGCTGCGGGCCGCCAACGGCGGGCAGGAGTACACGATCAACCTGATCGGCCAGAAGCGCTTCGCCGGCCGCGTGGACACGCTGCGGCACTCGTCGCTCCCGAACGACGCCGACGACCGGTTGCGCCGGGACCTGACGCGCCAGTTCGCCCTCGGGCTGGCGCCGCTGGCGGCCCGCACGCCCATCGGGTCGCGGCTGTCCGTGGCGTTCCAGGCGCCGCGCGGGCTGGGGGGCGGGCTGACGTCGCCGCAGAGCGTGCGCGACCCGTGGAACTTCTGGCTGTTCCGCGCGAGTGCGAACGGCTTCGTCAACGGCGAACAGCGCCAGCGCTTCGGCAACGGCTTCGCGTCGTTCACCGCCAACCGCATCACGGCGAACACCAAGATCACGACCGGCGTCAACGCCGACGTCAGCACGCAGTCGTTCACGCTGAACGACGGGTCGCGGTTCCGGAACACGCTGCGCGGCTACGGGCTGAACGCGCTCGGCACCTACGGGCTGGGCCAGCACTGGTCGGTGGGCGGGAAGGTCACGGGGCAGTACTCGGACTTCCTGAACTACGACGCCAACGTGCGCGTCGCCCCGGCGGTGGAGTGGAACTACTTCCCGTACGCGCAGGCCACGCGCCGGCAGCTCACGGTGCTCTACACGCCGGGCGTGAGCCGCCTCGACTTCCAGGAGGAGACGATCTTCGGGCGCCTGGCCGAGACGCGCCCCGACCACTGGCTGATCGTCGCGGCGAACGCCCGGCAGCCGTGGGGGAGCGTGAACGTCACGGCCACGGGGACGCAGTTCCTCGACGACCTGTCGCAGAACAACGTGCAGCTGCGCGGCCAGGTCGACCTGCGACTCGGGCGCGGGCTGTCGATCAACCTGGGCGGGTCGGCCGCGCGGGTGCGCGACCAGATCTACCTGCCGCGCGGGCAGCTCTCGGACGACCAGATCCTGGTGCGCCAGCGCGCCCTGGCGACCGGCTACCGCTACTTCGCCAACGTCGGGCTGAGTTACACCTTCGGCTCGATCTACAACACGGTGGTGAACCCGCGCTTCCAGAGCTTCGGCTCGCAGGGGGGCGGCGTCTTCTTCTCGTTCTGATCGCCGGCGTCGGGCGCGGCGGCGTGCGGTCGTGTCACGCGGGGGCGACCCTTCTTTCCTGGACACGCTCCCGCGAGTGTCGGAGAACGGATCGAACGGATGAAGCGGATCAGTCGTGGACGGACCGCTTCGCGTTGGCGGCCGCCTTGACGCGGGCGGCGAAGAGTCGTGCCTCGACGGGGTCGAAGCGGCCGTGACTGCCGTGGACGCCGGTGACGCGGATCGGGCGGCCGTCGTTCACGGTGAGGACGATCCGCCCGTCGACGCCCACCTTGACGTCGGCGACGCGCGTCAGCTCGCACCGCACCGCGTGCTCGGGGGCGGGGCGCGCGCGGCCGGGGAGGAGCGACGAGAGGAAGCGGGCGAGGCGCGACTCGCGGCGCGCGGGCGCGGGGGCGTACGCGGCCTGGGCGACCCCGTCGTCGGTCAGCTGCATCACCACCGCGTTCTCGGTGAGGATCAGCGCCGCCGCGCCGTCGACGCTCACCAGCTTCTCGGTGGCGTGGTGCATGGGGACGCGCGGCACCACCAGCCCGGCCGTCTCCTCCTCGGACTCGACGAACGGCAGGGCGCTCGGCTGCGCCCCCGCCACCGAGGCCGCGGCGGCGAGGACGAGCAGGAGGGCGAGGGGGCGGCGGACCAGGCGCATGCGGGGGTTCGCGGAAGGAGGGGCGGCGTCGCCTACGGGTGAGACACGCCTCCCTACGCAAACGTTGCGTTCCGCGTGTCGCCCGGGTGGCCGCGACACGTTCGGACGCGGTCAGGGCGGTCCGGGGGCGCGGCGCTCGCGCTCCCTCCGGGGTCCGCTAGATTGCCCGGATGCTCAATCCATGGCACGACCTGGCGTCCGGGATGCACCCGCCCGACCAGGTGACGGCGATCATCGAGATCCCGGCGAAGAGTCGCAACAAGTACGAGCTGTGCAAGGACACGGGGCTGCTGCGCCTCGACCGCGTCCTGTACTCGGCGGTGCACTACCCGGGCGACTACGGCTTCATCCCGCGCACGCTGCACGAGGACGGGGACCCGATGGACATCCTGGTCCGCATCCAGGAGCCGACCTTCCCGGGGTGCCAGATCGACGCCCGCCCGATCGGCGTGCTGCGGATGCTCGACAAGGGGGAGCCGGACGACAAGATCCTGGCGGTGCCGATGCACGACCCGCATCACCAGGAGTACTTCGACATCGCCGACCTGCCGGGGCACTACCTGAAGGAGGTCGAGCACTTCTTCCACATCTACAAGGACCTCGAGGGGAAGCGCGTCGAGATCCTGGGCTGGGAGAAGAGCGACAGCGCGATGCGGCTGATCGCGGAGTCGATCGCCCGCTACGAGGCGAAGTATGGGGTGCGCGGCGACGCGCCCGAGGCGTCGGCGCCGGTCATCGCGCGCTGAGCGGCGTCAGCGGCCGCGGCGCGCGCGCTTGGCGGCGCGCCCGGCCTCGCGCCACGCCAGCTTGAACGGCGCGTCCGGCGGCAGCTCCGCCGGCGCGCGGCGCACCGCCACCTCGGCCATGAACGAGACGCCCCGCAGCCGCACCCGCGGTCCGTCGTGGCCGGTCGACGGCGTCGTGTCGTCGACCACGCTCCCCAGCACGGGGCCGACCTGCAGGTCGAGCACCGCGTCGGACGGGAGCAGCACGCGCACGCTGGCGAGGTACGCCTGCACCTCGATTTCGCACCCCGCGCCGAGGGCGGCCTCGCGCAGGTCGAGCGTCAGCTCCGCGAAGGCGGCCATCCCCTCGAAATGCGCCCCCGGCGCCCAGCGGCCGCCAAGGTGGCGCTCGGCGAAGACGCACAGCAGCCGCTGTTCCGTCGGTGCGACGTAGGGGGCGGGCGGGGCGTAGCGCGCAGGAGCCGGGGCGGCCGCCGGGACCGCCCTGGTGACGGCCAGGTCGGCGGTGAGCGCGGCCACCGCCGCCGGCGTCTGGGTGGCGTAGAGCCGATCGAGGCGCGCCTCGAACTCGCCGGTCGAGAGCGTGTCGTCGGCGTAGCGGTCGGTCAGGACGCGGATCGCGTGCTCGCGGGCGTCGGCGAGCCCCGGCGGCGGGGGGGGCGGGAGGAGGGCGTCGCTGCTCATGGCGCTGTCCTACGGGATATGCGCCCCCGAGGTGTCGGTCAGACCGCGTGGTCGCGCCGCGCTCCGCGCCCCGGCTGGGGCTGGACGGCCCCGCTCCCCGGCGCCTCGGGGCCGCGGGGGAGGAAGAGCTGGTCGTAGAGCACCGCCGCCACCACGCCGCCGACGAGCGGGCCGGTCCAGAAGATCAGCTGCCCCTCGTAGATTCCCGCCGCCACCGCCGGGCCGAACGACCGCGCCGGGTTGAGGGAGCCGCCGGTGAGCGGGGCGAACGCCAGCAGGTCGGCGACGACGACCAGCCCGATCGCCAGCCCGCCGAGCTTGGGCGCCTGCGGGTCGACCGCGGTGCCGAAGACGGCGAAGACGAGGAAGAAGGTCGCGATCGCCTCGATCAGGAACGCCTGCCCGCCCTCGATGGCCAGCGCGATCGACTGCGTGGTGCCGCGCGACGCGGCGAAGATCTCGGCGGGGAAGGTGCCCTTGAGCGCGTACGCGGCCGCCATCGCGCCGACCAGCTGCGCGACGACGTAGAGCGCCGCCATCATCGGCTGGATGCGCCGCGTGACGAGGAAGCCGAGCGTGACGGCGGGGTTGAAGTGCCCCGAGATGCGCAGCGTCGCCGTGACCAGCGCGGCGTACACGAGGCCGTGCGCCAGCGCGACGGTGAGAAGGTTGCCGGCGCCTTGCTGCGCCATCATGATCGCGCCGCCGCCGACGTACACGACGGCGAAGATCCCGAGGAACTCGGCGACGAGGTGGCGCAGCGCGTCGCGCATCAGTCGGCCCGCCGCATCACGAGGCTGGCGTTGATCCCGCCGAAGCCGAAGCTGTTGGAGAGCGCCACGTCGGCCTGCGCGTCGCGCCCGCGGCGCGGCAGGTAGTCGAGGTCGCACGCCTCGTCGGGCTCGGAGAGGTTGACCGTCGGCGGGAGCCAGCCGCGTGCCAGCGCGAGCGCGGTGATCGCCGCCTCGAACGCCCCCGAGGCGCCGAGGGCGTGGCCGTAGTAGCCCTTGGTGCTGCTGACGGCGAGGCGCGGCGCGTGGGCGTCGAACACCTGCTTGAGCGCCAGCGTCTCGGTCGGGTCGTTGAGCGGGGTCGAGGAGCCGTGCGCGTTGACGTACTGCACCTCGTGCGGGGCGCGGTGCGCGTCGGCGAGGGCGAGGCGGATGGCGCGCGCCGCCTGGCGCCCGTCGGGGCGCGGGGCGGTCATGTGGTGCGCGTCGTTGGTCGTCCCGAACCCCTCGACCTCGGCGTAGACCTTGGCGCCGCGGGCGAGCGCGCGCCCGCGCTCCTCGAGCACGAGCACCGCGCCCCCCTCGCCCATCACGAAGCCGTCGCGCGCGCGGTCGAAGGGGCGCGAGGCGGCGCCCGGGTCGTCGTTGCGCGTGCTCATGGCGCGGATGACGGAGAAGGCGCCGTAGCAGAGCGGGTGCAGCGGCGCCTCCGAGCCGCCGGCGAGCATCACGTCGGCGTAGTCGTCGCGGATCTGCCGGAACGCCTCGCCGACGGCGATCGTCCCCGAGGCGCAGCTCATCGCGTTGGTCGAGTTGGGGCCCTGCACCCCGAGCTCGATGGCGATGTTGCAGCTCGCCGCGCCCGCGAAGACGGTGAGCGCGAGCATCGGGTTGAGCCCCTTAGCGCCGCCGCGCAGGAAGTCGTGGATCTGCGACTCGGCGTAGCCGACGCCGCCGAGCGCGCTCCCCATCATCGAGCCGACGCGCTCGCGGTCCTCGCGGTCGAGGTCGAGCGCGGCGTCGGCGAGCGCCTGCTGCGCGGCCACGACGGCGAACTGGCTGAAGCGGTCGAGCCGCTTGGCCTTCTTCGCGTCGAGGTGGTCGCCGGGGTGGAAGTCGTTCACCTGCGCGGCGTTCTGGCTGCGCCACGGGGTGGGGTCGAAGCGCGTCACCGTGCCGACGGCGCTCCGCTCGCTCCGCAGCCCGTTCCACAGGCCGTCGGCGGTGAGCCCGATGGGGGTGACGGCACCGATGCCGGTGATGACGACGCGACGGGGCATGAGTGGGGGATACGGCGGTGACTGAAAGGGCGTGCCGGCTACTGCGTGCGAGGTGGGGCGTGCGAGGCGGGGCGGACTTTCGCTCCATCTCGCACGCCCTATCTCGCTCGTGGCACCTCGCTCGCCGTATCTCGCTCGCCGTTTCCTTCTGCGACGCGAGCGAGGCCGGCGAGGGTGCGCGACGCGATGCCGTGCACGAACACCGGGCCGATGACGGCGACGGCGGCGGCGGTGCCGATGAGGGGCCAGCGGGGGCCGTCCCAGACGTGCACGATGCGGACGCGCGTGCGGGCGTCGTCGCCGGGGGCGGCGCGCTCGAAGGTCCAGGCGACGTCCATCCCGGCGGTGACGCCGTCGACGTGGCGGTACCGCACCGTGGGGACGCGCTCGTCGACGCTCATCTGCGACAGCCACCAGGTCGGCCAGTTGAGCGAGCCGAAGGGGCGGTTGGCGGACATCTCGACCAGCCCGCCGCCGTCGCGCGTACGGACGCGGAAGCGCACGAAGCGGTAGTGCGCGAGGTGGCGCGGCCAGTCCTCGACGTCGCGGGCGAGCGCGAAGATGCGGGCGACGGGCGCCGCGACCACCGCCTCGTCGACGGTCATCATCGACCGCGACACGGGCATCGACCCGAGCTCGTACGGGCGGCGCGCCTTGTCGCCGGCGGGGCGCGCGGTCCGCGGATCGGCGGGGGACGTCATACCGGCAAAGCTGTGGGGGCGCGCGTCGCGGCGGCAGTGGGTGACGCGGACGGGCCCGCCGACGCGCGCGCGGGGCGCCAGCTCGCCACCAGCCGCCAGCCGAGTCGGCGGCGCACGTCGGGGGCGGACGCGCCGGCCGCTCGCGCCAGCGCGGTCAGCTCGGGCGCGGTGAAGCCGCGCAGCACCGACACCACGCCGTCGTGCCGCGTCACCGGGTGAAAGCCGAGCGGCCACGACGCCAGCCAGAAGCCGGCGGCGGCGAGCCAGCTGCGCCGCAGGTCGCCGACCACGACGCGCGCCCGCGCCACGCGCGACAGCTCGGCGAGCAGCCGCGCGGCGTCGGCGTCGGCGAAGTGGTGGAGGAGCTGCGAGCAGGTCACCACGTCCACGCTCGCGTCGGCGAAGGGGAGCGCGAAGGCATCGGCGCGCGCGACGCCGTCTACGCGCCCGCGGGCCGCGCGGGCCAGCGGCTCGCTCAGCTCGACGCCGAACGTGGTCAGCCGCACCCCGCGCCGCCCGGCGAGTTGCCGCGCCTGCGCCGGGATGTCGCCCATCCCCGTGCCGACGTCGAGCAGCGTCGCCTCGCGCGCGCCTCCGAGCGCGGCCAGCGCGTCGTCGACCGCGCGCAGCACGGCACGCCGCCCGCCGAACAGCGCGTTGGAGCGCGCGACGTCGCGCAGCGAGCGCACCACGGTCGCGTCGTCGACGCCCGGTTCGTCGAGGATCTCGACGCCGCGCCGTCGGGCGGGAGGGGTGAAGAGCATCGGCGCGGCCTCGTCGGGTCAGCGCTCGAGCGTCGCGTAGCCGCTGCGGTAGTAGAGCAGGGGGCTGGCCTGCCGCGTCCCCGCCCCCTCCACCTGCGCGACCACGATCGTGTGGTCCCCGCCGGCGTGGCGCGCGGCCACGCGGCACTCGAGCCACGCCAGCACGTCGTCGAGCACCGCCGCGCCGCCGCCGCCGCGCACGTAGCCCACCCCGTCGAAGCGGTTGGGCGGGTCGCCGCTGGCGAAGCGGCGCGACAGCGCCTCCTGGCCGGCCGAGAGGATGTTGACGACGACCGGCGCCCCGGTCGCGAGCCCGTCGTGCATCGTCGCCGCGCGGTCGATGCACACCAGCACCTGCGGCGGGTCGAGCGAGAGCGAGCAGAAGGCGCTCACGGTCATCCCGTGGTCGCGCCCCTCCGCGTCCACCGTCGTGACGACGGTGACGCCCGAGGCGAAGCGCCCCAGCACGGAGCGGAAGGTGTCCGGATCCACGGCGGCGTGCGGAGTAGAAGGGGTTCAGGGCGTGTCGGCGGACGGGTCGGCGCTGGCGGCCCGCCCCGCGTCGGGCGCGCGGGCGCCGAACAGCTGCCAGACGTAGCGCGCGTTCAGCACCGTCGCCGGCGGCACGAAGTCGCCGGCCACGCCCACCAGCAGGTCGGCCAGGTCGCGGCGGCGCGAGAGCACGCGGGCGGCGCGGTTGATGAGCGCGGGGTGGGCGACGGCGAGCCCGATCAGCCGCTCGACCGCCCACTTCCCGCGGAACTCGGCGCGCCGCGCGCGCTCGTACCCGCGCAGGGCGCGGGCCGCGGCGCCGGCGTCCCCGCGCGCCGCGGCCCGCGCGGCGTCGGTCGCGTACGGCGCCAGCAGCTCGCCGCCGCGCAGCGCGCTGTAGATCCCCTCGCCGGTGAACGGGTCGAAGAACTCGGCGGCGTCGCCGACCAGCGCGGCGCCGGGCGCGTGGGCGCGGCGCGTGTACGACGCGAACGGCCCGGTCGCCCGCACCGGCCCCGCGCGCTCGGCGCGGGCGAAGCGCGGCGCGAGCTGCGGCGCGCCGGCCAGCCAGGCGTCCAGGAACGCCGCCGGCGAGCCGTGCTCGGTGAGTCCGCGCCGCGCCAGGCGCGCCGGCGCGACCATCGCCACGTTCGTCAGCCCGCCCCCCACGTCCGCGATCCCGACGAAGCCGCCGCGTTCGACGTGCATCTCGCCGAGCGCGCCGACCCCCGGCAGGCCGCGGACGTGGCACTGGAAGGCGAGGCGGCGCGGCCACGCGAAGCGCGCGGCGAGGCCGAGCCGGCGCGCGACCACCGAGCGCAGCCCGTCGGCGCCGACCACCAGCGACGCGCGCAGCTCGCGGGTGGTGCCGTCGGCGTCGAGCACGCGCACGCCGGTGACCGGGCCGCGCGTGCCGCGCGCGCGCAGCAGGTCGGTCACGCGCGTCCCCTCGCGCACGCGCGCGCCGGTGGTGCGGGCGCGCGCCAGCAGCAGGGCGTCGAGCGTCCGCCGCTGCGCGCCGAGCCCGCGGTCGCGGAAGCCGCGGAAGCCGTGTGCGGCCAGGTACTCGCCGTGGATCACGTCGCCCGAGGGGGCGCGCACGAGCATCCCCGCCAGCTGCGCCGCCCCCGCCGCCTCGACCGCCTCCAGCGCACCCATCGCCGCCAGGATGCGCGACGCCTGCGGACTCAGACACTCGGCGCACGCCTTGTCGCGTGGAAAGCGCGCGCGGTCGAGCAGCAGCACGTCGACGCCGTACGACGCCAGGTGCCACGCCGTCGACGCCCCGCCGGGGCCCCCCCCCACCACCAGCACCTCCGCCGCCCGCGCCCCGTCGCCCGCCATGCAGTCCCCCGTCACCCGGTTCGCGCGGCCAGCAGTGCCGCCGCGCCCCCCGCGAGCGCGCCCACCGCGCCGCAGAGCACGTTCACCGCGTCGTTCCCCAGCCCGGGGACGCCGCCCACGCGCTCGGTGCGCGTGCCGCACCCATGCACTGCGCGCTCCGTGCCCGCGTCGCACGCCGGGCAGCGGCGCCGCTCCTGCAGCGCCGCGCCGGCGAGCGTGTCGGCCAGCGCGCCGGTCACGCCGCCGGCCAGCGCGCCGACCGCCGCACCGGCGGGGAGGGCGAAGGCGCGGGCGGCGAGCGCCATCGCCCCGGCGCCGGCCACCAGCGCCAGCGTGCCGGCGGCCGACACCGCGCCCGACGTCCCCGGCGCGACCGGGCGCCACCCGCGCAGCGTGCGCGGCGTCCCGCCGGCGATGGTGCCGACCTCCGTCGCCCAGGTGTCGGCCGCCGCGGCGGCGATGGCGCCGGCGGCCGCCCCCGCGCAGCCCGTCGCCCACGTCGGCGGCCACCCCTCTGCCCACGGCCCCGCGCCGGCCAGCGCCGCGGCGGCGAACAGCCCGCCGTTGGCGAGCACCTGCGCGGCGTCGCGCGCGCCTCCCTTCTCGACCACCGCGCCCGTGCGCGCCTCGCGCTCGCGGCGGCGCCAGCGCGACAGCGCGCTCCCCGAAAAGAAGAAGGTGAGGAGGAGCGCGCCCCACCCCCACCCGGCCGCGATCGCCGCCATCCCGACCATCGCGGCCGCGATGGCGCCGCTGGCGCGCAGCGAGCCGGCACGCCACGCCGCCGCCGCGATCACCGCCGCCAGCACGAGCCCCGCGAGTGCGCGTCCGATCACGCCGGGCGGGTCAGGGGCGGCCGTGCGGGCCCGCGTCGCCGCCGAGGCGACGCGCCCGGCGGCGCAGTGCCTCGGGCGCCGGCGTCGGGTGCAGGCGCTGGCGGCGCAGGACGGCGAGGAAGCGGGCCAGCCGGGCCACCCGCGCGCGGCACGCGCTGCAGCGCGCGAGGTGCGCCCGCACCGCCGCCGCCGCGGCCGGCGCGAGCTCGTCGTCGAGCAGTTCGTACGCCTGCTCCTCGGGAACGGGGCACGTGACCGGGGCCGCGTTCCACGGCACTGAGCGCACGACGGAGAGGGAGGGAAAGGGGGCGGGGCGGGGCCGGGCGCGCACCGGGTCAAGGCCCCGTCGCGCGGCGGAGTTCCCCGCCGCATTGTTGGGACGCGGTGACGGACGACACGGCGCCGGCGCGCGCGGGCGCGCTTGAACGCCACGGTGCAGCCTGCTTACCTTCGCCCTCCCGTTTCACCACCCGTCCGGCCATGGCAGCACTGGTTGACGCCCTCCTCCCGCTCAGCCTCCTCGAGGGCGTCCGCGCCGTCGACCGCGCGATCGACGACCCCGACACGGAGTTCGTCGCCGAGCTGCGCAACAAGCGGCTCGGGCTCAGCGACACGGTGCTCGCGCAGATCCGCCGCTACGCCGACGCGGTCCGCCGCGGCCAGCGCGCGGCGGCCGACGAGGTGGAGGCGCTGGCGCGGCTGATCGGGCGGCGCCCCGACGCCGACGCGGTGTTCCGCGAGGCGGGGCGCATCCTCGCCGCCAGCGCGTACGAGACGGTGGGCGGTGCCGCGCGGCGCGGCGCGCGCCGCCTTCCGCGCCCGATCGCCCGCCCGCTGGCCGCGCGTCAGGCGCGGCGGCTCGCGCGCCGCTACCTGGGCGGGCGCGTGGAGCGCGCGGGCACGGCGCTGGTGCTCGAGGTCGCGCGCCCGCTGACCGTCGACGGGGCGGGCGACACGGCGGGGTGCGCCTTCTACGGTGCCGGCTTCGCCGAGCTGCTCCGCCTCCTGCTGGGCGCCGCCGAGCCGGTGGAGCACGAGCGGTGCGCGGGGCGCGGCGAGGGGCGCTGCCGCTGGCGCGTGGAGTGGGCGCGCTGACCGACACGGGGACGGACGCGCGGGCAGCAAAGCGCGCGCACCGGGCGTAGAATGGAGCGCCGCCGGATACCGGTTCCGGCCGGCGCTCCATTCGCGTGAGGAGTCCCCCATGCCCCGTCGCCCCGCCCACCCGCCGCGCCGCGCGCTCGTCGCCTGCGCCCTGCTCGGCGCCGCGCTGCCGCCGTCCGCGCTCGCCGCCCAGGCGCCCGCCTCGCGGGCGCCCGATGCGGGATCCGCGTCCGCCCCGTCGGCCGCACCCGCGGCCAGCCGCCTGCGGCTGCACGACTACATGGACTGGGAGGACGTGCAGGAGCCGCAGCTCTCCCCCGACGGGCGGCAGGTCGTGTTCACGCGCCGCTGGGTGGACAAGCTGAACGACCGGTGGGAGTCGTCGCTCTGGATCATGAACGCCGACGGCTCGCGCCCGCGCTTCTTCGTGAACGGGAGCGTGGCGCGCTGGTCGCCCGACGGGACGCGCCTCGCGTACATCGCGCGCGGCGAGCCGGCGGGGACGCAAGTGTTCGTGAAGTATCTCGACGGGAGCGGCGAGACGCAGATCACGCGGCTGGAGCAGACGCCGGCGGAGCTGGCGTGGTCCCCCGACGGGAAGTCGATCGCGTTCCAGATGCTCGTGCCGCAGCGCGACGACTGGCGGCTCGAGATGCCGGCGGCGCCCAAGGGCGCCAAGTGGACGGAGGCGCCGCGCGTGGTGACGCGGCTCGCCTACCGGCGCGACCGCCAGGGGTACGTGGACGACGGCTACCGGCAGCTGTTCGTCGTGCCGGCCGACGGCGGCACGCCGCGGCAGCTCACCGCCGGGGCGTCGGACGCGGGCTCGCCCCGCTGGACGCCCGACGGGCGGCGCATCGTCTACAGCGGCAACCGGAACCCGGAAGCCGAGTACCAGTGGCGCGAGAGCGACGTGTACGCGGTGGACGTCGCCGGGTGCGCCGCCGACGCGGGCGCCGCGGGGTGCCCGGTGCAGCAGCTCACGCGCCGCTCGGGTCCCGACAACAACCCGGTCGTCTCCCCCGACGGGCGGTGGATCGCCTACACGGGCTACGACTCGACGAACGCGACCTGGGTCGACGCGAAGCTCTACGTGATGGGGAGCGACGGCGCGAACCCGCGCGTGATCAGCGGGGACCTCGACCGCACGCCGCAGGGGCTGATGTGGGCGCCCGACGGCGCCGGCGTCTACTTCAACGTCGAGAGCGAGGGGTCGCGCCACCTCTGGTACGCGCCGCTGTCGGGGGGCGCCCCGCGCGCGGTGACGAAGGGCGTGCGCGTGCAGACGGTGAGCGACGTCGGGCGCGGCGGGGTGGCGGTCGGCGTGGCCTCGACGCCGACGCGCCCGAACGACGTGGTGCGCGTCGACCTGCGCACCGGCGCCGAGACGTGGCTGACGGGCGTCAACGCCGACGTGCTGGCGGGGAAGCAGGTGGCGACGACCGACGAGCTGTGGGTGACGATGGGCGACGGGACGCGCGTGCAGGGGTGGCTCATGAAGCCCGCCGGCTTCGACCCGGCGCGCCGCTACCCGCTGATGCTCGACATCCACGGCGGCCCGCACGCGATGTACAACCCGGGGTTCAGCTTCGCGCGCCAGGAGCACGCCGCCAACGGCTACGTGGTGCTGTGGACGAACCCGCGCGGCTCGACGGGCTACGGGAGCGCGTTCGGCAACGCGATCAAGAACGCCTACCCGGGCAAGGACTACGACGACCTGATGGCGAGCGTCGACTCGGCGATCGGGCGCGGCTACGTGGACCGCAACAACATGTTCGTCTACGGCTGCTCGGGGGGCGGGGTGCTGACGGCGTGGATCGTCGGCCACACCGACCGCTTCAACGCCGCGTCGTCGAACTGCCCGGTGATCAACTGGATGAGCTTCGTCGGCACGACGGACGGGCCGAGCTGGTACCGGAACTTCGAGCGGCTCCCCTGGGAGGACCCGAGCGAGCACCTGAAGCGCAGCCCGCTGATGTACGTCGGCAACGTGAAGACGCCGACGATGCTGATGACGGGGGTCAACGACCTGCGCACGCCGATCTCGCAGACGGAGGAGTTCTACCAGGCGCTGAAGCTGCGCAAGGTGCCGACGGCGATGGTGCGGTTCAACGACGAGTGGCACGGGACGAGCTCGAAGCCGTCCAACTTCCTGCGGACGCAGCTGCACCTGCGGTCGTGGTTCGCGCGGTACGCGAAGAAGGAGAGCGTCGCGAACCGCTAGAATCTTGAACTGCGGGAGTCGAAACAACGGGAGTCGTCAAAGCGGGAGTCGTTACTGCGTCGCCTCAGGCTTACGGCATCGTAGTAACGACTCCCGCTGTTGAGACTCCCGCTTTAGCGACTCCCGCCCTTGGGGTTCAAGCCCGACTCCCGCCGTTGATTACCCTCCATGCTCACCGAATCCTCCCTCCCGACGTTCCAAGCGGCCATCGCGAAAGAGAGCGTCGACGGCTGGCTGCTCTACGACTTCCGGCGCACGAACCCGATCGCCGGCGGGCTGCTGGGGCTCGGGCCGGTGATGCTGACGCGGCGGATCTTCGTCTGGGTGCCGCGGGAGGGGGCGCCGGTGGCGGTGACGCACGCCATCGAGCAGGCGCCCTGGGCGGCGTGGCCGTCGGGGTGGGGGAAGGAGGTGTACAGCTCGTGGCGCGCGCTCGAGGGGACGCTGGCGGCGCTGGTGGGCGGGAAGCGCGTGGCGATGGAGTACTCGCCGGGCGACGCGGTGCCGTACGTCGACCGCGTGCCGGGCGGGGTGCTCGACATGGTGCGCGCGGCCGGCGCGACGGTGGTCACGAGCGGCGAGCTGGTGAGCCGGCTGTTCGCCGTCTGGACGCCCGCGCAGCTGGCGGAGCACCGTCGCGCGGCGGCGATCGTCGCCGACGTCGCGCGGGCGGGGTTCGCGCTGGTCGGCGAGCGGGCGCGCGGCGCCGAGCCGTTCCACGAGCACGACCTGCAGCGGTGGATCCTCGACGCGTTCGCGCGCGCGGGGCTCGAGCCGCCCGACCACGGGCCGAACGTCTCGGTGGGCGCGAACGCCGCCAACCCGCACTACGAGCCGTCGGCCGAGCGCCCGGTGCCGATCCGCGACGGCGACGTGCTGCTGGTGGACCTGTGGGCCGGGTTCGCGGGCGCGCCGCAGGCGGACCAGACGTGGATGGCCACGCTCGGCGCGCCGTCGCCGCGCGCGCAGACGGTGTGGGCGGCGGTGCGCGACGCCCGCGACGCCGCGCTCGCGCTGCTGCGCGAGCGGGTCGCCGCCGGGACGCCCGTGCGCGGCGCCGAGGCCGACGACGCGGCGCGGGCGGTGATCGAGGCGCGCGGCTTCGGGCCGCACTTCGTGCACCGCACCGGCCACTCGATCGACGCCCGCGAGCTGCACGGCTCGGGCCCGCACCTCGACAACCTCGAGTCGCGCGACGAGCGACTGCTGATCCCGGGCGTCGGCTTCTCGGTCGAGCCCGGGGTCTACGTGCGCGGCGAGATCGGGATGCGCTCCGAGGTGAACGCGTACGTCGGCGACGGGGCGCTCGTCGTCACCCCCGACGACGTGCAGCGCGAGCTGCTGGTGCTCTGAGCGCCGCGCGCGTCAGCTGCGGTAGTACGCGCGGATGCAGCGCGTGACCAGCTGCTCGCGGAAGCGCGCCGCCTCGAGGCGCCGCTCCGGCTCCTCCAATTCGGGCATCCCGGCCAGCAGCGCCTTCACTTCGAGGAGCACCTCCTCGGCGCGGAGCGCGCGCTCGCGCGCCTCGCGCACGAGCGCGTCCATCGCCGCCTCGAGCGCGCCGTCCACGGTGTTGGGGGTTCGCCACAGGGCGAGCACGGCCCCGTGCAGCGCACCGACGGTCTCCGGGGAGAGCCGTGCGCGGTCAGGAGTCGAGCGCGAGTCGTAAGCCATCATGGCGGGCGGGGCGGCGTGTCGTACGCGGGGAGGGGGGAGGTTCGGCGCACAGCAACGTCGCCGACAACATACGTTTGGCAAACGCGACCGTCAAACGCCCGCAACCCCGCGGCGGTGCCCACATGCGCGCGCCGTCGTGCCCCCGGTCACACGCTACGCGTCCTTGACCGGGGCGCGGTCACTCTGGTACGCACGGGCGTCGCGGTGCATGCCTTGCAGCGGGCCCCGCCGCTCGCGCCCGGCCGCGTTCGGGCCACGTACCTCGCACCGCCCTCGCCCGTGCCCAACTCCCGTCCCAAGGCCCGCGTGCTGGTCCTCGCCCGCGAGGCGGTGATCGCGGCGCTCGTCGGCATGCTGCTGGAGCTGGAGGAGTTCGAGCCGGTCTTCCCGGCGCCCGACGAGCGCCCGGAGGACGCCATCCGCCGCCTGCGACCGCCGCTCATCGTCGTGCTCGACGGCGAACTGCCGGAGGCGCGCTCGGACCTCTTCTTCGCGCGCTGCGCGCAGAGCGGGGCGCGCGTCTGCCTGTTCAGCGAGCCGGTGGCGGCCGACGACGTGCGGGCGGTGGCGCGGGAGCGCCGCGCGGCGTTCTTCGCCATGCCGGTGGAGCGGCGCGAATTGGGGGCGGTGCTCGAGCGGGTGTTGGCGGACGCCGGATGAGGCGTGCGGGCGGGGGAAGGCGTGCGCGGTACGGCGTGCGGGGGAAGGCGTGCGAGATCGTACGTGCGGGGTGAGGCGAGCGGTCGCTTTTATCTCGCACGCCGTCCCTCGCACGCCGTACCGCGCACGCACCACCTCGCCCGCACTACCTCGCCCGCCCCACCCGCCACCGGCGCGGCGTTTGCCCGGTTACGTTGCGCGTCGCCGTTGCGCGGCGCCCGCCCGGACGTCCTGCGCTCGTCGCCCCGCGCCGCCACCCGCCGCACCGCCGCCGTGTTCCAGCCGCACCGCCTGCCGCCCGCCACCCGCTCGTTCGTCGCCGTCGCCGCGCTGCTCGGCGCCTGTTCTGAGGGGGAGCCGGCGGCGGTGCGGGCGGCGCGCGCGGCCGAGCGGGCGGCGCCGCGCGCGGCCCCGCCGCCTGACGTCACGCTGCCGGGGGTGGCGCCGGTCCCCGGCGGTTACGCCGCGCGCGCGGTCGTCGGCGGCGGGCGCGTCGCGGGCGTGGTGACGCTGGCGGGGGAGCCGCCGCGGGATACGACGATCACCCCGGACCCGGCGCTGGCGCGCGCCTGCGGCGCGACGCTGCTCGACCGCGCGCTCGCGGGCCGCGGCCAGTTCGTCGACGGCGCGGTGGTGTGGCTGGTCGGCGTGCGCGAGGGGAAGGCGTCGGCCGCGCCGATGCGCCAGACGCTGACGCTCGACCGCTGCCAGCTGACGCCGCGCGCGGCCGCGGTGCCGGCGGGGGCGACGCTCAACGTGAAGGGGCGCGACCCGCTCTCGCTGCGCCTGCGCGCGGTCGCGTGGCCGGGCGGCGAGACGCGCGCCGCCTGGCGCCTGACCGACGCCGGGCAGGTGGTCCCCGACGACCGCGTGCTGGCCGACGCGGGCGCGCTCGAGGTGCGCGGCGAGTCGCTCCCCTGGGTGCGCGCCTGGCTCCTCGTCTTCGACCACCCGTACCACGCCACCACCGACGGCGCGGGCGCGTTCGCGCTCGACTCGGTGCCGCCGGGCGACTACCGCATCGTGGCCTGGCACCCGCGCGTCGGGCGCGTCGAGCAGCCGGTCACGGTCACGTCCGGCGGGGCGGCGTCGGTCAGCTTGACGTTGTCGCGGTGAGCTGCCGTGTCTTATGAAGACCAGGAAGAGCAGGAGGGGATGAAAATCTGAGAACTGCTCTGAAAGGGCGGGGAGAGCTGAGAGCTCCGAGCTGTAGCCTCATCCGCGCCCTGTCAGAGCCGTTCTCAGATCTTCATCCCCCCTGCTCTTCAGTTGATCTTCCAGGTCCGGCACGAAGGCACCCGTCAGATCCCGACCGCGTCCTCCGTCCGGAACTGCCCGTTGTACAGCGCCGCGTACACCCCGCCGCGCGCGAGCAGCTCGGCGTGCGTCCCCTCCTCGACCACGCGTCCGTGGTCCAGCACCACCACGCGGTCGGCGCGGCGCACGGTGCTCAGGCGGTGGGCGATGATGAGCGTCGTGCGCCCGCGCAGCAGCTCCTCCAGCGCGGCCTCCACCAGCCGCTCGCTCTCGGTGTCGAGCGACGACGTCGCCTCGTCGAGCACCACCACCGCCGGGTCCTTCAGGAAGACGCGGGCGAGCGCGATCCGCTGGCGCTGCCCGCCCGAGAGCTTGACCCCGCGCTCGCCCACGGGCGTGTCGTACCCCTGCGGGAGCCGCGCCACGAACTCGTGCGCGTGCGCGGCGCGCGCCGCCGCCTCGACCTCGGCGTCGGTCGCGTCGGGGCGCGCGTAGGCGACGTTCTCGCGCACCGTGCCGCTGAACAGCGCCGGCTCCTGCGGCACCAATCCGACCGCGCCGCGCAGGTCGGCCAGCGACAGCGCGCGCACGTCCACCCCGTCGAGCGTCACCCGCCCGCCGGTCGCGTCCCAGAAGCGCGGGAGCAGCGACGCGATCGTGGTCTTTCCCGCGCCCGAGCGCCCGACCAGCGCCACCACCTCGCCCGGCGCGGCGCGCAGCGTGACGCCGTGCAGCACGTCGGGGAGCGACTCGGCGTAGCGGAAGGTGACGTCCTCCAGGGCGACGGCTCCCCGCACCGGGTGCGCGAGCGGCGCGGGGCGCGCCGGCTCCGCCACCGTCGGCGCGGTGTCGAGCAGCTCGAAGACGCGCTGCGCCGCCCCGATCGCCTCCTGGAAGGAGCCGAACAGCGACGCCAGCGAGCCCACGGCCGCGGCGATGAAGAAGGCGTAGAAGAGGAAGGCCACCAGCGCGCCCGCGGTGAGCGTTCCGTCCAGCACGCGGCGCCCGCCGGCCCAGAGCACCGCCGCCACCCCGGCGAAGCCCACGAAACCGACGACGCCGAAGAAGAGCGCCCGCAGCCGCGCGCGCTCGACCCCCGCCTCGACCACGCCGCCGAGCACCGCCCGGTAGCGCCGCGACTCCTCGGCCTCGCGCACGAAGCTCTGCACCGTGCGGATCTGCGAGAACGCCTCGTCGGCCAGCGCCGACGCCTCGGCGACGCGGTCCTGCACGCCGGTGCTGGCGCGCCGCAGCAGCCGCGCGAACACCACCGCGACGCCGACGACGATCGGCGCCACGGCGAGCGTCGTCAGCGTCAGCGACGGGTCGGTGAGCGTCAGCAGCACCACGCCGCCGACCAGGAAGAGCAGCTGCCGGGCGAGCTCCGACACCCACGTGTTCATCGCACTCTGCAGCAGCACGAGGTCCGACGACAGCCGGCTCGTGAGCTCTCCCGTGCGCCGCTCGGTGAAGAAGCCTGGCGACAGCCGCACCAGGTGCGCGAACAGCCCCTCGCGCAGCCGCGCCAGCACCCGCTCGGCGGCGGAGCTGAGCAGGCGCACCTGCACGTAGTTCATCACCCCCTGCACGGCGAACACCGCCAGCAGGCCGAGCGCGAGGCGGTCGAGGCGCGCGCGACTCTGGTCGCGGAACGCGGCGTCGAGCAGCTCGCGCACGACGCTCGGGAAGACGAGCCCCGCCGCCGCCGCGACGACCAGGCAGACGAGGGCGACGGCCAGCCGCCCGGCGTGCGGGCGCAGGTAGGGCGCGAGGCGCGCCAGCGGGCGCGGGGAGGCCGGCCGGCGCGGGCGGGCGCCGGCGGCGGGGGTGGGGCGGGGCACGAGCGAGGGGTCCTGCGGTCCCGCTACGGCCGCCCGAGCAGCCAGTGGCGGAGGGCGTACCCCTCCACGCTCACGCGGCGCCCGGCGCGGCGGGCGCCCTCGAGTCGCTCCAGCATCGCGTCGCTCGCGGCCTCGAACGCGTGCGGCTCGCCGGGCGCGGGGAGCGCGTGCACCGCAACCCGTCCGGCGCGCGGGCGCGCGAGCTCGTACACGCAATCCGGCTCCCCGCCGCCGCCGGCGACGTGCACCGTCAGCCGCTCGGCGTCCGTGTCGGCGGGGAGTGGGGAAGGGGTGTAGGGCATCGGAGATTCTTCTGCTGCGGAAGATCGACTGAAAAGCAGGGGGGATGAAAATCTGAGAACGGCTCTGACAGGGCGCGGAGAAGCTCGGAGCTGTCAGCTCTCCCCGCCGTTTCAGAGCAGTTCTCAGATTCTCATCCCCTCCTGCTCTTCTTGGTCTTGCCGAGTCACAGGCGCACCCCGCGGCCGGAGCAGCACCTCAGAGTACGGCCCGGTCGACGACCATCGCGACGAACAGCAGCGCGAGGTAGAGCAGCGAGTACTTGTAGGTCCACCACGCCGCCTTGGTCCAGACCTCCTGCCGGCGGTCGAGCGTGCGCACGCGCAGCACGCCGCGCAGCAGCAGCCCGCCCAGCACGACCGCGCTGGCCAGGTAGACCCAGCCGAAGGCGCCGAACGCCGTCGGCAGCACCGTCAGCGCGAGCAGCACGACCGTGTACCAGAGCATCTGGTCCATCGTGCGGCGCTCGCCCCAGACGAGCGGCGCCATCGGGATCCCGGCGCGCCCGTAGTCCTTCTGCTTGAGCAGCGCCAGCGCCCAGAAGTGCGGCGGCGTCCAGTAGAAGACGATGAGGAAGAGGTAGAGCGCCGCCAGGTCGACCCGCCCCGTCACCGCCGCCCAGCCCACCAGCGGCGGGAAGGCGCCGGCCGCGCCGCCGATCACGATGTTCGAGGGCGAGGAGCGCTTGAGCCAGCGCGTGTAGACGAAGACGTAGAAGTAGAAGCCCGCCAGCGCGAGCCCCGCCGTCAGCACGTTGACGAACTGCGCCAGCAGCCAGGTGGCCGTGGTGGCCAGCAGCACGCCGAACGCCAGCACCGCCTGCGGCGCCATGCGCCCGCTCGGGATGGGGCGCAGCCGGGTGCGCGCCATGACGTCGTCGATGTCGCGGTCGAGGTACATGTTGACCGCGTTGGCGCCGCCGGCCATCAGGTAGCCGCCGATCGACACGAGCAGCACGGTCGCCCAACTCGGCCGTCCGGCGACGAACATCGGCGCGACGGTGGTGACGAGCAGCAGCGAGATGATGCGCGGCTTGGTGAGCGCGATCAGGTCGCTGGTCAGCGAGCGCGCGCGCTCTTCGGAGACGGCGATCCCGGTCACGCGGGCACCTCACGCAGGACGCCGGCAGAGGCCCGCGCCGGCGCGGGGGCGCCCGCCTGCCGCGCCGCGTACGCCATCGCGAAGGTCGCCACCCAGATCGCGACCCCCGTCGCCTGGTGCAGCGAGCGCACGACGGCCGGGAAACCGCCGAGCACCATCCAGGCGGCCCACGCCACCTGCAGGACGCCGAGCGTGGCGGCCAGCGCCGCCAGGCGGCGAAGCGGCGTCGGCTCGCCGCGCCGGGCGAAGGCGAGGGGGAGGCCGACGAGGTGCAGCACCAGCAGGTAGGCCAGCACGCGGTGCGTGAGCTGGACGTGCTGCGCCCCGCCGCCGAGCGAGCCGTCGCCGCACAGCGGGAACCCGGCGCAGGCGACGGCCGCGTCGGGGATCTTGGCGGTGAAGCCGCCCATCGCCACGACGACGATCGCCAGCGCGGCGGCCGCGAACGCCCCGCGCGCCGCCTTGCGCGTCGCGCTCGTCGCCGCCGAGGCGCCGAACCCGCCGGCGCGCACCACCGTCGCCGCGAGCGACGCCAGCAGCGCGGCGGCAATCAGCTTGTGGGCGACCGTCGCCACCGGGGTGTTCCAGGTGCGCACGGTCACCGCCCCCAGCACCGCCGCCGAGAGCACCACGCCGAGCGAGAGCGCGGCCGAGCGCAGCGGGCCGCCCGCCCCGCCGACGCCGGGCTGTGTGCGCCGGCGCCAGGCCAGCGCCACGACGGCGGCGATGGCGAGGATCAGCACCCCGGCCACGAGGCGGTGCGTCCACTCGATCACCAGGATCGGGTAGTCGAGCGGGGGGAACCAGTACTCCTGCCCGGTGCGCGGGTCGGCGCAGCGCGGCCAGCGGTCGACGCACCCCATCCCGGAGCCCGAGATGCGGACGACCGCGCCGAAGACGACGTGCGCGAAGGCGAGGAGCAGTGCGGCGAGCGCGGTGCGGCGAATGGCGGTCACGCGCCGACCTCCGCCGCCGCGACGGCCGGCGCCGGCGCGGCGGGGTGCATCGCGCGCCAGGTCAGCGCGAGGACGCCCGCGACCGCGAGGGCGGGGAGGAGCGCCCAGGCCAGCTCGGCGGAGCGGCGGGCCGGCGCCACGCGCGCGTCGGCCGGGAGCGCCGGCTGGCGCGCCGCGAACACCGAGCGCGTGATCGCGAGCTGGGCGACGACGCACGCGGCGACGGCCGCCCAGAACACGGCGTCGGCGACGATCGGACTCATGGAAGCACTGGAAAGGGTCGGGTGGAGCCGACGAAAGGTGGCCGCCCCGGGCGGTGACTTCAAGCGGCACCTCCCCGACGCGCGTGTGGGGCAAATGCTTGAATGGCCGCAGGATGCGCCCGGGTCGGGCTCGCACACATTCCCGACGCGCGCCCACTCGCCCGCCCGCGCGCCGGGGGTTACCGTGCGCGCCATGTCCGCACACCCCACGCCGGGATCCGGCTCGCGCCTCCCCCGCCAGCTCGGGCTCTGGAGCGCCGTCGCGGTGCTCATCGGGTCGACCATCGGGTCGGGGATCTTCCGCTCCCCGGCCGGGATTGCCGACCGCCTCCCCGGGCCGCTCCCGCTCTTCGCGGTCTGGATCACCGGCGGGCTGTTCGCCCTCTGCGGGGCGCTGACGCTGGCCGAGATCGCGGGGGCCCGCCCCGAGACGGGGGGGTTCTACGTCTTCATCCGCGACGGGTGGGGGCGGCTCCCCGCCTTCCTCTTCGGGTGGGCGGAGATGGCGGTGATCCGCGCGGCGTCGCTGGGGGCGATCTCGACGACCTTCGCCGAGTACCTGCTGCGGGTGCTGGGCTACGACCCGGCGCTGGCGCCGTACAGCGACTGGGTGCACTGGGTGGCGGCGGCGGCGATCCTGGTGACGGCCGTCTTCAACTACCGCGGGGCGCGCACCGGCGCGGCGGTGCAGAACCTGACCACGATCGCCAAGTACGGCGGGCTGCTCTTCATCATCGCGCTGGCGTTCGCCATCGGCTTCCCGCAGACGGGCGGGGCCAACTTCACCCCGGCCGCCCCGCCGGGGAGCTTCGCGGTGGGGGCGTTCGGGCTGGCGCTGGTGAGCGCGCTCTGGGCGTTCGACGGGTGGGCGGACCTGAGCTTCGTGGCCGGCGAGGTGAAGGACCCGCGGCGCACGCTGCCGCGGGCGCTGATCCTGGGGACGCTGGCGGTGATCGTGGTCTACCTGCTGGCCAACGTCGCCTACCTGGCGGTGATGTCGGTGGCCGAGATCCGGGCGTCGCGCCTGGTCGCGGCCGACGTCGCCGAGCGGCTGATCGGGGCGCCGGGGGTGGTGTTCGTGGCGGTGACGGTGATGCTGTCGACCTTCGGCACGCTGAACGGGACGCTGCTCACGGGGCCGCGCATCTTCTTCGCGCTGGCGGAGGACCGGCTCTTCTTCCAGCCGGTGGCGCGCGTGCACCCGCGCTTCCAGAGCCCGTACGTGGCGATCCTGATGACCGCGGGGCTGGGGGTGGCGTTCGTGATGCTGCGGACGTTCGAGCAGCTGGCCGACGCCTTCGTGACGGCGATCGTGCCGTTCTACGCGCTGGGGGTGGCGGCGATCTTCCGGCTGCGCGGGCGGGCGGACTACCAGCCCCCCTTCAAGGTGCCGCTCTACCCGGTCGTCCCGCTGCTCTTCGTGGCCGCGTCCCTCTACTTGCTGGGGAACGCGCTGCTCGATCCGAGCAGCCGGTGGGCGACGGCGGGGACGCTGGGGGTGGTGGCGCTCGGGGTGCCGGTCTACTACGCGACGGTGGGGCGGCGTCCGGTGCGGGAGCGGCGGGCGGCGTGACGGTCCGGTTACCGACCGGCCGGGGCCGCGCGTTGCCCGGGTCGCGAGGCGCCGGCTAGCTTTGTAACGCTCCGCCGGCGCCGGGCCGCTCCAACCCTCGTCGTACCGTGCGCGGCGCGCGAGGTTCCCGTCCGCCGGGGACCTCCCCCCACCCGAGACGCCTCCCCCAGAGCATGCTCAATCATCGTTGGAAGTTCGCCGTCGCCGCGGCCTGCATGGCGGCCGCGGCGTCCGCGCCGCGCGCGTCGCACGCGCAGGGCGCGACGACGGGCGCGGTCACCGGGCTCGTGACGGGCCCGAACGGACAGCCGCTCGAGAACGCGCAGGTCCAGGTGGTCAACCGGGCGACCGGCTACACGGCCGGGCAGCTGACGCGGGCGAACGGCCGCTTCTTCGTGCAGAACCTGGAGGTCGGGCCGAACTACGCGGTCACGGTCCGGCTGATCGGCTACACGCCGCAGACGCGCGAGAACGTGATCGTGTCGCTGAACCAGGCGACGCGCGCCGACTTCCAGCTGCAGAGCCAGGCCACGCAGCTGAGCGCGGTGACGGTGACGGCCAACGCCGCGGCGGACGCGCTGTTCAACCCGTCGCGGCAGGGCGCGCAGACCGTCATCACGGACACGCTCATCCGCCGCCTGCCGAACCTGGACCGCGACTTCACGTCGTTCGTCCGGCTGACGCCGCAGGTCACGACGCAGACGGGCGGCTTCAGCGCCGCGGGCTCGAACCCGCGCCTCAGCCAGCTCACCGTCGACGGCGCGAACCAGAGCGACCGCTTCGCGCTCAACAGCTCCGAGGGGCGCCCGGGCGGGGCGGCGAACGGCCGCATCGTCCCGCTGGACGCAATCAAGGAGGTGCAGGTCAGCCTCTCGCCGACCGACGTGCGGCTCGGCAACTTCGCCGGCGTCCTCGTGAACGCGGTGACGCGCAGCGGCACCAACGACTTCACCGGCGGGCTGACCTACACCTTCCGCAACCCGTCGCTGGCGCGCGACACGGCGTACGTGCGCACCGGCAACCTGCGGCAGCAGCAGTTCGGCGGCTTCCTCGGCGGGCCGATCATCCGCGACCGGCTGCACTTCTTCACGGCGCTCGAGCTGCAGCAGCGCGAGGAGCCGAACACCGGCCCGTCGTTCGGCGCCACCGCGCAGCCGGGCGACACCGTCACCGGCGGCGGCGGGGTCACCTTCGGGCAGATCGCGCGCGCCCAGCAGATCGCCCAGCAGCTCGGCTTCGACGCCGGCAGCGCGCAGCTCGTGAACCGCGAGACGCCGCTCACGAACTTCATCGGCCGCATCGACTTCCGCCTGAACGACAACACGCGCTTCGTGCTGCGCCAGCTGTACAACACGGCGGAGCAGCTCGACTTCTCGCGCAACGCGTCGAACTGGAACGCCGACCCGAACCTCCAGGGCACCGGCTTCCGCCTCGGCTCGAACCGGATCCCGCGCGAGAACACGAACTACTCGACCGTGCTGCAGGCGTTCACCAACCTGCCGCGCGGCATCTCGAACGAGTTCAGCGCGTCGTACAACACGATCCGCGACGAGCGCGTCCCGCCCGTGGCGACCCCCGAGATCAGCGTCTCGGCGCGCAACTCGCTCGTGACGGGCAACGCGAACCCGCAGATCACCTTCGGCACCGAGCAGTTCTCGACGGTCAACCTGCTCGACCAGAAGGTCCTCGAGCTGACCAACAACCTGACGATCCCGCTCAACGCCCACACGCTGACCTTCGGCGTGCGGTTCGACGATACGCGAATCCTGAACGACTTCCGCCAGCGGAGCTACGGCGTCTACAAGTTCGCGAGCCTCGATTCGCTGGCCAGCCGGACCCCGATCGGGTACTCGGTGGCGTACGCGAACGGCCCCGGGATCGCGGCCGACTTCGGGGCGCAGGTGTTCAGCGCCTACGCGCAGGACCAGTGGTCCGTCACCCCGCGCCTGACGGTCAGCGGCGGCCTCCGCATGGACGTGCCGCGCCTGACCGACACGCCGCCGGACAACCCGAACATCTCGGGCGGCTTCGCGGCCGCGGGGATCCCGGGCGTCTCGACGACCGGCACGCCGAAGACGCGGGCGCTCTTCTCGCCGCGGCTCGGCGTCAACTGGGACGTGAACGGGAACCAGACGCTCCAGCTGCGCGGCAACGCCGGCGTCTACACCGGCAACCCGCCCTACATCCTGGTCGGCAACGCCTACCAGAACACCGGGCGCGGGCTGGCGATCCTGAACTGCACGGGCGCGCAGACGCCGAATTTCACGACGAACGTCGGCGAGCTGCCGACGGCCTGCCGCGGCGGGACGGCGCCGGTGCAGGGCGCGGCGGGCACCGCCGGCGTCAACCTGACGGACCCGGACTTCAAGTTCCCGCAGCGCTTCGTCACGACGTTCGGCACCGACGTCCGCCTCCCGTCCGACGTCACGTTCTCGCTCGAGGCGCTCTACGGCCGCGACATCAACGGGATCCGCGTCCGCGACCTGAACATCACGGGGCCGCGCCTCGTCGGCGGCCAGCCGTACACGACGAACACCGGCCGCATCCTGTACGCCGACACGATCCGCCCGACGCAGACGACGGCCAACACGCCGATCACCGACGCCCGCGGGCAGCGCGCCATCATCACGAACGGGACCAACAACGTCCAGTTCTCCGAGGGCGCGATCTACCTGACCAACCAGTCGAAGGGGTACAACTGGTCGCTCACGCCGTCGCTCAAGAAGCGCTTCTCGGCGGGACTCGACCTGAACCTGAACTACACCTACACGCGCGCCTACGAGGTGCAGTCGTTCACCTCGGACCGCGCGATCTCGATCTGGCGCAACGGGCGCGAGTACGCGGGGCTCGAGAGCGCCGACGACCTCACCACGTCGTCGTACGAGCTGCGCCACCGCTTCCAGCTGTTCGGCACCTACACGGCGCCGTGGAAGCGCTTCCCGACCGACCTGTCGGTCGACGCGTCGCTCACCTCGGGCTCGCCGATCACGTACACGGCACAGGGCGACCTGAACGGCGACGGCTTCAACGCCAACGACCCGATCTACGTCCCGCTCAACGCGACCGACGTCAACGAGGTCCGCATCGGCCGGCTGGTGAACAACGTCTACCAGCTGGACGCGGCGGCGGCGCAGCGCTTCGAGAACTTCATCTCGCAGATCGACTGCCTGAACGAGCAGCGCGGCCGGATCTTCGAGCGCAACAGCTGCTTCAACCCGTGGCAGCGGGTGGTGAACCTCAGCGTCCGCCAGACGCTCCCCGAGTTCCGCGGGAACCGGCTCTCGGCGCAGCTCGACGTCTTCAACTTCCTGAACCTGCTGAACGACGAGTGGGGGATCAACCGCACCACCATCCTCTCCACCTTCCCGCAGCAGCAGATCCTGATCGTCCGCGGCCGCACGGCCGGCGCCAACTCGAACGAGAAGGGGACGGTCAACTACGAGTTCGATTCGCGCGTCTCGGACGCCAACGGGAACGCGCAGCAGTTCCAGAACTTCGTGAACTCGATCGGCAACGTGTACCGGTTGCAGCTGACCTTCCGCTACGCCTTCTGATCGGCGGCGGACGGTAGACGACGCGGCCCCGGGGAGTGATCCCCGGGGCCGCGTCGCGTTCGGGCCCTGCTACAACGGGCCGCCGGCGCTCAGCTCTCGCCGCCCTCCGCCGCCCGCCCGTAGAACACCGCCCCCACCGCCGCCCGCGACCCGACGTTGAGCCGCCGCAGCACCTGCTCGGCGTGGTTGCGCGCGGTGTAGAAGCTCGTGCCGAGCGCCTCCGCGATCTCCTGGTTCGTGCGCCCCTCGGCGACCAGCTTCGCCACCGCCAGCTGCCGCGGCGTCAGCCCGAACTTCGCCCGCAGCTCGTCGTCGCTCAGCCGCGCCGGCGCCGGCGCGGGCGCCGCGACCTGGGCGGCGGCCGGCGTCGCGCGTCTGGAGCGGCGTAGCAGCGCGTCCAGGCGCGCCAGCAGCTCGGGGCGGCTGAACGGCTTGGTGACGTAGTCGTCGGCCCCCAGCCGGAACCCCTGCAGCTTGTCCGACTCCTCGCGCCGCGCCGAGAGGATCAGCACCGGCACCTCGCTCCCGCGCGCGCGCAGCTCGCGCAGCACCTCGTAGCCGTCGCGGTCGGGGAGGCCGAGGTCGAGCAGCACGGCCGACGGGCGGTGGCTGGTCGCGAGCGCGAGGGCGTGGGCGGCCTTGGTCGCCAGCGCGACCTCGTACCCCTCGGCCTCGAGCGAGTCCTGCAGCGCCTCGGCGATCTCGCGCGTGTCCTCGACGACCAGGAGGCGCGTGGGCGCGGCGGGGGAGGGGCGGTCCGTCGTGCGGCGCTCTGTCATGCGGCGCTGGAGGTGGGGGCGCCGCCGTCCGCCGCGTCGGGGGCGGCCGGGAAGGCGCAGGTGAAGGTGGTGCCGGCGCCCGGCCGGCTCTGGACCCAGATGCGGCCCCCGTGCGCCTCGACGAGCCCGCGCGCGATCGCCAGCCCGAGCCCGAGCCCGCGGCGGTCGGCGTGGCGCGCCTGCCAGAAGGCGCCGAAGACGTGCGGGAGCTGCTCCGGCGCGATCCCCACGCCGGTGTCGCTCACGGTGAGGCGGACCTCGTCGCCGACGCGCGCGCAGCCGACCGCCACGCGCCCGCCGGCGGCGGTGAACTTCACGGCGTTCCCGACCAGGTTCGACACCACCTGTTCGACGCGCGCCGCGTCCACCCGCGCGCGCACGGGGGCGTCGGGGACGGCGACGTCGAGCGCCAGCCCGTGCGACGCCACGAAGCCGCGCAGCGCCTCGGCGGCGTCGGCGGTGACCCGCGCCACGTCGCGCTCGGCCAGCCTCAGCGCCGGGTCGCCGCGCCCGATGCGGGTGACGTCGAGCAGGTCGCCGATGAGCGCGTCCATGCGCCCGGCCGTGTCGTGCATGCGCGCCAGCACGCGGCGCTCGAGCGGGGTGCGCTCGCCGCGCTGCGCCACCTCCTGCAGCAGCTCGGTGTCGACGCGCATCGCGGTGAGCGGGTTGCGCAGGTCGTGCGCGACCACCGCCAGCACGCGCTCGCGCGCCTCGGCGGCGGTGCGCGCCTCGCGGAAGAGGCGCGCGCGCTCCACGGCCAGCGCCACGCGCCGCGCCAGCTCCTCGGCCAGCCGCGCCTCGGCGGGGGAGAAGCGCGCCCCCGGCGCGCCGCGCGAGAGCGCGAGCAGCCCCACGTCGCCGGCCGACGCGCGCAGCGGGAGCACGATGAACGCGCCGCTGGTGTCGGCGGGACGGTCGGGCGGCGCGTCGGGGGCGCGGGCGTCGGCGACGCGCACCAGCCGCCCCTCGTCGTCGCGCAGGTCGACCGCGCACCCGTCCGCCAGGCGGCCGGCCAGCAGCTGCGCCACGCGCGCCACCGCCGTGTCGCCGTCGAGCGAGGCGTGCAGGAGCGCGGTCGCCTCGTCGAGCAGCTCGGCGGTGCGGCGCGCGTCGCACTGCTCGCGGTAGAGCAGGCGCGTGCGCAGCAGGTTGCGCACGCGGAGCACGACCTCGGCGTTGCTGAACGGCTTGGTCAGGAAGTCCGTCGCGCCGCCGGCCAGCGCCTGCTCCTTGGCGCGGAAGGTGGCGTCGGCGGTGAGGACGAGCACCGGGAGGAAGTCGTCGGCCGGCGTACGCGCGCGCAGGTCGGCCAGCACCTCGAAGCCGCTGCGGTGCGGCATGTGGAGGTCGAGCAGCACCAGGTCGGGCGGCGCCGCATCGACGAGGGCGGGGACGTCGCGCGCGTCCTCGGTGCGGACGACCCCCGTCATCCCCTCGCCCTCGAGGATCGCCTGCAGCAGGTCGAGGTTGGCCGGCTCGTCGTCGACCATCAGCACCGTGCAGGCGGCCAGCGGGTCGGCGGCGGCCGCGGCGCCGGCGTCGCTCACCGCGCGCCCCCGCCGCCGTCGGCGGCCGCCAGCACGCCGTCGAGCGTGCGCAGGAACTGGCGCACCTTGAGCGGCTTGGTGAGGTACGCGGTCGCGCCGGCGTGCAGCAGCCGCTCGACGGTCTTGGGCGTCGCGTCGGCGCTGATGACGATCACCGGCGTCGCGGCCGTGCGGGGCGCGGCGCGCAGCTCGCGCAGCACCTCCTCCCCCGAGATGTCGGGGAGGTGGAGGTCGAGCAGGACGACGTCGGGCGCGTGCTCGCGCGCCAGCTCGAGCCCGAGCCGCCCCTGGAGCGCCGGCACCAGCCGCCAGTCGGGGCGCGCCTCGAAGATCTGCTCGATCAGGCTCAGGTTCGCGACGTTGTCCTCGACGTAGAGGATCGTCGCCGACGGGCCGCGCGGCGGCACCGCGAACTCCGCCGTGTGCTGCATCGCGCTCACGGCCTGCAGCGGGTTCTCCTCGGGGAGGAGCGCGACGCGGAAGGTGCTCCCGGCGGGGGAGCTGCGCTCCAGCGTGAGCACGCCCCCCATCGCCTCGACCAGCCGGTGCGAGAGGGCGAGCCCGAGCCCGGTCCCCTCGACCTCGGTGCGCTCGGCGCCGAGTCGGGCGAAGGGGACGAACAGCTCGTGGCGGCGGTCCTCGGGGATGCCCGGGCCGGTGTCCTCGACCCACACCCAGACGCGCGCCTCCCCGCCGGCGCCCGGCGCGGTGCTCCCGCTGGCGAGCCGCACCTCGCCGCCGGGGCGGTTGTACTTGACGGCGTTGGAGAGGAGGTTGAGCAGCACCTGCACGAGCCGCTGCCGGTCGGCGCGCACGTACGCGTCCTCGGCGGGGTCGTACGCCTCGTAGAGGAGCACGCCGCGCCGCGCCGCCAGCGGGCGCACGAGGGCGATGGCCTCCTGCATCGCGCTCGCCAGCCGCACGGGCTCGATGGAGAGCTGCTGCCGCCCGGCCTCGATGCGCGCGATGTCGAGCACCTCGTTGATGAGCGTCAGCAGGTGCTCGCCGGCGGTGAGGATGTGCTGCACCCCCTTCTGCGAGCGCGGCGCCAGCTCGGAGGCCTGCAGCAGCTGCGCGAAGCCGAGGATGCTGTTGAGCGGCGTGCGCAGCTCGTGGCTCATGCGCGAGAGGAACTCGCTCTTGGCCACGTTCGCGCGCTCGGCCTCCTCGCGCGCCTGGTCGGCGTCGGCCTTGGCCTGCCGCAGCGCCTCGAGGTTGTCGCGGCGCGCGGTGATGTCGCGCGCGTTGATGACGAACCCCTCGTCGGCGGTGTCGCGCGCCATGGTGCCGACGTGCGCCTCGAAGTAGCGCCACCCGCCGGCCTTGTGGCGCACGCGGTACTCGACGTAGCGCGTGGGCCCGGGGTCGGCGACCATCTCGCCGAGCACGGTGAGCGCGGTGGGGACGTCGTCGGGGTGCAGGTAGGCGAGCGCGCTGGTGCCGGCGATCTCCTCGGGGGTGAAGCCGAGCAGCCGCCGCATCGACGGGCCGGTGTAGACGACGTTCGCCTGGCGGTCGACGATCTGCACGACGTCGGTGGCGTTCTCGCTCAGCCGGCGGAACTGCTCCTCGCGGGCGCGCAGGCGGCGCTCGGCGTCCTTGCGGGCGGTGATGTCGCGGACGAGGGTGACGACCTGCCCGTCGGGGAGGGGGACGATGCGGGCCTCGTAGTCGCACGCCCCGTGCTCCGCGTGCACGCGGTACTCGGCGCCGGCCAGCTCGCCGGTGCGGCGGGCGCGGGCGAAGGCGTCGTCGAAGCGGGCGCGCGCGTCGTCGGGGAGCAGCTCGCGCAGCGGGCGCCCGATGACGCGCGCGTCGGGGAAGCGGAGGGCGGCCGCCTGCCCGGCGCGCCGCTCCAGCACGACCCCGTCGGCGTCGAGCCGGAAGTAGAGGTCGGGGAAGGCGTGGAGGACGGCCTCGAGCTCGCGCGTGCGCTGGGCGAGCTGCTCCTCCGCCGTGGGGGGGGCGGGGGCGGGGATGGAGGGGGGCATGCGGGGGGGGCGGGGCGGGGCGGCAAACGGATGAGGGCCGCTGACGCTGAACGCTACGGGCCGCACGGGGTAGGCTCAAGGTCGAGTCCTGGCGGCTTTGACCTCAAGAGCGGGAGTCGTTACTGCGGGAGTCGGAAGGGCGGGAGTCGTTACTGCGTCGCTTCAAGCTGCGAGCGACGCAGTAACGACTCCCGCCCTTCCGACTCCCGCAGTAACGACTCCCGCCTTACTCGTTCCCGTCCCTCAGAAGATCTCCAGGTTGATGAACCGCCGCGGGTTCCGCTTGAACTCCAGCGTCAGCGTGTCCAGCCGCGAGACCAGCCGCCGCACGTCGGCGTAGAGCAGCGTGTCGGTCAGCAGCTTGCCCGCCGTCCCGTTGCCGTTCTGCAGCAGGCCGAGCGTGCCGTTGATGCGCGCGACGGTGAAGCGCAGGCTGTCGGAGAGCGCCGCCGCGTTGGCCGCGGTCGCGCGCACGCTGCGCAGCGTCGAGTCGACGGTCGCCGAGTCGACGGCGGCGAGCGAGCGGCGCACGCTCGCCTGCGTGGCCGAGAGCTGGCGCGACTGCTCGGCGGCGATGGTCGCGAGTTGCGCGACCAGGGCGTTGGTGCGCGCGAGCGTCTGGCGCACGTCGCGCAGGCCGCCGCTGTCGACCAGCTCCGCCTGCAGCTGGCGGGAGAGGTTGACGGCGATCGTGGCGACGCTGTCCCCCTTGGCCGTCAGCTCGGGGATCCCGGGGGCGGGCGTGCCCGCGGGGACGGTGTCGCCCGAGGCGTAGAACTGCGTGCTCGGGGTGCCGAGCAGCGCCACCTCGGCGTCGCCGAAGATGCCGACCGCCTGCACCACCGCGCGCGCGTTGCGCGGGATGCTGCGCCCCTCCTCGATCGCCATGCGCAGGAGCAGGGTGCCGTCGTCGCGCAGCCCCACCTCCTCGACGTAGCCCACCTGCACGCCGGCGAGGCGCACCGCCTGCCCGACCTTGAGGTTCGCGCCCCAGCGGAAGACCGAGTAGAGCGGGTACCCCGAGCGGAAGCCGCCGCGCACCAGCCAGATGGTGCCGAGGATGCCGACCGCCATCGCGATCAGCAGCAGCCCGCCGACGAGCACTTCGTTCCGACGCTTCATGAGCGCTTCAGGGGGAAGGGGGCGGCCGCGCTCAGGCGCTCACGTACTGCGCGAGCGCCGCGGCGATGAGCGCGTCGAGCACGAGGATCGACATCGACGCGGCGACCACCGCGCGCGCCGTCGAGCGGCCCACGCCCTCGGCGCCGGCGCCGGTGACGTAGCCCTCGTACGAGCAGACGAAGGCGATCGCGCCGCCGAAGAAGAACGCCTTGATCAGCCCGTAGATCACCTGGAAGGGCACGAAGGCGAGGCGCAGCCCGGCGACGTAGTCGGTGGTGGTGACCGGGGTGGCGACGACGAGCGTCAGCCACGCCACGGTGATCGCGGTCGCGTTGGCGATGAGGACGAGCACGGGGAACATGACCAGGCTCGCCACCAGCCGCGGCGTCGCCAGGTAGCCCACCGGGTCGTAGGCCAGCGTCTCGAGCGCGTCGATCTGCTCGGTGACGCGCATGGTGCCGATCTCCGCGGTCATGCGCGCGCCGACGCGCCCGCACAGCACGATGGCGGTGATGAGCGGCCCCAGTTCGAGCACGATGCTCCCGCGCACCAGCAGCCCGAGCACCGACAGCTGCACGCCGGCGAACAGCTGGTAGTACGACTGGAACGCCGTGACGCCGCCGAGGAAGCCGGCGACGATGAGCACGAGCGGGAGGGAGTCGACGCCGATCGTGCGCATCTGCCGGATCGCCTCCGCCCACCACCCGCCCGGCTGCGCGAACGCCCGCCCCACGTCGCGCGCGAAGTACGCGCGCTCGCCGAACGCCCCGAGCAGCCCGCGCGCGGTGCGCGTGGTGCGGGTCAGGAGGGCCCAGCGGGGGACGGGGTGGAGGGTCGTAGACACGGGGCAAAGATAACTACAACGGCGGGAGTCGTTACGGCGGGAGTCATTACAGCGGGAGTCGCTACTGCGTTGCCTCAAGGCTCGAGTCGAGGGTTACGCCGTAACGACTCCCGCTGTAATGACTCCCGCCGTAACGACTCCCGCCGTTGGGGTGAAAGCTCAAGTTCTGACTCTGGCGAGGAGGATCGAGCCGACGACGCCGAACAGAATCGAGGGGATCCACGCCGCGAGCTCCGGCTGAATCAGCCCCTTCCCCCCGATCGCGCGCGTCAGCTGGATCAGCACCAGGAAGATGATCGTCGTCCCGAGGCTCAGCCCGACCCCGTAGGCGGCGCCGCCGCGCTGCGTGCTGGTGGCGAGCGGGGCGCCGAAGAGGAGGATGATCACGCAGGTGACCGGGATCGCGATCTTGAGCATCCGCTCCACCCGCAGCTTGCCGACGTCGGTGCCCGAGCGCTCCATCGCGGCGATGTAGGCGCCCAGCTCGCGGTAGTCCATGTCGGCCGGGGCCTTGGCGGCGGTGAGCAGGTCGCGCGGGCGCTCGGTCATGCGGCGGTCGAGCAGCGAGTCGAAGCGGAAGGCGTGCACCACCGTGTCGCCCGGCAGCACGTGCCACGTCCCGTCGCGCAGCAGCCAGCCGCGCCCCTCGCGGTAACGCGCGTCGGTCGCCGCGGCCAGCAGCCCGGGGAAGGCGGCGCCGTTGCCGCGCCGCTCGATCTGCGGCTTGATCAGCTGGGCGGAGTCGATGATCAGGAGCTGCGCCTGATACACGCGCCCCCCCTCCGCCGCGTAGGCGAAGTTGGCGCGCGAGGTCCCCATCGGGTCCTTGGACTCGCGCAGCAGGCGCATGCGGTGCGCGTTCGCGTCGGGCGCCAGCTCGCCGAGCGCGAGGCCGAGCCCGGTCGCGATCCCGGCGCCCCAGAAGATCGGGAGGATGAAGCGGTAGAAGCTGATCCCCGACGCCTTGGCCGCCGTGATCTCGGAGTGCCGCGTCACCGCGCCCACCGTGAACACCGTCGCGAACAGCACCGCCGCCGGCAGCACCAAGAACATCTGCTCGGGGAGCCAGTAGACGTAGCTCTGCAGCAGGTCGCCCCGCGGGATGTTGCGCCCGAGGTACTTGTTCAGGTTGTCGACCAGGTCGATCACGCACAGCAGGAGCGGGAAGCCCACGGCCGTGATGACGAAGACCTTGAGGAACTCCGCCAGCACGTAGCGGTCGAGCGCGCTCCCCAGCCGCAGCCGGCGGCGCGGGGGCGCCACGTCGTCGACCACCCGCCGCGCGGCGGGGAGGCGGACCGGGATCGGGGCGGCGCTCACGCGACCCCCTGCGCCGACGGCGTGGCCGCGGCCGGGCGGCGGCGGGCGGCGCGGACGGCGCGCCGGTGACGCACCCCGTCCCACCACTCGCCGAATCCGCCCCCGCGCGCCGAACCGGTCTCGCGCCCCATGCGCGCCGCCAGATACAGCCCGACGATGCCGAAGAGCACGTTGGCGGCCCACATCGACACCCAGGGCGGCAGGTAGCCGCGCGTCGCCAGCTCCTCGCCGGCGATCAGGAAGCAGTAATAGAGCGCGAAGACGAACAGGCTCATCCCGATCACCAGCCCCACCCCGCCGCGCGGGAAGCGCAGCGCCACCGGCGCCCCGAGCAGCACGAAGACGATGCAGGCCACGGCGAGCGCGAACTTCTTGTGGATCTCGATGTCGTAGCCGTTCATGAGCGTCGACGTCTCGCCGACGCGCAGCCGCGCGATCGCGACCATGGCTCCGGCCCCGATGGCCGCCCCCGAGGCCGACATCGCGGCCGCTGAGTCGGGCGGAACGGGCGCCACCCCGGACGAGGGTGCCGCGCCCGGGAGCACGGGGCCCGGCGGGACGGCCGGCGGGGCGGTGGTGCCGGGGAGGGCCGCCGTATCGGCGCGCGACGGCTGCGGCGCGCCGGCCGGCGGCAGCGCCGGCACCGGCGTCGCCGGGGTGGCAGTCGGGGTGGCAGTCGGGGCGGGCGTCGCGAGCGTGTCCCGGCGCACCGTCGAGTCGCGCCGCGTCGTGTCCTGCGCCGGCGCGGGGGCCGGGGGCTGCGGCGCGGGGACCGGCTGCGCCGCGGGCGGCTGCCACTCCATCGCCCCCGCGGTCTGCACCGTCACGGCGTCGCGCACCTGCCGCACGGCCTGGCAATACAGCCGCCCGATCCCGAGGAAGACCTTGCCGGGGGGTTGCGCCCCCGGCCGCGGCTTCCCGAGCGAGTCGGCGATCGCCTGGTCGTACTCGAGCCTGGCCAGCAGGTACTCCTTGCGCGACCGCAGGTAGGAGTCCTGCAGCTCGCAGATCGACATCTCGCGGTCGGTCTTGAAGCTCTGCGCGCTCTCGTCGGTGCGCGTGAGCGACTTGGCGACGTCGCGCACCCGCACCAGTTGCCGGTCGTAGAACGACCGGTTGAGGTCGCTCGGCTTTCCCTCGGCCAGCCGCTCGATCATCCCGTCGTGCAGGGTGAGGATCAGGTCCTTCCCGTCGGCGGTGAAGGCGAGCTCGCCGCTGTCGGCGCGGATGGTCTGCGGCTCCCCCGACGACAGGTCATAGATGGTGACCTCGCGCATCATCCCGCCGTTCCGCTCGACGCGGCTCGCCCGCATGATGAACTGGGGCGTCACCTCGTTGAGCACCTGCTCGTTGAGCGCGAAGGTGGGCCGGGTGCGGGCGATGTCCCCCTGCAAGACCGTCAGCCGGTGGTTGGCCCGGGGGAGCACCTGGTCGTTGAAGTAGACCATGATCCCGGCCATCCCCACCGACGCCACCAGCACCGGCGCCAGCAGCGAGCGCATGGCTACGCCGCTGGCCTTGAAGGCGGTGATCTCGTTCTCGGCGGCCAGCCGCGAGAAGGCGTAGAGCACCGAGACCAGCACCGCCATCGGCAGCGTCATGGCCACGGTGAAGGGGATCGACAGGAGCATGAACTCCCCGATCACCTGCCAGGGGAGCCCCTTGCCGACCAGGTCGCCGAGCTTGCGCGAGATGTAGTTGAGCAGCAGGAGCGAGGTCAGCGCCGACATCGCGAACGTCAGCGGGCCCAGGTGCTCCCGGAGCACGTACTTGGTGGTGATCTTCACGACGCGGGCGAGCGGGCACGACGCGGGCCGGCGCGATGCCGGGGCGTCGAGGGGGTCGGGCGAGGACGAGGGCGACCGGGGTGCCGCAACCGGCCGATTGGTCGGCCGTAACCGCAAGACACGTCGCAGCTTGGCGCGCCGTTGTCGGGGTCGGGCGTCCCGGTATATTCCACCGCGCGCGGGGGGCCACACAAGCCCGACCGCGCCTCCTCGTAGTACCCACGCCCTCGGGTTTGGTGCGTCTCCTCCGAATCCTGCTCGGCGGCGCCCTGCTGGGTGGTGCGCCCGCCGCCGCGCAGAGCCGTCCGGCGACGCCCCCCCCCGCGCCGTCTCCCGCCCCCACCCCCGCGCCGCTCCCGGCGGTCCCGCAGCCGGTCGACACGGCCGCGCGCCGCCGCCCCCCGGCCGACTCGCTGCGCGGGGCGCGCACGGACACGAGCGCCGCCCCCGCCCCCGAGCGCTCGCGCGCCGACACGCTGCGCCTGCCCGGCGACAGCGCCCGCCGGGCCGCCGCCGACACGGGCGCGCGCGACCTGCTCTCCGACCTCGACCTGCAGGTCAACGGGCGGATGGAGTCGAAGCTCGAGCGCACCCGCGACGCCCGCTGCGCCCAGGGGTTCGCGGTCGCCCTCGGCTGCCGCTCGGCGTTCCAGCCCAACTTCGACTTCCAGTTCAACGTCCGCTCGGCCGGGGCGGTGGCCGAGCGGCTGCGGCTGAACGTCGACTACGACTCGCAGCGCGAGTTCGACGCCTCGAACGTCATCAGCGCCTGGTACGAGGGGAAGCCGGGGGCGCGCCTGGGGCGGGTGGAGGTCGGGAACGTTTCGTTCACGCCGCCCGCCTCGCGCTTCCTCACGGCCGGGATCCCGAGCAACAACTACGGCGTGCAGGCCGTGGGGCGGCTCGGCAACATGACCTGGCGCACCATCGCCGCCCAGCAGAAGGGGACGGTGCAGCGCGACCGGGTGTTCACGGTCGGCGAGCGCACGGTGCAGACGCAGGACCGCCCGCTCGACGACTGGCAGATCGAGCCGCGGCGCTTCTTCTTCACCATCGACCCGCGGCTGCTGCCGGGGTACCCGAACGTCGACGTGTTGAACCGGGCCGGGATGGCGCGGCTGGCGGCGGCGCTCCCCGACACGCTGCGCCCGACGCGCGTCTTCCTCTACCGGCAGCTGATCGGGGCGCAGATCCAGAACCCGCGCGGCCCGCGCCTGAAGGTGCGCGGGGCCCGCAACGAGGCGGAGCAGATCTACGAGCTGCTGCGCGAGAACGTCGACTACTACGTCGACCCGTCGCAGCTCTGGATCGCGCTGCTGCGCCCGCTGCAGCTCAACGCCGAGCGGCTGGCGGTGGCGTACGAGGTCACGGTCAACGGGGTGCGCACGCGCTACGTGAGCACCGGCGGGACGCCCGACGTCGAGCTGCGCACGGACACCACGCAGGTCGCGAACCTGGTGTGGGAGCCCGAGCTGTCGCCGCGCAACCCGGCGTTCTTCCGCGAGCTGCGCAACGTCTACCGCGTGGGCGGGGAGGAGCTGCGGCGCGAGACGGTGTCGTTGCGCATCGTCACCGGGCCGGGGGGCGACCAGGAGAAGCCGGTGGACGCGACGTTCGGCGCGACCTATCTGCAGATGTTCGGGCTCGCGCAGGCCGCCAACCCGACGACGTTCGACGTCGAGAACCGGCTCTGGCCGCGCCCCCAGGACCCGAACGTCAACGCGGCGGGCGCGGGGGGCGCGGGGGCGCTGACGGCGAAGCTGATCCGCGACTACTTCGTGATCTTCCCGTCGCTGCAGCCGTTCGCGCGGGCGGGGCTGGCGCGCGGCGCCGCCAACCCGGCAAACGACACGCTCTACACCTTCCCCGCCGAGTTCCTCTACTCGGCGCAGCGCCCGCAGAGCCTCTACCGGCTGCGGATCCGCTACGAGGGGGAGGGGTTCGGCGATCCCGGGACGCTGTCACTGGGCGCGGTGCAGCTGCGCCCCGGCTCCGAGCAGCTGGTGGCCAACGGGCGCCCGCTGGTGCGCGACGTCGACTACCGGATCGACTACGACCTGGGCGCGGTGACGTTCGTCGACCCGGCGCGCCTCTTCCCGACGCCGACGCAGGTGACGGCGCGCTTCGAGGAGAACCCGCTGTTCGCGGTGCAGCCGACGCGCGTCTTCGGCGGCTCGGCGGAGTGGACGACGCCGGCCGGGATCCTGAGCCTGACCGCGCTCTCGCAGACGCAGCGCTCGACCTTCAACCGCCCGCCGCTCGGCTTCGAGCCGGTGGGATCGATCGTCGGCGGGGCGCGCGCGGACCTGGCGTGGAACGCCCCGGCGCTGGCGCGCGCGGTCCACCGGCTGACGCGCGCGCTCGGCGGCAGCACCGACACGACGCTCGCGCCGGCGCGGGTGGCGCTGCGCGCCGAGTTCGCGGCCAGCAAGCCGGTGCCGAACGCCGCCGGGCAGGCGTTCCTCGAGAGCTTCGAGGGGGACGGCGGCTTCGGGCTCGCGCTCGCCGAATCGCAGTGGTACCTGTCGAGCCGCCCGGCGAACACGTCGGTGCTGCAACGCGCGCTGGGCGCCCCGCTCGCAATAGAGCGCGCGACGACGCTGGCCTGGCAGAGCCTCGTGCGCCCGCTCAGTTCTGCGGGAGGGAGCGGCGCGCCGCTGCAGTACCGGATCACCGACATCGACCCGTCGGTGCGGCTGAGCGGGAGCGGCGTGACCGCGATCGAGCCGCTGCTCTGGCTGACGCTCTACCCGAGCGGGATCGGCGGACTCCCGCTGCGCAACGACGCCGGCACGCCGATCGGCGGGGCCGCCGAGTCGCCGGCGTCGCGCTTCCGCTGGACGTACGCGGCGCCGCCCGCGCCGGGGCGGCGGTGGCGGTCGGTGCGCACGCTGCTCAACCCCGGCGGCGCCGACCTGTCGCGCGTCGAGGCGCTGGAGTTCTACGCGCTGGTGCGCACCGACGCGGCGGGGCTCCCGCGCAACCCGACGCTCGTCTTCGACTTCGGCGACGTGTCGGAGAACACGCTGGCCTTCGTGCCCGAGTCGCTGGTGGTGCGCCCGCGCGCGGCGGCGCCGGGCGTGCCGGCCGGGATCGACTCGCTCTTCCGCGGGCGGCGGCGCGAGGGGTTCGACTCACTCGACACCGAGCGTGACGCGCTGACGCGCGTCTTCGACGCGGCGGTGCACGACCGCGGGCTGCCGGGGGACCGCGCCACGACGCTGGCCGTCGACTCGGCGGGGACGCGCGTCGGCACGCGGGCGGTCGAGCTGTGCCGGGCGCAGGTGGGGCGCACGGCGGTGATCGGCGACGCGCTGACGACGTGCACGGTGCGCAACAACCGGCTGGACGAGGAGGACCTGGACCAGGACGGGCAGCTGAACTTCACGGACGCCCGCGCGGACACGGAGGAGCGGCTGCGGCGCTTCGTGGTCGACCTCTCGCAGGCGAGGACGTTCGCGCGCGAGGGGGGGTGCCAGGCGACGCCGACGCCCACCATCGGCGAGGTGGCGACGCTGGCGGAGCGGCGGTGCTGGGTGCTGGTGCGCGTCCCCTTCCGCGCGCCGCAGGACTCGACCGGCGACTTCACCGTGCGCCGCGTGCGCGCGCTGCGCGTGACGATGGTCGCCGGCGCGGAGTCGCCCGACTCGGCGTTCACGACGACCGCGCTGGCGCGGCTGCGGCTGGTCGGCGCCCCGTGGCTGCGCCGCACCGAGCGCCCGGCGGTGGGGATCGCGGGCGACTCGACGGCGCTCGGCGCGGGGTACGTGATCGCTGGCGTGGTGGGGACGCAGGACTCGACCGGCACGGTGCCCTACCAGTCGCCGCCGGGCGTTACCGACGAGACGGACGCGCGCCTCACCGGCTTCGAGGCCAACGCCGTGCAGGTGAACGAGCGCGCGCTGCGGCTGCAGGCCGGGCGCGCCGGCGGGTCGCTGGGGCTGTACGAGCGCGCCGAGGCGTACTTCCGCTTCCCCGAGGGCGCCAAGAACCTGATGACCTACCGGACGCTGCGCCTCTGGATGCGCGGCAACCGGAACGGGTGGGGGATCAACGGGGAGCTCAACGCCTTCGTGAAGCTCGGGCGGGACGAGCACAACTTCTACGCCTACCGCACGCCGGTGAACGAGGGCGCCACGCGCGAGTCGTGGCTCCCCGAGGTGCGCGTCGACTTCCGCCGCTTCTACCGGCTGCGGGCGGCGGTGCAGGAGGCCTACCTGCGCGGCGGGGTCGCGCAGCAGTACCGGTGCACCGGCGTCGACGCGGAGCTGATCCAGCGCTCGGGGCTTCCGCGCGGCTTCGCGGTGAACCGCTACGCGGCGTGCGAGGACGGCTACCTGGTCTACACGGTGGAGCCGAATGTCACGCCGCCGAACCTGGCCGCGGTGCAGGAGCTGGCGGTGGGGTTCGTACGCGTGGACACGGTGGCGCGCGGCGGCTCACCGATCCTTCCCAACGACACGCTCGAGCTGTGGGTGAACGACCTGCGGTTGTCGGACGTCGAGGACACGCCCGGCGTGGCCGGCGAGTTCGGGCTGTCGGTGCAGGCCGGCGACCTGGCCGAGGTGCGCGTGAACGTGACGCGGCGCGACCCGTACTTCCGCCAGCTGGGGGAGACGCCGACGTTCGCGACCGCGAACGCGCTCGACCTGGGCGCGTCGCTGCGGCTCGACCGGCTGGTGCCGGGGGCGCGTGGGTTCGCGATGCCGCTCACCGTGGTCCACACGCAGACCGACGCCGCGCCCCTCTTCCTCGCCAACTCGGACGTGCGCGGGGAGGAGCTGAGCGGGCTGCGCACGCCGCGCGACGCGACGACGAGCGTGGCGCTGACGGTGCGGCGCGCGACGCCGCTCACGGGGACGCCGTGGGCGCCGCTGCTCAACAACCTGGCGCTCACGTCGACGTGGACGACCGGCGGCGCGCGCAGCGCCTTCCAGCGGGCGACGCGCGACGGGTTCACCCTGCGCGCCGACTACGACCTGGCGCCGGCGGCGCGCTCGCTGGGGCTGATCGGCCCCGCGTTCCGCTGGACGCCGACGACGCTCAAGCTCACCAGCCACCTGGTGCGCACGGGGAACCGGCAGGAGGCGTTCCTGAAGCCGGTGGCGGCGTTCGACGACACGGCGCGCGTGGTGAACGGGCTCGATCACGTCTGGCGCAACGGGTTGGTGGTCGAGTTCCAGCCGACGCCGGCGGTGACGGCGCGGTGGGACGCGAGCACGCTGCGTGACCTGCGCAACTATGCGCCGGGCGACGGCAACGCCGGACTCGATTCGCTGGCCGACGCGCGGGCCGACGTGGCGCGGTCGGAGCGCGAGCGGCTGGCGGGGCTGGACGTGGGGCTGGAGCGCGAGCGGGCGATGGCGGGGCTGCTGCGCTTCGCGCCGACGCTGCGCGGGTGGGTGCAGCCGCGCGCCGAGGTGGCGACCTACCACACGACGACGCGCGACCCGAACGCGCGGGCGCTGCTGCGCGACGGGGGCGCCGAGGCCGACGCGATCGACAGCACGGGCGCGCTGCGGCTGCCGCGGCGCATCGGCACGACGCAGGTGGCGAGCGCGGGGGCGACGGTGGACCTAGGGCGGGCGCTGTTCGGCGCCGCACCTGCCGCGCCGCCGACCGTACCCGGAGTTGCGGGGGCGGCGGACTCGGCGCCGGCGGTGGCCACGGGGGGGGGGCCGCGCGACACGGCGCGCGTCCGCCCGCCGACGCGGCGCGACCGGCTGCGGCGCGCGCTGCAGCCGGTGGAGGTGCGGGTGGAACGCACGCTCTCCTCGAACCTCGACGCCACGGCGCTCGACCCGACGCTCGGCCTGCAGCTCGGCTTCGGCGGGGTCGGGGCCTTCCGCGCACCGCGCGGGCGCAACGCCACGACGGCGGGTGCGGTGACGCGGCTGGTGGTGGCGCACACGGTGGGGCTGCCGTACGGGCTCTCGCTCACCAACCGCGCCGAGGCGGGGGGGACGCAGAGCTGGTGGCGCCGCGCGGCCGACGACCGGCAGGCCGAGGCGGATGGCGAGCAGCGCACGCTCCCCGACCTGTCGCTGCGCTGGCAGTGGCGGCCGTCGGCCGGGGCGCTGGTCGAGAACGTGGGCGCGACGGCGGGGATGGTGTGGCAGCGCTCGCGCACGGTGTCGCCGGCCGACTCGGGGTCGCCGCTCGACGCGCGCGCCCTGACCTCGCGCCGCTACCCCGTGAACGGTTCGATCGTCTGGCGCGCCCTCGGCGGCTTCACGACGAGCGGCGGGGTGTCGCTCACCCGGCGTGCCGACGACGTGCCGGGGAGCCGCACGAACGTCGACGCGCGCGAGACGTCGCTCGAGCTGGCGAAGGCGTTCACCCCGCCGGCGCGGTGGAACCTGCGCTCGCCGATCCGCGCCCGCGTCGGCTGGCAGTCGACGGGGACCGAGGTGCTGCTCCGCCCGCGCGACGCGTCGGGGGCGCTGGTGCTCGACGACGTGCTGCGGGTGGTGCAGGCGGACAACGGGCGGCGGGCGCTGACGTTCAGCGCGAACTCGGACGTGGCGGAGACGCTGACGCTGAGCCTCAACGGGACGCGGGTGACGACGTTCAACAACAACCTGAACCAGCGGCTCACGCAGACGGTGTTGAGTGCGGTGTTGAACCTGTCGTTCGGGGCGGCGCAGTTGCGGTAGGGTCAGGTCTGTTCAAGGCCGATCAAAGAGCAGGAGGGGATGAGAATCTGAGAAGATCGGATGAAGGTCTGAGGGCTCCGCGTGGCGGCGGGGAGCCTCGCGCCGGGTACGCATCCTCAGATCTTTCTCAGACTTTCTCAGATTTTCATCCCCTCCTGCCCTTCTTGGTCTTACCGAGCTACCGGAACCCCGTGCGGGTGAGTGCGAAGGGGCCGCGGCGCGTTGAAATGGTCCGGTCGTCGAGCAAACACGCGGTAACGTGAGGGCGCCCGCTTCGCCCGACGCCCCGCGCCCCGCCCGCCGTGATCCCTGCCGAACGCAAGGCGCTCCTCTTCCTGGCGGCGTTCGCGCTGCTCGGAGTCGGGGTGCGGGTCGCCGGCGGGCGGGACGCGCCGCCGCTGGCGGGCGGGGGGCCGGGGGCGCTCGACGCGCAGCTGGCGGCGGTGGAGCGGGCGATGGCACCGTCGCCCGACGCGCCGCGTGACGGCGCCCGCGAGACGGGGCGGCGCCCCCGTGGCCGGGAGCGTGACGACGCCGGCCGGCCGCAGCGGGTTGGCGGGCGCGACCTGGGGCGGGCTGGCGCGTCTTCTCGGGGAGGTTCGCCCGGGGGGCCGGTCGACGTCGACGTCGCGGACGCGGCGGCGCTCGAAGCGCTCCCCGGGATCGGTCCCGCGCTGGCGCGCCGCATCGTCGACGACCGCGCGGCCCGCGGCGCCTTCGGCTCGCTGGAGGCGCTCGGGGAGGTGCGGGGGGTCGGGCCGCGGCTGTTGGCGCGGCTGGCGCCGCTCGTCGTCTTCTCCGGTCCGGCGCGCCCGCCTCCGCCACACGCTGCTCCCCCCGCCCGCCGGCGACGCGGCTCCTCGTGAGCGCGCCGCCGCGGCCGGCGTCCGCCCCCGCGCTCCTCCCCATGGCCGCACCCGCCTTCGCCCCCCCAGCCGCCGACCGCGAGCGACTCGGCGAGCTCCTCGTGAAGGAGGGGCTCGTGACGCGCGAGCAGCTGCACCGCGCGCTGCAGGAGCAGCAGCAGAGCGGGGCGCGGCTGGGCTACTGCCTGGTGAAGCAGGGGGCGATCGAGGAGACCACGCTCGTCAAGACGCTCGCCCGCCAGTACCGGATGCCCGCCGTCGACCTGGCGCGCTTCGAGGTCGACCCGCGGGTGCTGAAGCTCGTCCCCGCCGAGCTGGCGGCCAAGCACGTCGTCTTCCCGCTCAAGCGCGACGGGCGCACCCTCACCGTCGCGCTGGGCGACCCGTCGAACCTGGGCGTCCTCGAGGACCTCAAGTTCATCACGCGCTACGACATCTTCCCGGTGGTCGCCGGGGAGCACACGCTGCGCGGGCTGGTCGAGAAGCACTACGAGAGCGGCGACCAGCAGATGCAGTCGCTGCTCGCCGAGCTGGCGGCCGACGACGGGGACGTCGAGGTCATCGAGAGCCAGGAGGACGACGGCGCGGCCAACGTGGCCGGCGTCGACGAGGCCCCCGTCGTCCGGCTGGTGAACGCCATCCTCACCGAGGCCGTCAAGCGCGGGGCGAGCGACATCCACGTCGAGTGCTTCGAGCACGAGTTGCGGGTGCGCTTCCGCGTCGACGGCGCGCTGCAGGAGGTGATGAAGCCGCCGATGAAGCTCAAGCCGGCGCTCATCAGCCGCATGAAGATCATGTCGTCGCTCAACATCGCCGAGCGGCGCGTGCCCCAGGACGGGCGCCTCAAGATCAAGGTCGGGAAGCGCGTCATCGACTTCCGCGTGAGCACGCTGCCGACGCTGTTCGGCGAGAAGATCGTGCTCCGCATCCTCGACAAGGGGAACCTGACGCTCGACCTCGAGACCTTCGGCATCGAGCCGGCCGCCGAGTCGGCGCTGATGGAGGCGATCAGCAACCCGTACGGGATGGTGCTGGTCACCGGGCCGACGGGCTCCGGCAAGACGACGACGCTCTACAGCTGTCTCTCCAAGATCAACGACGGGGAGACGAACATCATGACCGCCGAGGACCCCGTCGAGTACAACCTCTTCGGGATCAACCAGGTGCAGGTGCGGCCGGAGGTGGGGCTGACCTTCGCCGCGGCGCTGAAGGCGTTCCTGCGCCAAGACCCGAACGTCATCATGCTCGGCGAGATCCGCGACCTGGAGACGGGCGGGATCGCCATCAAGGCCGCGCTCACCGGCCACCTCGTGCTGTCGACGCTGCACACGAACAGCGCGCCCGAGACGGTGACGCGTCTGCTGGACATGGGGCTCGAGCCGTTCAACGTGGCGAGCGCGGTGAACCTGGTGCTGGCGCAGCGCCTGGTGCGCCGGATCTGCCCGAAGTGCAAGGCGCGCCGCCCGATGGACCCCGCCGAGCTGGCGGCCGCCAAGGTGACGCCCAAGACCACGCTGCGCGAGCTGAAGTTCACGCAGCGCGCGCTCGACGACGCCAAGACGCGCGCGACGCCCGAGGCGGCGCCGCTGGTGGCGGGGATGACGCTCGACACGACGGTCGGCGAGCTCCCCTGGTTCAAGGGCGCGGGGTGCGACCACTGCGCGGGGACGGGGCTGAAGGGGCGCCAGGGGCTCTACGAGGTCATGGTGCTCTCCGGGCCGCTCCGCAAGCAGATCCTCAAGTCCCCCGACGCGGCGGCGCTGCGCGACGCGGCGGTCGCGGAGGGGATGCTGACGCTGCGCATGGACGGGTGGCTGAAGGTGCTGAAGGGGGTGACCACGCTCGAGCAGGTGGTCCGCGAGACCTCCGCCTGACCGCCGATCCAACAACTGCCACGGTTGCCACAACCGCCACGATGACCGCCCCCACCGCGATCCCGCCCGCCGCCGCGCCGGCGCCCGAGCACCAGCTGAACCTCCGCACGCTGCTGGAGGAGATGGTCTCGCGCGGCGCCTCCGACCTGCACATCACGGCCGGCGAGCGCCCGAAGTTGCGCGTCGACGGCGACATCGTGAACGCCAGCCACCCGACGGCGCTCACGCCGCGCGACACGCAGACGCTGGCGTACTCGGTGCTGACCGACAACCAGAAGAAGCGGTTCGAGATGGAGGACGAGCTGGACTTCTCGTTCGGCATCCAGAACCTGGCGCGCTTCCGCGGGAACGCGTTCAAGCAGCGCGGGTGCGTGTCGCTGGCGGTGCGGCAGATCCCGTTCGCGATCAAGCCGCTGTCGGAGCTGGGGCTGCCGTGGCCGGTGGCGAACTTCGCCGACAAGCCGCGCGGGCTGGTGCTGGTGACGGGGCCGACGGGGTCGGGGAAGTCGACGACGCTGGCGGCGCTGCTCGACAAGATCAATAAGGAGCGGCGCGGGCACATCATCACGGTCGAGGACCCGATCGAGTTCGTGCACCGCCACCAGAACTGCATCGTCAACCAGCGCGAGGTCGGGACGGACACGAAGAGCTTCCAGTCGGCGCTCAAGTACGCGCTGCGCGAGGACCCGGACGTGATCCTGGTGGGCGAGATGCGCGACCTGGAGACGATCCAGGCGGCGCTGACGATCGCCGAGACGGGGCACCTGGCGTTCGCGACGCTGCACACGAACAGCGCGGCGGAGGCGATCAACCGCATCATCGACGTCTTCCCGAGCCACCAGCAGTCGCAGGTGCGGGCGCAGCTGTCGTTCGTGCTGGAGGGGATCGTGACGCAGACGCTGGTGCCGAAGGCGAGCGGGAAGGGGCGGGTGCTGGCGGCGGAGGTGCTGGTGGTGACGCCGGCGATCCGGGCGCTGATCCGCGACGACAAGGTGCACCAGATCTACTCGCTGATGCAGGGCGGGAAGAAGTTCGGGATGCAGACGCTCAACGACGCGCTGTACCAGCTGTACCTGAACAAGCAGGTGTCGGCGGACGAGGCGGTGCGGGTGACGAGCCACCCGAACGAGTTCCTGCAGATGATCGGGCGGCAGGCGCAGGAGGACGCGCCGACGGGGCCGACCGCGAAGGGGGCGATGCCGCCGAGCATGCAGAGGCGGTAGGGCTACCGCGTTGCCGCCGCGTTCCGGACCAGAGACTCACCCGAGGGATTGAGCCATGCCGACGTTTGCCTACACCGCCCGCGCCATGAACGGCGACCTCCGCTCGGCGACGCTCGACGCGCCGACGCGCGACGAGGCCGTGCTGATGTTGAAGCGGATGCGCCTGGCGGTGCTGAAGATGGACGAGGCGTCGAAGAAGCCGAAGGGGGGGAGCAAGGTGCCGATGCGCGACGTCGTCATCTTCACCCGCCAGTTCTCGACGATGATCAACGCCGGGCTGCCGCTGGTGCAGGCGCTGGACATCCTGGCCAAGCAGAGCGAGCACCCTGGCCTGCAGGCGATCACCAAGGCGGTGGTGTTCGAGGTCGAGAGCGGGGCGACGGTGGCGGACGCGATGCGGAACCACCCGAAGGGGTTCTCGGACCTCTACACGAACATGGTGGCGGCGGGCGAGGCGGGCGGCATCCTGGACACGATCCTGATGCGCCTGGCGACCTTCCTCGAGAAGAACGACCGGCTGGTGCGCAAGGTGAAGGGCGCGATGGTCTACCCGGCCGTGATCATGGGCGTCGCGGCGCTGGCGATCGTGATCCTGCTCTGGAAGGTGATCCCGGTGTTCCAGGAGATGTTCGCCAGCGTGTCGATGGAGCTGCCGCTGCCGACGAAGGTCGTGATCGGGATGTCGGCCTTCCTGAACGCCTACTGGTGGGCGATCGGGCTCGGCGCGGTGGCGACCTTCTTCATGTTCCAGCGCGTGTACGCGACGCCGGAGGGGAAGCTCGGGATCGACCGGCTGCTGCTCAAGATGCCGGTGCTCGGCGACGTGCTGCGCAAGGCGTCGGTGTCGCGGTTCACGCGCACGCTGGGGACGCTGATCTCGTCGGGGGTGCCGATCCTGGACGGGCTGGAGATCACGGCGCGGACGGCGGGGAACCGGGTGGTGCAGGACGCGATCATGGCGTCGCGGGCGTCGATCGCGGGGGGCGACACGATCGCGGCGCCGCTGGCGAAGTCGAACGTGTTCCCGCCGATGGTGATCTCGATGATCGCGGTCGGGGAGCAGACGGGCGGGCTGGACGAGATGCTCACCAAGATCGCGGACTTCTACGACGACGAGGTGGACGCGGCGGTGAGCGCGCTCCTGTCGCTGCTGGAGCCGATCATGATCGTCATTCTCGGCGTGGTGGTGGGCGGGATGATCGTGGCGATGTACCTGCCGATCTTCGACATGGTGAACGCGGTGCAGTGAGTGGGGTTGCCCTCCGTCCTCACCGAAGTTGTCGCGAGATTCTCATCGGGCTTGTCGCAAAGTTCTCACCGCATCTCTCGCCGACGCCACCGCCTCGAAAGGTACGACCAGTACGGGCAGCGTGCTCGCGCGCACCACGCCGGCGGTCACCCGCCCGACCGCCGCGGCCGGCTCGGCCCGTGGGCCTCGCGTCACCATCGCCACGAGGTCCGCCCCGCGCTCGCGCGCGAAAGCGGCCACGGCGCCCGGCACGTCGCGGTCCGTGAGCACGACCGCCTCGGCGTCCACCCCTTCCGTGCGGTGCAGGCGCTCCGCCTCGACCCGCAGGCGCGCGATACCGGGCGGGTCCCACGCCCAACCCGCGGTGAGCTCGTCCCACGCGACGTCCGCCCGGGGCGCGCGCACCTCCACCAGCGTGTACGCGGCCGCGCGGACGAGTGGGCACACCACGTCGAGCACGCGCGCCGTGAACGCGGTGCCGTCCAACGGGACTACGACGCGCGCGACGCGCGTGTCCGCGAGGGACTCATCCCGGCGGCCTGTCGCGGCGGGCGGTACGAGCAGAACCGGCACGTCGCTCTCCCGCAGCACCCGGTCGGCGGTCCGGCCGACCGCGACGGCACCGCCCGCGCCACGCGTCGCGAGCACGATCGCGGCCGCCCTGCGGGCGCGGGCGTGGGCCAGGATCGCGGCCGCGGCGTCCGGTGCGGTGTCGAGCACCGCGACGGTCCGTACGCCGGCGTCGGCCCCCATCCGCACGGCGAGGCGGGCGAGATCGTCGGCCGCGTCAGCCCGCACTTGCACCTCCGCTTGCGCCGCGACCGGGTCACGGGCGGCCCCCAGGCCCGAACCGGCGACCTCCGGGCTGACGGTCACACGCAGCAGATGAACGCGCGCCCCCGCCGCCCGGGCGAGCGCGACTCCCGTGCGCAACGCTGCGCGCGCTTCCGGAGAGCCGTCGAGGGGGATGAGGAGTTCCATCGATGCGTCGGAGGCCGCGCCGGTCGGCGAATCAGGCGTCATCGGGTGCGACCTTCGCGCCCCTCGTCCCGCGACGTCGGGGCGGTCCAGAGGCCAACGGCCGCCAGCGCCCCGTAGACGGCGAGCGCGAGCGCAGCCGCCGACAGCCCGGGTGACGGCAGGGGGCGCGGCTGCACGAGCCGTCCCACCCAGGATGTCCGACGCCGCCGGGAGTTCACTCGCGCCGGCTACTCACGCCGGCTGCTCACGCCGGCTATTCACACAGGCGGTTCGGGAGGAACCGTGGGCTCCCGCGTCGCGCAGCCCCCGGCCGTGCGAGGGACGCAGGGGACCGTTCTTGCATCCCGCGTGGGCACCGTCGGTCCCCCGCTCTGGCCCGCCCGCGCTCGCATGCTGCTCTGCCTCCTGGTCGTCGCTCCACTGATCGCCGCCCTCGCCACGCCACTCGTCGCACGCCGCAGCCGCGCGCTGGCGTCGTGGGTGGCCGCGCTGGGGCCGGTCGTGACGCTCGCCGCCCTGGCGCGCGTGGCGGCGGACGTGCGCGAGGGCGCGGTCCTGCGGGTGTCGATCCCGTGGGTGCCGCAGGTGGGGCTCACGCTCGCGCTGCGGCTCGACGCGCTCGCCTGGTTGTTCGCGCTGCTCGTGGCCGGCGTCGGGCTGCTCGTCGTGCTTTACGCGCACTACTATCTGCCACGCGCGGATCGCCTCGGACGCTTTCACGCGCTCCTGCTCGCCTTCATGGCGGCGATGCTCGGCGTCGTCATGAGCGGGAATCTGCTCTTCCTGGTGGTCTGCTGGGAGCTGACGAGCCTCGCGTCGTTCCTGCTCGTCGGGTACTGGGCGCGCGACGAAGGGGCGGCGCGCGACGGCGCCCGCACGGCGCTCGCCGTCACCGCCGCCGGCGGACTCGCGCTCCTTGGGGGCGTGCTGCTGCTCGGCCGCGTCGCCGGCTCGCTCGAGCTGGACGCCGTTCTCGCCGCTGGGGACCGCGTGCGCGCCTCGCCGCTCTACGCGCCGGCGCTCCTGCTCGTGCTCCTCGGCGCCTTCACCAAGAGCGCACAGTGGCCGTTCCACTTCTGGCTCCCGCGCGCCATGGCGGCGCCGACGCCGGCGAGCGCCTACCTCCACTCGGCGACGATGGTGAAGGCGGGCGTGTTCCTGCTGATGCGGTTGCACCCGGTGCTCGCCGGCACCGACGCCTGGCTGCTGCTCGTGGGGAGCGCGGGGATGGTGACGCTCCTCTTCGGCGCCTACGCGGCGTTCTGGGAGCACGATCTCAAGGGGCTGCTCGCTTACTCGACGATCAGCCACCTGGGGCTCATCGTCATGCTGCTCGGCTTCGGGAGTGCGACGGCGCTCGCGGCGGCGGTGTTCCACGTCGTCAACCACGCGACGTTCAAGGCGTCGCTGTTCATGGCGGCCGGCATCGTCGACCACGAGGCGGGGACGCGCGACATGCGCGTCCTCAACGGACTCGCGCGGCAGATGCCGTGGACGGCCGCGCTGGCGATCGTCGCCGCGGGGGCGATGGCCGGGGTGCCGCTGCTCAACGGTTTCCTGAGCAAGGAGATGTTCTTCGCCGAGTCGCTGGCGGTGCCGCGCGGCGGCGGGCTGCGGTGGGTGGAGCCGGTGGCGGCCCTTCTCTACGGCGTGCTCTCGGTCGGCTACTCGACGCGCTTCGTCATGGAGGTGTTCTTCAACGCCGACGGCGCCCCGCTGCCGCGGGTGCCGCACGAGCCGCCGCGCTTCATGCGCGTGCCCGTCGAGCTGCTGGTCGCGCTGTGCGTGCTCGTCGGCGTCGCGCCCGCCGCAGTCGTCGGCGCGCCGCTCGCCGCCGCCACGCGCGACGCGCTGCAGGCCACGCCGCCGGCGGTGAAGCTCTCACTCTGGCACGGGGTGAACCTGCCGCTCCTCATGACCGTGCTCGCCATCGGCGGCGGCCTCCTGGTCTACCGCGCGCACGGGCGGCTCTGCGCGTGGCACGACCGCGTGGTCCCGCGCCTCGACGCGGCGCGCACGTACGACCGGGTGGAGCGCGGCGCCGCGTCGGCAGCGGCGCGTCTGACCGGGTGGCTGGAGAGCGGCGCGCTGCAGCGTTCGGTGGCGGTGCTCCTCGCGGTGGCGCTGGGCCTCGGCGTTGGAACGGCCCTCGGCGCGCGGCCAGCGGTCACCGCACCGGAGGCGGGTCCGGAAAGCCCGCCGGCCGATGCGGCCAGCGTCGTCGTCTGGGCCCTCCTCGTCGTCGCCGCGGTCGCCACGGCCCGCTGGCACCGCGCGCGCCTGGCCGCGCTGGTGGCGACGAGCGCGGTGGGGCTGTTCGTCGCGCTCGCGTTCGTGCGCCTGTCGGCGCCAGACCTCGCGCTCACCCAGCTGCTCGTCGAGGTGGTGACGATCCTGCTCCTGCTGCTCGCCCTGCACCACCTCCCGCAGTCGGCGGCCCCTCGCGAGGCGCGTGCCGCCTCCCGCTGGCGCGCCGCGCGCGATCTGGCGCTCGCCGGCGGCGTCGGAGCGGGCGCCGCGGCGATCGCCTGGGCGGTGCTCCGCCGCGCCCCCTACGGCGGCGGCGCGACGAGCGAGGTGGCCGCCTACTACCTCGCCCAGAGCCGGCCGGCCGGCGGAGGGACGAACGCGGTCAACGTCATCCTGGTCGACTTCCGCGGCCTCGACACGCTGGGTGAGATCGCGGTGCTCGCCTGCGCCGGGCTCGGCGCCGCCGCGCTGCTCGAGCGCATGCGCCCGGTCCCGCCGGAGGCGGCGCTCGCCCGCGATCCCGACCGGCACCCCGTCGTGCTCGCGATGCTCGCACGGCCCTTCCTCCCGCTGGCGCTCGTGCTGGCGGCCTTCCTGTTCGTGCGCGGCCACGACCTGCCTGGGGGCGGCTTCGCGGCCGGGCTGCTCGTCGCCGTGGCGCTGGCGTCGCAGTACCTGACGAGCGGCATCGCCTGGACGACGGCGCGGCTCCGGCTCGACGCGCGCCGGTGGCTGGCCGGCGGCGTGCTCCTCGCCCTGGCGACCGGGCTCGGCGCGCTCGCCTTCGGCCGTCCCTTCCTGACGTCGTTCTACCGGTACGTGCCGGTGCCGGCGCTCGGAAAGGTGGGGATCGGGAGCGCGCTGCTCTTCGACGCCGGCGTGCTGGCGGCCGTGCTCGGCGCGGTCCTGCTCGCGCTCGAGCGGCTGGGGGTCGTCGGCGCGGCGCGCGACCGCCACCGCAGCACCCCGCGCGGGGATGCGGAGCCGTCCGCGCCGCCGCCGGACGCCGCCCCGGATCGGGAGACGGCGGCATGACCGGACTCCTCGACATGGCCGGGCTCCTCGCCACGGCCGTGGGCGTGCTCGCGGCGTGCGGCGCCTGGCTGGTGCTGCGCGCCCGCACCTATCCGGTGGTGCTCGGCCTCATGCTCCTCGGCTACGCCACCAACCTCCTCCTGCTCGGTATGGGGCGGCTGCGCGCGGCCGCGCCCCCGGTCCTCGTCGCCGGCGACCCGTCGCGCGTCGCGTACGCCGATCCGCTGCCGCAAGCGCTCGTGCTCACCGCGATCGTCATCGGCTTCGGGATGAGCGCCTTCGCGCTGGTCCTCGCCATCCGCGCCCGTGCGGCTACCGGCACCGACCACGTCGACGGCGCCGCCGGCGGGCGCGCGCCGGCGAGCGGGGCCGTGCGCGAGGAGGCGCGATGAGCGACGCGTGGCTGCTGCCGCCCGTGCTCCTGCCGCTCACCACGGCGATGGCGCTCGTGCCGCTCTCGGCGCGGCCCGGGCCGGCGCGCGCGCTGTCGCTCGTCAGCGCGGGCGCGCAGGCCGCCGTCGCCGTGCTGCTGGTGCGCGCGACGGCCGGCGGCGCCACGCTCGTGCACCGCTTCGGCGACTGGCCGGTGCCCCAGGGGATCGTCTTCGTCGGCGACCGGCTGGCGGCGCTCATGCTGGCAGTCATGACCGCGCTCGCCCTGCCGGCGCTGTGGCACGCCGCGCACGGCGAGGACGCGGCGGGGAGCTACTTCCACAGCTTCTTCCACCTGCAGCTCGCCGGGCTCGCGGGCGCGTTCCTCACCGGCGACCTGTTCACCTTGTTCGTGTTCTTCGAGGTGCTGCTGATCGCCTCGTACGCGCTGCTCGTGCACGGGGCGAGGCCGGCCCGCCTGCGCTGGGGCGTGCACTACGTGGTGCTCAACCTCGTCGGCTCGACCTTCTTCCTCGCGGCGGCCGGGGCGATGTACGGGTTGCTCGGGACGCTCAACCTGGCCGAGCTGGCGCGACGCGTGGCGGCGCTCCCGGCGACGTACCGCACGCCCGTGCACGCCGTGGCGCTGCTGCTGCTCGTCGTGTTCGCGCTCAAGGCGGCGGTGGCGCCGCTGCACCTCTGGTTGGCCGGGACGTACGCCGCCGCGGCGCCGGCCGTCGCGGCGCTGTTCGCGATCATGACCAAGGTGGGCGTGTACGCCGTGCTGCGCGTCTTCGGCGTCGCGTTCGGGCCCGGGGCCGGGGCGCTCTCCGGCGTCGCGACGCGGTGGCTCTTTCCGGCCGCGCTGCTCACCGCGGCGGTCGGCGCGGCGGCGGCGCTCGGGCGGCGCGACCTGCCCCACCAGCTCGGCGCGCTGCTCGTGCTCTCGGTGGGGACGCTCGTCGCGGCGGTCGCGCCGCTGGCGGTGCCGGGGGTGGCGGCGGGGCTCTACTATCTGGCGCACAGCACGCTCGCGTCGGGCGCGATGTTCCTGCTCGCCGCGTCCGTCGGCCCCGCGCCGGCCGGCGCGGCGACGGCGGCGGCGCCGTCGCGCACGGCGGGGCGGGGTCGGCCGCCTCGCACGGCTGCGGGCGCGCTGTTCGCCGCCGGCGCGGTCGCGGTGGCCGGGCTCCCCCCGCTGTCCGGGTTCGTCGGCAAGACGCTCGTCCTCGCGTCCGCGCCGGTCGGTCCGCGCGGCTGGTGGCTCTGGGGCGCGGTGCTCGGCACCAGCGTCGTCGCCGTGCTCGCCCTGGTGCGCAGCGGGATCCCGCTCGTCTGGGGCGGCGGCTCAGCCGAGGTGGAGGCTGACCCGGGCGGCGACGCGCCGCCGGCGGACTCCGGGCCCCGTGCCGCGCCCCTCCTCCCGGCCGCGACGCTCCTTGCCCTGCTCGTGGCCCTCACGGTCGGCGCGGGGCCGGTCATCACCTTCACCACCGCGGCTGCGGAGCAGCTGCTCGCCCCGCCCGACGCGCCCGGCGGCTACGTGCGCGCGGTGCTCGGCGCCACGGGGGGACGATGAGCGCGCCTTCCCGCGCTGTGCGCTCTGCGCGGCTGCTGCCGCAGCCCTTGCTCTCGCTGCTCCTCCTGCTCGTCTGGGTGCTCGCGTTCAACCGGCTCACCCCCGGCGTCGTGCTCCTGGGGCTCGGGCTCGCGGTGGCCGTGCCGATCGGCACGGCGCGCTTCTGGCCGGAGTACCCGCGGCGCGTGCGCTACCGGGCCGCCGTGCGCTTCGCCGGCACGTTCCTGTGGGACGTGCTCGTCGCCAACGTGCGCGTCGCGGCGCTCGTGCTCGGGCCGACGCGGCGGCTGCGGCCGACCTTCTTCGCCGTCCCGCTCGACGTGGAGCAGCCGTACGTCACCGCGCTCCTGGCCGCGGTCGTGTCCCTCACGCCGGGCACGGTCTCGGCCGACTACGACCCGTCCACGCGCACGCTGCTGGTGCACGGCCTCGACGTCACCGACCCGGCCGCCGAGGCGGCCCGCATCAAGGCGCGCTACGAGCGCGCCCTGCTGGAGGTGTTCCCCGCATGACGTCCCTGCTCGCCACTGCGGTCGGCGTCGCGCTCGCGCTGCTCGCCGCCGCCCTCGTGCTGAACGTCTGGCGCCTCGTGCGCGGGCCGAGCGCCGCGGACCGCATCGTGGCGCTCGACACCGCCTACGTCAACACCGTGGCGCTCCTCGTGCTCCTCGGCGTCGCGCGCGACAGCGCACTGTACTTCGAGGCGGCGCTGCTCATCGCGCTGCTCGGCTTCGTCGGCACGGTGGCGCTGTGCAAGTTCGTGCTGCGCGGCGACGTGGTGGAGTGAGGCCGCCGTGACGACCGTGTTGCGCGAGGGGCTCGTCGCCGTGCTCCTGCTCGTGGGCGCCGGCTTCGCGCTGATCGGCTCGATCGGGCTCGCCCGGCTCCCCGACTTCTACGCCCGGTTGCACGGGCCGACCAAGGCGACGACGCTCGGGGTGGGCGCGATGCTCGCCGCCAGCGCGGTCTGGTTCAGCGGGCGCGGCGGCGGAGCGAGCCTGCACGAGCTGCTCGTCACCGGCTTCCTCTTCCTCACGGCACCGGCGAGCGCCCACCTGCTCGCGAAGGCCGCCCTTCACCTCGGCGTGCGCGAGCGCTCCCGCTGGGAGGCGACGTGGGCGCGGCCTCCCGCGGTCGACGGGGCGGCGCATCCCGGCGGCCCGTCGACTCGACGGCTCGACGACCAGGAGACGCCCTGATGGCCACGGACTCGACATCGCCGGAACAACCCCTGTCCCGATCGATCGCGGGCCGCCGACGCGGCAGCGCTTCGGCTGCGACGTGCGACTGCGTTCTACGACTGCGTTCTGCAACACGGAGGCTTCGCGTGAGCGCGCGTGCAGTCGATCGTCATGCCTGAGGATGCCACTCGGGTCCGGGGCGTCCCCGCGCGCGAGCCCAGACGTGGAGCGCCGGAGGCGACGTACCTGCCGATCGCCGACCACGGGGCGATCGGCAATGGCGCGACGATGGCGCTCGTCGGCGTGGACGGCACGATCGACTGGTGTTGCCTGCCGTACCTGGACAGCCCGAGCCTGTTCGGCGCGCTGCTCGACGCGCGACGCGCCGGACGCTTCCGCGTCGCCCCTGCGCGCGCCGCGCAGGCAGGACAGTGGTACGTCCCCGACACGAACGTGCTCGTCACCGCGTTCTCTGCGGAGGGCGCGCGGGTGACGGTGACCGACTTCCTGCCTCTCCGCGGCGCGCTCGCGGCGCGGGGCGCGCCCGACACGGCGCCGCAGATCGTGCGCATCGTGCGATGCGGCGGCGGCGACGCCGAGGTGGAGGTCGAGTGGGCGCCGCGGCCGGACTACGCGCGAGCCGCGCCGGCGATCGCGCTCATGGACGCGGAGGCTGTGGTAAGCGCGCACGTCGACGGCTCGGAGGTGCGGGGCGGCCTGGCGTGGCGGGCGGTGCACGCCGCGCGCCCGTCCGACGTGCCGCTCGAGGCGGCGGTGGAGGACGATGGCTCCGGCCCCGCCGTGCGGCTGCGCATGCGGCTTCGCGACGGCGACCGGGTCGCGCTCACCACCTGGTGGGGAAGCGACGCGCCGCGGTGGCCCGCAGCGATGGCGCTCGAACTCGAGCGTGCGACCTGCGACGCCTGGCGTGCGTGGGTGGCGTCGCGCGTCGAGTCGGAGGCGAGCTTCGGCGGCCCGTGGCAGCCGCTCGTCGACCGCTCGGCGCTCGTCCTCAAGCTCCTCGCCTTCGCCGAGACCGGTGCGATCGCCGCCGCGGCCACGACGTCGCTGCCGGAGCATCCCGGTGGCGTGCGCAACTGGGACTACCGGTTCGCCTGGGTGCGCGACGCAGCGTTCACCGCGCAGGCGCTCGCCGTCGTCGGCCACCGCCCCGAGGCGCTCGCCTTCCTCGAGTGGATCGAGGCGACCAGCATGGGCGGGCGAGCCGGCGCGCATGGTGGGCGCGCCGGCGCTCAGCCGCCGGTGCTGCGCGTGATGTACCCGCTGCACGCGGGGGGCTCGCTCGACGAGCGGGTGCTCGAGCATCTAGAGGGCTACCTCGGCTCGCGTCCCGTCCGCATCGGCAACGGCGCGGCCGGGCAGTTCCAGCTCGACGTCTACGGCGAGCTGCTCGCGGCGGCCGATCAGATCACCCGCCTGGGCGGCGGGATCCCCGCGCCGCTGTGGAACTTCCTGACCGGCGTCGCCGACGAGTGCTGCGCCCGCTGGCGGGAGCCGGACGAGGGGATCTGGGAGGTGCGCGGGCCGCCGCAGCACTTCGTGCACTCGAAGCTGATGGCCTGGGTCGCGCTCGACCGCGCGCTCGCCCTCGCGCGGCGCGCGGGCCACACGGCTCCACTCGCGCGCTGGCGGGCCGGGCGGGCGGCGATCCGCGCCGAGATCCTCGCGCACGGGTACGACCCGCACGTGGGGGCCTTCGTCCAGGCCTTCGGCAGCCGCGAGCTCGACGCCGCGGCGCTCGCCGTGCCGATGGTCGGCTTCCTCCCCGCAGACGACCCGCGCGTGCTCGGGACGATCGACCGCGTGCAGGAGAGACTCGTGGCACACGGCTTCGTCGAGCGCTACGACACGACGCGCACCGACGACGGGCTCCCGCCCGGGGAAGGCGCCTTCGGGCTGACCACCTGCTGGCTGGTGGACGCCCTGGCGCTCGCCGGGCGCGTGGACGAGGCGCACCGCCTGTTCGAGCGGTTGGCCGGGTGCGCGAACCACGTCGGCCTCCTCGCCGAGCAGATCGACCCGCACACGCGCGCGCAGCTCGGCAACTTCCCGCAGGCGTTCACGCACCTCGGCGTGATCAACAGCGCCCTGTACCTCGCCAACGCCGAGCGGCGCCGCACGCCGGGGCCGCCGCCGCTCGGGACAGAGCGACGGCCGCCCGAGGACTGACGGCGCGTCGCGCGCGCCGCCCCGAGGACGCCCTCCGAGAAGCCGGGGCCCGTGCCCACCTCGACCTCTCGGGGGCAGTCCCGCGTCCGCCGCCCCCGCCACGCGTGCAGCGCTGTTATTCGGCGGGTCGCGAGCGCGGCGCCCGGAGCTCGCTCGAGCCTCCCTTGCCGACCAGGGTGTTCAGGTTCGGAACGGACGTTGCCGCGTGACCGAGTCCACGACTACCCGGAGGCCGTATGGGCGGCAAGCAGATGGAGGGCGACAACGCGGAGCGGCGAAGACTCGCACGGGCGGCTCGCGACGCGGGAATGCGTCCGAGCGAGATCGATGCGACGCTCGGCGCAAGCAAGCAGCGGCAGAGGGCGGCGAGCGGCATGACGCACCAGCAGCGCATCGACCTCAAGCGGGAGGGGAAACACACGGTCACCGCCGCGAACACCCCGAGGGCACGCCCGCGCAGCCGCGACGGCGACACGCCCGACCGCGAATCACACCCGCGGCCATGAGGATGCTGACGGCGCGCCGCTGATGCGACGCGCCCGCGCCGGCGGGCGCCTGCTCCTGGTGTGGCTGGTGGACGTGCTCGCCCTCGCCGCGGTCGCCTGGGCACTACCGGGCCTCGAACTCGATGGCTGGCGCGCGTCGGTGCTCGCGGTGGGCGTGATCGCGCTGCTCAACGCACTCGTCCGACCGCTCCTCCTGCTCCTCACCCTGCCGCTCACCCTCGCCACCTTCGGCGTATGGAGCGTGATGCTCAGCGCGGTGACGCTGGTGCTCACGGCGGCACTCGTCCCCGGGTTCGCGGTACGCGACTGGCCGGTGGTGCTGCTCGCCCCCGTGGCGCTCGCGCTGGTGAACGCCGCGGCCACCTCGGCGCTCCGGCTCGAGGACGACGACGCGGTCTTCCGGGAGCTGGCCGGGCGCCTGGCCCGTCGGCGTCGAGGCGCTCGCGCGCGGCGCCGCGCGCGTGACGGCGCCGACCCGCACGCCGATCACCTGCCGCTCAGCGAGGCGTGTGAGCGCGCGCCCGGTCTCCTGATCGTCGAGATCGACGGACTGTCCGCGGGTGCGTTCGAGCGTGCCGTGCGCCGCGGCGATCTGCCGACGCTGGGCGCCTGGATCGCCTCGGGCACTCACCGCCTGCTGGCCTGGGACTGCGGGCTCCCGTCGCAGACCTCGTCGAGTCAGGCGGGTCTGCTCTGGGGGACGTGCGCAGACATTCCAGCCTTTCGCTGGTACGAGAAGCGGCGCGGCGCGCTGATGGTCTCGGGGCGGCCCGCGGACGCCGCGTGCATCGAACGCCGTCTCGCCGACCCGGCCGCCGGCGGCACGCCGCTCCTCGCGGGCGGCGCGAGCCACTGCAACATGTTCACGGGCGGCGCCGAGCGCGCGGTGCTCACCGTCAGCACGCTGCGTTGGCTCGGGCCGGGACTGCGTGGCCGCGCCCGGAACCTCTACGGGTACTTCCTCAACCCCTATCACTTCGCGCGCGCCCTCGGCGTGGGGCTCGGCGTCGTCGGCCACGAGCTGCTCGTCGCGGGCTGGCGCCGGCTGCGGCGCGATCCCGCTGCATCGCTCCGCGGCGGTGCCTTCGCGCTCAAGCGGGCGGTCGCGGCGGTGCTCCTGCGCGACGTCGCCACGCAGCTGCTGCTCGAGGACGTGGCCGCGGGCGTGCCGGTGAGCTACGCCACCTTCGCCGGCTACGACGTCGTGGCGCACAACACCGGGCCCGATTCGTCCGACGCGCGCCGGGTGCTGCGCGACCTCGACCGGCGCGTCGGACAGTTGGCGCGGGCGGCCGCGGGGGGGGCACGCCCGTACCAGCTCGTCGTGCTCTCCGACCACGGGCAGAGCCCCGGCGCCTCGTTCCGCGCCCGCTTCGGTACGACGCTCGAGGCGCTGGTGCGGGGCGCGATCGCCACGCGTTCGGAACGCGACGGCGCTCGCGCCACGGTCCTCGGCTCGGCGGGGTCGGACGAAATGCCCGGACACGTGGAGGCGCTGATTCGTGCGCTCGGCCCGTGGTCGCTCGTGGAGCGACGCGCGCGCCGGGCGCACGTCGCGGGCTCCGCACCGACCGCCCGCACGCCGGCGGACGTGGTCGTGTGCACGTCCGGGAATCTCGGGCTCGTCTACTTCCCCGATCTGCCCGGACGGGCCTCGCTCGAGGCGATCGTGGAGCGCCATCCGACGCTGCTCGACGCTCTCGTGAGCCACCCGGGCATCGGCTTCGTGCTCGCGCACTCGGAGGGTCACCTGCCAGTGGTGCTCGGGCGCGAGGGCGCCCACGAGCTGTCGACCGGGCGCATCGTGGGCCTCGATCCGCTGGCGCCGTACGGCCCGTACGCGGCGCACGCGCTTCGCCGGCTCGGCGGGTTCGCCTCCGTTGGCGACCTCGTCGTGAACGGCGTCGTCGACTCCCACGGTCAGGTCGCGCCGTTCGAGGAGCAGGTCGGCTCGCACGGCGGACTCGGCGGCGAGCAGACGGACGCGTTCCTGCTGGCGCCCGCCGCACTGCTGGCGGCGCGGTCCGTGCCGCACACGCTCGTCGGGCCGGTGGCCGTGCATCACGTGCTGCGCGCCTGGGTACCATCGGAGCGCCGAGGCGAGGAACGGGTGGTAGCTTCCGCCGGAGATCTGTAACGCGCGCAATGGCCGCTGTGAGACGAACGGAGCACGTGAGCGGGAACGAGACCAAGAGCGGTCGCGGCATCGTGGCGGATGCTTCGCGCTCCGTGCTGGGCGCGCCCGCAGAGGGCGTCCCGACCGGGACGCCCCGTGGCATCGCCTGGTCGGCGGGGGCGTCGATGGTGACGATCGTCGTCAGCCTGCTGGCCATGGCCCTCGTCCCGATGCGGCATGAGCAGCGGGCCGAGCCGCTGCGGGCATTGCTAGAAGGAATTGCGGAACCTGCGCGCGCGGAGATCACCGCGCTGCACCTGGCCCTCGCCACGGGGGAGGCGCACCTGCGGGACTATCGCGAGGCTCTCGATATGTCGGTTGGCGGCGCGCCCGACTCCCTGCACCTGTCGCGCTATCGCGCCGAGGCATCGCGCGCCGCCGCGGCGGTCGAGCGCCTGGACTCCCTCGCCGCGAGCTGGCGCAATGACGTGGTGGATCGGCGGGCCGACAGCGTGCGGGCGGCGGCCGCGCGGTGGCGGAGCACGGGAGAGCGCCTCGTCACGGACCCGGCTCGGCAGCCTCCCTCGAGCGCGGGTACCCGCGATGCCCTCCATGCGGATCACTACACCACCACGCTCCTCTACACCGCACGTCTGGACGACGGCGTAGCCGCCGGTGCGCGGGCGATCCAGCGCCAGCTCGAGGCCCTCGAGCGCTCCGCGCGTCGCTGGACGGTGGTGCTGGCGGTGCTCGCGATGGCGGGCGTGGGTGCGGCCCTCTGGCTCGGGCTCGCCGTCCGACGCGGGGCCCAGTTGGCCGAGGCGCGCCGTCGAGCGCTGGCCGACGTGCTCGAGAGCAAGGCGCGCTTCACGCGCGGGCTGAGCCACGATCTGAAGAATCCGCTCGGAGCCATCGACGGGCATGCCGCACTGCTCGAGGACGGGCTGCACGGGCCGCTCACCGACGCACAACGTGCGGCGCTCGGCCGCATCCGCCGGGCCATCCGCTCCCTCCTCGCGCTCGTCGACGACCTGCTGGCGCTCGCCCGGGCCGAGTCGGGTGAGCTGGCCGTGCGTTCCGTGCCTACCGACCTGCACGCCGTGCTACGCGAACTGGTCGAGGAGCACCAGGCCGCGCTGCTGCGCGCCGGCTTGGCACTCGAGGCGACCGTGCCCGACGGGCCCTGCACGCTCCACACCGATCCGGCGCGCGTCCGACAGGTGCTCGGCAACCTGCTGTCGAACGCCCGCAAGTACACGCCGGGCGGTGGCAGCGTCTCCCTCACCGTGTGCCACGCCGAAGCGTGCGTGCAGGTGATCGTCGCGGATACGGGGCCCGGAATTCCCGACGACTGCCGCGAGTTCGTCTTCCAGGAGTTCTCTCGGGTCCCGGGGACTACGGCCCCGGGAGCCGGACTCGGGCTGGCGATCTCGCGGCGCGTCGCACGGCTGCTCGGCGGTGAGCTGTCGGCAGACGCGGTGCCGGCCGGAGCGGGCGCGCGGTTCGTCCTCGAGCTGCCGATCGAGCACGCCGGTGAGCACCGCCGCGGCGCCGGAGCGTTCGTGCCCCGCCAGGCTCGCGGCGCGGCCGGCGTCGGGTAGCCATGGAGCGCTCGGAGCGGGGGGCGGCAACCGTGGTGATCGCATGCCGTAGCGCGCGGCGCGGTGTGGACGCGCCACGGGCGTTGCTGGCAGTGCTAGCCTGCGGCGGTGTCGCGTGCGCTCGGGAGGTGCCGGGGGCCGACGGCATGCCGCCCCGGCACCTCGTGCCGCTGACGGACCGGGCCGCGTACCCGGCGCCGACGAGGGCGGATGCGTCGGCTGGTTCAGAGCTGGCTGACGGCGATCGTGGCGGCGACGTGACGGGCGAACCGACCGACGCGAACCAGAGGCCCGGCCCGGCGCAGACGGGTGGGCGCGCTGCCCAGTCGCTCGACCCGCCGTCCGGCATGCCGTCCGTGATGCTTCGGCTCGCGCTCGAGCGGCGACATCGAAACGACTGGCGCGCGGTACCGACGCAGACCGCAGGCTGCCTGGATGGTGCCCGAGACACGGTGATCGTGATCGACGCTGCGGGGTGGCATGCGTTCCCCGCGGCCGTGCAGTTCACGGGGCGCTCTGAGAACGTGACTCCGCCGGGGCGCTTCAGGTGGCGCTTGGACCTCCCGATCGGCGCGCGTCGCCGTATCCCAGTGGTACGCTCGAACGATTTCACGATTCGCTGACCGCGCGTGTGAGCCGACGCGTCGCCCGAAGGGGCCATGAGGGACGATCCGAGCAGGTCGATCAGGGAGGCCGTCTCCCGATCACACGAGCCGAGCCCACGGAGTCGGCACGCGCGCGGAGCGCGGGTTCGGGCGCCGCGTGGAACGCCGTGTAGCGCTGGGATGCCGCGTGCGACGCGGCGACGTCGCCGACGGCTCGCGCGAGCCGTGCCTCCAGCTGGAGCGACGACGCGAGGTAGCGCGGCCAGCCTTTGAGGTAGGAACGCTGGCGCACGACGAACAGCGCCCGTCCCGGGTCCCCGAGCGCCTCGTACAGGCGTGCCACGGCCAGCGTGGCCCAGGCGCTCGCGTCGCCGAGTGCCGGGCCGGTGAGCATCAGCGCGTCGAGCCGCTCCACGCGGGATCGCGCGTCGCGCGCCCGGCTCCGCACGGCCAGCATGGCGTCCACCAGCTCGGCGCACGCGCGCGGCGACGCGGCGACGGGGACCACGACCTGCGGTAGCGGCGCGGCGCGCATCGTCGCCACCGGGGCACGCGGCGTGGCACCGCGTCGCGCCGGCGCGAGGTCTTGGACGCCGCGCACCCGCCACGGGGCCGCGTTCCACTGTGCCAGCACGCAGGCGTCGGCCAGGGCGACCGCGCGCGTGCGCTCGTCCGGGGCCGGGGCCTCGCCCGACGTCCGCGCCGCCAGCTCGCGCACGGCGGCTGCGGCGGCCGCCGTGTCGCCCTCGGCGTACAGGGCGTCGAGCACGCGGAGCCGCAGGTGCGCGCGCGCGCCGAGCTGCGCGTCTTGCAGCCGCTCGGTCACGTCCAGCGCGAGCACCGGGCGTCCGCGGTTGAGGGCGAGGCTATGCTCGCCGAGGAGCACGTCGAGCCGCTCCGAGCCGAGCGCCGCGCGCGCCTCGAGCAGCCGGAGCGCGCGTGCCGCGTCGTCGAGCGCGACCCCGTCGTGCTGCGCGGCCAGCGCGAGTGCGCGGAGGCTCGGCACGCCGAAGGACGGCATGCGCATCCGCGCGCGCGCCAGCCCCGCACTGTCGCCGAGCGCGAGCGCCACGCGCCAGTCGAGGTAGTCGGCCAGCCCGCCGCCCGCGGCGCGCCGCTGCGCCGGGGCCGCGATCTCGCGCAGGGTCGCGAGATCACCCTGGCGCACCGCCAGCTCGATCAGGTGGCGCCGTGCCGTCGCGTCGTCCGGGTCGAGCGCGAGGGCGCGGCGGAGCGCGCTCGCGGCGCGCGCCTCGGCGTCGCGGACGCCGAGCAACGCCCCGTCGTAGAAGAACCGCTCCCCGAGCGCGCGCCACGCCTCGGCGCGGTCGGGCGTGATCGCGACGGCGTGCTCCCACGCCGCCAGCAGGTCGGCGGCGGGCGACGGGTCCGGATAGCGCGGCCCCGCGAGCGCCAAGAGGTAGGCGCGGTCGCGCGCCCCGAGGCGGTCGCGGGCGGCCCACGCGAGCGCGAGACCTCGGTCGTGCTGCTCGGCGCTGTTGAGCCGGTCAGCCGCGAGCGCGAGACCGAGCGCCGCCGGCGCGAATCCGGTGTCGCGGGCGAGCGCCTGCTCGTAGTGCGTGAGCGCCTCCTGGTACCGGTCGCGGCGGTACGCAGCCTCGGCCCGCAGGTACGCGCGCAGCACCGACGGCCGCGTGCCCGTGAACCCGTCGGCGCGGTCGGGGCCGAGCGCGCGCCGCGCGAGCAACCCCACCGCGAGCGCGTCGACGAGCGCGGGCAGGCTGTCCGCGGGCCCGCCCACCTGCGCGCTCGCGCGGTCGACCCCTGTGGCCACGTCGACGAGTGCCGCGTGCAGCGTCAATCGCTCGGGCGTGCCGGCCGCGCGTCCGACCAGTACCTCCGCGGCCCCGGCCCGGCGGCCGACCGTACGCGCGTGCGCCCGCGCGGCCGCCGGGGGCGCGACGCGCTCGGGAGGTGCCGTGTCGAGCGCGGCGACGACGGTCCCCGGGACCACCGCGTGCGGCCCCAGCTCGCCCGAGAGCACGCGTGCCAGCAGCTCGGCCGTCCCCTCCCGCAGATACTCCAGCGACCGGTCCGCGGTCTCGAGCGTGAAGGGGAGCACCGCGACCGTCCCGCGGCGCGCCGGGAGTGTGGCCGTGGCCGCCGAGCGGGCGACCGCCGGCGCCTCACGGCGCCCGACCACCACGCCCAGTCCCACCAGCGCGGCCGCCACGGCCAACCCGCCGGCGGCACGACCGGCCAGCCCGAGCAGGTGCCGGCGCCCCCGTCGTGTCGGCGGTCGGGGCGGGGCGTCGACGGCGGGCACCGGCGCCGCCCCGGATGTCGGCGCGACCTCCACATGCTCGACGGGCGTCGGCCCGGCCGGCGCGGCGGACGAGGCGACGGCGGCGCGCGAGGCGCGAAGGATCTCGCCGAGCCGCGCGGCGACAGCCGGCGAGAGCGGCAGGTCGAGCTGGTCGCGGACCAGCGCCTCGTGGATGCGGACGGTGCGCTGGGCCCCCGCCGCATCCCCGGCCCGGCCGAGCGCGTCGAGCAGCGCCAGCGTCGCGGTCGAATCGAGCGGGTCGAGCGCGACGAGTCGCCGGCGCCACGCGAGCTCCGCCTCCCCGTCGCCGGCGCGCTCGGCCCGCCGTCCGAGCTCTCGGAGCGCGTCGGCGCACTGACCGGCGAAACGCCGCCGTTCGAGCTCCACCCACCGCTCGAACTCGTCGGCGCCGGCCAGCGTGAAGCCGTCGAGGAAGGGACCGCGGTAGAAAGCGACCGCTTCCTGGAGGCGCCCCTGCCGAAGGGCCGCGGCGAACCCGAGCACGTCGCACGCGATGGCGGCCGGGTTGAGGCGCACGTCGGTGACGCCGACGAACAGGTCGTCGACATCGGTCGCCCGGCGGAGGCTGTAGAGCGTCTGTGTCAGCGTTCGCCGGCCACGTTCCGGTTCGGCGTCCGGCCAGAGCAGCCCCACGATCCGCTCGCGGCTGACGCCCGCTTCACCGGCCGCCGCGACCAGCGCGAGCACCGCCAGTGGGCGCCGCTGTGTGGCGGCGGAACCGAGGGTCGCGTCGGAGCTGAGCGCGAGACCGCCGAAGGCGGTCAGACGCAGGGCGGCGGAGGGGGGCACGGGGCGGAATCTCGACGCATGACGGCGCAACCGCCAGCGGAAGTCGTTGTCCGGCCATGACTTGATTTGCGTCTGACAGCCGACCGTACGACCGCGGCTAGCGTTGCCACCGCCTCGAGCGACCTGCCGGCCATTCGAGATCCGTCCCCACCCACGCAATGCGATCCACCCCCGCCATGACGACCGCCCGCCGACTCGCCCTCTCCACGCTGGCGCTGCTGACGGTCGGCGTCGCCGCCTGCCGCCGAAACCGTCCCGCCGCTCCCCAACCCGTTCCGGCCGCCGACGACCCGGACGCGGAGCGCGCTCGCCGCGAAGCCGAAGCGCGCGAGGCGGCGCGCCGCGCCGAGGAGGAGCGGCTGCGGGCGGAGCGCGAGGCCGCCGAGCGCGCCCGGGCCGCGGCGCAGGCGGCGCTCGAGGCCGCGATCTACTTCGGCTTCGACCGCTCGGACCTGGACGCCGAGGCGCGGCGCACCCTCGATGCCAAGCTCCCGGCGCTGCACGCCAACCCGACGCTCCGCATCCGGATCGCCGGCCACACCGACGAGCAGGGCTCCGACGAGTACAACCTCGCGCTCGGGCAGCGGCGCGCGGCGGCAGCGAAGCGGTACCTGAGCCAGCGCGAGATCGACGCCGACCGCATCGAGATCGTGAGCTTCGGCGAGGAACAGCCGGCGTGCATGGCGCGCGAAGAATCGTGCTGGGCGCGCAACCGCCGCGACGAGTTCGCGGTGACGGTCGGCGCCATCGGCGCCACCGGTACGGCCGAGCCCGCGCCGCGGTGAGGTGGTTGGAGTGACCGCGCCGACGAACGCGCCCGAGGTGCGGCGCACCGACGCGCTCCGCGTCGCGCGGGAGCGGCTCCGCCTCGCCGCGGCGCGGGGGCCGTCGCCGGCGTTCGACGACGCGCTCCGGGCCTTCCTGCGGGCCGCGCACGCAGAGGGGTTCGCGGCAACGACGGCCTGCTCCGTCGCGTGCGCGGCCATCGTCGAGGGGCTGCCCCCGCGCCCCCGTCGGGCCGCGGAGGCGCAGGCGCGCGAGTACTACCTCCGCGTGCGCGACGTCTATCGGTCGCTCGAGCCGGGGCTGCTCGGCGATCTCGCGCCGGCGGTCCGCCGATGCTGATCGGCGCGTCGCACGGGGCGGCCCGCACGCTGTGGCAGCCCGCGCTCCACGGGGGCGTCCGCCCACGCCCCGCTCGCGCCGAACCAACGGCGCAGCACCACCCGCGCGGTACGCGGCTGCCCGGGCGTGAGGAATCGTTTCGCGAAGAAGCCGTCGCGGGTGGAGCTCCCCGGCTCCTCCCCGTCGCAGGGAAAAGCGACGACAACCACCTGGCAGGGCGCCGGGCTCGGACGCATGGCGACCTCGATCCACCACGGCCTGGCCTTCTACTCACCTCGATCGGGCACGCGGCCGGGCGGTCCTCGGCATGCGCCGTGCGGGCCCGGGGAGGCCGGTGCCGAGTGGCCCGACCCGCCGGCACGGGGCGGTGGCGCGTGTCATCCGACCCGTCCAACGCGCACCAGCTCTCGGTGTGAAATGCACCTGATCCTCCCGCAGCTTCCGCTCGCGGAACGTCGCCGCCGCGTGCGCCACGTGCGTGGTGCCGCGCTGCTGCTGGCGCTGCTGGCGGCGCAGTCCGGGGCGTGCGCCCGCCCGGAGCAGGCCGAGTCGCCCGCGCCGCGGGGCGGTGACACGGCCGTCGCCGTGCGCGCCGCGGCAGGCGGCGACGACGACGGACAGTGGCTGCGCCCTGCCAAGGACTACGCCTCCACGCGCTACAGCGGCCTCGCCGACATCACCACCGCGAACGTGTCGCGACTGCGCCTCGCGTGGACGTTCTCCACGGGCAAGCTACGCGGCCACGAGGCCGCGCCGATCGTCGCGGGGAGCACGATGTACCTCGTCACCCCGCACCCCAACGTGGTCTTCGCGCTCGACCTCGCACGCGGCGGCTCGCAGAAGTGGAAGTACGAGGCGCCCGTGGCGCTGGCCGCGGCGGGCGTCGCCTGCTGCGACGTCGTGAACCGCGGCGTCGTCTACGACGCTGGGCGGATTTTCTTCAACACGCTCGACGCGCAGACGATCGCCCTCGACGCGGAGACGGGGCGCGAGCTCTGGCGCACGCCCCTCGGCGACATCAACAAGGGCGAGACGATGACGATGGCCCCGCTCGTCGTGAAGGGGCTCGTCCTCGTCGGCAACTCGGGGGGGGAACTCGGCGTGCGCGGGTGGCTCAAGGCGCTGGACGCGAACACGGGCGCGGTGCGCTGGACCGCGTACAGCACCGGGTCCGACGCCGACGTGCGCATCGGCCCCGACTTCCGCCCCTTCTACGCCGACCACCGCGGGCGCGACCTCGGACTCTCGACGTGGACGGCGGAGCAGTGGAAGCTCGGCGGCGGCACCGTGTGGGGGTGGATCTCGTACGACCCCGAGCTGGATCTGATCTACTACGGCACGGGGAACCCGGGCGTCTGGAATCCGGCGCTGCGGCCCGGCGACAACAAGTGGTCGGTGACGCTGTTCGCGCGCCGCCCCGTGGACGGGCGGGCAGTCTGGGCGTACCAGATGGTGCCGCACGACGAGCACGACTACGACGGCGTGAACGAGAGCGTGCTCCTCGACCTGGAGGTCGGCGGACGCGTCCGGAAGGTGCTCGTGCGCCCGGAGCGCACCGGCTTCATGTACGTGGTCGACCGCGCCACCGGCGAGGTGCTCTCCGCCGACAAGTTCGGCCCCGTCAACTGGGCGACACACGTCGACCTGCGCACGGGGCGCCCGGCCAAGGACGAAAGCAAGGCCACGGGAAACCGGATGGCGCGCGACGTCTGCCCGGCGGCGCCGGGGCTCAAGGACTGGCAGCCGTCGGCGTGGTCGCCGCGCACGCGGCTGCTCTACGTGCCGCACAACAACATCTGCATGGACTACGAGGGGACCGAGGCGAACTACATCGCCGGCACCCCGTACGTCGGCGCCAACGTCGTCATGCACGCCGCGAACGGCGACAGTAACCGCGGCATGTTCACCGCCTGGGACCCGGTGGCGCGGCGGGCGGCGTGGAAGATCCCCGAGCTCTTCCCCGTCTGGAGCGGGGCGGTGGTCACCGCGGGCGACGTGGTGTTCTACGGCACGATGGACCGCTGGTTCAAGGCGGTGGACGCGCGCACGGGGCGGCTGCTCTGGCAGCACCGCGCGGGGAGCGGGATCATCGGGCAGCCGGTCACCTACCGCGGCCCCGACGGGAAGCAGTACGTGGCCGTGCTCTCGGGCGTCGGCGGCTGGGCGGGGGCGGCGGCGCTCGGCCTGCTGCCGGAGCAGGACCCGACGATCGCCCTCGGCTTCGCGCACGCCGTGCGCGACCTGCCCGACCACACGCCGCAGGGGGGCATGCTCTATGTCTTCGCCCTCCCCTGAGCAGCGCCCGCGGGAGCGGCGGCGCGTGCTGCTGGCGCTGCTCCTTCCGGCGCTCCCGCTCGTCGCGATGGCGCTGCTCGCGCTCGCCCCGCGCACGCGTCCCGCGCGCGAGGCGGCGCACGCCGCGCTACGCGTCTGCGCCGATCCGAACAACCTCCCGTTCTCGAACGCGCGGAGCGAGGGGTTCGAGAACCGGCTCGCCGCGCTGCTCGCGCAGGAGCTCGGCCTCCCCGTGCGCTACACCTGGTTCGCCCAGCGCCGGGGCTTCGTGCGCGAGACGCTCGGCGCCAGCGCCTGCGACGTCATCCCCGGGATCGTGGCGAGCTCCGACCGCGTGCTCGTCACCCGCCCGTACTACCGCTCCACCTACGTCTTCGTCCGCCGCACGGACGCCCCGCGTGCCGTCGCCCGCGTCGCCTCGCTCGACGACCCGGCGCTGCGCCGGCTACGCATCGGGGTGCACGTGATCGGCGACGACTACACCAACACGCCCCCCGCGCACGCCCTCGCGGCCCGCGGGATCATCGCGCAGGTCCGCGGCTACCGGTTGCAGGGCGACTACGCGCAACCCGACCCGCCGCGCGCGCTCGTCGACGCGGTGGTGCGCCGGGAGGTGGACCTCGCGATCGTGTGGGGCCCGCTGGCCGGCTGGGCGGCGCGGCGCGGCGCGCCGGTCGCGCTCCGCCCGGTGGCGCCGCAGATCGACCTCCCGTTCCTCCCGTTCGTGTACGACATCGCGGTCGGCGTCCGCCGCGGGGACGCCGCCCTGCGCGACCGGCTGGACGCGGCGCTCACTCGGCGCGCGGACGACGTCGCGGCGCTGCTCGCCGAGTACGGGGTGCCGGTGCTGCCCACGGGCGCGGCGCCGCGCCCCGTCCCGCACTCGCGGCCCGACTGACCGATGCGCAGCGCCCGCACTCGCCGCGCTCACCAGCCGGGGCTCCGACGCGCGCTCGGCGCCGCGGGCCTGCTCGTGTCGCTGGTGCCGCTCGTGGCGGCCTGCGAGCGCGAGGCGCGCCCCACCGGCGGGTTCGTACTCCCGTCGCCCGCGGCGACGGACGTCTCCCCACGCACGGCGGCGCCCGTCCTGACGAGCGCGATCGTCGCCGGCGAGGCGCGGCCCGCGCCGCCGGCGCCAAACCCGTACGTCGAGAACGCCTACGTCGTCGCCGAGGGGAAGCGGCTCTTCCAGTGGATGAACTGTGCCGGCTGCCACGGCCTCGACGGCGGCGGCGGCATGGGCCCGCCCTTCGCCGACGGCCGGTGGATCTACGGCAGCGCCCCGGCGACGATCTACCAGTCGATCGTCCAGGGGCGCCCCGAGGGGATGCCGGCTTTCCCAGCGCTCGCCGACGACCAGGTGTGGAAGCTCGTCGCGTACGTGCGCTCCCTCGCCCCGGACCGCGGCGATGCGACGCCCTGAGCCGGCACGCCCGTGCGACGCCGCGGGTCGCGGTTCGCACCTCGTCCGCGGCGCGTTCCTCGCGGCGGCCGTCGGCGGTTGCGCGGGCCCGCAGTCGGCGCTCGACCCGGCGGGACCCTACGCGCGCAGCATCGCCACGCACTGGTGGGCGATGCTCGCGGTCGGGGCGCTCGTGTTCCTCGCCGTGCTCACCCTGTTCGCGTGGGCGATCTGGCGCGCTCCCCGCGCGCGCCCGCTCGACGAGCCGCCGGCCGAGTCGGGCGACGACGACGCGACGGCACGCGCGAAGACGCGCGCGGTGGGCGTCGGCGTCGGCGTCGCGGGGCTCGTGCTCGTCGGCGTGCTCGCGCACAGCGTGCTCGTCGCCGCCGAGACGGCCACGCGCCCCGACGAGGCAGAGGCGGACGTCGAGGTCGTCGGGCACCAGTGGTGGTGGGAAGTGCGCTACCTGCACGCCGAGCCCTCGCGACACGTCACGGCGGCGAACGAGCTGCACCTCCCCGTGGGGCGGCCCGTGCGCGTGCGCCTTCGCGCGGGCGACGTGATCCACAGCTTCTGGGTGCCCAACCTCCAGGGGAAGATCGACATGATTCCCGGGCGCGAGAACACGCTGCGCCTGCTGGCCGACCGCCCGGGGGAGTGGCGCGGCCAGTGCGCGGAGTACTGTGGGCTGCAGCACGCGCGGATGGCGTTCGCCGTGGTCGCGCATCCGCCGGCCGAGTACGCGGCGTGGCGCGCCCGCGAGGCGCGCCCCGCGGTGGCGCCCACCGACTCGCTGGCGCGGGCCGGCGCGGCGGTGTTCCTGCGCGCGCAGTGCGCCTACTGCCACACGGTCCGCGGCACGCCGGCCGCCGGCAGCGTCGGCCCCGACCTGACGCACGTCGCGTCGCGGCGCACGCTGGCGGCTGGGATCCTGCCCAACACGACCGGGCACCGCGGCGGGTGGATCCTCGACCCCCAGTCGCTCAAGCCCGGCGCGCACATGCCGCCGACGCCGCTCGCCGGTCCGGAGCTCCGCGCCCTGCTCGCGTACCTGGAGACGCTCCGGTGAGCCCCGCGCGGCACGCCCCGCCGCTGCGCGAGCCGCACCCCGACGTGCCGCCCGTCCCGGGCGCCGAGGTGACCGCGCTCGACCGCGACACGGCGACGCTGACGCGCACCTGGTCGCCGCCGCCGGGCGTCCTCGGCTGGCTCCTGCAGGTGAACCACCGCGCGATCGGCAAGCGGTTCATCGTCACCGCCTTCGTCTTCTTCGTGCTCGGCGGGCTGGAGGCGCTGGTGATGCGCCTCCAGCTCGGCGGGCCGGAGCGCGGGCTGGTTGACGCGGACACGTACGGCCAGCTCTTCACGATGCACGGCACGACGATGATGTTCTTCTTCGCCGTGCCCGTGGTGGAGGGGCTCTTCATCTACCTCGTACCGCTCATGCTCGGCACGCGGGACATGGCCTTCCCGCGGCTCAACGCCTTCGGCTACTGGGTCTACCTGATCGGCGGGGCGGTGCTGTACGGGGCGTTCTTCCTCGGCGCGGCCCCGGACGCGGGGTGGTTCAGCTACGTGCCGCTCGCCGACCGCACGCATTCGCCGGGGATCCGCGTCGACCTGTGGGCGACGATGATCACCTTCGTCGAGGTCTCCGCGCTCGTGGCGGCGGTCGAGATCATCGCCACGATCTTCAAGCAGCGCCCGCCGGGGATGTCGATCAACCGCATGCCCCTGTTCGTGTGGGCGGCGCTCGTGACGGCGTTCATGATCGTCTTCGCGATGCCGGCGGTCGTGAGCGGGAGCATCCTGCTCGCCCTCGACCGCACGGCGGGCACCTGGTTCTTCGAGCCGTCCGGCGGCGGGGCGCCGCTCCTCTGGCAGCACCTCTTCTGGTTCTTCGGGCACCCCGAGGTCTACATCATCCTCGTCCCCGCGCTCGGCATGGTCGCCTCGATCGTGACCGCGTCGGCGCAGCGCCCGATGTTCGGCTACACGGCGATCGCGCTCGCCATGACGGCCATCGGGATCGCCAGCTTCGGGCTCTGGGTGCACCACATGTTCGCCACCGGGCTCCCCGCGCTCGGGGCGGCGTTCTTCACCGCGGCGAGCATCCTCATCGCCGTCCCCAGCGGGGTGCAGATCTTCTGCTGGACGGGCACGCTGTGGGGCTCGCGCCCGCGCGTGACGGTGCCGCTGCTCTACGTCTTCGGTTTCGTCTTCCTGTTCGTGATCGGCGGGATCACGGGGGTCATGGTCGCCTCGGTGCCGTTCGACCAGCAGGTGCACGACAGCTACTTCGTGGTCGCGCACTTCCACTACGTGCTGATCGGCGGGATGGTGATGCCGCTCTTCGGCGCGGTGCACTTCTGGTTCCCGAAGCTCACCGGGCGGCTGCTCTCCGACCGCGCGGGGGCGCTCGGCTTCTGGCTGCTGATGGCCGGGTTCAACGTCACCTTCTTCCCCATGCACCAGCTGGGGTTCCTGGGGATGCCGCGCCGGGTGTACACCTACCTCGCCGCTTCGGGGTGGGAGGGGCTCAACCTGACGGCGACCGTCGGCGCGTTCGTGATCACCGCCGGCGTGCTGGTGAACGCGGGGAACGTGCTCGTCAGCCTGCGGCGCGGCGCGCCGGCGCCGGCGAATCCGTGGGGCGCGGACACGTTGGAGTGGGGGACGACCAGCCCGCCCCCGCAGTACAACTTCGACGCGATCCCCGTCGTCGAGGGGCGCTACCCGATGTGGGAGCGTCAGGCGAGCGGCGAGTCGCCGGTGGTGGTGGGGCTGAGCGACACGCGCCGTGAGGTGCTCCTCACGACGCTGCTCGACGCGCGCCCCGACGGCGTCGCCGTGCTCCCGGCCGGCTCGCTCTGGCCGCTCGCCCTCGCGCTGTCGGTCGCGGTGGCGTTCCTCGGCACGGTGTGGAGCCTGTGGTGGGTGCCGGTGGGCGCGGCCCTCGCCTTCGCCTCGCTCGTCGGCTGGCACTGGCCGCGCGACGAGGAGCGCACGCCGCCCTGGCGCGCGGGCGACCGCGCCGACGCTCGCCGCCCCGTGCGCGCGCGCCGGGGCGCGGCGCCCCTCGCGGAGGAGCCGGCGTGAGGGTCGTCCCGGTGCTCGACGTGCGCGGCACGTCGCCGTACACCCACGGTGCGCAGGCGCCGCTCTTCTGGGGCTTCCTCGGGATGATCGTCATCGAGACGATGGTCATCGGCTCCTTCGTCTCGGCGTACTTCTACCTGCGCGCGCAGGCGCCCGAGTGGCCGCCCGCGGGGACGAAGCCGCCCGAGCTCCTGCTCCCGACGCTCAACACCGTCGTCCTGCTGGCCAGCAGCCTCGCGCTGCACTGGGGAGAGACGGGCGCCAAGCGCGGTGCGCGGCGCCAGCTCGCCTGGGGCCTCCTCGGGTCGTGTCTGCTCGCCGCGGCGTTCCTGACGCTCAAGGGCGTGGAGTACGCGGACAAGGAGTACCAGTGGGACACGCACGCCTACGGCTCGATCGTCTGGACGATCGTCGGCTTCCACTCGGCGCACGTGATCGCGCTGCTGGCGAAGACCTCCGTGGTCACGGTGCTCGCCTTCCGCGGCTACTTCGACCCGGAGCGCCGGCTGGGCGTGACGGTGAACGGGATCTACTGGCACTTCGTCGTCGTCATCTGGGTTCCGCTCTACGTCGTCCTCTACCTCGTGCCGCGGCTCTGATGCGCCCGACGCCTCCGATGCGAGCGACCGCGGACCACGACGACATTCGCCGCCCCGACCGCTCTGCGGGCGAGCCGATGGGCGCCGGCACGCGACCGGACGGCCACTGGCGGCGCCCGGGCGTCGTCGCGCTCCTCTGGTTCGGCGTACTCGCCGCGCCGCTCGCCTTCCTGCTCGACCTCGCCGCGAACTTCGCCCTCGTCGAGAGGGTCTGCGCGATGGGGGGCGACGGCCTGCTCTGGGGGACGACCGCCGCCGCCGCGCTGCTGGCCGCCGCGGGCGGGGCACAGGCGTGGCGCAGCTTCCGCGCGATCGGCGAGGACCCGGCGCCGCGCGGTGAGGGGGTCGAGCACTCCGACCCGCAGTCGACCGGGCACACGTTGGCCAGCGAGCTGCGCACCGACGCGCCGGGCCCCGTGGGACGGAGCCGCTTCATGGCGCTCGCCGGGATCGCGGTCAGCGCCTACTTCCTCGTGATCGTCCTCGCCTCGCTCATCCCCGCGTTCGTGCTCTCGCCATGCGACTGACGTCCACCGCGGCGGCCACGATCGCCATCGCGACGGGGGTCGCGCTCGGCGCGCTGGCGCTCGGCGCGCCGGCGCCGCTCGCCGCGCACCCCGGCGCGCCGCTCGCCCCACACGACCTGCCGTGGTCGCGCGAGGCGTGGCCGCTGGAATGGCCGGTGGTCGCGGGGGTCGCCGCGAGCGCCTGGCTGTACGCGCGCGGGGTGCGCCGGCTGTGGGCGCGCGCCGGACGCGGGCGGGGCGTCGCCCGCTGGCGTGCGACGGCGTTCGGCGCCGGGCTCGCGACGACGGCGCTTGCGCTCCTCACGCCGCTGGCCTCGGTCGGCACGGCGCTCTTCTCGGTGCACATGCTGCAGCACGTCGCGCTGATGCTGGTCGCCGCGCCGCTCCTCGTGCTCGGCACGCCGGCGCGCGCGATGCCGTTCGCACTCCCGCCGGCGGCGCGCCGCCGCCTCGCCGTGCTGGCGCACGCGCCGGCGGTGCGGCGCCCCTGGCGCGCGCTCACGCACCCGGCGAGCGCGTGGACGCTGCACGCCGTCGCGGTGCTCGCGTGGCACGCACCGGCCCTCTTCGAGGCGACGCTGCGCAGCGAGGTGGCGCACGTCGCGCAGCACGTGAGCTTCTTCGGCACCGCGCTCCTGTTCTGGGGGGCGCTCGGCCCGCGCGGGCACTCCGCGCGGCTGCCGGCGGGCGCCGGGGTGCTCTACGTGTTCACCACGGGCGTGTACTCCGCGGCGCTCGGCGCCTGGCTCGCGCTTGCCGACCGCCCGATCTACCTCGGCTACGTGGCGCGCGTGCGTCCGTGGGGGCTGTCGCCGCTCGAGGACCAGCAGCTCGCCGGGCTCGTGATGTGGGTCCCCGCGGGGCTGGTGTACGTCGGCGCGGCGCTGGCGCTGCTCGCCGCCTGGCTGCGGGCCGCGGAGCGGGCGATCGCGGTGTCTGCGGCGCACGCGCGCACGGCGGAAGGGCGCGCGACCGGAAGGCGCTCGGCGGGAGCGACGGCGCGCGCCGTCCTCTGCGCCACGTTCGGGGCGGTGCTCGGCGCGTGCGAGCGTGGCTCCCCGGTGCGCGAGGCGGCGCTCGTCCCTGGCGGCGAGCCGGCGCGTGCGCCGGCGCTGATCGCGCGCCACGGGTGCGGCAGCTGCCACGTCATCCCCGGGATCCCCGGGGCGGTCGGGCGCGCCGGACCGCCGCTCGCGCGGCTCGGCGAGCGACGGGTCATCGCGGGCCGGCTGCCGAACACCCCGGAGAACGTGGTGCGCTTCACCGTCGACCCCTACGCGGTCGACCCGGCGTCCCTCATGCCCGACACGGGGATCGGGGCGGCCGAGGCGCGTCATGTCGTCGCCTACCTGCTGCGGGCGCGATGACGCGGGCGCCGACGATGCCGGTGGCTGGCATCGCGCTACTGGCGCTCGCGGGTGCGTGCGCACGAGAGCGCGACGACGTGCGCGCACCGGCCAGCGCGCGCATCGTGGTCGTCGACGCCTCCGGGGGGACGGGCTCGGACGCGCGCGCGGCGCGCGGCGCGACGCTCGCCGCCGAGGAGGCGGAGCGGGCGGGGCGCCTCGTGGGGCGACGGATCGAGGTGACCACGGTGCGCAGCGGCTCGCCCACCGACGCCGCAGCGGCGGCGGGCCGGGCGCTCGATGCGGCGCCGACGATCGCCGTCGTCGGCGGGTTCGACCCGGCCACCTGCCGGGCGCTCGACGCGCTCGCCGCCGAGCGGCATGTGCTCTGGGTCAACGTCGGCTGCGCGGACGCCGCGCTCCGCGACGCGGAGCGTCACCCGGCCGCCTTCCACGTCGCGGCGACGGAGGCCATGGCGCGCGGTACGAGCGCGCCCGCCGACGGGGCGCCCGTGCTCTGGCACGCGGCGCTCGAGCGCTACGGCGCCGCCCAGCTGAACGAGCGCTTCATGCGGCGCTTCGGTACGGCGATGGACGCGCCCGCGTGGGCGGGGTGGATGGCGGTCAAGCTGATCGCCGAGGCCGCGCTCCGCAGCGAGCCACGCCCCGAGTACCAGGAGGCGGCTACGGCGTCACGCGCCGTCGGGACGGATGCCACCCCCAGCGCGGCGACGGTCGCCGCGTTCCTCGTGCGCCCCGACGTCGCGTTCGACGGACACAAGGGGGAGCCGCTCCGCTTCGGCGCCGACGACCGGCAGCTGCGCCAGCCCGTCTACGCGCGCGGCGCGGCGCGCCCGGGGGTGGGCGGCGACGCGCGCCGCGCCGCGCCCCCCGACGGGCCCGACGCAGTCCACGCCGAGCTTCCGGCGCGCGTCGGGGACGACGTGCCACTGCTGGTCGTGACGAACGAGGGCTCCGCCAGCCTCACGGTGCTCGACGCACGCACGCGCGCGGTGCTCGGCGTGATCCCGCTCGGGCACCGCCCGCGCGGGGCACAGGCGACCGCCGACGGGCGACACGTGCTCGTCGCGTTGAGCGACGCGAGCCCGAACGCCGAGGGGGACGGCGACGCGATCGTCATCCTCGACCCGCGCACGGGGCGGGAGCGTGGGCGCCACCGGGCGGGCAGCGACCCGGAGCAGTTCGCGCTCGCCCCCGACGGGTCGCGCCTCTACGCGGCGAACGAGGACGCCGGCCTCGCCACGGTGACCGACCTGCGCACCGGGGCGGCTGTCGCGTCGCTGCCGGTGGGGATCGAGCCCGAGGGCGTCGCGGTGAGCCCCGACGGCCGCTGGGTCTACGTGACGGCGGAGACGAGCAACACCGTCTCCGTCATCGACACGCGCGGCCCGCGCGTCGTCGCGAGCTTCCTCGTCGACGTGCGCCCGCGCGCGGTGGCGTTCTCGCCCGACGGGCGGCGCGCGTACGTGACCAACGAGATCTCCGGCACGGTGAGCGTCGTCGACGCGCGGCGGCACGCGGTCGTCGGCACCGTCGCGATCGGCGAGCGCGCGAAGCCGGTCGGCGTCGTCGTCGCCCCCGACGGGCGCACCGTGTACGTCGCGTGCGGCGGCACGCACGCGGTCGCGGTGCTCGACGCCGCCGGCACGGTCGCCGCCACCATCCCCGTCGGCCGGCGGCCGTGGGGGATCGCCGTCTCCCCCGACGGGCGCTGGCTCTACACGGCCAACGGCGGCTCGGGCGACGTGTCGGTGGTCGACGCGGCGGCGCGGCGGGTCGTGCGCGACGTGCCGGTGGGCGAGCGTCCGTGGGGGGTGACCTGGGTCCCCGCGGTGCGCGATCCGGCGCCGCCGACCGATCGCCCTCCGACCCCCGGCAACCTCCACGGGAGACCATGATGCGCCGCATCCTCGTTCCGCTGGACGGCACCATGCCGGCGGAGTCGGCCCTCCCGCTCGCCCGGCTGCTCGCGCGGCGCGGCGGGGCGGAGCTCGTCCTCGCGCACGTCGCCGAACCGGCCGTCATGCCGGACAGCCTGGCCGGCGGCTCCATCGCCGGCGTCGTGCCGATCCTTCCCGACCCGCAGACGCTGCGCGAACTCCAGCGCGCCCGGCGAGATTACCTCGACGACGTCCTCGCGCGCACGCGCGCGGCGTTGCGGACCGGCGGCGGCGCCGATGACCGGCGAGTGCGCGGCGTGCTCACCGACGGACATCCGGCGACCGTCCTGCACGAAGCGGCGCTCGAAGCCGACACAGACCTCGTCGTCATGGCGACCCACGGACGCCGCGGGTTCGCCCGTCTCGTGCTCGGATCGGTCGCCGAGGACGTGGTGCGGGCCGGCGGCGTGCCGGTGCTCGTGGTACCGCGCGGTGACGCCACGCCCGACGACGAGCTCCCGTCCGGCGCATCGGCCGTCGCGAGCGATGCGCCGCTCCTGCGGCATCTGCTCGTCGCGCTCGACGGCTCCCCCGAGGCGGAGGCCATCCTCGCGCCGGCGGTGACGCTCGCGCGCCTGCTCGGCAGCGCCATCACACTCGCCAAGGTCCGCGACGTGGGACGCCCCGACCGCGCGACGCTGCTCCCGACGAGCGTCCTCGACACGACGGCGAGCGGCGGACGCGCGGGCGCTCCCGTGCCGGCCGAGTCGTCCCTCGGTAACTCGGGAGAGGAGACCCGCGCGGCGTCCGACGAATCTGACTACCTCGACCGCATCACACGGCGGCTCGCGGCCCACGGCTGCCCCGCCGCCGCACGCGTGCTCGACGGTCACCCCGTGGTCGATCGACTCCTCGCTTGCACGGGGGAGCTGGGGGTCGACTGGTTCGCGCTGACGAGCCGCGGGCGCGGCGCCTGGATGCGCCTGGCCGAGGGGAGCGTGGCGGAGGCCCTGATGCAACGCGCGGCCGTGCCGGTGCTGTTGCTGCACCCGCAGCGAGCGGGATGACGGCCGCCTCCCCCTCGTGGTCGGCGCGGGCAGACCGACGCGTGGCCGTTCCAACCGCCGCGCCTGCGAGCGTCCAGGCTGCCGTCGAACCGTACGACGCGACTGTACGACGCGTCCTTATGGAGCAGAGTTGATGCGGCGAAACGCGATGAGCAGATCAGGCCGAACATGTAATGCCCATCACAACGGCACTGATGATGCGGGAGCGGGCCCCCGCACGGGCGCCCCGGATCGACACCGTCGGATTTTTTCTGAGGAGGCCGCGCCCGGTATGCGGACCACCACGACGCAGGAGGCTCTATGGTGCGGCCACGGATCGAGCGAGCGCACCATCCCGTTCGCAGGATCTGGGTGACGGTCCTGGTCCTGCTCCTCGCCGCGCTGATCGCCTGGCTGCTGCTCGGCGCCCGCGGCACTCGCGAGGAAACCACGGGCGAGGTGATCGCGGCCACGCCCATGACCGGTCTGACCACCGCACTCGTAGTCGCCTCGGCGCGCGACGTGGTCGGCGAATACGCCCGCTACGCGCGGTTCTTCGACGGCGCGAGCGCTGCGGTGCACGCCATGGTGTCGGGCACCGTGCCTGCCGCGCCGCCCCTGCTGGCGTCGTGAGCCGACGCGGGCCGACGGTTCAAGACGTCGGAGACGCCGCGCGTCGGTCGAGGGAATCGACGGATCCCGGCGATTCCCGGCGCGGGACCACGCCGCGCTCTCGGGAGGCACAGCTTCGCCGCGCTGGATTCTCGACGACACGGCGCGCGGTCCAGCGTTGCGTCATGGCGCGACCGCAGCCCGTCGCCGCTCGCGCCGATCGGCCGTCGGCGCCCCCGCGGCGCAGCCGCGTGCGGCGGCCGAACCCGAAGCGTGGACAGCCGCCGGTTGCCCGGCCGACGTGTCGGCGGGAACGGGCGAACCCGGCCCCATGAATCGACTCCCCATGAGTCGACTGCTGATCGTCTCCAACCGCCTCCCGGTCACGGTCTCCGTGGCCGACGGTGAGACCCACGTGGTCCCGAGCATGGGCGGTCTCGCCACGGGGCTGCGCGGCCCGCACGAGCGGACGGGCGGCGTCTGGATCGGCTGGCCCGGGCAGGCCGCGCCGAACAGCGCCGAGCGCCGCGACGAGCTGACGCAGCTGCTCGCGGCGCACCGCACGGTCCCCGTGTGGCTGACGCGGAACGAGGTCACGCACTTCTACGAGGACGTGTCGAACGGTGCGATCTGGCCGCTCTTCCACTATCTGATCGACCAGGTGCCGCTGCGCGTCGCGCACTGGGACGTCTACGAGTCGGCGAACGCGCACTTCGCCGAGGCCGTGGTCGCGCAGTACCGCCCCGGGGACCGGATCTGGGTGCACGACTACCAGCTCATGCTCCTGCCCGCGCTGCTGCGCCGCCGGCTGCCGGAGGCGCGGATCGGGTTCTTCCTGCACATCCCGTTTCCGGCGCACGAGGTGTTCGCCACGATGCCCGCCCGCGAGGCGGTGCTGCGCGGCCTCCTCGGCGCGGACCTCGTGGGGTTTCACACGGCGGCCTACGCGCGGCACTTCACTGAGTCGGTGGCGCGCGTGCTGCGGGTCCCGGCCGGGCCGGACGCCGTCACCCACGACGGTCGCACGGCGCGCATCGGGGTGTTCCCGATGGGGGTGGACGCCGTCGCGTACGGGGAGCGCGCCGCGCGACCCGAGGTGGACGCCGAGCTCGCGGCGCTCGCGCCCGACACGGCGCTCGGGCACGACGTCGCGCTGTTCGTGGGCGTCGATCGCCTCGACTACACCAAGGGGATCCCGCGGCGGCTCCTCGCCTTCGAGCAGCTCCTGGTCCAGCACCCTGAGCTGCGCGAGCACGTGCGGCTGATCCAGGTGGCCGTGCCGTCGCGGACGGCGGTCGGGGCGTACCAGAAGTTCCGGCACGAACTGGACGCCCTGGTCGGCCGCATCAACGGCGCCTTCGGGACGCCGCGCTGGACGCCGGTGCACTACCTCTACCGGAGCGTGCCCGACGCGCAGCTCCTGGCGCTCTACCGGGGCGCCCGCGTGATGCTCGTGACGCCGGTGCGCGACGGGATGAACCTCGTGGCCAAGGAGTTCGTGGCGTGCCGGGCCGACGAGGACGGCGTGCTGGTGCTCAGCGAGTTCGTGGGGGCGGCCGCGGAGCTCACCGACGCGCTCTGCGTGAACCCTTACGACGTCGACGGCGCGGCGGCGACGTACTACCGAGCGCTCACGATGCCGCGAGAGGAGCGGCAGCAGCGCATGCGCCACCTGCGCGCGCGCGTGCGGGGTTACGACGTGCACGCGTGGGCGGACTCGTTCCTCGCCGGACTCGACGGCTCGCCCGATCCCGACGCCAACCGGGGAGCGCGTCCCACCGAGACGCCTGGGAGGGCGTGAGATGACCGTTCACCGCGTTCGGGTGTCGCAGCTCGCGACGATTACCGTCGCGAGACGTCGCCCTGCTCGACGGGCTCGTCGCCCTCGCGGTGCTCGTCGGTCTGCAGTTCGCGATCACCTGGGGGTCGGTGCGCTGGCGCCGCATGGGGGCCCTCGTGAAATCGGAGCCGCGCCTGCTGGCCCGCGGCGGCGAGCTGCTGCCCGACGCCATGCGCGAGGAGCGCGTGACGGCCGAGGAGGTGCACGCCGCGATCCGGGGCGCGGGCGTCCCGGACCTCGCGCGCGTCGAGCTGGTGGTGCTGGAAACCGATGGCTCGATCAGCGTGGTGGGCCGACCCTCCGGCCAGGCGGCGGAGTGCCCGTGATCGGTCGCTTGCGGGCGCTCCGGAGCCGCCTCGCGGGCACCCTCTGGTTCGTGCTGGGCGCCCTCGCGCTCGCGATGGCCGCCCCCGCCGCCGGCGTGATCGAGCTCTCCGCGACCGCCCTGGTGCGAGACGCTGCGGATGCCGGCACGCCGTCGCCGCACGACCGCGCGCAGCTCGAAGCGCCGGGCGTGATCCGCGAGCGGGCGTCGCCACGTGGTCATGCGGGTGCCGCGTCTACGTACCGCCCCGCCCACGCCGCGAGCACCGCGGCGACGTGCGTCTGGTCCGAGTGGCGGGTAAGCAAGTGGTCCGCGCCGTCGAGGGCGACGAAGCTCTTCGGGTGACGCGCGGCCGAGTAGAGCCGTGCCGCGTGCTCGATCGGAACGGTCACGTCCTCGGGCGAGTGGAGGAGCAGCAGGGGACGTCCGAGGTCGCGAACCGCCTCGAGCAGTCGCGTCGAGCGTAAGTCTTCGACGAGCTCGCGTCCGATGCGGAACCGCCGCCCCGCGAGCGTGACCGTCGCCTCGCCCGTCGCCTCGATCTCTGGGAGCGCATCAGCGAAGAGTCGCGTCGTGTGCGAGAGGTCCTCCGGCGCGCCGAGCGCGGCCACCGCCCGCACGGATGGGATCCGCTCGGCGGCACGGATCACGGCCGGGCCGCCGAGGGAGTGCCCGACGAGGAGCTGTGGTGCGAGTCCGGTCTCGTCGGTCAGCGCCGCCGCTGCGGCGACGACGTCGTCCACCCTCATCCCGAAGGTTGTCGCTTCGAATGCACCGGTGCTCTCGTCGAGACGGCCGTGCAGCGTCTCGCCTCGGGCGTTCTCGAATGCGACCCGACGCGTCGCCACCCCGGGGCGGTCAGGCTGCATCGCCGGGCGCCCCGCGCCAGGTCGCGGTGGACATGAGCATCACGGGCACTGGCGCGCGACGGACCACCGCGTCGGCCGTGCTTCCGTGGGCGAAGCGGCCGATCCCTCCTCGCCCACGGGTCGTCATCGCGATCAGGTCGGCCTGCTCATCGCGCGCGGCGGCTACGATCGCGTCGGACGGGTCGGTAGCTTCGACCGTCATGGCCCGTGCGGAGATCCCGTTCGCCGCCAACCCGCGGGCGACGGCGTCGAGCGCGTCGTGTTCGGCGCGCATGTGCGCATGGAGCGACGCGCCGCCATCAGCTCTCTCGGGCAGCGCGACACCGATCAGTGACCCGGGATCGATCGCGCGGAACAGCGTGAGCACGATCTGGCGGCCGCGCGGGAGCGCGGCCAGACGCTCGGCCACTGCTGTCGACTCCGCGGAGCCGTCCACCGGGACCAGCACGTGGCGGAGCGGCCGCTCGGCGGCGAGGGCCGCGGCGGGCCGGTCCCCCGTCGTCGGTGGGACGAGGACGACCGGGAACCCGGCCTCCCGCATCACGCGGTCCGACACGCTGCCGACCGTCGCACGCTCGAGGGCACCCTTCGCGGTGGTCATCATCACGATCGCGATCGCGCCCACACGCCGGGCGTGGCTCAAGAGCGTGTCGGCGACGTCGTCGCCCTCGAGCACCTCGCCGCTCGCTGACACTCCGGCAGCCCGCGCGCGGTCTGCGATCCGCTCGAGCTCGCGCGCCGGCTCCGCGCGCAGCTCACTCCCCGCTCTGGATGCGCCGATCGTCGCACCCCGGCTCGTGAGTGCGCCGTCCGACACCTCCACCACCCGCACCACCCGCACCCCCGCGTCGAACGCGCGAGCGAGGCGGAGCGCCGTGGGCATCGCGCCCGCGCTCGCCGGGGTCCCATCGAATGGGATCATCACCTCACCTGCCATCGTGTCCTCCGGGGATCTGGTCGACGTCCTCCTACCCGCGGACCCTCGGAACGTGCTGCCGCAACGCTGCCGCGCGCGTTGTCGCTCGCGATGGGAGACCGCGTGGCCCGCGCGGTGCCGGTGCGTGTCTTGCCCGATTGGGGGGAGCACCCCGCATTCCGGGGTCGCCACCGACCGCATCACAGGAGGATCGCATGGCAGACCAGGACAAGACGCTCCGGCAGGACGGCGCCGAGCACTCGGCCGACGGCAAGCTCTCGAACGCGAAGGGCAAGGTGAAGGACGCCGCCGGCGGCCTGACCGGCGACTCCGAGCTGCAGGCCGAGGGGAAGCTGGACCAGGCCAAGGGCAAGGTGCAGGACGCGTTCGGGAAGGGCGAACGCAAGCTCGACGGGTGACGGCGGCCACGCGCCTCGTGCTCCCGCCAGCGCCGCACCGGTGGCACGCCGGCTCGGTCCTCGCCACACGCGAGATGCCGGCGCGGACCCGCCGCACGGCGCGTCGGCCATCGCGACCCGACCCGAGGCCACGAGCGCGGCGCTGACGGCCGTGCGGCGGCTCGTGCGCGTCCTCCGACTCTCCGCGCGGCGCGTCGAGTCCAGCACCGGCCTGAGCGCGGCTCAGCTCTTCGTGTTGCGTCAGGTCGCCGAGGCCCCGGGTGTCTCGCTGACCGAGCTGGCGGCGCAAACGCTCACCGACCGCACTTCGGTCCGCTTCGTCGTGAACCGGCTCGCGGCGGACGGACTCGTCCAGCGTGAACGCGCCCTGGACGATCGACGGCGCGCAACCGTACGCCCCTCGGCCGCGGGGCAGGCGCTGCTGCGAGAAGCACCGCAGGCACCGACGACCGAGCTCCTCGCGGGGTTCGCGCGCCTCTCGGATGGCGACCTGCGGTCGCTCGCCACCGCACTCGCGCGGCTGACCGAGGCGATGGGGCTACACGGCGAGCCGACCGAGATGCTGTTCGCCGGCGGCGCCGACGAACTGGGCCCGGCGACCTTGCCGGACTCCACATCGCACCCGCTCGTCCACACCACCGTTCGGAGGAAACCATGAGCGCACTCGTCATCATCGGCATCGTCCTGCTCGTCCTGTGGGGCGTGCTCTGGCTCGGCTTCAACATCGTCAGCGGCGTCGTGCACCTGCTCGTCATCGCCGCCGTCGTCATGATCGCCTGGGGGCTGCTCAAGCGCGGGGCGAGCGCCGTCAGCCACAAGCTGTAGGCCCCGCCCGTGGCGGACCCCGCACGACCTACCAGCCCCCGGGCCAACGGCGGCCCGGCGGACGGCCTCGGCCCGGCGGCGTGGGCGCCGACGTCCCCGCCGGCCCGCGAACGGGAGGCGGGGACGTTCGCGCGCCGCACGCTCGTCGGCGTCGGGGTCACGGCGGCGGTCGTGGTGCTGCTGCTGTTCGTCTGGCACGTGCGCGACGTGCTGCTCCTCGCCTTCGCCGGGGTGCTGTTCGGCATCTTCCTGCGGCGCCTCGCCACCTGGGTGAGCGGCCACACGCCGCTCGGGCCCAGGTGGGCGCTCGCGCTCGTGACGCTCGCCCTCGCGGGCGCGTTCGTCGGCGTGTTCTGGGCGCGCGGGCCCGGCATCGCCGAGGAGGTGCGGACCCTGCGCGAGCGGCTGCCGCAGGCGGCGGAGAGCCTCGAGGCGCGCCTCGCCCAGTACGACTGGGGGCAGCGCGCCATCGAGCGCGCGCCGAGCCCGCGGGAGCTGCTGCCCGACAACCCCGACGCCATCAGCCGCGTGACCGGCGTCGCGTCGCAGACGTTCGGGGCGCTGGCGAGCTTCGCGGTCATCCTCTTCCTCGGCCTCGTCTTCGCCGCGACGCCGGGCGTGTACCGCGCCGGGCTGCTCGCGCTCCTTCCCGAGCGCCGCGTGCCCCGCGCGCGGGAGGTGCTGGACCGACTCTACGACACGCTCTGGTGGTGGCTGGTCGGCCGCCTCGCGTCGATGACGTTCATCGGCGTGGTCACCGGCGTGGGGCTCTGGCTGCTCGGCGTGCCACTCGCCTTCGTGCTGGGCCTCCTCGCCGCGCTCCTCTCGTTCATTCCCAACATCGGCCCGGTCCTGTCGGCGGTGCCGGCCATCCTGCTGGCGCTCGCGCAGGGGCCTCGGCAGGCGCTCTGGGTGGCGCTGCTGTACGTCGGCGTGCAGCTGGTCGAGAGCTTCGCGCTCGACCCGTACATCGACCGCAAGACCGTCTATCTCCCACCCGCGCTGACCGTCCTCGCGCAGCTCGTGCTGGCGGTGTTCACCGGGCTGCTCGGCGTCGCGCTCGCGACTCCGCTCGCCGCCGCGGCCGTCGTGCTGGTGACGATGCTCTACGTGCAGGACGTGCTCGGCCGCCGGGACGTTTCCTTGCCGTCCCACTGAGCGCGCGGGCGCCCAGTGCGCCGGCTGCGCTTCCCTCCGTTCCCAGCACCGCCATGTCCGGCATCGCGACGGAAGTCGCCATCATCCTGCTCCTTCTGATCCTCAACGGCGTCTTCGCCATGTCGGAGCTCGCCGTGATGACCGCGCGCAAGATCCGCCTGGAGCAGCGCGCCGAGGCCGGCGACAAGGGGGCCCGGGCGGCGCTCGCGCTGGCGCACGAGCCGACGCAGTTCCTCTCGACCGTGCAGGTCGGCATCACCCTCATCGGCGTGCTGGCGGGCGCGTTCGGCGGCGCGAGCATCGCCGAGCAGCTCGCCGACGGCTTCCGCGCGTCCGCCACGCTCGCCCCCTACGCGGACGCCCTCGGGCTCACCATCGTCGTCGGGGCGATCACCTACCTCTCGCTCATCATCGGCGAGCTGGTGCCCAAGCGCCTCGCGCTGAGCGCGCCGGAGCGCGTCGCCTCGCTCGTCGCGCGGCCCATGCGCGTGCTCTCGCGCGTGGGCTCCCCGCTCGTCAAGCTGCTCACCGGCTCGACGAACCTGATGCTCCGCCTGCTCGGCGTGCGCGCGCACACCGACCCGGGCGTGACCGAGGAGGAGATCCGCGCGCTCGTGGAGCAGGGCGCGGAGAGCGGCGTCGTGCAGCCCGAGGAGCACCAGGTGGTCGAGCGCGTCTTCCGGCTCGGCGACCGGCAGGTGAGCGCGCTCATGACGCCGCCCCGGACGTCGACTGGATCGACCTCTCGGAGGGCGTCGAGGGACTCCGCGCGGAGCTGGCGCTCGGCCGCCGCTCCCTCCTGCTGGTCTGCCGGGAGGACGTCGACCACGTCGTCGGCTTCGTGCACGCCGAGGACCTACTCGCGCGCTGCATCACCGGCGCCGTGCTCGGCCCCGCCGCCCTCGAGACGCTCGCGCGCGCGCCCCTCTTCGTGCCGGAGACCATGCCCGCCTTCCGGCTGCTCGAGGCGTTCCGCCGCGGGCGTCAGCATGTCGCGGTGGTGCTCGACGAGTACGGCGGGGTGGCCGGCGTCGTGACGCTCGACGACGTGCTCCAGGATCTGGTCGGCGACATCCCCGAGGAGGGTCACGACGGCGAGAGGCCCTGCATCGTGCGGCGGGAGGACGGCAGCTGGCTCGTCGATGGGCAGACGCCGATCGGGGACCTCGAGGCGGCGCTCGACGCCCCGCTCGTGGAGGAGGAGCGACCGGGCTACCAGACGGTCGGCGGCTTCGTGATGAGCCGGCTGGGACGCCTTCCCGGGCCCGCGGAGCACTTCGTGTGGGCGGGCTATCGATTCGAGGTCGTCGACATGGATGGGCGGCGCGTCGACAAGGTGCTGGTGGCACGGGACCGGCTCAACGGAGACCGCCGCTCGACGTGACGAGCCCGGCGATGCTGCGCGTGCGACGGCGCTGCGGGGAGCCGTCAGCGCCCCCACGCGCGGCCCTCGATTCCGCTGTCGGGCTGCTGGCCGGCTTCGAGCCGGCGCGTCTGCCGCCGGCGCTGCTGAGCATCGCCGTCTACAAGTTGGTGTTCATCGCCGCGTTGGCGATCCTGGCCGCCGGAGCGACGGTGCTGCGTCACGCGGGGCGCTCCGCAGAGCAGGTCGCGCGAGGGCAGTTCCGTGACGCCGCCCCGCGGATCATCGCCGAAGCGGATCCGTCAGCGAGTCCTGTGCCTCGCGGACCGGCGGGGTGAGCGACTCCGAGGGGTGCGCGGCCCCCGCTGTCACTGCGAGCACCGACGCCGGGTCGACCGTCACCGTGCCGTAGCGCGTGATCCAGTGCAGATGCGGCCCGGTGACGCGTCCCGTCGCGCCCACCGTCCCGATGATCTCGCCGCGTTGCACGGTGTCGCCTACCGCCACGGCCTGCCGGCTCAGGTGCAGGTAGGCGGTGACGAGCCCCGCCCCGTGGTCCAGGTAGACGACGTTGCCGCCGAGGAAGAAGGACTCGACCAGGCGCACGACTCCGCGGTTGGCGGCGCGCACGGGCGCGCCCACGTTGCCTGCGTAGTCGGTGCCCAGGTGACGCGAGGTCACCGTGCCGTTGAACTCGCGGCCGCGCCCGAAGGCGCTCGTCACACGACTCTCGCGCGGGCGGCGGAAGGGCGCGGTCCACAGCCGCGGCGTGCCGTGCGCGCCGCGCGAGACCTCCGCCGCCAGGGCCGCCTCGCGCTCCAGGCGAGCGGCCAGCGCGGAGTCGGGCCGCGCGGAGAAGCGCGGGTCCACCCGGAGCCGCTCCACGGGGTAGTCGGCGGCCGCGAGCGCGAGCGCGACCTCGAGCGAGTCGGTACGGCCGTTCACGGCGCAGGCGACCGTCACCCGCAACGGCGAGTCGGCGTCGATCGGTGCGGCCGCGAACGCCTCGCGCGCTCCCGCCGCGGCGGCGAAGTGCAGCGGCTCGCCCGCCGCGCCTCCGCGGAGTTCCGCGCCGGACGGAGCGCCCTCGACGCGCACCCGGAAGAGCGCGCCCTGGCGCGGACGCTCGGGCGTCGGGACGAGGCGTGCGCCGGCGCACGATCTCTGGGTAGGCGCCGGCGCGGTGGGCAGTAGGGACTGTGCCGCCGGCGCGGCGGTGCAGAGCAGCAGCGCAGCGACTACACGGGGCATCGGCATGGCACGTCGGTCTCGGCTCCTGGGATCTCCCCCCCGATACACCGACAGTCGGCCGAGGATGCGTCCGCAGAGAGCGTGGCCAGCGCGGCGGCGATACCGCGCGCCGAATCTCCGACCGCAAGCGCCCCCAGCGGGGCGAACGCGATCGAGACGAAAGCGGGTGGCATCGCGCAGTCGACGGTGTGAGCTCGCGTGGACGTCGCGTCAGGTCAGCGCAGACCGCTGTCCGCGGCGGCATCGGAGGTGGCTCCCGCGCGCGTCGCGCCGCAGGTGGTCGGCCGCGGGAACCCGCGGCTGCCGACGAACGTCGTCGCATCGACCACTGCGGAGTCGCGCGCCGTCCGGTGCGACGGGCGACCGGCGCGAGCCTCGGCGTCGTCGTGGGAGGTCATGAGCGGAGGAGGACGAAGAGGTAAGCGGCGTACGCGCCCGCCAGCAGCCCGCCCTCGATGCGCGACAGCCGCGCACCCGAGTAGAGCAGCGGCAGCAGCAGGACGGCCGTCCCGAGCATCCACCAGAGGTCGACCCGCAGCACGGTGTCCGCCACGGGCACCGGCCGCACCAGCGCGGTGACGCCGAGGATGCCGAGCACGTTGAAGATGTTCGACCCGATCATGTTCGCGATCGCGACGTCCGTGCGGCGCCGCAGGGCCGCCATGAGCGAGGTGGCCAGCTCGGGCGCCCCGGTGCCGCCGGCCACGATCGTCAGGCCGATCACGCGCTCGCTCAACCCCGCCAGGCGCGCCACCGCCACCGCGCCGTCGACGAGGAGCCGGCCGCCGAGCACCAGGGCCGCGAGTCCTACCGCGAGCACGGCGAGCGGCACGGCGATTCCCGGCCGCCGCCCGCCCGCGCCGTCGATGTCGCGCGACTCCACCTCCTCCTCCAGCAAGCGCGCCTCCGCCGCCCCCACGTCGCGCTGCGCCACGCGCACCGTGTAGGCGACGAAGAGCGCCAGGCCGACGAGGAACGCCGCGCCGTCGACGCGGTCGACCGCGCCGTCGCGCGCGACGAGGAAGAGCAGGCCGCTGGCCGCGAACATGACCGGCCACTCGAGGCGGACCGCGCTGCCGTGCACGGGCAGCGGGAGCAGGAGGGCGGTGAGACCGAGCGTCGCGGCGACGTTGAAGATGTTGGAGCCGACGACGTTCGCGAGCGCGAGCTCGGGCTGGCCGTCGAGCGCCGCGACGAGGCTCACCACCAGTTCGGGGAGCGACGTACCGATCGCGACGACGGTCAGCCCGATCACGGCTGGTGACACGCCCGCCAGCTCGGCGAGGGTGGTCGCGGCGCGCACGAGCGCCTCGCCGCCTCCGGCGAGGAGCACGAGTCCCGCGACCACGAGGAGGAGCGCGACGGTCAGGGTCATGCACGATCTCGGTGTTCGGGTTCCACCGCGCCGCGGGGCGCGGGGATGTGGAACGGCGCGAAGGCGAGCACGCAGCGCGCGGTACCCTGGCGCACGTACTCGTAGTCTACGCGCGCGGGCTGCCCCGGCGCGCAGGGCGCCCCCGGGCGGGCGTCGGCCCGCAGCGTCAGGGGCTGCTCGTCGAAGCAGACGACCGGGCACGTCGGGTCAGGCGCGCGCTGCCTTGGCGTGCAGGTCCCGCACGCCCTCCATGCGGGCGACGAAGTCCGCCCCGAGCCGCGCGTCAGGAACACCAACTCGGCCGGCTCGGCCTCGCTCAGCCCCACCCGAACCGTCAGCTGTCTGAATCACGCCAGTGACCAATGACGAACGGATCGCGCTCGGTCGACGCAACGAGTTACGACGGATTGTCGGCGGAGTTACGACACACTGAGCACGCCTACAGCCTGCACGGGCGCGGCGGCCGCTTCTGCGCCCGCACGTAGACGCTCCCTGGGCGGCAGAGGTGCGGTTCGCGCGCCCCGCGCTTCCGTCCGCCGTGCCCCACCTCGTCCGGCGCCCGCGACCCCGACCCACTCGACCGGCGCTCGCGCGACGGGTGCGAGCCGCACTTCGGCCGCTCCATCGTCCGGCCCGTCAGCGGCGGCGTGACGGCCCCGAGCAGCGACGCGAACCGCGCCTGGCGGCCCACGTACAAGTGCCGCGTCGGGTGCTCGGCGCACGCGAGGCTCGCGTCGGCCGCCGCCTCCGGCGCCTACACCAGGCCGCGGTGCACGGGCTGCAAGGGCGCGGCGCGGCGCGCGGGGGCGACGGACTTCCGCACCCGCGAGGCCCGCGATCGCGCTCGGGTGCGCCGAATCGACGCCATTCAGTCGAGAACAGTCGGTTCGGACGGTCGGGTGGCACGCGGTTCGTCAGGGGGGACGCTCCGTTCCGTCGGCGTCACCAGATCGAAGGGCCGTCATGCACGCGTCGCATTTGTCGTCGGTCACGCCCGCCGCCGCGCCCCTCGAGGTCTGGGGCGGGCTCGAATGCACGATCAACCGCGTCCAGGACACGTACCACCGGCAGCTCGCGCGCAACGGGCACCTGACCCGCCTCGACGACGTCGAGCGCTTCGCGGGCCTGGGGATCCGCGCCCTGCGCTATCCCGTGCTCTGGGAGCAGCACGCGCCCGCCGGCGAGGAGCGGCGCGGCGCGATCGACTGGGCCTGGGCCGACGCGCGCCTGGCGCGCCTCCGGACGCTGGGCGTCCGCCCGATCGTCGGGCTGATGCACCACGGCAGCGGCCCGCGCCACACGAGCCTCGTCGACCCCGGGTTCGCCGCGGGGCTGGCCGCGTACGCCCGCCGGGTGGCCGAGCGCTTCCCGTGGGTGGAGGAGTGGACGCCCGTCAACGAGCCCCTCACCACGGCGCGGTTCGCGGGGCTCTACGGCCTCTGGTACCCGCACGGCCGCGACCCGCGCGTGTTCGCCCGCGCCCTGGTCACGCAGTGCCGCGCCGTGCAGCTGGCGATGCAGCAGGTCCGCGCCGTCAACCCGGCCGCGCGACTCGTCCAGACCGACGACCTGGGCCGCATCTACTCGACGCCGGCGCTCGCATACGAGGCCGAGCTGCAGAACGAGCGGCGCTGGCTCTCGTTCGACCTGCTGTTCGGGCGCGTGGACCGCGCGCACCCGATGTGGGAGTGGCTGCTGCGCTGGGGGGTCGCGGAGGCGGAGCTCGACGCCTTCCTCGAGGCGCCGTGCCCGCCGGACCTCGTCGGCATCAACCACTATCTGACGAGCGACCGCTTCCTCGACGAGCGCCTGGACCGGTACGCCGCGGCGGCGCCGGTGCGCACGCACGAGGGCGGGCCCCCGGGCCCCCTGGCGTTCGCGGACGTCGAGGCCGCGCGCGTGCTCCCGGAGGCCACGCTCGGCGTCGGCCCCCGGCTGCGCGAGGCGTGGGCGCGCTACGGCCGCCCGCTGGCGGTCACCGAGTGCCACCTCGGCTGCACGCGCGAGGAGCAGCTGCGCTGGCTGCTCGAGACGTGGCGCTCGGCCCAGGCGCTGCGGCGCGAGGGGGCGGACGTGCGCGCGGTGACCGTCTGGTCGCTGCTCGGCGCCTTCGACTGGAACACGCTCGTGACCGCGGAGCGCGGCTTCTACGAGCCCGGGCCCTTCGACGTGCGCGGGCCCGCGCCGCGCCCCACCGCGCTGGCGACGCTCACGCGGCAGCTCGCGCGCGGCGAGGAGCCCGACCACCCGGTGCTCGAGCAGCCCGGCTGGTGGCGGCGCCCCGACCGGCTGTTCTACCCCGGCGCCGAGGGGCGGTCGTTCGTCGCCTCGGCCGGCGAGGGCACCAGCATGCGCGACCGGGCGCCGCGCCCGCTGGTGATCACCGGCGCGACGGGGACGCTCGGGAGCGCCTTCGCGCGGCTGTGCGACGTGCGCGGCATCCCGTACCACGTGCTCCCGCGGCGCGAGCTGGACGTCACGCAGCCCGGGGCGGTGCACGCCGCGCTCGCCGCGCTGCGCCCGTGGGCCGTGGTGAACTGCGCCGGGTGGGTGCGCGTGGACGAGGCGGAGGCCGAGCCCGAGGCGTGCCTGCGCGCCAACGCCGACGCGCCGGCGCTGCTGGCCGCCGCGTGCGCGCGCGTGGGGGCGCGGCTGGTCGCCTTCTCGTCCGACCTGGTGTTCGACGGCGTGCGGCGCCTCGGGCCGTACCGGGAGTCGGACACCCCGGCGCCGCTCGGCGCCTACGGGCGCAGCAAGGCCGAGATGGAGCGGGGAGTGCTCGGCGTGCTGCCGGAGGCGCTCGTCGTGCGCACGGCGGCGTTCTTCGGCCCGTGGGACCCCCACAACTTCGTCACGCGCGCGCTGCGGGCGCTGGAGCGCGGCGAGGAGGTGATCGCCGCGGGCGACCAGGTGGTGTCGCCGACGTACGTCGTGGACCTCGTGCACGCGACGCTCGACCTGCTCGTCGACGGCGCGGGCGGCATCTGGCACCTCGCGAATCACGGCGCGGCCTCGTGGGCCGACCTCGCCCGCGTCGCCGCCGCGCACGCCGGACTGCCGGCGGACGGGGTGCGCGCGGTGCCGTCGCGCGAGCTGGACCTGCCGGCGGCGCGCCCGCGCTACAGCGCGCTGTCGTCGGAGCGGGGCGCGCTGCTGCCGACGCTCGAGGACGCGCTGGGCCGCTACCTGCGCCACCGGGCGCTCGCGGCGGCCGACGGGGGGCCGGACGGCGACGAGTGCCGCCGCAACTTTCGCCCGTGGCGCTACCGGCAGGTGGCGGGGTGGGTGTGAGGCGGTGCCTGCGTGGTGGCGCCCGACGGGCGGCGGATCGCCTCCGCGAACGACCGCGCCGCCTGCCGCTACCAGGGCTGCAACTGCCGCGGGCCCGCCAAGTACCGCGCCATGCTCATGGCCACCGCCGCCGAGGAGACCGGGCACGTCGAGATGGTTGCCACCATGGTGGCGCGGCTGCTCGAGAAGGCGCCGGTCACCGAGCAGGAGGCCGCGGCGGCCGGCGCCCCGGCGGTGCACGCGGTGATGGGCGGCATGCACCCGCAGCACTTCCTCACCGCGGGGCTGAGCGCCCTGCCGCGCGACAGCGCCGGCAACCCCTGGAACGCGAGCTTCGTGTGGGGCACGGGCAACCTGCTCGCCGACTTCCGCGCCAACGTCGCGCTCGAGAGCACGGGGCGGCTGAACATGTGCCGCCTCGTCCAGCTCACGGGCGACCGCGGCGTGCGCGACATGCTGCACTTCCTCATCGCGCGCGACACCATGCACCAGAACCAGTTCCTGGCCGCCATCGCCGAGCTCGAGGACTCGGGGCTGGAGGAGACGCCGGTGCCGAGCGCGTTCCCGCGTGACGAGGAGCACCGCGACGCCTCGTACCAGTTCTGGAACCTCACCGACGGGAGTGAGGCGGGCGACGGGGCCTGGGCCAAGGGCAAGACCCCCGACGGCCGCGGCAAGTTCGAGTTCCTCGAGCGCCCCAAGCCGTTGGGCGACGAGCCCGAGCTCGGCACCTCCAACCCCCGCGCGCTCGGCACCGTGTCGAAGCCGGCGCACCTCGCGCAGAAGCTGGTGTCGGGCGGGTGACGGCCGGGGCGCCACGCGCGTGACCGCCCCCGTCGACTACGGCCGGATGCCGCGGCCGACCGGGGCGACCCTGCCGCCGATCACCGTGCCGAGCACCCCGCCGGCCGCCGCGCCGATCAGCACGCCCTTCACGCCGCGCCCGGTCACCGCGCCGATGATCGCGCCGGCGGCCGCACCGATGCCTGCCCGCTGCGCCCGGCTCGGACCCGTGCTGACCGTGCGCGACTCGCTCGGCGCCGGCGCGACCACGGCCGGCTGCTGATCCGGCGTCGCGACGACGTCGCCGTCGGCCGCCGCGACGTGCGACGACGGCGCGGTGTTCACGCTGTCCGCAGCGGCACTCACACGATGTGCAACGTGCGCGTTCGAAGTGACGGGCACCGACCGCTCGACGGGCTGGCGCGCGACCACCGGCCGCTCGACCGCCGCCCGTGCACGCGCCACGCGCCGCGGCGTCGCCACACGGGCGCGCGGGCTCGGCCGGACGGCGTCGCCGACGCTGCCGGCCGCCACGCGGGGCGCCGGGCCGGAGAGCCGCGCCACGCGCTCCTGCGCGTCGGCCGCCTCGCCCGGCGTCGGGGTGAGCGCGAGGAAGCGGCAGTACGCCGCGACCGCCGCCGCGCGGTCGCCGAGTGCCTCGTTGGTGCGGCCGAGGTGGTAGGCGGCCGACTCGTTCGTTCCGTCGAGCTCGGAGGCGCGCTGGAGCAGCGACCGCGCATCCTCCACGTCGCCGAGCGTCTCCGCGTCGTAGCCCCGGCGGGCCAGCTCCTCGGCCCGCGCCAGGTCGGAGGCGGCGGGCCGGACGGCAACGGCGACCGCGCCGCACGCAGCGGGGAGCGCGGGGCGGGGTGCCGTCTGGACCGTCGAGAGTTGGGCGACCAGCGTCGCGTCCTTCGACAGGAGCTCCGTCGCCGCGGTCGCGTCACGCGTGGAACAGGCCGCCATGCCGAAGACGATCACGAGCGCGTACAGCGGAGAGCGGTGCAAGGAAGCCTCCGTTCTCGGGAGAATGGGCGATCGCGAGTGGTCGTGCGCGGCGGTCCGCACCGTCCGCGGAGTCTCGTCTTCCGCGCGGTCGTGCGTCCGACGTCTCCCTGGAAAGGCAGGCGATGTACCGGGGGTTGAGGGCCCCTACGCGCCCGCAACGCCGCGGGCTGTCCATAACGATGACGGCCGGTGTCTATTCGGGTGGACCCGAGCGCCGAGCGCAGGCTGGCGTAGTCGGTACTCGGCCATAGCTTTGCCCATCCCGCGTCCGCAGTGGCGCGACGTCGCCGCGCACGGCGACGGCTCGGATCGGCCGCCCCCGCTCACCGCCGACAGGAGACCAGTTGCCTCCTCGCCCCGCCCCCGCCCGGCGTCTCGCCGCCGTCCTCCCGGCCCTCGCGCTGGTCGCGGCCTCGCTCGCGCCCCGGACCGCCGTCGCCCAGCCCGACTCGGCGCGCACGGCCACCGCCGCCGACTCGCTCAAGTACCGCTACCCCACCGACGCCCGCCTAGCGGCGCTCAAGGCCGAGGCGGCGCGGAAGATCGACGAGCGCGCGAAGCTGATCCAGGAGATGGTCGACCAGGTCTTCTCCTACGGAGAGCTCGGCTTCCAGGAGGTCGAGACGTCGAAGTACCTGACCGGCATCCTGGAGCAGAACGGCTTCAAGGTCGAGCGCGGCGTCGCGGGCATCCCGACGGCGTTCGTCGCCCGCTGGGGCTCGGGCAAGCCCGTCATCTCGCTCGGCTCCGACATCGACGGCATCCCGCAGGCGACGAGCAAGCCCGGCGTCGCCTACCGCGACCCCATCACCGTGCAGGGCGCGCCCGGCCACGGCGAGGGGCACAACTCCGGGATGCCGCTCAACGTCGCCGCGGCCCTCGTGGTGAAGGAGATCATGCAGCGCGAGAAGCTCCAGGGCACGCTCGTGCTGTGGCCCGGCGTCGCCGAGGAGCAGATGGCCGGCAAGGCGTTCCTCGTGCGCGCCGGCGTGTTCAAGGACGTCGACGTCACGCTGTTCACGCACGTGAGCAACGACCTCGGCGTCTCGTGGGGCCAGTCGGGCAGCAACGCGCTCATCTCCGCCCTCTTCAAGTTCAAGGGGACGAGCGCCCACTCGGCCGGCCAACCGTGGCGCGGCCGCAGCGCGCTCGACGCCGTCGTGTCGATGGCACTCGGCTGGGACATGAAGCGCGAGCACCTCGAGCTGCCGCAGCGCTCGCACTACGTGATCCCGGACGGCGGCGACCAGCCCAACGTCGTGCCGAGCACCGCGAGCATCTGGTTCTACTTCCGCGAGCGCGACTACCCGCGCACCCTCGCGCTGTTCGAGGCCGCCAAGACCATGGCGCAGGGCGCGGCCCTGCTCACGAACACGCAGGTCGACACCATCCAGATGATCGGCTCCGGGTGGAGCGGGCACTTCAACCGCCCCGTGGCCGAAGCGATGTTCCAGAACATCCAGACCGTCGGGATGCCGACGTGGGACGAGAAGGACCAGGCGCTCGCCAGGGGCTTGCAGCGCGAGCTCGGCTCCCCCGACAGTGGGCTGAGCAAGCGGCCCGGCCGGCTCGGCGGCCCCGTGAACGAGGCCACGCGCATGGGCGGCGGCTCCGACGACATCGGCGACGTGAGCTGGAACGTGCCGACCATCACGCTGCGCTACCCGTCGAACATCCCGGGGACGCCGGGGCACAACTGGGCGAACTCGATCGCGATGGCGACGCCGATCGCCCACAAGGGCGTGGTGACCGGCGCGAAGGTGCAGGCGATGACGGTCCTCGACCTCCTGATGACGCCGCAGATCATCACCGACGCCTGGGCCTACTTCAACGACGTGCAGACCAAGACGGTCAAGTACAAGCCCTTCATCGCCGCCACCGACCAGCCGCCCATCTGGCTCAACGCCGACATCATGGCGCAGTACCGGCCGGAGATGCGGAAGTACTACTACGACGCGAAGAAGTACCGCACCTACCTGGAGCAGCTCGGCGTCACGTATCCGACGGTGAAGGCGCCCGTCGTGCCCTGACGCGGCCGCGGTGGGCTGCGGCCGCCGTGGGTTGCGGCCGCGGCCCTCACGGAAGGCTGACCAGCGGGCTGCGCCCGAGGCCGAAGTTCAGGCCGATTCTCGCGAGCAGGCGACTGCGCGGCGCGTCGGCGGCGGCGAAGTCCTTGCCGAGCGAGTAGAAGACGTACCACTGGTCCGACACCGCGTACTCCAGCAGGGCGCCGTAGCGAACGGTGGCGTCGTCCTCGTCGTTCGCGTCACGCGTGCCGCCGTAGCGACGGCCGACCGCCTCCGCCGAGATACCGAAGGTGCGCACGGGGCGCCAGAGGAGCCGCCCTCCGTAGTCGAAGATGGAGAGGTCGTCGCCGGGCCCGTCGCTGCGCTCGCGGAGGTACCGGCCGACGACGATGGCGTCCAGCGAGCTGCTGACCGCGTACGTGGGGGTCAGCCAAACGCCGAGCCGCTGCCACCGAAGTCCCTGCGCGTCCTCCGTCGGCGCCGCACCGCTCACGCCCCCGGCCAGCTCCACCGTCAGACCGCGCGGGCGCGTCACGTACCCGCGCAGCCGCTCGACCGGCGCAGACGTGCGCAGCGAGTCGAGGCACGCCTCGTCGGCCGGGGCCGGGCGGAGCGTGCACGTCACGATGGCCGCTTCGACGGCGCGCCTGGTTGCCACGTACCCCGGCGGCGCGCCCGGCGAGACGAGCAGGAAACGCCCGCTCCCCGCGAGGCGCGTCAGGCTCCCCCCGTCATCCAATTCGTCCTTCGCGCTCGCGACCGCGAGACTCGCCGAGCGCCTGACGCGCAGCCAGAAGCTCGGGTTGAAGTAGTCGTCGATGGTGAACGCCGGCCGTGAGCGCAACCAGTAGGGCGTGACCTCCAGCGCGAAGTCGTCGGGGATGCCGCCGCCGTCCCCGCCGACGGCGGACAGGAGCGTCGTCTTCAGCCCCCTCGGCGTGGTCGGCCGCTGGACCGTCGTCGGCTCCGTGCCGAGGAGGACGAGCGCCGGGGCGGTGGACACCACCAGGTCGTCGATCGAGGCGTTCGGGAGCCCCGTGCTGCGCGGCGGCGGTTGCGGCGCGCCGCTCTGGGCCGCGGCGACGGGCGCGGCGGCGCCGAGCGCCGCCGCGGCGGCGACGGTGGCCTGGAGACGACGAAAGATCGGGCGCATGGGGGCGGAGGGGTGAGGGCGGCCGGTGGGCTACAGGAACCGGATGCGGGTCTCGTAGATCACGGCGTCGCGATCGTTGTCGACCTCCACGCGCGCGTCCAGCAGCCCGCCGGGACTGCTGCCGTTCAGGTCGTAGGTGACGCTCGTGTGGTTGCTCATCGCGTTGATGTCGAGCACCCCGGTCTTCACGAACAGCACGCGCCCGCGCAGGTCGGCGGCGTCGCCGACCGCGAGATCGGTGATCTCGCCCTGCGGGCCGATGCGCTTTCCGTCGAGCTCCGCGAACGAGCCGCCGACCTGTCCGTCGCCGATGGTCACGGTCAGCGTCACGGGGCCGGGTGGAAGCACGTAGTCGAAGGTGGAGATCACGCGTTTCATCGTCGGGGGGGCCGCGCCGGGCGGCGGTGGAGGGTGGACGCTGACGGCCGGACGGTCAGACGCGGGCGCTCTCCTCACCCACCCACGTCCCGAGGAGCGGAGGAGGGGGGTGAGCACCGCCTTGTTGGACGGCCGCGGAGAACGGCCACGCGTATCTGACGGACGGCCCGGCGGCTTTTCCCCACGCCTACGCGTCCGTCGTCGGCCGCATCCTTGGACGTTCCGGCGCCGCCATGCGGGCGCGTCGGCGGGGCGCACCAGGGGGAGCTGCGGTGACGGCGACGTCGGACCCCGCGCCCGCGGCGCTCGTCCTGCGGAACGCCGGCGCCTACCGGTGCGTGCTCGACGACGTCCCGCGCGCCAGCGAGCGGCAGCGCGACGCGCCGGCGCTGATCACCGCCCTCGTCTCTTCCGGCGCGACTCCGACCGACGACGTCGAGGTCGCGCGGCGCCCCGTCAGGGCCGGCCGCCGAGCTGGCGCCCCCGCTCGATCGCGCCCATCCCGTTCTCGTCGCGGCGCTGCTGGATGAACACGCGCCACCCCTCGGCGTAGCGCCGCTCCATCTCCGCCGGGGTGTTGGTGGGGAAGCCGCACGGCACGTTCGCCGCCTTGCACGCCGCGAGGATCGTCGCCGCGGCCTTTTCGCGCGCGGTCGTGTCCCCCTTGAACACCATGCCGAGCGTGCCGAAGCCGACGAACACCTGCCCGACGCCCGGCGTCGCGGCGATCTCGCGGGCGCGGGCGATCCCGGCCTCGCTCTCGATGATGACGGAGAGGAACAGCTCGCCCTTCGGGTTCGTCGGCCAGACGTCCGCCCGCGCCTTGTACTGCGCCACCGGCAGCCCCCAGTACGCCGCCGCCGCGGCGAGCCCCGTGTCCGGCCGCGTGCCGCCCGCCGACGCGAAGCGCATCGCGCGGAGCACCGACCGCACCTCGTCGGGCGACTCGACCGCCTCGAGCGACAGGTTCACGAGCCCCGCGTTGAGCTGCCGCACGATGGCGCGCTGCACCGCCGCCGAGTCCTCGCGCCAGATCCCGATCTTGGACGAGAACGGGTGCGTGCGCACCGAGCCGCCGGCTGCGCGCAGCTCGTCGAGGTAGCGCAGGAAGGTGTCGGAGCTGGCCGAGGTGAAGAGGAAGTCGGCGCGCCGGTAGCCCACCGTCTCGCGGGCCACGTCGCTCAGCACGATCTCCGGCGGCGGCGCGGCGGGCGTCGACGGCGCGGCGGGGGCGGCGTTCGGGCCGCCGGGGCGCGGCGCGCGCCGCACGATCATCGGGTGCGAGATGCCGAAGATCGGCTGCCCCTTCTCCTGCACCGCGATGACCGGGTTGAGCCGGTCGGCGCTCTGCGCGGGGGCGACGGTCGCCGTCGCGACGAGGGCCAGCGCGGCCGGGAGGGTGCGACGCATGGGGCGGGGGATGCGGGGAAGGGGAGGGTGGGGGGACCGTCCTGAGGAACGCAGCGCCCGGGGCGGCCGTTGCGGCCGGCCGGTCAGGCGTCTGACGCGGGGCTCGGGTGGGAATCGGCCATCGGGCCGAGGCGCTGCCCGACGCGCACCGTCTCGCCCACCTCGAGCGGTTCGAGCGCGCCGCTCTCCGGCGAACAGACCACGATCACCGTCGACCCGAACTCGAAGTGGCCGAGCGGGTCGCCGGCGCGCACCGGGATCGCCGGGTCGTAGGTGCGGCGCTGCACCTCGCGCCGTCGCGCGTTCGTGTGCAGGTGGTCGTCGAAGGCGAGGCGCGTCATCCCCACCATCGTCGCGCCGACGAGCGCCACGGCCACCACCCCCGCGCCGGGCCGCTCGATGCGGACGACGATGCGCTCGTTCACCGCGAACAGGTCGGCGACGTGCGTGACCGCGTGCACGTTGACCGGCCACAGCTCGCCGGGGATGTACGTCGCCGCCGCGACCGCGCCGTCCGCCGGTACGTGGAGGCGGTGGTAGTCCTTCGGCGCGAGGTAGAAGGTGGCGAAGGTGCCCCCGTCCATGCGGTGCGCCAGCGCCTCGTCGCCGAGCAGCGCGGCCAGCGAGTAGTTCCGCCCCTTGGCCTGGACCAGCGTGTCGTCGGCCACCGGGCCCCACGCGCCCACCGCCGCGTCGGCCGGCGAGACGATCGCGTGCGGCGCCACCGGGCGCAGCCCCGGCTTGAGCGCGCGCGTGAAGAAGGCGTTGAGCGTCGGGTACTCGTGGAGCGGGAGCGCCGCCTCTTCGGGCGTCGCGCCGAAGACGCGGCTGTAGCCGCGGTACACGCGGGGCCGCAGCGCCCGCGGGACGGGCCGGGTGGCGAGCGCGCCCGCCGCGCGGCTCAGCGCGTGCTTGGGCAGGACGGAGAGCAGCGCGATCAGGGCGCGTCCGAAGTTGGGCATCGGCACCTTGCTACGGTCGGCGCTGAGCCGCGGACTGCGCCGAGTCGCGGCGCGCCCGCTCCTGCCGCGCGCGGATCGCCGAGCGCTGCTGCGCCGCCTTCTCCGCCAGCCGCCGCAGCTCGGCGATCGGCTCGGGCGCGTCGTCCACCTGCAGGCGGAGCACGACGTCATTGTTCAGCCAGACGCCGCCCCCCTTCTTCACCACCAGCAGCGCCGCCGACTGCATCCCGCGCGTGTCGCCGCCGGCGCGCTGCCCGGCCTCGAGCGCGGCCACGAGGCGCAGCGAGAGGTGCTCCCCCCGCGTGCGCTCGAAGGCGGCGACCATCGAGTCGACCACCTGCGGGCCGGCGAGGATGTTCCCCTGCGCGCTGCAGAAGGCGCCCTGCCGATCCCCCGCCCACGCCGACGCCTTGGAACCCGTGAACGCGGCGACGCGCCCGCGTGCGTCCATCACCGCGAACTGGCGCCCCTGCTTGGTCCAGTCGGCGGGGCGCGGGTCGGGGTCGCGCCGCCACACCGAGTCGACCACCGCGCGCGGCGCCAGCCCGGCGCGCAGCAGCGCCAGCGCCTGCGGGCCGTAGCTCACGTCGACGACGGCCTGCGTGGCCACGACGCCGACGTCGGCCTCCGCCCACAGCACGCCGTTCCCGACGGAGAAGACGCGCGACTGCACCGCGCCGCCCACCTCCCCCGTCTCGGGGTCGTAGCCGAGGATGGAGAAGGTGCCCGCGGGCTGCCACGGCAGCCCGCTCGCCAGCGCGCGGCCGAGCGCGTCGGGGCGCGCCGGCGGCTGCGCGTGCGCCGCCGCGGAGGAGAGGACGACGGCCGCGAGGACGGCGAGGGCGCGGGGGTGGGGCATCGTGGCGGAAGGCGGGGACGGATCGGCGGGGCCAGCAAAAAAACGTGGAGTGGCGCCCGCCCGGCGGCAACTCCGCACGCTCCGCACCGCGCGCCCGCGCGCCTCCGGCCGGGCGCCGTCAGCTCACGGCACGTCCATCCGCCGCAGCCGGCGGACCGCGAGCAGCAGGAACCCGCCGAACACCACCGCGCACACCGCCAGCGCGGCGCCGAGCCCCAGGTGGTCGCCCCCCGCGAAGCGGCGCCCGTCCAGGCCGTGCATCACCGCGATCGCGTAGTGCCGGATGCTGAGCAGTCGCACCCCGGCGACGAACCCCGAGAAGAACCCCTCCCAGAGCACGATGTAGAGCAGCCCGATCCCGATCGCCTGCGCGCTCACGAGGCCGAGCCACACGAACGCCGACGCGTACATCGCGACCGCGACGACCGCCGCGGCCGCGACTGCCGCCGTGGCCCGCGCGTCGCCCAGGAAGGCCACGTGCCCGGTGACCGCCGCGCTCACCGCCAGGAAGGGCGCGGCGACCGTGACCGCGGCCAGCAGCTTGGCCGTCGCGATCTCCCACCGCGGCAGCGGCGACAGGGTGAGGTTCGCCAGCGTCCGGTCCTCGGCCTCGTTGCCGAAGGAGGCGGCCGCGATCGCGAGCACGACCAGCGGCGCGATCGAGCCGGCGAGCATCGCGCTCAGCACGGCGGTCTCGAACTCGGGCACCGACGGGGCGTCCGACTGCCGCAGGAGGAGCAGCGCGACCAGCGTCGGGAGCGCGGCCAGCACCGTCAGGACGGCGAGGCGCGACCGACCGGTGAGCTGGCGCAGCGTGAGCAGGTAGACGGCGCCCATCGTCACCCCTCCACCAGGTAGCCGAAGACGCTCTCGAGCGAGTCGTCGAGCGGCTCCACCCGGCGCAGGCTGATCCCCGCCGCCTGCGCGAGCCGCGGGAGCTCGACCTGGAGGTCGCGCACGTTCCGGCTCAGCACCACGATCGCGCCCCCGGGGTCGAGGGTGACGGCGTCCACCGACGCGAGCCCGACGACCGCCGACGCGAGCCGCCGCGGCGCGTCGCACACCACGCGCACGTGGTAGGGGCGCTCGTCGAGCGCGGCGCGGATGGCGCGGAAGCCGCCGGAGGCGGCCAGCTTCCCGTTCACGACGAGGAGCACGGTGTCGGCGAGCTGCTCGACCTCCTCGAGGATGTGCGAGGAGAGCACGATCGTGCGCCCGCCCGCCGCGAGCGTGCGCAGCAGGTGCTGGAAGTGCACGCGCTGCCGCGGGTCGGCGCCGTTGAGCGGCTCGTCGAGGATCAGCACCTCGGGGTCGTGCACGAGCGTCCCGGCGAGGCGCATGCGCTGGCGCATCCCGCGCGAGTACGTGTCGAGGCGGCGGTGCTGGGCGTCGGCCATGTCGACGAGGGCGATCGCGCGGTCGACGGCGTCCTCGAGCCGCGGCACCCGGCGGATCCGCCCCATCGTCCGCACGAAGTCGCGCCCGGTCAGGAAGCCGTACACCGTCTCGTGCTCCGACATGACGCCGATGCGGCGGTAGAGCGGCGGGTTGTCGCGCACCGGCTCCCCGAACACGGTCACCGTGCCGCTCGACGTGGCGGCGAGCCCGGTCATCATGCGGAGCAGCGTGGTCTTGCCGGCGCCGTTGGGGCCGAGCAGCCCGGTGATCCCGGGGAAGACGTCGAAGGTCACGTCGCTCACGGCGACCACGCTTCCGAACCAGCGGGAGACCCGGTCGACGCGGATGACGGGGGCGGGGGCGCCATTGGTTGCGCTCACGGGGCGAGCCTCCGGTAGCGCCACCAGAGCGCCGCGCCGGGGAGGAGCGTCCAGGCGAAGAACCAGCCGACGCGCACCGCCGCCGGGAGCGTCCGCGCGGGCGCGTTCTCGGTCAGCTCGCTCGCCTCGCCGAACAGCACGTCGTTCACGTGCAGCGGGATGTTGGTCAGGTTGAACATCGAGAGCCACTGGCCGGCCGGCCCGTCGAGCTCCTCCGCCAGCCCCGCCGTGAAAGGGGTCGTGATGACGAACAGCCCGACCAGGAACACCGAGGCGTAGGCGCGGCGCGTGGTGAAGGAGGCCGTCAGCAGCGCCAGCGTCGTCGTGTACGCCGCCATCGCGAGGCCCGACGCGAGGAAGCGCGGGACGTCGCGCCAGTGCTGCCGCACGTAGGCCAGCGGCGCGGGGTCGCCCATCGACAGCCCGAGCCAGAGGACGAGCTGCGGGAGCCACGCCGCCGCGGTCACGACGGTGAGGAACGCCGCCCACCGCGCCGCGACGTAGTCCGACCCCGTGAGCGGGCGCACGAGGTAGAGGTGGATCGTCCCCTCGCGCCTGTCGCGGCAGAGCAGCTCGGGCGCCACCACGGCGGCGAAGACGAACAGGATGATCGACGCGATGCCGTAGTAGTCGACGTGCGACGGGAGGTTCGCGCGCTCGGCGGCCCCCGGACCCGCCAGGCGGTTCGCGGCGCCGGCGACGATCGCCATGACGAGGCCGATCGCCGACAGCACGCCGATGAAGAAGAAGGGGAGCGCCTTGGCGCGCGGGCCGCGCCCGAGCCCGAGCGCGATCCGGAGCCCGTTGCGGTACAGCGCGAGGCGCGACCGCCCGCGCCCCTCGCGCGCGCCCGTGTAGCGCTGGTAGCCGATGTCGAAGACGGTGCCCGTCCGAGCCTCGCTCATGCGGCCTCCTCCCGCTCGAACAGCTCCGTCAGTACGTGCCGGCGCGGCGCCATCCGCCGCAGCGGCGCCTCCGCCTCCACCAGCGCGTCGCGCACCTGGTCGTACACCGACGCGTCGGGCCCCTCGATCACCAGGCCGCCAGCCTGCCCTGAGCGTAGCGAAGGGTCGGGGCGCACCCCCACGCCGCGCCGCTCGAGCGCCGCCACCAGCCGCTCCCGGTTCGTGTCGACCTCGAGGAACACCGACTCCGTCTCCCGCGTGAACTGCCCGACCTCCCCCGCGTGCTCGACGCGCCCGCCGCGCATCACGACGATCCGGTCGCAGGTGCGCTCCACGTCCGCCATCAGGTGCGACGAGAGCAGCACGCTGATCCCGAACTCCCTGTACGTCTTGCGCACGAGCGCCAGCATCTCCTCGCGCCCCACGGGGTCGAGCCCCGCCGTCGGCTCGTCGAGGAAGACGAACGCGGGGTCGTGCACGAGCGCCTGCGCGAGCTTGACGCGCTGCTTCATCCCGGTCGAGTACCCGCCGATCGCGCGGTAGCGTTCCTCGAACAGCCCGGTGTGGCGCAGCGTGTCCGCCGCGCGCGTGCGCGCCACCGACGGCGGCAGCCCGCTCAGCTCCGCCATGTGCGTGAGGAACTCGGCGGCGCTCACCTGGCTCGGCAGGCAGTCGTGCTCCGGCATGTAGCCGAGCCGCGCGCGCACGCCGAGGCTCGCGAAGGCGTCCTCCCCCAGCACGCGGGCGGCGCCCGACGTGGGGCGGACGAGTCCGAGGAAGCTCTTGATCGACGTGCTCTTCCCGGCGCCGTTCTCGCCCAGGAGGCCGGTGACGCCCTCGCCGATGGCGAAGCTCACGTCGTCGAGCGCGACGTGGCCGCCGTAGCGCTTCGTCAGGCGCTCGGCCTCGAGCAGCGGCGCGGCCATCAGGCGCCCTTCGCCGGCGCGGCCGGCGGCGCGGGGCAGGCGGGCGCGTGGCCGAACCGGCAGGCGCGCTGCCGCAGCGCCCGCGCGCTGCTCGAGTCGCGGGCCATCCCGATGCCGCGCTCGTGCATGTCCGCCTGCCGGTAGCACGCCTCGCCGTGGCCGCCGTCGCACGCCTGCTCGTAGAGCTCCCCGGCGCGCCCGTACCGCTGCGTGACGCCGCGGCCCGTCGCGTAGACCTCGCCGAGCTGGAAGCAGCCGGCCGCCTCGTCCCCGGCGTAGCACGCGTTCTCGAACAGCTCGCGCGCGAGCGAGTCGCTCTGCGGCACGCCGGCCCCCGCGAGGTGCAGGCGCCCGAGCCCGACGCACCCGGGCGGCGACTTCGCGTCGCACGCCTTCTTCAGGAGCGTCGCGGCGCGCCCGACGTCCTGCGGGACGCCGTCTCCCGCCGCGTGGAGCGCGCCGAGGTGCGCGCAACCGAGAACGTCGTCGCCGTCGCACGCCTGCCGGAACAGCGCGGCCGCGCGCGCGACGTCGCGCCCCACGCCGGCGCCGGTCCGGTGCAGGACGCCGAGGCTGGAGCAGCCGAGCATCGCGCCGAGTTCGCACCCCCGGCGGAAGAGCGCGGGCGCGCGCGCCGAGTCGCGCGTCACGCCGCGGCCGCGCTGGTACATGCCGCCGAGCCGCGCGCACCCCTCGCCCACGCGGCCGTCGCACGCGCGCGCGAAGAGGGCGGCCGCGCGCGGCTCGTCGCGGAGCACGTACTCGCCCCGCTCGAGCTTCACCGCGAAGCGGCCGCAGGCCGCGACGTCACCCGCGTCGCAGCGGTCGCGCAGCAGTCGGGCCTCGCGGTTGCCGGGGTGGCACGCGGCCAGGCCCGCGCCGAGGGCGGCGAACGCGGCGGCCGGCAGCAGGCGGCGACGGACGTGACGCATGAGGTGCCGGAGGTGGGCGAACCGCGGTGGCATCCGGGGCGGGTGCGGGGTGGGGCGGAGTGCTCGCTGCCGTCGCCGGTACGGACACGCTGCGGCAGAAGTTTCGCCCCTGTCGCCACGCGGGGCGCGCCGGCGCGTCGCGCCGGCGTCGACACGCGGAACGCGGGCGCGCTGTATGCGACGTCGGCCGTGCCGCCGCACCCGACGCCGGGGCCGTCGTCGACCGTTCGGCGAGCCGTCGTGCCTACCCCCGTTCCATCCGAGGCCGCGAAGCCGATGTCGACCCCCCCGCCCGGCGGCGACGGGCCGGAGCGCCGCCGGCGCGGACCGCGCGCCTCACCCGAGGGCTCGTCCGCCGGCACGCCGTTCGTCGCCGAGGAGGCGGCCGCCGCCGCGGCGGCGGGCGACTGGGCGGCGCGGGCCGCGGTGCTCGAGGCATCCTATCACGGCGTCGCACTCCCGCTGGCCGACGTCGTCCCGATCGGCGCGCCGGGGTGTCAGCGGTGCGAGGTGATCGCCGAGCCGCCCGCCGGCCCGGGCACGCTGCACCTGCACTTCCCCCACACGCACACGCTCGGCAAGGCGCTCGCGCTGCTGGTCCACGCCGGCCACCCGCACGCCGAGCGGGATGGCACGGTGCGCGTGGCGGTGCCGACGGCGGACGTCGCGGCGGTGCTCGCGCCCCTGGCGGCGGTGCTCACCTCGACCGAGCGCCGCGACGTGCGGGCGCTCTTCCAACGCGCCGGCCGCGTGCTCGACGCCGGCGACTACTTCGAGGCCGAGCCGGTCGCGGCGCTGCTCGCGCGCGCGGAAGGCGCGTGGCTGGTGGAGCTGCTGCGCGCGCACCGGCTGCGCTCGGTCTTCCAGCCCATCGCCGACGCGGCCACGGTCGACGCGGGCGGCGCGGTCGACCCGACCGACGCCGCCCACGCGCCGCGCTTCGTGGTGCACGGCTACGAGTGCCTGATGCGCGGCACGCGCGCCGACGGCCGCGAGGCGATGCCGGGCGCGATGCTCGACGTGGCGCGCGAGGGCGACCTCACCTTCGCCCTCGACCTCGCCGCCCGCCGCTCGGCGATCCTCGCGGCGGCGCGGCACGACATCCGGCAGCGCGTCTTCGTCAACTTCACGCCGCACGCCATCTACGACCCGCAGAGCTGCCTGCGCAGCACGGTGGCGCTGGTGGACGAGGTGGGGCTGCGGCGCGAGCAGGTGGTGTTCGAGGTGGTCGAGACCGAGCGCTTCGAGGACCTCACGCTGCTCGGGCGCATCGCTGACTACTACCGCGAGCGCGGCTTCGGCGTGGCGCTGGACGACGTGGGCGCGGGGTACGCGTCGCTCAACGCGCTGGTGGCGCTCCGGCCCGACTACGCGAAGCTCGACATGGGGCTCACGCGCGGCGTCGACCGCGACCCGGTGCGCGCGGTGGTCGCGGCCAAGGTGCTCGAGGCGGCGCGCGAGCTCGGGATCCGGACGGTGGTCGAGGGGGTCGAGACGGCGGCCGAGTGCCGGTGGGCGGTCGACCACGGCGCCGACTACGTGCAGGGCTACTACGTCGCCCGTCCCGCGGCGCCGCCCCCCGCGCCGGCGCCCTGAGCGCCGAGCGACGCGTCGAGTTGCGCGTCGAAGCACGACGGGCAGATCCCGTGCGACGGCCGCACGTGCGGCGACTCCTCCCACAGCCGCCGCAGCTCGGCGGCCGCGGGGCGCTGCGGCGCCACCCACCCCCGGGGCGCGCCGTGCGCGCCGACCACGCACGCGACCGCGCCGCAGTACGCGCACACCCGGACGACGCGCCGCCGGCTGGCCGGGGGCAGAAGTGGGGGCGGGTGCACGGCGGGTAGGTGTGCGGGGCGGGACGACGGGCGACGGCCGTACCCGGAGCGTCGGCACCCCAGGCGGCGTTCTTGAACGCCGCCGAGCGCCGGGGAGGCGTCCCGGGACGCCCTCAGTGCGTCCGCACGTCGACGTCCCGCCGGCCCAGGACGTCCTGCACGTACAGCAGCGTCACGACCACCATCGCGGCGGCCGCGAGCGGCGCGGCGAGCGCCACGCCCAGGAGTCCGGCGGCGAGGGCGAGCACGAGCTGCGCGAGCACCGAGAGCGCCGGCGGCAGGTAGACGGTCTTCTGGTCGATCACCGGGGCGAGGACGTAGCTCTCCACGAGCTGCACGCCCGCGTACAGCAGCACGACGTACAGCGCGACGCGCGGGCCCTGCACGAGCGCCAGGAGGATGGCGGGGACCGCCGAGAGGACCGGGCCGACGTTGGGAATGAACGTCAGGAGGGCCGCGATGAGCGCCAGCAGGAAGGCCAGCGGCACCCCGAGCAGCCAGAGCCCCACTCCGGTCGCCACGCCGATCACCGCCATCGACAGCACGCGGCCGACGAGCCACCACCACAGCGTCTGCCCGAGGCGGTCGAGCACCTCGCGCGCGCGCGGCTCCTTCGGCGCGGGGACGAGCGCCAGGATCCCCCGCACGTACGGCCGCGGGGTCGCGGCGAAGGCCACGCCGAGGAAGAGGATCACGACGAAGTTCATCAGCACGCCGAACGTGCGGGAGAAGGCGCCCGTCGCCCGGCTCACGGCGGAGCGCGCGCTGGGGAGGGCCTCCTCCAGCGTCGGCAGGTCGGCGAGCACCTCGCGCCCCCAGGCGTACTGACGAAGGCGCGCCTCGGCCGCCGAGGCGGCGCGCGGGATCGCGTCGCGCAGGGCGTCCACCTCCACCGCGATGGCGGGGCCGCGGAGCCAGAAGGCGGTCACCAGCCCGCCGAAGAGCAGCACCACCACGGCCGCGAGCGCGAGGCCGGTCGGCAGCGGCGTGCGCGCGCTCACCCACGAGGCGATGGTGCGCAGGAAGACGGCGAGCAGCACGCCGGCGAAGGCGAGGAGCAGCACGTCGCGCGCGTACCACGCGCCCAGGAGCGCGACGACGAGCGCGATGACGGCGGCGGCACGCGCGACCGCGCCGCCGACGCCGCGGTCGCCGGCCCGCGACTCGGTCGTCACGCGATCTCGCGGTGGTCAGCCGCCGCCGCGCGCCGCGCCGTCGGACGACACGGTCTTGGCCAGCGAGCCCGCGGGGAGGGCCGTCGCGGGCGAGGGCACCTGATTGAGGATCGCGAGGACGTCGCCGTCGACCGACGCGCCCGAGCGCCGCGCCAGCTCGGCCGGGGTGGCCGGCGCGTCGAGCCGCACGACCCGCAGCCGGTCGGGGCGCACCGCCAGCAGGGCCGGGTCGGTGAGCGGCGCGAAGCTGCCGAGCGTCTGGCGGATGACCGCGTCGTACGCCGCGAAGCGCTGCGCCGGCGCCGAGCCGATCACCTGGTAGGTGCGCCCGCCGTAGCCGAAGAAGGCGACCAGCCCGCCCACGACGCCCTGCTGCGCCTGCGCCTCGAAGTAGCTGGCCACCGCCGGCACGCCGTTGACGGTCGCGGTGAACGGTCGCCCCGCGCGGATCCCCTGCTGCGACAGGAACTGCCGGGCCGCCGCCTCCGGGCCGGCCGTCCCGGCCAGCGTCAGCTCCACCGCCGCGTCCTGCTGCGGGCTCACCGCGACGACGGCCTGCGGCGTGTTCTGCGCCCGCCACCCCGACGGCACGGCGAGCGTGAAGCGCAGGTCGGGGTGCACGAACACGCCCTGGCGGAAGAAGCCGTTGCGCGGGTTCTCGCCGAACACCAGTCCGTCGATGCGCCCCAGGTACTCCGCCTCGTCGACGCGCAGCGGGGCGAGGGGGCGATCGAGCGACGCCACGCGCCCCTGGAGTCGCTCGATGCGCTCGCCCGGGTCGGGGTGCGTGGCGAGCCAGCTCGGCACCGGGCTCCGCCCCTCCGCGTCGCCGACGCGCTGCAGCGAGGCGAACACGTCGTCCATCTCGCGCACGTCGTAGCCGCGGTCCAGCGCGTACGCGAACCCCAGATCGTCGGCCTGCCGCTCGTCGTCGCGGCCGTACTTGAGGAAGAGCAGCTGCAGTCCGGTCCCGGCCAGCTCCCCGTACTGCGCCACGGTGGGGGAGAGGATCGCGCCGAGCCCGAGGCCCAGCTGCGCGAGCTGGGCGCGGCTCATCTGCTGCACCGAGTGCCGCGCCGTGACGTGCCCGATCTCGTGCCCCAGCACGCCGGCCAGCTCGGCCTCGTTCTCCATCAGGTTCATCATCCCGCGCGTGAGGAAGATGAAGCCGCCCGGCAGCGCGAAGGCGTTGGGCGTCGGGTCGTCGACGACGCGGAAGGTCCACGGCAGGGCCGGGCGCTGACTCGTCGCGGCCAGCGCGGCGCCCACCGTCTGCACGTACTGCTGCAGCGCCGCGTCGTCGACGAGGCCGATCGACTGCTGCACCTGCGCCGCCGCCTCGCGCCCCAGCGCGATCTCCTGCTCCTCGGAGATGAGGGCGAGCTCGCGGCGCCCCGTCACCGGGTTGCGGGCGCACGCCGCGAGCGCCGGCGCGGCGGCCGCCGCGCCGGCCAGCGCGAGCGCGACGAGCCGACGTCGGGGGCCGCGGCCGCGCGCGTTCACGCGGACCCGCCGCTCATGCCGCGCACCACGGCCGCGGCCCGCTCGAAGAACTGCTGGACCTGCGTCGTCTGCTCCAGCAGCGGACGGCCCTTGTCGAGCGACTCCGCGGACGCGCGCACCGCCGCCGCCTGGTCGGCCAGCGCCGGGAAGCGGCGCTGCTGCATCCCCTGCAGCAGCTCGGCCGACGACAGGAACGCCGCGCGCACGTAGTCGGCGTGCGTGAGCGCCTCAGCCGGCGACGCCGCCAGGCTGTCGGCGACGGTGTTGAGCGCGGCGACCTGCTGGGTCACCGTGGAGCCGGCGAGCGAGTCCCCCGCCGCCAGGTCGCCGATCGCGGCCGCGAGGCGGCGCACGCCGGTGACGGCGTAGTCGTGCGACACGCTGGCGTTGCGCTGCGCGTTCTGCTGGTCGACGAAGGCGAGGAACTGCGTCACGCCCTCCGACGAGCCCGCGGCCGGAGCGGTCGCGGTCACCGAGGGCGTCCCGACCTCGCCGCCGGCGGCCGTGGCCGGCGCGTCGACGGTGCGCGAGTTGGTGAAGTACCAGACGCCGAGGAGCACCAGCAGCGCCAGCAGTGCCAGCGGCCACCAGCTCCGCTGCGGCTTCCGTTCGATCGGGATTTCGGCCATGGGGGGCTCCGGGTTGCAGTGGTTGACATGGTGGCGCGTGCGGCGGGGAGAGCGCGGTCCTTCGCGCCTCGCCCGCCGTTCGCGCCCCGCAGGTGCGGATGTGACGTGGCTCACCGGACCGTCGGCGGGCCTGCTGCGCAATTCGTGCCGCTCACCAAGTCGATCGCACGGTCATTCGACTGATCACCCGGCGACCCGCACCCGCTCCACGCGCCACGTCTTGGCCTGGGCGTTGTAGACCCGGAGCGTCACGACCTCGCCGGGGCGCACGCGCCCGAGCGCCGCGCGCAGCTCGTCGGGGGTGCGCACCGCGGCGCCCTCGACCGCCGTGATCACGTCCGGCCCGCCGGTGCCCGCCGCCAGACGGCCAGCGGCCGGGCTCCCCTCATCCACCCCCGCCACGAGCACGCCGCCGCGCGCCTCGGCCGGCAGCGCGAGCTGCTGGGCCGCCGCCTCGTCGAGCGGGGCCACGCGGATGCCGAGCCCGCGCACCGGCGCCTTGTCGGCGCCCTCAGGCTCGTCCGCCGCGTCGGCGCGCGCCGCGGCCGGCGCGCCGTCGGCCACCGCCTGCAGCGTCACGCGCACCGTCGCCCGCGCGCCGCCCTTGCGGGCCACCTCGAGCGCGACCACCTCGCCCGGCTTGCGGAAGGCGACCCGCTCCTGCAGCTGGCTCACGTAGTCGACCGGCGTGCCGTCCACGGCGACGATCACGTCACCCGGCTGCAGCCCGCCCCGGCGCGCGGGCGACGACGGCTCGAGGTCCTGCACCAGCACCCCGCGCGGGGCGGGGAGCCCCACGTACGCCGCGTCCTCGGCGCTCGCGTCGCGCACCGCGATCCCGAGCGCCGCGCGCTCCACCCGCCCGCTCTTCACGAGCTGGTCCATGACCTGCCGCGCCAGCCCGATCGGGACGGCGAAGCCGTAGCCGGCGTAGCTCCCCGTGGGGCTGGCGATCGCGGTGTTGATCCCGATCACCTCGCCGCGCACGTTCACGAGCGGGCCGCCCGAGTTGCCGGGGTTGATGGCCGCGTCGGTCTGGATGAAGTCCTGGATGCTGCGCGCCGAGCTGTTCGGCAGGTCGAGGGCGCGCCCCTTGGCGCTGATGATCCCCGACGTCACGGTGAAGGTGAGGCGCTCGCCGAGCGGGTTGCCGACGGCCAGCACCCACTCGCCGACGCGCGCGGCGTCGCTGTCGCCGAGCGGCGCGGGGGTGAGCCCGGTCGCGTCGATCTTCAGCACGGCCACGTCGGTGCTCGGGTCGGTGCCGACGACCCGGGCCGTGAACTCGCGGCGGTCGAGCAGCCGCACCGTGACCTTGTCGGCGCCGTCGACGACGTGCGCGTTGGTGAGGATGTAGCCGTCGCGCGAAACGACGAAGCCGGAGCCCGCCCCGGTGCCGCCGCGGGGCGCGGAGCGCGGGAGCTGCGGGCCGGTGCGGGGAAGCCCCTCGGACCCGCCGAAGTCGCGGAAGAAGCGCTCGAACTCGGGCGGCAGCGCCGGGAGCTGCGGCGTGACCTGCCCGCGCCCGCCCTCACCCTGCGCCACGCGCGCGGCGGTGCGGGTCGCGGTGATGTAGACGACGCTCGGCTTCACGCGCGCGGCGACCGTGGCGAACGCCTCGTTCAGCTCGTCGAGGCGCGCGACGCCGGGCGAGGTGGCCGGCGTGTTGGCGGCCGCGGCGGGCGGGGGCGTGGTCGCGAGCGGATTGGCGGGCGGGACCGCGGCGCCGAGCAGCGCGCCGGCGCCGAGAACGGTGGCGGTCGCCATGCCGGCGCCGGCGACCCTGAGGCGAGACGAAGGATTGCGGCTCATCGAGGACTCCTGTGAGGCAGAGGCTGCGCACCGCGGGGCGCGCGGGTCGTCGCCCGTGCGTCGCGGCACGGGAGGTAGCCTAGCCCGCGCCCGCTCACCCTCTGGTGAACGGCACCTAAACGGCAGATGAACGGGGCGGGGCGCCGGGACCGGGGCGTGCATGTGGCGCCGCGGGCGCCGGCGGCGGCGGGGGGACCTGCACGAGGAGGGGACGCGATGCGCATCCTGGTGGCCGAAGACGACGCGAAGCTGGCCGACATGCTCGCGCGCAGCCTGCGCGAGGCGGGGTACGCGGTGGACGTCGCGCCCGACGGCGAGCGCGCGCTCACGCAGGCCGCGGTGAACCCGTACGACGCGCTGGTGCTCGACGTCGGGCTGCCGCGGCGCGACGGGCTGGAGGTGAGCGGCGCGCTGCGGGCGCGCGGGGTGCGCACGCCGATCCTCATGCTCACCGCGCGCGACGCGGTGGACGACCGCGTGGCGGGGCTCGACGCCGGCGCCGACGACTACCTCACGAAGCCGTTCTCGGTGCGCGAACTGCTGGCCCGCCTGCGCGCGCTGCTGCGCCGCATGCCCGAGCTGCTGCCCGCGACGCTCGCCGTCGGCGACCTGGCGCTCGACACGCGCACGCACACCGCGGCGCGGGCCGGGCGGCCGATCCCGCTCACCGCCAAGGAGTACGCGATGCTCGAGTACCTGGCGCGCCACGCCGGGCGGGTGGTCGGGCGCGCGGAGCTCACCGAGCACCTGTGGGACGAGAACCACGACCCGTTCTCGAACGTGATCGAGGTGTTCATCAACCGGCTGCGCAAGAAGGTGGACGACGGGCACGCCACGCCGCTCATCCGCACCCGACGCGGCGCCGGCTACCTGCTGACGGCGGAGCCGCCGGACGCCTAGCGCGCGTGCTCACCTCCATCCGCGCCCGCCTCACCGCGTGGTACGCCGGCGCGTTCGCGCTGTTCGAGCTGTTCTTCGCCGTCGCCTGCTACGCCTTCGTCGCGCGCGCCGCCGCCGCGCGCGTCGACGAGGAGCTGGCGCGCACCGCGGCCGCGGTGGCCGACGCGCTCGACGAGCAGCAGCTGCGGGGCGCGTATGCCGCGCAGGGGATCGCGGCGGTCGTCGGCGAGTTCCGCCTGGGGGACGCGGCGGTCGCGGTGCTCGACCGGCGGAGCGGCGCGATCGCGGTCGCCTTCCAACTGTCGGCCGCCGACGCCGGCGGGCGCCCCCGCTTCGCGCCTCCCGCGCCACCGAACTTCCGCGCGCTCCTCCTCGCGGCGCCCCCCGCGCCGGCGCTCGCCACCGCCGAGACGGCGGGCGCGCCGGTGCGCGTCTACACGGCGCCGTACCGCTTCGGGGGGCGGGTGCTGATCGTCGGCGTGTCGCGGTCGCTGGCCGGGCAGCGGCGCACGCTGGCGGAGGCGCGCACGGCGCTCGCCGTCGGCGCGCCGCTGATGCTGCTCGCGGCGGTGCTCGGCGGCTACGCGCTCGCGCGGCGCGGGCTCGCCCCGGTGGCCGCGATGACCGAGCGCGCGACGCGGATCAGCGCCGGCACGCTGCACGAGCGCCTCCCGATCGCCGACCCGCGCGACGAGTTGGGGCGGCTCGCCGCCGTGGTCAACGACCTGCTGGGGCGCCTGGAGGCCGCCTTCGACCGGCAGCGCCGCTTCGTCGCCGACGCGTCGCACGAGCTGCGCACCCCGGTCGCCATCATCGCCGGCGAGGCCGAGCTCGCGCTCGGCGCCGGGCGGCGCGACGCCGACGCGCTGCGCGCCGCGCTGGCGGCCGTCGCCCAGGAGGCCGAGCGCCTGCAGCAGATCGTGGGCGACCTCTTCCTGCTCGCGCGCGCCGACGCCGGCGAGCGGCCGCGCGCGTCCGAAGAGCTCTACCTCGCCGACCTGGTGGCCGAGGCGGCGCAGGCGGTCCGCACGCTCGCGGCGCGCAAGGGCATCACCGTCACGGAGCAAGCGGACGGCGACCTCCCCTTCCGCGGCGACGAGGGGCTGCTGCGGCGCCTGCTCCTCAACCTGCTCGACAACGCGATCAAGTACACGCCCGCCGGCGGCGCGGTGCGCATGACCGCCGCGCGGCGCGGCGCGGAGTACGCGGTCGAGGTGGCCGACACCGGGTCCGGCATTCCCGCCGAGCAGCGGGAGCGCGTGTTCGAGCGCTTCTTCCGCGGGGAGCGCGAGCGCGGGACGGCCGTCGCCGGCACCGGCGGTGGGGCGGGGTTGGGGCTCGCCATCGCCCGCTGGATCGCGGAGGCGCACGGCGGCACGCTCGCGCTCGCGCGGTCGGGGCCCGACGGGAGCACGTTCGTGGTGCGGCTCCCGGTTGCCTCCGGCGCGTGAGCCCGCCAAGCTCGTGACCGAACTGTGGGCGTTCTGCGGCCGTTCCGGCGCCTGCAACGGCGCGCGCCTGACGAGATTCGCGCCGACCCGCGCACGCCCACCCAGGAGACCCAGATGCCGCCCACGCGCCACACCCGCCGTCGCCGCACACTCGCGTCCCAGTTCGTCGCCGCCGCGGCCGCGCTCGCCCTCCTCGCCGCGCCGGCGACGGCGCACGCGCAGGGGAGCGCCCCGACGCTCACCGGCCAGCGCCCGATCGTCATCGGCCACCGCGGCGCCTCGGGCTACCGCCCCGAGCACACGCTCGAGGCCTACCGCGAGGCCATCCGCCAGGGCGCGGACTTCATCGAGCCCGACCTCGTGCTCACCAAGGACGGCGTCCCGATCGCGCGCCACGAGCCGCTCTTCGGCGCCACGGCGGTGAACGGCGTGCCGATCACGGTGCCCAACGAGTTCACGACCACGAACATCTTCGACCGCCCCGAGTTCGCCGGCCGGCTGCGCACGCGCACCCTCGACGGCAACACGATCACGGGCTTCTGGGCGGACGACTTCACGCTCGCCGAGGTGAAGACGCTGCGGGCGCGCGAGCGCATCCCGAACATCCGCCCGGGGAACGCGGCGTACGACGACCTGTACGAGATCCCGACGCTGCAGGAAGTCATCGACCTCGCGAAGGAGGAGAGCATCGCCACCGGGCGCACGATCGGGATCTACCCCGAGACCAAGCACCCGACCTTCTTCGCCGACAACGTCGGCAACCGCACCAACCCGGCGCGCTTCGAGGACGTGCTCGTCGCCACGCTGCACGCGAGCTACGGCAACACGGCCGACGCGCCGGTGTTCATCCAGTCGTTCGAGGTCGGCAACCTGCAGTACCTGCGCACGCAGACGAACATCCGCCTCGTGCAGCTGCTCGGGAGCGGCGCCGCGCGGCCGTACGACTTCGTCGTCTCGGGCGACACGCGCACCTACGGCCAGCTGATCTCGCCCGACGGGCTGGACTTCATCAACGGCTACGCGGCCGGCATCGGCCCGACGCGCGACCTGCTGATCCCGCGCCCCGGCAACGTGCTCGGCGCGCCCACGACCGCCGTCGCCGACGCGCACGCCGCGGGGCTGCTGGTGCACCCGTACACCTTCCGCGCCGAGAACAACTTCCTCACGACCGCGTACCGCGTCGGCACGAACCCCGCCGGCCTGGGCAACTTCGTCGACGAGACGGTGCTCTACCTGCAGCTCGGCGTGGACGGCTTCTTCACCGACCACCCGGACCTCGGCGTGCGCGCGGTCGCGGCGGCGCGGGTCGTCCCGGAGCCGACCACGGTCACGCTCGTCGGCGCGGGCGTGCTGGGGCTCCTGGTCGTCGGGCGGCGCCGCGCGGGGCGCCGCTGACCTCGCCCCGACCCGGTCGGTGACCCTGGCGCCGGCCCGCCCCGTGCACCATCACTGGGGCGGGTCCGGCGCGGTCGGCCGGTCGGGTCGCGGGTGGAGGTCCTCATGTCGCTGTTCGTGCGGGCGCTGCGGCGCCCCCGCCCGGCGCCGGTCGCCGGCACGTTCGCGAGCGTCGCGGCCCACGCCGCCGCGCTGATCGTCGCCGTGGGCGGCAGCGGGCCCTCGGCCCCCGCCCCCGACTCTGCATCCGAAGCGGCGCCGACGCGCGCGGCCGCGCACGGCGGGGGGGAGCGGCTGCTCTGGGTGGGACTCGGCGACGGCGGGACGAAGGAGTGGCGCCCGGCCTTCCCCGGCGACCGGCCGCCGAGCGCCTACGTCGTCCCCGGGCGCGACGGACGGCCCGGACGGCCGGGCGGGGTGCGCGGCGTCCGCGCCGACGCGCCCGCCGTCCCGGCCGACGGCGCGCTCCCCGACGCGACGCCGGCGCCCCCGCGCGCCCCGCTCCCGCCGGCGCCGGTCGCGCTCCCCGACGTCGCGCTCCCCGACGACGCGACGGCGGCGGTGCTGGTGGCCGGCGTGCTCTCGGCGTCGCCCGACCTCACGCGTCGCGTCACGCGTCCCGAGGACTTCGCCGCGATGCGCCCCGCCGACTTCCTCGGCGCGCTGGCGGAGTTCGTGCCGCAGGTCGGGCTCACCGCGGCGCGCGCCGAGGGGCCGGTGGACGTGCTCCCCGTCCCGCTGGTCGACAACCCGCCCCCGGCGTACCCGGCGTCGCTCGCGCGCGCGCGCATGGACGGGCGCGTGGTGGTCGAGTTCCGGATCGACAGCGCGGGGGCGGTGGACCTCGCGACGCTGCGCGTCGTGCAGAGCACGCACGCGCTGTTCACGCAGGCCGTGCGCGGCGTGCTGCCGCGGCTGCGGTTCGTCCCGGCGCAGCTGCGCGCGCGCGCGGTGGGGCTGACGGTGCGGCAGCCCTTCGTCTTCCGGGTGCTGGCCGCGCGCTAGCCGCGGGCGCGTGCGCGGTCAGCGCAGCCCGAGCGTGGCCAGCAGCTCGCGCGCGGCCGCGGCGCCGGCGCGGTTGGCGCCGATCGTCGACGCCGAGGGGCCGTAGCCGACGAGGTGCACGCGCGGCTCCTTTGCGACCTGCGTCGCCAGCCGCCCCGCCATCGCGATCCCGCCGTCGGCGTTGCGCAGCTGGAGCGGCGCCAGGTGGTCGAGCGCGCTGCGGAAGCCGGTGCACCACAGGATCACGTCGGCGCGCAGCTCGCGCCCGTCGGCCCACCGCACGCCGTCCGCGGTGACCTCGTCGAACATCGGCTGGCGCGCCAGCACGCCGCGCGCGCGCATCGCCTCGACGGCGGGAGTGACGGGGATCCCGGTGACCGACACGACCGACGTCGGCGGGAGCCCGCGCCGCACGCGGTCCTCGACGATCGCGACCGCGCCGCGACCCGCCGCCTCGTCGAACGGGCCGGCGCGGAACTCGGGCGGGCGGCGCGTCACCCACGTCGTGGTGGTGACGCGCGAGACCTCGTCGAGCAGTTGGATGGCGGAGATGCCGGCGCCGACGACGACCACGTGCTGCCCCGCGAACTCGCCGGCCGTGCGGTAGTCGTGCGTGTGCAGCTGGCGCCCGCGGAAGCGCTCGCGCCCGGGCACGTCGGGGACGTACGGGCGCTCCCACGTCCCGGTGGCGTTGACGATCCCGCGCGCCGACACGTCGAGGCGGTCGGACTCGACGCGGAAGCGGTCGCCGCGGTCGCACACCACGGTCACGGTGACGGGGCGGTAGACGGGGAGGGCGAAGCGCCGCTCGTACTCCGCGTAGTAGCGCGGCACCGCGGTCGCCGCTTCGACTTCGGTCGCGCCGGGGTCGACGACGTCGGCGAACGGCATCCCCGGCAGGTCGTGCAGCCGGTTCACGGTGGCGAGCGTGAGCGACGGCCACCTGTACTGCCACGCGCCCCCCGGCCGCGGCGCGCGGTCGAGCACGACGAACCCCGTCACCGCCGCGAGCCCGAGCCGCTGCAGGTGGTACGCCGCCGAGAGCCCGGCCTGACCGGCGCCGATGACGACGACGTCGACTTTGAGGGCGATGCCGCGGGGGGGCATGCTTCAACCTCAAGGGCGGGAGTCGACGAAGCGGGAGTCGACACGGCGGGAGTCGTTACGGCGTAACCCTCAACCTGCAGCCTGAGGCGACGCAGTCACGACTCCCGTAGTGAAGACTCCCGCCGTCACGACTCCCGCCGTTAGGGTTCAAGCCACGCAGCTCAGATGGCCCGGAAGTGCTGCGCATACTCCATCGAGTCGTCCTCCTCCGCGCGCCGGTCGGCGTCCACCGCGCCCGCGCCGCGCGCGAAGTCGAGGAAGCCGGCGGGGGCGTTGCGCACTCCGTCCACACTGGCGTGGCCGAGCGAGCGGATCGCCTGCCAGCCGGCGACCTCGCGCAGGTCGGCGCCGTCGAGGGTGGCGGCGGAGAGGCGGGCGCCCGAGAGGGTCGCGCCGCGCAGGTTGGCGCCGGTGAGGTCGGCGGCCAGCAGGTCGGCGTCGGTCAGGTCGGCGCCCTCGAGGTTCGCGCCGGCGAGGTTGGCGCGCGTGAGGTTGGCGCCGCGCAGCGAGCCGCGCACCAGGCGCGCGCGCGGGAGCTGCACCTCCTCCAGCCAGGCGTCGTCGAGCCGGATGCCGGCCAGCGAGACGCCGTTGCGCAGCAGGTCGCCGAGCGCCTCGATGCGCCCGCCGCTCCCGCCCTTCCCCTGCGCGCTGTTGATGACCTGCCACGCCTGGTAGTTGGAGTCGATGCGCGCCCGCTCCGCGGCCGCCGCGTCGGCCGCGTTGCGCTCGCGGCGCCCCTTCCAGAACTGGTAGGCGCCGAACAGGACGATCCCCAGCTCGGCGATCTTCGAGAGCTGCAGCGCGTCGCCGATCCAGCGGGCCCAGTCCCAGATCACGGCGGCCCCGCGAACGGCGCGTCCGCCCCGAGACAGGCGTTCGCGGTGGCGCGGGCATCCAGATCCTGCCGTGGCATAGGGGGTTGGGTGGAAGACACCAGAAGATGTCGACCGTACGCCGGCCGAGCCACCCGAGCCGCCCCCGGTGCGCGGAGGGACGGACCCTGCGCGGAGCGATCCGTCAGATCCGCTTCATCCGTTTAATCCGTTCTCCCATTCTCATGGAGCTCCGCCCCGCGCATCGTCCAGATGCACCACCCGGTAGAACTTCGGCTCCGGCCCAAAGTGCATCAGCAGCCCGACATGAAGCCCGGTGGCGTGCAGGTAGCTGTACAACTGACGCGTCGCAACGCGCGACAGTCGCGCGGTCGACTTGACCTCCACAACGAGCCGTTCGTCGACGACGAGGTCCAGGCGCTGCTTGCCGAGCACGGTGCCCTTGTAGGTGACGACGACCTGGAACTCGCGGTCCACCCTGTGCCCGCGGATCCGCAACTCGCGTTCGAGCGCGGCCGAGTAGAGCTGCTCGAGGAGGCCGAAGCCCAGCGTGTTATAGACCTCGAAGAATGCGCCGATCACCGAGCCGGTGAGCTGTTCGTCGAGCAGGGGGTCGCGTGGCATGACGCAATCTTGCGCTGGCCCGTGTGGGCGACCGGATCCGCGCGACGCAGCCCGTGTCGGAAGAACGCAGCTCCGTGAGATCGGGAGAACGGATCAAACGGATGAAGCGGATCTGACGGATCGCTCCACGCGGCGGCCGGGGCCCTGCGCGCCGGTCGACCGTTTGGGGGGGTGTTTGACGGGGCGTGGCGCGCGGTGCAGCATGGGGCGACCCCGCACCCCACCGATCGCATGCGAACCGCCCGCCTCACCATCGCCGCCCTGCTGCTCGCGACGCCCGCCGCCGGCGCGCAGGGGCCACGCGTCACCGTCACACTGCCCGCCGGCCGCGCCGCCGCACCCGTCGACGGGCGGCTCCTCTTCCTCGTCTCGGCGGACACCGCGGGGGAGCCGCGCCAGCAGGTGAGCGACGCCGTCGGCACCGCGCAGCTCTTCGGCGTCGACGTCGAGGGGTGGCGCCCCGGCGAGACGCGCACCGTCGACGCGCGGGCGTTCGGCTACCCGCTGCGCTCCACCGCCGAGCTGAAACCCGGGCGCTACCGCGTGCAGGCGCTCGTCAACCGGTACGAGACCTTCCGCCGCGGCGACGGGCGCACCGTCAAGCTCCCGCCCGACCGCGGCGAGGGGCAGCAGTGGGCGTCCAAGCCCGGGAACCTCTACTCGCGCCCCCAGGCCGTCACCCTCGGCGGCGGGACGAGCATCGCGCTCACCCTCGACCAGGAGATCCCGCCCGTCGCCGACTTCGCGCGCAAGGAGACCGAGTACGTCAAGTACGTGCGCGTGCGCAGCGACCGGCTGTCCAAGTTCTGGGGGCGCGACGTCGAGCTGGCGGCGTGGGTGCTGCTGCCGTGGGGGTACGCGTCGCACCCCGACGCCCGCTATCCGCTCGTCGTCAACCACGGACACTTCCCGTCGGGCGTCGACGGGTGGCGCGAGACGCCCCCCGACACCACGCTCGCCCCCGACTTCAGCGCGCGCTTCAACCTCCGCGGCTACAACCGCATCCAGCAGGAGCTCGCGCACCAGCTCTACCGCGACTGGACCGGCCCCGGCTTCCCGCGCGTGCTGCTCGTGCAGATCCAGCACCCGACGCCCTTCTACGACGACTCGTACGCCGTCAACTCGGCCAACAACGGCCCCTACGGCGACGCGATCCAGTACGAGCTGCTCCCCGAGATCGAGCGGCGCTTCCGCGGCATCGGGCAGGGGTGGGCGCGCTTCACCTACGGCGGCTCGACCGGCGGGTGGGAGGCGATGGCCGTGCAGACCTTCTACCCCGACGAGTACAACGGCGCCTGGGTGGCCTGCCCCGACCCCATCGACTTCCGCGCCTACACCGTCGTCGACATCTACAAGGACACCAACGCGTACTACGCCGCCGGCCCCTTCAAGCGCGTGCCGCGCCCCGGGCACCGCAACTACCTCGGCCACGTCGACGCGACCCTCGAGCAGATGAACCACCGCGAGCTCGCCCTCGGCTCGCGCGGGCGCTCGGGGGACCAGTGGGACGTCTGGCAATCCGTGTACTCCCCCGTGGGCGACGACGGCTACCCCAAGCCGATCTGGGACAAGCTCACCGGCACCATCGACCGTTCGGTCGCCGAGCACTGGCGCGAGAACTACGACCTGTCGCACATCCTGCGGCGCGACTGGAAGACGCTCGGCCCCAAGCTGCGCGGCAAGCTGCGGATCTACGTCGGCGACATGGACAACTACTACCTGAACAACGCCGTCTACCTGGTCGAGGACTTCCTCCGCTCGGCCGACCCGCCGGCCGACGCCGTGGTCGACTACGGCGACCGCGCGGAGCACTGCTGGAACGGCGACCACACGCGCTCGAACGCCTACTCGCGGCTCCGCTACCCGCAGATGGTGCTGCCGTGGGCGGTGGAGCGGATGCTCACGACCGCGCCGGCGGGGGCGGACCTGAAGAGCTGGCGCTACTGACCGGGCGCCGCTCGGCTTGCGGCGCGTGGCCGCGCGGGGCAGTGTAGCGGGGGCGCGCCCGCCGCCGGGGCGCGCCGGACCCGCGTGAACGCGCGAGGGAAGCGGCATGGCCCACGACCGGATCTGCACGACGTGCGGGGAGCGCTACGCACCCGACACGCGCTTCTGCGCCCGCGACGGCACGGCGCTCGGCGCGTACGCGCCCCCGCCGTCCGTCGGGGACGCGCGGGTCCTCGACGGGCGCTGGCGCCTGGGGGAACGCGTCGGCGAGGGGGGGCTGGCGACCGTGTACCGCGGCGAGCACGTCGCGCTGAAGCGCCCCGTCGCCGTGAAGCTCGTCACCCACGCCGGCCCCGACGGCGCCGCGCGGCTGCTGCGCGAGGGCGCGGTCATCGCCCGCCTCTCGCATCCGAACGTCGTCGAGCTGATCGAGGTCGGGCGGCTCCCCGACGGCGGCGCCTACCTCGTGCTCGACTGGGTGGAGGGGCGCTCGCTGAAGGGCGTGCTGCGCGAGCGCGACGGACGCGTGTCGCTCGGCGAGGCGCTGGCGGTCGCCGGCGCCGTGGCCCGCGCGCTCGCCGCGGCGCACGCCATGGGGATCCTGCACCGCGACGTGAAGCCCGAGAACGTGATGGTGCCGCGCCGCGGCGACGGGTACGCCTTCGCCCAGGCGCGGCTGGCCGACTTCGGCGTGCAGGGCGCACTCGAGACGACGGACGCCGAGGGGCGGCAGACCACGCGCGCCGGCTTCGTCGTCGGCACCCCCGCGTACATGGCGCCCGAGCAGCTGCTCGGCGCGCCGCAGACGACGGCGACCGACCTGTTCGGCCTCGGCGCGCTGCTCTACGAGCTGCTGTTCGGCACCACCATCGCCGGCAACGCGACCGGCGGCGAGGTGCTGTTGCGGCGGCTGCGCGAGGACGTCGTCATCCCGGACGCGCCCGCGCTCCCGCGCGAGCTGCGCGCCCTGCTCGGCCGGCTGCTCGACCGCGAGTCGACCCACCGCCCGCAGTCGGCGGCCGAAGTGGCGGCGACGCTCGACGCACTCGGGGCCCGCGCCGAGACCGCGCCGCCCGCTCCGCGCGACGCGGTCGCCGGGTACGCTCCCGTAGCGCCGGCACCGGCCGCGCACACGCCGCCGGCTCGGTCGGCCGCCCCCGTTGCAGCGCATCCCGCACCGGCGTCCGCCGAGCCGTCCGCGCGGCGCTCGTCGCTGCTGGCGCCGCTCGCCGTGCTCGCGCTCGCGGCGCTGGCGGCCGCCGCCGGCCTGCTTCCGCGCGGCGCCCCCGCGATCACCGACGCGCCGTGGGGTCTCGCCCTCCAGCCGCTCGTCGCCGCGCTGGCGGGGATCGCCCTCTTCGCCGGAATCACGCGGCTCATCGACCGCCGCCGCACCGCGCTCCTCGCCGAGTCGGCGGGGGTCGACGCGTCGGTGCAGCGGGCGCTGTTCGGCGGGCTCCCGCTCGACCGCGAGGGGATCTCGCGCACCATCGCCACCACCGTCGAGGCGATCATCCAGCAGTGCCGCTCCCTCGACGAGCACCTGATCGGGCAGACGATCGTCGCCATCGCGCGCGAGTACGGGTCGGAGGCGAGCACCCCCGACTCGCGCATGGCGGCGCTGGCGCAGATCCCGCAGCAACTCGAGCGGCTGCAGCAGCGCATCGCCGCCCGCACCACGCCGTGGTACGTCCGGCACGAGAAGCTGCTGGCGGCGCTCGTGTCGGGGACGACGATCCTCGGCGGACTGGCGAAGACCGCGATCGACGTCGCCAAGGCGGCCGAGCCGAGCGCCCGCCCGTAGCGCCGGCGCCGCGCTTCCGTGTGACGGGGCGCGACCAGAACGGGTACGAGGGAGCATGCCACGCGATCACCACCGAACGAACGGGCGCCGCTCGTACGCCGCGCTGCTCTCGACGTGCGCGCTTGCGGCGTGCGCCGGGCGCCCGTCGGCGCCGGCGACGCCGGCGGACCCCGCGGTCGCGCAGGCGGGCGCGCCCGACGCCTGGGAGGAGGCGCGCCGGCGCGGCGTCGACTTCCGCGCGCTGGGCCAGGAGCCCGGCTGGCTGCTCGACGTCGACGAGGGGGGCGAGATGCGCTTCCTCGGCGACTACGGCCAGACGCGCGTCGCCGCGCGCACGCCGGCCGCCGAGCGCGCCCCGGGCGGCGGGTTCACGCTGCGCACCGACGCGCTGACGGCGGAGGTCGTCCCGGCCGACTGCCGCGACGCGATGAGCGGCGCCGCCTACCCGTACGCCGTGACCGTGCGCCAGGGCGGGCGCGTGCACCGGGGGTGCGGGCGCCTGCTCGCGGCGGCGGAGCCGACCGACGTGCACTGGCGCCTCGTGCAGCTGGGCAGCTCGCCGGCGGTCGCGACGTCGGGCGCGACGCCCCCGTCGCTGCGGCTCGACGGCGCCGCCGCGCGCGCCTCCGGCTCGACCGGGTGCAACCAGTTCGGCGGGTCGTTCACGCGCGACGGGGAGCAGCTGCGTTTCGGCCCGCTCGCGACCACGCGCCGCGCCTGCACCGACCCGGCGCTCGAGCGGCAGGAGACGATCTACCTGCGCGTGCTCGCGTCGACCGACGGCGCGCGGGTGGCGGGCGACACGCTGGTGCTGCTCTCGGGCGGCGCGCCGGCGGCGCGCTTCGCGGCCGAGCGCTTCCGCTGAGCCGTCAGGCGCCGGCCACGTAGGGGCGCAGGAAGGGCGCGGTGCGGCTCTCGCGCGAGCGCGCGACCTCCGCCGGCGTTCCCGCGGCCACCACGCGCCCGCCCTCGTCGCCCGCGCCGGGGCCGAGGTCGACCACCCAGTCGCTCCCCGCGATCACGCGCATGTCGTGCTCGACGACGATCACGGTGTGCCCGGCGTCGACCAGCCGGTCGAGCTGCACGAGCAGCCGCTCGACGTCGGCCGGGTGCAGCCCGGTCGTCGGCTCGTCGAGCACGTAGAGCGTCCGCGCCCGCGCGGTGCGCTGCAGCTCCGTCGCCAGCTTGATGCGCTGCGCCTCGCCCCCCGACAGCTCGGTCGCCGGCTGGCCGAGGCGCAGGTAGCCGAGCCCGACCTCGTGCAGCACGTCGAGCGGGCGGCACACCGCCTCGACGTCGGCGAAGAAGGCGCGCGCCTCCTCGACCGTCATCGCCAGCACCTCGGCGACGTTCTTCCCCTCGTGCAGGACCTCGAGCGTCTTGGCGTCGTAGCGCGAGCCGTGGCAGGTGGGGCAGGGGGCGTAGACGCTGGCGAGGAAGAGCAGCTCGACGCTCACGAACCCTTCCCCCTCGCACGTCGGGCAGCGCCCCTTGGCGACGTTGAAGGAGAAGCGCCCCGCGTCGTAGCGCCGCGCGCGCGCCTGCTTCGTGGCGGCGAACAGCTTCCGCACGTGGTCGAACAGCCCCGTGTACGTCGCCAGGTTCGAGCGCGGCGTGCGCCCGATCGGCCGCTGGTCGACGCGCACGAGGCGGCGCACCCCGTCCATGCCGGCGACGATGCGGCCGCCGCCGGTCTCGACCGGCCGTGACTCGAGCGCCTGCTCGGGGGACGCGTCCTCCTCCTCGGCGGGCGCCTCGTGGCCGAGCGCCACGGCCACCAGCTCGACCAGCACCTGGCTGACCAGCGTCGACTTGCCCGAGCCCGACACGCCGGTCACGGTCGTGAACGCGCCGAGCGGGAAGCGCGCGTCGAGCGCCCGCAGGTTGTTGCGCGTCACCCCCTCGAGCGCCAGCCAGCCGCGCGGCTCGCGGGGCGCCCGCGGCGGCGCCGCCGCGTCGGCGAACAGGTAGCGCGCGGTGGCCGAGTCGGGAACGTCGCGCAGTCCCGCCGGCGGGCCGCTGTACAGGACGCGCCCGCCGTGCTGCCCGGCCAGCGGGCCGACGTCGACCAGCCAGTCGGCGTGGCGGATCACGTCCAGCTCGTGCTCGACGACGAATAGCGTGTTGCCGGCCTCCTTCAGCCGGTCGAGCGCGCCGAGCAGCGCCCGCGTGTCCGCCGGGTGCAGCCCGGCCGACGGTTCGTCGAGTACGTACACGACGCCGAAGAGGTTCGAGCGCACCTGGGTGGCCAGCCGCAGCCGCTGCAGCTCGCCCGGCGAGAGCGTGGGCGTGCTGCGCTCCAGCGACAGGTAGCCGAGCCCGAGGTCGAGCAGCACGTCGAGGCGCGCGCACAGGTCGTGCGCGATGCGCCGCGCCACCAGCGCGCGCTCGGGGTGCGCCTCGTCGTCCGCCGCGCGCCGCCCGGCGACCGGGCGAAACGTCGCCGCCAGCCGGGCGAGCGGGAGGCGCGCCATCTCGGCGATGTCCAGCCCCGCGAAGCGCACCGCCAGCGGCTCGGGGCGCAGCCGCTTCCCGCCGCACGCCGGGCAGTCGCCGCTCACCAGGTACCGCGACACGCGCCGCTTGATCATCGGGCTCTGCGTGGTCGCGAAGGTGTGCAGCACGTAGCGGCGCGCGCTCGTGAACGTCCCCATGTACGCCGGCGGCTCCTTGCGCTTCACCGCGCGCCGGGTCTCGGCGGGCGTGAAGCCCGGGTACACCGGGACCTGCGGCTGCTCGTCGGTGAACAGGATCCAGTCGCGCTCCTTCCGCGGCAGCTCGCGCCACGGGCGGTCGACGTCGTAGCCGAGGGTGACCAGGATGTCGCGCTGGTTCTGGCCGTGCCACGCCGGCGGCCAGGCGGCGATCGCGCGCTCGCGGATCGTCAGCGACGGGTCGGGGACCATCGACGCCTCGGTCGCGTCGTAGATGCGTCCGAGCCCGTGGCAGCGCGGGCAGGCCCCCTCGGGCATGTTGGCGGAGAACGCCTCGGCGTGCAGCTCCTTCACCCCGCGCGGGTAGTCGCCGGCGCGCGAGTAGAGCATGCGCAGCAGGTTGGAGAGCGTCGTCACGCTCCCCACCGACGAGCGCGTGGTGGGCGCGCCACGCTGCTGCTGGAGTGCCACCGCGGGCGGCAGGCCGTCGATGGCGTCGACGTCCGGCACCCCCTGCTGGTCGAACAGCCGCCGTGCGTAGGGCGCGACCGACTCCAAGTAGCGGCGCTGCGCCTCCGCGTACAGGGTGCCGAAGGCGAGCGACGACTTCCCGCTCCCCGACACGCCGGTGAAGGCGACCAGCGCGTCGCGCGGCAGCTCGACGTCGACGTCCTTCAGGTTGTGCTCGCGCGCGCCGCGCACGCGGACGAAGCCGGGGGCGGCGGACGGGTCGGGGCGGGGAGACGCAGGCATGGCGCGGAGGATAGACTCCCGCCATGGACAACGTCACCCACGCCCTGGCCGGCGCGCTGATCGGCGCCGCCGCCACCGCGCTCGTCGAGCGCCGCGCCGGCCGCCCCGCCACCCCGGGGTTCGGCCGCGCGGCCATGCTGCTCGGCGTCGTCACCGCGGAGCTTCCCGACGCGGACCTCGTCTACTCGGGGGAGGTGCTCGGGATGGGGAAGCTCGGCTACCTCCTGCACCACCGCGGGCACACGCACACCGTCGTCTTCGCCCTCCTCGCGGCGCTCCTCGTCTGGGGCGCCGCGCTGGCGCTGCGGCGGCGCCGCGCGGGGCTCGGCCCGGGGGAGCGCGGCGCGCTGCTCGGCGTCGCCGCGGCGGGGACGCTCTCGCACCTCCTGCTCGACTGGACGAACGGCTACGGCGTGCACCCGTTCTGGCCGGTCGACAACCGGTGGTACTACGGCGACGCGGTGTTCATCGTCGAGCCCTGGCTCTGGGTGGCGGCGATCCCGCCGCTCGTGCTCCTCGTGCGCAGCCGGACGGCGCGCCTGCTGCTCGGCGGCGCGTTCGTGGCGATCCTCGGGGCCGCGTGGGCGCTCGGGCAGATGACGCGCGGCACGGCGGCGGTGCTCACGGTCGGCGCGCTGGCCTGGACGGCGCTCGTCGTCGCGGCGCCCGCGGGGCGGCGGGTCGCGCTCGCCCTCGCGGCGTGGACGCTGTTCGAGGTCGGGTCGTTCGCCGCGTCGGGGGCGGCGCGCGCGCGGCTGCGCGCGGCGGTGGGCCCGACGATGCGCGACGCGGCGATGTCGCCGAGCGTGGCGAACCCGCTCTGCTTCAGCGCGCTCGTGGTCGAGTCGGACGGCCCGACGTACCGCGTCACCGAAGCCAACGTGGCGCCCTTCCCGGCGCTGCGCGGCGTGTCGCGCTGCGGCGACGCGAGCGTGGCGGCGCGTCCCGCGGGGGACGATGCGGTGCGGCTCGGCGCGACGCGGGAGGCGCCGATCGCCGAGCTGCGCGCGCTCGCGGCGGGCCACTGTCAGGTCGCGGCGGCGCTGCGCTTCGTCCGCGTCCCCGGCTGGGCGCCGGTGGGGGCCGACTCGCTCCGCTTCTACGACCGGCGGTACGCGGGCGGGGGCGGCGGGTTCGCGGAGCTCGTGCTGCCGACGCGGCCGGCCGCCTGCCCGCGCTTCGTGCCGTCGTGGGTGCCGCCGCGCCAGGACGTGCTGCGCGCGGGGTGACGCGCCGCCACGGCGGGCGGCCCTGACGTGTGGCCCTGACGCACGGCGCTGGTGCGCGGGCGGTCGGCGCGCGAAGTTGGCGCGCCCCGGGCGCCGGCAGTGCCGGCGGCCGGTCCCTTCACCTTCACGGAGTCACGGCATGAAGCTGGTCACCTATCAGGCGGGCGTGCAGATCGCGGGCGCGGTGGGCGTGCGCTGGGGGCAGCGGCGGGACCTGCCCGACCCGGAGGCCGACCGCTTCATCGAGGTGGTGCGGGCCCACCTCGACCAGCTCAAGCTCATCCCGCTCGGCAACGAGCTGCTGACCTCGATCGGGCGGTCGGGGCGGACGGTCACCATCTTCGCCAGCGACCCGGCCTACGCGTCCAAGGGGAGCGTCACGCTCATGGAGCAGCAGGACGCGGCCAACGACCTGGCGCGCATGGTCAAGCCGTTCCGCTCCCCGGACCGGAAGCTCCTCGCCGCCCTGCAGAAGGACCAGCTGAAGGCGGGCGCGTTCGTGACGGCGAAGCCGGCGGGGCTCCAGAGCAGCGCCGCCCCGCAGCTCGGCGGGCACCGCGCGCCGCCGCCGACCCCCAGCCCGGGGCCGACGATCGGCGGGCACCGGCCGGCGCCGGAGACCACGGCGACGTACTACTCGCGCGAGCTGACGGCCATCCTCGACCGCGCGTCGGCGGCGCTCTCTCGCGCGCAGGTCGCGAAGCTGGTCGGGCGCACCCCTGACGAGCTGGCGCGCATGGAGGCGGGCAAACTCGACATCGACGACGACACGTACTACCGGCTGGCGTTCTCGCTGTACGAGTTCCTGACGCCCGGGAGCGGGATCAACACGGTGATCCGTTACGTGGTCGATATCACGGCGTTCGACAAGAAGAAGGCGGACGTCGCGCCGATGGTGCTGGGGCACGAGCTGATCCACGCCTGGCGCATGATGACGGGGCGCCGCGTCGTGCCCAACGGGTGGGAGGAGGAGGCGATGACGACGGGGATCCCGCCGTTCACCACCCTCCACTTCACCGAGAACAAGCTGCGCATGCAGTGCGGCATGCCGCTGCGCCCGCACTACAACACGGACCCGAACTACAACTCGAAGTACATGGCCGTGCAGCACTTCGCGCTGCGCAACGCCTACCAGGGGTGCGGGGAGCTGGCGCAGTAGGCGCCCCGGCGGCGAGCTTGCGCGGGTGACCCTCCGCCCTTCCTTCCTCGCCGCCCGCATGCCCCGGTCCGTCCTTTCGAGCGCGAGGGGCGCCGTCGTCGCGACGGCCCTCGCGCTCGCGTCGTGTCGCTCCGCCCCGGCCCCTACCCCCGCGCGGGCGCCCGCCCCGCAGCCGGCCGCACAGCAGCCGGGGCAGCCCGCGCCAGCGCCCGCCGGCCCGCGCGCCATCCAGCCGCCCCCGGGCACGCCGTCGCTGGCGGAGCACCGCGTGGTCCCTGCGCCCGACTCGGTGATCCCCGCCGACGGGGCGCCGTTCACGCTGATCGCGACCACGGCGATCGTCGCCGGCGGCGGGGCGGAGGCCGAGCGCGTGGGCGAGATGCTGGCGACGCTGCTGCGCCCCGCCACCGGATTCGCCTTCCCGGTGCGCGCCGCCGGCGGGCCGCTCCCCGCGGGCGCGATCGCGCTGCGGCTGGACGGCCCGGCGTCGCTCGGCGAGGAGGGGTACGCGCTCGCGATCGCGGCCGACTCGGTGGTGCTGCGCGCCGCGCGACCGGCGGGGCTCTTCCGCGGCGTGCAGACGCTGCGGCAGCTCCTCCCCCCCGGGGTCGAGGCCGAGCAGTTCGCGATGCGCATGGCGACGGCGTGGACCGCGCCGCCGGGGCGCGTCGTCGACCGCCCGCGCTTCGCCTGGCGCGGCGGGATGCTCGACGTCTCGCGCCACTTCTTCACCGTGAAGGAGGTGAAGCAGTACGTCGACCTGCTCGCGCTCTACAAGCTGAACGTGATGCACCTCCACCTGAGCGACGACCAGGGGTGGCGCATCCAGATCGACAGCCGCCCGCGCCTCGCGCAGGTCGGCGGGCGGACGCAGGTCGGGGGCGGCGAGGGGGGCTACTACACCAAGCAGGACTACGCCGAGATCGTGCGCTACGCGGCGGAGCGCTTCATCACGGTCGTCCCCGAGATCGACATGCCGGGGCACACCAACGCCGCCATCGCCGCCTACCCCGAGATCGGGTGCAGCCGCCCGATGCCGACGCAGACGACGCCGGTCCCCGAGCCGGGGCTCTACACCGGGATCGTCGTCGGGTGGAGCACCCTCTGTCACGACAAGGAGGAGACCTACCGCTTCGTCGAGGACGTCGTGCGCGAGCTGGCCGCGATGACGCCGGGCCCGTACCTCCACATCGGCGGCGACGAGGTGGCGGCGCTGACGCGCGAGCAGTACGCGACGTTCGTCGAGCGCGTGCAGGACATCGTCGTCCGGCACGGGAAGATCCCCGTCGGCTGGGAGGAGATCGGGAAGGGGCGCCTGCGCCCGCAGACGATCGCCCAGCAGTGGCAGAGCGACACGGCGATGCTCGCGGTGCGGCAGGGGAACAAGCTCGTGCTGTCGCCCGCCTCGAAGGCCTACGTCGACATGAAGTACACGCCGTCGACCGAGCTCGGGCTCCGGTGGGCGGGCTTCGTCGAGCTGCGCACCGCCTACGACTGGGACCCGGCGACGCTCTACCCGGGCGTCACCGAGCCGTCGGTGCTCGGCGTCGAGGCGCCGCTGTGGACCGAGTCGGTGTCGACCATCTCCGGCGCGCAGTTCCTCCTCCTCCCGCGCCTCCCCGCGCTCGCCGAGGTGGGGTGGACCGCACAGGGAAAGCGCGACTGGGAGGGGTTCCGCGCGCGCATCGCCGGGCACGCGCCGCGGTGGCGGATGCTGGGCCTCAACTACTACGCGTCGCCGCAGGTCGCCTGGTGACGCGCGCCTCGTAGCGCTTCATGAGCGGCGTCACCGAGATCCCGTGCACGAGCACGGACGCGGCGATGCAGGCGAGCACCACGCCGGCCATGCGCTCGGCGAGCGGCGCCGGGAGCCCGTGCTCGACGGCGAAGGCGAAGTAGTAGAGCGATCCGAGGCCGCGGATCCCGAACCACATCGTGAGCGCGCGCTGCATCGGCGGCGCGCCGCGCATCGGGGCGCCGAGCGCCACCGCGATCGGGCGGATCACCAGGAAGAGTAGCGGCACGAACCAGAGCGCCTGGGGCGACAGCGTGCGTCCGGAGAGCAGCCCGCCGACGAGCAGCACCACCGCCACCTCGGCGAGGCGCTCGAGCTGCTCGGTGAAGCCGAGCGCCGCCTCCGCCATGTACGCCGGCGCCGTCTCGGGCGCCGTCGCGACCGCCTCCTCGTCTCCCTGGCGGGCGGCGCCGCGCACGTCCGGGGGCGCGTCGCCGCCGGTGAGCGTCTCGGTCGCGCGGCGCTCCTCGCGGCGGAGCGCGAACCCCGCCGCGAACACCGCCAGGAAACCGTAGGCGTGCAGCAGGAGCGCCCCGCCGTAGGCGAGCGCGATCAGCCCGAGCGCCAGCAGGTCGTCGAGCCCCAGCGCCTCCCGGCGCTCGCGCCGCAGCCAGAGGACGATGCGGCTGATCAGCCACCCGAGCCCGTAGCCGATCCCGAGCCCGGCGGCGACGGCCCACACCAGGTCCACCGCCACCCACCGCCACCCGTTCGCCCCCAGGTCGTGCGCGCCCAGCAGGCCGAGGCCGAGCATGACGAAGGGGAAGGCGGTGCCGTCGTTCAGCGCCGCCTCGCCGGTGAGCGAGAAGCGCAGCCGGTCCTGGTCGGCCGCGTGCTCCAGCTGCACGTCGCTGGCGAGCACCGGGTCGGTGGGGGCCAGCACGGCGCCGAGCAGCACGGCCGCGCCCGGCGGCAGGCCGAGCAGCGTCACCCCGACCAGCGCCACCAGCCCGACCGTGAGCGCCATCGACAGCGTTGCCAGGCGGAGCGGCGTATGCCAGCGGTGGTCGCGCAGCGCGCGGCGCAGCTTCAACCCGGCCCCGAACAGCGAGATCAGCACCGCGATCTCGGTGAGCCGTTCCAGCCACGCCGCGTCCTCCACCGCGTCGAGCCGGATCAGCCCCGCGCCGAGCGGGCCGAGCGCCGCGCCGGCGGCCAGGTAGAGCAGCGTCGTGGTGAGCGGGAGCCGCTGTACCGTCGACCCGATCAGGGCGGTGAGCACCAGGATCACGCCCACCACCGCGAACCAGACGGCGACCGTCATCATGCGCGGCGTCCGGACGGGCGGGGGAGGGGGGCGAACGTCATGGCCGCCGCCAGTGCACGGACGGGGCCGGGCGGCCGCCCTTCCGCGCCGCCGGTTCGGACCGTATTGGACACCCCATGCCACAGCCCATGCGATCGGACATCATCAAGCGCGGCGCCGAGCGGGCGCCGCACCGCAGCCTCCTGCGCGCCACCGGCCAGCTCCGCGAGCCGGGGGACTGGGACAAGCCGTTCGTCGCCGTCTGCAACTCGTACGTCGACATCGTCCCCGGGCACGTCCACCTGCAGGAGTTCGGGCGGCTGGTGAAGGAGGCCGTGCGCGCCGCCGGCGGGATCCCGTTCGAGTTCAACACGATCGGGGTCGACGACGGGATCGTGATGGGGCACGAGGGGATGCACTACTCGCTCCCGTCGCGCGAGCTGATCGCCGACGCGGTCGAGACGATGGTGCGCGCGCACTGCTTCGACGCGCTGGTGTGCATCCCCAACTGCGACAAGATCACCCCCGGGATGCTGATGGGCGCCGCCCGCGCCAACGTGCCGACGGTGTTCGTCTCCGGCGGCCCCATGGCGGCGGGGCGCGACCTGAAGACGGGGAAGGCGATGGACCTCGCCTCGGTGTTCGAGGCGGTGGGCGCCCGCGCCGCCGGCACCATCGACGACGCGCGGCTGCTCGAGCTGGAGGCGCAGGCCTGCCCGACCTGCGGCAGCTGCGCCGGGATGTTCACCGCCAACTCGATGAACTGCCTGTGCGAGGCGCTGGGGATCGCGCTCCCGGGCAACGGCACCGCGCTCGCCCGCACCCCGGAGCGCGAGTCGCTGGCGGTGCGCGCCGCGCAGACGGTGATGCGCCTGGTCGAGCAGAACCTCTGCTTCCGCGACGTGGTCACCGCGCAGGCGATCCACAACGCGGTGGCGCTCGACGTGGCGATGGGGGGCTCGACGAACACGGTGCTGCACGTGCTGGCGCTGGCCCACGAGGCGGACGTCGACTTCCCGCTGTCGCGCTTCAACGACGTGGCCGAGCGCACCCCGCACCTGGTCAAGATCTCGCCGGCGTGGGACGGGAACCGGCAGTGGCACATGCAGGACGTGCACGCTGCCGGCGGCGTCCCGGCGGTGCTCGCCGAGCTGGCCACGCTCCCCGGCGTCCTCCACCTCGACGCGCCCACGGTGCACGCGCCGACGCTCGGCGCCTCGCTCGACGGCGTGCAGAACTGCAACCCGCAGTGCATCCGCACGGCCGACGCGCCGCACTCGGCGCGCGGCGGGCTGTGCGCGCTCTACGGCTCGCTGGCGCCGCAGGGGGCAGTGGTCAAGGTCGGCGCGATCCCCGTCGAGCGGCGGGCGTTCCGCGGCCCGGCGCGCGTCTTCGAGGGGGAGCAGGCGGCGCTCGCCGCGGCCAACGCGGGGGTGATCCAGCCGGGCGACGTCATCATCGTCCGGCAGGAGGGACCGCGCGGGGGGCCCGGGATGCGCGAGATGCTCGCCCTCACGAGCTTCCTCATGGGCTCCGACCTCGGCGAGCAGGTTGCCCTCGTGACGGACGGCCGCTTCTCCGGGGCGACGCGCGGGCTGAGCATCGGCCACGTCTCCCCCGAGGCGGCGGAAGGGGGAGCAATCGGGCTGCTGCGCGACGGCGACGTGATCGAGATCGACTGCGAGGCGCGGCGGCTGGACGTCGCCCTCTCGCCCGAGGAGCTGGCCGCCCGCGCCGCCGAGTCGCCGCCGGTGGCGCGCGCGCCGCGGCGGGGGTGGCTGGGGCGGTACGAGCGGTTGGTGACCAACGCGAGTACGGGGGCGGTGCTGAACTGAGGGATGGTGCGAGCGAGATACTGCGAGCGAGATACTGCGAGCGAGATACGGCGAGCGAGATACGGCGGGCGGGGTACGGCGGGCGGGGTGGAGCGAATGTCGCTCCAGTTCGCACGCCGTATCTCGCCCGCCGTATCTCGCTCGTAGTCTCAGCGTTAGCGTTCCCTACTACGTCATCACTTTTCCGGGCGCGCTCTGCCCGTTTCTCTCCGCGACTCACAACCAGCACATGACCCGAGCAGCACCTGTCCTGGCAGTCCTCGCCCTCGGCGCCTGCGCGCGCCCGGCGACCACGCCCGCCACGAACGCGCCGACCCCGTCGCGCGCCCCCGCGGGCGCCGGCGCCCCGACCGCGGCGGCCGCGGGCGACACCACCCAGCGCACCGGCGCCACCGCCGGCCCGGCCGCGCCCCGCCCCTACGCGCGCGTCGTTACCCCCGGGACGCAGACCCGCCGCGGCCTGTTCGTCACCCACCGCCAGAACGACCGCCTCCTGTTCGAGATCCCGCGCCGCGAGCTCGGGAAGGACATGTACCTCGTCGGGCGCTACGCCCGCGCCGCCGCGGCCGACCCGAGCCTCCCGGGCGGCGGCTTCGGCGCCTACGGCGGCGACGAGTTCGGCGAGCGCGCGCTGCGCTTCGATCGGCAGGGGAACCGCGTCATCGTGCGCTCCCCGCAGTACGACATCACCGCCGACACCAGCCGGTCGGTGTACGCCGCCGTGCAGGCCTCGAACTACGCGCCGATCATCGCGGTGCTGAACGTCGAGGCGTTCGGGCCCGACAGCGCGCCGGTGGTCGACGTCACGCGCCTGTTCACGACCAACGTCCCCGAGATCGCCGCGATCCGCGGCACGATCGACCCGACGCGGTCGTACATCGAGCGCGTGCTCGCCTTCCCCGAGAACGTCGAGATCGAGGCGACGCAGACCGGCGTCCCCGCCCCGGGCGGCGGGCAGGGCGGCGGCGGGGGCGGGGGCGGGGGGGGCGGCAACCAGCCGCGCCCCGCGCAGAGCGTGCTCGCCCACTGGTCGCTCGTGAAGCTCCCCGAGAACCCGATGATGCCGCGCCTGTTCGACGAGCGCGTCGGCTTCTTCTCCGAGCAGACCGTCGACTTCGGGACCACCGAGCCGCGCTCGGTGCGGCGCCGCTTCATCACGCGCTACCGCCTGGAGTGCGGCGACCGCCGCGAGGGCGACCTCTGCTACCCGAAGCAGCCGATCACCTACTACGTCGACCCGGCGACCCCGGAGTGGCTGAAGAAGTGGGTGCGGGCGGGCATCGAGGAGTGGCAGCCGGCGTTCGAGGCGGCCGGGTTCAAGAACGGGATCGTGGCCGGCGAGGTCCCCGCGAACGACCCGGACTGGAGCCCCGAGGACATCCGCCACACCATGATCCGCTGGCTCCCGTCGACCACCGAGAACGCGGTCGGCCCGAACGTGCACGACCCGCGCACCGGCGAGATCCTCAACGGGTCGGTGCGCATGTTCCACAACGTGATGAACCTCAACCGCTCCTGGTACTTCACCCAGGCGGCGGCGATCGACCCGCGCGCGCGCAAGCTGCCGATGCCCGACTCGCTGAGCGGGCGCCTGCTGCAGTTCGTGGTCGCGCACGAGATCGGGCACACCCTCGGCCTGCAGCACGACCAGATCGGCTCGTCGACCTACCCGGCCGACAGCGTGCGCAGCGCGACGTGGGTGGCGAAGATGGGCCACTCGCCGTCGATCATGGACTACTCGCGCTACAACTACGTGGCGCAGCCCGAGGACAGCATCCCGCTGCAGTACATCATCCCGCGCGTGGGCCCGTACGACCACTTCGCGATCATGTGGGGGTACAAGCCGATCGCGGGCGCCGACACGCCGCTGGCGGAGAAGCCCACGCTCAACCGGTGGGCGCGGATGCAGGACACGGTCCCCTGGTACCGCTTCTCGGCCAACAATGAATTCGGCGGCTTCGGCACGCTGTCGGAGGCGGTGGGCGACGCCGACCCGGTGAAGTCGACGACGCTCGGCTACAAGAACATCCGCCGCGTGATGGGCTACCTGGCCGACGCGACGCGCCAGCCGCTGGAGGACAACGCCGACCTGCGCGAGCTGTACAACCGCACGGTCAACCAGTGGGCGACCGAGGCCGGGCACGTGGCGACGATGATCGGCGGCGGCACGGTGCAGTACAAGGTCGGCGAGCAGCCGGGCCCCGTGTACGTCGCGCTGCCGCGCGCGCGCCAGGCGGAGGCGATGCGCTTCCTGAACGAGAGCGTCTTCCGCACGCCGACCTACCTGATCGACCCCGAGGTCGGCGCCCGGATCGAGGCCAACGGGATGATCACGCGCATCAACGGCGCGCAGTCGCGGGTGCTGAACGCGGTGCTCGACGACCAGCGGCTGAACCGCCTGCTGGAGCAGGAGGCGCTGCACGGCGACCGCGCCTACTCGCTGGCGGCGGTGCTCGACGACCTGCGCCGCGGCGTGTGGGCCGAGGCCTTCGCCGGCGCCCCGAACGCCGACGCGTACCGCCGCGAGCTGCAGAGCGACATGCTCTCGGCGATCGACCGCAAGCTGAACCCCCCGCCGGCGGGCCCCGGGCAGCAGCAGCCGAACTTCCCGGGCTTCACTCCGCCGGCGCCGCTGTCCGACGACGCCAAGTCGCACCTGCGCGGCACGCTGGTCGCGCTGCGCGCCGACCTGCAGCGCGCGATCCCGCGCACGTCCGACCGGCCGACGCGGCTGCACTTCCAGGGCGCGGTGGAGCGGATCGACAAGGTCCTCGACCCGAACGGGTGACTGCTCTGCCGGGCCTGTTCAAGGTCAACTGAAAAGCAGGGGGGATGAAAATCTGAGAACTGCTCTGAAAAGGCGCGGAGGAGCTCGGAGCTTTGAGCTCATCCGCGCCCTTTCCGCCCTTCTCAGATTTTCATCCCCCCTGCTTTTCTTGGTCTCGCCGAGCCCAGTTCAGACCCCCGGCTGATGCCCGGTGAGGTACAGGTTCAGCGACCCGAACGCGAGCTTCGACTTGAGCTGCAGGATCAGCCGCCGGTCGTCGTCGGAGATCCATACTTCGGCCCTGCCCCCCTCGGAGAAGATCCCGCTCGTCTTGATCGACGGCTGGACGACGATCGCGTCGAAGGTCCCCGCGGGGACGGTGACCCGCTCGCGCCGGAGCACCCGGATCGTCACCGGGTTGCGGTCCGGCTTGAAGTACTGCTCGAAGCGGTAGGTCTGCCCCACCACGAGCGGCACGGTGCGGATGTAGTAGAGGAACGAGCCGTCGTCGAGCGGGCGCGCCGTCGACGGGAGCTCGCCCTGCTGGTCGCGCAGGTCGTCGTAGGTGGCGCGCTCGGGGAAGATCTCGAAGCGCGCGGTGCGCTCGTTCGGCCCCTCGTCCTGGTCCTTGTGGAAGCGGAGCGACGAGAGGTCGTCGCGCGCGAACCAGCTCTCGAAGACGTCGAGCACGCGGAAGCCCGGCACGCCCCCCTTCACGCGGAAGACCGTGTGGTACGCCGGCCGCCCGCGCACCGTCTCCAGCCCGCGCACCTCCATGCTCCCGGTGCCGGCCTTGATCGGGCCGAACTTCACGTCGTAGGTCAGCCGCTCGCCCGGCTTGAACGGGCGCGCGGCCACCGCGTCGTCCACCAGGGAGGCGGCGCCGGTCAGCGGTTGCGCCGCGAGCGACTGCGCGGCCACCGGGTACGCGGCGAGCGTACCCAGCAGGGCGAGGGCGGAGAGGACGGAGAGGCGCTTCATACGACCTCGGGAGGATCGGCAGGTCCCGCGCGCCGCAGCGGCGCCGTGGCACCAGTCGTTCAATGTGTTCAGTCTTGACTGAATATAGTGAACGCCGTACGTTTCCGCCATGGGCCACCACGCCACCCCCTGCCTCGCCTCGTTCATCGAGCGCGCGGGCTGCCTGTGCGAGCGCGACGGACTGCCGCGCATCGCCGGGCGCATCCTCGGTCTCCTGCTCGTATCGGCCGAGCCGCTGTCGCTGGACGTGATCGCCGACCGGCTCGGGGTCAGCCGGGCCAGCGTGAGCACCGACGCCCGCCGCCTGGTGGAGCAGGGGGTGCTGGAGCGCGTCGGCCTGCCGGGGGACCGCAAGGACTACTACCGGATGGCCGACGAGTCGCCCGAGCGGTCGCTGGAGCACAAGCTGACCGGGCTGCGGCAGTTCCTGGCGCTGCTCGACGAGGCGCAGCGGCTCCCCGATCAGGACCCGGGGGTGCGGGCGCGGCTGGCCGACGCGTCGGCGCTCTACCGCGACGTGATGCTGGCGACGGCCGATGCGCTCGAGCGCTGGCGAGCTCGGCCGGTCGCCGAGCCCCAGCCTCAGTCCGCGTAGGGGTAGTCGGGGTCGGCCAGCCGCTCGGCGCGGGCCGCCTGTTCCGGGCCGGCGATCTCGCGCGCCAGGTCGACGAGCATCGGGCTCAGGTGCATCCCGTAGCGAAGCAAGGTGAACGCCCGCTCGCGGCGCGCCAGCAGGTAGGCGAGGATCGGCTGGTCGGCCTTCTTCGCGTTGCAGGGGCGGCAGGAGAGGACCAGGTTGTCGCGCCGGTCGTAGGCCGTCTGCCCGCGGCGCGGGGTCACGTGGTCGAGGGTGATGTCGTCGGCGGCGACGCGCCCGCCGCAGTAGGCGCACACCGGGCCGTAGCGGTCGAGGAGCCACTCGCGCGTGTCGACGTAGGCGCGGCGCCCCGTCGGGAGCGAGGTGAGCCGGACGGTCTCCTCCGACTCGGCGCCCGGGCCGCGGCGTCGGCGCCGCGAGCGTGATCGGGGGGCGGAGGCCGGCGCGACGGCCGTGGCGGCCGCGCGGTCCGGCTTGGGGGTGGGACGCGCGACGCGCGTCCGCGATGATGCTGATGCCTTCACGAAGTAGAGCTTTCGGGTAAGCCGGCCCTGCGTTGGGCCGGACGGTCGCCGGAAAGACGGCGGGACGGGCGCGCGCGTTTCGGGCAGCCTCGTCCGCTCGGATGCACGCTACACGCCACCTGGGGGCGACCACCAGTCGGGCGGTCGTCCCGGCGCGGGTGCGGCCGGCGATCCTGCAATATACCCCGGAGCCCGCCCGACGGCCCGGTGGCGGCCGCGGGCGGGCCGTCGGTCACCGGGGCGCGGCCGCGCTGACGCGCGCGCCGTCGACCGACGCCAGCAGGCGCTGGAGGAAGCCGTCGACGGCGCCGTTCTCGATCCAGCGCACCACGGCCACCAGGTCGTGCTCGGGGTCGACGTAGATCAGGTTCGTGCCGTTGCCGAGGTGCGCGTACGCGGCGGCGGGGGCGCTCGGCCAGCGCTTGCGGTCGGTGTTCAGGAACCAGTTCATGAAGCCGTAGTCGGTCTGCGCCGGCGTGGGGGTGAGGGCGCGGCGCACCCACTCCTCCGACAGCAGCTGCCGGTCGCGCCACCGGCCGCGCCGCAGCGTGAGGAGGCCGAACCGCGCCATGTCGCGCGCGCTGATGAACATCCCGCCCCCCCAGTGCCCGCCGCCCGACACCGACTGCACCGCCTGCCCGTCGAGCAGCACCCACGAGTCGTCGTAGCCGAGCCAGCGCCACGTCGGGGACGCGCCGATCGGGTCCATGACGTGCTCGCGCACGACCGCCGGGAGCGGGCGGCGCCACACCGACGTCGCCGCCAGCGCCAGCACGTTCACGCGCACGTCGTTGTACTCGTACGCGCTGCCGGGCGCCTTGCGGGCGCGCGTGGCCCACTCGGCGGCGGCGCCGCTGGGGCGGTCGGCCCACTCGGGCTTCCCCCACAGCGTCCCCTCCCAGTCGCTGGTCTGCCGCAGCAGGTGGTCCCAGCTGATCGCGCGGTTGTGCGGCGTCTCGAAGGGGCGCAGCAGCTCCTGGCGCCCCAGCCGCTCGGCGCTTCGGTCCGGCCCCGCCTGCGGAGCGAGCACCACCGGCCCCACGTACTCGCGCACCCGGTCGTCGAGCGAGCGGATCATGCCGCGGTCGTACGCCAGGCCGACGGCGGTCGACAGGAAGCTCTTGGTGACGCTGAACGTCATGTCGACGCGCTCCGGGTCGCCCCACTCGGCGACCACGTAGCCGCCGCGCAGCACGACGCCGCTCGGGTCCCCGCGCTCGGCGAACGGTCCCACCGCCTGTCCGAACGGCTCGCGCCCGAACGTCTGGTAGTGCGCCTGCTCGAGGTTGCGCGGCGCCCGGCTCTCGCTCGCCACCGCGAACGCGACCGCCGCCGCCAGACGCGCCGAGTCCATCCCGGCCTGGCGGGGGGCGCGGCGCGCCCAGTCGGGGCCCGCCGCCGGCCAGTACGCGTCGCGCGGCGCGGCGGCGAGCGCCGGGGCGGGGCGCTGGGCGACGGCGGCCGGCGGGCCCGCGAGCGCGAGGGCAGCGAGCAGGAGCGCGCGTCCCAGGGGCGCGCGGCGGCGGGGCGGAACGGGCTGGGGCATCGCGGAGGCGGTGGGCGGAACGCGGCGCGGGGCGCGCACGGCCGTGCGCGCCCCGCCAACGCTACGCACGAGCCGCCGCCGCCGCTCGCCCCCCGCGGCCGCCCGCCCCGCGCGCGCTACCAGGCCGCCTGGAAGTCGTAGACGCCGTAGCCGCCCTGCGGGTCCTGCACGCGGATCACCGCCGTGTAGCCGTTGCGGGCACTCGGCTGCTCGGCCACCCAGACGCTGCCGCGCCCCTGGGCGTTGCGGATGCCGACGGTGACGTCGCGCCGCGGGAGCCCGCCGCCCAGCACGCGGCTGCGCACGTCGCGCGCGGTGGCGCCGCTGCGCGTCACGTAGCGCACGTCGTCGCCGCGCACGCGGATCTCGACCAGGTCGTCGACCGAGCCGCGCCACCGCAGCGCGCCGCGCGCGGCGTTGCCGTACCCGCCGTTGCCGCGCTCCCAGCGACCGTCGTCGTCGTCGCGGTCGCCCCGCTCCCACCGGTCGTCATCGTCGTTGCGGTCGCGGCCGACCCCCCACCCCCAGCCGCGCCCGTTGCCGCGGTTGCCGTTGCGGTCGCGGTCGTCCCAGCGCCCGTCGCCGTAGCTGGTGGGGCGCCACGAAGCGGCCACGCGGTACCGGTCGTCGCCGCCGCGCGGGTCGCGGATGCGTACGACGGCGGTGTAGTCGTTGCGCGCGCTCGGCTGCTGGATCACGTCCACGTCGCCGCGCCCCTCGCGCACCTGCACCGTCACCACGCCCTCGGCGCGCGGCAGCGTGCCCTGCGCGCGCGCGCGGTCGCGCCCGCGCTCGTCGTACGTTTGCCGCGTGTCGACGTCGCGGCCACGCATCACGATCAGCACCTCGCGGTCGACGCGGCCGTTCCACGTGAAGAGGTCGCGCTGCTGTTGGGCGGCGGCGGGGGCCGCGGCGGTGAGGAGGAGGGCCGCCAGCGTCGCGGTGCGGGTCGAACGGAACTTGATCATCTGGGCCTCACGGGTCCGACGCGATCCGACTCGCCCCGCCCGCGGCGCGTCGCACGCCGGCGGGGCGGCGCGCGGCGCCTGCCACCGGCCGCGCGTCCGCCGGTCCGAAAGGCATCGCGGGTGCCCGGTGCCGCGGCGCCCCACCGGGCTGCCGACGCGCGTCGGTAACCCGCGCGATTGCAACGGCTTGTGTCTTTCGTCGGGCGACCCGTCGGGGTGCGGCGCGCGGCGGCGCTGTCCGCCCGCGGGGACGGTCGCGCGTCCTCAGCCCGCGTCGTCCCGGGGCGGCACGAGCGTCACGTCGCGCGCGGCGGCGAGCGCCCGGAACGCCGACGCCAGCACGCCGCTGTCGGGGCGCGCGGCGCCGTGCCCGCCCGCCGCCGCGCTCGCGACGAAGCCCGCCGCCAGCTCGAGGAAGGCGCGTCCCGGCTCCGCCGCCGGCGACGACACCAGCAGCAGGCGCGCCGGCGCGAAGCTGCGGTTGGCGAAGGCGTGCGCGGTGCCGCGCGGCGCGAAGGCGCACCCGCCCGCGCCCAGCGTCTGCCGCTCGTCGCCGACGCGCACGTCGAGCGCCCCCTCGAGGACGTAGAGCGTCTCGTCGTCGTGCGCGTGGACGTGCGCCGGGACGTGACCGCCGGGCGCGAGCGCGACTTCGACCAGGGAGAGGGCGCCGGCGGTGTCGCGCTGGCCGACCTTCACGGTCGCGGAGTCGACGAGGACGTGGACGGTCTCGCCGCCGTCGGCGGGGACGAAGTGGGAGGGGGCCGGCGCGCGCGCGGGCGCGGCGTCGTCGGAACCGAGGATGCGCATGGGAGAAGAGTTCACGACGCGGATGGCGCGCGGCGCGGGCGGTCCCGGCGCGCGGCCCGCCCGCGGCGTCGATGCGCGGGCGACGCCTGCACGCTACGGCCGGCCCTGGCGGGCGGGCCTGGGTACATCGCCCCCATCGCGCCGACCGACCGCGTCAGCCGGTCCCGCGGCGCCGCCGGGCCAGCAGGCCCACGGCGGCCAGGCCGGCGGCAACGAGCGTCACCGTCGCCGGCTCCGGGACGACCGCGGGCGCCGCGGCGAACGTCGCCTGGAAGGCGAGGTCCGGGTTCTTGACCTGCCAGCGCGTGGCGTCGAGGAGCTGCGAGAGCGCGGGCGTCTCGCCGAACGGCGTCGAGTGGAAGTACGCCTCGCCGTCCGCGTAGGCGTCGCCGTCCGGCGAGTAGTAGACGGTGCCGAGCTGGTTGTCCGTCGGCACCAGGGTGCCGATCGGCGTCAGGAAGGCGATGTACGTGGTCCCCGGGTCGAGGAGGCGCCCGCCCGGAAGGGTGAACCGGTACGGGACGGGACCGACGTCGGTGGGCCCGGTTTCGAGCGCCACCGTCTGGTACACGACGGGCCGCGTCACGGCGGTGCCGCTCCAGGTCGCGACGAAGGCGCGGAACTGCGGCGGCGGGTCGTCGCCGTTCGCGCCCAGCCAGAACTGGACGCTCTGCAGGACCGGGAGCCCGGCGGGCGCGACGAAGGTCTGTCCCATGGACAGCATCTGTCCGAGCGAGGTGGCGCCGTACAGGTCGCGGCCGCCGCGCGCCGTCGGGGTGCCGGTGTCGATCTGCTGGGCGCCGGCCGCGGGTGCGACGCCGACGAGCGCCGCCGCGGCGAGGGTGCCGAGTCGGATCATGTGAGTACGACGCATGGGGTGCGGACCTCTGGTGAAGGGTTCGACCCTTCCAATCGGAATCCGCGCCCCGATCGGCTCACCCCGCGCGCGGCTCGGGTTGACACGCCTTCCAGGCGGGCGCATCGTCGCGGCAGTGCGGCGGCTTCGCGGGAGGGCGCCATGGCCACGCGGCTCGACCAGCAGCACCAGCCCGACACGACGCAGCTCCTGCTCGCCGCGCGCGCCGGCGACCGGGCGGCCGCGGACCGGCTGTTCGCGCACGTCTACGACGCCCTGCGCGAGATCGCGCGCCGGCGGCTGCGCGGCCGCCGCCCCGGGGCCACGCTCGACACCACGGCGCTCGTCCACGAGGCGTACCTGCGCCTGGCGGACCGGTCGCCGGGCGGGTGGCACGACCGTGCGCACTTCTACGCCGTGGCCGCGCGCGCCATGCGCTTCGTCCTCGTCGACCACGCCCGCGCGCGCACCGCGGCCAAGCGCGGCGGCGCGTCTCCCGACCTGCCGCTCGACGCGGTGCAGATCGCGGCCGACGACCGCGCGGTCGACGTGCTCGCGCTGGCCGACGCGCTCGAGCGGCTGGGTGCGGTGAGCGCGCGGCTGCGCGACGTGGTGGACTACCGCTTCTTCGGCGGGCTCACCTTCGAGGAGATCGCCGACGCCACGGGCACCTCGGTCGCCACGGTGAAGCGCGACTGGACCCGCGCGCGCGCCTGGCTGTACGACGCGATGCACGACGCCGCGCCGGCGCGCTGACCGGCCGACGATGCGCGCGCTCCCCCCCGACCGGTGGCGGCAGGTCGACCGCCTGTTCGACGACGCGCTCCGCCTCCCGGTGGACGAACGCACGGGGTTCCTGGCGCGCGTCGGCGCGTGGGACGCGACGCTGGCGCGCGAGGTGGCGCGGCTGCTCGACGCCGATGACGCCGCGGAGCGCGCGCTCGGCGAGTCGGCGGCCGCCTTCGCGGCGCCGCTGCTCGCGGCCGCCGAGCGGGACGACGCCCCTCCCCCGCGCTGCGGCCCGTACCGCCTGGTGCGCGAGGTCGGGCGCGGCGGGATGGGCGCCGTCTACCTGGCGGAGCGCGACGACGCGCAGTTCGCGCGGCGCGTGGCGGTGAAGCTCGTCAAGCGCGGGATGGACACCGACGAGGTGCTGCGCCGCTTCCGCGCCGAGCGGCAGATCCTGGCGCGGCTCGAACACCCGAACGTGGCGCGGCTGTACGACGGCGGTGCCAGCGACGACGGGCGGCCCTACCTGGCGATGGAGTATGTCGAGGGGCTCCCGATCGACGCCTGGTGCGACGAACGGCGGCTCGACGTCGACCGGCGGCTGGCGCTGTTCGCGCGCGTGTGCGACGCGGTGCAGTTCGCCCACCGGCAGCTGGTCGTGCACCGCGACCTCAAGCCGTCGAACATCCTCGTCGCCGCGGACGGCGAGCCGAAGTTGCTCGACTTCGGGATCGCCAAGCTGCTGGCCGACGACGCCGGCGGCGCGACGACGCAGGGGGGCGCGCGCGCCTTCACCCCGGAGTACGCGTCGCCCGAGCAGATCCTCGGCGAGCCGGTGACGACGGCGAGCGACGTGTACGGGCTGGGCGTGGTGCTCTACCAGCTCCTCGCCGGGCGCCGCCCGTTCGACGCGTCGCAGGCGCGGCGCTACGGCACGTCGGACGCGCTCGAGTGGCGCGAGGCGGACCCGCCGAGCGTGGCCGCGGCGGCCGACGGCGCATCGGTCGCCGCGGCGCGCGGCACGACGCCGGAGCGGTTGGCGCGGCGCCTGCGCGGCGACCTGGACGCGATCGTGCTGCGCGCGCTCGAGCGGCGCCCGGAGCGACGGTACGGCTCCCCGCGCGAGCTGGCCGACGACCTGGCGCGCAGCCGCGACGGCCTCCCGGTGCTGGCGCGCCGCCCGACGCGCGCCTACCGCGCGGGGCGCTTCGTGCGCCGGCGCCGCGTGGCGCTAGGCGCGGGCTCGGCGACGGTCGCGGTGCTGGCGGCGCTCGGCGCGTTCCACGCCGCGCGCGTCGGGCGCGAGCGCGACCTCGCCGAGCGGCAGCGCGACAAGGCCGAGCAGGTGGTGGGGTTCCTCACGGACATGCTGACCGCGGCCGACCCGAACCGCGCGCAGGGCGACACGCTCACCGTGTTCGACGTGTTGCGGCGCAGCGAGGCGCGGCTCGACACCGCGCTGGCCGCGCAGCCCGCCGTGCGCGAGGAGCTGTGGAGCGTGCTCGGGCAGACGTACCTCGAGTTGGGCGACTACCCGCGCGCGCGGCGGCTGCTGGAGCGCTCGTACGCCGTCGGGCGCAGGCTGCGCGGGCCCGGCGACTCGCTGATCGTCGGCACGGCCGGCCACCTGGCGGGCGCGCTGCGCCACATGGGCGAGCGCGACTCGGCGGAGCGCGTGGCGCGCGGGATGCTGGCGGCGCGCCGCGCGCAGTACGGGGAGAGGCATCCGCAGGTCGGGGCCGCGCTCAACGTGCTGGGGGAGCTGCGCTGGCAGGCCGGCGACTTCGACGCCGCCGCGGCGCTGTTCACGCGCGCGATCGCCATCAGTCCACGGGCGGCGCCCGACACCGCGACGCTGGCGCTCCTCCTCAACAACCTCGGCGCCACGCGCCGCTCGCAGCTGCGCTTCGCCGAGGCGGCGGCCCTGACGCGCGAGGCGCTGGCGCTGCGCGAGCGACAGCTCGGCCCCACGCACCCGGACGTCCCGCAGACGATGGTGAACCTCGCGGCGCTGCTGCGCGACGCCGGCGACTACGCGGCGGCCGAGTCGCTCTTCCGCGTCACGCTCGACGTGCGGCGCCGCGTGCTCGGGCCGGTGCACCCGGACGTCGCCGGCTCGCTGATGGGGCTCGGCTACACGCTGCAGGCGCGCGGGCGGCTGGCGGCCGCGGAGTCGACCTTCCGCGACGCGCTGGCGCTCAACCGCCGGCTGCTCGGCCCGCGGCACCCCGAGGTCGGGATGGACCTGTACGCGCTGGCCGCCGTGCACCACGAGCGCCGCGACGACGCGACGGCCGCGGCGTTGTACCGCGAGGCGATCGCGGTGATGGAAGGCGCGCTCGGCCCCGACCACCCGAACACGCTGACGCCGGTGACCGCGCTCGGGCGCCTGCTGGTCGAGCGCGGCGACGCGTCCGGCGGCGAGCAGCTGCTGCGTCGCGCCGCCGACGCGCGCCGGCGCACCCTCGGCCCGACGCACCGGCTGACGGTCACGACCGACGCGGAGCTGGGGTGGAGCCTCGCGCGGCAGGGACGACTGGTCGAGGCCGAGTCGGTGTTGGCGCGCAGCCTGGCCGCCTGGCGCCCGGCGCCGACGGTGCGCGACTCCGCGGCGCGGCGGCGACTCCGCGAGCGGCTCGCCGAGGTGTACGGGCGACTCGGCCGGCCGGAGCGCGCTGACGCGGTGCGGCGCGCGGCGGCGCCGTAGCCCGACGCCCGCGCTACCCGAGCTGCGCCACCCGCGGCTCGCGTGGCCGCCCGGCGCGGCGGGCCTCGCCCGCGGGCCACCGCACCCCGGCGCGGGCGCAGAGCGCGGCGAAGGCGTCGAGGAACGCCTCGCGCGTGTGCGTGCGCGCGACCCACGCCGCCCCCTCGGCGCCCTTGCGCTCGCGCGTCGCGTGGTCGTCGAGCAGTTGGCGCAGCGCGCGCTCGTACGCGTCGAGCCCCTGCAGCCCCGTGCCGCCGAAGCGTCCCACGAAGGCGCCGTACTGCGCGACCAGCCCGCCCATCTCCACCCCCGCGACCATCGGCGTCCGGCAGGCCAGCGACTCGAAGAAGCTGAACGCCACTGCCTCGTGGATCGACGTGTTGACCGTCAACCAGGCCGCGCCGAGCAGCCGCTCCTTCTCGCGCCCCTCCACGTGGCCGGTCAGGCGGAGGTTCAGCGGGAGCGAAGGCGGCGCCCACGCCCCGGCGCCCGCGAAGTGCGCCTTGCCCATGATCACGAAGTCGACGTCCGGCATGCGCGCCGCGAGCTCGAAGACGATCCACGGCCGCTTGATCGGGTCGAGGCGCCCGAGGTAGACGACGGTGGGGCGCTCCGCCTTCTCCGGCGGCGCCGCGGGCGCGGGGACGATGTTCGGCAGCAGGTGCACCGGCGCCGACAGGCCGTACGTCTCGGGCATCTTGTCGGCGAGGTGCGGCGCCAGCGTCGCGAACAGCAGGCGACGGCGGAACAGCTTGGAGCGCAGCGCCTCCCAGCGCAGCGGCGTGCAGTCGATGTGGCCGAGTCCCTGCGGGCGCGCCTCCTCGGAGCCGGGGACGCGCAGCGAGTCGATCGCGGCCCAGTCGGCGGGCGTGCGCGGGTCGCGCACCCAGATGACGGCCGGCGTGCGCCGCAGCGAGCGCAGGATGCGGTCGTACGACGGGCGGTAGTCGATCGTCAGCAGCAGGTCGGGGCGCTCGGCGCGCAGCGCGGCGCGGTGCGCGGCGACCGCCGCGTCGTCGCCGCCCTGGTACGGGACGGCGCGCACGCCGTGCGCCCGCGGGTCGCGCGGGTCGGGGAAGTTGAGCGGCCGGCCGGGGAGGCACACCACCTCCACGCCGAGCGACGGGTCGTCGAGGAAGACGCCCATCGCCTGCTGGGCCGCGAAGCCGAAGCCGCCGAGCCGGCTGACGGTCGGGTCGAAGTACTCGTTGGCGACGACGCCGAGCCGCATGTGGGGGGCGGGGTGGGGACCGCGGCGGGCGTGCTCCGCCGCCCAGGAAGACGATCCACCGGGCGCGGCGTCGCGCGCAACCCGGGCCCGTTCCCCCCTCAGGTCAGTGCCCGACGTCCGGCGGCAGCTCGTCGTGTTCGTGGCGCAACGGGAGCTGCGGGATGCGCAGCGTGAGTGCGGCCGCCACCGCGACGAAGCCCAGCCCGACGAGGTACAGCCGCTCGATCGCGACCGTGAACGCGACCTTGAACGCCTCCGCCAGCCGGTCGACCGCGCCGACCGCCGCCGCGCGGTCGGACTCCGGGACCGCGCCGCCGGAAGCCATCGCCCGCGACAGCTGCGCGCGCACCCGCGCCGGGTCGAAGCTCACCCCGGCCGTCTCTTCGGCCCCCGTCGCGACGGCGGTGGGCGCGGCCGACGCGAGCAGCACGCGCGCACCCGGCGGCAGCCCGGCGAGCACCCGCCCCGTCTCGCGCGACAGCGCGCCGGCGAGCGCGCCGGCGAAGACGCTGCCGACGAGCGCGACGCCCATCACCTGCCCGAGCGAGCGCGAGAAGGTCGACGCCGCGGTGACGACGCCGATCTCGCGCCCCGACGCGGCGTTCTGCACCGCGAGCGTGTAGAGCGGGAGCGTCGGCCCGATCCCGAGCCCGACGAGCACCATCTTCAACGTGAGCTCGGTCTGTCCCGAGTCGGGGGAGAGGGTGAAGGCCATGATCGCGAACCCCAGCGCCAGCAGCGCGAGTCCGCCGAGCATCAGCGACTTGTAGCGCCCGGTGCGCGCGGCGAGGCGCCCCGAGAGCACGCTGCCCACCATCATGCCGAGCGTGAGCGGCGTCATCGTGAGTCCCGCCCGCGTGGCCGAGACGCCGACGACGTTCACCATGAAGAGCGGGAGGAACACGACCGCGCTCAGGAAGCCCGCGCCGAGCACGAAGGTCGCCGCGATCCCGTACGCGACCGTGCGGTTGCGGAAGAGGCGCAGGTCGACGATCGGGTCGGGGGCGCGCCGTTCGCGCCGCAGGAAGAGCGCGGCGCCGACGAACGCCGTCGCCAGCATCGCGAGGATCGCCGGCGAGCCCCACGCCAGCCCCGACGCCTCCGCCCCCGGCCCGGAACGCGCGAGGCTCAGCGCGACGAGCAGCGGGACCACCGCGACGACGAGCCAGAGCACGCCCGGCAGGTCGAGCGGCGGGCGCTCATCGCGCGCCGTGCCGCCGAGGCGCGGCATGCGCGTGACGATGAACCAGAGCGCCACCGCGCCGATCGGGAGGTTCACGAAGAACACCCAGTGCCAGCCGAAGTGGTCGGTGAGGAAGCCGCCCACCAGCGGCCCGACGACGCTTGACAGTCCCATGATCGCGCCGACGAGCCCCGTGTAGCGCCCGCGCTCGCGCGGCGGGAAGAGGTCGGCGATGACGGCGAACGCGGTGGTGAACAGTCCGGCCGCGCCCAGCCCCTGCACCGCGCGCGACGCGACCAGCGCGCCGGTGGTGGGGCTCAGCCCGCACAGCACCGATCCGAGCAGGAAGAGCGCGATCGCCGCCAGCAGCACCGGCTTGCGCCCGCGCGTGTCCGACAGCTTGCCGTAGACCGGCACCATCACCGTGGACGAGACGAGGTACGCGGTCGTGATCCACGGATAGAGCGACGGCGCGATGCGCAGGTCGCGCTGGATGGCCGGCCCGGCCGTGGACACGATCGTCTGATCGAGTCCCGCCAGCAGCAGCCCGAGCAGCACGCCGGTGAGCGTGGCGACGCGCTCGGCGCGGGTGAGCCCGGTCGGATGCGCGTCGGCGAGGTCGCCCGGCGGTGAGGGCGGGGCAGCGGTGCGGAGCGGGGCGGCCATGGCCCGCCGCAGCGGCAAAGAGCGGGCTCGCCGCGGCGACGTGCCGGGTCGGGGGCGGTTACCATGCGGGCGTGCCGGCCCTTCCGCGTCTCGCGTCTTCCCAACTGGTTCCGCAACTCGCCCGCGTCGACGTGTCGGCCGCGGCGGTGAAGGCCGGGCTCCGCGCGGCGACGGCGACGGTCGCGCCGCTGGTGCTGGCGGCCGCGCTCGGCCAACCGCTGCTCATCTGGGCCGCGCTCGGCGGGTGGCTGACCTCGCTCGCCGACGCGGGGGGCGCGTTCCGCACGCGGGCGCGCAGCATGGCCGCGTTCGTCGTCGGCGGCGCGGTGACCTGTGCGGTGGCGTCGGCGGTCGCGCCGCACCGCGCGGCGTCGCTGGTGCTCCTGGCGGTGTGGGCGGCGGCGGGCGGGCTGCTTCGCGTCGGCGGCGACGTCGGCGCGGCGCTGGGGACGATGTTCGCCGCGACCTTCGTCGCCGCGCTCGCGATGCCGGCCGCCGACGGGCGCGAGGCGCTCGCCCGCGGCGCGCTGCTCGCCGCCGGCGGGCTGTCGGCGATGGCGCTGGCGCTGGTCGTCTGGCCGGTGCGGCCGTACGCCCCGGTGCGCGAGGCCGCGGCCGGGGCGGTGCGCGCGCTGGCGGCGCTGGCGCGCGGGCTGCGCGACGCCTGGCACGCCGCCGAGCGCGCGCCCGCCGACGCGCCCGACGGCCCACGCACGCCGTTCGCGACGCTGGCGCGCACGCGGCACGCGCCGGTGCGCGCGGCGCTCGAGGAGGCGCGCGTCGCGCTCGCCGAGACGCGGCGCCGGCGGCTGGCCACCAGCCGCGCCGCCGAGGACCTCGCGGTGCTGCTGGAGCAGCTCGACGAGCTGTTCGCGAGCGTGGTGGCGGCGGAAGGCGCGGTGGAGGCGGCCGGCGCCGCGGCCGACGAGCCGGTGCGCACGGCGATCGGCCAACTGCTGCGTCGCCTGCCGGAGGCGCTCGACGGCCTGGCCGGCGCGGTGGGCGAGGGGCGCCGCTCCGGGAGCCGCCCCGCCGCGCTGCCGGCGCTCGACGCCGCGGTGGTCGCGCTCTGGGCGGCCGCGGAGCCCGAAGAATCCGCGCACGCCGACAGCGCGCCCGCCGGCGAGCGCGTGGGGCACGCGGCGGCGCTGCTGGAGCAGGTGGCGACGCACCTCGAGGCGGCGGCCGACACGGCGGCGGCGATGATCGCCGGGCGCGACGAGCCGCGCGCGCCGCGGCGCCCGCGCGCCCCGCTGGCCGCCCTCGCCGCGGCGCCGCGCGCCCTCGCCGGCGCCGTCGCGGCGGGCGCGCGGCAGCTCGCCGGGGCCGACGACGTGACGCGCCGCCACGCGCTCCGGCTGGCGCTGGTGGTGACGGTCGCGCAGCTCGCCGGGGGCGCGCTGCACGTCGCGCGCGGGCAGTGGCTCACGACCACCGCGCTGCTGGTGTTGCAGCCGTACGCCGGCGCGACCTGGCAGCGCAGCGCCGCGCGCGTCGGCGGGACGGTGCTCGGCGGCGTGCTGGCGGCGCTGCTCGCGGCGCTCGTGCACGACCAGCTCGCGCTGGCGGCGGCGATGTTCGTGCTGGCGGTGGCGGCGGTCGCGGTGCGGCGCGCCGACTACGCGCTCTTCACCTTTTTCCTCACGCCGATCTTCGTGCTGCTCGCCGAGCCCGCGCTCGGCGACTGGCGGCTGGCCGGCGTGCGCGTCGTCGACACGCTCGGCGGCGGGGTGCTGGCGGTGGCGGCCAGCCGGCTGCTCTGGCCGCGCTACGAGTCGCGCGGGATCCCGGCGACGCTCGGGACGCTGCTCGACCGCGTGCGCGAGGTGTACGCGTCGGCGGCGCGCGCGGCCGGCCTGCTCCCCGACGACGGCGGCCCGACGCCAGCGCGCGCGCGGCGCCTCATGGGGCTCGCCGCCAACACCGCCGACGCGGCGCTCGAGCGGTGGCTCGCCGAGCCGCGCGTCAGCGGGCGCGACGCGGAGGCGCTGCTCACCGTGCTGGCCGAGGTGCGGCGCGTGGGCGTGGCGTGCAGCGGGCTCGCGGTGCTGCCGCCGGCGCCGGGCGCGCCGCCGGCGCCGCTGGCCGAGCGCGCGCGGGCGCTCGACGCGCTGCTCGCGGAGCTGGCCGCGGCGGCGCGCGTCGGGCGCGTGCCGGCGGCTGCCGACCCGTCGATCGTCGCGGGGGCGGCGGGCGCGATGTCACGACGCACCGCCGAACACCACGTGGTCGCGGCGGCGGCGGGGCCGCTGGCGCGCGTGGCACGGCACGCGCTCGGGCTGCACGGCGCGGTGACGCGGCTCGCGGCCGCGGACGCCGGGGCGCGCGACGCGGCCTGAGGCGCCCGCGTCGCGGACGCGCGCCTGGTCCACCTGACCCATCCCGCCGGGGGGCGGTCGCGCTAGCGTGCACGCCGGCGCGGGGGCGGTTCGGTCGACCGTCCGGCGCGCCGCGACTCACGCCTCACCCCGCAGACCCGATGCGTCTCGTCCGTCACGCGTGCGCCGTATTCGCCGCGCTCACGCTCGCCTTCCTCCCCGAATCGGCGCAGGCCCAGGGCGGGCTCCTCGGCCGCGCGCGACGGCGCGCCGAGGAGGCGCTCGCCGGCACCGCGCGCCGATCGCCGTTCCCGGCGGGCTTCGCGAGCCCCGAGTACGCGCTCACCGAGGCGCGGCTCGACGCGATCCTGCGCGGCGCCGACAGCGCGCAGGCTGCGTCGCGGCGGAACCAGGCGATCTACGCACAGCCCGAGGCACCCCCGGCCGCACCGTCGGCGGCGCAGCGGGAGACGACCGCCCACGCCCGCTGCACGCTCGAAGTGGGCGCCGCGCTGACGGCGATGCGGCTGGGGCGCGGCGGCGCCGAGTCGGACCCGACGCGGCAGCGCCTGCTCGCGCTGCAACAGCGCGCGCAGCGCACGCAGCAGGAGGCCGCGGCGCGGCAGCAGGCGGGGCAGCCGCTCGACACGCTCGGCGTGCTGCGCGCGACCGTCGCGACCACGGACACAATCGCGCGCCTGCTCGGCCGCTCGTGCCCGGCGCCGTCCGCGGCCGCGCTGCGGCTGATGGCGGCCGACGAAGATGATGAAGACGACGCCACGCCGGCCGCCGATCAGGGGTCGCGCGTTCCGGCCGGCGTGGTGAGCCCCGACGAGGTGTTCCGGCGTGTCGCCGGCGTGGAGGACCGGCAGTGGGGCGTGATGCGTGACAAGTTCGTCGCCTTCTTCGAGGCAACGAGTCGCAACGTCGCGCTGGACGGGTTCGCCGCCGAGGAAACGCGCGCGCTGCAGCAGGCGCTCCCGCGGCTGCGGCGCTACGAGCCGCAGCTGAAGGGCGAGAAGGGGTGGTGACGGGTCGCGGCGCGCGCCGCCGGCGCGCCGTCGCCCTGGGCCTCGCGATAGTCGCCACGCCGCCGATCGTCATGGCTGGCGCCACCCGGGACGCGCTGCCTCGGTCGCGCGTCGCCGTGCGCACCGCGGCCGGGTGGCGCGGGTGGTGGGAGGCGGCGGCGGCGCCCGCGCGGTGGACGCGCGCCGAGCCGGCGGTCGCGCGCGCCGTGCGCTGGCGGCGCGCGGCCGACGGCGTCGAGTGGGGGACGCTCGACCTGGCCGGTGACGGGAGCGCGTGGCGCGTGCACGCCCTGGTGGTGCGCGTCGACCCGCGCGTCGCGCGGCTCACGCTCGCGGGGAACGCGGGCGCGCCGTCGGACGAGCCGGAGCGGCGGTGGCGCGTGGACGCCGTGGCCGACACGCCGCTCGTGGCGCTCAACGCCGGGCCGTTCACCGTCCGAGGAGCGTGGGGGTGGCAGGTGCGCGACGGGCGCGAGCTGGCGCCGCCCGGGACGGGGCTGCTCGCGCCGGCGGTCGTCGCCGACGCGGACGACGCGATCCACCTCGTGCCGCCCGACTCGATCGGCGCGTGGCGCGCGCTCGGCGCGCGGGTCGCGTTCCAGTCCTACCCGACGCTGCTCGAGGCCGGCGGGCGCGTCCCCGACGCGCTGCGGGCGCCGGGGCGCGGCGTCGACGTCGGGCACCGCGACGCGCGGCTGGCGCTGGGGTTGGACCGCGAGGGGCGCGTGCTCCTGCTGCTGACGCGCTTCCGCGCGCCGGGGGGCGTGCTCGTCCCGCTCCCGGTCGGACTGACGCTCCCCGAGCTGGCGGCGCTCATGGGGGCGCTGGGGTGCGAGCGCGCGGTGGGGCTCGACGGCGGCGTGTCGGGGCAGCTGCTGCTGGCGACGCCGGACGGGGTGCGGCGGTGGCCCGGGTGGCGGTCGGTGCCGGTGGGGCTGCGCTTCGAGGCGCGGGGGCGGGCGGAGTAGGCGGGCGCGCCGTGTAAGATGCGGCGCGCCGGCGGCGTTCTAAGGTGTGCGTCCGTCGCTCCACGGTCTCGCCCCGCCGCCCTCGTGCCGGAGTCACGCGCCGTTTCCGACCGTCCGTCGTCCGCCGAGCCGGCGCTCCCGCCGTCCGTCATCGCCCGCGCGCGCGCCGGCGACCCCGCCGCGCTCGCGGCGGTCTTTCGCCGGCACGCGCCCGAGCTGCTCGCCGTGGCGACGCGCCTCACGGCCTCGCGCGACGAGGCGGCGGACGTGGTGCAAGACCTGTTCGTCGGCCTTCCGGAGGCGCTCGCGCACTACCGAGAGCGCGGGCAGTTCGGGGCCTGGCTGCGGCGGGCGGCGGTGCGCCTCGCGCTCACGCGGCTGCGCGCGGCGCGGCGCCGGCGCGACGTCCCGGCCGACGCGCCGCCCTCCGCGGCCGCGCGCGCCGAGCCGGTGCTCGACCGCATCGCGCTCGAGCGGGCGATCGGCGCGCTGCCCGAGTCGCTGCGCGTCGTGTTCGTGCTGCGCGAGGTCGAGGGGTACTCGCACGCCGAGATCGCGGCGGCCCTCGGCATCACCCGCGCGGCGTCCGAGGTGCGGCTGTTCCGCGCCGTGCGCCGGTTGCGCGACGCGCTCGTCTGATCCTGCCCTGGAGGTCACGTGTCCGCCCGAGACGGCATCACACCCGGCCGCCCCCGCGCCCTCGCGCGCCGCCTGGCCGCCACCCCGCTGGCGCGCCTGGTGGCCGGACACCCGACCGAGCGCGCGCTGGAGCGCTTCGCCGCGGGCGACGCTCACGTAACGCCGCCGCCGACGTCGAAGGAGCGGGCGCGGATCGCCCGCCACCTGGTCGCGTGCGCGGCGTGCCGGGCGCTGGTGGAATGGCGGCGCGCGTTGACAGAGGCGGCGCGGGCGCTGCCCGCCCTCGACCGCGCGCACGCGTCGCCATCCACATTGCTCGACGGCGCGCTTGCCCGGCGCGCGGCGGGGGAACGCATGCTGGTCCCGCCGTCGCCCGCCGGCGCGGCGGAGGAAGCAATCGGGCGCACGCGCGCGCTGCGGCGGGCGGGGGCGGCCGCAGCCGCAACCGCGCTGGCCGCGGCCCTACTCGCGCGCGCCGACCGGAGCGCGACCGCCGGGACGCGCGGCGGCGAGCTGACGCTGACGCCGGCGTCGCCCCGCGCCGGCGACACGGTGCTCGTGCGCTACCAGCCGAACGCGGCGCTGGCGGGGGCACCGCGCCTGCGGTTGCGCGCCACGCTGCACCCGGACGACGACACGCGGCCCTGGTCGCGCCCCGCGGTGACGCTGGCCTGGCTGGCTCCGCGCCGCGACGGCATCTACGAGGCTCGCGTCGCGCTTCCGCCCACCGCCGCCTACGTCCGCCTCGCGGTCGAGGACTCCGCCGCCGCGACCGTGGACGCGCCCGGCGGGCGGCCGTGGGACGTGGTGCTCGCCGACGGCGCGGGCCGGCCGCGGATCTCCGGGATGCGCAGCCAGGGGATCGCGGCCACGCGCGCGGAGTGGGAGCGCTCGCGCGCGATCGTGCTCGCGGCCACGCGCCTCCACCCCGCGCACCCGAGCGGGTGGTGGATGCGCGCGCGGCAGGACGTCGAGCTGGCCGGCTCGGCGCGCGCCGATAGCGTGGCGGCGTCGCTGCGTCCCCGCGTCGCGGTGCTCGACTCCGTGCTCGATGCGGCCGCGTCCCGCGGGGCGCGCCCCGAGTCGTGGGCGATGCTGGACCTCGCGGAGTTCGCGGAGTTCGCCGGCGCGCCCGCGGTCGCAGTGCGCTGGCGCGCGCGACTGCTCGCCGACGCACCCCGCTCGGTGGCGGCCTACTCGCGGCGCGTCGGCGCGCTCTTCGCCGCGCCCACGTCGGCCGCGCCGCCGGCCGCCGACGCGCAACGCGCGGCCCTCGACTCGCTGGAGCGGTGGTGGGCCGCCGACCGCGACAGCCTGGCGATCTTCGTCGGCCAGGCGCTCGGCACCGCGCTGGCGCTGCAGGACACGGCCGCCGCCCGCCGGTGGGCGCACCGCGCCGTCGCCGCCGACTCCGCGTGGGCGCTCAACGTCGCGCAGCAGCTCGCGGCGGCGCCGGGGCTGGCCGCCGACGCGCTCGCCCTCGCCCGCGCGGCGGCGCCGAGCACACGGGCGCCACATGCGGCCTCGGACGCGGCCCGCCCGCTGCACCTCGATGCTGCGGCGTGGGAGCGCGCGCGCGCCCGCGCGGCCGCAGCCACCCGCGCGGTCGAGGGGGAGGCGCTGCTCGCGCTCGGGCGGCCGCGCGAGTCCGTCGACGCGCTGCGGCGCGCCGCCGCGGTCGGGTGGAACGCGTCGGCCTATCGCACGCTCGGCGACGCGCTGCTCACGCTGGGCGACACGGCGGCCGCGCTGGCGCCGCTGGCGGCCGCCTCGGCGGACCCGCTCGTCGGCCCGCGGCTCCGCGCCGGGCTCGCGACGCGGCTCGGCGCGCGGGTGCAGGGCGCGGCGTGGACGCGCGCGCTCGCCGCAGCGCGCGCGGAGATGCACGCGCGCGTCGCGTCCGAGCTGTCGGCCGTCGTACCGGGCGGCGACCCGACGCTCCGCGACCGGGCGGGGCGGCGCACCACGCTGTCGGCGGCCGGTGCGGGACGCGTGACGGTGGTGGCCGTGGTCGGCAGCGGCTGCGGCCCCGCGCTCGCCGACCTCCCGGCGCTCGAGCAGTTCCGGCGCGGCCTGCGCGACCGGCCGGCGGCGGTCGTCGCCGTGACGCGCGAACCGCCGGACGGCGGCGCGGACGCGCGCCTGCGGGCGCGGGGGTTGGAGCAGCCGCTCTGGTACGACGACCGCGGCCAGCTCACGGCGTGGCTCGACGCGCGCGGGACGCCGACCTACCTCGTGCTCGACGTCCAGGGCCGCGTGCGTTGGCGCGGGCACCGCGTGCGCGAGGCGGCGCCGATCGTCGACGCGCTGCTGGCGTCATAGCGCGGCGCCCGTTCAGCGCGGCGCACCGCGCACTTTGCGCGGGCGCCCGCCCTTGGCGCCGTTAGCGCGCGCGGCCGCGGCCTTCGCTTCCGACCGCGCGGCGCCCAGCTGCGCCGCCGCCGCGCTGGCGCCGGCGCGGTGGCCGAACAGCAGGCGAGCCAGCCCCGCCACGTTCAGGTCGACGTCCCACGCCGGCCAGCGCAGCGCCACGCCGACCGGGCCGACCCGAACGCCGGCGAGCACGTGGTCGGGCGCGGCTTCGAGCCCCGGCAGCAGCGCGACCGGCGCCGCGAACGACACGCCGTTCGTCAGATCGACCTCGAGCCGGCGCCGTCCCGCGTCGTACCGTGCGCTCGCCGCGTGCGGCTCGACGGCCTGCGCTTCGAGCCCGCGCGCCCGCGCCTCGTCGAGTTGCGCCAGGATCTCCGCGTCCGTAAGACGTGCGGCCGGGGGCGCCGTCGTCGGCACCTGCGGCTCACTCACTCGGCGCACCTTCTTCGCTCGCGTCGTCGCCATGCAGTGCCCTCCAGGCGGCTCGAATGGTCGCGTCGTGTGCCTCCACCAGTCGACGGGAATAACCTAACGCTGGGTTTGTGGAGCACTACGTCCGGCGTCGAGCCGACACGCGGCGGACGCGATCAACCCCGGCCGGGCACGCCGCCGTGCTCGGCAGGCCGAACGCGACCGCGCCGGGCGGTACGTCGATTGCGCCGGGGACCCCGTCCGGATCGCAACCACTGCGCACGGCACGGGGCACACGGAGGAACGGGGATGCGCGTACGACTGAAGCCGCTGCAGGAGCAGGTGATCGTCATCACGGGCGCGTCGAGCGGGATCGGGCTCTCGACCGCCAAGGCCGCCGCGCGCCGCGGCGCCAAGGTGGTGCTCGTGTCGCGCGACGCCGACGACCTCGAGGCCGTGGCCGCCGACGTGCGCGCGGCCGGCGGCGAGGCCGAGGTGGTGGTCGCGGACGTGGCCGACTTCGACGCGCTGCGCGACGCCGCCGCGCGCGCCGTCGACCGGTTCGGCGGAATCGACACCTGGGTGAACAACGCCGGCGTCTCGATCTACGGCCCCATCGCCGACGTCCCCATCCAGGATGCGCGCCGGCTGTTCGAGACCAACTACTGGGGCGTCGTCCACGGCTCGCTCGCCGCGGTGCCGCACCTCAAGGCGCGCGGCGGGGCGCTCATCAACGTCGGCAGCGTCCTCTCCGACACCACCATGCCGCTGCAGGGGCACTACTCGGCGAGCAAGCACGCCGTGAAGGGGTTCACCGACGCGCTGCGGCTGGAGCTGGAGAAGGAGGGTGCCCCCGTCTCGGTCACGCTGATCAAGCCGGCCGCCATCGACACGCCGTACCCCGCGCACGCGCAGAACCACCTCGGCGTCGAGCCCAAGCACCAGCCACCGGTCTACGAGCCGGCGATCGTCGCCGACGCGATCCTCGCCTGCGCCACCACGCCGCGGCGCGACGTGAAGGTGGGCGGCTCGGCGAAGATGTTCACCACGCTCGAGACGCTGGCGCCGCGCCTCGCCGACCGCTTCAAGCTCGCGTCGTCGTTCAGCGGGCAGCGCGGCGACGAGCCGGCGCGCGACGACGACACGCTCTACGCCCCGCGCCCCGGCGACGGGCGCGAGCGCGGCGACTACCCGGGGCACGTGATGAAGTCGAGCGCCTACACCGCCGCCTCGCTGCACCCCGTGGCGACGGTGCTCGGCGCCGCCGCGCTCGGGCTGGGCGTGGCGCTGCTGGCGCGCAACCGCGAGGGCTGACCCGATGCGACGTCTACTCCTTGGCACCGCCGCGGCCCTCGCCGTCGCCGCGTGCAACCGCGGCGGCGGCGACGCGGCGGCCGACAGCGCTGCGATCCCGAACACCGCCGCCGACTCGACCGGGAAGATCGGCCCGGTGGGCGACTCGCTCAGCAGCGCCGCGGCCGGCGCGACGGTGGCCCCGAACGCCGGCGCGCCGCCGGGCCCCGACTCGGCCCGCCCCGACTCCGTCGACGGCGTCCCGACCGGCGGGAGGACGACGCGCCCGCAGTGAGCGTCAGGCGCCGGCGGCGTGGGGGACCACCGCATCCCCCACGCGCACGGCGCCGCCGCCGCGCACGAGCGCGTTCTGCGCGAACAGCACCTTGCTCCCCACCTTCCGGTACCCGGCGAGCGTGCGCAGCGGCTCCGCCCCCGCGCGCCCCGTCTCCGGGTCGACGGTCGTGACGACGCAGCGGCCGCACGGCTTCACCAGGTCGAGCGCGACGCCACCCACGCGCACCTCGCGCCACCCGTCCTCGGCGTAGGGCGCGGCGTCGCCGGCCACCACGACGTTGGGGCGGAAGCGCTCCATCTCCGCCGGCGCGTGCCCCTGCGCGGCCAGGCGCGCGTTCAGGTCGTCGAGCGACGCCTGCAGCGCGACCAGCACCGGGAAGGCGTCGCTGAACGGCGCGTGGTCGTCGGCGCGCGCGTGCGGGTCGTCGACCGGGCGGTGCGAGTCGTCGGGCATCCACATCAGGTGGCATGGGCGCCGCAGCGCCGCCGCGAACCAGGCGTCGACTTCCGCGGGGTACGAGCACGCCTCGACCTCGTGCGCCCAGATGCGCACCCGCCGTCGCCGCGCGCCCGACTCCGGTGGCGTCAGCTCGAGCGTCTCGCCCGACGGCGCGCGCACGCGCACGCGGTGGGCGAGCGTGACCGGCGCGTCGGCCGCCGCGCCGTCGGGCGGCAGGAGCTCGGTCCGCAGCAGCGTCATCCCCGGGTCCTCGCGCTGCGTCAGGAAGACGCCCGCGTCGTCGACCAGCATCCAGCGCCGGTCGAGGGCGAGGCCGAAGTCGTCGACCGCCGCCGCGGCGACGGCGACGCCGCGCAGCGACTTCACGGGGTAGACGTGCAGCGAGGCGACGCGCAGTGAGTCGTTCATGTCGGAGCGTCCGTGGTGGAGATGTCGTCCGCCTTCGCCCCCGCCCCCTCGAGCAGCGCGCGGTACCATCGTTCGGCCGCGCGCAGCCGCTCCTCGTGCCCGGCGACGCCCCACACCACGCTGAGCGTGCGCGTCGTCTCGGCGCGCGTCTTGGTGCGCTGCGCGTCGCGCACCGCGTTGGCGCACGGGCCGTCGGCGTCGAACAGGCAGAGGAGCCCCGAGAGGTCGATCTCCTGCCCCGACGCGTTGAACACGTACGTCGCACCCGCCGGCGCGAGCGCGATGCGGAACGGACCGGCCGCGCGGTCGAGGTCGACCACGCTGATGGGGAAGCCCGAGTGCAGCGACGTCGCGTTGCAGGCGTCGACGGCGAGGTTGATCGCGCCGAGCGCCCCCTCCGTCGCGGCGCGCACCAGGTACTCGGAGGCCGGCTTCCCGCGCCCGGTGGGCTTGTAGCCGCCGTGGCGCAGCATGTCGCGCACGGCGGCGCGCACCCCCTCGTCGCGCGCCAAGGGCGCCGGCGCGTGGGGGCGCAGCGCGTCCGACACGGCCGGCGGCGTGGCCAGCGCGCCGAGCGGGGCGGGGAAGGTCGTCGCGAAGGCGGCCACGCGCAGCGTGGGGTGCGGCTCGACGGCGAGGCGGGGGGCGTCCATCCCCCAAAGGTCGCACCGGCGGCACGCGCGTCAAACGGCTGTGGAGTTTGGCCCCGCGAGGTTGCGGCGGGCCGGTGGCGGCGCCCACGCTCCGGGACCCGCCGTCGTCCGCGGCACCCCGAGCCTCTCCTTCCATGCGCGCTCTCCGTCCGACCCTGGCCGCGGCCGCCCTGCTGGGCGCCGTCGGCGACGCCGCCGCGCAGCCGGCGACGTCGGGCCCCGCCGCCGTCGCCTTCCGACTCCCGGACTCCCTCTTCATCCCCGAGGGGATCGCGCGCGACCCGCGCGACGGCGCGTTCCTCGTCGGCAGCACCTTCCGCGGCAGCATCGCGCGCGTGGAGCCCGGCGGCGGCGTGCGCACGCTGCTCGCGCCGGGGGCGGAGGGGGTGTACGGGATCGTCGGCCTACGCGTCGACGCGCCGCGCGGGTTGCTCTGGGCCGCCACCAGCCACGCCGGCGCCGGGATGCCGACCGCCGGCACGCGCCCCGAAGACGAGGGGCGGTCGTCGCTCGTCGCCGTCGACGCGCGCACCGGCGCCGTGCGCCACCGGCACGTCACGCCGCGCGGGGAGCGGCACTTCTACAACGACGTGGCCGTGGCGCGCGACGGGCGGGTCTACCTCACCGACACGCAGGCGGGGGCGCTCCTCACGCTCGCGCCCGGGGCGGGCGCGCCCGAGCGGCTCCTCCCCGACTCGCTCCCGGCGGGCCCCAACGGGATCGACCTCACCGCCGACGAAACGGCGCTCGTCGTCGCGCTGGGCGACCGCATCGGCGTCGTCGACCTGGCGAGCCGGCGCCTGCGGCTCGTCGCGCCGCACCCGCTGGTGCGCACGACGCTGATCGACGGGCTGTACGCGGTGCCGGGCGGGGTACTGGCGGTCGAGCCGTTCGACCGGCCGGGCGCGGTCGTGAAGCGCTACTGGCTGGACGCGGCGATGACGCGCGTCGACAGCGTGCGCCTCGTCGCCGACGTGCACCCGCTGTTCGAGCAGCCGACGACGGCGGCGGTCGCGGGGGACACGGCGTTCGTGATCGCCAACAGTCACCTGCAGACCTTCCGGCGCAACCACGCGCGCGGCGGCGCGGCGGCGGCCGCCGACTCGGTGCGCCCGCCGGCGGTGCTGCGCGCGCGGCTCGACGGCCCCCTCGCGCCGGCCCGCGTGCGCGAGCTGGGGGTGGTGCCGCTCACGCGGGCGGACGCGGTGGCGATCGTCGACCCGGTGGCGATGCTGCCGCTCGCCGTCGTCCCGACGCGCGGCAACCCGATGGACGCCGTCGCGTCGAGCGACGGGCGCACCGCCTACGTCCTCGAGACGGGGCTCCTGAGCGGCGCGCCGGGGACGACGGTCGCCGTGCTCGACGTGCGCGAGCGGCGCGTCCGCGACCGCATCGACCTCGCCCCGTACCGCAACCCGCACTGGGCGGTGGCGAGCGCCGACGGGCGGACGCTCTGGGTGGCCGCCGCGCCCGACAGCGCGGTCGTCGAGGTGGACCTCGCCACGAAGGGCGTGCGCCACGTCTGGCGCACCGGGGCGCCGGGGAGCTGGACCTTCGCGGTGCACCCCGGCGGCGCGAAGCTGTACGCCGCGAACTTCGACGCCGGCACGCTCTCGGTCGTGCACCGCGACGGCCGCCCGCCGCGCCTCGTCCCGCTCGGCCGCCGGCCGGTCGCGATCGACGTCACGCCCGACGGGCGCGAGCTGTGGGTGGGGAGCGCGGACTCCGACACGCTCCACGTGCTCGACACCGCGGGCGACTCGATCGTGGCGGCGCTCCCCGTGCCGGGCGGCGGGCCGGTGCGCCTCGCCTTCACCCCCGACGGCACGCTGGCGGTGGTGGCGCTCGCCCGCGCGAACGCGGTGGCGGTCGTCGACGTGCGCGCGCGGCGCGAGCTCGGCCGCGTCGCCACCGCCGGCGCGCCCAAGGGGGTGTACGTGCGCGGCGACGGGCGGATCGCCTACGTGAGCCTGGTCGACGCCCGCCAGCTCGTGGCGATCGACCTCCGCGGGCGGCAGGTCGTGCGCGCGCTGCCACTCGACGGCGCGCCCGAGCGGATGGCGTTCTTCCCGGCGGCGGCGCTCACGCCCTGACGGCGCGTGCGGGCGACGGGTCGTCGCGACGGCGTCCGCGCGCACCTGGCACCAACGATGCACGGCCGGCGGCGACTCCGTCCCCGACCGCGCCCGTGCCCGACTCCGCCGCCGCCCGCTTCGGCTACCACTGCTCGCACGAGCAGTTCCCCCCGAGCCGCCTGCTCGCGCTCGCCCGCCGGGCCGAGGCGGCGGGCTTCACCGAGGCGCTCTCTTCCGACCACCTCCACCCGTGGAGCGAGCGGCAGGGGGAGAGCGGCTTCGCCTGGAGCTTCCTCGGCGCCGCGCTGGCGACCACGTCGCTCGGCTTCGGCGTGGTGAACGCGCCGGGGCAGCGCTACCACCCCGCCGTCATCGCGCAGGCCGCCGCGACGCTGGCCGAGATGTTCCCCGACCGCTTCTTCGTCGCCGTCGGCAGCGGGCAGCACGTCAACGAGTCGGTCACCGGCGGGGCGTGGCCGGCCAAGGACGTGCGCAACGCGCGGCTGCGCGAGTGCGCTGACGTGATGCGGGCCCTCTGGGCCGGCGAGACGGTCACGCACCGCGGGCACGTCGTGGTCGAGAACGCGCGCGTCTGGTCGCGCCCTCAACGCCCGCCGCTGCTCGTCGCCGCGGCGGTGACGGCGGAGACCGCCGAGTGGGCCGCCGGCTGGGCGGACGCGCTCATCACCGTGCAGCGCCCCCCGGGCGAGCAGCAGCAGGTGGTCGACGCCTGGCGCCGCGGCGGCGGGGAGGGGAAGCCGATGTTCCTCAAGGTGCAGCTCTCCTACGCGGCGACCGACGAGGCGGCGCGCGCCGGCGCGCACGACCAGTGGCGCACCAACGTCGCCCCCAACCGCGTGCTCACCGAGCTGCGCACCGTGGCCGACTTCGACGCGCTCGGCACGCTGGTCTCGCCCGACGACGTGGCGGGGATGGTCCGCACCTCCGCCGACCCCGCGCGCCACGCCGAGTGGCTGCGCGCGGACGTGGCGCAGGGCTTCTCGCGCCTCTTCCTGCACAACGTCAACCGCGAGCAGGAGCGGTTCGTCGACGACTTCGGGGCGCACGTGCTCCCCGCGCTGGCCGACGCGCGCGTCGCCGCTTCCGCCTGAACCGCACCGCCCCCACGATGCTCGCCGACCTCTGGTACAAGAACGCCGTCGTCTACAGCCTCGACCTCGAGAGCTTCCTCGACGCCAGCGGCGACGGCACGGGCGACCTCGAGGGGCTGATCCACCGCCTCGACTACCTCGACGCGCTCGGCGTCGACACGATCTGGCTGGCGCCCATCCACCCGTCGCCCGGGCGCGACAACGGCTACGACGTCACCGACCACTACGGCGTGCACCCGCGCTACGGCTCGGGCGGCGACTTCGTCGAGTTCGTGCGCGAGGCGCGCAAGCGCGGGATGAACGTGCTGATGGACCTCGTGGTCAACCACACGTCGGACCGCCACCCCTGGTTCCAGGACGCGCGGCGCGACCCGGATTCGCCGTTCCGCGACTGGTACGTCTGGTCGCGTGCGCGGCCGAAGCACATGCACCGTGGGATGGTGTTCCCCGGGCACCAGGAGTCCACCTGGACGCGCGACCCCGAGGCGGGCGCGTACTACTTCCACCGCTTCTTCGAGTTCCAGCCCGACCTCAACACCGCCAACCCCGCGGTGCGCGAGGAGATCCGGCGCGTCATGGGCTACTGGCTGCAGCTCGGCGTCTCCGGCTTCCGCATCGACGCCGTCCCCTTCCTGCTCGAGCACACCACCCCCGACCGCGCCGAGGGCGCGAAGGACTTCGACCTCCTGTACGAGCTGCGCCGCTTCGCGCAGCTCCGGCGCAGCGACGCCGTGCTGCTCGGCGAGGCCAACGTCCCGCCGGGGGAGGAGGCGCCCTTCTTCGGGCGCGGCGGCGAGGGGCTGCAGATGCTGTTCAACTTCTGGGTGAACCAGCACCTGTTCTTCGCGCTCGCCACCGGCGAGGCGGGCCCGCTCGCCGCCGCGCTCAAGTCCACGCGCCGACTCCCGCCGGGCGCGCAGTGGGCCCACTTCCTCCGCAACCACGACGAGCTGGACCTGGGCCGCCTGAGCGACGCCGACCGCGCCCGCGTCTTCGCCTGCTTCGCCCCCGAGGAGCGGATGCAGCTCTACGGCCGCGGCATCCGGCGGCGGCTCGCCCCGATGCTCGGCGACCGCGCCCACCTGGAGCTCGCCTACAGCATGCTGTTCGCGCTCCCCGGCACCCCGGTGATCCGCTACGGCGACGAGATCGGGATGGGCGACGACCTCGCGCTGCCGCAGCGCACCGCGGTGCGCACGCCGATGCAGTGGTCGGACGAGCCGCAGGCCGGCTTCTCGACCGCCGCGCGCACGGCGGTGCCGGTGATCGACGACGACGTGTGGGGGTACCGGCACCTCAACGTCGCCGCGCAGCAGCGCGACCGCGGCTCGCTCTTCAACTGGACGGCGCGCCTGATCCGCGTGCGCAAGGAGTGCCCGGAGATCGGGTGGGGGGCGTGGACGCTCCTGCCGACGCGCTCCCCGCACGTGGTGGCGCTGCGCTACGACTGGCGCGGCAGCTCGGTGCTCACGCTGCACAACTTCGCCGCGCAGCCGCAGGCGGTGCGGGTGCGCCCCGGCGTCCCGGGCGGGGAGCGGCTGGTCGACCTGCTCGACGAGAGCGAGAGCCGCGCCCGCGCGTCCGGCGCGCACCACCTGGCGCTCCCGGCGTACGGCTACCGCTGGTTCCGCGTCGGAGGGCTCAACTACGCGCTGCACCGCGCACGGCAGGGGCCGCGGGTGCCCTGACGCGCGGCGCGTCCCCGTGCCATCCTCCGTGGCACCGCCCGCCCGCTCCGCCGCCCCCCACTCATGTCGTTCCGCGTCGCCGCCCGTCTGACCCCTCGATCGCTCGCAGCCGCCCTCGGCGCGGTCGCGCTCCTCGCCACGACGGCCGCGGCGCAGGACACCGCGCGGCCGCGGCCCGCGCGCGGGATGCTCGGCCCGCGCGCGGGCGACCGGCACATGGCCTTCCGCGACGCCGGTAGCGACGCCGACTCGCTCTGGCCGGTGAAGGGGCCGGCGCCGCTCCCCGGCAGCATCCTCCCCGCGAGGCGCGTCGTCGCCTTCTACGGCAACCCGCTCTCGAAGCGCATGGGGATCCTCGGCGAGTTCGAGCCCGAGGAGATGCTGCGGAAGCTCGACGCCGAGGTGGCCGCCTGGAACGCGCTCGACCCCGCGCACCCCGCGCAGCCCGCGCTGCACCTGATCGTGCTCGTCGCCGACCCGCACCCCGGGCCGAGCGGGCGGTACCGCACGCGGCACGACAGCGCGATGATCGAGCGGGTGTACGGGTGGGCGCGGAGCCGGAACGCGCTCCTGTTCGTCGACCTGCAGGTGGGGCGGAGCACCCTGCTGTACGAGCTCCCGTGGGTCGAGAAGTTCCTCGTCCGCCCCGACGTGCACCTCGGCATCGACCCCGAGTTCTCGATGAAGAACGGCGGTGTCCCCGGGCGCCGGATCGGCACCTACGACGCGGCCGACATCAACTACGCGGCGCGCTACCTCGCGAACCTGGTCGACAAGCACAAGCTCCCGCCCAAGATCCTGGTCGTGCACCGCTTCACGCCCGGCGGCGTCACCAACGCCCGCAAGATCGCGCTCGACCCGCGCGTGCAGATCGTCATGCACATGGACGGCTTCGGGCCGCCCTGGATGAAGCGCGACACCTACTGGCGCGACATCAAGCGCGAGCCGGTGCAGTTCACCGGGTGGAAGCAGTTCACCAAGGCGAAGAACGACCGCCCGCCGACGCCGCGCGCCGACATCCTGCGCCTCTGGCCGGCGCCGCTCTACATCCAGGTCCAGTAGCGTGACGCGCGTTCGCGCTTCGATCGCACTGCTCGCGGCCGGCGCGGTCGCGGCGACGCCGAGCGGCTGCGCGCGCGCCGGCACGGGGTCGGCGCCGGCACCCGCGGCGACCGACACGGTGCGCGTCGACGGTTCGCCGGCGTTGCTGCCGCTGGCCGCGGCGCTGGCGCGCGCGTACGAGGCCGGCCACCCGGGCGCCCGCGTCACGGTCGGCCGCGGGCTCGGCACCTCGGCGCGCGTCGCGGCGCTCGCCGAGGGGCGCATCGACGTCGCGCTGGCGAGTCAGGGCGTGGATCCCGCGGCGCTGGCGGGGCAGGGGCTCGCGGCGCACGACGTGGCCAAGGCCGCGGTGGTGTTCGCGGTGCCGACGGCCGTCGCCGTCACGTCGCTGACGCCCGCGCAGCTGTGCGACGCCTACGCCGGCCGCGTCGTCAACTGGCGCGCGCTCGGCGGCCCCGACCTGCCCGTCGCGCCGCGCACGCGCCCGGCGGGTGAGGTCGACGGCGACGTCGCCGCCGCCGGCATCCCGTGCCTGCGCGACGCGGTGGCCGCCGGCAACGTGCGCGCGATCGAGCGGCCCGAGGCGACGGCGGAGGAGCTGGCGGCCACCGCGGGCGCGCTCGGCATGACATCGCTCCCCTTCGTCGAGCGGAGCGGCGGCCGGCTGCGCGCCCTGGCGCTCGACGGCGTCGCGCCGACCGCGGAGAACGTGCGCGGCGGCGCGTACCCGCTGACGCGGCGCTCGCTGCTCCTGACGCGCGCCGCGCCACCGGCCCACGTCGCGCGCTTCCTCGCCTTCGTGCGCGGCGCCGAGGGGGCGCGCGTGGTCACCGCCAACGGCGCCGTGCCGGTCCGGTAGGGGAGGGTGGTGGGGCGGCACGGGCGCGGGTACCGTGGAGGCACCGATGACTTCCGGGGCCTTCCCCCGTCCAACGTCCGGACCCCCACGAACGGACACATGACCCCTGCGATCGAGACCGCCGCGCTGGTGAAGCGGTTCGGCGAGACGCGCGCCGTCGACGGCATCGACCTGCGCGTCGAGCGCGGCACGGTGTACGGCCTCCTCGGCCCGAACGGCGCCGGCAAGACCACGACCATCCGCGTGCTCGCCACGCTCCTCCGCCCCGACGGCGGCACCGCCCGCGTGCTCGGCCACGACGTCGCGCGCGAGCCCGCCGCCGTGCGCGCGAAGGTGAGCCTGACCGGGCAGTTCGCGTCGGTGGACGAGGACCTCACCGGCCACGAGAACCTGGTGCTCGTCTCGCGCCTCTTCGGCTACTCGTGGAAGGCGGCCCGGGCGCGCGCGACGGAGCTGCTCGAGGCGTTCGACCTCGCCGACTCGGCGGCGAAGCAGGCCCGCGCGTACTCCGGCGGGATGCGGCGCCGGCTCGACATCGCCGCCAGCCTGGTCGTCACCCCCGAGCTCCTCTTCCTCGACGAGCCGACCACGGGGCTCGACCCGCGCAGCCGCAACCAGGTGTGGGAGATCGTCCGCTCCATCGCCGCCGGCGGCACCACGGTGCTGCTCACGACGCAGTACCTCGAGGAGGCCGACCGCCTCGCGAGCCGCCTCGCGGTGATCGACCACGGCCGGATGATCGCCGAGGGGACGAGCCGGGAGCTCAAGCGGTCGGTCGGGAGCAACACGCTGCACGTGCGGCTCGACGACCCGGCGCGCCGCCCCGAGGCGCGGCACGTCCTGCGGCGCGTGCTCGGCGCCGACGTGCACGACGGGGCCGACGCGGCCGCGCTCACCGCGCACGTACGCGACGACGCGCGGCTTCCGGACGCGATCGCGGCCCTCGGCGCGGCCGGCATCGCCGTCGGCGAGCTGACCTTCGGACAGCCGAGCCTCGACGACGTGTTCTTCGCACTCACCGGGCGCGGGGGGGAACCGGACGGCGATCCCGCCGCCGCGGAGCCGGCCGCCGACGGGTCGGAGGAGAAGGTCGCATGAGCCTCCTCGCCACCGCCCCCCGCCCCCCGGCAGCCAGCCCCTGGGCGGCCACGCTCACGCTCGGCTGGCGCGCGATGCTGAAGATCAAGCACGTGCCCTTCCAGCTGTTCGACGTGACGGCGTTCCCGCTGATGATGACGCTGATGTTCACGTACCTGTTCGGCGGCGCGCTCGCCGGGAGCCCGCGCGAGTACGTGCAGTACCTGCTCCCCGGCATCGTCGTGCAGACCATCGTCTTCATCACGGTCTACACCGGCGTCGGGCTGAACGCGGACATCACGAAGGGGCTGTTCGACCGCTTCCGCTCGGTCCCCATCTGGCAGCCGGCGCCGATCTTCGGGGCGCTGCTCGGCGACGTGTTCCGCTACTCGCTCGCCGCCACGATGGTCATCCTGCTCGGCCTCGTGATGGGGTTCCGGCCGGCGGCGGGGGTCGTGGGCGTGGTGCTCGCGGTCGCGCTGGTCATCGTCTTCGCGCTGTCGCTCAGCTGGATGTGGATCATCGTCGGGATGAAGGTGCAGTCGCCCGAGTCGGTGATGACGTCGAGCTTCCTGCTGCTCTTCCCGCTGACGATGGCGAGCAACATCTTCGTCGACCCGCGCACGATGCCGGGGTGGCTGCGGGCGGTGGTCGCCGTGAACCCGGTCACGCACCTCTCGAGCGCGTCGCGCGGGCTGATGCACGGCGACGTGGCGGCCGCGGACGTGCTCTGGGTGCTCGCGGCGTCGGCCGTGATCACGGCGGTGTTCGCGCCCGTCGCGCTGCGCATGTACCACCGGGAGCGGTAGCCGCGCCGGCCCGGCGCGGCGTCTAGCGCGACGCGTCGCGCTCCGTCTCGTACTGGCGCGCGGCGGCCCGGTGCCACTCCATCTCCTGCGGCGTCACCGGCCGGAACATGAGGTCGAAGGCGAGCCAGCCCAGCTTCGCCAGCGGGAAGAACGCGAAGAGCAGCGCGAGGACGAGCAGCGGCAGCCCGGTCTCGAGCAGGTCCCACGGCGTCTCCTCGGTCGCCAGCATGGTCAGCGTGAGGGCCACGTAGGCGGCGAGGCCGACCATCGTGAACAGGATGAAGGCGAAGCCCATGACGGTGTCGTGCTCGCCGCGCTGCATCCGCAGCCCGCAGCGGCCGCACCGCACGCGGAGCTTCATCCAGTGCTCGAGCACGGGCCCCCCGCCGCAGTTCGGGCAGCGCAGCGTGAACGCGCGCCCGAAGAGCCGCAGGGTGCGGCCGAGGCTCGGGATCTCCATGTCCGTCTCGGAGTCCATCTCGGGGCGGCGCGTCATCGTACCGGCTATTGATATTGGATGTAGACGGGGTCGGGGGTCAGCGCGAGCACGTCGGCCGGCTTCATCAGCGGGTGCCCGGCCTTCGTGTCGTTGTGGTAGAACAGCTTGAACCCCGTGTACTGCACCGGCTGCGGGTAGATGAAGCGCGACCAGGTCGCGCGCTTGCCGTACGGCGGCCCCCACCCGTCCATGTGCATCACGACCTGCACGCGCGGGTCGAGCTTGATCTTGTCGCTGTTGGTGACCATCGGCCCCGTGAAGCGGTGGATCACCAGCACCTTGGGCGGCAGCTTGTACTTCGTCACGAGCTCCGCCAGCACGTCGATCGCCGCGTTGATGTGCTTCGCGTCGTACGTGCCCACGCGCCGCCCCGGGTCGCCCCCCTTCGTCATCGCGAACTCGGGGTCGATCCCGAGGTGCACGTCGGGGCGCTGCAGGTAGGGGAGGAGCACGCGGATCTCCTCGTCCAGCGTGCTCTTCCCGATCTGGATGTCGAGGAACATGAGCGCGTTCTTCTGCTGCGCCCATCCGTACACCTTGTCGATGATCTTCGGGCTCTCGCGGCGGCGCCACTTGCCGTCCTCGCCGGGTGCGCCCTGCGCCACGACGGCGATCAGGTGCAGCGCCTGCTGCACCGGCGTCGACGGGTCGGCCCTGTTCCACGCCGCGGTCTCGCGGTCCAGCTTCGCGAACATCTGCGGCGGCGGCAGCTCGCCGAGCACGCCCATCCGCTTCGAGTTCGGGTTGCCGTAGTAGGCGACGATCCGCCGCTTGGGGAGGATGCTCCCCGGCAGCGGCGCCGGCCCCTTGACCGGCCAGAGCTTCGCCGCCTCGGCCTGCTTCACGCTGTCCGCGCGCGCCTTCCGCGCCGCCGCCGACTCGCCCGCGGCAGGACGGGGGGCCTCGCGCCTCGTGCCCCCTCCCTTGCTCGGCGGCTGCGGCGGCTGCGCGCCCGCCGCCAGGGCGAGCCCGGCCAGCGCGAGCGCGGCCATGGAAAGGACGGTCGAAAGGGGCCGGCGGACGGACGACAGGCGAGACGACATCGAAGCGGGGGAGGGGAGACGGCAGGGGCGTCGCGGCGGCTCGGCCGGCGCGGCGCGGGGGATGCTAACCCGGGCCGTCCTACCCCGGCCACCCCGCCGGGGTGTCGTCGGACCATGCCGGGCGCGACCTTCCAGTCCAGCGATGGACGACCGCACCCGCGACGCTCGACGTGCCCCACCCTGATCCCACCGACGCCCGTTGGCGCGTCCGCCGCGTGGCGGCGCGCCTCTTCTACGTCGCCATCGTCCTGGTCGCGACCTGGCGGGCCCTGGACTTCGACCTCGACCCTGTCCTCGCGCGCCTGCGCCTCGCCCGCGCGCTGTCGCCGTCGATCCGGCCGATGGACGTGCTCGACGGCGTCCGCAACGTCGCGCTCTTCGCCGGGCTGGGCGCGGTCTGGCTGGTCACCGCCGACCCGACGCGGCTGCGCCGCAACGTCGCCGTGGCCACCGGCGTCGGCCTGGCGCTGAGCCTCCTCGCCGAGGCGGCGCAGCTCTTCTCCCCCAACCGCTACGCGAGCGTCCTCGACCTGGCGACCAACGCCGGCGGCGCCCTGCTCGGCGGCGCGGCGGTCGCGCTGGCGATCGTGATCGTGACGCGGCGCCGCGCGCGCACCGCGGACGCCGTGGTGCCGCACCTGCTGGTCGCCGGCCCGTACCTGGCCGCCTGCGCGCTCGAAGCGTTCGCGGCGTGGGGGGAGCCGGATCGCATCCCGGGCGTGATGGGCGGCTTCCGCACCCGCTGGACCTGGGCACTGGCCGACCTCGCGCGCCGCCCCCTCGCGCCGCCGACGTGGAGCGACCTCCTGCTCTTCGCCCCCGCGGGCTTCCTCGCCGCGCGCGTGCTGCTCGAGCGCGGGTGGCGCCCTGCGCCGGCGGCGCTCGCGGCGTGGGTGGCCGGCGCCGTCATCTGGACCGCGTCCGAGGCGCTGCGTGGCCTGAGCGGCGCGCCGATGCGCCCGTGGGCGGTGGCGCTGCACGCGGCCGCCTCGCTCCTCGGCGCCGTCGTCGCCGCGGCCCTCGCCCGCCGCGAGGCGCGCGCCGCGGCCCGCACGGAGTCGCGCCTCGGGGCGCCGGCGCGTCCGTTGTTGCGCCGCGACCCGCGCGCCTACGTCGCCGTGCTCGCGCTCTGGAGTTTGCGCCCCTTCCTCCCCGTGGCGTCGCTCGCGGAGGCGACGGCCAAGCTGACCGCGAACGCCTTCGTGCCGATGCGCGCGTTGGCGCTCGACTGGTCGCTGCACAGCGTCGCCGACGTGTTCATCGGCTTCTGCCTCTACGTCCCCGTCGGGGCGTGGTTCGCGGTGCGGCCGGGGAAGGGCGGGCGCGCCGCCCGCTCGCCGCTCCCGGGCGTCGCGCTCGCCTTCGCGACCGAGATCGTGCAGCTCGGCGTCCGCGCGCGCACCGTCGACGTCACCGACGCGCTCGTGCAGGCGGCCGGGGTGCTGGTCGGGTGGGCGATCGTGCGGCGCGCCGACGCCCGGCGCGAGCGGCTGGCGCTCGGGGACCCGGCGCCGGCCGCGTGGGAGCGCACGCCGGTCGCTCAGAGGGCGCTCGGGTAGGTCTCGGGCGGCTCGGCGTCCGACCACGTCCCGCCGCGCTCCAGCGGCTCGACCGCGCGCGTGACGTCGAAGTGGTAGAGCAGGTCGAACTGCCGCCCGACGCGCGCGTGGAAGTAGTGGCTCTGCCGCTCGGTGCGCGGGCGGTAGATGACGCCGATCGCCCGCTCCAGCAGCGCGCGCTCCGACAGCGCCTCGCGCGCCGCGTCGGCTTCGGGGCCGCCGCGCAGCGGGACGGCGCACCGCGCCGGCGCGGCGTCGTGCAGCGCCCGCTCGATGCTGCCGGGGAGCGACGGGTTCACGCGCATGCGCTGCGCCGCGTCCCCCCAGTCGTGCGCGGCCGTGACGGTCCCGACGTGCGTCGTGAAGCCGACGAGCACCGCGTCGTCGCCGTGCCGCTCGCGCGCCAGCTGGCCGAGGTTGATCTCGCCGCCGGCCCCCATCTCGGTGGCGCGCGCGTCGCCGAGGTGGGAGTTGTGCGCCCAGACCACGACCTTCCCCGCGCGGCCGCGCGACCTCAGGTGCGCCAGCAGCGCGTCGAGCGTGTCGGCCATGTGCGTGTCGCGCAGGTTCCAGCTCGAGGTGCGCCCGCGGAACATGCTTCGGTAGTACCGCTCCGCGTCCAGCACCAGCCGCGCGTTCTGCTCGGCGGAGAAGCGGTCGTCGGCGGCGTCGGCCTCGGTCGGGGCGTCACCCGCGCCGTCGCCGGGGGCGCGCCGGCGCAGCTCGACCAGCTGCTCGACCACCTCGTCCTCGCACGACTGCGACAGGTCGAAGCTGGCCGCGTAGCCGTACTGCTGCGGGTCCTCGCCGAAGTGCTCGAAGCACGCGTAGCGCTGGCGCGCGCGGCGCGCGCCCTCCGGGTCGACCTGGTCGAGGTAGCGCAGCACCTCGTCGATCGAGGCGTGCAGGCTGTACAGGTCGAGCCCGTGGAACCCCACCGCGTGCCCGCGCCCGACGCGCGCGTTGTGGGCGCGCAGCGCGTCCACCAGCGCCACGACGTCGGCGTTGCGCCACATCCACTGCGGGAAGCGGCGGAAGCCGCCCAACGCCCCCTCGGCGCCGGACTCGCGCGTGCGCCCCACGACCCAGCGGTGCACGCGGTCGGAGTCGGGCCAGTCCCCCTCGATGGCCACGGCGTCGAAGCCGCGCTCCTCGACCAGCCGGCGCGTGATCGCCGCGCGCGCGCCGTAGAACTCGTGCGTCCCGTGCGACCCCTCGCCGAGCAGGACGAGCCGCCGGTCGCCCACGAGCTCGAGCAGGGCGTCGTGGTCGGCGTCGCCCCCGACGAGGGGGCGCGCGGCGTCGCGCAGGGCGGTGGCGAGGGCGGCGGCCATGCCGTCCGTCTGCGCAAGTCGCGGGCGACCGGCACCCTTGCCGCGCGCGTGCCCGCGGCGCACCTCTTCCGCATGCGACCCCTCCTCCGCGCCCTCCTGGCGCTTTCCGTGCTCGCCGCCCCGGCGGCCGCCCAGCCCGCCCGCTTCCTCGCCGGCGCCCCCGACGCTCCGCTCTCGCAGGTCGTGGAGGTGGGGAACACGATCTACCTCTCCGGCATGCTCGGCACGGCCGCCGACGGGCGCCTCGCCCCGGGCGGGATCGAGGCCGAGACGCGGCAGACGATGGAGAACGTCCGCGCCGCGCTGGCCCGCGCGAACGCGACGCTCGACGACGTCGTGAAGTGCACCGTCTTCCTCGCCGACATTGCGGAGCGCGACCGCATGAACGCGGTGTACGTGACCTTCTTCCCCAAGCACCGCCCGGCGCGCAGCGCGGTCGGGGTGAGCGGGCTGGTGCGCGGGGCGCGGGTCGAGATCGAATGCCTCGCCGTGCGTGGCGCCGGCGGATGATTCGTGGCGAGCCTCTCAAGGTCAACTGAAAAGCAGGGGGGGATGAAAATCTGAGAACGGCTCTGAAACGGCGGGGAGGAGCTCGGAGCTGTCAGCTCTCCCCGCCGTTTCAGAGCCGTTCTCAGATTTTCATCCCCCCCTGCTTTTCTTGGTCTTGAAGGGCCGCTCACGTCGCGAGCCGCCGCAACTCCCCCCGCAGCGCCACCCGCACGCGCGCCCCGAGCACCAGCCCCACCGCCGCCAGCCCCGCGACGAGTCCGAGCCAGAGTCCGGCCGGCCCCATCCCGCGGCCGACGCCGAGCCAGACGCCGACCGGGATCCCGACGAGCCAGAAACCGACCACGTTTACGACCATCGGCACGCGCGTGTCGCCCACGCCGCGCAGGACGCCGAGCGACACCACCTGCAGCCCGTCGAACACCTGGAAGACGCCGGCGAGCGGGATGATGCTCGCCGCCACCGCGACCACCGCCGGGTCCGGGGTGTAGAGGCGCGCCAGCGCGCGCGGCGCCAACAGCAGCACGAGCGCGCTGGCGAGCATGAAGCCGATCCCCCACGCCATCGCCGCCCCCGCGGCCCGCCGCGCCGCCGACGCGTCGCCCGCGCCCACCGCGCGCCCCACCCGCGCCGCCGCCGCCGCGCCCACGCCGAGCGGCACCATGTAGGTGAGCGAGGCCAGGTTGATCGTCGCCTGGTGCCCCGCCATCGCGACCGCGCCCAGGTGCCCCATCAGCAGCCCGACCGCGCCGAACGCGCTGTACTCGAGCGTCTGCTGCAGGCCGATCGGGAGTCCGACGCGCGCCAGCCGCGCCAGCGCCGCCGGGCGCGCCGCCGCACGCTGCCAGGGAACGAGCGTCGGCCGGAGCCGCCGCCACGCCGCGGCCAGCACGACGAACGCCATCGTCCACCGCGCCACCGTCGTCGCGAGCGCGCTCCCGTCGGTGCCGAGCGCCGGCATCCCGAGGCGGCCGAAGATCAGCCCCCAGTCGAGCACCGCGTTCAGCACGTTGGCGACCACGATCGCGACCACGATCGCCCGCGTCTGTCCCATCGCCTGCAGCGTCTGCCGCAGCACGACGAAGCCGAGCATGGCCGGGACGCCCGGCGCCGAGAGCGCGACGTAGCGCGCCGCCGCGGCGACCACCCGCTCGGGCTGGCCGAGCGCGCGCAGCACCGGCCCCGCCGGCAGCATGGCGAGCGCCGTCGGGACGCTGAGCAGGAGCGCCAGCACCACGCCGCGCTGCACCCCGTGCGCGACCGCCGGCGCGTCGCGCGCCCCGATCGCCTGCGCCACCACCGGGTCGAGGGCGAGCAGCGTCCCGCTGGCGAGCGACGACACGTTGTAGACGTACAGCGTCCCCAGCGCCACCGCGGCCAGCGACTCGGCGTTCAGGCGGCCGACCATCATCGTGTCAACCACGCCCATCAGCATCAGCCCGACCTGCACCGCCACCACGGGGAGCGCGAGCCGCCACGTCTCGGCCAGTTCGGCGCGCCACGCGCCGCGCGGCGCCGCAGCGGTCGGCGCGGGGTCGGGGCGGGCGGCGGCGGGGAGGGCCATCGGCGAACCGTAGCCGGCCCCCGAATCCCGGCGCAACGCGCCCGCGTAGGTTCGTGCACATGCCCCCCGTGTCCTCCGCCGGCCGCGCCGAGCCGGCCGGCGCCTCGTACTGGGCGCTCAGCCGCGCGCCGCGCTACAGCCTCACCTTCGCGCTCCCGCTCCTCCTCGCCTACGAGGGGCTGGCGGCGTTGCTCGGCGGCCCGGGGGGCGGAGTGCGCAACGGCGCCGACGTCTGGCTCAAGGCGCCCTTCGTCTTCCTCCTCGGCCCGCAGGGCGCGCTGGTGTTCGGCGTCGCGGTGGTCGGCGCCGCCGTCGCGCTGGTCGTGCGCGACCTGCGCCGCACGCGCGCCCCGCTGCGCGGCGAGGTGTTCGCCGGGATGCTCGCCGAGGCGGCGGCGATGGCCGTCGCGTGCGGGCTGCTGGTCGGCCTCGCGACCGCGCGGCTGCTGGAGAGCGTCCCCGGGTTCGCCGTCGCCGGGCTCGCCGTCGCGCCGATCGGCGAGATGGGGTGGCTGACTCGCCTGATGATCGCGCTCGGCGCGGGGCTGTACGAGGAGCTGCTCTTCCGCGTCGTCCTCGTCTCGGGGCTCGTCTGGCTCGCCCGGCGTTTCGTGGGGCTCGGCCCCGCGGCCGCGGCGCTGGCGGCGACCGTGGGGGGCGCGGTGCTGTTCGCGCTCGCGCACCACGTCGGCGCCTACGGCGAGGCGCTCACCGCCCCGGCGTTCACCTTCCGCCTGCTGGCGGGGCTCTTCTTCAGCGGGCTGTACGTGCTGCGCGGCTTCGGGATCACCGCCTGGACGCACGCCATCTACGACGTGCTGGTGCTGGTGGTCCGCTGACCGCGCGGGGTCACACCCCCTCGAGCGACGCCGACGCCGAGGGTTGCACGAACTTGCGGGTGCGCACCACCTGCGCCGGCGTCGTGTAGGCGACGATGCTGTAGTCGGCGAAGTAGTGCGACGCGATGTGCTCGACGATCGCGTCCGCGACGTCGGGCGAGACCAGCGTCTCGAGGCGCACGTTGGAGCCCGGCGCGTCGGCGCCCCGGTCGGCGTGGCGCGTCCCCTCGCCGCGCGACTCGTGGACCGTGAAGCCGCTCGCGCCGAGCGCCTTGATCTCGGTGATCAGGCGGTGCTCCAGCGCCGGCTCGGCGATGATCGTGACCAGCGTGACGGCGTGGGTGCGCATCGCGGCTCTCCGGTGGAAGACCCAGCAGGTGTCTCCCGCCGAACGCCGTCGGGCCCGCCCGAGGTCCCGGGCGGGCCCGACAGAGGGCCGCAGAGCGCGGGGCTCAGTGCCCCTTGGCCGCCGGCGCCGGGGTGGAAGCGCCGCCGTGCTCCGCGCCCGACGCGCCGCGCGGGGCGCCGCCCTGCCCGGACGCCCCGGCCTCGGCGGACGCCGCGCCGTGCGCCGCGTCGTTGTGCGGGAAGGTCCGCATCATGACGTCGGTCGGGTGGCGGTACGTCTGCTGGTGGATCCAGAAGGCCGTCAGGAAGGTCGCGACGGCAGCCAGCGTCGTGAGGATCGCCGCGCCCCAGCCGCCCTTCTTGAACTCGACGTGGCGGTTGGGGGGGAGCGTGGGCGTGGACGCCATGGAGCGGGCAGGTTGGGGTCGCGTTTGGGTCGGGCGCGCCGGAATCTACTCGGGCCCTTTCCCGGGCGGCACTCGCCCCGGCCGCTCCCGCAGCGCCGCCGGCCCGATCACCTCCCGCCCGAAGCGCCCGCGGATGGCGTCGAGGGTGTGCGCCAGCCGCCGGTCCCGCTCCGTCTCCACCGGGGGGCCGCCGGCCGCCGGGAGGAGCGAGAGCTCGGCGGGAGCGTCGGCCTCGTCGAACCCCGACAGCGCGACCCCGAGCAGCCGCACCCCCACGCGCCGCGTCTTCCGGAGGCGCCGCAGCAGCTCGCGCGCGACGCCGGCGACCGCGCGGTCGCTCTCCACGGGCGCGTCGAGGGTGCGCGCCGCCTGGCGGGTGACGAAGTCGGCGTCGCGCACCTTCACGGTGATCGTGCGCGCGCGCAGTCCGTCGCCGCGCAGGTCGGCCGCGACGCGCTCGCTGAGCCGCAGCAGCTCGCGCTCCAGCTCCGCGTCGTCGTGCAGGTCCCGCGGGAAGGTGTCCTCGCGGCTCACCGACTTCTGCTCCGCGCGCTCGGCCACCGGCCGCTCGTCGACCCCGCGCACCCAGGCGTGCAGCCAGCGCCCGGTGCGCGCGCCGAGCAGGCCGACCAGCGCCTCCTCGTCCCACGGCAGCGCGTCGGGGACGGTGCGGAGCCCGTTGCGCGCCAGCTTCTCGGCCAGCCGCGGCCCGACGAAGGGGAGGTCGGCGAGCGCGAAGCGGCGCATGAACTCGCCCTCGTCGCCCGGCGGCACCGCGTGCACGCCGTCGCCCCCCGCGCCCGGCTTCGCCACCTCGACGGCCACCTTGGCGACGAGCTTCGACGTCCCGCACCCGATCGACACCGAGAGTCCCGTCGCCGCCCGCACCGCCTCGCGGATCCGCCGCGCCGTCGCGCCGAGCGGCTCGTCGTACAGCGCCTCGGTCCCGCCGAGGTCGAGGTACCACTCGTCGATGCTCGACGCCTGCACTACCGGCGTCCAGCGCGCGAGCACGGCGGCGATGGCGCGGCTCTTCTCGCTACACGCGCCGCGCGGGACGGGGACGCACACCGCCGCGGGGCAGAGCCGCACCGCGCGCGAGATCGGCATCCCGCTGCGCACGCCGTACTTCCGCACCTCGTACGACGCCGAGCACACGACGCCCCGACTCTGCGCCGACCCGCCGACGATCAGCAGCGTCGCCCGGCCGGCGCCCTCCGGGTCGACCTGACGGGCCACCGCCACGAAGAACGCGTCGGCGTCGACGAGCAGGATCCGGCGGGGAGCGGCGGTCATGGTTGAAGATCAACTGAAAAGCAGGAGGGATGAAAATCTGAGAACTGCTCTGACAGGGCGCGGAGAAGCTCCGAGCTGTCAGCTCTCCCCGCCGTTTCAGAGCAGTTCTCAGATTTTCATCCCCTCTGCTCTTCTTGGTCTTGAAGAGCCACCGGCCTGCGCCACGCCACTACCACGCCGGCACGGCCTCGGGCGCCTCGCGGCCGCGCGCCGCCACCGGCCACTTGGTCTCGACCACGTCCAGCCCGCGCACCCCGTAGATCACGTCGTTCAAGTGCACGACGATGCAGACGTGGTTCGGCACCACGCGTACCTGGTCGCCGACGCGCGGCTGCCAGTCGGTGCGCGACAGGTCGAGGATCCCGTGCTCCTCGCTCATCCGCGACACCGTCACCTCGGGGCGGTCGAGCAGCGCGCCGTAGCCCGCCGTCGCCGCCGGGTCGGCGCCCTGCGCGCGCGACGCGTCGATCGGCTCGCGGCCGAGCGCCTTCGTGCCGGCGTCGATCACCGCCTGGCCGGGGACGCTCGTGCTCACCACCGTCGCCAGCACCGTGAGCGCGCACTCGTCCCACTCGCAGGCGCCGAGCGCCGCCGTCGCGCGGTCGTTGTAGACGTAGGTGCCCGGGCGCACCTCCGTGATCCCCGGCACCTCGTGCATCCGCCACGCTGCGGGCGTCGAGCCGCCGCTCACCACCGCGGCCGGCAGCCCCGCGGTGCGCAGCGCCGTCAGCGTCGCGTCGAGCGTGCGGGCCAGCGCCGCCACCTGCGGCTGCTGGTCGCCGATTGCCGACCGGATGTGCCCCGGGTAGAATCCCACGCCCTCGAACTGGAGCGGCGCGCGCTCGGCGACGAACTCCGCCAGCGCCGTCACCGCCGCCGCGTCCTGCACCCCGGTGCGTCGCATGCCGACGTCCTGCTCCACCAGCACGTGCACCTCGCGCCCGACCTCGTCGGCCGCCGCCGCGAGCTGCACCGCGGCGCGCTGCGAGTCGAGCATCACCGTCAGGCGCACGCGCGGCGGGAGGTTCATCAGCCGGCGCAGCCGCGTCGTGCCGGCGACGGGGAAGGCGAGCAGCAGGTCGTCGGTCAGCTCGGCCATCACCTCCGCTTCGCGCACCGTCGCGCAGGTGAGCCCCACCGCGCCCAGCCGCAGCTGCTCGGCGGCGATGCGCGGCGCCTTGTGCGTCTTGACGTGCGGGCGCAGGCGCAGCCCGTGCACGGCGGCGTACGCCGCCATGCGGTCGAGGTTCATGGCCAGCCGGTCCAGGTCGACGACCGGCGCCGGCGTCTCGAGCTGTTCGAGGTACAGGGGCATCGCGCGATTACTCTGGGTGGCGGGCGTGGGCGCCCGCTCCCGGGAAATGACACCGCGGCCCGCCGTCCAGCAACCCGCCAGCATCCCGCACCCGACCCGATGACCGCCCCCGAGCCGATGACCGACCCCGCCGGCGCCGCGCGCGCCTGGCACCCCGTCACCCTCGGCGCCGACGTCCCGCCGCCGAAGGGAGCCTACTCCCCCGGCGTGCGCGCCGGCGACTTCCTCTACGTCTCGGGCCAGGTGCCGCGCGACCCGCGCACCGGCGAGCTGGTGGGCGGTGACAACGTCGCCGCGCAGGCGCGCCAGACGCTCGCGAATCTGCGCGGCGTCCTCGAGGCCGCGGGCGCCACGCTCGGCGACGTCGTCTCGGTGAGCGTGCACCTGGCGCGCGTCGACGACTGGGGCGCCTTCGACGCCGTCTACCGCGAGACGTTCGTGCCGCCGTTCCCGACGCGCACGGTCGTCGGCGCGGCGCTGCGCGGGATCCTCGTCGAGGTGACGGCGGTGGCGTACCTCGGCCGCCGGTGAGCGGCGCGCGCGCGGCGCACGTCGAGGTGCCGCGCACGGCCCGCTACTGGGCGGCCGGCGCGCCGCGCGCGCCCCAAGTCTGGGTGGCGCTGCACGGCTACGGCCAGCTCGCCGAGTACTTCGTGCGCCACCTCGTCCCGTTCGCGGGCGACGCGCGCCTCGTCGTCGCGCCCGAGGCGCTCAACCGCTTCTACCTCGGATCGGGCGAGGGCGGCTCGAACGCCGAGCGGCGGGTGGGCGCGACGTGGATGACGCGCGAGGACCGGGAGGCGGAGATCGCCGACTACGTCCGCTGGCTCGACCGCGCGCTCGACGACGCCACGGGCGGCTTCGACGCGGCGCACGCGCGGCTGTGCGTGCTCGGCTTCTCGCAGGGCGCGACGACGGCCACGCGCTGGCTGCACGCGCGCCACCGCGCCGGGCGCCCGCCGGCCGCGCGTCTCGTGCTCTGGGGCGGGGAGCTGCCGCACGACCTCGACCTGGCGGCGGACGGCGACGTGCTGCGCCGCACCCCGCTCACCATGGTCGTCGGCGACGCCGATCCCTTCGTCACCACCGCCGCGGTCGGAGAGCAGGCCGTACGCCTCGATGCGGCGGGGATTCCGTACGCAGTCGTACGCTACGCCGGCGGCCACCGCCTGGAGCGCGACGCCCTCGCGCGCGTGATCGCCGATGGGCGGTGATGCGGTGTGAGGAAGATCTACTGAAAAGCAGGAGGGGATGAACATCTGAGAAGATCGGATGAAGATCTGATGGACTCCGCGTGGTGCGATGCCCCCCGCCGCCACGACACCCCATCAGATCTTCCTCCGATCTTCTCAGATGTTCATCCCTCCTGCTTTTCTTGGTCGTACCCAGCTCACCGGTCGCGGAACTTCCGCAGCTCCCGCCGGTCCTTCTTGTTCGGCCGCCCGGCGTCGAAGTCGAAGTGCTGCGCCGTCAGCTTCCGCTGCTCGGCCAGCCGCGCGCGCTCGGCCTCGCTCTCCGGCGTCTCCTCGTAGAGCGTGCGCGCCACCTCGGCGCTCCCGCGCCGCTCGCCCGTCCCCGTCACGCGGACGACGAAGCGCTGGCTCCCGGCCGTCACGCGCAGCTCGTCCCCCGGGCCCACCAGCTTCGCCGGCTTCGCGCGGGCGCCGTTCACGTCGACCTTCCCGCCGTCCACCGCCTCGGTGGCGAGCGTGCGCGTCTTGAAGAAGCGCGCCGCCCACAGCCACTTGTCGAGGCGCACCTTCTCGCCGTCGCCGCTCACGCGTCGTCCTCCTCGTCGTCGCCGGAATCGTCGTCCCCGTCGAGCGCCTGCGTCGCCCGCGCGACCGCGCCGGCGTAGACGTGGCGCTCCTGCTCCGAGCGCGCGCCGGCCACCAGCCCGGCCAGCGTCGGCAGCAGCGCCCGCACCGCGTCGTCGCTCGCGACCTCGGCGAACAGCGCGCGCACCCGGTCGCACGCCTCGGCCATCGCCAGCAGCGCCTGCGGCGCCGGGCCGGGCGGCCGCGCGCCGCCGGACGGAGCGCCGCGCAGCGCCGCGGCGCGCGTGCGCAGCGCCTGCGCGTCGGCGGCGAAGCGGTCCGCGAGGTGGTCGGCGATCGGGCTGGTCATCCCGGAAGATCGCGGGCGCCGCGGCGCGCTGTCCAGCGGCGGGCCCGGCGCGTCATCCGGCGGCGCCGTCCCCCGTGATCGCCCCGTCGGGCGCCGTCGCCTCCGCCGGCGCGGCGCGCTCGACGATGCGCGGGCGCTCCTCGAGCAGCGTGCGCACCTGCACCGCACGCGGCCGCGCGCGCGCCGGCGCGGGCGCCGGCTCCGCCTCCGGCGCGGCGAGGTTCGCGTTCACGTACGCCGCGTCGTCCGTGACCTCGCGCACCACGTACGGCGCCAGCCAGGCCGGCGGCGGCGACGCCGTGTCGGCGGTGGGAAGCTCGACCTCGGCGAGCACCAGGTCGCGCCCCGCGAACTGGTCGACCTCCCACGTCAGCCCCCCCTCCGCGACCGCGTAGCGCCGCTTGCGGACGCGCCGCTCCGCCGTGGCCGGCCAGAGCACCGCGAACAGCTCGGGGGTCGTCTCCTCCTCCAGCTCGATGCGCGCCACGCCGCTCCCGAGTTTGACCGTGCGGTAGTAGCGCACCTCGTCGCCGCGCCGCACCTCGCGCACCCGCTCCAGCAGCCGCGTGCCGGGCAGCCACCCCTGCGCGATCTCGACGTGCGGCATCCCGCGCAGCGTGTGCGGGAGGCTGCGCAGCAGGTACTTGCGCTCGACCTCCATCGGCGGCGGGGCGGCGCGCGCCGCCGTCTCCGCCTCGACCGCGGCCGCCACGCCGTCGAGCGACGCCACCAGCGCCGCCGCGTCCCGCCCCAGCCACTCGCGCGCCAGCGTCTCGAACAGCGCCGCGCGGCGCGTGCGCGCGCGCCGCGCCAGCGCCAGCAGCCCCGGGCGCGGGTCGCGCGGGTCGGGGACGCGGCGCTCCCCCCCGCGCCGCTCGTCCTGTCGGCGCTCGTCCGGTTGCGCGGCGGCGGGCGCGGAGCCGCCCGCCGCCGCCGAGTCGACGTCGCCCGCCGGGACGGCGACCGGCGCAGCCGGGGCCTCGACCGTCGCTTCGTTCGGAGCCTGGCTCGCCGCCACGTCCGCCGCGTCGCGCGCCGCCAGCTCGAGCTCCGCCGCCGCGAGCGCGTTCGCGAACTCGACCTCCAGCACGTCGAGGTCGTGCAGCTCGCCGAGTAGCTCCTGCAGGCGCTTGAGGCGCTTGAGCACCGGGCCGACGCTCTCGCTCACCCCCGCCACCGGCTCCAACAGGTAGCGCACGCGCTTCCCGGCGATCCGCGCCTCGTGCGCCGGCTCCACCGACTCCGGCCCCTCGACCGCATCCATTCGCTCCCCCAACTCTGCCGCCGCCCCGCGCAGCCGCGCCGCGAACAGCGCCGCGAAGCGCCGCTCGGTCAGCGGGGCGTCGATGCGCACCTTCTGCCAGTAGACTGGCAGCCGCCGCCCGAGCCGCGCGTGCAGGCGGTCGAAGTCGGCGCCCACGTCGGCCGCGACCTCGGCGTCGGCCTCGGCACGCGCCGCGCGCCAGCGCTCGCGCAGCCACGTCGCCCCTGGGCGGTGGCGCGACGTCAGCGAGCCGCGCTGCGCGTCCAGCCACGCCAGCTGCACCTCCAGGTCGCGGCTCGCCCCCGTGGCCCGCGCGACCTTGCGCAGCAGCCGGCGCGCCCGCCCGCCGAACGACCCCTGGAGCGCGTCGCGGTACGCGCGCTCGGTGCTGCGCAGCCGGCGCATCGCGACCCGGAAGTCGTGCAGCGCCTCGGCGTCCTGCGGGTCGGCCAGCCGCTCCCGAGCCGCCGCGGCCTGGCCGAGCAGCTCGTGGGCGATGCGCCGCACCGCCTCCTCGGGCGTCCGGGCGAGCAGGTCGGCGGGGAGGGACTGGGCCACGGCGGTCGAAGTGCGGGTGGGCGCGCCCGGGCTCAATCCCCGTTCGCGGGTTCGACGGCCACCGACGCGGCGCCGTCCTCGAGGTACGTCACGAACACGCGCCAGGGCTGGCAGCACACCTGGCAATCCTCCACGTACTCCTGCACCGACCCGCCCCCGGGGTCCAGCCCCACCTCGTTCGGCTCCCCGCAGTAGGGGCACCACACCTCGGCCTCGGTGTCCGCGACCCCGTCGCCGAGCGGGAAGGCGTCGTTGAGGTAGGCCTCGTCCTCGTCGAGTGCGGCGTGCCGCTCGTCCTCGCCGTCGACCGGGTCGTCGTCCGCGTCCGCCGCCCGCCGCTCGTCGGCCAGGGCGTCGGCGTCGTCGAGGTCGCCGGCGTCTGCGAAGTCGTCCAGGTCGAGGCGGTCGGCGTCGTGGTGAGGCACGGCAGTCTGCAAGGGCGGTGAAGCGGGTGCGCCGCACACTCGGCGCGCGCGGCGGGCGGCGCAAGGCGGGGCGCGTCGTTGTGACGCGTCTCACGCCAGGGACGCGCCATCGTCCGCGGCGGAGGACATCGGCTGTCCGCAAACAGATGAAGCGGCTTGCGGCGCAACGAGTTCCTGCGGCGACCGCCCCCGGTGTGTGGCGTGCGTCGGCAGCCGGCGTCCCCCAGAGCCTCACCCTCGCGGAGCGTGCCATGCTCGCCCGACCACTCCCCGACGCCCGGCGGCGCGCCGCCCTCGCCGCGGCCGCCCTCGCCCTCGCGCTCGGCGCGTGCAACAACACGCGCGTCGCGCGCATCGACCCGGCCTCCGTCACCGACCTGTCCGGGCGGTGGAACGACGCCGACTCGCGCCTCGTCGCGCAGGCGCTCGCCGGGCAGGCGCTCGACGCGCCCTGGCTTCCGCGGGCCGCCGAGCAGCGGGGCGGGGAGGCGCCGCGGGTGATCGTCGGCCGCTTCGGCAACCGCACGCTCGAGCACATCCCGGTGCAGACCTTCGTGCGCGACGTCGAGCGCGCGCTCGCCGGGACCGGCGCCGTGACGGTCGTCGCGAGCGCCGACGAGCGCACGGAGGTGCGCGCCGAGCGCGCCGACCAGCAGCAGTTCGCCGCCGCGCCGACCCGCGCCCGCCCGGCCAACGAGGCCGCCGCGCGCTACCTGCTGCAGGGCGAGGTGCAGGCGATCGAGGACGCCGAGGGGCGCGAGCGCGTCGTCTACTACCAGGTGGACGCCGCGCTCGTGGACGTCGAGACGAACGCGAAGGTCTGGGTGGGGCAGCACAAGATCAAGAAGTACGTCGACCGCCGCCGCTTCGGCTGGTGAGGTGCCAACTCTCATGATCGCCTACTCCGACTCCCTCGCCGCGGCCGTCGAGCCGGCCCTCCCCGCGCGCGTCCCCGCGCTCGCGCCGACGGTGTTCCTGTCGCGCGGCGCGGCGCCCCCCGCGGCCCCCGGTCCGCGCGCGTCCGCGCTTCACCCCGCGGCGCGCGCCTCGCTCGTCGCCACCGCCGTCGGCGGGTGGGTGGCGGCGGTGGTCGCGCTCGCGGTACTCGTGCTCTCCGGGTGCAACGGCCCGCGCGTCGTGCGCGAGCGTCCGGTGTTGGTCACCGGCGACCGCGTTCCGCTCACCGACAGCGCGACCGCCGCCATCGGCACGCGCCTGGCCGCCGAGCAGGCGGCGAGCGCCGAGGCGCGCGACTCGATCGCCGCCGCGGCGGCCGTCGGCTGCGCCCCCGATCTCTGCGCCGCGCTCGCCCGCGGCGAGGTGGCGCTCGGCATGAGCGAGGCGCAGGTGCTCGCGGCGACGCGCACGACTCCCGCGGCCTGGCGGGCGCGCCGCTCCGGCGCCGTCACGACGCTGACGCCGCCCTCGCTACTCGCCGCGCCCGCCGACGCCGCCGGCGAGATCGCGATGGTGCAGCTGGCCGACGGGCGCGTGGGGGCGATCGGCTACCGCGACCCGCAGGGCGTGCGCCTGGTGCAGCGCGCCGAGGACGCGACGCGCGCCGGCCGCGCCCGCGCCACCGCCGACGCGCTGGTGCGCGAGGGCGACGTCTTCGCGGCGGCCGGCGACCGCGCCGCGGCGCTCGACCGCTTCGACCGCGCGCTCGTGCTCGTCCCCGACGACGCGATGTTGCAGTACCGGATCGCGACGCTGCTCGACCTGCAGCTGCGCCCCGTCGAGGCGCTCATCCGCTACCAGCGCTTCCTGCAGCAGCTCGAGCTGCAGCGCATCGAGGCGATCGGGAACGCCAACGCGAAGCTCGCCGACGCGATCGCGCGCGCGCAGCAGCGGGTGATCGTCCTCGAGCGCCAGGCGCGCTGAGGTGATGCGCGTCCGGGCGGCCGGGGTGACGCGGACGGCGTGCGGCGCGGCGCTGCTCGCGACCATGCTCTCGGCGTGCGCGCTCCCCGGCGCGCGGGCGGCGCGCACGGCGCCGCTCACCCCGTGGGGGCTGCCGCGCGCCGAGCAATCGCTGCGCGACGCGCTCGCCGCCAACGTCTGGGACGACGCACTCGCCCGCGCCGCCGACCCGGCGCGTGGTGCCCCCGGCGACCCGCTGCTACGCGCGCTGTACGAGGGGAGCGCGGCCTACTACGCCGGCCGGCACGCCGCGAGCGCGGCCGCCTTCGAGCGCGCGGCCGTGCTGACGGAAGAGCGCGAGACCTGGCGCCTGTCGCGCGGCGTCGCCGCACTCGCCGCGGGCGACCGCGTGCTCCCGTACGTCCCGGGGGAGAACGAGCGCCTGCTGGCCCACCAGTACGCGATGCTGGCGCGCCTCCGCGGCGGAGACGCCCAGGGCGCCGCGGTCGAAGCGCGCCGCGTGGACGCACTCCTGCAGCGGTTCTCGCCCACCGACGACCCGCGCGAGCGCGCGCTGCGTGCGGTGCTGCGCTACCTGAGCGGCGTCGCCTTCGAGCTGGCGGGGGAGCGCACCGACGCCGCCGTCGCCTACCGCAACGCCCGCGCGCTCGGCCTCGCCGACTCGGCGTCCGCCTCCGCCGACGCGCCCGTCGCCGATCGAGCCGCGCCGTCGCGTGGAAGACGGCCGCGACGCGCGCCCGCGCCGACGGGCGAAGTCGTGGTGCTAGTCGAGCGCGGCTTCGTCGCGCACCGCGTCGACACGCGCCTCCGCGTGCGCGCCGCCCGCGGCGCCTCGGACGACGCCGGCGGCTTCGCGGCGGTCGCCGAGGGGCTGGGCGCACTGCTCGCGACCCGCCTCGCGCCCGACCAGGGCGTGTGGAGCGACGCCGCCTCCGACGTGATCCGCCTCGACGACGCCGGACCGGAAGTGCGCGGCGGCGCGGCGCGCCGGTCGCACGCCGAGCTGCTGACGCTCGCCTGGCCCGCCTTCCGCCGCCCGACGCCGCTCGCCACGCTCGCCGGCGTGTTCGTCGAACGCGCCCCCGCCGCCGCGCTCGCGCAGACGGTGGCCCTGGTCGCCGGCCGCGCCGCGTCGGCCGAACCCACCCCCGCGCCCACGCCGCCGCTCCTCACCGCGGACCTCTCCGAGGCGCTGGCCGCCGACCTGCGACGCGACCGCGCGGGGATGCTCGCCCGCCTCGTCGCGCGCGCCGCGCTACGCCAGGCGCTGGTCGGCGAGGCCCGCCGCCGCGCCGAGCCGCTCGGCGACCTGCTCGCGGCGCTCGGCCGCTCGGCGGAGCGCGCCGACACCCGCTCCTGGCACCTGCTCCCCGCGCGCCTCGAGCTGGTGCGCCTGCGCCTCCCCGCCGGCACTCGCCCGCTCGCGCTCGACCTCGGCGGCGCGACGGTGCCGCTCGGCGAGGTCGAGGTGCCGGCGAACGGGCTGGTGCTGCACGCGGTGCGCCTCTGGCACGACGCCCGGCCCGCGCCGTCGCCGGCCGCGGGGATCTGAGGCGCGCCGCGACCGAAACCAGGCGCGCGTCGCCCGCGTCGTGACGACGTCACCTCTCTTCGGACCCCGACATGCGCCCCTTCCGTCCCGCCGCGCTGGCCGCCGGCCTGCTCCTCCCCGCGCTCGCCGGCGCGCAGCTCACCTTCCGCGCCGACTCGCTCGGCCCCGCCACCCGCGCCGGCGAGCCGCGCTTCCAGGGCGGCGCCGCGCTCTCGATCGGCCAGCCGGTGCGCGAGTTCGCCGAGTACGTCGCCAACGGCGTCGGCGTCTCGGGACACGCCCTCTACCGGCTCGGCGGGAGCGGCGCCTTCGCCCTGCGCGCCGACGGCGGCTTCGTGCAGTACGGGCGCGAGACGCAGCGCATCCCGTGGAACGCCAACGTCGGCCGCGTGACGGTCGACCTGCAGACGACGAACAACATCGTCTGGGGCGGCGTCGGCCCGCACCTCATGGTGCCGAGCGGCCCGGTGCGCCCGTACGCCACCGGCTCGGTGGGCTTCGCGGTCTTCACGACGTCGTCGTCGATCCGCGACCGCGACACGAACGACGAGATCGTCTCCGACCGCAACCAGGCCGACGGCACCTGGGCCATCAGCGGCGGCGGCGGGCTGCTGATCCCGGTCGTGCGCAACGCGCGCGCTCTCTTCTTCCTCGACCTCGGCGCGCGCTTCCACCGCAACGGCAGCGTCGAGTACCTGCGCGAGGGCGGGATCCGCGACCTTCCCGGCGGCGGGGTGGAGTACTCACGCATCCGCAGCGCGGGCGACCTGTGGACGTACCAGATCGGGATCTCGGTCGGGGGACGGTGAAGGGCAACTGAAAAGCAGAGGGGATCAAAAACCTGAGAAGATCTGAGAAAGATCTGATGGACTCCGTGTGGCGGCGATGTCCTCCGCGCCGGGCACACCCCCTCAGATCTTCATCCGACCTTCTCAGATTTTCATCCCCTCTGCTTTTCTTGGTCTTACAAGAGCCACAACAGCAATCACTCGCCCGGTCCCATCCGCCGATTCCGCTTCTTCTCGGAGTGCTTCTTCTTCTCGTCCAACCGCTTCGCCTTCGCCGCGCGCGACGGCTTGGTGGCGCGGCGGACCTTCGGCACCACTAGCCCCTCGCGTACGAGCATGGCCAGCCGCACCTCCGCGGCCTCCCGGTTCTGGAGCTGACTCCGGTGCTCGCTCGACACGATGCGCAGCGCCCCCTCGGCGTCGAGGCGCGACGCGAGGCGCACGAGCAGGCGCTCGCGCTGCACCTCGCTGAGGACGCGCGACGCGCGCACGTTCCACCGCAGCTCGATGCGCGTGCTCGACGTGTTGACGTGCTGTCCGCCCGGGCCGCCGGCGCGCGTCGCCTTCACCTCCAACTCGGCGCGCGGGATCGCCAGCGCCCCGGCGACGAACACCGCGTCCTCGCCGGCCGACTCGGGCGGAACCGGGGCGCTCACGCGTCCTCCTCCGCAGTGCGCCGCGCGATCTGATCGCAGCCGAGCGCCTCGAGGCGGCCCGCGACGCGGTCGGGGGCCGTGAGGTCGGCCTCGGTGCGCGGCGGGGTGAAGACCGCCAGGTACTCGCCCGGCGCCGTGGTGTGGAACGCCGTCTGGCGGTAGCCCATCGCCTCCAGCTCGCACTTCAGCAGCGCCGGCGGCGTGCCGTGCTGGTTGGTGGGGCGCGTCGTGTCGAGGATCCCCACGCGGGCGTTCGGCTTCAGCGACGGCCAGAGGTTGTACAGCAGGCCGAACGGCTGCTCGATCTCGTGGTACATGTGGATCAGCAGCGCCACGTCGATCGTGTCGCGCGGCAGCCGCGGGTCGTGCGGCTCGCCGAGGGCGAGCACCACGTTCGGGACCGGGTTTGCGCGCAGGCGGCGCTGCAGGATGCGCAGGTAGTCGGGCTCGATGTCCTCCGCCCACACCGTTCCGCCCGGGCGCACGCGCTCGGCCGCCCGCACCGTGTAGTAGCCGTCGCCCGCGCCCACGTCGGCGACGTGCATGCCGGGGCGGACGCCCATCAGGTCGAGCACCTGCCGCGCCTCCCCCGCGTCGTCGCGCTCCTCCTCGCTCGACCAGCGCGGCGCGACGATGTCCGACACCGGACGGCTCGGGGCGGGGAAGCGGTCGGCGGGCGCGCCGGCGGCCGCGCGCAGCGTGATGCTGTCGGCGGTCGCGCCCGTGTCCGCCCCCGCCGTCGCGGCGCGCGCCGACTCCTCGCGCGCCACCGTCGCCGCGTTCCCGCCGCCGCGGCAGGCGGCCAGCACCGCGGCGAGCGCCGCGGCCGCGATCCGGGGCGCGCGAACGCGGCCCCCCCTCATCGCGCCACCGCGCCCTGCCGGTGCACGCGGACCGCCGCCACGCGCCGCCCCTCCATCGCCACCACCTCCAGCTCCCCGCCGGGGAAGGCCGCCCGGTCCCCCACCCGCGGCAGCCGCCCGATCGCGCTGAAGGTGTAGCCGCCGAGCGTCGTCCAGTCGCCGTCGGGGATCGTGAGCTGGTAGTCGGAGCGCGCGTCCACCAGCGACATCGACCCCGCGAGCTCCAGCACGCCGTCGAACTCGAACGCCTCGCGCTCGCGCTGGTCGTACTCGTCGTTGATGTCGCCGATCACTTCCTCGATCAGGTCCTCCATCGTCACGATCCCCGCCGTCCCCCCGTACTCGTCGAGCACCACCGCCAGGTGCGCGCGCGTCCGCCGCAGGTCGTCGAGCACCCGCTCGGCGGCGCGCGTGGCCGGCACGTAGGCGGGCTCGCGCAGCGCCTCCTCCAGCCGGAAGGGGGGCGCGTCGTCGGCGCGCAGCCAGAGGTCCTTCGCCAGGAAGACGCCGATCACGTCGTCGAGCGTGTCGCGGTAGACGGGGTAGCGCGAGTAGCGCTCGGCGCGCAGCACCGCCCACACCTCCTCCTCGGTCGACTCGACGTCGAGCGCCACCACCTCGGTGCGCGGGCGCATCACGTCGTAGGCCTTCTTCTCGTGGAAGTCGAACACGCCGGCGAGCATCGCCGAGTCGCTCTCGTCGAGCGTGCCGTGCGCGCGGGCCTGCATGACGAGCAGGCGCAGCTCCTCGGGCGAGTGCACGTGCTCCCCCTCGCCCACGGGGCGGATCCCGAACGGCCGGAGCAGGGCGTTGGCGGTCCCGTTGAGCACGTAGACGAACGGCTTCATCAGCCGCGAGAACCAGATCAGCGGCGACGCGATGTACCGGCTCACCCCCTCGGGCTTCGATAGCGCCAGCGACTTGGGCGCCAGCTCGCCGAGCACGATGTGGAGGAAGGTGATGATGGCGAAGGCCACGCCGATGGCGGCCGCGCTGTGCGCCGCCGCGCTGGCCTCGCCCGGGGCGTGCACGCCGCCGACGCCCGCCGCCGCCAGCCCGCGGTCGATCAGCGACGCCAGCGCGGGCTCGCCGATCCAGCCGAGGGCGAGCGAGGCGAGCGTGATCCCGAGCTGGGTGCCCGAGATGTAGCGATCGAGGTGCTCCTGGGCGTGCTGGACGACCACCGCCCGCCGGTCCCCCTCGCCGGCCATCTGGTCGATCTTGGAGCGGCGGGCGGCGACGAGGGCGAACTCGGCGGCGACGAAGAAGCCGTTGAGGAGCACGAGCACGAGCACGGCCCCCAGCCGCAGACCGATCCCGCCCAGCGTCGTCCCGTCGCCCTCCACCGCGTAACCCTCCCGTGCCTGGTTCGTCCTGCCGCTGAGCGCGCCCGCACGACGCGAGTCCCGCGCCCCCCTTCCGCCCCCGCCGCCCCTCCCCGGCAATCTGCACCACGGCGCGGCGCGACGCCGTGCCCCGCCGTGCGCCCGACGCCCCAATCTACCGACCTCACCCGCCAGGTCACGCTGGAGCCGCGCGCCGTGCTGCGGTGGACGCACGGCGGGCGCCTGGCGGTCGTGACCGCACTGTTCCTCGGCGCGGTGTTCGCCTGGGAGCGCGCGAGCCGCGACGACCTGCGCGTGGTGGCGGTGGCGTTCGCGGTCGGCGCGGCGTGGACGGCCGCCGCCTGGTGGCGCGTCGAGGTGCAGCGGCGGCGCGTCGGGCGCCTGCTGCTCGGCGCGCAGGCGCTGCTCGACCTGCTGCTCACCACCGCCGTCGTGCACGTCACCGGCGGCCCGGCGTCGCAGTTCACGCCGCTCTACATCCTCGTTCTCGCCGCGGCGGCGCTCCTCCTTCCGGTGGCGGGCGGGATGGCCGCCGCGGCCCTGGCCGCGCTGCTCTACGCCGCCGACGTGCTCTGGCTGCGCCCGGGCGGCTCGACGCTCGGCCTCGCGCTCCAGGCGAGCGTCTTCCTGATCGTCGCCGCGGGCGCGGGGTACGTGGGCGCCCGCCTCCGCCAGGCCGGCGCGGGCGGCGAACGCCTGGCCGCCGCGCTCGCCCGCGCCCGCGTCGAGGCCACCGACATCCTGCGCAACATCCGCAGCGGGATCGTCACGGTCGACGCGCAGGGGCGCCTCCTCTTCGCCAACCCGGCGGCCGCGACGCTGCTCCAGCTCGACCTCGCGTCCCGACTCGGCCGCCCGGTGCTCGACGAGCTCGGACACGCGGCGCCGGTGCTGGCCGACGTCCTCTTCCGCGCCGCCGCGCGCCGCGAGCGCACCACGCGCGCCGAGGGGACGGTGCGCGCGGCCGACACGACGCTACTCATCGGCGTGACGACGACGGTGTCGGAGGGGCCGGCCGGGGAAGGCGCGTCGGGGACGGCGATCTTCTCCGACATCACGAGCACCAAGCGGCTCGAGGCGCTGCACCTGCGCGCGCAGCGCTTGGAGGCGGTGGCCGAGCTGAGTGCCTCGCTCGCGCACGAGATCAAGAACCCGCTGGCCTCGATCCGCAGCGCGACCGAGCAGCTGGCGGGGCTGGCGACGCGCGGCGTCGGCGCACCGCTGGATGCGGAGGACGCGGAGGACGTGCGCACGCTGTCGCGCCTCACGGTGCGCGAGAGCGACCGCCTGAGCCGCCTGCTGACGGAGTTCCTCGACTTCGCGCGCGCCCGCGTGACGCGCGTCGAGCGCGTGGACGCCGGCGCCCTCGCCCGCGACGCGGCGCGCCTCGCCGCCGCGCACCCGGCCGCCGAGGGGGTGCGCGTGCACGTCGAGGTCCCCGACGACGCCCCGGCGCTCGACGGCGACCCGGAGCTGCTGCACCGCGCCCTGTTCAACCTCGCCCTCAACGCGGCGCAGGCGACGGCCGCGGTGCACCTCGGCGGCGGCGGCCGCGTGCGCCTGGAAGTGCAGGCGCCCGAAGCGGAGGAGCTCCCGTCGGGGCTTTCGTTCCCGCACGGCGCGGTCGCGCTGCACGTCTCCGACGACGGTCCGGGCATCTCGCCGGACGCGCTCGACCGCCTCTTCGACCCGTTCTACACGACGCGCAAGGAGGGGAGCGGGCTGGGGCTGGCGGTGGTGCAGCGCGCCGTCGAGGCCCACCGCGGGGTCGTGCTGGTGGAAGGGGGCGGCGACGGCACGGGCGCCCGCTTCACGATGCTGCTGCCGCGCGCGGCCGCCGGTGCCGAGCCGGGGCTGCGGGACGCGCGCCCGTACATGCCCACCCCCGCGGGGGCGCGGCGGGCGGTCGCGTGAGGGGTTGTCGTGCTTGGGCGGAGCGGGAGGTTCGAGCTTCCTCGCGCCCGAGCGGGGGCGGCAGGGGTGCCGCCCGCTCCGGGCGACGGCGGACGCTGCGGAGCCTCGCTGCGCGAGTCTCCTTGCTGCCGTCGCAGCGTCGCCGGGCGGCACCCCTACCGCCCCCGCTCGCATGGGTTGTCGAACCGCAGCCCACGGGCGGCTCACGCGACGACGCTCGGGGCGCGGGGGGGCGGGGGTGGGCAGAGGCGACCCTCGATCGCAGCAAGGAGACTCGCGCAGCGAGGCTCCGCAGCGTCCGCGATCGTTGGGGAGCCGACGCCCGCCCCCGCCCCCCCGCGCCGGCACGATGATGATCGCGCGCGCATGCACGCGCCAGCGACCCAGCAGCCGCTTGCTCGCGAAGCCGAGGCCATGACATGACCGCCAAACCGACCGTCCTCGTCGTCGACGACGAGACCTCGATCCTCGAGTCCGTCCGCATCCTCCTCAAGACCGAGGGCTTCACCGCCCACGTGGCCCACGGCGGGAAGGCCGGGCTCGAACGGCTCGCGGAGGTGCGCCCGGACATCGTGGTCAGCGACGTCCGCATGCCCGGCGTCGACGGGCTCCAGCTGCTGGCCGCCGCGCGCGCGCAGGACCCGGCGCTCCCGGTGGTGCTCATGACGGCGCAGGCGACGCTGCAGAGCGCGATCCAGGCGGTGAACGACGGGGCGTTCTACTACCTCCAGAAGCCGTTCCGCAACGACGAGCTGGTGGCGATCGTGCGCCGGGCCGCCGAGGCGCGCTCGCTGCGGGCGGAGAACCAGCGATTGACGCAGGAGATCCGGCGGCGCGACGGGCGCGGTGTGGTCCCGCCGGCGGGGCAGGCGCGTCCCTGGCGCGAGGCGCTGCGCCTCGCCGAGACGGTCGCGCCCACCGACTCGACGGTGCTGGTCACCGGGGAGAGCGGGACGGGGAAGGAGGTGGTCGCGCGCTGGATCCACGAGCAGTCGGCGCGCGCCGAGGCAACGTTCGCGTCGATCAACTGCGGCGCGCTCCCCGAGTCGCTGCTCGAGTCGGAGCTGTTCGGGCACACCAAGGGGTCGTTCACCGGCGCGGTGAAGGACAAGCAGGGGCTGTTCGCGGCGGCCGGCGGCGGGACTTTCTTCCTCGACGAGATCGGCGAGACGACGCCGGCGACGCAGGTGAAGCTCCTGCGCGTCTTGCAGCAGCGCGAGGTCATCCCGGTGGGGGCGACGGAGCCGGTGCCGATCGACGTGCGGCTGGTGGCGGCGACGAACCGCGACCTCGAGGAGGAGGTGCGGCGCGGGGCGTTCCGCGGGGACCTGTACTACCGGCTGAACGTGATCGCGATCCACCTGCCGCCGCTGCGCGAGCGGCGCGACGACATCCCGCTGTTGGCCGACTACTTCCTGCGGGGGGCGGCGTCGCAGCGCGGCGAGTCGCCGAAGACGCTCGCGCCGGCGGCGTTGGACGCGCTGGTCGAGTACCAGTGGCCGGGGAACGTGCGCGAGCTGGAGAACGCGGTCGAGCGGGCGGTGATCCTCACGCCGGGGGACGTCATCGCGCCCAGCGCGCTCCCCGAGCGCGTCACCGAGCGCCGCGTCGAGCCGCTGGTGAGCGAGCGCACGCCGACCTCGCCGACGCTCGAGGCGATCGAGCGGGCGTACGTCTGCTGGGTGTTGCAGAACGAGGGGGGGAACAAGTCGCGCGCCGCCGAGGTGCTCGGGATCGATCCGTCGACGCTCTACCGGAAGCTCGCGCGCTACGGCGTGGAGGCGTAGTCGCGATTCCGCGGGAGTTCGGTGCTCCTCGCGTCGGGCACGGCTCGGTGAACATGGGAGGCGGATGCTCCGGATGAAGCGGATCAGCCGGATTCTTCCCTCGCGGCGGCGACGCCCCGTGCGTCGGTGAGGAGCGATCCGCACGATCCGCCTCATCCGGAGCATCCGCGTCCTCTCGTACACCAACGCGTGCGAGGCGGCGATTCGTGAACGCGCGGACACACCACGGCCGGACGGCGTCACGCCGCCGGCCCTTCTCGTTTGCACCCGCGACGCGTTCGCACGCGCACGTGCCGCGGAGCAAGCGTGCGAGACCCTCGAAGGCTCTCGCAACCTGCACGGCGTCGTGCAAAACGCCACGCGCAGAACGGCGGTCCGGCGCGCGGCGCCTGGCGGCCCTGCGGCGTCGATCCGCGGAGCCGCCAGCACACACGGCGTCACTGTTCCTGGGGCGATCTCGTCTCCGGCGGATGCGTGAGCAACTCCTCACGTACCCGTTCCAGCTCACGGAGCAGTACCTGCCGCGTTACCCCGAGCCATTGCTGGATGCGCGCCTCGTGCTCGGGCGAGAGCATCGCGACGTAGAACACGATGTCACCGACCCAGATCATCTCCGGATCGACGCCGTTTCGACACAGTAGGTCGCCGATCTCACGCGCATCATCAGGCAGGTAAGCAATCGCCAGCGCGCGGCGAAGTTCCGCTTCATCGAATCGGGGGCCGACGCCACTCCAGATTGCCGCACCTGGCAGCGGATCCTCGGCAGGCCTCTTGTGCTGCGAATCCTCGTACATGCCAGTTTGGTCCCGTCGGTACGCCTACCGGACGCGCATCCAAGTGAGATCCGAGGAGCCCATGTACTTGAGGGCGCCCATGATCCTGGATCCACCCGCGCGCTTCTCCATCCAAGTGGAGCCCTCAAGTCTCATCTTACTCTTCCCCCGCACGTAGGCAAGGTTGATGTCCGGTTCGTCGATCACGCTCGCGAAACTCGGCGCGTACCACGCCTGGGGGGGGTACCCATCGTTGCCGCCTTCTTGCTCGGGTCAGACCGGGGGACGGTAGGCGTCAAGCATCGCGGCTGCCTGCGCCCGCAGCGCCCCTCCCCGGGGTTCGGCAGCGAGAACGCGGAGCACCTCACCAAGCACTCGGCGAGCATCTGCGTCGCTAAACGGCTGCGGTCCTAGCTGAACCGCCGCACCGTCTGCGGTGGCGGCAACAGTGATCTCCGGCGCCGTCCCCGCTGGCCCGGCAGGCAACGCGAGGGCGACGAGCTTCGAGTCAGCGTACACCTCAAGAGCGGCGAGGGCTGCCCTCCGCGCCGACGTGCTCAGGGATCGATCGAGGGCCGCGCGCTGCACAGCACTCAGCACGCGCGCGTCGCGCACAGCTCGAGTCGCGGCTAGTAGACCGGTCAGCTCCTGTGCGTCGACCGGAATGTTCTGCCATCCACCGGCAAGCACGGGCGCGGCCTTCGCTGCGCAGCGTTGCAACTCTCGGTACCCGCGCCCGATGGCAGCCCGGTCCGTCGAGCTCCGTTTAACCGTCGCTTCCGCCACTTCGCATGCGCGGGCATGCGACCCCGCAGTGACTTGGCCCTGCAAGACCGACGGAAGGCACGCCGCGTACATGAATGCCGCCGCATGCAGCCAACCGGCCACTACCCAATATTTGCCGTTGCGAATGTTCATAGAAGGCACCTGGAGCCTCAGTAGCTGTAGTTCAGCGAGCAGTTCGGCAGAAGCACAGGGTTCTCAACGTCCGCAAGTCTACCGGCATCCGCCGCCCGAGTGTACGCCGCGCCCATTCGGGTGCGCACAATTGTGCCGTTGATCCCTCCGCTCGTGATGATACGCTCGACGATCGGTCCCACCCGTTCCGCCAGCAGCGCATCGCGATACCGCTGGGTGTGCGATCCGCTCTCAAACTGCATACCCTCGTGCGCCAGAATCAGCCCGGGTAGGGTGCCCGTCAAGAAGGAACGCGGGCAGTGCCCACCCGCGGTTGGGGTTACTGGGTGCGCAAGCCAGAAGTTGCTTCCGTCGCGTAGGCTCTCAACGTTGAGCGCGACGAGACTACGCTCTTCGTGCACCTCGATCATGTACGCGAGTAGTCCGTTGGGGCCACCTTCAGGGATCTCTCGCCAGTGTTCGTTGCTATCGGCACGCTGCGAATAGGCAACCTGCCCTAGGTCCGCATCGGCCCTCGGGTCCGGCGGCAGCGGACCCTGGCCGATGTTTATTGCCAAGAACGTCGGCTGACGGTTTGCCCAGTCCCGCGGGAGAACGGTGACGGTTGTCTCCGCAGCCACGGCCACCCCGTTCAGGACGCCCTCCACCCGAACCCTGCCACTCACCACGACGCGACCACGCCAGTGCGTGAGCAGCGTTCCATCCGGCCGTGCGATCGTACCGATGTTCGCGTCATCCGTGATGTAGCCCCAGTAGGAAGTGGCGAGCTGCCCGTTCGCTGGAGTAGGCATGAGAGAACAGGAGATCGAGTCGCCGCGCGTGACGGTGGACGGCGCGCAGGCGACGGCCAGCTTCGGGGCGACCTGGACGAATGCGGAATCCCGCATTGTCTGCCCTGCAACTTTTCCTGAAGCGATGAACCAACCGGTTTGCGTCGCGGGGCGCCTGCACGTCGTGGCGCTATTGCACGGTAATGCCGTCACCGCCTGCGTCGTGGCATTCCGGAACGTCCAACGGTCGACCCACCAAGGACTGCCGGACGGCCCGCCCAACGCCGTTGCTGTCACCGTATCACCCGTGGCAACTGACGCCTTGTCCACGGTCACCTTGAACTCGCGCGGCGGCACCTCGATGCGCTGCCGGAGCTTCATCACAGTCCCGCTGACGATGACATTGAACTCCATCGTCCCTGACACGTGCGCCGTGTACCTGCAGCTGCCGGGCGCCGTCGACGGTACGCTAGAGATCGTGCATCCCGAAAGCGATCCTCCCGTATCGGGATAGAACTTCTCGTAGTCCGGCCCCGTGCGTCGGTACGGCGCAAGTACGCCACCTACAACTCGTGGGGACAGCGCAAGCGAGAATCTGGTGGTATCGCCGGGCGCGACGACAGTGCGTGACGCACTAAGGGTCGCGGTGACCGGCACGGGCGTGATCGTTACTGTCTGTCCCCCGCTGTGGATCGTGTAGCACACATAGTCGCAGGGATTATACGCTTTCGATCGGGTGACCCACACGTTGCCGTGCAGGACAGCGTGCGCTGATACCGTCGTCGGTGTTGGGGTAGATCCCACCCATGGACATGTGAACGTTTTGCCGTAGAACGATGACGTACTGTCCAGCAACCTGCTCCCGACCGACACGCTCGCGAAACACGACTGGAAGAAGTAGTCGCCCTCCGGTCCGAAGTTTTCCGGTCCCGGTGTGCGCCGGACGTAGTCCGGATTGTTGGGGTCGCTTGGGTGATGTGTTCGGATCGTGCGACCGCTCGCGATAACTTCAACGAGCGTGGGATGAGGATACAGCACCGCGGTCGTGTCAATCCGGTCGACCCGACCAGTTGCCTCTTCGATTCCGATTGCCGTGGTGTAGGTCGGTCCTGCTGAGGTGGCACTAGCCCCGTCCGGATCGGCGACCAACACGGTAGGGGCATTGGCGGGGATCGCGGCGGCAATCGAACCTGCGCCCGCGCCACGCGCTCCGCTGTCCGCGGCCGTCGGTGCGTCTTGGCAGGCCGCCGCGCTGATCAGGGCTGTCACTAAGTTGAGCAGTGACACCATCCACCGCTGACGTCGGGCGCCGCCGACTTGTCGTCGCCGCCAAGCAAGATCCAGTGCATCCATTCGTGAACCTCGCAGCTCTGGAGAACGCTCGCGTGATCGCAGCGCCGCGATCACCACTGAGGTGAGCGGACGGTAGGATTCGGTACGCGGCGCCGCCATGCGGCACGGCGAGGATGTAACGGATACGGCCTGCTTCGTGACGACAGGCGTCGGCGCAGCGGCCAGCGGTCGAATCGACAATGCGGTCCCGGAACGGCCGGTGACGTCGGAAGTCACGCCGATCCCACATTTTGACGGTTGTCGCGGAGACCCAGGGCGAGAAGTAGAACGAAACCTCGCGATGGAACGGCGCTGCGTCCGCACGCCTGGCGACGGAGCGCGTTCATTGTGTGCGGCTCCGTGCCGTCACTTCCATGGCCGCGGCTGTGCACACCGTCGCCATCGCTCCACGTGCTTGTGCCTCCGAGCAAGGTCTGATCGGCACAGCCGGCTCTCGCAAGCTGCACGGCGTCGTGCAAATCGCGAGGTGCGCGATGGCGGTCCGGCGCGCGTCGGAATGATGCAAGTAGTTGCGCGGGTGGCGCTTACACTCGTGCCTCTGGCGGGGCACGACCGCTGCCAATTGCCAGGGCGTGCATCGCTCGCTCGGCGCGGACCGGCCGGCCGACGACGCGAGACACGGCGCTCAAGTCCAGACGGGACGCCGCCGATACACCCCCTCGGTTCGCACCGCACCACCCCCGCCCCAAGCGTTTCCCCCACCCAAGGAGTCGCGCCACATGCAGACGAACAACCGCAAGGGCTTCTCGCTCATCGAGCTCCTGATCGTCGTCGTGATCATCGGCATCCTCGCCGCGATCGCGATCCCGAAGTTCGCGAACACGAAGGAGAAGGCGTACGTCGCGCAGATGAAGTCCGACCTCAAGAACCTGGCCGGCGCGCAGGAGTCGTACTTCGCCGATCACAACCAGTACGGCACCCTGACGCAGCTCGAGGCGGACCCGTACGGCTTCAAGGCTAGCGGCGGTGACAAGGTGACGCCGCTGATCGAGGGCGACGCGTCGGGCTGGAGCGCGCACCTCTCCGACGAGCGTGTTACGACCGACCAGAAGGACTGCCACATCTTCGGCGGCTCGGGCACCGCGTCGGACGCCAACAAGGGCACCGCGGAAGTCGAGGGCGTCGTGCAGTGCGGCCCGGTGGTCACCCCGTAATCGCCGACCGCTGACCTGACAGAACGCGGCGGGGCGGCTCTCTTCGGGGAGCCGCCCCGCCGCCCTTTTGCGCCTATAGTCCCTCGCGCGTCATGGCACTGCGGCGCCCGCACCACGCCGCGTCCGGACCGCACCGATGACGCCCAACCAGCTGCCCGACCGCGCGCCCGACCCCGGCGCCGGCGCCCCCCCGCGCCCGGCGCCTGGTACGCGTGTGTGGGCGGCAACGCTCGTGGGCGCGCTGACCTTCGTAGCGTCCTTCGTGATTGAAGCCGGCGCCCCTCGCGCTCTCGTCGCGCTAGCCGCCGCGGCACTCGCCGCCCTCGCCGCCGGCTCCTGGGTCCGCGCCCACGTCGAGCGCCCGCTCGCTCGCGTCGCCCGTGCACTCGGCGACGCCCCGGCCGAGACCAGCCCCGACGCCCTCGCCGATCGCGCCGAGGACCTCGCCGAGCGCCTGCGGGCCGGCGAGGCGCAGCGCGCGCGCGTCGCCAAGATGGCCACCGTCGGCCGCATGGCCGCCGGCATCGCCCACGAGGTGGGGAACCCCCTCGCCGCCATCAACGCCTACGCGCACCTCCTGCGCGCCCGCACCGCCGACCGCCCCGACGCGGCCCCGGTACTCGACGCGCTCGAGCGCGAGAGCGCCCGCATCGACCGCATCGTCCGCGGGCTGCTCGACTTCGCCCGTCCGCGCCGCATCACCCCCGCCGCCGTCGACGTCAACGCGGTGCTCGAGGGCGCCGTCGCCCTCCTGCGCGACCAGGGCGTCCTCCGCCGCCTCGAGGTGCGCGCCGCCCTCGCCGACCCCGCGCCCACCGTCTTCGCCGAGCGGCACGAGCTGGAGCAGGTCATCGTCAACCTCCTGCTCAACGCCGCCGACGCCATGGAGGGCGGCCCCGGGACCGTCGCCCTCATCACGCGCGAGGTCGCCGTCGACCAGCTCGGCCAGGGCGCCGCGCGCCGCGCCGGCGACGCCCCCGACGTCTTCGCCCCGCCGCGCCCCAACCGCCGCGTCACCGAGTGGCGCTCCGGCGTCGGCCAGGCCCCGCGCGCCGTCGCGCAGATCGTCGTCGCCGACTCCGGCCCCGGCGTCCCGCCCGAGGACTGGGAGCGCGTCTTCGACCCGTTCTACACCACCAAGGAGCCCGGCCGCGGCACGGGGCTCGGCCTCGCCATCGTCGCCCGCGCCGTCGACCAGCTGGGCGGCGCCGTCTGGGTGCAGCGCGCGCGCGAGGGGGGCGCCGCCTTCGTCATCCTGCTCCCGCTGGCCGCCGGCTTCCGGCCGCCCCCCGCGCCCGCCGAGGGGGAGTCCGCCGAGCAGCAGCTCGACCTGCTGCGCCCCGCCGCGCATTGAGCGCGCAGCCTGCCCCTTTCCAGCAGGGGCGGGCCTGCTTGCCCGGGCTCCCACCCGCGGCCAGACTTTTCAGTACCCGCCGCCCGGAGCCTGCGATGGACGCCCCGGCCGACCTGAAGACCGCCGCTCGCCAGCTCGTCGATCGCCTCCCCGAGGGGGCAACCTGGGACGACCTGATGTACGAGATCTACGTCCGGCAGGCGGTCGAGGGGGGGCTGGCCGACGTCGAGGCGGGGCGGACCGTGTCGGCCCACGAGGCCCGGGCCGAGCTGCTCGACCCGCCGGCCCGCTGACCGGCCCTGCGCCCTGTGCGAGAGCGGCGCGGGCTGAGCACGCGTTCGCCGAGCCACAATGCGTTCACTACGGTGAAAGAATGACCCACGTCGAAAGGCTGGAGCGCGAGATCGCCGCCCTCTCGCCGGCCGAGCTGGCCGAGTTCCGCCGCTGGTACGCCGAGTTCGCCGCCGCCGCGTGGGACCGGCAGCTCGAGGCGGACGTCGAGGCGGGGGCACTTGACCACCTGGCGGACGAGGCGCTCACCGAACACCGCGCGGGCCGCTCGCGTCCGGTGTGACGCGTCATGCGTTGGCTGGCCGCGACCACCGTCATCGGGCCCGAGTTTGCGCCCGGCATTACCTTTCCGAGACCCCTCGCACTCCGGAGGCCCGCATGTCCGACGCCGAGCTCCTCGCCCGCATCACGTTCCGCCCCGAGCAGTGCGGGGGGCGGCCGTGCATCCGCGGCATGCGGATCCGCGTCGCCGACGTGCTCGCGCTGCTGGCGGCCGGCGCGCCCGAGGTCGAGATCCTCGAGGACTACCCGTACCTCGAGCGCGAGGACATCGCGGCCTCACTCCTCTACGCGGCGCGGCGCGTCGACCATCCGCGGTTCGCGGCGTAGGTGAGCGCGGCCGAAGGGGCTGAGCCGCCGCCGCACGCGCCGCCGGCCGCGCTCCCTGGCCGGCGCGTCTGGGTGGACGCGCAGCTGCCGCCCGTGCTGGCCCGGTGGCTCGGGTCGGAGTACGGCGTGGACGCCGCGCACGTCAACGACGTCGGGTACCTCGGTGCCGACGACCCGGCGATCTTCGCCGCAGCGCGCGCCGGGGCGGCGGCGGTCGTCGTCACGAAGGACGAGGACTTCGTCCGGCTGCTGGAGCAGCACGGACCGCCGCCGCAGGTCGTGTGGGTGACGTGCGGGAACGTGCGCAATGCCGCGCTGCGCGCCGTGGTGCTGCCGATCTGGCCGCGGGTCGCGGCCTCGCTCGCGGCCGGCGAGCCACTCGTCGAGATCGGATAGCGCGTCGCGGCGACCCTCGCTGCGGCGTGAGGGTCCGGTCCCCGCGAACCGGCGCCGTACGATGGGGCCATGCGAGCCCCACGCACACCGCCCGCGCCCCGCGGCGACACCATCGTCGAGGCCCTCGTCGCGACCCTCCTGCTCACCGTCGGCGGGCTCGCGCTGCTCTCGCTCTCCGCCGTCCTCCTGCGCGACGAGCGCCGCGGCGCCGCCCGCGTGCGCGCCGCGTCGCTGTTCGACGAGCGGGCCACCCAATGGACTACGCAGCCGTGCGGCGGGGCGGGGGGGAGCCGCCAGCTCGCCGGGCTCCATGAGACGTGGACCGTCGCTCGCACCGCGGACTCGCTCGAAGTGCTGCGCGACTCCGTGCACGCCCCCGCCGACCCGCGCGAACGCCCCCTCGCCCTGACCGCACTGCGCGGGTGCGCGCCGTGACGACGACCGCTGTCACGCGCGCCCGCCGCGGCACCACGCTCCCGTCGCTGCTCGTCGGCCTCGCGCTGACCACCCTCGTCGGCGCGCTGCTCGGCGGCGCCACCGTCGCGCTCCTGCGCGTTGCACACCGGCAGCAGGCCCGCCTCCGCGTCCGCGCGCAGCTCGCCCATGCCGCCGACGTCCTCGCCTGGGAGCTGCGCGACCTCGCGCCCGTGCCCACTGCCACCGACCTCGGCGACCTGCTGCTCGTCGCCGACACCGCGCTCGAGCTGCGCGCGACCGTGGGCGGCGGCGTGGCCTGCGCCGCCTCGCCCTACACGGTCGAACTGGCCCACGCGCTCGCCCCCGGCGCCCCCGACGCCTCGTGGTGGACCGACGCCCCGCAGTCCGGCGACGTCGCGCACCTGCACGACGAGGGGCCGCTCCCCACCTGGCGCGACGACGCCTGGCACGCCCGCACGATCGTCGACGTCGAGCGCACGACCGCCGCCTGCGTCGCCACGCCGTGGCGCGGGGCGGGCAGCCACTGGCGCCTCACGCTCGGCGGCGCCCCGCTTCCGGTCACCGTCGGCGCAGGCGCGCCGGTCCGCCTCTCGCGCCGCCGCCGCTACGTCCACTACCGCGACGGCGACGGCCACTGGCAGCTCGGACAGCGCAGCTGGGCCGGCGGCGCCCCCACGCTGCAGCCGGTCGCCGGCCCGCTCTCCGCCCCGTCCGACGAACTACCGGGCCTCCTCGTCGACGCCTGGGACCGCGCCGGCGCGACCGCCGACGGCGCCACACCGCACGACGTCGCGCGGCTGCGCGTCCGCGTGCACGCGACCACCGGCGCCGGCCGGGCGCGCCGCGGCGACTCGCTCCTCGTGCACGCCCCACTCGACATGAGGAACGTACCGTGAGCGCCGCATGCGCGTCCTGCCGCGCGTCCTGCCGCGCGTCCCGCGGCGCGTCCCGCGGCACGTCCCGCGGCACGTCCCGCGGCACGTCCCGCGGCACGTCCCGCCGCGGTGCCGCGCTCCCCGCCGCGCTACTCCTGCTCGCACTCGGCGGCCTGCTCGCCGTCGGCACCTCGCACGCCGTGCGCGACGCCGCACGCCTCTCCCGCGCCCCCGCAGCTTCGCTCGCCGCGCGCGCAGCCGCCGACGCGGCGCTCGCCACCACTGAGCGGCACTGGCGCCCCGAGTGGGCCTTCGCGCTGCCCGTCGGTGGCGCGCACCGCGAAACCGTGTCCACCGCCGCCGGCCCCGCCGACGTCGTCCTGCTCCGCCTCGACCGCCACCGCTTCCTCCTCACCGCGGAGGCACGCGCCCGCACCGGCGCCGCCGGCGGCGCGCGCGAGGCCGTGCGCCGCACCGGACGCTGGCTGCGCCTCGCGCGCGTCCTCGTCGACGCGCCGGCCGCGCTCACCGCCGGCGGCCCCGTCGTCGCCCCGCCCGGCGCGCGCCTCGCCGGCGCCGACGCCGCGCCTCCGGGGTGGACGTGCCCCGCCACCGGCGCCGCCGCGCCCGACCTCGCCGTCGCCGACACGCTCGACGCCGCCGACGTCGAGCCGGACGCACTCGCCTCGCCGTCGGTCGCCGTCACCGCCGCCGCCCGCGACGACGCGCGCTGGGACGCGCTCGGCGACGACACATGGAACGGCCTCGCCGCGCGCGCCGCCGTCGTGGTGCCCGCCGGCGCCGAACTCGCGCCAACTCCTCGCGAGGAGACCGGCCGCTGCGTCGTCGACGCCGCGGGCTGGGGCGAGCCGCGCCGCGGCGCGACCGCCGTGACAGCGTGCACGCAGACCGCGCCCGTCGTGCACCTGCGCGGCCCCGGCGTCACACGCCTGCGCGGCCCCGCGCGCATGCAAGGCGTGCTGCTCGTCGACGGCGACCTCGAGGTCGTCGGCGACGTGGAAGTCGCGGGCGTCGTTCTCGTGCGCGGCGCACTGCACGCCGCGAACGCGTCACTGCGCGTGACCGGCGCGCTGCTCGTGCGTCAGCGCGCGCCTGCGACGCCCGGCGTGCCGGCCGTCACGCTCGGCGCGGGCAGTAGCGTCGCGCACTCGCCGTGCGCGGTCGAAGCCGTCACGCTGGCGGCCTCGCGGGTCATGCCACTCGGGCGACGGGCGGCCGTGACCGTCACGCCCGCGGCCAGAGAGTGACCCGGCGCACCGTCACACCGTTACCGCCCCCGCGCCCCGCTCGTGTTGACCGCGTGAAGCGGACGCTGCCGCACCAGCGCGCGCACCGCAGCACGCACGTCACTCCGCGTTTCCCCCCGCTCCCCCGCCCATGCGCATCTTCGGCCGCAGCAGGCAGACCGTCGGACTCGACATCGGGTCGGGGCTCGTGAAGGCCGCCGTCGTCGACCACGGCGGCCCGGTGCCGGAGCTGGCGCGCGTCGTCGTCACCCCGCTCGCCGACGACGCGATCGTCGAGGGCGAGGTGATGGACCCGGCGCTCGTCGCCGACGCCGTGCGCGAGACGCTCGCCGCCGCCGCGCCCAACGCCAAGCACGTCGTCGTCGCCATCGGCGGGCGCGACGTGATCGTCAAGCGCATCCGCATGGAGCGCGTCAAGGAGGCCGCCGCGCGGGAGCTGATCCGCTGGGAGGCCGAGCAGCACGTGCCGTTCGACATGGACTCCGTGCAGCTCGACTTCCAGATCCTCGACCCCGCCGCCGAGGGGCCCGAGATGAGCGTGCTGCTCGTCGCCGCCAAGCGCGAGCTGGTCGAGGCCAAGGTGCGGCTGCTCGAGGACGCCGGCGCCCAGGCGCGCGTCGTCGACGTCGACGCCTTCGCGCTGCACAACGCCTTCGAGACCGCGCACCCCGACGCGCTGACGGGCGTCGTCGCCCTCGCGAACGTCGGGCACGAGGTCACCAACGTCAACATCCTCGAGGAGGGCGTCCCCGTGCTGACGCGCGACCTCGCCTGCGGCACCCGCCGCGTGCGCGAGGACCTGCAGCGCGAGCTGGGCCTCTCCGCGCGCGACGCCGAACGCGTGCTCCGGGGCGCGGGCGACGCCGGCGGGGCCGCCTCGGCGGCGCTCGGCGCGATCATCGCCCGGCACGCGCAGGACGTCGCCGTCGGCGTCGAGCGTGCCGCCGCCTTCCTCGAGTCGGCCTCGCGCACCGCCGGGCCGCTGCGCGCCCTCTACCTCTGCGGCGGCGGCTCGCGCATCCCGGGACTCGCGCAGGCCGTGGCCGCGCAGCTCCGCGTGCAGGTCGAGGTGGCGCAGCCGCTGGGCGGGATCGCGGTGCGCGACGGCGCGTTCGACGGGCTCGACGCCGACGCGGTCGCCCCGCTGCTCATGCTCCCCGTCGGCCTCGCCCTGCGCACGGCCGCGTGACCGCGCCGCGCCCCGCCCACCCCGGAGCTTCGCGATGATCATCGAGGTCAACCTCCTCCCCGGCCGCCCCAAGCGCGGCGGCGGCGCCCCCACCCTCGGGCCGCTCGCCGACCGGCTGCGGCTCATGGTGCGCGACCGCTACCTCGCGGCCGCGGTGCTGACGCTCGCCGCCAGCGCCAGCGGCGTCGGCGCGATGCACGTCCTGCAGTCGCGCGAGTCGACCGAGCTGACGGCCCGCGAGAGCGTCGCCGCCGCCGACTCGGCGCGCTTCGCGGGCGTCATCAAGTCGCGCCGCGAGGCCGTCGCCGAGCGCGACTCGGTCGAGCGCCAGCTCGCGATCATCGCTGCCATCGACAGCAACCGCTACGTCTGGGCCCACGTGCTCGACGAAGTCAGCCAGAGCCTTCCGCAGTACACCTGGCTCACCGACGTCAAGCAGACCAGCGCCCCGCCCACCCCCGCCGCCGCGCGCGCCGACTCGGCCGCCGACGGCGACAAGGCCGCCAAGGCGAAGAAGGGGAAGGGCGGCAAGGGGAAGGACGCCGCGGCCGACAGCGCGGGGCGCGGCGGGGTGCGCTTCCGCCTCGTCGGGCAGACCGTCGACATCCAGGCGCTCACGACCTTCATGCGCGACCTCGAGGCGTCCCCCTTCGTGCACCGCGTGCAGCTCGCCAAGTCCGAGGCGGTGACCGTCGACAACCGCGACGTCACCGAGTTCACGCTCGACGGCGAGTACGAGCCGCCGGCGCGCGCCGCGATCCGCACCCGCGTGACCACCGTCCCGCTGCGCTGAGGGAAGAGCCGTGGCCAGCCTGCTCCCGACCGACAAGAAGGACCAGCTCAAGGTCGCCGTCGCGTTCCTCTCCGGCGCGCTCGCGGTCTACTACTTCCTCTACCCGTACAACGACCGCGCGCTCGCCCTCGGCGAGCAGCGCGCGCGCGTCGAGCGGCTCGAGGACACCAACGAGAAGGCGATGCGCGAGCTGCGGCAGGGGAGCGCCAAGACGCTCCGCGCGCAGGCCGCGCAGTCGCGGGCGACGCTCGCCGTGCTGCGCCAGCTCGTCCCCGGCCAGCACGAGGTGCCGGCGGTGCTCGAGGAGGTCTCGACGGCCGCCCGCCGCGCCGGGCTCGAGATCGGCGGCGTGCAGCCCGAGCCGGTGATCGGCGGCGACCAGTTCGACACGCACCGCTACAAGGTGACCGTGGTCGGCACCTACCACTCGCTCACCGCCTTCCTCGCCAACGTCGGCTCGCTGCCGCGCGTCGTGGCGCCGGTGAACTTCGCGCTCAAGCCCGCCGAGGGGCGCGGCGCGTCTCGGGGCGGAGGGAACGCGCCGCCGGCCGTCCTCCCGCTGGAGGCGGCGGTGACGCTCCAGACGTACGTGGCCCACACCGCGGCCTCGCGCGCCGCCCGCGCCGGCGAGGTCCTCCCGTGAAGGTCGCCCCCAACACGCGCCGCCTCGCCCTGCTGGGCGTCGCGCTCTCGCTGACGCTCGCGTCGGCGGCCTGGCTCTTCTTCGGCGCCCGCGAGCCGGAGCCCGCGGCCGTCGCGCCGGCCAAGGCCGCGACACGCGCCACCGCCAAGTCGACGGCCGCGAAGCCGGACGTCGCGAAGCCGGGGATCGCGAAATCGGACGTCGCGAAGCCGGAGATCGCGAAGCCGGAAGCGGCCGAGTCGGAGATCGCGAAGCCCGTGGCCGCGGCCCCGGCCGCGCCGGCCACCGCGACCGTCGAGCGCGAGACGTACGCCTACGCCGGCGTCGGCCGCCGCGACCCCTTCCGCCCGCTCATCGCCACCGCCGTCATCCGCCCGATGTCCTCCGAGCTGCGCCTCGTCGCGGTGGTCTACGACGCCCGCGGCGCCGGCTCGGTGGCGATCCTCCGCGACTCGACGACGAAGAAGCAGCACCGCGTCCGCCCCGGCCAGCTCCTCGGCCGCATGCGCGTCGCGCAGATCCGGCAGAAGCAGGTCGTGTTCACCATCGAGGAACTCGGGTTCAGTCGCCAGGAGATCCTGGGGCTGCAGGACTCCACCGCCACGAGGCTGCCATGAGGGGCGTCGGCTCCCTGATCACCGCCGCGGTCACGGCCGCGACCCCCGCGTTCGCGGCCGTCCCCGCGACGCCCGAGCGCCACGCGCTCCTCCCGCGCGCCGTCACCAACCCGCTCCCGCGCCCCGCCGCGGCCGACGCCCGCGCCGCCGTCACCGGCGTCAGCGTGGTGGCCGGCGGCGAGGCCGCCGCGGCGGTCGTGATCGCGGTCGACCACGCGGTCGAGGTGCAGGACTTCACCCTCGACGGGCCGCGCCGCGTCGTCCTCGACCTCACCGGCGCCACGCTCGCGGTCGCGGGCGGCACGCGCTACGACGGCGCCGCCCGCGGCGGCGTGCGCAACGTCCGCCTCGCCCAGTTCCGCGCCGGCGTCGTCCGCGTGGTCGTGGAGCTCGACGGCCCGCGCGCCTACCGCGTCGAGCGCACTGACAACACCGTGCGCCTCGTGGTGCAGGGCGAGCGCACCGACTTCGCCCCCTGGCAGGCCGGCCGCGCCGCCGCGGCCCCCGCGCCCACCGTCGCCGCGGTCGTCCCCGCGACGCCCGCGCCCGCCCCCGTCGCGCAAACGCCCGCGCCGCAAGCGTCCGCGTCGCAGTCGACGGCCCAGCAGCAGCCCACCGCGCTGCCGACGCCGAAGCCGCAGACGCCGGCCCCCGTGCCCGCGCGCGACGGGACGCGGCTCACGATGACGTTCCAGGATTCCGACATCCGGGACGTCATCGCCGCCTTCGCGACCTTCTCCAGCCGCACCATCATCGTCGGCCGCGAGGTCACCGGCAACATCACGGCCGAGATCAAGGACCAGCCGTGGGACGTCGCGCTGCGCGCCCTCCTGCGCTCGCAGGGCCTCGCCCTCAGCGAGGACGCCGCCAACGGCATCATCACCGTCGACAGCTACAAGAACCTCGCGAGCAACCGCGCCACCGAGCCGATCGCGACGCGCATCCTCGACGTCAACTACGCCAAGGCCGACTCGCTCGTCCCGCTCATCCAGACGCTGCTCTCGCGCGAGTGCGCCCCCGGCGACCTCGCCGCGGCGGCCGCCGCCCAGCAGGCCAGGAGCGCGGGGCAGGGAGGCGGCGGCGGGGGCGGCGCCGGGGGGGCCCGCGAGGGCGTCCCCCTCGGCTGCGTCGTCCGCGGCGCCGTCACCGCCGACCGGTCGACCAACAAGCTCCTCATCAGCGACGTCCCCTCGAACATCCCCGAGATCATCGCCCGCGTGCGCGAGCTCGACGTGCGCACCCCGCAGGTGGCGATCAAGGCGAAGATCCTCTTCGTCAACCGCACGGGACTCGAGGACATCGGCGTCTCGTACGACCTCGGCACCGGCACGCAGCAGTTCTTCCAGCAGCTGGTGCAGCGCATCGACCCGTCGACGCGCGGACCGGTCGACACCAACGGCGACGGCGTCCCCGACGCCCTCGGCGGCGGCCAGCCCTTCGGCGGCGACCGCGTCGCCCTCGGCGGCAACGCCCTCTCGGCGCTCGCCAACGCCAACTCGGCGCTCCAGCCCTCCGCGCTCAACCTGATCTACTCGGCCACCCTCGGCCGCTTCCAGATCACCTCTTTCGTCAACGCGCTCCAGCAGAGCGAGCTCGCCGACGTGCAGTCGGAGCCGAGCATCGTCACACTGAACAACCGCGAGGCCGAGATCTTCGTCGGCCAGCAGGTCCCGATCCGCGTCATCGACGCCAGCGCCGGGGCCGGGTTCGGTAACGCGCCGCGCGCCGCCGTGCGCCTCGAGGAGGCGGGCATCCGCCTCAGCGTCGTCCCGCAGGTGACCAACAACCGCCGCGTGGTGCTCGACGTCTCCGCCGAGAACTCGGACGCGCAGCTCTCGAGCACCGACGTCGGCGTCGTCTTCAACCGGCAGCGCGCCGAGAACCGCGTCCTCGTCGGCGACGGCGAGACGGCCGCCATCGGCGGGCTCACGGTCACCAAGACCTTCCGCGTCAAGACGGGCATCCCCTTCCTCGTCGACCTCCCGTTCGTCGGCCGCCTCTTCGGCCAGACGCGCACCGAGGAGCGCAAGCAGGACCTCCTGATCCTCGTCACGCCCCACATCCTGGACGAGGGCGAGCCCGCCCCGATCCCGGCGCCGCGCCGCTGAGCGAGGCCCTCACCATGGCGACCACCCACCTCCCCGCGCGCGCCGCCCGCACCGCCGGCGCGCTGGCCCTCGCCGCGGCGCTCGCCGCCTGCGGCGAGGCCGCCTCCTCGGTCATCACCGGCGGCCTCGAGTCCGACCGCACCCCGCCCGCCGTCGCCGTCGTCGCCGCCCCGGCGACCGGCGACAGCAGCGTCGCGGTCCAGGTCTCCGCGCGCGACAACCTCGGGCTGCGCCGCGTCCGCGTCACCGCCGTCCAGCGCCTCCCCGGCGGCCGCGACACGACGGTCGTCGGCCTCGACACGGCGTTCAGCAGCGCCGTGATCGACTTCGTGCAGACCGTCCGCTTCCGCGTCCCCGCGGGCACGCCGGCCGGCACGCAGTACACCGTCACCGGCGGCGCCACCGACGGCGCCGGCAACGCCGCGGCGGACGCCTCGGTGCGCGTCGCCACCGGCAACGTCCAGCCGCCGCGCGTCGCGCTCACCGCGCCGCAGCCCGGGTCGCTCTTCGTCATCGGCAAGTCCGGCGTCATCTCGCTCAGCGCCTCGGCGCGCCTCAAGGTGCGCGCGGTCGGCTTCACCGGCACCGGCCCGGGCTTCACCGCCGCCGACTCCGTCTTCTTCCAGGAGCCGCTCCGCGACTCGGTGGCGGTCATCGACACGATCACGGTCCCGGCGAGCGCGCAGAACGGCGTCCTCACCGTCACCCCGTTCGTGATCGACTCGCTGGGCCAGCGCGCCACCGGCGTCCCGGTGTCGTTCGCGGTCCAGCCGATCACGGCCGTGAACAGCACCCCGGTCGTCACCTCCGGCGTCACCCGCCGCGTCGAGGTCCGCGACACGGTGCGCGTGGCCGCCAGCGACCCCACCGGCATCCGCGTCCTCGGCTACGAGATCGTCGACACCGTCCAGCGTCGCATCCTGGCCGCCGACTCGACCATCCTCTCCGGCCAGCTCACCGTCGCCGAGACCACGTTCACCTTCCGCGTCCAACCCGCGTCGCTCCCGACGCCGGTGTACGTGCGCGCCTTCGCCACCAACATGGCCCAGCGCCGCGCCTACACCCGCCTCGCCTCGGGCGCCGACCGCGTCGACTCGGCGCTCGTCGTCTCCGGCGCCACCCGCCCCCTCCCCAGCGGCGGCCTGGTCGCCGACGGCGTGTACGTGGGGCGCTACGACCGGCTCTACCTCACCAACATCGACCGCAACCAGCTCGAGGTCTTCAGCCTCTCGCGCCAGGCCTTCGAGCGCCCGGTGGTCGTCGGCTCGCGCCCCTGGGGGATCACCCCCTGGCCGCGCGACCGCAGCGGCGCCACCGGCGACACGCTCCTCGTCGCCAACTCGGGCGGCACGAACATCAGCTATGTCGAGCTGGGCGAGGGCGGCGGCGGGACCGAGGTCTACCGCTACCCGCTCCCGAACATCATCGCCTACTCGGTGACCAGCGAGCGGTCGGCCACGACCGGCGAGATCATCCGCACCCGCAAGGTCTACGACTTCAGCGACCGCCCGCAGTTCCTCGCCGCCACCTGCGAGGCCGACGGCGGCACCGAGTGCGGCGACGTGAAGCTCGTCTACTCGACCACCCCCACCCCCGGCCAGTCGCTCCCCTTCCCGAAGCGCGGCACGATCCGGTGGGAGAACCTCACCCGCTGCACCTCGCACTTCTTCTTCGAGCAGGCGGTCGGGATGGACGTCCAGCGCGCCGACACCCTCGAGGTCGAGCGCTTCGCCGCCCACTCGTCGTACCGCCTCCCCGACAGCTGCGAGCAGCCCGAGGACATCACGACCCTCGTGCCCTTCATGCAGAACCTGACCTCCGAGTCGGGCGACACGCTCTCCTACAGCGTCGTCGTGACGGTCGACAAGCTCGCCTTCCGCGACACCACCTTCGTCCGCAACTCGGGCAACTTCGCCCGCGCCATCCTCGGCGAGGGCGGGTCCGTCCTCGGCAGCCGCGCCATCTCGTACGGCGCCGACGCGGGGCTCGTCCAGGCCCTCGAACACCGCGGCCAGACCTGGACCTTCGAGACGCCGGTCATCGACGCCGGGATCTCCCGCGCCCGCGACGTCAGCGACTTCATCGCCAACACCTTCGCCCAGGTGAAGGGGGTCGGCATCAACTTCGACGGCGCGCTCTCGGCGATCCGCGGCGACTCGACCTACGTCATCGACCCGCAGCTCCGCCTGCAGGGGCTGATGGCCACCACCGGCGGCCGGAACGCGGGGTTCGACTTCCACCCGCGCAACACCGGCTCGGGCGCCGGCGAAACCGACGTCTCCCGCCGCCTGGCCTTCTCCGCCTCGACGAACCCGCAGATCGAGGTCTTCGACAGCTACTGCTACCAGAAGCTCGGCGCGATCGAGATCCGCGACCCGATCATCGGCCCGATCAAGGCCTCGCTCCGCCCGAACGGCCAGATCGTCCTCGTCGGCGCCTCGGCCAAGGGGGTGGTGGTCATCCCGCTCACCCAGAACTTCCGGAGCGGCTGCACCCCGCAGTAGGCGGCGCGCCCGCCCGCGCCTCACCGCTGGCGCCGGCCCCTCCCCGGGGGCCGGCGCCGCGGCCGTTCCGCCCAGCCCCGGGTTGCGCCGCGATTACCTTGCCTCGCTCCCGCCCCGCGCCCCACCGCCCCCGCATGACGCCCCTCCGCTTCACCACCGCCGGTGAGTCCCACGGCCCGGCCCTCGTCGCCGTCCTGGAAGGGGTGCCCGCCGGGCTCCCCCTCCTCGCCGAGCACGTGGACGCCGAGCTGGCGCGCCGGCAGCAGGGGTACGGGCGCGGGCGCCGCATGCAGATCGAGACCGACCGCGTCGAGTTCCTGAGCGGCGTCCGCGCCGGCGAGACCACGGGCAGCCCGATCGCCCTCCAGGTCCGCAACGCCGACTGGAAGAACTGGGTCGACGTCATGGACCCGGCCCCCCGCGACGGCGACCCCGACCCGCGCCGCCGCTCGGTCACCCGCGTCCGCCCCGGGCACGCCGACCTGACGGGGATGCTCAAGTACGACCGCGCCGACGCCCGCGACATCCTCGAGCGCGCCTCGGCCCGCGAGACGACCATGCGCGTAGCCGCCGGCGCCGTCTGCCGTCGGTTGCTCGCCGAGCTGGGCGTCCGGATCGGGAGCCACGTCGTTCATCTGGGCGGGGTGGACGTCGACGTCGCCGAGCTCCCGCCTGACCTCAACGCCGCCGCCGACGCCTCCCCGGTCCGCGTCCTCGACGCGGCCGCCGAGTCCGCGATCGTGGCCCGCATCGACGAGGCGAAGCGCGCCGGGAACACCCTCGGCGGCATCGTCGAGGTCGTCGCGACCGGGCTCCCGGTCGGGCTCGGCTCCCACGTCAGCTGGGACCGCAAGCTCGACGGCCGGCTGGGGCAGGCGATGCTCTCGATCCCGGCGGTGAAGGGGGTCGAGGTCGGCCTGGGCTTCGAGGCCGCCCGCCGCCCCGGCTCCGACGTCCACGACCAGATCGCCCTCGCCCGGGGACGCGAGCGGGCGGGGAACGTCCGCCGCCTCACCAACAACGCCGGCGGGCTCGAGGGCGGCATGACGAACGGCGAGCCGTTGCTCGTGCGGGTCGCGATGAAGCCGATCAGCACCCTCATGCGTCCCCTCCAGACGATCGACGTCCGCAGCGCCGAGCCCGCCGCCGCCGCCGCCGAACGGTCGGACGTGACGGCGGTGCCGGCCATGGGGGTGATCGCCGAGGCCATGGCCGCCTTCATCCTCGCCCAGGCGGTGCTCGAAAAGTTTGGTGGCGACTCGCTGGGCGAGCTGCGCCGCAACGTCGACGGCTACCTGGCGCACGTCCGCGCCCGCCTCCCCGAGCCCGCGACCGAGGCGCCGACCGCGGACGCCTCCGTCCCGGCGTGACCAGACGTCACGTGATCCTCGTCGGACTCCCCGGGGCGGGGAAGAGCACCGTCGGCCCGCTCCTCGCCGCCCGCCTCGACCGCCCCTTCCTCGACCTCGACGTCGAGCTGGAGCGGCGCGCCGGCGCGTCGGTCGCCGAGCAGTTCGCCCGCGACGGCGAGCCCGCCTTCCGCCGGCGCGAGGGCGAGCTGTCCGCCGAGCTGGCCGGCGCCGACCCGACCGTGCTCGCGCCGGGCGGCGGGTGGCTGGTCAACCCCGCCGCGGCACCTTTGCGGAGTGCCGGACGTATCATCTATCTGCGAACGGCGCCGGCCGCCGCGCTCGCCAGGCTGGGCACGGCGGTGGCCGCCCGTCCGCTGTTGGCGTCGGCCGGCGACCCGCTGGCCGCGCTCGAGGCGCTACTGGCGCGTCGGCGCGCCGCGTACGAGACGGCGGCGCTGGCGGTCGACACCGACGGGCTCGCCCCGGACGAGGTCGCCGCGCAGATCGAGGCGTGGGTCGGGGTCGCGGAGGGCGACGCATGACGGACCGGGACGAGGCGGCGCGCGAGGAGGGGCTCGAGCCCCTGCTGCGCGAGCTCCGGGCGCGGTTCCGGGACGCCGCCGACCTGCGGGCCGTTCGCGTCTACCTGGCGGCCCGGGGGTACGACGGGGCGCGGCTGGACGCGGTGCTCGCCGCCTTCCAGTCGGCCCCCGCCTCACCCGCGGACATCCCCACCCAGGGGCCGGCCGCGCCAACGTCCCCGCCTCCCGCTCCCCTCCGGGTGGCCGCCCCGCACGAGCGGGCGCGGTTCGAGCCGGCGGCGTGGGGGTACCTCCTGCAGCACCGCGCGGCGGCCGGCTGGTCCGTCGCCGAACTCGAACACGTGATCGAGCGCGCGCTCGTTCAAATAGATGGACGCATCGCGGTCGACGACCTCCAGGCGCTGCTCGACAAGGCGTTCGGGGGATCGGCCGAGTCCCAGACGGTACACTAGGGCCATGGCCACCAAGAAGACCACGAGCAAGAAGACGACGGCGAAGCGCGCCCCCGCGGCCGCGGCGGTCGAGCACGAGGAGGAGGCGCCTGCGGGCTCCACCTCGCTCGTCATCGTCGAGTCCCCGGCGAAGGCGAAGACGATCGGCAAGTACCTCGGCCGCGGCTACAAGGTGCGGGCGACGGTCGGCCACATCATGGACCTCCCCGAGAAGAAGCTCGGCGTCGACCCCGACAAGGACTTCGACGTCCAGCTCGAGCCGATCGCCGGGAAGGAGAAGACGATCGCCGAGATCAAGGCGGCCGCGAAGGCGGCGCGCGAGGTGCTGATCGCCACCGACCCCGACCGCGAGGGGGAGGCGATCGCCGCGCACGTCCACCAGCTCATCGCCCCGCCCAAGCCCAAGCGGCGCGGCGCCGCCGCGAGCGCCGCCGACGCGCCCGCGGTTCCGATCCGGCGCGTCCTCTTCCACGAGATCACCAAGGACGCCGTGCAGCGCGCGGTGGCCGAGCCGCGCGACATCGACTCGCACAAGGTCGACGCCCAGCAGGCGCGCCGCGTGCTCGACCGCCTGGTCGGCTACAAGGCCAGCCCGGTGCTCTGGAAGACGGTCAAGAAGGGGCTCTCCGCCGGCCGCGTGCAGACGGTCGCGCTCCGCCTGATCGTCGAGCGCGAGCGCGAGATCCGCGCGTTCGTCCCCGTGGAGTACTGGTCGGTCACCGCGCAGCTCGAGAAGGGCGCCCAGCAGTTCCAGGCCAAGCTGCACCACGTCGACGGCAAGAAGCCCGAGATCGCGAACCAGCAGCAGGCCGACGCGATCCTCGCCGACCTGCGCGGGCGCCGCCTCTTCCCGGTCACCGACGTCAAGCGGCGCGAGCGCCGCAAGAACCCGCAGGCCCCGTTCACCACGTCCACGCTCCAGCAGGAGGCAGCCAAGAAGCTCGGCTTCGGCTCCAAGCGCACCATGCGCCTGGCGCAGGACCTCTACGAGGGGATCGAGCTCGGGCCCGAAGGCGCGGTTGGCCTGATCACGTACATGCGCACCGACTCGACGCGCGTCGCCGAGAGCGCGGCCGTGGCCGCGCGCGACCACCTGCGCACTCTGTTCGGCGCCGAGTACCTGGCCGACGGGGTCCAGCAGTACGAGGGGAAGAAGCAGGCGAACGCGCAGGACGCGCACGAGAGCGTGCGCCCCACCGACCCGGCGCGCCGCCCGGAGCTCGTCCGCAAGTACCTCTCGCCCGACCAGCTCAAGCTCTACGAGTTGGTGTGGAAGCGCTTCATGGCGTCGCAGATGGCGCCGGCCGTGTTCGACACGACGACGGTCGATTTCGACTTGAGCCCTGAGGGGCGCAGCGACGAAGGGCCTCTCGGATCCCGTTTCTCGTCCGGCGCCACGTCCTACCTGTTCCGCGCCACCGGCAGCGTCGTGAAGTTCCAGGGCTTCCTGGCCCTCTACCGCGAGGCCCGCGAGGAGGGCGACGCGGTCGCGCTCGAGGACGAGCAGGCGCTCCCCGCGGTCGAGCAGGGAGAGCAGGTCCCGGTGCGCGAGATCGTCCCGCAGCAGCACTTCACGCAGCCCCCGCCGCGCTTCTCCGAGGCCTCGCTGGTCAAGGAGCTCGAGCGCCTCGGCATCGGCCGCCCGTCGACCTACGCGTCGATCATCAGCGTCCTCGCCGACCGGCGCTACGTCCTCCTCGAGCAGCGCCGCTTCTTCCCCACGCCCCTCGGCGAGAGCGTCGAGAAGGTGATGGTGAAGAAGTTCCCGGCCATCTTCGACGTGCAGTTCACCTCGCGCATGGAGGACGACCTCGATCGGGTCGAGGGGGGCGACGTCGACTGGCGCACCGCGCTGCGCGAGTTCTGGGAGCCGTTCAAGGAGGAGCTGCACGTCGGCGACGACAACCTGCTCATCGCCGAGGCGTACGACCTCTCGGCGCTCGAGAACGAGCGCTGCCCCGAGGACGGGGGCCGGCTGGTGCCGAAGGCCGGCTTCTTCGGCCCGTTCGTGGCCTGCGAGCACCACCCCAAGACGTGCAAGTACACGCGCCCGATCACCGGCGAGCGCAAGCCGCCCGTGGTCACCGAGTACCTGTGCCCGGAGTGCGGCGCGCCGATGTACCTGCGCCAGGGGAAGAGCGGCGACTTCCTCGGCTGCAGCCGCTTCCCCAAGTGCCGCGGCACGCGCGCCATGCCGACGGGGGTCAAGTGCCCGAAGGACGGCGGCGACGTCTCGCAGCGCAAGTCGAAGGCGCGCGGCAAGATCTTCTACGGCTGCGAGAACTACCCGAACTGCGACTTCGTGGTCTGGGACAAGCCGGTGAAGGACGTCTGCCCCGAGTGCGGCTACGAGGGCGCCGAGGCCAAGTCGAACAAGACGCGCGGCGCGTACCGGAAGTGTCTCAAGTGCGCCAACGAGTGGGACGTCGCCGAGGAGGGCGCGCCCGCGGAGGAGCCGGTAGGGGTGTGAGGTAGTCGTCCTGAGCGCAGCGAAGGACCTCGGGGTTGCCAGTGTGCTCAAGGCAACCCCGAGGTCCTTCGCTGCGCTCAGGACACGGTCACGGGATCTGCAGCTCCTGCCCCGGGTGGATCAGGTCCGGGTTCGGGATCTCGGCGCGGTTCGCCTCGTGGATCTTCTTCCAGCTCCCCGCGTCGCCGTACACCTCCTTCGCGATCTTCGACAGGGTGTCGCCCGCCTTGACGGTGTAGGTGCGCCCGCTGCCGCCCCCCTTGCCCCCCATGTCGGCGAACCCCTCGTTGACCTGGATGTTGACCTGGGCGTCCATCTGCACCGACTGGATGGCCTGCACCGCCTTCACGCGCTCCTGCCCCGAGCCGACGGTGCCGCTCACCTGCGAGCCGCTGACCTGCAGGCCGTAGACGTTGACGCCCGCCTTCTGCAGGGCGGCCGCGAAATCCGACTGATTGGGCATTGCTCCTCCGGGTGGGGGTGGGTGTGTGCCCGCGCCCCGGGTGCAAGCCGTGGTCCGGCGGGCCGCACCGTCCGGGCCGCCTGCCGCGGTCGCCGCCCGCCGTCACCGCCGTCCAACCTTCCGGCGCGGGGCCGTGTCCAAGCGTTGCAACGCAGGGCAATCCGCTCTTTCGCGATGACGGACCGCAGGCCATCGTAGCGTGTGTTTACGGCCGCGACGCTCGGCGGCCGCCCCCGCCCGCCCCCCTCCCGCCGATGCGTTTCCCCCGCTCCCGCCGCGCCCTCGCCGCCCTGGGCGTCGCCGCCGTCGCTGCCGTCGGCCTGGTCGCCTGGCGCGCCGTCGGCGCCGCGAAGCCCGAGGCCGACCCGCTGGTCGTGCCGGTGAAGGAGGGCGACTTCAAGGTCACGATCACCACCACCGGCGAGCTGCGCGCCGTCAAGTCGGTGCAGATCCAGGGCCCGGGGAACCTCCCGCAGGCGCAGCTCTTCCAGCCGATCAAGATCGCCTCCCTCGTCCCCGAGGGGACGGTCGTGAAGGAAGGCGACATGGTGGCGGAGCTGGACCGCGGCGCCGCGGCCTCCAAGCTCAACGAGGTCAACCTCGCCGTGCAGAAGGCCGAGGCGCAGTACACGCAGGCGCAGCTCGACTCGACGCTCAACCTCTCCAAGGCGCGCGAGGAGCTGCGCACCCTCGACTTCGCGCTCGAGGAGAAGCGCATCGCCAAGGAGCAGGCGCAGTACGAGGCGCCCAGCGTGCGCCGCCAGGCCGACATCGACCTGCAGAAGGCCGAGCGCGCGCTCGCCCAGGCCAAGCGCGACTACACCACCAAGACGCAGCAGGCGATCGCCAAGATGCGCGAGGTCGGCGCGGACCTCGACCGCCAGAAGAACACGCTCAAGACGGTGCAGGACGTGGTGGCCAACTTCACCATCCGCGCCCCCGCGCCGGGGATGGTCATCTACCAGAAGGAGTGGAACGGGCGGAAGAAGGTCGTGGGCTCGCAGGTCTCCCCCTGGGACCCGACGGTCGCCACGCTCCCCGACCTGACCCAGATGGAGTCGATCACCTACGTGAACGAGATCGACGTCCGCAAGCTCTCGGTCGGCCAGCCGGTGCGGCTGACGCTCGACTCCGACCCGTCCAAGGTCCTCGCCGGCAAGGTCACCGCGGTCGCCAACGTCGGCGAGCAGCGCCCCAACGCCGACGCCAAGGTGTTCGAGGTCAAGGTCCTGCTCACGCAGGCCGACACCACGCTGCGCCCCGGCATGACCACCGCCAACGCGGTCGAGACGGCGGTCGTCAAGCGCGCGCGCTACATCCCGCTCGAGGCGGTGCAGGCCGACAGCGGGCGCACCTTCGTCTTCCGCCGCCGCGGCGGGGCGCTGGCGCGGCAGGAGATCGAGACGGGGCTGATGAACGACAACGAGGTGGTCGTGGTGCGCGGCCTCGAGCCGCGCGACGAGATCCTCCTCGCCCCGCCCGCGGACGTCGCCTCGGTCGAGACGGTGGCGCTCCCCGCCCGCCCGAAGGAGGCCGCCCCCGCGCGGCCGAGCGACAGCGCGCCGCGCGCGCCGGTGCCCGCGGTGCCGGCCGCGCCGTCCGCCCCCGCGGCGACGAAGACCGCCAGCGCCGCCGGTCGCTGAGCCGCCCGGTGGGAGCCGCCGCCACGCCCTACGGCGCGGAGCGCGCCCAGACCCTCCGCCTCGTCGCCTTCGGCCTCCGCGCCGCGCTCGAGGCGGTGGGGCACAACACGCTCCGCGCCGCCCTCACCTCGCTCGGCATCCTCTTCGGCGTCGCCTCGGTCATCGCGATGCTCGCCATCGGCAAGGGCGCCGAGCAGGAGATCCTCGCCCAGATGAAGCTCCTCGGCTCCAACAACGTCATCGTGACGCCGCTGGTGGAGCAGAAGGAGGAGAAGGCCGGGGAGAGGGACGAGAAGGAGTCCAAGCGCTACAGCCCCGGGCTCACCGCGCTCGACGCGCAGAGCATCCGCGACGTCGTCCCGCAGGTGCGCTCGGTCAGCACCGAGCTCGCCATCCAGACCAGCGCGACGCGCGAGGGGCAGCGCCGCTCGGTGAAGCTGGTCGGCGTCGACAGCGCGTACTTCGACGCCTTCAACCTGGAATTCGCCGAGGGGGGGCGCTTCGCCCCCCTGCACCTCGCCCGCGGGATGCCGGTGGCGGTCGTCGGCAGCGGGCTGCGCGCGCGCTTCTTCACCAAGGAGCCGCCGGTCGGGCGCCGCATCAAGGTCGGCGAGAGCTGGCTCACCGTCGTCGGCGTCCTGGCGCCGCGCCCGGTCTCCGAGCAGACCGCGCAGCGCCTCGGGATCCGCGACGCCAACATGGACGTCTACGTCCCGCTGTCGACCGCACTCCTGCGCTACCGCAACCGCGCCCAGGTCACCAACCGCGACGTCGAGCGCGCCTCGCAGGAGTTCGACGACGGCAACGACGAGACGAAGAACGAGGACGCCACCGCGCGCGCCGAGCGCATGAACCAGAACCAGCTCGACCGGCTGGTCGTGCAGGTGGCCGACGCCCGCTACGTGGGCCAGGTCGCGGACGTCGTGCGCCGCCTCATGACGCGGCGCCACAACGACGTCGTCGACTTCGAGGTCGCCGTCCCCGAGCTGCTGCTCAAGCAGGAGCAGCGCACCAAGACGATCTTCAACGTCGTCCTCGGCGCCATCGCCTCGATCTCGCTCGTCGTCGGCGGGATCGGGATCATGAACATCATGCTCGCCTCGGTGCTCGAGCGCATCCGCGAGATAGGCGTGCGCCGCGCCCTCGGCGCCAGCCAGCGCGACGTGCTCGCGCAGTTCCTCGCCGAGGCGGTGCTCATCAGCCTCGCCGGCGGGACCGCGGGGATCCTGCTCGGCGTCGCCCTCTCGTACGGGATCGAGCGCTTCGCCGGGATCGCCACGATCGTCTCCTTCCTCTCCGTGGCCGTCGCCTTCGGCGTCTCGCTCACGGTGGGGCTCGTGTTCGGCATCGTCCCCGCGTGGCGCGCCGCCCGCCAGGACCCCGTCGTCTGCCTGCGCTACGAATGACCGCCGTCCGCCGCACCTCCGTCCTGGCGCTCCTGCTGCTGGCCGCGCCGCTGGCGGCGCAGACGCCGGCCGCCCCCCTCACGCTCGAGGAGGCCGTCGGCCGGGCCCTCGCCGCCGGCCCCACCGCCAGCGCCGCCCGCAGCACGCGCGACGTGGCCCGCTGGCGCGAGCGCTCGTTCTTCGCCCGGCTGATGCCGCAGGTGAGCTTCCGGGGGACGCTCCCCCAGTACGACCGCGCCATCAACCCGATCCTGCAGCCCGACGGGACGGTGCTCTACGTCCCGCAGCGGTTGACGCGCTCCAGCGCGCTCGTCGACGTGCGGCAGCCGCTCGCCCTCACCGGCGGCGAGCTGTTCGTGCAGTCCGGGCTCCAGCGCACCGACATCATCGGCGACCGCACCTCGCGCCTGTGGCGCTCCGCGCCGTTCACGGTCGGGCTCCGGCAGGAGCTCTTCCGCCCCAACATCATCGCCTGGGACTCGCGCGAGCAGGACCTTCAGCTGTCGGTCGCGGAGCGCGAGTACGTCGAGGCGCGCGAGCAGGCGTCCGAGGCGGCGGTGGCGGCGTACTTCGACCTGTACGCCGCGCAGATGAACCTCGCCAACGCCGAGACGAACGCCGCAGTCAACGACTCGCTCTTCCTGCTCTCGAAGGGACGCTACGAGGTCGGCCGCATCGGCGAGAACGACCTCCTGCAGAGTGAACTCGCCCTCCTGCGCGCCCGCGCGTCGGCCGACGAGGCGCGCCTGCAGCGCGATCGCGCGCGTGCGTCGCTGAACCTGCTGTTGGGGACCGACCCGGACGCGCCGGTGACCGTGGCCCCGCCCGCCGGCGCCCCCTCGCTGGTCGCGCCCGACCCCGGCCGCGCGGTGGCGGAGGCGAAGCGCAATGCGTCGCGGAACCTCAGTCTGGAGCTGCAGGAGGTGCGCGCCGAGCGCGGGCTGCGCGCCGCGAAGCTGAACAACGGCTTCGGCATGACCGTCGAGGCGAGCTACGGCTACAACCAGACCGCCCCGATCTTCAACGGCGCCTACCAGTCCCTCCTCAACCAGCAGACCGCGAACGTGGGTGTGGAGATGCCCATCGTGCAGTGGCGCGCCGGCCGCGCCGCGGTCGAGGCGGCGCGCGCCGAGCGCCGTCGCACCGAGACGCAGACCGGCCTCGCGCGCGCGACCCTCGAGCAGGACGCCCGCTTCGCCGCCCTCCAGGTGGCGCAGGCCTCTCGCCAGCTCGCCCTCTCGGCCAAGGCCGACACCGTCGGCGAGAAGCGCTTCGAGATCGCCAAGAACCGTTACGTGATCGGCCGCATCGCCATCTCGGACCTGTTCATCGCCCAGAACGAGAAAGACGCGGCCCGCGCCGCGTCGATCCAGGCGCTGCGCAACTACTGGCTCTCCTACTACCGGCTGCGCCGCCTCACCCTGTTCGACTTCGTCACCGGCCAGCCGCTGCGCGCCGACCTCTGAGCCCGGGCGGTGTAGATTCCGGCATGCCCCCCCGTCCCGAGCTTCACGTCGTCGGCGGCGGCCTGGCCGGCTCCGAAGCGGCCTGGCAGCTGGCCCAGCGTGGCCACCGCGTCGTCCTCCACGAGATGCGCCCCGCGCGCCCCACGGCCGCGCACCGCACCGATCGGCTGGGCGAGCTGGTCTGCTCCAACACCTTCAAGAGCACCGAGCCCACCAACGCCCACGGGCTCCTGAAAGCCGAGATGCGCCTCCTCGGCTCGCTCGTCCTCTGGGCCGCCGACCGGGCGCGCGTCCCCGGCGGCAGCGCGCTCACGGTCGACCGTGACGTGTTCTCCGCGGCCGTCCACGACGCGCTGCACGCGCACCCGAACGTCCGCGTCGCGCGCGGCGAGGTCACCGCGCTCCCCGAGCCCGGGATCGTCGCCACCGGCCCGCTGACGTCGGACGCGCTGGCGGAGGCGATCCGCCCCCGCCTCGGCGTCGAATCGCTCGCCTTCTACGACGCCATCGCCCCCGTGCTCGCGGTCGACTCGATCGACCACGACGTGGCGTTCCGCGCGTCGCGCTGGGGGCGGGAGACGATGCAGGGCGCGGGAGAGGAAGGCGCCTACCTCAACCTCCCGCTGTCGCGCGCCGAGTACGAGGGCTTCCTCGACGCGCTCACCACCGCCGACCAGGCGACCGCGCACGACTTCGATCAGGTGCCCTACTTCGAGGGGTGCATGCCGGTCGAGGAGATGGCCCGCCGCGGGCGCGACACGCTGCGCTTCGGGCCCATGAAGCCCGTCGGCCTGCGCGACCCGCGCACCGGCCAGCGCCCGTGGGCGGTCGCGCAGCTGCGCATGGAGGACCGCGCGGGGCGGATGTGGAACATGGTCGGCTTCCAGACGCGCCTCCGCTACCCGGAGCAGCAGCGCGTCTTCCGGATGCTCCCCGGGCTCGCGCAGGCGGAGTTCCTGCGCTTCGGCTCCATCCACCGGAACTCCTACCTCAACTCGCCGGGCGCGCTGCTCCCCCACCTCGCGCTCAGGGACGCGCCGACGACGCTCTTCGCCGGCCAGCTCACCGGCGTCGAGGGGTACACCGAGAGCACGGCCACCGGGATCCTCGCCGCCGTCAACCTCGCCCGCCTGCTCGACGGCGAGGCGCCGGTGCTCCCGCCGCCGACCACGATGCTCGGCGCGTTGTACCGCTACCTGCGCGAGGCCGACCCGCGCCACTTCCAGCCGATGAACGCCAACTTCGGTCTCGTCGACGACCTGGACGCGCCGCCGAAGGACAAGGTCGAGAAGCGCACGCGCCTCGCCGAGCGCGCGCTCGCCGACCTCGCCGCCTGGCGCGACGCGGCCGGGATCGAGCCGGCCGACCTCCCCGAACCGATCGCGGTGTGAGCGACGAACGGGCCGCCCCGCCGCCGCTCGCCCCCGAGGTCGCGGACTTCCTCGCGCACCTCGAGAAGGAGCGCGACGTCTCGCCGCGCACGCGCGTCGCCTACGAGCGCGACCTGCGCGAGCTGACCGCGTACCTGCAGCGCCAGCTCGGCGAGCGCTTCGCGTGGGACGCCGTCGACCGGCTGCTGATGCGCGGCTACCTCGGCCACCTCACGCGGCGCGGGCTGGCCAAGCGCTCGGTCGCGCGCGCGCTGTCGTCGGCGCGCAGCTTCTTCCGCTTCCTCCACCGCGAGGAGCTGGTCGAGGCCAACCCCGCGCGCGCCGTGGGGAGCCCGAAGCTCGACGCCCGGCTCCCGGGGTACCTCGACCGCGCGCAGGCGCAGCAGCTCTTCGACCTCGCCGAGACGCGCGCGCGGTCGCTGCGCTTCACCGACGTGCGCAACCTCGCGATCGTCGAGCTGCTCTACTCCGCGGGGCTGCGCGTGAGCGAGCTGCAGGGGGTCAACGCCTCCGACCTCGACCTGCTCTCGCAGCAGGTGAAGGTGCGCGGCAAGGGGCGGAAGGAGCGCATCGTCCCCGTCGGCGACCACGCGCTGCGCGCGCTCCGCAACTACGAGGCGAAGCGCGACGAGCTGCAGCGCCGGCTCGGCGGGCGCGTCGAGCGCGGCGCCTTCTTTCTGAACGAGCGCGGGAAGCGGCTCGGCGTGCGCGCGGTGCAGAGCGCCGTGACCGACTTGTTGCGCGCGGTCGACGAGGAGCGCGGGCTCTCGACGCACGCGCTGCGACATACTTTCGCGACGCACCTGGTCGACGGCGGCGCGGACCTGCGCGCGGTGCAGGAGCTGCTCGGTCACGCCTCGATCTCGACCACGCAGATCTACACGCACACGAGTGTGGAGCGGCTGCGACAGGTGTACCGGAAGGCGCACCCGCGAGCCTGACGCGCCCTCGATGCGCGCCAGATGTTCACCCGACGCGCGAGCGTGACGCGCGTGTGACCGGCGCCGCAGGGGCGCGGCGCGTCGTGCGTGGATCTTGCAACTCCTGACGACATGACCCTCGAACTCGTCCCCCTCGTCCTGGCGGTGTTCGTCGCGCTGGTCGGCCTCGGGCTCGTGGCCGACGGCTGGCTCTCGGATTCCACTCCGCGCATCGAGGAGCGGCGCCGCCGACAGCGCGCCGAGCGCGACCGGGTGGGCGAGACGCTGATCGGGGTCGGCATGCTTGCGCTCGCCGCCGCGCTCGCCGGCCGCGACGTCTGGCGGTGGGGGACGGTCGCGGTGCTCGCGGGCGTCGTGCTGCTGCTGGCCGGCACGGTGCGCAACCGTGCGTACTTGGCCGAGCGGCTGCTGCACCGGGGCAAGACCCGCCGCGGGCGTCGGCGGGAGCGACGCGCCGAGCAGGCGGCGGAGCGCCCCGTGCCACTGGTGGTGGCCGCCGACGGCGACCGGCGGGGGCGGGACCGGCGCGACGTCGTGGACGGGCCGCCGGGCGCGCGCGTCGCCCGCCCGGCGGCGGAGCCTCGGTCGCCGGTGGACGGACAGCCCGGTCGCCCCCGCTCCGACCGGCCGGTGGCCCGGCGCGCCGTCGCCGACTGAGGCGCGGGCGGCGGCCTAGAGCCGCAGCCCCGCCGTCAGCGGGAGCATCCCGCCGAAGCCGTTGGCGCGCGGCTGGTCGGTGAGCAGGTAGCGGAACTCGCCGAACAGCCGCACCGGGCCGAGGTCGAACTCGAGCCCCGCCCCCGCCGTCAGCCCGACGTCGATGTCGTTGCGGAAGCTGGTCGCCTGCTGCGCCGCGAGCGACGGCGGCACCGGGTTGACGAGTGCGGCGCTCGTCTGGGGGGAGCGGGTGCTGAACACGCCGAGTCCGCTCAGCAGGTACGGGCGCACCGGCGACGAGCGGGCCAGCGTGTAGGTCCCGTTCACCGCGACGCCCAGGATCCGACTGCGTCCGCGCGCCGGCTGCGTCGCCGCCTCGGTCCACCCGAAGAGCAGCTCCGGGCGGACGCCCAGCCCCGAGCGCGTGCGGAAGTCGACCCCGGCCTGCACCACGTACCGGTCGTCCTGCCCGCCGAATTCGCGGACGTCGAGCCCGCCGCCGAGCGAAACGCGCGGGCGGTAGGAGTCGCCCCACCCGTCCTGGCGCCGGCGCGCCGCCTCGCGCAGCGCCCGCTCGCGCTCCTGGAGTCGCTGCTCCAGCACCCGCTGGCGCTGTTCGGCCGCCCGGCGCGCGTCGGCGCGCGCCCGCTCCCGGGCGCGCTCGCGCGCTTCCTCGGCGCGCTCGCGGGCGATGCGTTCGCGGCGGGCGCGTTCGTCGGCCTCGCGCCACCGGTCACGGGACTGGGCCGGCGCGGCCGTCGCCGTGGCGGCCAGGGTGCAGGCGAGGAGCAGCGGGAGGCGCAGCGACGGCACGGGCGGCACGGGCATGGGGTGCTCCGGGTGAGGGCAGGCGCGCGGCCGCGCGGTGGGTGCCGCGCGGCGTTGTGGGTGTGACAGCGGCCACACCCCGCGGGGTTTGCCGACGCCTCCCGTGCGGCTGACCCCGCCTTGCTCCGCGCGTTCGGCCGCCGTTACTGTTCTGCGCTTCCGGCGAGACCACCCCCGGCGCCGGCGCGCCGCGGCACGATCCGCCCGACGCCTCCGCCGTCCTCGTCATGGCCGAGTCTGTTCATCGCGACTTCCTCGCGATCCCCGACCTGTCGCGCGAGGAGCTGGACGGCGCGCTCCGCCTCGCCGAGCGCATGCGGGCGGGCGCGTACGCCGGGCGGCCGCTCGCGGGGAAGACGGTCGCGATGATCTTCATGAAATCGTCGACCCGCACGCGCGTCTCGTTCGAGGTCGGCACGCTGCAGCTCGGCGGCCACGCCCTGTTCCTGTCTCCGCGCGACGTGCAGCTCGGGCGCGGGGAGCCGATCGCCGACACCGCGCGCGTGCTCTCGCGCTACGTGGACGGGATCATGATCCGCACCTACGGCCACCGCGAGGTCGAAGAGCTGGCGCGTCACGCCACCGTCCCCGTCATCAACGGGCTCACGGACCTGCTGCACCCCTGCCAGGTCATGGCCGACGTCATGACCATGCGCCAGCACCTGGGCGGGGTCGAGGGGCGGAAGGTGGCGTGGGTCGGGGACGGGAACAACATGGCCAACTCGTGGATGAACGCCGCCGCGTGCTTCGGCTTTTCGCTGGCGCTGGCCTGCCCCGAGGGGTACGACCCCGACGCGCGCATCCTGGCCCGCGCCCGCGAGCGCGCCGACGTGACGCTGGTGCGCGACCCGCGCGAGGCGGTCGAGGGCGCGCACGTCGTCACCACCGACGTCTGGGCGTCGATGGGGCAGGAGGAGGAGCAGGCGGCCCGGGCGCGCGCGTTCGCGGCGTACACGGTGAGCGCCGAGCTGATGGCCCGCGCCGCGCGCGACGCGATCTTCCTGCACTGCCTCCCCGCGCACCGCGGCGAGGAGGTCGACGGCGCGGTCATCGACGGCCCGCAGAGCCGCGTCTGGGACGAGGCGGAGAACCGACTGCACGTCCAGAAGGCGATCATGGCCGCGCTCATCGGCGGCGAGCGCCTCGCCTAGCGTGGCGGCGCTGCCGCGCGTCGGCGACCCGGCGCCCGACTTCACCCTTCCCACCGACGACGGGGCGCCCCTTGCGCTCCGCGCCCTACGCGGGCGCCCGGTCGTGCTCTACTTCTACCCGGCCGACGACACCGAGACCTGCACCAAGGAGGCGTGCGCCTTCCGTGACGCCTTCCCGCGCTTCCGCCGCATGCGCGCGGCGGTGCTCGGCGTGAGCCCGGATTCGGTGCGGTCGCACGCGCGGTTCCGGGCGAAGTACGCGCTCCCCTTCACGCTGCTCGCCGACACCGACCACGCCGTGGCCGACGCGTACGGCGTCTGGCGCGAGAAGCAGCTGTTCGGGCGCCGGTACATGGGCGTGGAGCGGACGACCTTCGTCATCGACGCCGACGGGCGCGTCGCGCGGCTGTTCGAGAAGGTCCGCACCGCGGGGCACGCCGAGGCCGTCGCGGCCGCCGTCGCCGCGCTCGCCTGAGGCCACGCCCGACGGCGGGCACGGACCCTGCTCGTGGGGCGGCGGGCCGCCGCGACGCGCCGGCGCGCCCGCAAATCCGACGCGCGACGGGAGGGGGTGGCCGATGGCCGACAAGACGCAGGAGAAGAACCTGGACAACGAGGTCCCGCTCGAGAAGAAGCTCGACGACCTGTACAAGCTGATCGACGGGATCGAGGTCGCGCTCTTCACCACGCGCCGCCCGGACGGGCACCTCGTGACGCGCCCGATGCAGGTGCAGCGGCGCACGGCGGGGACGGACCTCTGGTTCATGGCCAACATCGAATCCCACAAGTTCGAGGAGCTGGCCACGGACGCGCACGTGAACTGCGGCTTCTACCGCGACCGCACGCGCGAGTGGGTGTCGGTGAGCGGGACGGCGAGCGTCACGCAGGACCGGCGCATCGTCCACGAGCTGTACCAGGCGGACTGGCGGGCGTGGCTCGGCGACCAGGGCGGGGCGCGCGACGGGGGGCCGGACGACCCGCGCATCGCGCTCGTCCTCATCGACGCGCACTCGGTGGTCTACTCGAAGCAGGACCGGCCGACGCCCCTCGTGCTGTTCGAGGTGGCGAAGGGGATCATCACCGGCCAGGAGCCCAAGGTCTCCGACCTGCGCACGCTCGGCGAGGGCGAGTTGCGGCGGGCGGCCACGCTCGACGAGCCGAAGCCGAACAGCGTCTGAGGCGCGCGTAGGGAACGACGGGGCGGGCGCCGCGGCGCCCGCCCCGTCGCGCGTCGGTGCCCGGCGTCAAGTGTCTTCCACGCGTCCTGCCACTCCGGCATATTCCGCTCCCCACCCGAACCCACCCGGAGCCGGATCTCCCATGGCCGACGCGGTCGCCGAGCAGGGCCTGAAGCGCACCCCGCTGTACGAGCAGCACCGCGCGCTGGGCGCGAAGCTGGTCCCGTTCGCCGGCTACGAGATGCCCGTGCAGTACCCGGCCGGCATCACCGCCGAGCACCGCGCCGTGCGCGAGGCGTGCGGCGTGTTCGACGTCAGTCACATGGGGGAGTTCGTCGTCACCGGCCCGGACGCGGTCGCGTTCGTGAACCGCGTGACGACGAACGACGTCGCCAAGCTCGCGGTCGGGCAGGCGCACTACTCGACGATCCTCAACGAGCGCGGGACGATCGAGGACGACTGCCTCGTCTACCGCACGGCCGACCGCCTCATGCTCGTGGTCAACGCCTCGAACCGCGAGAAGGACCTCGCGCACGTGCTGCGTTACCGCGATGGCTTCGACGTCGCGGTCGAGGACCGCTCGGACGACTACGCGCTGCTGGCGGTGCAGGGACCGAAGGCCGAGGCGGCGCTGCAGCCGCTGACCGAGACCGACCTGTCGGCGATCGCCTACTACTGGTTCGCCGAGGGGAGCGTCGCCGGCGTGTCCGGGATCATCTCGCGCACCGGCTACACCGGCGAGGACGGCTTCGAGCTGTACGTCCCGGCCGCCGACGCGCCGCGCCTCTGGGACGCGCTCCTGGCGACGGGGCGGGTGACGCCGTGCGGACTCGGCGCGCGCGACACGCTGCGCCTCGAGATGGGGATGGCGCTCTACGGCAACGACATCGACGACACGGTCACGCCGTACGAGGGGAACCTGGCCTGGCTCGTGAAGCTCGCGAAGGGGGACTTCGTCGGGAAGGCGGCGCTCGAGGCGCAGAAGGCGGCCGGGGTGCCGCGGCGGCTGGTGGGCTTCACGGTCGCCGAGCGCGCGATCCCGCGCGGCGGCTACCCGGTGTTCGTGGACGGCGCGCCGAGCGGGGTGGTGCGCAGCGGGACGATGAGCCCCTCGCTGGGCGCGGCGATCGGGATGTGCTACGTCCCCGCGGCGTCGGCCGCGCCCGGGACGGCGATCGAGATCGACGTGCGCGGGCGGCGCGTCCCCGCCGCGGTGGTGAAGCCGCCGTTCTACAAGGACGCCTCACACAAGTGAGCGCGGCGGCGCGACCGCGATGCGCATCGCCATCCTTACCGTCTCCGACACGCGCACCCCGGCGACCGACGGCTCGGGGGACGCGATCGCCGCCTGGGCCGACGCCCGCGGCGACGCCGTGGCCGCGCGCGCGCTGGTGCCCGACGACGCGGTCGCCATCGCGCGGCGGCTGGCCGCCTGGTGCGACGCCGACGCCGCGGACGTGGTGCTCACCACCGGCGGGACGGGGCTCGCGCCGCGCGACGTCACGCCCGAGGCGACTCGCGCCGTGCTGGCGCGCGAGGCGCCGGGGATCGCCGAGCACCTGCGCGCCGCGGCCGCGGCGGGCTTCCCGCGCGCGGCGCTGTCGCGCGGGGTGGCGGGCACGCGCGGCGCGACACTCGTGGTGAACCTTCCGGGGAGCCCGGGGGGCGTGCGCGACGCGCTCGCGGCGCTGGCGCCGATCCTGGCGCACGCGGTCGACGTGCTGCGCGACCGCCCCGCGGACCACGGGGGCGAGTCGCGCGCCGGGTCGCGCGTCGGGGGGACGGCGTGACCGAGCCGCGGGTGGCGCGCGGCGGGCGCGACGCGGCGCGCGAGCGCGGGGACGGGGAGCCGCGCATGGGCGTGCTGCTCACGCTCACCGACCTCGAGCCGGCGGTGCGCCTCAACGCGGTGCTCGAGGCGCAGGGGCTCGAGACGACGCTCGTCTCGCCCGTCGACGACGTGCGCGCCGCGCTCCGCCGCGCGCGGCCCGACGTGGTCGTGCTCACCGGCGCGCTGCTCGACGCGCAGCAGCTCGCGCTCGTGCGCCTGCTGCGCTGGGACGGCGTGCCGACGGTGGGGCTGACCGACGTGTCGGACCCGCAGACCACCGCGCGGCTGCGCGAGGCGGGGTACGCCGCCCTCTACCCGAAGCCGATCGTCCCCGACGAAGTCGCGGCCGGGATCCGCCGCACGCTCGAGCGCCGCCGCCTGTCGCAGCTCACCGGGCTGGCCGGCGAGAGCGAGGCGATCCGCGAGGTGCTGGTGCAGATCGAGCAGATCGCGCCCGTCACCAGCACGGTGCTGATCGAAGGCGAGAGCGGGACGGGGAAGGAGCTGGTCGCGCGCGCGATCCACCGCCTCAGCCCGCGGCGCGGCAAGCCGTTCATCGCCGTGAACGTCGGCGCGCTCCCCGAAACGCTGCTCGAGAGCGAACTGTTCGGGCACGAGAAGGGGGCGTTCACCGGGGCGGCCGAGCGGCGGCTCGGGCGCTTCGAGCTCGCCGACGCGGGGACGATCTTCCTCGACGAGATCGGCGAGGTCCCGCCGCACACGCAGGTGAAGCTCCTGCGCGTGCTCGAGGAGCGCGAGGTGACGCGGCTCGGCGGCGCTGCGCCGATCCCGGTCGACGTGCGCGTGGTGGCCGCCACGAACCGCCCGCTGCGCGAGCACGTGGTGGAGGGGACCTTCCGGTCGGACCTCTACTACCGGCTGAACGTCCTCCGCATCTACCTACCGCCCCTGCGCGAGCGGCGCGACGACATCCCGCTCCTGGTGCGGCGCTTCGTCGCCGAGTTCTCGGCGCGGCACGACCGCCCGTTCCACGGGCTGTCGGCGGAGGCGATGCAGCTGCTCGCCGGCTATCCGTGGCCGGGGAACGTGCGCGAGCTGCGCAACCTGATCGAGAGCATGGTGGTGCTGGCGCCGGGGCGCGAGATCCGCTCCGAGGACCTGCCGGCGCACCTGCGCGAGACGGGCGCCGCGCGGCTGCTCCCGGTGCCGGTGGGCGCGGTGTTGCGCGAGGGGCAGCGCGCCGAGGGGCGGGAGCTCGAGTTCATCGTGCGCAGCCTGGTCGAGCTGAAGCTCCAGGTCGAGGAGCTGCGGCGCCGCCTGGACGACGAGCGGGCGGCGCGGCTCGCACCGGCCGATCCGGCGGGGCTGACCGACGGCACGCCGGCCGCCGGGGCGGGGCTGCTCGGACCCGGCGGGGCGGGCGGGGCGGGCGGGGCAGGGGGGGCGTCCGCGCCGGCGCTGGAGCCGCGCGAGCAGGCGCCGCCGCCCAACGTCGTCACGGTGCGTCCCGGGATGACCATGGCCGAGATCGAGCGGGCGGCGATCGAGGCGGCGCTGCGCGAGACCGGGGGGAACCGGCGGCGCGCGGCGGAGCTGCTGGCCATCGGCGAGCGGACGCTGTACCGCAAGCTGCACGAGTACGAGAGCGGGGTGCCCGGCGTCGACCCCGCGGGCGACGACGCGTAGCGCGCGATCGCGCGACTGGTGGGCGCACGGCGGCGTGACGGTCGCGTCCTGTGACGAAAGGGCGCCCTCGGCCGTCCTCCACTCGTATGCCGCGTTCGGCGAGGGGTGTCGGCGAGTCGGGAGCGGGTCGGCGGGGCGTTTCGCCGGTCGCCAACATGTCACACCCGCGGCCGGACGTCTTGCGCCGTGCGGTGCTCCGGCCCACTCTTCACCTCGCCTCGCTGCCGGCGTGGCGCGCACGGCACGCTCCCGCACGACCCCCTCCCGCACGGCCCCCCGCTTTCGACGGCGCCCGCCGTCCCCCCGCCGCACCCGCCGCCGCGCCGCCCCCGGGCGCCCCGCAGTGGCCACCCCGCCGAGTCCCTCCCCGCGCGCCGCCGTGACCCAGCCCTCCTCCGTGTTCGCTCCCCGCGGGGACGCCGCCGTGGCCGCGTCCAGCTCGCACTACCCGCTCGCCGAGGCCGAGGGCCTGCTGGCCAGTCTGCCGGGGGTGATCTCGGTGCGCATCCTCGAGGGGGACGGCGGGGGCGTGGGCGACGTGCACGTGCTGACCGCCGCCGACGTGTCGCCGAAGCAGACGGTGCGCAACGTGGAGAGCGCGCTGCTGGCGCAGTTCGGGTGGCGGGTCGACCACCGCAAGGTGTCGGTGGCGACGACGAGCGACGCCGGCCGCGCGCGGGCCGCGCGCCCCGCGACCGGCCCGACGCTCGTCCCGCCGACGCCGCGCGCGCCCGAGTCGGCGCGCCGGGTCTACTTCGAGGACGTCGAGGTGCGCCGCTCGTCGCGCGCCCTCTGGTGCCGCGTGATGTTGCGCAAGGGCGCGGAGCTCGTCAGTGCGGAGGCGGAGGCGCCGCCCGCGGAGCGGGCGCGCGTCGAGGAGCTGGCCGCGCGCGCGGCGGTGAGCGCGCTGGTGCGCGCGGAGGGCGAGTCGATGGACCTGGCGCTCGAGGGCGCCGAAGTGGTGACGGCGTTCGGGCGCGAGTTCGTGTTCGTGGGCGTGGCGGCGCGGCAGGGCCGAGGTGCCACGCTGCTGACCGGCAGCTGCGAGGTGCGCGACGGGCACGAGGCCGCCGCGGTGCTCGCGGTGCTGGATGCTACGAATCGGTGGATCGCGCGTGGTCGGTAATCGGCAGCGCATCGCGTAAGCTCCCACCTAACTTTTCCCCGTCCCCGGAATAGCGAAGCTGAGCGGGTGAGGCAATCGGCCTCTCGAGCGGAGCCAACCTAGTGCTAGCATGTCAGGTTGCAATTCGGACCTAGCATGACATTGCTACTAAAGGGAGGTGAGTTCGGATGACGATGGTTGCCGATCTCGTCGCCGCTGTTTTTTCGTTCAGCGGCACTCTGATCTGGTGGTAAGCTGTGCCAGCCCGGGGCGGGGGGCTCCTACTCATGGAACGAAAGCTGACTGCTTACATCGGGGCGACATTCGCTCTGGCTGTCCTCGCGACGGTCGCAGTCGTGCTAGTGGGTAGTCGTGTAGATGCGAAGAGCGTGCAGGCCGTAGCTGGCTTCACAACGTTTGCATTCATTGCGCAGGTGCAAGCATTCAGACTTCCTCACAGCGCGGCTGGATCAATCTCGTTTCTTCCGTTCTTGTCGTCGGTGCTGCTCGCACCAAATTGGGTGACTGTCTGCGCGGCATTCCTCTCGATGCTGGTCTCGGAACTAATTCGACGGCCTGCTATAGAGAAGGCGTTCTTCAATATCGCGCAGCTCGTCTTATCGGTGGCTGCCGGGGTTCTCGCATTCCGTCTGCTCGGAGCCGAAGGTCTTAAGCCAGATAGTTTGGCGCCCGGGCTGCCTTACCTCGCCCTCGTCACGACTTTTTTCGTCGTGAACACCGGAGCTGTGAGCGGGGTCATCGCGATCAGCAGGTCGCAGCGGTTCGCCTCAGTGTGGCGCGAGCATGCGTTTCGAACGCTGCTGTTCGATTTGATCGCGGTCCCCGTTGTGTATTCATTCGTCTGGGTTTACTTGAAAGTTGACGTTCCTGGGCTGATCCTACTAGCCGTCTTAGTCTTGGGCATGCGGCAGCTCTATAGTACGACTCTGGAACTGGCACAAGCAAACCAAGATCTCCTGCAGGTGATGGTCGCAGCCATCGAAATGCGCGACCCGTACACCTCCGGCCACTCCCAACGCGTCGCCCAGTACTCCCGCATCATCGCCCGCGCCATCGGCCTCTCCCCCCGCGAGGTCAACCGCGTCGGCGTCGCCGCGCTCCTCCACGACGTCGGCAAGATCGACCAACGCTTCGCCGAGATCCTGCAGAAGCCCGGCCGCCTCACCGACGAGGAGCGTCTCGTCATCGAGGAACACCCCGTCCGCAGCGCGGAACTCGTCGCCATGGTCAGCGGCCTCCAGGACCTCGTGAAGCCGGTCCGCCACCACCACGAGCGCTGGGACGGCGGCGGCTACCCGGACGGCCTCGCCGGCGAGGACATCCCGCTCACCGCGCGCATCATCGTCTTCGCCGACACCATCGACGCGATGACGTCCGACCGCCCCTACCGCCCCGCCCTCGGCCCCGCCGACGTGCGGCGCGAGCTGGTCAAGCACCGCGGCAAGCAGTTCGACCCCTACATCTGCGACCGCCTGCTCGCGAGCGACCTGTACGAGCAGATCTTCGCGCCGGTTCCCGCCGCGGCGCCCCGCGCCCCCGCCCTGCGCCCCGAGCCCGTCATCGCGGCCTGACCGCCCGCCGGCCGACCGCGGCGACGCCCGGCGACCGCGCGACGCGCGACCGCGCTACCGCTCGCGCAGGTCGAGCAGCTTCTCGACCGTGACGCCGTCCGCCTCGGCCTGGAAGTTCAGCACGATGCGGTGCCGCAACACCGGGAGCGCGACCGCCCGCACGTCGTCCAGGTCCGGCATCGCCCGACCGTCCATGGCCGCCCGCGCCTTCGCGGCCAGCACGAGCGCCTGCGACGCGCGCGGCCCGGCGCCCCAGCCGACGTACTTCCTCACCGGGGCCGCCGCGTCCCCCTCGTCGGGGCGCGTCCCCCGCACCAGGCGCACGGCGAACTGCACCACCGTCGGCGGCGCCGGCAGCCGGCGCACCAGCCGCTGCATCGCCCCCAGCCGCTCCGCGCTCAGCACCGGCTCGACGCGCGCCGAGTCGGCGCCCGTCGTCGCGGTCACGATCCGCTCCTCCTCCTCGCGGCTCGGGTAGCCGACCTTCAGCTCCAGCATGAAGCGGTCGAGCTGGGCCTCGGGGAGCGGGTACGTCCCCTCCTGCTCGATCGGGTTTTGCGTGGCGAGCACGAAGAACGGCTCCGGCAGCCGGTGCGTCGTCCCGGCCGCCGTCACCGCGTGCTCCTGCATCGCCTGCAGCAGCGCCGCCTGCGTCTTCGGCGGGGCGCGGTTGATCTCGTCGGCCAGCACCATGTTGCCGAAGATCGGCCCGTTCACGAAGCGGAAGACGCGCCGCCCCGTGGCGTGGTCCTCCTCCAGGATCTCCGTCCCCGTGATGTCGCTCGGCATCAGGTCGGGGGTGAACTGCACCCGCGAGAACTGGAGGTCGAGCGCCTGCGCCACCGTCTGCACCAGCAGCGTCTTGGCGAGCCCCGGCACGCCGACCAGCAGCGCGTGCCCGCCGGCGAGCAGCGCCGTGAGCAGGTGGTCGACTACCTCGTGCTGGCCGACCACGCGCCGGGCGATCTGCGCGGAGAGCGACCGGCGCGCGCCGGCCAGCTCGCGCAGCAGGGCGACGTCGTCCCCGGCCTCGGCGGCCTGCGGGAGCGGGGGGGAAGCGGAGGACATCGGCGTCGGGTAGGGGTCCGCGCCGAAGTTAACGAGGGGGCACCCCGCCGGCAGGGCGCGCCCGCCGTCCGCCCGTTCACGCCGCGTTCACCAGCGCAGGTGCCGAGAACGGCAGCGGGCGAAACGACGACGGCCCGCCGAAGGCGGGCCGTTCGCGTCGCACGGGAAGCGAGGCGGCACTCAGTGGGCCGCGAGCTGCGACAGCGGCGCCGCGGCCGGCACCTCGAAGGCGACGCGGCGCACGACCGGGTGGTTGTCGCTGCGGAGCTGCGCGACCACCGTGTAGCGCCCGGGGGCGGGGGAGGGCCAGCGGCCGTCGAATACCACGCTGTCGCCGGCGCCGATCAGCCGCGCCTGCATCGTCTGCGTGAAGAGCCGCCCCGCACTCCACCGCCACACCTCGCGCCCGGCGGCGTCGTAGACCGCGAACTCCCGCGTGCGCCCGTCGGGGAAGGTCACCTCCACGCGGTGCTTGGACGGGTTCGCGAGCGCGAGCGCGAACCGCACGCCGTCCTCCGCCCGCACCGTCAGCTCGGCGCCCAGGGCGCTGTCGCGCGGCGACCGCTTGCGGCGCTCGGCGGCCGTCGTGGCGAGGAGGGCGCCGTCGGGATCGGCCGCGCGCCCGGGGGCGACGGCCACCGTGGCCACGGCGCGGACGGCGGCGAGCGCCTCGGCGCGGGAGCGCGAGTGCGGGCCGCAGGCCGCCGCGACGGCGGCGGCCGAAAGCAGGACGAGCAGGGCGAGGCGGCGATCCATGACGGGCGGCGCGACAGGGGGGGAGGCGCCGGAAGGGTGGTCGCGCCCGGGGGCGACCAGGGGGGTCCTTGCGCGCGGCAACCTACCGATGTACAGACGAGCCGTCAACCGTTTGGTCACGCCGTAAGTGCGGTCCCGGGCTCGACTTGCGATCTCGCCTTCTGTTCGGGACGTGTTCGGTTTGTCGGGGGAATCTCGCTTGCGAAAAATTTCACAAGGGCTAGATTCCCGCCCGCGATGAACCCGCAGGACGCGCCCCCGCCCGATCCCGATCGTTCCGGGGACGCCACTCCCGCGACCCGCCCGGCGCCATCCGCCGGCGAGACGCGAGGGTCGTCGGATGGGCTCGGCGGGCTGGCGTTTGCCGGACTCGGCTTCCAGTTCGCCGTCGCGCTCGTGGGGTCGTACTACCTCGGGCAGTGGCTCGACCGACGCTTCGGGACGGCGCCGGTCTTTTTGTTGGTGGCCATGCTGCTCGGCGCGGGCGGCTCCTTCTTCGTCATGTACACGCAGCTCATGCGCGCGCAGCGGCGCGCCGACCGCGCGCGGCGCGGCGCGGCAGGCACCCGGTCGTGACGACGGCGCGCGCGACGGGCGTGTTCGCGGCGACGACGCTCGCCGTGGTGCTGGCGGGGGGCTGGGTGCTGACGCTCGTCTACCCCGGCGACGCGGCGCGGCGCGCGGTGCTCGCCAGCGGCGTCGTCGCAGTGGTCGTGCAGCTGGCCGCGTTCGCGATCGCCCGGCGCGCTGCCGTGCGACAGAACGCGGTCGCGGGGTGGGGGCTCGGCGCCCTCCTCCGCATGGCGGTGCTGGCGCTCTACGCGCTGGTGGTCGTGCAGGCGCTTGGGCTCGCCTCGGTGCCGGCGATGGTCAGTCTGGCGGTCTTCTTCTTCGTCTCCACGCTCGTCGAACCCCTGCTGCTGAACGTATGAGACTGTTCGGCTCCCTCGCGCTCGCTGCGTCGCTGGCCCTCGCGGGCGCGCCGGCGCGCGCGCAGGACCTCCACGGCGGCGCCGCGACCGCGGCCCAGCCTTCGGTGACCGACACCTCCACGGCCAACACGCCGAGCGGCGTGTCCGCCGCGATCGGCACCGCGGAGCAGCGCGGCCAGCCGCAGACGACCGTCGCCGAGGTGGCCGCGCAGGGCCACGCGGCGACGCCCGCCGAGGCCGTCGACATCATCACGCCGCACATCACGGACGCGCCGCACTTCGAGTACCCGTGCCTGAGCGGCGACTACGCGATCCTGACGTGCGAGGGGCACCTGCCCACGGGCTGGATCGTGCCGGTCGGCCCGTACCAGCTCGACCTGTCGCCGACGAAGCACGTGCTCATGATGCTGATCGCGTCTGCGCTCGCGTGCCTGGTGCTGATCGGCGCGGCCCGCGCCCACAAGCGGCACTCCCACGCCAAGGGGCACCCGAAGGGCTTCGCCGCCGGGATCGAGGCGATGGTGCTCTACATCCGCGACGAGGTGGCGCTGAAGAACCTCGGGCACCACGGCGAGAAGTACGTGCCGTTCATCCTGACGCTCTTCTTCTTCATCCTCTTCGCCAACCTGCTCGGGCTGATCCCGTACGGCTCGACGGCCACCGGCAACATCTCGGTGACGGCGGCGCTCGCGGTGCTGACCTTCGTCGTCGTCGAGATCGCGGGGATGCGGGCGCAGGGCGCCGGCTACCTGAACACGATCGTCTACTGGAACAAGGACCTGCCGATCTACATGCGGGTCCCGATGTTCCTGATCATGACCCCGATCGAGATCGTCGGGAAGATCGCGAAGCCGTTCGCGCTGGCGATCCGTCTCTTCGCCAACATGACCGCCGGGCACATCGTCGTGCTGGCGCTCATCGGGCTGATCTTCCTCTTCCGCGGCCCGGCCTCGACGGCGCCTTTCCTCGCCGCCTCGGCGATCATGGTGCTCGAGCTGTTCGTCGCCTTCCTGCAGGCGTTCATCTTCGCGCTGCTCTCGGCCGTGTTCATCGGGCAGATCCGCGAAGCGCACCACTAGAGTGGCGCGAAGCGCCACTCTAGTGGTGCCTTCGATGGCCAGTCGCGACGCCTGATCGGCGTCGCTCCCGCTCCACTCGCACGACGCAGTTCCCTTTCGTTCCACCGCCTGCGGGTTCGCTCCACCCCGCGGCGGCACGTACCCGGCCGGGCGGCCGGGAAGGCCCGCTGGACTTCGGTCCGACGGCGGGCGGCGCCGGCGCAGCACGACCGCGCGGTGCGGAGCCACGGCACTTCCCGATTCCATCCTCAACACAATGTCGATCCTCCCCCTGCTCCAGGCGGCCGCCGAGACGGCCGGTGACAGCCGCGGTCTCATCTCCATCGGCGCCGGCATCGGCGGCGGCCTCGCGGTGCTCGGCGCCGGCCTCGGCATCGGCAACATCGGCGGGCGCGCGGTCGAAGGCATGGCGCGCCAGCCCGAGGCGGCCGGCCGCATCCAGACGGCGGCGCTCATCCTCGCGGCGCTCATCGAGGGCGTGGCGCTCTTCGGCGCCGTGATCGCGTTCCAGCTCCAGGGCAAGGTCTGAGTCCAGCCGCGCGGCGGGGCGCCCACGCGGCGCCCCCCGCGCGTTCCCGGCGCGGGCGGCGCACGACGCCGCGGCGCCCTTTCCCGAGTGACCCTCCGATGCGCACGCTCCTTCGCCCGCTCTCGCGTCCGCTGTCCGCCGCCCTGCTGAGCGCCGCCGCCGCGCGCCCCGCCCTCGCCCAGGAGGCGGAGCACGGCGCCGCCACCGGCGGCGGCGGGCTGCTCGACCCGCACGCGGGGCTGATGGTCTGGACGCTGCTGATCTTCGCCGTCCTGCTCTTCATCCTCACGAAGTTCGCCTTCAAGCCGCTCACCGCCGCCGTCGTGGCGCGCGAGAAGGCGCTCGAGGACGCGATCGCGGGCGCGCAGCGCGACCGCGAGGAGGCCGCCCGCCTGCTCGCCGAGCAGCGCGCCCAGCTCGAGGGCTCGCGCGGCGAGGCGCAGAAGCTGATCGCCGACGCCCGCGGCGCCGCCGAGAAGATGCGCGCGGACCTGCTCGAGCAGACGCGCCAGCAGCAGGGCGAGCTCCTCGAGCGCGCCCGCCGTGACATCGACGCGGAGCGCGAGCGCGCGATCGCCGACCTGCGCCGCGAGGCGGTCGACCTGGCGCTCGCCGGCGCCTCGAAGGTCATCGAGCGCAACCTCGACGACGCCGCCAACCGCCAGCTGGTCGAGCAGTTCCTGTCGTCGATCCCGGCCGGCGGGGCGCGCCGCTGATGCGCGACGCGACGATCGCCCGCAACTACGCGGACGTGCTCCTCTCCCTCGCCCGCAAGGGCGAGGACCCGCACGGGTGGGGGCGCATGGCGCGCGAGCTCGCCGACTCGATCGACCGCGACCCGAAGCTCCGCCGCTTCCTCGAGTCGCCGCGCCTCTCCGCCGAGCAGAAGAGCGGGGTGCTCGGCAGGGCGTTCCAGGACCGCTTCCCGCGGCTCCTCGTGCGCTTCCTGCAGATGCTGGTCGCCAAGGGGCGCCAGATGCTCCTGCCGCAGATCGTCACCGAGTACTACAACCTGCTCGACGAGGCCGAGGGGCGCGTGCACGCGCGCGTCACCGTGGCCCGCGAGCAGAGCGCGGAAGACGAGGCGGCGATGACCGCCCAGCTCTCGAAGGCGCTCGGCAAGCAGGTGGTGCCGCACGTCGCGGTCAACCCGGCGATCCTGGGCGGCGTCGTCGTCAAGGTCGGCGACACGGTGATGGACGGCTCCGTCCGGCGCCGGCTCTCGCTGCTGCGCACCCGCATGGCCGCGCGCTGAGCGGCGAGACGCTCGCGACCTGGCGCGCCGGTGCTCCCATGCGGGCGCCGGCGCGTCGTCGTTCGTACCCCGGGTTCGTGGCGCGCGACACCGGCGCGTCGCACTTCGGCTTGACACCTCCGGAACCCGGCGCGAGCGTCACCGCGGGGCGGACGTGCCCGCGTCTCCCCCGCGCTCGGCCCCGCTGCCGGAGGTCCCGTCGTGTCGCCGCTCCGCACCCGCCTGCTCGCGCTCGCCCTGCCGCTCGCGGCCGCGTCCGCGCTCGCCGCCCAGGCCCCCGCGCCTCCCGCCGGCGCGGCAGCGCCCCCGCGCCCGCCGCTCGCCGAGCGCCGCCCGCACGTCGACACGCTGCACGGCGAGGCGCGCGCCGACGACTACTTCTGGATGAAGCGGAAGCAGGACCCGAAGGTCGTCCAGTACCTCGAGGCGGAGAACGCGTACACGGACGCGATGACCGCGCACACGGCGGCGCTGCGCGACACGCTCTACCGCGAGATGCTCGGCCGCCTCAAGCAGACCGACCTGTCGGTGCCGTACCGCGCCGGCGGCTACTGGTACTACACGCGCACCGAGGAGGGGAAGAGCTACCCGGTGATCTGCCGCCGGAAGGGGAGCATGTCCGCCCCCGAGGAGGTCGTGCTCGACCAGAACGCGCTCGCCGCCGGGAAGAAGTACCACGGCCTCGGCGGCTTCGACGTGAGCCCCGACGGACAGCGGCTGCTCTACCTCGAGGACACGACCGCCTTCCGCGAGTACACGCTGTACGTCAAGGACCTCGCCTCGGGGCGCCTCGTCGACTCGATCCCGAACGTCTGGAACGGGACGGCGTGGGCCGACGACAACCGGATGTTCTTCTACATGACCGCCGACTCGGCGAAGCGCGGGAACGCCGTCTGGCGGCACGTCACCGGGGCCCCGCGCGCGCGCGACGTCAACGTGTTCCGCGAGGACTCGCTGCTGTACAACGTCGGCCTGTACCGCTCGCGCAACGGGCGGCACGTGCTGATCCCGACGTCGAGCTTCACCACGTCGGAGTGGCGGACCATCCCGACCGCCGCGCCGGAGTCGGCGCCGCGCGTGATCGCCGCGCGCCGCGCCGGCGTCGAGTACGACGTCGAGCCGGCGGAGGGCGCGTTCCTGATCCGCACCAACGCCGACGGCGCGCGGAACTTCAAGGTCGTGCGCGCGCCCGAGTCCGACCCGTCCCCCGCCAACTGGCGGGACTGGCTGCCGCACCGCGACACCGCGTTCGTCGAGAGCGTCGACGCCTTCAAGGATTTCGTCGTGGTCGCCGAGCGCACCGGCGGGATGCGGCGGCTGCGGGTGGCCGAGCCGGCGACGGCGGCCGCGCACACGATCGCCCTCCCCGAGGCGGCGTACGGCGTCTTCGGCGGCTCCAACGAGGAGTACGACACGCCGACGTACCGCGTCAGCTACTCGTCGCTGGTGACGCCGAGCACCGTGTTCGACTACCACGTCGCCGAGCGGCGGCTGGAGGCGAAGAAGCGCACCGAGGTCCCGACCTACGACCCGTCGCGCTACGAGGTGCGGCGGGCGATGGCGCCGGCCCGCGACGGGACGCCCGTGCCCGTGTCGATCCTGATGCGGAAGGGGACCGCGCTCGACGGACGCAACCCGCTCCTGCTCTACGCCTACGGGTCGTACGGGGCGACCACCGAGCCGACCTTCCGCCCCGGCGTGTTCAGCCTCGTCGACCGCGGCTTCGTCTACGCCATCGCCCACATCCGCGGCGGGCAGGAGATGGGGCGCGGCTGGTACGACGACGGCAAGATGCTCAAAAAGCGCAACACCTTCTTCGACTTCGAGGACGCGGCCGAGTGGCTGGTGCGGAACCGCTACACGTCGGTGGACCGCCTGGTCGCCAACGGCGGGAGCGCGGGGGGGCTGCTGATGGGGGTGGTCGTCAACGAGCGCCCCGACCTGTTCCGCGCCGTGGTGGCCGACGTCCCGTTCGTGGACGTCGTCAACACGATGCTCGACGCGTCGCTCCCGCTCACCGCGCAGGAGTGGCTGCAGTGGGGCAACCCGCTGGTGAAGGCGGAGTACGACTACCTGAAGACGTACTCGCCCTACGACAACGTGCGCGCGCAGCGCTACCCGTGGCTCCTGGTCACCAGCTCGCTGAACGACTCGCAGGTCGGCTTCCACGAGCCGACCAAGTGGGTGGCGAAGCTCCGCACGCTCAAGACCGACGGGAACCCGCTCCTGCTCCGGATGAACATGGCGGGCGGGCACGGGGGGAGCTCCGGGCGCTACGACCAGCTGCGCGAGCAGGCGTTCCGCTTCGCCTTCATGCTGGACGCGGTGGGGCTGACTGCCCGCGCCGGCGCGCCGCGCGCGGCGTTCACCCCCTGACCGGCGGCCCGCGTTGCCCGCGGCGGGGGGGGCCGCCGATATTGCGCGCCACGACGCCCGCCGGGCGGCGCGCCACCCACCCCCCCCTCCCATGAGCGGCCCCTTCGACGTCCGCCGCGTCCCCAAGCCGTGGGGACACGAGATCATCTGGGCACACACCGACCGCTACGTCGGGAAGATCCTGCACATCAGGGCCGGGCAGCAGCTCTCGGTGCAGTACCACGAGCGCAAGGACGAGACGGTGTACCTGCTCGCGGGGGAGCTGCGCTACTGGGTGCGGCTGGGCGAGGCGCCGCTGCAGGACATGCGGCTGCGCGAGGGGGACGCGTTCCGCATCACGCCCGGCACCGTGCACTACATGGAGGCCGTGACCGATTGCGACGTGCTCGAGGCGAGCACCCCCGAGCTGGACGACGTCGTGCGGCTGCAGGACCGCTACGGGCGCGAGGGGACGAGCGCGCCCTGACGCCTTGACGCCCTGATCTCCACCACCGACCCGACATGAAAGTCATCATTCCGCTCGCCGGCAAGGGCACGCGCCTGCGCCCGCACACGCACGTCACGCCCAAGCCCATGCTGCGCATCGCCGGGAAGCCGGTGATGGACTACGTGATGGACGACGTCAAGCGGCTCGGGGACGTCGAGCAGGTGATCTACGTGACGGGGCACCTCAAGGAGAAGGTGGAGGAGCACGCGCGCCGCGACATCGGACTCCCCGCGGTGTTCGTCGAGCAGGCGGTGCAGGACGGCACGGCGGGGGCGGTGAACCTGGCGCGTCCCTACGTCGACCAGCCCGTGTTCATCATCTTCGTCGACACGATCTTCGACGCCGACCTCTCGGTGGTGAAGGACACGGACGCCGACGGGATCATCTGGGTGAAGGAGGTCGAGGACTACCAGCGCTTCGGCGTCGTCGTGACGGACTCCTCCGGACACATGACGCGGATCGTCGAGAAGCCGAGCGAGCCCATCTCGAAGCGCGCCAACATCGGCCTCTATTACATCCGCAACTGGCGCCTGCTGTACGAGGCGATCGACCACGTCCTCTCGCAGCCCAAGAACAAGGGCGAGTACTACCTCACCGACGCCTTCCAGTACATGATCGACCGCGGGGCGAAGATCCGCGTGGTCGACGTCGAGGGGTGGTACGACGCCGGGCAGATCGAGACGCTGCTCGACACGAACCGCGTGATGCTCGAGAAGGGGCGCGCGCGGCGCCCGACCTCGCTCGGCGCCGGCGCCACGGTGGTCGACCCGGTCTACATCGAGGAGGGGGTCACGATCCGCGACTCGACGGTCGGCCCGAACGTCTCGATCTCGGCCGGCACCGTGGTGGAGGGCTCGACGCTGCGCGACACGATCGTCGGCGCGCAGGCGCGCGTCGTCAACGCCCGACTCACCCGCTCGCTGCTCGGCGACGCGGTCAAGGTGGATGGGTTGAGCGGCACGGTCACGCTCGGCGACCACTCCGAGGTGCGCGCGGGATGACAATCGTTACCACGTCCGGTGACGCGCGTGACGCTGGTATGCTCGAGCTTCCTTGAATTCCTGCATTGGAAGGGCGACCGTGTGCGCGCCGCGGGGCCGTACGAGTTGCCACGCGTGCGGCGCCGCCACCGTGCGGCCCAGTTCGCTTCGCGCCGACCGGTGGCTGGCGTGAATCGTGCTGAAGCACAAAAGCGTCTCACCATCCACCCATGCCGGGAGGCAACTTGATGCTGTCGAGTACGCGCGCGAACGCAGGCTACTGCGTCGCGCTCGCGATCATGAGCGTCGTCGCGCTGCCTCGAGCGGCGCAGGCGCAGTGCCCGGTCGGCTCCATGTGTTACTTCGGATCCGACCTGGGCGGCAACCGGTTCACGCGGGCGACCGACGCGCTGGCGTCGGCGGCGCGGAACGACTTCGTCGCCGCCGTGAACGGCGCGACCACCGTGACGTTCGAGGGCGCGTCCGTCCAGAGCACGAGCGCAGCCATGGACTTCGGTGCGCACGGCACTGCGGCGTTCTCGGGCGGGCGGGTGCGGCAGGTGAGCGCCCCGAAGACTGACGGGAACGGCCGCTACGCCACGAGTGGCGACAGCTACTTCCAGTTCACCAGCTCGGCCGGGGGCTCGTCCGCCCGGACGACGACGGCGGGCACGATGCTCAGCTTCTCGGCGCCGGTCACGGCCTTCGGCTTCACCGGGATCGACATCGGGGACTTCGGCTCGCAGCTCAGCCTCCGCTTCACGCTGGCCGACGGCGGGCTGCTGGACTGGGCGCTCCCGTACACCGCCACCCGCGGGCGCAACTCGGCCCGCGACGGGAGCATCCTCTTCGCCGGGCTGACGAACACCACCGGGTTCACGAGCGTGCAGTTCATGGGCACCAACTCGGCGGACACCTTCGCCTTCGACGACCTGGTGATCGGGTCGGCGGCGCTGACCGCGCCGGAGCCCGCGACCTACCTGATGCTGGGGACCGGGATCGTGGCGCTGTTCGCGGTCGGGGGGCGGCGCCGCTCGCGCGACTGAGCCGGCATCGCGAACCGCGAACGCGAGCCCCGCGCACCTTCCGGTGCGCGGGGCTCGTCACGTACGGGCGGCCCGGCCCGCACGACCGACGCCGGCCGGCGTGTGGCGGGCTCAGGACGCCGCGGTGAGCTCAGCGGCCAGCGCCACGATCCCGAGGGCGCGCGCCAGCCCCACCGCACCCTCGACGTTCTCGAACCACTCGCCGGGGGTGTGCGCCTCCCCGCCGCGTCCGCCGGCGCCAATGGCGATCGCGGGGATGCCGGCGCCGAGGGGGACGTTGGCGTCGGTGGAGGCGGCGCCGCGCTCCGGGGTGCGCCCCACCAGCCGCGTGATCGCCGCCGCGCCGGCGACCAGCGGGGCGTCGGGCGCGATCTCCCCGCCGGGGCGGTCGCCGATCACCTCGACGCGCATCGTCAGCGCGGGCGTCCCCTCGGCGCGGGTCGCGTTCTCCTCCACCGCGGCGGCGTGGATCGCGCGGCGGATCGCCTGCTCGTACCGGTCGAGCATCGGGGCCGACGTCGAGCGCAGGTCCACCTCCAGCCACGCGTCGGCGGGGATCGCGTTCACGCACAGCCCGCCCCCGATGCGCCCGACCGAGACGGTCACGCGCGGCGCGTCATCGAGTGGGAGCGCGGCGATCGCCGCGGCGGCGCGCGCCGCCGCGTGCACCGCGTTGGGCACGCCGAACGCCGCCCAGCTGTGCCCCCCGGGCCCGGCGAAGCTCGCGCGGAAGCGGCGCGACCCGACCGCCCGGTGCACGATGCGCTCGTCGCCGGCGCCGTCGAGCGCGACCGCCGCGCGCACCTGCGGCGCCTCGGCGAAGTAGCACTTCGCCCCGCGCAAATCGCCGAGCCCCTCCTCGCCGGTGGTGGCCACGAACTCCACCGCGTGCCGCGTGCGCAGCTGCCCGCCGTCGAGCGCCTCGGCCAGGGCGAGCATCGCCGCCAGCCCGCGCCCGTTGTCACCGATTCCGGGGCCGACCAGCCGCCGGCCGTCGCGCCGCACCCGCAGCGGCGTGGCGCGCGGGAAGACGGTGTCGAGGTGGGCGCACACCGCGACGCGCGGCGCCCCGTCCGACCGGCTCTCGCCGGGGCGCCGGCCGATGACGTTCCCCACGGCGTCGACGCGCACGTCGTGCAGCCCGAGGACGGCGAAGCGCCGCGCCACCCACGCCCCGCGCTCTTCCTCCTCGCCCGTGGGAGCAGGGATCTCGGCGAGCGTCACCTGGTCGCGCACCGTCTCGGCGTCGCGGGCCGCGAGGCGCGCGCGGGCGGGCGCGAGCGCCTCGTGCACGCGACGGGCGTCGGTCTCGGGCGACGGGGGGACGGGCATGCGGGGGGAATTGTAGCTCCGGCGACCCACTCGCAAGGGTCGCGCGCGCCGCCGCTACATTGCGCGGGTCCCATGTCCGTCGCCCCCCATGACGCCGCGACGCCGCCCGACCCCGCGCCGCGCCCGTGGCTCGGGCGCACGGTCGTCTCGCTCGCGCTGGTCAGCCTGCTGACCGACGCGTCGAGCGAGATGATCGCCCCGCTGCTCCCGATCTTCCTCACGGCGACGCTCGGCGCGTCGGCGAGCGCGGTCGGCGCGATCGAGGGGGCGGCGGAGACGACGGCGGCGCTCCTGAAGCTCGGCAGCGGGTGGTGGTCGGACCGGGTCGCGCGCCGCAAGCCGCTGGTGGTCGCGGGGTACCTCCTGGCCACGGTCGCGCGCCCGCTGGTCGCCCTCGCCGCGACGCCGGCGCAGGTGCTCGCCGTGCGGCTGACCGACCGGGTGGGGAAGGGGATCCGGAGCGCGCCGCGCGACGCGCTCCTCGCCGCCGCGGTGCCGCCCGAGGCGCGGGGGCGCGCCTTCGGCTTCCACCGCGCCGCCGACCACCTGGGCGCGGTAATCGGGCCGTTGGCCGCCTTCGCGCTGCTCGGGGCGGGCGGGGTGCCGTTGCGCACCGTCTTCTGGCTGGCGGCGGTGCCCGGCGTGCTGGCGCTGCTGGCGCTCGTGGTCGGGGTGCGCGAAGCGCCGGCCGCGCGCGCCGCGCCGCCGCGCCCGGCGCCGGCCGCGGCGCCCGCGTCGTGGCGCCCGCCGCGCGCGCTGCGGGGCGTCCTGGCCGCGCTGCTCCTCTTCACGCTCGGCAATGCGAGCGACGCCTTCCTCGTGCTGCGTGCGACGCAGCTCGGCGTGCCGGTGGCGCTGGTGCCGGTGCTGTGGGCCGCGCTGCATGCGGTCAAGTCGCTGGCCGGCACGCCGGGGGGCGCGCTCTCGGACCGGCTGGGGCGGCGCCCGGCGATCCTCGCCGGCTGGGTGCTGTACGCCCTCGTGTACGCCGGGCTCGCAGCGGCCGCCTCGGCGTGGCACGTCTGGGCGCTGCTGCTCGCCTACGGCCTGTTCTTCGGGCTCACCGAGGGGGCGGAGAAGGCGTTGGTGGCCGACCTGGCGCCGGCCGAGCGGCGGGGCGCGGCGTTCGGCTGGTACCACCTGGTCGTGGGGCTCGCCGCGCTGCCGGCGTCGCTGCTCTTCGGCGTGCTGTGGGACCGGTACGGCGCGCCGGCCGCGTTCCAGGTCGGGGCGGCGCTGGCCGTCGCCGCGTCGTTCGTGCTACTCGCGACGGCCGGCGGCGGTCAGCAGCAGCGCGAGCCGGGGCGCTCGTAGCGCGCCTTCATCCGCTCGCGCTCGAAGTCGCGGCGCGACGGCACGGGGCACTCCGGGTGGTGCTCGCGGAGGTGGCGCACGTACCGCTCGTAGTTCGGCACGCCGAGCACCGCGTGCAGCACCTCGCGCCACGTGCGGAGCAGGGAGGCGAGCGACGCGCGGAGCGACGTCCGCGGGGGCGCGGCGGGGGCGGCGGCTGGCATGGTCGTACGTTCCGTCCGGGGACCGCCGGCGCGCAAGGCGTCAGCGCCCGCGGCCGTCGTCGTCCGCGCGCCGGGTGGCAAAAGGGGAGCCGCGCGGGACGCCGCGCCCGCGGCCGGCGGGGCACGGCCGGCCGTCGGGTGCCGCCAAGTCGCCGCCACAGTCGATGGCGCGGCGTGGGGCGGCGGCGTGCGACGGCTCGGGGGCGCCCATGTCGCCGCGCGGGCGCGTCTGGTCCGAGAGTGGTTCGTCGAGGTGCGGCACGGGATCGATGCGTCGGGGCGGCTCTGCGACTGTAGACGCGGCGCAACAGACTGTGTCGTCCGGTCACCACTTTTCACCTGCTGCACCCGGCGTGCTCGCCCGACGCGCGGACTCGGTTCGCCTACGATCGGAGCGTTTTGGGGACGGCGAAGCGGTTTCGAGGCGGGCTCGTGCGTCGTCTTTCCGGCGCCGGCCCCGACGCGTCCCGGACCACCCTCCTGCCGCCCCGCATCGTGTCCTCCGTCCGCCGCTGGTTCGGCGGGGCGCCCGCCGCGCCCGCGCCCCCGTCCGCGCCGTCCCCCGACGCGTCGCGCCCCGCCGCGCAGAACGCGGATGACGCCGGGGTCGGGCGCATGCTGGACGCGGTGGGGACGCTGATGCAGCTGGTCGGCGCGTTCGCCGTCGACACCGACGCGCGCCCGGCGGCGGCGGCGAAGGCGCGCGCGGACCGGTGGCGCCGCCACCTGACGACCGGGTTCCCGCGCCCGTCCGACGACGACCGCGACGAGGCGGCGGCCGCCGCGCCCGCGGGCGGGCTCGCGGAGCGCGACTGGGAGGGCGCGGTGCGCTTCGCGACCGCGGATCGTCGCGCCGAGCACGCGTACGTCACGCACACGCTCGAGGCGCTGCGCGGCACGATGTGGACGCTCGTGCGCGGGCTGCACGAGGCGGTGGGCGCGGAGGCCGAGGCGGGCACGCGGTCGCGCGACGTCGTGACCCGTCTGCGGCAGGCGGTCGAGGGCGCGACGCCGGACGGGCTGCGCGACGCCGCGCTGGCGGCGGTGGGCGAGTTGGGGACGCTGCTGTCCGAGCGCGAACGCGCGCGCGACCGGCGCCTCGCGGAGTTGGGGCGCGAGGTCGAGACGCTCGGCGCGGCGCTCGACGAGGCGCGTCGCGACGGGATGACCGACGCGCTCACGGGGCTCGGCAACCGCCGCGCGTTCGACGACGCCGTGGCACACGCGGTGGCGCTGCGCGGGCTCTGGGGACGCGAGGCCTGTCTGGTGCTGCTCGACCTCGACGACCTCAAGGTGCTGAACGACGCCGCCGGCCACGCGGCCGGCGACGCCGCGCTGCAGCGGGTGGCCGCGCAACTCGTGCGCGTCTGCCTGGGACGTGGCGACGTGCTGGCGCGCATCGGCGGCGACGAGTTCGCGGTGCTGCTGCGCGATGCGTCGCTCGACGCGGGGGCGCGGCTCGGCGCGCGGATCCTGGCGGCGTTGGGGGTTGCCGGCGCGCCCGGCGCGTCGCCGGTGGACGTGTCGGTGGGCGTGTCGGTGGGCGTGTCGGTGGGCGTGTCGGTGGGCGTCGCCGCGCTGGCGGCCGGGGAGTCGGCCGCCGACTGGGTGGCGCGCGCCGACACGGCGCTCTACGCCGCGAAGCGCGCCGGGCGCGGGCGGGTCGCGACCGCGTAGCGCAGCAGGAGGCCGCGGGCGACACGCTCGTCGCCCGCGGCCGCGCGCGTCAGTCGCCGGCCAGCGCGACCGAGCGGTCGAACGGCACCTCGGTGCTGCGCGCCGGCTTGCGCCCGCCCAGCACCGCCACCCACTCGCGCGCCGAGTCGGCGAGGATCACCACCACCGCGATCAGGAAGAAGCTCGCGACGGCGACGTTGATCCGGTCGTTGAGGATCATCGTGCGGGCGGCTTCGATGGTTCGGGCGCCGGCGGGGAGCGTGCCGGCGGCCAGCGCCGCCTCGAACGCGCGGGCGTGGGAGAGGAAGCCGAGCCGCGGGTCCTCCGAGAAGATCTTCGTCAGCGCGGTCGTGAAGGTCACGATCAGCAGCCACGCCAGCGGGAGCATGGTGACGTAGGCGTAGCGCGCCTTCCCCATCTTCACGATGATCGTCGTGCCGAGGCAGAGCGCCACGGTGGCGAGCAGCTGGTTGGCGATGCCGAACAGCGGCCAGAGCGAGTTGATGCCGCCGAGCGGGTCGGTGACGCCCTGGTAGAGGAAGTAGCCCCACATCGAGACGAAGATCCCGCTCGCCAGCACCACCGCCGGCGTCCAGGCCACGCGGCCGAACGGCTCCCACACGTGCTTGCCGAGGTCCTGCAGCATGAAGCGGCCGACGCGCGTCCCGGCGTCGAGCGTCGTCAGGATGAACAGCGCCTCGAACATGATGGCGAAGTGGTACCAGAGCGCCATCGCGCCGGTGCCGCCGACCGCCTGGCTGAAGAGGTGCGCCATCCCGACCGCCAGCGACGGCGCGCCGCCGGTGCGCGAGAGGAGCGACGTCTCGCCGACCTGCCGCGCCAGCAGCTCCAACTCGGCGGGGGTCACGGTGAAGCCCCAGGTCGCGATCTTGGCCGCCGCCTCGACCGCCGTCGTGCCGATCACGCCGGCGGGGGCGTTGATCGCGAAGTAGACGCCCGGGGTGAGCACGCAGGCGCCGACGAGCGCCATCACGGCGACCAGCGACTCGGTGAGCATGGCGCCGTAGCCGATGAAGCGCGCGTCGCTCTCGCGCTCGAGCAGCTTGGGCGTGGTGCCCGACGAGATGAGCGCGTGGAAACCCGAGATCGCGCCGCAGGCGATGGTGATGAAGACGAAGGGGAAGAGCTTGCCGGCGAACACCGGCCCCGTCCCGTCGACGAACTGCGTCACCGCCGGCATGGCGAGCGGCGGGAGCACCACCAGGATGCCAGCGGCGAGGGCGACCACGACGCCGATCTTCACGAACGCCGAGAGGTAGTCGCGCGGCGCGAGCAGCAGCCAGACCGGGAGCACCGAGGCGGCGAAGCCGTACGCCATCACCAGCCAGGCGAGCGTCACGCGGCTGAGCGTGAACGTCTCGGCGAGCGCGGGCTGCGCGGCCACCCACTGCCCGGCGTAGAGGGCGCCGACGAGGAGCACGAGCCCGATCGCCGTCGCCTCGAGCACGCGCCCGGGGCGCATCCAGCGCAGGTAGCCGCCCATGAGCAGCGCGATCGGGATCGTGAGGCCGACGGTCACCGTCCCCCACGGGCTCTCGCCGAGCGCGTTCACGACCACCAGCGCGATCACCGAGATGAGCACCACCATGATGCCGAGCACCGCGACGAGCGCGGTGAAGCCGGCGACCGGCCCGATCTCCTCGCGCGCCATCTGGCCGAGCGACTTGCCGTCGCGGCGCACGCTGGCGGCGAGGATCACGAAGTCCTGCACCGCGCCGCCGAGCGCGACGCCGACGATCAGCCAGAGCGCGCCGGGGAGGTAGCCGAACTGCGCGGCGAGCGTGGGGCCGACGAGCGGTCCGGGCCCGGCGATGGCCGCGAAGTGGTGGCCGAAGACCACCCAGCGGTTGGTCGGCACGTAGTCGCGCCCGTCGCTCAGCCGCGTGGCCGGCGTGGGCCGCGACGGGTCGAGGGCGAAGATCTTCGCCGCGATCAGCTTCGCGTAGAAGCGGTAGGCGACGAGGTACGTGCAGACGGCGGCGACCACGAGCCAGGCCGCGTTGATCGTCTCGCCGCGGCGGAGCGCGAGGACGGCGAACGCGGCCGCGCCGATGCCGGCCACGGCGAGCCAGACGAGCGCACGGAGCAGCGTCGGCATGAGGGGGGCGGAGGTGAGTGGGGCGCGGTGCGCGCGCGGGGCGTGCGCACCGCGGCGCTGTTATGGAATCGGGACCGCGCGCCGTCAACCCCGGCGCGGCGCTCTGGAACGTGCGCGCGGCCCCCGATTACCTTGCGGCGCGTCCCGCCCGCCCGGTGCTCGGCGGGCGCGGCCGCGCCTCCCTCTCGTACGTCCACCGCTCGCCGAGCGTTCGCACGCCATGCCCACGCCAGTCACCCTCATTCCCGGCGACGGGATCGGCCCCAGCATCGCCGACGCCACCGTCCGCGTCCTCGAAGCCGCGGGGGCGGAGCTCGACTGGGACGTGCAGACGGCGGGGCAGGCGGGGGTGGCGCAGCACGGCGACCCGATCCCGGAGCCGACGCTCGCCTCGATTCGGCGCACCAAGCTGGCGCTCAAGGGGCCCCTCGAGACGCCGGTCGGGAAGGGGTTCCGCTCGGTCAACGTGGCGCTCCGCAAGGAGTTCGACCTGTACGCGAACGTGCGGCCGTCGCTCTCGCTCGTCCACTCGCGCCGCCACTACGACGACCTCGACCTCGTGCTGGTGCGCGAGAACACCGAGGGGCTGTACATCGGGATCGAGCACTACATCCCGAGCGGCGACGACCCGCGCGCGGCCGCCGAGAGCGTGGCGATGATCACGCGCTACGGCTCGAACCGCATCGTCCGCTACGCCTTCGAGTACGCGGTCCGCCACAACCGGAAGAAGGTCACGCTCGTCCACAAGGCGAACATCCTCAAGTTCTCGCAGGGCCTCTTCCTCGAAGTCGGGCGCGAGATCGCCAAGGAGTACGAGGGGCGGGTCGAGTTCGACGAGCGCATCATCGACGCGATGGCGATGAACCTGGTGATGGACCCGAACCGGTTCGACGTGATCGTGACGACGAACATGTTCGGCGACATCCTCTCGGACCTGATCTCCGGCCTGGTCGGCGGGCTCGGGCTGGCGCCCGGGGCGAACATCGGGAAGCACGCCGCGATCTTCGAGGCGGTGCACGGAACGGCGCCCGACATCGCGGGGAAGGACGTCGCCAACCCGGGGGCGCTGATCCTCGCCGCGTGCATGATGCTCGACCACATCGGCCAGTCGGAGACGGCGAACCGGATCCGCACGGCGTTCGTGGCGCAGATCCAGGACGGCGAGGTGCGCACGCGCGACCTGGGCGGGACGGCGGGGACGACCGAGTTCACCGACGCGCTGGTCGCCCGCATCCGGGGATGACCGCCGGGTACGCCGCCCCGCGCGCCGCGCGCTCGCCGTGACCACGGTCCTCCACGTCTCCGACCTCCACTTCGGGCGCCCGTCCGTCCCGGCGCACATGGCGGCGCTCGAGGCGCTGGTGCAGGAGCGGCCGTTCGACGTGGTCGCCGTCTCGGGCGACCTGTCGCAGCGCGCGCGGGCCGGCGAGTTCCAGCGGGCCGCGGTGTTCCTGCGCGACGCCGGGCGGGTGAGCCGCACGATCGTCGTCCCCGGGAACCACGACGTGATGTGGTGGCGCGCCCCGCTCGGACTCGGCGCCGAGGACGCGCTCTACGAGAACTACCGCGCGTACGTGAATCCGGAGATCGAGCCGGTGCTGCGCGTCGGGGGCGCGACCTTCGTCGGGGTCAACACGGCGCAGGGGGTGCTGCCGCAGACGCTGACGTGGAACGTGCGCGACATCTCGATCATCGGCCACGTGCGCCGCTCGCAGATCGAGCGCGCCGCCGCCGAGTTCGGGCGCTCGCCGGCGGGCGACGCGCGCGTGATCGTGATGCACCACAACCCGGTGAAGGGGGAGCTCTCGCAGCGCCACGGGCTCAAGGACACGCGCAAGGTGCTGGGCGCCTTCGCGGAGATCGGCGTCGACCTGGTGCTGTGCGGGCACGACCACCAGGAGGCGATCCACTTCGTCGAGCACACGAAGAAGGGGACCGTGATCTCGACGGCGGGGACGGTGTCGAACCGCTCGCGGGGCGGGCGCCCGTCGTCGGCCAACGCGATCACGATCACGCCCGGCGAGATCGAGATCACGACGCTCGTCTGGTCGGCCGAGGGGGAGCGCTTCCTGCCGGGGCCCCACCACTGCTACGCGCGCTGACGGACTGGGTGCAGCGGATGACGGACTCCCGCCGCCCCCGCGCGGAGGGAGGGGCGGGCCAGCTGGCGCTCCCCCTCGACCTCCCCGCGCCCCCGCCGCTGGCCACGCAGCCGGCGCCGCCGGTGGTCGCCCCCGGGCGCGCCGCCCCGTTGGTCACCACCGACGTCACCCCCACCGAGCGTGTGCGGCGGGGGGACGCGGCGGCCGGGCGGCTGCACGTGACGCTCTCCCGGCTGGGGCTGCGCGGGATCGACCGGGTGCGGCTGACGCGCAACCGCACGGTGATGGTCAGCTTCAGCCAGGGGGAGCTGCGCGTCCACGAGGGGTACCTCGACGCGCCGGCGGACGTGCTGCGGGCGATCGTCGCCTTCGTCTGCGGGCGGACGCGCGCCGAGCGGCGGCGGGCGCGCGAGGCGATCCTGGCGCACCAGATCGCGCGGCCGGCCGCGGTGCGCCGCCCCGAGCGGGCGCGCCCGGAGGACGAGCCGGTGGTGGGGCAGCTGCGGCGCTTCCACGCCCACTTCAACCGGGTCTACTTCGGCGGGCGGCTGCGCGCGGTCCCCATCCGCCTCTCCAGTCGGATGCGCACGCGGCTGGGCCACTACACGGCCGCCAGCCCGACCGGGGACCCGGCCGAGATCGTGATCGGGCGCGAGCACATCCGCCGGCACGGGTGGGAGGAGGCGCTGCACACCCTGCTGCACGAGATGGTGCACCAGTGGCAGGACGAGGGGGGGCACCCGATCGACCACGGCGCGACCTTTCGGAAGAAGGCGCGCGAGGTGGGGATCACGCCGTCGGCGCGGCGGCACGTGCTCCCGCGGCGGCAGCGGGCGGCCGCGTCCACGGCGATCGGGCTGCGGGCGGCGCGCGAGGACTGACGCGCGGGCGTGTCCGGTTGGGCGGCCGGATGGCGTGAAAGGGTTCGACAGCCGCACCCGTCGACCCGTTCCGCGCCACGGAGGCCACTGATGTCGCTCGTCCGGACGTTCGCCGCCCCGCTCCTGATCGCGCTCGCCCTCGCCGCACCGCCGGTCGGCGCGCAGACGCGCTTCGCGGACGGGGTGATCCGCTACCTGCCGCTCCACTCGGGCGGACCCGCCCCGGCGGCCGCCTACACCGACCCGGCGCAGGCGCTCGGCGGGCCGGCCGACGCGGGCTACGTGTCGCTCGGCCGCGGGGGGCTGATCGAGCTGTCGTTCCTCGACAACGTGCTGACCAACAGCGCCAGCGGCGCCGCGGACCTCTGGATCTACGAGATCGGCCCCGACGTCGAGGACACCTTCGTTGCCGTCCGGCCGACCGCGGCCACCGCGCTCCTCCTCGGCGCGGCGTTCGACGCGAACGACGACGGCTTCTACGAGATCGGGAAGGTGTTCGGCTCGACGTCGACCATCGACATCGATGCGTTCTTCGCGGGCTTCCTTGGTGGGCAGCTGCGGTTCGACGCCGTCCAGCTGATCGACGACCCGAACGAGGGGGACCGGGTCGGGGCGACCGTGGGCGCCGACATCAACGCGGTCGAGGCACTCACCTCGCGTCCGGTCTCGACCGTCCCGGAGCCGAGCACCGTGGCGCTGCTGGGCGGCGGGCTGGTGGCCCTCGCGGCGGGTGCCGTCCGGCGGCGTGGCGCCACGACCTGAGGGCGGCGGGGGCGGGCGCCCGCTCGGGAAGCGGCGTCCGCCCGCTTAGATTGGGGGCCAGACCGTTACCCGGATCCCGTCCATGGCCACCGAGATCGCCCCCACCGAGTCGTTCCTCCCGTCGCCGCAGCTCCGGCCGCGCGAGGGGGACCTGTTCAACGTCGACGCCGCCCTCACCGAGGAGGAGCGCGCGGTCCGCGACTCCGTCCGGCGGTTCGTGGACGACGAGGTGCTGCCGATCATCGGCAAGCACTACGTCGAGGGGACCTTCCCGAAGCACCTCATCCCGAAGATGGGGGAGCTGGGGGTGTTCGGCGCCAACCTCCCGGAGGAGTACGGCTGCGCGGGGCTGAACAACGTGCAGTACGGGCTCATCATGCAGGAGCTCGAGCGCGGCGACTCCGGGATCCGCTCCTTCGCCTCGGTGCAGGGCGCGCTGGTGATGTACCCGATCTACGCCTTCGGCAGCGAGGAGCAGAAGCGCCACTGGCTGCCGCGCATGGCGACCGGCGAGGTGATCGGGTGCTTCGGGCTGACGGAGCCCGACTACGGCTCCAACCCGGCCGGGATGATCACGGTGGCGCGCGAGCAGGCGGACGGCTCGTGGGTGCTGAACGGCGCCAAGATGTGGATCACCAACGGCTCGCAGGCGCACGTCGCCGTGGTGTGGGCGAAGACGGTGCGCCGCGGCGAGACGGCGGTCGGCGACGACAAGACGATCCGCGGCTTCGTGGTGCCGACCGACACGCCGGGGTTCCGGGCGCGCGACCAGAAGGGGAAGCTGTCGCTGCGGGCGTCGGACACCTCGGAGCTGATCCTGGAGGACGTGCGGCTGCCGGCGGACGCGATCCTGCCGAAGTCGGGGGGGCTCAAGTCGCCGCTGATGTGCCTGACGCAGGCGCGCTACGGGATCTCGTGGGGCGCGCTGGGGGCGGCGATGGCGTGCTTCGAGGAGGCGACGGCGTACGCGAAGAACCGCGTGATGTTCGACAAGCCGATCGGCGCCTTCCAGATCCAGCAGGTGCGCCTGGCCGACATGGTCACCGAGATCGTGAAGGGGCAGCTGGTCTCGCTGCACCTGGGGCGGTGCAAGGACCTGGGGACGTTCACGCCGCAGATGGTGTCGCTGGCGAAGCGCAACAACGTGAACATCGCCACCGAGGTGGCGCGCGAGGCGCGCCGCCTGCTCGGCGGGAACGGGATCCTCGCCGAGTACGCCTCGATGCGCCACATGGCGAACCTGGAGAGCGTCTACACCTACGAGGGGACGCACGACGTGCACTCGCTGATCCTGGGGCAGGCGGTCACGGGGCTCAGCGCGTTCAAGTGACGTAGCCTCCGCTCCCCGGGTGCGCGGGACGGGCGTCGGCGCCTCCGTTGTCAGGAGGCCGTCGACGCCCTTTCGCGTGGGCGCCCCGCGCGTATGCTTTGGCGGCCCGCGCGGGAGGTGTGTGACCGGACGTGGTGGTGCGCGGGTCGTCCCCGATGGACTCCGCTCCCCGACCGGCCCACCCTCCGCAGGAGGACTTCGATGTACCTCCCCGCCGCGCTGTTCGCCCTCGGCGCCGCCGTATGTCCAGCCGCGCTGGTCACCTTCTCCGCCCCCGCGACGCTGCGCGCCCAGGCCGCGCAGGGGGTCGTCGCCGGCCTCGTGGTCGCCGAGGGGACGCAGCGCCCGGTCGCCGACGCGCAGGTCTCGGTCGAGGGGACGACGCTCGGCGGCGCCACCGACGCCAACGGGCGCTTCCGCATCGCCGGCGTCGCCGGCGCCGAGGTGCGCATCACCGTACGCCGCATCGGCTACCGGCCGAACACCGTGACGGCGCGCGTCGGCGCGACCGACGTGCGCGTGACGCTGTCGGAGCGGGCGCTCGAGCTGAGCCAGGTGGTGGTCACCGGGACCGCGGGCGTGGCGGAGCGGCGCGCGGTGGGGAACGCGGTCTCGACGGTCAACGCGTCCGACGTCGTGGCCACCCAGCCGGTCCGCTCGCTGCAGGACCTCCTGACCGGGCGCGCCGCCGGCGTGAGCGTCGTCGCCAGCTCGGGGCAGGTCGGCAGCGGGAGCCGCATCCGCGTGCGCGGCGCGTCGAGCCTCGCGCTCACGAACGACCCGCTGATCTACGTCGACGGGGTGCGCGTGGACCGCGAGCAGGCGACCGGCCCGACCAACCAGGCGTTCGGCTCGCGCTCGATCTCGCGGTTCAACGACTTCGACCCCGACGACATCGAGAGCATCGAGGTGATCAAGGGGCCGGCGGCCGCGACGCTCTACGGCACCGAGGCGTCGAACGGCGTCATCCAGATCATCACGAAGCGCGGCGCGGCCGGCGCGCCGCAGTGGAACCTGACCTACCGCGGCGGCGCCAACTGGGTCCCCGACTGGGAGGACCGCTTCTTCACGAACTACGGCGTCGTGCCGCGCGCCGGATCGGCGACCGCCCGCGACACCGTGACCATCGACGTGCGGCAGCTCAACGAGAGCCTGAACCGCGTCTACGGGAACGACATCTTCCGCACGGGCCGCCTGAACGACGTGCAACTCGGCGTGTCCGGCGGCAACCCGGCGTTCCGCTACTTCGCGAGCGGCAACTACGAGGAGAACCAGGGCGCCGAGCGGGTGAACGGGTTGCGGCGCCGCAACTTCCGCGTCAACCTGACGGCGACGCCGGGGACGCGCTGGGAGGTGCAGTCGTCGATGGGCTACACGGGCGGCCGCACGTACCTGCCGTACGAGTCCGGCGGCGGCGGCGCCACGTGGGCGACCTACTTCGCCTCGCCGGCCTTCCGCTTCTCGGGGGCGGCGGACACGAACCCGCAGCTCGGCTTCCGCAGCGGCCCGCCGAACGTCTACTACCAGGCGTACAACATCTTCCAGGACGCCGACCGTTACACCGGCAGCGCGCAGCTCACGCACCGCCCGACGCCGTGGCTCAACCACCGGCTGATCGTCGGGATCGACCGGCTGGCCGAGGACAACCAGACGCTCGGGCCGCGCAACGACGTGATCTTCTCCCGCTTCTCGGCGTTCTCCGACGTCGGCGGGACCAACCCCGGGTTCGTGCGCGTGAACACGCGCGGCGCGACGAACACGACCTTCGACTACGCGGCGAACGCGCAGTTCGACCTGTCGCGCGCGCTGCGCAGCGTCACGTCGGTGGGCGGCCAGTACTACGGCCGCCGCGTCCTGCAGCGCGAGGTCGCCGCGGACTCGTTCGCGCTCGGCGGCGTCGCGATCCTCAGCGCCGGCGGCCGGCGCTTCTTCGACCTCGACGAGGTGATCGAGAACAACACCGTCGGCGCGTTCGTGCAGCAGCAGCTCGTCTGGCGCGACCGGCTGTTCCTCACGGGCGCCGTGCGCACCGACGACAACTCGGCGTTCGGCACGAACTTCGACGCCGTCACCTACCCGAAAGTCAGCGCCTCCTACGTGCTGAGCGAGGAGCCCGCCCTCCGGCTCCCGTCGCTGGTCAACACCCTGCGCGCGCGCGCCGCGTACGGCGCGAGTGGGCTCCAGCCGGGGACCTTCGACGCCATCCGCAGCTACACGCTGACCGGCACCGGCGGCTTCATCCGCCCGCTCTCCCCGGGCAATCCGGACCTCGGCCCCGAGCGCAGCACGGAGCTCGAGCTCGGGCTCGACCTCGGCGCGTTCCGCGACCGCTTCACCGCGGAGCTCACCTACTTCGACGGCTCCACGCGCGACGCCATCCTCTCGCGGCAGTCGCCGCCGTCGGGCGGCTTCTCCGACCTGCAGCTCTTCAACGCCGGGCGCGTCGACCGCAGCGGCTTCGAGTGGCTGCTGCGCGCGCAGCCGATCCAGCGCCCGAACCTGTCGCTGGACCTCACGCTCAGCGGCAGCGCCCTCGACTACGAGATCCGGTCGCTCGGCGCCAACCAGGTCGTGTCGGTGACCGCGCAGGTCCAGCACGTCGTCGGCTACGCACCGGGCGCGTGGTGGGATCGGCGCGTCGTGGCGGCCGACAAGAACCCGGCCACGGGCGCCGTGAGCAACCTGCGCTGCGACGACGGGCTGGGCGGATCGGTCGCCTGCGCGAGCGCGCCGCGCGTCTTCCTCGGCAACTCGGTGCCGACCACCGAGGGCTCGTTCACCGCGGGGCTCGGCTTCCTGCGCGACTTCCGCGTGAACGCGTTCTTCGACTGGCGCGGTGGCTACAAGAAGCTCGACGGCAACCGGCGCGTGCGCTGCAACCTGTTCGCGCTCTGCCGCGAGAACTACTTCCCGCAGGACCCCCAGTACGACGCCGTCATGCTCGCCGAGGTGCAGGGCGGGACGGCCTTCACGTACAACCTCATCCAGGACGCGAGCTTCACGCGCTTCCGCGAGCTGTCCCTGACGTACACGGTCCCCACGACGCTCGTGCAGCGCCTGAGCTTCACGCGCGCGAGCGTCACGTTCGCCGGACGCAACCTGGGGCTGTGGACGAACTACCCGGGCATCGACCCGGAGGCCTCGTTCAACGGCGGCACCCGCGGCGGCTCGTACGGGCAGTGGGAGCAGAACGTCCTCCCCCAGCTCCGGCAGTTCGTGACGACCATCAACCTGGGCTTCTGACGATGACGCGCATCACGCACCCGCCCGCGCGCGCCGTCGCGCCCGGACCCCGTCGCCGTCGGACGATCCCGGCGGCGTCCGTCCTCCTGCTCGCCGCCGCCTGCGGTCAGGTGGATCGGCTGCTCACGGCGGAGACGCCGAGCCGGCTGACCGAGTCGTCGTACCTCGTGCCGCAGAACGCTGCCGTCATCGTCGGGAGCGCGGTAGCCGACTTCGAGTGCGCGCTCGGCGCGTACGTCGTCGCGGGCGGTCTCGCGTCGGGCGAGCTCGTCGACGCGTCGCAGACGGCGGCGCGCTGGTCGTACGACCGGCGCGACGTGCTCCCCGCGGACGCGCTGTACGCGACGGGGACGTGCGAGGGGCTCGGCGTGTACACGCCGGTCAACGCCGCCCGGTTCACCGCCGACCAGGCGGTGCGCCTCCTCTCGGAGTGGACCGACGCGCAGGTCCCGAACCGGCAACGCCTCCTCGCGACCGCCGCCGCGTACGCCGGCCATGCCACGCTGCTGCTGGCCGAGGGGTTCTGCGCCGGGACGATCGACGTGGGGCCCGAGCTGCAGACGAACGCCCTGCTCGACTCCGCCGAGGCGCGCTTCACGCGCGCGCTGGCCGCGGCGCCGGCGGGCAATCAGGACCTCCGCTCGCTGGCCCTGGTGGGGCGGGCGCGCGCGCGGATCGCGCGCGGCAACCGGGCCGGCGCGGCCGAGGACGCAGCGCAGGTGCCACCCGGGTTCGTCTGGAACGCGAACGCCGACGCGGGTGTGCCGCGGCGGCAGAACCGCGTGTTCGCGCAGAACAACGGCGCGCTGCTGGTGAGCATCGCCCCCGCGTACCGCGTGCTGGCCGCGGGCCCCGGCGCCGATCCGCGCGTGCGCGCGACCGATCAGGGGCGCAACGCCGGCGACCAGGTGACGCGCCTCTGGACGCAGGGGAAGTATGCCTCGGTCGGCGCGCCGATCCCGGTCGCCACCGGCGTGGAGGCGCAGCTCATCCTTGCCGAGGCGCGGGGCGGAGCGGACGGGGTGACGATCCTCAACGCGCTGCGCGCCCGCCCGGGCGTCGCCCTCCCCGCGCTCTCGGCGGCCGAGGCGGCGAACTTCACCGCGACCCTGTTCGAGGAGCGCCGCCGCGAGCTGTTCCTACAGGGGAACCGGTGGTTCGACCTGCGGCGGGCGAACCTGCCGCTCGTCCCCACCACCGGGACCGCGTACGCCAAAGGTGGGAGCTACGGCGACCAGCGCTGCTGGCCGCTGCCCGACGTCGAGCGGCTGGCGAACCCCAACCTCGGCGGATGACCCGCCGATCCGATGTGGCGACGGCCCCGGGGCGCCATGCTCCGGGGCCGTCGCCGTTCCGGGTGCAACTTGAACGCCGTTCTGCTGCCGGCGATCTTTCCTCGGCAGCCATGTGAATTCCTTCACAAGAGCCAACAGGGAGGCGTCGCGGTGAAGATCGCCGTGTGCATCAAGCGGGTGCCGGTCATGGAGGTCAAGTTCGCGATCGGGAAGGACGGCGCGAGCGTGGACGAGACCGGCCTCAAGTACGACGTCAACGACTTCGACCTGTGGGCGGTCGAGGCGGCGCTCCAGCTCAACGAGAAGAACGCGCCGGGCGAGGTCACCGTGATCTCCCTCGGCCCCGACGCCGCGCAGGAGCAGATCCGCAAGGCGCTCTCGATGGGCGCCGACCGGGGCGTGCTGCTCAAGGCCGACAAGCTCCCCGGCGACGCCTTCGCGGTGGCCGAGGCGCTGGCCGCGGAGCTCAAGGCCGGCGGCTACGACGTGATCTTCTTCGGGAAGAAGTCGATCGACTTCGACAACTCGGCGACGGGCGCGATGGTCGGCGAGCTGCTCGGCCTGCCCGTCGTCACCGGCGTCTCGAAGCTCGAGATCGCGGGGGGGAAGGGGACGGCGCACCGCGCGGTGGAGGGGGGCGTCGAGGTGCTCGAGTTCCCGCTGCCGGCGATCGTCACGGTCGACGAGGGGCTGAACAAGGAGCGCCTCCCGTCGCTGAAGGGGATCATGGCGGCCAAGAAGAAGCCGCTCGAGTCGAAGCCGGCGCAGCTGGGCGCGGCCGGCGTGACGGTGAAGAAGATGGAGCTCCCGCCCGAGCGCGCCGCCGGCCGCATCGTGGGCGAGGGGGCGGGGGCGGTGCCGGAACTCGTCCGGTTGCTGCAGGCCGAGGCGAAGGTGCTCTGAGCGACGCGAGGACATACAGACATGGCGAACGTGTTCGCATTCGCGGAGTCGCGCGGCGGCGAGGTCCGCAAGGCGGGGCTCGAGGCGGTCACCGCGGCCCGGCAGATCGCCGACCAGAGCGGCGGCGGCGAGGTGCACGCCCTGCTGGCCGGCGCGCCGGGCGTCGCGGCGCAGGCCGCGCGGCTGGCCGAGGTGGGGGCCGACGTGGTGTACGTCGTCGAGCACGCGGGGCTGGCGCAGTACGACGCCGAGTCGCTGGCGGCGACGGCGGCGGAGCGGATCCGCGCCGGCGGCTACCGGGCGGCGGTGTTCAGCGCGACGACGCAGGGGAAGGACCTGAGCCCGCGCGTCGCCGCCAAGCTGCGCGCCCCGCTGGCGCCCGACGCGATCGCGCTCGGCGTCGAGGGGGACGCGGTGGTGATCCGCCACCCGATGTACACCGGCAAGGTGATCGGCACGCTCGCCATCACCGCGTCGCCGGCGCTGCTGTCGGTGCGGCTGGGCGCGGTCGCGCCGACGCCCAACGCCAAGGCCGGCCGCGTGGAGACGATCCAGCCGGCCGCCGACCCGGGCGCGTCGAAGGTGCGCGTCACCGAGCTGCGCGAGGGGAGCAAGGGGAAGATCGACCTCGGCGAGGCGCCGGTGATCGTGGCCGGCGGGCGCGGGCTCAAGGCGCCGGAGAACTTCAAGCTGGTCGACGAGCTGGCCGACGCCTTCGGGAACGCGGCCACCGGCGCCACGCGCGCGGTGACCGACGAGGGGTGGCGCCCGCACTCGGAGCAGATCGGGCAGACGGGGCGCGTGGTCAGCCCCGAGCTGTACGTCGCAGTCGGGATCTCGGGCGCGATCCAGCACCTGGCCGGGATGCGCACCTCGAAGACGATCGTCGCGATCAACAAGGACAAGGAGGCGCCGATCTTCAAGGTCGCCGACTACGGGATCGTCGGCGACGTGTTCGACATCGTCCCGGCGCTCACGCAGGCCGTGCGCGCCGCGAAGGCCGCGCAGTAACCTGTCGCAGTAACCCATTCCGAGTGCTGCCGTGACCACCGGGAACGTCGTCTTCCTCGTCATCCTGCTGCTGGCCGCCGCGTTCCTCGCCTACAACGCACAGCGGCTGTACCGCTACATGACGGTGGTGGGGAAACCCGAGGACCGGACCGACGAACCCGGGACGCGGCTCTGGAACCTGCTCACCATCGGCTTCGCGCAGACGAAGATCCTGCGCGACCCGGTGGCGGGGGCGTCGCACGCGGCGGTGTTCTGGGGCTTCCTGGTCGTCACGCTCGGCACGATCGAGGTCTTCGTGCAGGGCGTCTGGAGCGGCTTCTCGTACGCCAACTTCCTCCCGCGCCCGCTCTACGGGCTGTACGCGCTGTCGCAGGAGGCGTTCGGGCTGCTGATCCTGGCGGCGGTGAGCTACCTGATCTACCGGCGCGTGGTCGTGAAGCCGCGCCGGCTGCAGGGGGACGGCGTCGAGACGGTCGAGGCGGTGGTGATCCTGTCGACGATCGCCGTGCTGATGGCGACGCTGATCCTCACCGGGACGATGGAGGCGATCGCCGACCCCGAGGCGCCGGCCGGCTACGGCCGCCTGGCGTCGATCGGGCTGGCGGCGCTGCTCGGCGGCGCGGTGTCGCCCGAGACGGCGCACGCGGTGCGCGACGCGAGCTGGTGGACGCACGCGGTGCTCGTCCTCGGCTTCATCAACTTCCTGCCGTACTCGAAGCACCTGCACGTGCTGGTCTCGCTCCCCAACGTGTACCTGTCGAACACCAGCGGGCCCGGGCCCGTGGGGGCGATGCGGTACATGAACCTGGAGGACGAGAGCGCCGAGCAGTTCGGCGCCAGCGACGTCGAGCACCTGAGCTGGAAGAACCTGCTCGACGGCTACGCCTGCACGCAGTGCGGGCGCTGCACCGCGGCCTGCCCGGCGAACATCACCGGCAAGGTGCTCTCGCCGCGCAAGATCGTGGTCAACACGCGGCAGCGCCTGATGGAGAAGGCGCCGCTGGTCGTGGGCGACCCGGAGGAGTTCCGCCGCCCCGGGCTGGTGTCGGGCGAGGGGAACGACGCCGGCACCGCCACGGCGACCGCGGCGCTCGAGAACCGCCTCCTCGACAACTACATCACCGAGGAGGAGCTCTGGGCCTGCACGAGCTGCCGCGCCTGCGTGCAGGAGTGCCCGGTGTCGATCGACCAGCTCGACGTGATCAACGAGCTGCGGCGCAACCTCGTGCTGATGGAGTCGCGCTTCCCCGAGGAGCTGCAGCCGGCGTTCACGTCGATGGAGCGCAACGGGAGCCCGTGGGCCTTCAGCCCGGCGGCGCGCGAGGAGTGGGCGGAGGGGATGGACATCCCGACGATGGCCGAGGTGTTCGAGCGCGGCGAGCGCCCGGACATCCTGTTCTGGGTCGGGTGCATGGGCTCCTTCGACGACCGCGCGAAGAAGATCACGGTCGCCTTCGCGCGCGTGCTCAAGGCCGCCGGGGTGAACTTCGCGATCCTCGGGCAGGAGGAGACGTGCAACGGCGACCCGGCGCGCCGCATGGGGAACGAGTACCTGTACCAGATGCTGGCGAAGGGGACGATCGAGACGCTCGACCGCTACGAGGTCAAGACGGTCGTCACCTTCTGCCCGCACTGCTTCCACCAGATCGGCAACGAGTTCCCGCAGCTCGGCGGCGACTACGAGGTCATCCACCACACCACGTACATCGAGCGGCTGCTGCAGGAGGGGCGCGTCCCGCTCGACACCGACGAGGGGAAGCGCCTGACGATGGTCTACCACGACTCGTGCTACCTCGGCCGCTACAACGAGGTGTACGACGCGCCGCGCAACTCGCTGAAGCGCGCGCTCCCGGTGGTGAACCTGGTCGAGCCCAAGCGCACCAAGAGCCGCGGCCTGTGCTGCGGGGCGGGCGGCGGGCGGATGTGGATGGAGGAGACGCAGGGGAAGCGCATCAACGTCGAGCGTACCGAGGAGCTGCTCGCCACCGGCGCCGAGGCGATCGCGGTCGCCTGCCCGTTCTGCATGACCATGATGACCGACGGCGTCACCGCGAAGGGGCGCGACGTGCCGGTGCTCGACATCTCGGAGGTCGTGGCGTCGCGGCTGGCCAGCGAGCGGCCGGCGGCGCTGGCGGGAGATTGAGCGGCGGCAGGGTCGTTCGACCCTAGGCGCGCGGGCAGAGCGTCGCGATCGTCGGCGGGCGACGCCTTCCCACCGCGCGCCCGCGCCGCTGCGTCGCCGGACGGCGGGCGCTGGCCTCTGCGCACGAGCCCGACATGTCGCAGACTGTACGTTTCCTCCGCCGCCTGCTCGCCCTGAGCGTGGCGGCCGTCACGCTGTTCCCCGCCGGCGCCCGCGCCCAGCTCTCGCTGCTGCACCTGCGCGGCGGCTTCTCGAACGGCGAGTACGGCACCCTGGACGCGCAGGGGTGGACCGCGCGGCTGAACGCCGGCTTCGGCGTCGCGAACATCGCGAACGAGGCCCTCGCCGGGAACACGCTGGCGACCCTCGGCGGCTACGACCGGCTGATCATCTCGCTCGCCCCGACGCCGACCGCGCTGACGGCCGAGCAGGCGGCGGCCATCCAGGCGTTCGCGGCGGCCGGCAAGCGCGCGGTGCTCGTGGGCGAGTTCGGCCCGTGGGGCGCCTGGAGCGCGAGCTTGCTGGCGACCGTCGGCGGCACGCTCGCCGACCCGGGGAACCCGTCGTGCGGCTTCAACCCGCCGCCGACCTTCGCACAGACCACGGCGCCGGTGATCGGCGGGACGCTGACGGCCGGAGTGACCGCGGTGAGCCCGGCGTGCGCGGCCGGGATCGCCGGCGGGACGGCGGTGTTCGACTTCGCCTTCGCGTCGCTGTTCGGCGCGCAGCGGAACGTGCTGGTGCTGCGCGACTCGGACATCTTCCGCGACCAGTACGCGGGGCTGGCGGACAACGCCCGCTTCGTCCAGAACACGGCCGACTGGCTGGCCGAGTCGCCGGCGTCCACCGTGCCCGAGCCGACGACCACGCTGCTGCTCGGCGCGGGGCTGCTCGCCGTCGCCGGGGTGGCGCGGCGGCGCCGGCACGCAACCTGACGCTGGGCCGGGCGGGCGCCGCCGAATGTCGGCGGCGCCCGCTTCACCCTGGCGGGAGGCGGGCGATGGCGGACGAGCGGAATCGCGGGCGTGGCGACGAGGTCGAGCAGGACGGGATGGGGCGCGACGCGGCACACGGCGGGGAGCGCCCCACGACGTCGGGCGGCTCGTACGGGCGCGACACGGGGCGCGCGGGCGACGACCTGCTCGGGATCGGCGACGACGCGACCGACCCGTCGAGCGGCGGGCGCGGCGCGAGCATCCCGCGCGGCACCGACGAGCACGCCGAAGACCGCTCGGCACGGCAGGGCGACCGGGGCGGCGGCGACGCGGCGGAGCTCGACCTGCGCCCCGACGTGGGACGGCGCGACCCGACGCGCTGAACGCGACGGACGGCGCGCGGTCAGCGGCGCCGGAGGCGGTAGAGCCGGATGGTCTGGCGCGCGCCGTAGCCGGCGACGTCGCGCGTCGCCGGCTCGCCGACGTCGAGGCCGAGGGCGAGCGCCTGCTCCACGAACGCCGGCGCGGCGAGCCGCCCCGGGTCGGTGACGTAGGCGACGCCGCCGCGCGCCAGCGTGTGCGCGAGCGCCCGCGCCACCAGCGCCGCGTACGGGCGCTCGTACAGCACGTCGGAGGCGACCACGCGGTCGAAGCGCCCGAGATCTTCGGGCATCGCGCGCCAGTCGACCAGACGCGTGTCGCAGTCGACGCCGGCGGCGCGGCGCACGTTGGCGCGCGTGAAGGCGAGCGCGTCGTCGTAGTAGTCGCTGGCGGTCACCTCGAAGCCGGCGCGGGCGGCGGCGGCGGCCACGAGCCCGCTCCCGCACCCCAGCTCGAGCAGGCGCCGCCCGCGCCCCCCTTCGCGCAGCAGGTGCGCGGCGAGCACGCGCGCCGACGGCCAGACGTCCGCCCAGTACGGGAGGCGCTCGTCGCGCGCGAACGCCTCCTCGTCGATCAGCGCCTCGGCGCTGGCGGGGCGCACGATCTCGAACGTCTCGTCGGCCCCCTCGTCGCGCAGGTCGATGCGTTCGGCCGCGACCTCGAAGCGCTCGGCGAGGGCGGCGTCGAGCGCGCGCAGCGTGTCGTCGCGCGAACTCACGCGAGCGGCTCGAAGAGGGCGGGGTCGAGCGACTCGGCGCGCGGCGCGCCGGCGCCGAGCAGGAGGGCGCGCGCGGGCGCGCCGGCCGGCAGACGGCGCGTCGCCTCGGGGACGACGAGGAGCGCGTCGGCGCGCGCGACCGAGGTGAGCAGCCCCGAGCCCTGCGGCCCGGTGAGCGCGGAGACGAGCGCGCCGTCGGGTCCGGCCGCCAGCGTCGCGCGCAGCAGGTGCGTGAGCGGGACGGCGGTGGTCACCTCGGCGGCGGTCAGCACGCGCAGTGCGCGCGGGAAGGGGCGCGCGTCACCGAGCAGGCGGCGGAGGAGCGGGCGCGCGAACAGCTCGAAGGTCACGGTGGTCGACACCGGGTTGCCGGGGAGTCCGAGCCAGGGGAACGTTCCCGCGGCGCCGGAGAGCGCGCCGAAGGCGAGCGGTCCGCCCGGGCGCACGCGCACGCGCCAGAAGCGCAGCGCGCCGCCGGCCGCCGCGAACGCGTCGCGCACGTGGTCGCGCTCCCCCACGCTCACGCCTCCGGTGCTGAGCACCAGGTCGCATGCGGCCTCGCGCGCGGCGTCGAAACGGGCGCGCAGCGCCTGCGGGTCGTCGGGCACGACGCCCAGGTCGACCGGCTCGCCCCCGGCCTCGCGCACCAGCGCCGCCAGCGCAACGCTGTTCGACGACACGATCCCGCGCCCGCCGCGCACCGCGTCGACTTCACCGAGCGAAACCAGCTCGTCGCCGGACGCGATGATCGCCACGCGCGGGCGGCGCGTCACGGGCACGTCGACGCGGCCGACTGAGGCCAGCACGCCGAGCGCCGCAGGGGTGAGCGTCGCGCCGGCGGCGACCGCGGTCTCCCCCTCGCGCACGTCCTCGCCGCGCGGGCGGATGTTGCGGCGCGCGTTGGCGTCGCGCGCGTCGCGGTCGTCGCGCACGCGCACCGTCGTGCCGCCGTCGTCGACGGCCAGGTCCTCGACGCGCACCACGGCGTCGGCCCCGGCAGGGACCGGGGCGCCGGTGGCGATGCGCACTGCCGCGCCGCGTTCGAGCGTCCCCGCCCAGGCGCCGCCCGCCGGCACCGCGCCGACGAGGCGCAGCGCGACGGGCGCGTCGGCGCGTGCGCCCAGCACGTCGGCCGCGCGCACGGCGACGCCATCCATCGCGGCGTTGTCCCACGGCGGGAGCGTCACCGGCGAGACCGCGTCCTCGGCCAGCACGCGCCCGAGCGCGTCGGCCAGCGGCACGCGCTCCGCCGCCAGCGGCGTCACCCCGTCGACCACGGCGAGCATCGCCTCGGCGACGCCCAGCCGCGTGCGCACGCCCGACATCGGCGCGACGGTCAGCGCGCCCCGCCCGCCGCCGGCGCGCCGCCGAGCCGCAGCGACGCCAGCCGCGCGACCAGCGCGTCGGCGACGCGGTCCACCTGGCGCGTGGGGACCGTGTAGTTGTTGCACAACACGCTGAACAGCAGCAGCTCGCCGTCGGCCGTGGTCACGTACCCCGAGAGCGAGCGCGCCTTGTCGAGCGTCCCGGTCTTGGCGCGCACGTTCCCCTCGGCGGGCGTCCCCTTCATCCGGTTGGCGATCGTGCCGTCGACGCCGCCCACCGGGAGCGCGTCGTAGAAGACGCGGAAGTTGGGATCGCGGCGCATCGCGTCGAGCACGCGCACGAGGGCGCGCGGCGTCACGTAGTCGTGGCGCGAGAGCCCGCTGCCGTCGCGGATCACGGCGTCGCGCTCCGGGCGCACGCCCCACTCGGCGAGCTGGCGCGCCATCACGCGGCGCCCGCTGTCGGCGGTGCCGACGCCGGCGCGCTCCAGCCCCATCGTCTTCAGGAGTATCTCGCCGATCTGGTTCTGCGACGGCTTCTCGAAGACGGGGAGCACCTCGCGCAGCGGCGGCGAGGTGACGACGACCAGCGTGTCGCCGACCGGGGGCGGGTCGCGCCGCGGCGCCGCACCGCCGACCCTGATCCCGCGCGCGCGCAGCGCCTCGCCGAGGGCGGCCAGGTAGCCGGCGTTCGGGTCGCGCTGCGCGAGGGTGAGCACGACGCTGTCGTCTGCCGACACGACGCCCTCGAGCACGTGGTGCCCGGCGCGGGCGTCCCAGCGCGCAGTGACGCGCGTCGTCGTCGTGCCGCCGCCCACCACGCCCGGCGTGACCGTCGTGACCGCCGCGCGCACCGGGAGCGCGCCCGCCGAGGGCGTCACGCGCACCGTGACCGCGTCGCCGGGGCGCGCGCCGCCGCGCACGACGACGCGCCCGAACCCCTCGTTGAAGTACAGTTCGTCGACGCCCGCGGAGTAGGGCTCGTCGAGGTCGTCCCACGCCCACCCGAAGCCGTGCGGCGGGTCGGGGAAGGCGTCGCCGGTGGCGACAAGCCGTCCTGTGATGCGACGTACGCCGCGCGCGGCCAGCGAGTCGGCCATCGCGAGCAGCGGGAGCATGGCGTCGCGGCGCATCGCGTCGCTCACCGTCGGGTCGCCGCGCCCCACCACCGCCAGGTCGCCGGCGAGCACCCCGTCGCGCACGGGGCCGAGCGCGACGAGCGCGGTGCGCCAGGTGTAGTCCGGCCCGAGCACCGCGAGCGCCGCGGCACCGGTGAGCAGCTTCTGGTTGCTGGCCGGCATGAAGAGCCGGTCGGCGTCGCGGGCGTACAGCGTATCGCCGGTGGCCGGGCGCACGACCAGCACGCCCCAGCGCGCGTTGGCGAACGCCGTGTCGCCGACCATCGAGTCGATGGCCGTCCGCAGCGCGGCGATCGGATCGAGCGGCGCCGGGGCGGGCGTCGCGGCGGCCGCCGTCGGGGCGGGGACGGGCGGAGGCGCGGTGCCGCGCGCGGCGCACGCCGCGGCCGCCAGCGCCAGGGCAGGAAGGAAGCGCGCGCGGCCGCTCACGCGTCGCGCCCCGGCTCGAAGGTCACGCTCAGCGTCTCGTCCTCGGCGACCACGACGCGCTCCACCACCGGCGCCGCCGCGCCGAGCGACTGCGCGAGCCGCCCCTGCACGCGCGTCGCGATCAGACGCGCCAGGTTCTCCCCGGTCGGGATCTGCGCCCCGTCGGCGAACTCCGCGACGTCGAGGTTCAGGTTGCGGTGGTCGAAGCGCTCACGCACCTCCTCGGCCAGCACGCGGTCGAGCAACCCGAGGTCGACGCAGAACCCCGTCCCCTCGTCGATCGCGCCGCGCACCGTCACGTGGCACTGGTACGAGTGCCCGTGAAAGCTGGGGCGCGCGCAGAGGCCGAACGTCGCCGCGTTGCGCGCGTCGTCCCAGTCGGGGCGGCGGTAGCGGTGCGCGGCGGCGAAGGAGACGCGGCGGGTGAGGGAGGCGGAGGGCATGGGGGAATGATACAGCGAGCGAGGAAGGGCGAGCGAGATCCGGCGTGCGAGGTACTGCGAGCGAGGTAGGGCGTGCTGTCGCCTCACCTCGCTCGCAGTACCTCGCACGCCGGATCTCGCTCGCCCTTCCTCGTTCGCCCTCTAGTGGTCTTCCCCGTACTCCCCCGGCCCCGCGTCCGTCCCCCGCAGCCCCTCCGACGTCGGCGCCTCGGGCGGGATGTAGGTCGTCCCGTGCGCGACCGCGTCCTGGTAGTTCGTGGTGCCGAACATCCGCTGGTCGAGGTCCTCGTCGCCGCGGGCCTGGAACACCTCGGGGCTCTCCTGCTCGGGCATCTCGCCGAACACGGTCCCGGCAGAGGCGCGCTCCATCTGCAGGTGGTCCTCGACATCCAGCGGGGTGTCGACGCGCCGGTTGGCGTCCACGACCAGCTGGTTGTCGAACGACGCCACCCCGACGATGTCCGTCAGCACGTGGTCGGCGATGCGCAGCTCCGCCTCCGTGCCGACGCGCCCCTCGAGTCGCACCGTCCCGTCCTCGACCCGGACCACGAAGTCGTCGAGGTCGAGGTTCGGGTGGTCCGCCAGCCGGTCGCGCACCAGCTCGCGCAGCTCGTCGTCGTCCAGGTCGTCGATGCTACTGAAGTCCTCGTAGTCCCGCGCCATGACCCGCTCCTCGGCTGGATTTCGAGGCCCAGGGTGCACCGGGCGTGCCGCGGGGGACGCGCCGGGGTGCGGTCAGCGAGCGAACTGGTACGACAGCCCGACCGTGAGGCCGAGGTTGTTGGTCCAGCGACTCTTCGAGGACCCAGACGGGAGGATCGACGTGCTGTCGAGCCCGGGCGTCGAGTAGCTGTCCGGGTAGCGGATCTGGTAGAGGTAGGCGCCCGCGTCGGCGCGCAGCGACCAGGGGGTGTTGCGCGGGACGTAGCGGAAACCCAGGCCATACGGGATCGCGAAGCGCGTCCCGAAGCGGTAACCGCCCGGGTCGGCGCTGGCGAGGTTGCTCACCACGCCGAGGCCCGCGTGCACTGTGGGCACGAGCCCGCGCCAGCTCTTCTGCCCGGTGAGGGCCAGCGTCAGCCCCACGTCGGCCAGGGTGAGCGGGCGCCGCTCGACGCCGAGCGTGCGGGCGCCGGCCGGGCGCGCCGGGTCGAGCACCGTGCGCTCGGAGATCGCGGTCGCGACGCGCGCCGTGAACGACGCCGGGCCGGCGAGGAAGATGTCGTAGCGCACGCCCGCCAGCGGCCCGCTCTGCGGCGCGATCCCGGCCGGCTCGGACGCCGCGGCGAACCAGCCGCCGAAGAGGCTCATCGACTGCCGGTACTCGAGGTCGACGAAGGGGCTCTGCGCGGTCGGGTAGCCCACCTGCGCGGCCGCGGGCGCGGCGCACACGGACAGGGCGGCCAGCGCCGCCGGGAGACGACGACTCATGCCGGCGCACCCACCGCGGCCGCGCGCAGGTCGCGCCCGGTCATCTCCTCCGGCTGCTCGACGCCGAGCAGGCGCAGCACCGTGGGGCCGACGTCGCACAGCGCCCCCCCCGCGCGCAGCGGCGCGTCGTCGTCCGGGTCGAACACGACCAGCGGCACCGGGTTCGTCGTGTGCGCGGTGTGCGGGCCGCCGGTCTCGGGGTCGATCATCATCTCGCAGTTGCCGTGGTCCGCCGTGACGAGCAGGCGGGTGCCGCTGCGCTCCGCCGCGGCGACGACGCGCGCCAGGCACTCGTCCACCACCCGCACGGCCTCGATCGTGGCCGGCAGGGAGCCCGAGTGCCCGACCATGTCGCCGTTGGCCAGGTTGCACAGCATGAAGTGGTGCGAGCGCGTCTCCATCGCCTTCGTCAGGACGTCGGTGACGCCGCGCGCGCTCATCTCGGGGGCGAGGTCGTACGTCGCCACCTTCTGGCTCGGGACGAGGATGCGCTCCTCGCCCGCGTACGGGGTCTCGTTCCCGCCGTTGTAGAAGTAGGTCACGTGCGGGTACTTCTCGGTTTCCGCGGTCTTGAGCATGGTCAGCCCGCGGTCCGTCAGCACCTCGGCCACGATCCGCGCCATCGACTGCGGCGGGAAGGCCGCGCGCACGCCGAGCGGCTCCAGCGTCTGGTCGTACACCGTCATCGTGACGACGAGCAGCGCGGGGCGCCCCTTCACGTCGAAGCCGTCGAACGCCGGGTCGACGAGGGCGCGCACGATCTGCCGCATCCGGTCCGACCGGTAGTTCCAGCAGACCACCGCGTCGCCGTCGCGCATCGGGGCGAGGGGCGCGCCGTCGGCCGCGGCGACCACCGCCGGGATCATGAACTCGTCGGTCGTGCCGGCGTCGTACGTCGCGCGGATCGCCTCCACTGCGTCGGCGACCGTGGGGCCGGCGCCCTGCACGGCGGCGCGGTAGAACAGCTCCGTGCGCGACCACCGCTTGTCGCGGTCCATTCCGTAGTAGCGCCCGCCCAGCGAGGCGACGACCGCGGGCCCCTTCGCGGCCTCCGCCACCGTCTCGCGCATGTACTCGAGCGCGCTCTTGGGGAGCGTGTCGCGCCCGTCGAGCAGGGCGTGGATCGCGACCCGCGGCACCTCGCGGCGGCGCGCGAGCTCGAGCAGGGCGAACAGGTGCCGGTCGAGCCCGTGCACGCCGCCCTTGCCGACGAGGCCGAGCAGGTGGAGCGTCCCGCCGTTCGCCTTGACGCGCTCGCAGGCGTCGACGAAGGCGGGGTTCTCGAAGAAGCTGCCGTCGCGCACGGCCGCCGAGATCCGCACCAGGTCCTGCATCACCACGCGCCCGGCGCCCAGGTTCAGGTGCCCGACCTCGCTGTTCCCCATCTGCCCCTCGGGTAGGCCGACGGCGAGCCCCGAGGCGTCGAGCAGCGTGCGCGAGCGGCGCCGCCAGAGCGCGTCCCAGGCGGGCGTGCCGGCGAGGGCGATCGCGTTCCCCTCGCGCTCGGGGCGGTACCCCCACCCGTCGAGGACGAGCAGGGCGACGGGGCGGGTGTCGGGTGCGGACATGAGCGTCGAAACGGAACCGGGGCGCGCGGCGGGCGGTAGGAGGCGCGCCGCTGTGCGGGCGCGCCCGCGCGAAAAGATACCTGGGGCGGCGCCGGGGGCGGCACCCGGTCGCCGCGGTTAGCATTCGACCGGCTCGGTCGTCCATCCGACAGGCGCCCGTCGCGTGCGGCGGTCTCCGTCCGTGAGCTCGTCAGGAGGGAAGCAGTGATCCAACACGACTCTGTGCGCCCGGCGCCCCGTCGCCGGGCGCTGACGGCGCTCATGCTCGCCGCCGCGGGCCTCGTCTCGCTGGCCGGCGCCCGCGACGCCGGCGCGCACCCGGTCGCGCCCGCGGTCGCCGACAAGGCGGTGCAGGACGACACGCTCGGCGGCCGGAGTGGAAAGCTGCTGGCGCGCTTCCTGGCCCCGGCGCGCTCGGTGACCTTCCCCTTCCTGCGCCGCCTGCTCGGCGACTCCGCGGACCGGCCGGGCGTCTACACCGTGCGCGCGCGCGAGGACGCGCGCCCCTTCTCGTTCATCAGCCTCGTCCCGTTCGGCGATAAGGTGAACGGGCGCATCGGCCCCTACCGGATCGGCTTCTGGCCCGCCGAGCGCGGGCGCGCGGTGCGGGGTGCGAAGTACGGCAACCCGCAGGGGTTCATCCAGGTCACGCGCGAGAACCAGCACACCCGCGTCTCCGAGCACTTCAAGCTGGCCGACTTCCTGACGCACGATCAGGTGCGCGTCTGGCCGAAGTATCTGGTGCTCGACGAGGCGCTGGTCGACAAGCTGGAGCTGGTGCTGCAAGACTTGCAGGCGCGCGGCTACGACGCCCGGCGGCTGCACGTGATGAGCGGCTTCCGCACCCCGCAGTACAACGCGAACGGCGGAGAGACTGCGGGCCGCGCCGACCTGAGCCGCCATCAGTACGGCGACGCCGCCGACGTCTGGGTGGAGAACGGCGCCGGCCGCATGGCCGACCTGAACCGCGACGGGCGCGTCGACACGCGCGACGCCGCGGTCGTCGCCGAGGCGGCGGACCGGGTGGAGCGCGCGCACCCCGAGCTGGCGGGCGGGGTGGGGATCTACCGCGCGACGCGCGCGCACGGCCCGTTCGTGCACATCGACACCCGGGGCGCGCGCGCGCGGTGGGGCCACGGGTGACCGCGCCAGCCGTGAGCGACGACGCCGAGGCGTCACCCGCCGGGGGGCCGCCGAACGCGCCGCCGGCGGGCCCCGACGCCGGGCTGACGATGTTCGAGCTGGCGCGCCTGGAGGAGGCGCGCCGCCGGGCCGCCGAGGTCGAGGCGCAGGTGCGCGACAGCGGGAGCGTCCGCACCCGCGCCCGCAAGCCGCGCAGCTGGCTGTCGGCGCTCGCCTTCGTCAGCGCGCTGGGGGCGGTGCTCACCGTCTACCGCCCCGCCGAGCCGGACGTCGCCTCGCTGGACGAGATCGCGGCCGTGCGCGCCAGGAACCGCCCCGGCGCCGCCGACTCGGCGGCCGTCGCGGCGGCGCTGGCCGCGCCGCGCCCGGGCTACGGGCGGAGCGGGGACGTGCTGGTGCGGGTGGCCATGCCCGGGCAGCTGGTCGAGTCGCCGGTGGCGCTGCCGGCGGGGAGCGCGCCCCTCCGCTACCGCTGGGTGCGGGCCGCCGACTCGTCGGAGGCGGACGGGCCGCACGCGCTCGCGCCGGGGACCGGGGTGGTGGCGCCGCGCCAGCCGGGCGTCTACCGGATCGCCGTCGGCGATGGGGCGAACCGGCACGTGGTCGACGACCTCACGCTGGCGGTGCTCGTCCCCTTCTCGCAGAAGTTCGGCGGCGCGGTGAACGGCTACCGGATGGGGAGCTGGCCCTTCGAGCGCCTGGGCGGAGAGCGCCCGCTCGGCTTCGTCGAGGTCACGGCGCGCACGGCGCGGCTCCCCGTCTCGCGCCACGTCCGGCTGGGTGACTTCGTGACGCACGACCGGCAGGCGCGGTGGCCGCGCTACGTGGTGCTGAGCCCGCGCCTGCTCGACAAGCTGGAGCTGGTGGTGGCCGAGCTCGCCAAGTTGCGCGGCATGCCCGACCCGTCGCGGATCGCGGTGCGGATCAACTCGGGCTTCCGCACTCCGGCGCACAACTCGGGGGTCGAGGGCTCGGCGCTGAACAGCCGCCACCAGTACGGCGACGCGGCCGACGTGGCGATCGACGCCGACGGCGACGGGCGCTTCACCTCGTTCGACAGCCGGGTGGTGGGGCTGGCGGTCGAGATGGTCGAGAAGCGGCACCCGGAGCTGGTGGGGGGGCTCGGCGTCTACGTGAACACCGGGTCGCCGTACGTGCACCTGGACGCCCGCGGGCGGCGCGCGCGCTGGTGGCGCTAGCCGGACGGTAGCGCGCCGGGAGCGGGGCGCTGGCACCGGACCGCGCGCGGCCCGTACTATCCGACATGAGCCAGCACATCCGCGACCGCATCAACCGCCAGCTCGACGCCCTGGGCGAGGAGCGTCTGTACCAGGTGCTCGACTACGTCGAGTTCCTCGAGTCGCGCTACGGACAGCGGGCGGCGACGCCCCCCAGTACCTTCCAGCGGCTGGCCGACACGATCGAGGACCGGCTGCGCACGGGAGGAGTGGCTGCCTCGACGGTGAGCGAGGCGATGGGATTTCTGAACAAGGCCGTCTCGGCGCTCAACGGGGCGGTGGCGGCCGGGAAGTCGGTGGCCACCGACGTCGCCTCGGCGGCGCAGCGGGCCGGGACGGCACTGGCCGACGCGGCCTCGGCGGCGGCCGCCCCGGCAGAGCCGGCCCCGCCGCCGGGACCGTCGGCGTGGCCTCCGCCCCCCCCGGCCTCGCCCGTGACCCCGTCCGTGACTCCGCCGCCGGCGCCGGGCGCGGCGGGTACGAGCCCTGCACCGGACGGGCGGCGCGACGCCGGCCCGGAGACCCCCGGGACGTCGGCGTGACCGTCCACCGTCCCGAGCCCGCCTCGCCGTGAGCCCCTCTCGCCCGTCCCGCGCCCGAGTCCTCGCCGAGCGCGCCGCCTCCCAGGTCTCCGACCGCGTCCGCGACCTGCCGCGCGCCGTGCGCCGCCCGCGCACCGGGGCCAAGCGCACCGTCGTCGACACCATCCGGCAGCTCCCGCAGTACCTCCGCCTGCTCGGCGGGCTGCTGCTCGACCGGCGGGTGGCGGCGGTCGACAAGGCGCTGGTGGCCGGGGCGATCGCCTACATCCTGCTGCCGACCGACCTCATCCCCGACTTCGTTCCCTTCCTGGGCGAGGTCGATGACGTCTTCCTGCTGGTGACCGCGCTGCAGCGCCTGGTCGCCAACGCCGGGCGCCGGGTGCTGCTCGACCACTGGCAGGGCGACCCGAGCGAGCTGGCCGACCTGAACCTCAAGCGCGTGGTCTCGGCGGCCGCGTTCTTCCTCCCGATCGGGATGCGGCGGCGTCTCAAGGGGATGATGAGGGGTTGAGCGGTGCCCGGCGGACGCCTACCTTCCGCCATGGCGACCAGAACTCCCACAGCTCCCAACCCCGCGCGTCCGGCCCCGCCGGACGGCGGGGTTTCGCGTTCCGGGCCCGGAGACGACGCCCCGGCCGTGCGCCCCCACGGCCTGACGCGCGTGCGCGAGGCGGTGGCGCTGACCTTCGACGACGTGCTGCTCGCCCCGCGGCACGCGCAGGTCCACCCCAAGGACGTCGACACGGCGTCGCGCTTCACGCGCGGGATCACGCTCAACGTCCCCCTCGTCTCGGCGGCGATGGACACCGTCACCGAGAGCGAGATGGCGATCGCGATGGCGCGCGCCGGCGGGATCGGGGTGCTGCACAAGAACATGTCGATCGACCGCCAGGCGGCCGAGGTCGACCGGGTGAAGCGCTCCGAGAGCGGGATGATCCTCAACCCGATCACCCTCTCCCCCGACGCCACGCTGCGCGAGGCGGTGGCGCTGATGCAGCGCTTCCGCATCTCGGGCGTGCCGGTGGTCGACGGGGAGGGGCGGATCGTTGGGATCATCACCAACCGCGACCTCCAGTTCGAGCGCGCCCTCGACCGCCCGCTGCGCGACGCGATGACGAGCGAGGGGCTGGTCACCGCCCCGGCCGGCACGACGCTCGACGAGGCCGAGGCCATCATGGGACGGCACCGCATCGAGAAGCTGCCCGTGGTCGACGGCGGCGGGGTGCTGCGCGGGCTGATCACCGTCAAGGACATCCACAAGCGGCGGCAGTACCCGACGGCCAACAAGGACCGGCACGGGCGGCTGCGCGTGGCGGCCGCGGTGGGGGCGGGCGGCGACTTCCTCGCCCGCGCGCGCGCCCTCGTGGACGCCGGGGTCGACGTGCTGGTGATCGACACCGCGCACGGGCACAGCCAGGGGGTGCTCGACGCCACGGCGGCGGTGCGCGAGGCCTTCCCCGACGTGCAGCTGGTGGCCGGCAACGTCGCCACCCGCTCGGGGGCCGCGGCGCTGGTGGCGCGCGGCGTCGACGCGGTGAAGGTCGGCGTCGGCCCGGGCTCGATCTGCACCACGCGCGTCGTCACGGGCGTCGGCGTGCCGCAGCTCACCGCCGTGATGGACGCGGTCGAGGGGGCGGGGGAGGTGCCGGTGATCGCCGACGGCGGGATCAAGTACTCGGGCGACATCGTGAAGGCGCTGGCCGCCGGCGCGTCGTGCGTGATGATGGGCTCCATGCTCGCCGGCACCGAGGAGAGCCCGGGCGAGTCGATCCTCGCCGAGGGGCGCCGCTTCAAGATGATCCGCGGCATGGGGTCGCTGGCCGCGATGCAGGACGGGAGCGCCGACCGCTACTTCCAGGACGGCGAGATGAGCCCGAAGAAGCTCGTCCCCGAGGGGATCGAGGGGCGCGTGCCGTACAAGGGGCCGGTCGGCGACGTGCTGTTCCAGATGGTGGGCGGGCTGCGCAGCGGGATGGGCTACGTCGGCTGCGGCAGCGTCGAGCAGCTGCGCACCGAGGCGGAGTTCGTGCGCATCACGGCGGCGGGGCTGCGCGAGAGCCACCCGCACGACGTCACGATCACGCGCGAGGCCCCGAACTACTCGGCCTGACGCGACGCGGCCGTCTGACCGGACTCTGACTGCGGGGTCCGCGCGCCTCCGGCCGCGGGCCCCGTATCGTACGTCGGGGCGCGAGAGGGGCGCGTTCCTATGCGTTTCCGAGGCCGGCTCGACATTGACAGGGCCGTGACGTGCGGGGCAGACTTCCGCCTTCGTTTCCCGCCCCTCCGTCACTCCCGCACCGGATCCCGCGAGGACCCCGTATGGCGTTGTCGTCCACCAAGAGCATCGCGCAAATCCAGTCCGAGGCGAGCGAGGAGGGGCAGCACACGCTGAAGCGCTCCCTCGGGGCGCTGAACCTCGTGATGCTCGGCATCGGCGCGATCATCGGCGCCGGCATCTTCGTCCTCACGGGGACGGCGGCCGCGAACAACGCCGGGCCGGCGGTCGTGATCTCGTTCGTGCTGGCGGGCCTCGGCTGCCTCTTCGCGGGGCTCTGCTACGCCGAGTTCGCGTCGATGATCCCGGTGGCCGGCTCGGCGTACACCTACGCCTACGCGACGCTCGGCGAGCTGGTGGCGTGGATCATCGGGTGGGACCTGATCCTCGAGTACCTGTTCGGCGCGGCGACGGTGGCGGTGGGGTGGTCGGGCTACTTCGTCGCCTTCCTGACGAAACTCGGCGTCGAACTGCCGGCCGCGTTCACGCAGGCGCCGCTCTCGGTGCAGGGGACGCACACGCTGATCCGCAACCCGGGCGGGGTGCTGAACATCCCGGCGATGGTGCTGGTGCTGCTGATGACGGCGCTGCTGGTGGTCGGCATCAAGGAGTCGGCGCGCTTCAACAACATCATCGTGATCGTGAAGGTCGCGATCGTGTTCCTGGTGATCGGCTTCGGCTTCATGTTCGTCGACTCGGCGAACTGGCAGCCGTTCGTGCCGCCCGCCGAGGGGCCGGGGCGCTTCGGGTGGGACGGGATCGTGCGCGCGGCCGGCGTGGTGTTCTTCGCCTACATCGGCTTCGACGCCGTCTCGACCGCCGCGCAGGAGGCCAAGAACCCGCAGCGCGACATGCCGATCGGGATGCTCGGCTCGCTCGCCTTCTGCACGGTGCTCTACATCCTGATGTCGCTGGTGATGACGGGGCTCGCGCCGTACACGGAGCTCAACGTCCCGCACCCGGTCGACGTCGCGCTGGCCCGCGTCCCCTCGCTCAGCTGGCTGAACTACCTGGTCGACATCGCGGCGATCGCCGGGCTGGCGTCGGTGGTGCTGGTGATGCTCATGGGGCAGCCGCGCATCTTCTTCTCGATGTCGCGCGACGGGCTGCTGCCGGCGGTGTTCGGCAAGGTCCACCCGAAGTTCCAGACGCCGTACGTGACGACGATCCTCTGCGGCGTCGTCGCCGCCGTCGTCGCCGGCTTCTTCCCCATCGCCCTGCTCGGCGAGCTGGTGTCGATCGGGACGCTCTTCGCCTTCGTGGTGGTGAGCGCGGGCGTGCTGATGCTCCGCTACAAGCGCCCGGAGCTCAACCGCCCCTTCCGCACGCCGCTGGTGCCGGTGGTGCCGATCCTCGGCATCCTCGTCTGCAGCTACCTGATGTACGGGCTGCCCTCCGACACCTGGATGCGGCTGGCGATCTGGCTGGCGATCGGCCTGGTGATCTACTTCGTCTACGGCCGCACGCACTCGCGGGTTGGCCAGATGCCCGCCAGCCGCTGACCGCCGGCTGAGCGCGACGAGGACCGCCCGGACCGCCGAGTCCGGGCGGTCCTCGTGCGTTGCGCGGCGCGTCGCCCGGTGACGCGCGCCCGTGGCGCGACCCCTGCCCGCACCGCAACGTTGCACCAGCCTGCCGGCGCCGCCGGCCGCCTCCTGCCAGCGCCCTCCTCCGCATGACCGTCGCGCTCTCCGCCGCCGACCTGCTCGCCATCCCGCCCGCGCGCGCGGAGGCGATCCGCGCCCTGACGGCGCACTTCCGCCCCGGCGCCCGCGTCGTGCTGTCGACGCACATCAACGCCGACGGGGACGGCTGCGGCTCCGAGGTCGCCATGGCGGGGCTCCTGGCGCAGCTCGGGATGCGCCCGACCATCGTCAACCCGACGCCGTGGCCGGAGATGTTCCGCTTCCTCCTCCCCGACGCCGCGCTCGACCAGAGCGGGCGCGGGGCGGCGGCGCTGCGCGAGGCCGACCTGCTGATCGTCCTCGACATCTCGGACGTGAAGCGCCTCGGCGTGCTCGGCGACGTGGTGCGCACGCTCCGCGTCCCGAAGCTGGTCGTCGACCACCACATCGCCACCGACGACCCGGCGGGCGACGTGGTGGTGAGCGACACCACGGCCTGCGCGACCGGGGAGCTGGTGTTCGACCTGGCGCGGGTGCTGGGGCTCGAGCTCACGCCGCAGGTGGCCACGGGGCTCTACGTCGCGATCCTCACCGACACCGGCGGCTTCCGCTTCAGCAACACGACGCCACGCTGCCACGCCGTGGCGGGGCAGCTGCTGGCGGCCGGGATCGAGCCCGAGGACATGTACCGGCGCGTCTACGCCTCGGTGCCGGTGGGGAAGCTCGAGCTGCTGCGCGAGGCGCTGGCCACGCTCGAGGTCGACCCGGCGTACGGGCTGTCCTGGATCTCGGTCCCGGCCGGCGCGATGGAGCGGTTCGGCGTCCGCTCCGAGGACCTCGACGGGATCGTCGAGCACCCGCGCTCGATCGCCGGGACGCGCCTGGCGCTCTTCTTCCGCGACCTGGGGCACGGGAAGGTGAAGGTCTCCTTCCGCAGCACGGGGGACGTGGACGTGAACGCGCTGGCGCGCGAGTTCGGCGGCGGCGGGCACGCCAAGGCCGCCGGGGCGTTGATCGCGGGCCAGCTCGACGCCGTGCGCGACCGCGTGGTCGACGCGGCGCGCGCCTTCCTGGCGGCGCCCGGCGACTGAGTGACGCGTCTTGCGCACGTCGGGGCCGGCCGGGAGTGCACACGCGCTCCCGGCCGGCCTAGCTTACGGGACTCGCTTTCTCCCCTTTCGCATGCCCCAGCCCCTTCCGCAGCGCGTGGCCGACGCCCTGGCCCGCGTGCACAACCCCCGCCTCGGGGCCGACGTGGTGTCGGCCGAGCAGGTGCAGGACGTCGCCGTGACCCCCGACGGGCGCGTGCGCTTCACCCTCCTGCTCGACGCCGAGGACGACGCCACGCTCGTGCGCGAGGCGCGCCTGTCGGTGGAGCGCCTCGACGGCGTGACCGACGTGCGCATCGACGTGACCGACCCCGAACGGTTCGCCGCCGGGCGCGAGGCGCGGCGGCAGGAGCAGCGCCAGGCGCAGCGCGCCGCGGCTCCGGCGCCGGCCGCGCGCCCCGCCGCGCGCGCGCTCCCGGTGATGGACGCCGCCCCCGCGCGCCCCGCCACCCCGCCGGCGCCGACCCCCGTCGCCTACCCGCACCTCGGGAAGATCCTGGCCGTGTCGAGCGGCAAGGGCGGGGTGGGGAAGTCGACGGTCGCGGTGAACCTCGCCGTCGCGTTGGCGCGGCAGGGGGCGCGCGTGGGAATCATGGACGCCGACATCTACGGCCCCAACCTCCCCCTGATGTTCGGGGTGAACGAGGCGCCGCCGGTCCGCGACAACATGATCCAGCCGCTGCTCGCCTACGGCGTGAAGGTGATGAGCATCGGCTTCCTGATCGAGCGCGACCAGCCGGCCATCTGGCGCGGGCCGATCGTGATGAAGGTGATCAACCAGTTCCTCAAGGACGTGAACTGGGGGGAGCTGGACTACCTGCTGGTCGACATGCCGCCGGGGACCGGCGACGCGCAGCTCTCGCTGGTGCAGGCGACGCACGTGCACGGCGCGGTGGTCGTGACGACGCCGCAGCAGGTGGCGATGGGCGACGCGCTACGCGGCGTGCGGATGTTCGAGCGCACGGGGGTGCCGGTGCTCGGCATCGTCGAGAACATGAGCTACCTCGAGAACCCCGAGACCGGGAAGCCGATCGCGGTGTTCGGCTCGGGGGGCGGGCAGCAGCTGGCCGACGAGGTGCGCGTGCCGCTGCTCGGGCAGGTACCGCTCGACCCGCGCGTGGTCGAGGGGGGCGACACGGGGCGGCCGATCGTCGCCGCGGCGCCGCAGACCGGCGCGGCGCGGGCGCTCGACGCGCTGGCGACGCGGGTGGCCGAGCGCGTGGCCGAGCGGTACCCGGAGCCGGCGGCGCGCTGAGCCTCCCGATCGCGGAGCGCGACGGCGGCATCACCGTCGCCACCACGGGCGAGCACTCGGCGCTCGTCCGCGACCCGCTGCCGCGCGTCATCCGGCGCGTGGCGGCGCCGGCCGTCGCGTCGAACCTGCTGATGACCGTCTTCCTCGCCGCCGACGCCTACTGGGTCGGGACCCGGCTGGGGGCGACGGCGCTGGCGGCGGTGACGTCGTCGGTGTTCTGGGTGTGGATGGGGATCGCGGTCGCCGAGATGGTGAGCATCGGGCTCACCGCGGTGGCGGCGCGGCGCCACGGCGAGCGCCGCCCGGCCGACGCCGCGCGGGCCGCCGGCGACGCGCTGCTGCTGACGCTCGCGCTGGGCGTGGCCGCCGCGGTGGCGGGGCGGCTGTGGCTCGGCTGGATGTTCAGCGTGATGCGCACGCCCCCGGACGTCGCGGCGGTGGGGCGCGAGTACCTGGGGCTGTACGTGCTCGCGGCGCCGGTGCTGTACGGCTACTTCGTCGTCGACGCGACCTTCCGCGCCTCGGGCGACACGCGCACGCCGTTCGTGATCCTGCTGGCGTCGGTCGCGCTGGCGCTGGCGCTCGACCCGCTGCTGATCCTCGGCCTCGGCGGGCTGCCGCGGCTGGGGATCGCGGGCGCCGCGGCGGCGACGGTGCTGACGCGCAGCCTGGCGTTCGTCGTCGGGCTGACGCTGCTGGCGCGGCGCGGGATGCTGCGCGTCGGCGCGCCGCGCCCGGCGGTGATGCGCACGATCGCGCGCGTGGGGCTGCCGACAGCGGCGACGGGAGTGCTGTTCAGCGTCGTGTACGTCGTGGTCGCGCGCACCACGTCGGCGTTCGGGACGCCGGCGCTGGCGGCGCTGGGGCTCGGCTTCCGCGTCGAGAGCTGGCTGTACATGATCGGCGTGGGTTTCGGCGCCGCGGCGGCCGCGGTCGTGGGGCAGAACCTCGGTGCGGGGCTGCCGGCGCGCGCCGAGCGCGCGGGGTGGACGATGCTCGCCGCCGCCAGCGCGCCGGCGGTGGTGGTCGCGGCGCTGATGCTGGCGGCGCCGGCGGCGCTGGCCGGCGTCTTCACGCGCGACGCCGCGGTGATCGCGGAAACCGCGCGCTACCTGCGCATCGTCGCGGTTTCGCAGCTCGTGGTGTGCGCCGAGGTGGTGCTCGAGGGTGCGCTCGGCGGGGCGGGGGCGACGGTCGCGCCGATGCTCGCGTCGACGACGCTCACGTTGGCGCGCATCCCGCTGGCCGGGTGGGCGGGGGCGCGCTACGGTGCGGCCGGGGTGTGGTGGGTGATCTCCGCCACGGCCACCGCGCGCGGGCTGGCGATGATGGCGCTCTGGCGGTGGGGGCGCTGGCAGCGCAACGTGCTCTGACCTCCGACGCCATGCGCCCGATCATCACCCTCCTCACCGACTTCGGCACCGCCGACGGCTACGTGGCCGAGCTGAAGGGCGTGCTGCTCACGTGCGCGCCCGAGGCGACGGTCGTCGACGCGTCGCACGAGGTGCCGGCGCACGACGTGGAGAGCGCGCGGCTGGCGCTCGCGCGCTACTGGCGGCGCTTCCCGCCCGGCACCGTGCACCTCGCCGTGGTCGACCCCGGGGTCGGCACCCCGCGCGCGGCGCTGGCCGTGGCGAGCGACGGCCGCTTCCTCGTGGGCCCCGACAACGGCGTGCTCTCGCCGGCGCTGCTGGCCGCCGGGGCGCGCGTGGTGTCGCTCCCGGTCCCGCCGCGCGCCGCCCCCACCTTCCACGGCCGCGACGTCTTCGCCCCCGCCGCCGCCCGCCTCGCGCTCGGCGAGTCGCTCGACTCGCTCGGCGCGCCGGTGGACGACGCGGTCGTGCGCCGCACTCCGGAGGCGCGCCGGCTCCCCGACGGCGGGATCGAGGGGTGCGTGATCGCGATCGACCGCTTCGGCAACGCGGTCACCAACCTGCTCACCCTCGGCGGCGGCTCGGTCGAGGTGGACGGGCGCGCGGTGCCGGTGCGGCGCGTCTACGAGGAGGTGGCGCCGGGGGCGCCGCTCGCGCTGGTGGGGTCGAACGGGCTGCTCGAGATCGCGGTGCGCGAGGGGAGCGCGGCGGCGCGGCTCGGCCTCGCGCGGGGGGCGCGGGTGGTGCTGCGGCCGGGGGGAAGGGCCGGGTAGGGCGGGAGTCGACACTACGGGAGTCGTTACTGCGGGAGTCATCAAAGCGGGAGTCGTTACTGCGTGGCCTCAAGCTGTAGGCCACGCAGTAACGACTCCCGCTTTGTCGACTCCCGCTCTTTCGACTCCCGCAGTACCCGCCCCACCTCTATGAGGCCCGCACCGCCTCCTCCACGTACTCCACCGACGCCCGGTCCGCCGCCCCCCCGGTCGCAATCCGCCCGTCGTACAGGTGCCCGGCGCGCGACCGCGTCGCCCCGGTGCCGACGCGCAGCTCGGCGGCCAACTCGCCCCCGATCAGCAGCACCACCATCGACAGGTACATCCAGGTCAGCAGCACGATCACGCCGCCGATGGTGCCGTACGTCTTGTTGTAGCTCCCGAAGTTCTGCACGTACAGTCGGAAGCCGAGCGTGACCACGAGCCAGAGCGCCGTCCCCACCAGCGCGCCCACCAGCGCGTGCCCCTTGTGCTGCCGCACCGCCGGGAGGAAGTAGTAGATGGCCCACGCCGTGGCGACGACGATCCCGAGCGCGACGACGTACTGCGCGACCGTCCACGCCCAGCGGCCGAACGCCCCGATGCGCAGCCGGTCGGCGATCAGGTTGACGATGTCGCCGCCGGCCAGCATGACGACCGTCGCGACCACGAACAGCGCGCCGATCCCCAGCAGGCAGGCGAGGGCGATCAGCTTCTTCTTCCACCACGGGCGCGGGTCGTCGGGCAGGTCGTAGGCCGCGTTGAGCGCGTCCGTGAGCGCGCTGAAGACGTTCGACCCCGACCAGAGCGCGAGCAGCGCGCCGACCGAGACGAGCCCTGGCGCGTTCTCGGCGAACACGACCGACTGCACGACGTTCACGACCAGCGCGTACGCCTCCTCGGGGACGGCGCCGCGCACGCGCCCGAGGAGGAACTCGAACGTCTCGCGCTTGTCGCCGACGAGGCTGAGCAGCGGTGCCAGGAAGAGGAAGATCGGGAAGAGCGAGAAGAAGAAGTAGTAGGCGGTCTGCGCGCCGAGGCCGAGGACGTTGTCGTCCATCACCTCGCGCGCCGTCTTCTTCACGAGCGGTCCGACGCGGTACCCCTTGATCGTCATGCGGCTGCCCCCAGGATGCGGTGCACGCCGCCGGAGGGGGCAAGCCGCAGGCCCGCGGAGTCAGCCGCGTCGCGTTAGTCGCGCCCGGGGGGGACGGCGGTGGGGCGCCGGGCGGCGACGATGCCGCCGATCGGGGTCGGCGTCTGCCAGACGGGGACGCCGTCGCGCTCGACCGGCACCGTGCCCGTCGCGCCGCGGCGTGCGGCGGCCGGCGACGCGCCGGCGGCCCGGGTCCCGGCGCGGGAGAGGAGCGCCGCCCCGAAGCCGGCGGTCGCCGCCACCCAGGTCAGCCCGAGCGCGGCCGCGCGCACCAGGAACGCCACCACGGGGAGCGTCTGCAGCGCCGCCGCAGCGAACCAGAGGGCGAGGTACGCCACCAGCCCGACGGTCAGGGCGCGGAGCGCGTCGCCGCGCGCGGCGGTGGCCTTCCAGTCGCCCGGCGCGCCGGCCACGGCCCGCCCGGTCACGAACGCCACGGCCAGGAAGCCAAGGGTCACGAGCCCGGCGGTGGCGAGCACGAAGGCCACGATCCCGAGCGGAATCGCGAGGACCCCGATCAGCGTGACGGCCAGCAGCACGACCAGCGTCACCAGCGCCGGGAGGAGCAGCAGCTGCCCGACCAGCCCGGCCGCGATCGACCGCCCCACGCCCCGCTGCAGCGTGTCGGCGACGCCGTCCAGGTAGGTGCTCCCGGAGACCAGGACCCCGATCCCGATGAGGAGCAGGAGGGCGAGCCAGCCGAGCGTCATCGTGAGCGCCCGCCAGGGCGACGCGGGCGCGGCGGCCGCGGCCGGGCGGACCTGCGCCCACCCGGGCGGTTCCTTCGAGAACGACTCGGCGTCCCCCTCGACCCGGCCGCCCGGGGTGACCCGCACGTCGCCGAAGACGGAGACCGCGTCCCCGGTCACGCGCCCACCCGGGTGGACCACCACGTCTCCCTGGACGGCCACCACGTCCCCGCGCACGGTGCCGCGGACGTCGACGTCGCCCTTGAGGACGACCAGCCCGTCCCCCGTGGTGGTGCCCGCCGGCACGACGAGCCCCGCCCCCGGTCCCTGCGCCAGGAGCGGCGTGGGGGCGAGGGCGGGGGGGGCGGAGGCCAGCAGGAAGGCGCCGAGGGCGGCGAGCCGGGACCAGAGTCGGCGCACGCCCCTCACCCCTGGCGGCGACGTCCCGGGGCGGCGACGGCCCGCAGGCCGGCGGTCGCCCCGACCACGGCGAGAACGAAGGCCGCGGCCGCGAGGAGCAGTACACTCCCGCCGGCGGCGGGGGCCGTCTCGCCGAGCAGGGCCCGGGCGAAGGCGGCCATCCCGTCGCGGGCCGCCGCCTGGCTGCGGTCGAGCGCCGCGCCGGTGAGCAGCGCCAGCAGGTCGACGCGAGCGAGGACCCAGAGCGTGACCAGCGAGACGACGGTGGCGAAGGTGAGCCCGCCCGCCGCCGCCAGGACGCGGGCCGGGGTGGACTGCGGGACGAGCCGGCGGACGGCGTCGCCGGCCGCGACGTGCCAGGGCTCGAAGACCTGCACCTGCTGCATCACCCGGTCGGCGAAGAGCGGGGCGGGGGCGAGGTGCGGGAGGAGGTCGAGCTCCGCCGCCACCGCCCGCGCCGTCTCGAGCTCGGCCGCGCACTCGGCGCACTGCTTGACGTGCGCCCGCAGCGGCGCGACGCCGAAGCCGGCCTCGCCGTCGATGAGCAGGTCGATCTCTTCGGGTAGTAGATGACGGGTCACGAGAGCTCCTCCTGCCCGGCGTACGGTCGGGGCAGAGCGGGAGTTTCAGGGGGGCGGGCGGGGCGCGGCCGGGGGGTGCGCGGGGTCACTGGCGGAGGTGCTCCAGGGTGCGGCGCAGCTCGTGGCGGGCGCGGTGGATGTAGGTCTTCACGGTCCCCAGGGGGAGGTCGAGCGTGGTCGCGATCTCCTCGTACGAGCGCCCCTCGACGTGGCGGAGCATGATGCACGCCCGGTACTCGGGGCGCAGCTTCGCGATGGCGCGCTCGATCGCGGTCCCCAGCTCGCGGGCCTCCAGCTCGTCGAGCGCCGACTCCTGCTGCGCCGCCAGGTCGAAGGTGGTCGCCTCCACCTCGGCGGCCGTGGTGGCGTGCGGCGAGCCGTCCATGCTCACCGTGTCGAGCCGCTTCCGCCGCATCCAGTCGATCGCGACGTTGTTCGCGATCTTGAACAGCCAGCTCGAGAACTTGAACTCGGGGCTGTACTTGTCGATGTGGTTCAGGACCTTGATGAAGGCGTCCTGCGCCAGGTCCTCGGCGGTCTCGCGGTCGCGCACCATGCGGAAGACCAGCGAGAAGACGGGCCGCTCGTAGCGCCGCACCAGCTCCCGGAAGGCCGCCTCGCGCCCCTGCTGCGCCAGCCGCACCACGTCGGCGTCGGGCAGGTTGGCCAGGTCGAGCTGGGAGGGTGGCGGGGGCATCGCGCGGCGTGCGGGGAAACGGCGGGCGGCGGCGGGTGCAAGCTAGTCCCCCCCGACGGGGGCGGCCAGCCGAGCGGGGGCGCGCGGCACTAGCTTTGAGCCATGACCGCTGTTCGCACGCCCGCCCCGCCGCGCCCCGAGGACGCCGTCGCCGACGCGGCGGCGGCCGACGCCGCGGCCGCCGGCGGGCGCGAGAAGCGCGCGTACGTGCGCCGCATCTTCTCCGAGATCGCGCCGCGCTACGACCTGCTCAACCACCTGCTGTCGCTGAACGTCGACCGCGCGTGGCGGCGGCGCGCGCTCGACGCGCTGGGGTGGGCGGCGCGCCCGGCGGGGGTGTACCTCGACCTGTGCGCGGGGACGCTGGACGTGGGCGCGCAGCTGGTGGCGCGGCCGGGGTTCCGCGGGCTGGTGCTGGGCGCCGACTTCGCCGAGCCGATGCTGCGCGCGGGGGCGGGGAAGGCGCCGCGCGCGTCGCTCGCGCCGGTGGCCGCCGACGCGCTGGAGCTCCCCTTCGCCGACGCCTCGGCGGACGGCGCGATCGTGGCCTTCGGCATCCGCAACGTCGCGGACCTCGGCGGCGCGCTGCGCGAGGTGCGGCGCGTGCTGGCCCCCGGCGCGCGCTTCGTGATCCTCGAGTTCACGACGCCCGCCAACGCCCTCGTGCGCGCCGGCTACCACGCCTACTTCCACCGCGTGCTCCCGCTGGTCGGGCGCCTGGTGAGCGGCCACCGCACCGCCTACGCCTACCTCCCCAAGTCGGTGGCACACTTCCCGGCGCCCGACGCCCTCGCGGCGCAGATGCGCGCGGCGGGGTTCGCGGAGGTGACGTGGACGCCGCTGACGCTCGGGATCGCGGCGATCCACGTAGGCGTTAAGGCCTGAGCTCACCTCCCGCACTCCGTTGACGCTCGACACCCTCTCCGACTTCATCACCGCGATCGACCGCGCGGGCGAGCTGCACCGCATCACGCACCCCGTGCGCGCGCACCTCGAGCTGTGCGAGGTCGCCGACCGCGTCTCGAAGATGCCGGGGGGCGGCAAGGCGCTCCTCTTCGAGCACGTGCTGCTGCGCGACGGGACGCGCTCGGCGTACCCGGTCGGGATCAACCTCTTCGGGTCGATGCGGCGCATGGCGCTGGCGCTCGGCGTCGACGACCTGGACGAGCACGGGCGGCGGATCACCGAGCTGCTCGACCTCAAGGTCCCCGAGGGGTTGATGGGGAAGCTGTCGATGCTCCCGCGGCTGTTGGAGGTGGCGAAGTTCCCGCCGCGCGTGAAGACCGGGAGCCCGCCGTGCCAGGAGGTCGTGTGGCGCGGCGACGAGATCGACCTGGACAAGCTGCCGATCATCACCTGCTGGCCCGAGGACGGCGGCCCGTACGTGACGCTCACCATGTGCGTCTCGAAGGACCCCGCGCGCGGGATCCGCAACGTCGGGATGTACCGCGTGCAGCAGCTCGGGAAGCGCGAGGTGGCGATGCACTGGCAGCGCCACAAGACCGGGGCCGAGCACTTCCGGCAGATGGCGGAGCGCGGCGAGACGATGCCGGTGTGCATCGTGGTCGGCGCCGACCCGGCGTCGGTCTACTCGGCGAGCGCGCCGCTCCCGCCGGGGATCGACGAGTTCATCTTCGCCGGCTTCCTGCGCCGCGCGCCGGTGAAGCTGACCAGGGCGGTGAGCTGCGATCTCGAGGTGCCGTGGGACGCGGAGCTGGTGCTCGAAGGCTACATCGACCCGCGCGAGCCGCTGGTGGTCGAGGGGCCGTTCGGGGACCACACGGGCTTCTACTCGGAGGCCGACCTGTACCCCAAGGTGCACCTGACCGCGGTCACGATGCGCCGGTCGATGACGTACGCGACGACGATCGTCGGGCGCCCGCCGATGGAGGACTTCTACCTCGGCCACGCCACGGAGCGCATCTTCCTGCCGCTCATGAAGCTGACCGTGCCCGAGGTCGTCGACTACCACATGCCGGCCGAGGGCGGGTTCCACAACCTGGTGTTCGTCTCGATCGACAAGAAGTATCCGGGGCAGGCGTACAAGGTGATGAACGCGCTCTGGGGGATGGGGCTGATGTCGCTGGCCAAGGTGCTCGTCGTCCTGGACAAGGAGGTGAACGTGCGCAACGTCCAGGAGGCGTGGTGGGCGGCGCTCAACAACATCGACCCCGAGCGCGACACCCGCTTCACGATGGGGCCGGTGGACGTGCTCGACCACGCCAGCCGCGCCTTCACCTACGGGAGCAAGATGGGGATCGACGCCACGCGGAAGCTGCCCGAGGAGGGGTTCACCCGGCAGTGGCCGAAGGTGATCGCGATGGACGACGCCACCAAGGCCGCGGTGGACGCGATGTGGCCGCGGCTCGGGCTCTGATGTCGGGCGCCTCCGTCCGCGAGCCGCAGACCTACGCCGGGCCGTCGTGGCTCGCGCGCTGGGCGAGCTTCGTGAAGCTCCCGCACACCGTGTTCGCGCTCCCGTTCGCGCTCGTCGGCGTGCTGCTGGCCAGCTTCACGGCGCCGGTCGACGCGCGCGTGGTCGGGTGGGTGATCGTCGCCTTCACCGCGGCGCGCTTCGCGGCGATGGCGTTCAACCGGATCGTGGACCGCGACGTCGACGCGGCGAACCCGCGCACGGCGATGCGCGAGCTGCCGAGCGGCGCGCTGACGGTGCCGGCGGCGCGCGCGTCGGTGGTCGTCGCGGGCGCGCTCTTCGTGCTGGCGGCGGCGATGCTCAACCCGCTCTGCCTCCTGCTGTCGCCGGTGGCGCTGGCGTGGGTGTTCGCCTACAGCTACACCAAGCGCTTCACCCGCTGGTCGCACCTCGTGCTCGGCCTCGGGCTGGGGATCGCGCCGGTGGGCGGGTACCTGGCCGTTACCGGGGCGTGGAGCCAGCCGTGGTGGCTGATCTGCGCGCTCTCGCTGGCGGTGACGACGTGGGTGGCGGGGTTCGACGTCTTCTACGCGCTGCAGGACGAGGCGTTCGACCGGGCGGCCGGGCTGCACTCGCTCCCGGTGGCGCTCGGGCAGCGCGGCGCGATCGGCGCGGCGCGGGCGCTGCACGTGCTGACCGTCGTGATGCTCGCGGCGGTGGCGTCGGGCGCGCCGGGCGGGCGGGCGTGGATCGCGGCGGGCGTGGCGGTGGTTGCGGCACTCCTGCTGTGGGAGCACCGACTGGTGCGGGTCGGCGACCTGTCGCGGCTCGACGCGGCGTTCTTCACGATGAACGGCGTCATCAGCCTCGCCTATTTCGCCTGCGTGCTGGCGGGGCGGCTGCTCGCGTGAGCGCGCCGCGCCCGCTGGTCGTCGCGATCACCGGCGCCTCGGGCGCGCCGTACGCGGTGCGGCTGCTGCAGGCGCTGCTCGCGGCACGGCAGCCGGTGTGGTTGATCGTGTCGTCGCACGGCTTCCGGCTCCTCGACACCGAGTCGGGGATCGGGTCGCTGGCGGCGCTGCGCGACGCGGTCGGCACCGAGCCGTGGGACCAGCTGGTTACAGTGTTCGACGACCGCGACCGCGGCGCCAAGCCCGCCTCCGGGTCCGCGCGCACCGCGGGGATGGTGATCTGCCCCTGCTCGATGGGGACGCTGGCCGCCGTGGCGCAGGGCGCGTCGCGCTCGCTGGTGGAGCGCGCGGCCGACGTCGTGCTCAAGGAGCGGCGGCGGCTCGTGCTCGTCACGCGCGAGACGCCGCTGTCGCTGGTGCACCTGGAGAACATGGTGCGCGTCACGCAGGCCGGGGCGGTGGTGCTCCCGGCGGCGCCCGGCTTCTACCACCGCCCGACGCGCGTCGAGGAGTTGGTGGACTTCGTGGTCGCGCGCGTGCTCGACCTGCTCGACGTCGAGCACGCGGTCGGCCGGCGCTGGGGGGGGGACGACGCGCCCGCGGAGGGGTGACGATGGCGGAGCAGGTGATCGGGCTGATCTCGGACACGCACGGGCTGGTGCGCGCGTCGGCGTTCGACGCGCTGGCCGGGGTGTCGCTCCTCCTGCACGCCGGCGACGTGGGCGGGGCCGACGTGCTGGCCGAGCTGTCGGCGATCGCGCCGGTGCTCGCGGTGTTCGGCAACACGGATCCGCCGGACCACCCCGACCTGGAGCACGAGCGCGTGGTGGAGGTCGGGGGCGTATCGATCCACGTCAGCCACGGGCACGAGCTGGGGCGCCCGACGCCCGAGGCCTTGCTGGCCGCGTACCCGCAGGACGTGCTGGTCTACGGGCACACGCACCGGCAGCTGGTGGCGCGCGTCGGCGGCCGGCTGGTGGTGAACCCGGGCGCGGCCGGGCCGCGGCGCTTCGACCTCACGCCGTGCGTGGCGCGACTCACCGTGCGCGACGGGGTGGCGGACGTGGAACTGATCCCGATCGCATGACGCCCCGCACTGCCGCTCGCACCGCGGAGTCGGAGCCGCGCTTCGCGCCGGCCGCGCTCACCTTCCTCCGCCAGCTCGCGCGCAACAACCGCCGCGAGTGGTTCGAGGAACACCGCGACCGCTACGAGCGCGACGTGCGCGCGCCGCTGCTGGCGCTGGTCGAGGAGGTCGACGCGCGGCTCGGCGAGGCGGCGCCCGAGATCGTCGGCGACCGCCGGCGCTCGGTGTTCCGCATCCACCGCGACGTGCGCTTCTCGAAGGACAAGTCGCCGTACAAGACGAACGCCGCGGTCTGGTTCTACCACCGCGACGTGCAGCGGGCGCGCGGTGGGGAGACGGCCGGCGGCAACGTGCACGGGGGCGCCGGCTTCTACTTCCAGCTCGCGCCCGGCGACTGCTGGACGGGCGGCGGGATGTGGATGCCGCCGCGACCGGCGCTGGCACAGCTTCGCGACCGACTGGCGGCGCGCCAGCTCGAGTGGGAGGCGATCGTCGAGGCCCCGGCCTTCCGCCGCCGCTTCGGCGCGCTCGACGAGGAGGCGATGCTGACGCGCGTGCCGCGCGGCTTCGCGCCCGACCACCCGGCGGCGCGCTGGCTCCGCTACCAGTCGTTCACCGCCGGGCGTCGCCTCACCGAGGACGAGGCGACGGGGCCGGAGCTCGCCGAGCGGCTGGTGAAGGACTTCGTCGCCCTGCTCCCGATGGTGCGCTGGCTCAACCTGGCGCTCGGCCTGTCGCCGGCCGAGCGCCGGTGAGTCGGGGCCCGGGGCGGCGGGCCCGGATGACCTAGATGACCTTGAAGTGCGACGCCGGATAGAGGAAGTCGTCGTCCGAGTCGTCGATGATGCGGTAGAGGGCGCCGTTCGCTTCGGCGCCGAGCATCTCGTAGATGCGCCCGAGTGTGAGGTCGTGACACCCGCCCGGCTCGTCGTCGCCGGGAAGCTTGAGCCAGGGTGCCACGCTGACGCACTGCACGAGCGTGGTGGGCTGCCATGACGTGGCCATGAGTCGCGCGCTCCGCTCCGTCGTGAGATTGGGGGATGGGCGGGCCGCCCGGCCGGCGTGAGGGGCGGGCACTGATCGCCGGCGGCGTCGCCGGCAGGGTGAAGGTGCAAGAGGACGGCCAGCTACCGGCCGTCCGCCCCAGAGGTCAGGCCGCGTCCGCCGCCGGGAGCAGCACGTCGGGCGCCGGCGCGGGGGCGGCGAGAGCCGCCGTCGACAGCGCGCCCGCGACCGCCGCGTCGTCGGCCGCCGAGAGCAGCGACGCGGCCGGCACGGTGCGCGTCAGCTCGGCGGGGCGGTGGCGGAACCACCACGACAGCAGCAGCAGCTCGTCGACCTCGTGCGTCGGCACGGCCGCGCCCGGGCGCTCGCGCGGCGCGAACACGTCGCGCGCCAGCGCGTGCAGCCCGGCCGCGTCGCCGGCCCCGTGCGGGCGCGCGACCTCTGCCCGCACCCGCCCGCGGCGCACCAGGTACACCCGGTCCTCGGCGTCGTGCCCGGGGACCACGTAGGCGAAGCTCAGCGTCTCGACGGCGAAGCGCAGCCGCTCGAACTGCGCCTGCAGCGACTCGAGGCGCCACACCTTGTCGCGCAGCGCGGCGGCGCGCTCGAACTCCATCGCCTCGGCCAGCGCGTCCATCTGCGCGCGCATCGCCGCCAGCGGGCCCTCGTCGGCCCCCTCCAGGAATCCCTTGGCCAGCGCCACCCGCTCGGCGTAGGCGCCGGTCGTGCACCCGGCCACGCACGGGCCGAGGCACTTGCGGATCTCGTGGCGGATGCAGCGCGGCGTGCGCGAGGAGAGCTGTACCAGCTCGGGGACGAACAGCTCCCCCTGGTCGGCGAAGCGCATCGGCGTCGCCTGCGCGCAGTCGCGCAGCCCGAGCGCGTCGGACAGCTCGCGCACGGCGTCGACGACGCCCGAGTTGCCGTGGAAGGGACCGAAGTAGTGCCCGCCGTCGGCGCTCCCCGTGCTCCCGCGGATCACGTGCAGCTTGGGCGCCGGCCCGCGCGTGAGCTTGATGAAGCTCCAGTGCCGCGCGTCGCGCTTCATCAGCACGTTGAAGCGCGGACGCCACCGCTTGATCTGCCGCAGCTCGAGCAGCAGCGCGGCGAACTCGCTGGGCGTGTACTCCCACTCGACGTGGCAGCTGTCGCGGAGGATGCGCGCCCCCTTGTCGTCGGGGTAGACGCCGCGGAAGTAGCTGAGCAGCCGCGTGCGCACCTTCTTCGACTTGCCGACGTACAGCACCTCGCCGTCGGGGCCGAGCATGCGGTAGACGCCGGGCAGGTCGGCCGCCTCGGCGCGCACCATCGCCTTGAGCGCGGGGAGGTGCGCGTCGGCGGCCGCGTTGAGCGCCGCCGCGACGAGCGGCGGGACGTCGGGCGCGGGCGCCGCGGGCGCGGGGGTACGACGCGGACTCACGGCTACCGCTGGCAGCGCGGGCAGAACACCGTCTGCCGCCCGTCGACGGCGTGCGTCCCCTCGAGCGCGGTCTCGCAGCGCGCGCACGGCGCGCCGGCGCGCCCGTAGACGGCGAGCCGCTCGACGAACGTGCCGCGCCCGCCGCTGGCGTCGACGTAGTCGCGGAAGCTGGTGCCGCGGAGCGCGATGCTCTCCGACAGCACGCCCACGATCGCGTCGCGCACCCGCCCGCTCTCGGCGCGCGAGAGCGAGGCAGCGGGGCGCGCCGGCGCGACGCGCGCCCGCCAGAGCGCCTCGTTGGCGTAGATGTTCCCCACGCCGACCAGGCGGCGCTGGTCCATGAGCACCTTCTTGACCGGCTGGCGCGAGCCCCCGAGCGCGTCGTGCAGCGCGCCGCGGGTGAACGCCGGGTCGAGCGGCTCGGGGCCGAGCGCCGACGCGTAGGCGTCGAAGCGCGCCGGGTCCATGAGGGCGACGGTGCCGAGCGTGCGGATGTCGCGGTAGTGCAGGGCGCGCCCGTCGTCGAGGTGGAAGGTGACGCGCACGAACCCGCGCTCGCGCTCGGGGAGCCCGCCGCCGTCGCCGGGCGCGTCCTCGAGCAGGAGGGCGCCGGTGAAGCGCGGCTGCACGACGATCCGGTCGCCGCCGTCGAGGTCGAGCACGATCAGCTTGGCCCGCCGCCAGACCCGCGCGACGCGCGCCCCGACGGCGCGGCGCGCCAGCTCGGCGGCGTCGACCTCGCGCAGGACGGAGGGGCGGGGGACGGCCACGGCGCGCACGACGGCGCCGGGGAGGGCGGCGTCGAGGTCGCGGGCGATGGTCTCGGTTTCTGGGAGCTCGGGCATTCGTACTTCGCGCCGCTCCTCAGGACGGGCGGCGCGCGTTACGGGCGGCGTCGGCGCGCGGCCTCGCGCCACCCGATGTCCGTGCGGTACTGCTTGCCGGCAAACTGCACCTGGGCGGCGGTGGCCCGGCCGAGCGCCTGGGCGCGCTCGAACGTGTCGGCGACCGCCGTGACGGCCAACACGCGCCCGCCGGCGGTGACGAGTCGCCCGTCGGGAGCGAGGGCGGTGCCGGCGTGAAAGAGATATACCCCTTCCGGGACCTGTTCGGGTAGGGCGATCGGGTCGCCGGCGCGGGGGCGGTCGGGATACCCCGCTGCGGCCACGACGGTCGTCACCGCGGCGCCCCCGCCGCCGGGCCGGGCGACCTCGGGGAGCCGGCCCCCCTGGGCGATCGTTCGCATCCAGGCGCCGAGTGGCGCGCCGTCGAGGAAGGGGAGAAGAGCCTGCGTCTCGGGGTCGCCGAAGCGACAGTTGAACTCGACGACCTTGGGCCCGTCGGAAGTGAGCATGAGCCCGACGTAGAGGAGCCCGGTGAACGGCCGCCCCCGCTCGCGCAGCGCCCGCAGCGTGGGCTCGACGACGCTCCGCTCGACGCCGACGAGGAGCGCCCGCCCCGCCTCGGAGTCGAGGAGGCTCACCGGCGCGTACGCCCCCATCCCGCCGGTGTTGGGGCCGCGGTCGTGCTCCTCCAGCCGCTTGTGGTCCTGCGCCGGGGGGAGGGCGATCCACCGCGTGCCGTCGGTGAGGAAGAAGCACGACGCCTCCTCCCCATGCATGAACTCCTCGACCAGTACCTCGGCCCCCGCCGCGCCGAACCCCTCCTCGACGAGCATGAAGTCGATCGCCCGCTCGGCCTCGTCGAGCGTCTGCGCGACGACGACGCCCTTCCCGGCGGCGAGCCCGGATGCCTTCACCACGACGGGCGCTCCGAACTGGCGGGCGGCGTCCTTGGCGCCGGCGGGATCGGCGTGCCGCTCGGCGCGCGCGGTGGGGACGCCGGCGTCGACCATGAGCTGCTTGGCGAACGCCTTGGACGTCTCGATCTCGGCGGCCGCGGCGGTGGGGCCGAAGATCGGGAGCCCGCGCTCGCGGAACCGGTCGACGATCCCGGCCGCCAGCGGGGCCTCGGGGCCGACGAGCGTCCAGTCGGGGCGCTCGGCCTCCGCCAGCGCGAGCAGCCCGTCGACGTCGGCCGCGGCGACGTTCACGCAACGGCCGAGCTGTGCGATTCCCGGATTACCGGGTGCGGCGACGATCTCGAGCGCCGGCTCCTCGCGGCGGAGCTTCCAGGCGAGGGCGTGTTCGCGGCCGCCGCCCCCTACGATCAGTACTTTCATGGTGGGAAGATACAGCGGCAAATCGCGAGCGAGGTGGGGCGAGCGAGTGACGGCGGGCGAGATACCACGAGCGAGGTAGAGCGAACAGTCGCCTCACCTCGCTCGTGGTATCTCGCCCGCCGTCACTCGCTCGCAGTACCCCGCACGCACTACCCGCCCTTGAACACGTCGTCGAACGCCGCCCGCGCCCGGCCGAGCGAGTCGCGGATGGTCGCCGCCGCCTCGCGCAGCGGGTCGCCGATCGGATCGCTCGACCCCTCCGGCCGGGCATCGGCCTCGCGCGCGGCGTTCTCGGCCCGGGCCTCGCGCCGCTCCTCGGCCGTCGGCTCGGCGTGCGCGTCGCGGCGCAGGTACTCGCCGGCGAGGATGCGCACGTACCCCTCCCCCTCGGCCCAGCGGCGCAATTCGGCGGCGCGGAGCGTGTGCAGCGGGTGGTCGCGGAGCGCGGAGTTGAGCGCCTTCACGACCGTGTTCCACCCCGAGCCGCCCGTGTCGGTGGCGGCCGCCTGCTCGAGGAAGGCGTCGACGTCGAGGCGGTCGTCCGACTCCGCCGCGCCGCCGGCGAGCTTGAGGAAGGCGCGGTAGGCGACGCGCGCGTCCTGCACCCCGAGCAGCCCCGCGCGGTCGGCCGACAGCTCGGCCTTGCGGTACCAGTCGAGCAGCGCGAGCTGGAAGGGAAGGAGCACGACGCCCACCACCAGCGGGAGGTTCGAGACGCCGAGCGTGAGCAGGAGCGCGGCGACCGTGCGGTAGGTGAGGCGGCCGCTCATCACGTGCCCCAGCTCGTGCGCCAGCAGGAAGCGCTGCTCGTCGCCGTCGAGCAGCGCGAGGTCGTCGGCGTTGAGCACGACGAACGGCTCCTCGAAGCCGACCGCGCCGGCGTGCATCCACGGCGTGCGCGTCACGTACAGCTCCGGCGGCGCGGGGCGCGTGCCGTCGGGGCGCGCGTCCGGCCAGTCGAGCGCGGCCAGCGCCTCCTGGTAGCGCTGCCAGAGCGCGGGGCGCTGCGCCGGCCCCACGCGCACCGCGTTGCCGAGGAAGAGGTTGCGCACCCCCTTCCCGCCGTAGGCGCCCGCGACCTGGCGCACCACCCCGTCGAACCCCGGGATCCCGCGCAGCTTCTCGAGCGCGGCGCGGTCGTCGGGGTGCTCCCAGGCGAGGGGGGAGATGCGGGGGAGTGGGGTGCGCATTGGGGTCGGGGCACGGAGGGGAGAACGACGAAGCCGGCACGGCCCTTACGTCGGGCGCGTGCCGGCTGTGTCAGCGTACGGACGAGCCGTCGGATCCCTCAGATCCCTTCAGATTCCCTCAAATGCCTGCTCCAGGTCCGCCAGCAGGTCCTCGACGTCCTCGACGCCGCAGCTGAGGCGGATCATCCCCTCGCCCATCCCCATCTCCGCCTTCCTGTCCGCCGGCACCGAGGCGTGCGTCATCAGCGCCGGCAGCGAGATCAGCGACTCGACGCCGCCCAGCGACTCGGCGAGCGAGAAGACGCGCACGCGCTCGAGCACCCGCGCCGCGCGCTCCTTCGTGCCCAGCTCCACCGAGATCATCCCGCCGAAGCCGCCCATCTGGCTGCACGCCAGCTCGTGCTGCGGGTGCGAGGGGAGGCCGGGGTAGAGCACGCGCTCGTGCCCCACGCGCTCGGCCAGCCACTGCGCCACGCGGCGCCCGTTGGCGTCGTGCTGCCGCATGCGCAGGTGCAGCGTCTTCGTGCCGCGCAGCACCAGCCAGCTGTCGAACGGGCCCGGCACCGCGCCGGCCGCGTTGAGGATGAACTGCAGGCGCGTCGCCAGCTCGTCGTCGTTCAGCACCGCGATCCCGCCCACCATGTCGCTGTGCCCGTTCAGGTACTTCGTCGCCGAGTGCCAGACGATGTCGGCGCCCAGCTCCAGCGGGCGCTGGAAGTACGGCGTGGCGAAGGTGTTGTCGACCACCAGCAGCGCGTTCCCGCGGTGCGCCACCTCCGCCGCGGCGCGCAGGTCGGTCAGCCACATCAGCGGGTTGGTGGGCGTCTCGACGTGCACCTGCCGCGTCTCGGGCGTCATCGCGTCGGCGATCTTCTGCGGGTCGCGCGTGTCGACGTAGGTGAAGCGGAGCCCGAGGTGCTGCAGCAGCTTGTCGAACAGGCGGAAGGTGCCGCCGTAGACGTTCTCGCCGCACACCACGTGGTCGCCGGCGCGGCACAGCTTCATGATCGAGTCGAGGCACCCCATCCCGCTGCCGAAGGCGAAGCCGTGGCGGCCCCCCTCCAGCGCGGCTACGTTCCGCTCCAGCGCCTCGCGCGTCGGGTTCTTCCCGCGCGCGTACTCGTACCCCTTGTGCTGGCCGAGTCCGTCCTGCACGTAGGTGGACGTCTGGTAGATGGGGGTCATGATCGCCCCCGACGTGGGGTCCGGGCGCTGGCCGGCGTGGATGGCCCGCGTGCCGAACCCGGTGCGTAGATCGTCCTCGAAGATGCGCGTCATGCCGGCGGTGCTGGCGGTGGGGAAGGGAGCCACGGTGCGACGCGCAAGATACCCGGTCCGCCCGCGGCCCGCCTTCCGCGGCCCGCCCTCCCGCCTCCGCCCGTGAGTTCGTCCCGCCTCGTCTCCCCCTCGGCGGCCAGCATCGCGCTCGGGTCCCCGCCTCCCGCGCCCGGCGGCGCGGCGCCCGACGCGCGCCGCGTCGTGATCGTCGACGACGAGCCGCGGCTGCGGCAGGTGCTGGTGCGGCTCATGGCGCGCGACGGGTTCGCGTGCGCCGACGTGGGCGACGCCGAGGCGGCGCTGGCGGCGCTCGAGGCCGCGCCGGCGACGCTGCTGCTCAGCGACCTGCGCCTGCCGGGGATCGACGGCGTCGAGCTGCTGCGCCGCGTGCGCGACCGGTGGCCCGACACGGCGGTGGTGATGATCTCCGCCGTCGCCGACGTCGAGGTGGCCGTGGGCTGCCTGGCGCTGGGCGCGATGGACTACCTCACCAAGCCGTTCCACCTCGAGGAGGTCCGGGCGCGCGTGGGACAGGCGCTCGAGCGGCGGCGGCTGGTGGTCGAGAACCGCGCGTACCAGCGCCACCTCGAGGCGCGGGTCGCCGAGCAGGCGCGGCGCCTGGAGTCGCTCTTCCTGGCGAGCATGCAGTCGCTCACCGACGCGCTGGAGGTGAAGGACCCGTACACGCGCGGGCACTCGGAGCGCGTGAGCCGCTACGCCCTCGCGATCGGGCGCCGGCTGGGACTCGACGCGCGCTCGCTGGCGCAGCTCGACCTGGGCGGGCACCTGCACGACATCGGCAAGATCGGCGTGCGCGAGGGGGTGCTGAACAAGGCCGGCCCGCTCAGCGCCGACGAGTACGCGCACATCATGACGCACCCGGAGATCGGGTGGCGCCTCCTGGCGCCGCTGCTCTCCGATGCGCCGGCGGCGCTCGACGTCGTGCGCTCGCACCACGAGCGCTTCGACGGCAGCGGCGTCCCCGACGGGCTGGCGGGGGAGGCCATCCCGTTCGCGGCGCGCGTGGCCGCCGTCGCCGACGCCTTCGACGCGATGACGTCGCGGCGCCCGTACCGCGACGGGCTGACGCTCGAAGCCGCGCGCGCGGAGCTGCGCCGCTGCGCCGGCACGCAGTACGACCCGCGGGTGGTCGAGGCGTTCGAGCTGGCGGTGCGCGGCGGCGAGATCGCGCTCGGCGGCTGAGCGGCGCGAGGTCCCGCGCCACCCGACGACTCACGCCACGATCGTGACGTCGCTCGGCTGCTTGTAGGCGCTGAGCCGCTCGGCGCACCAGCGCCGCACGTCGTCGTCCGTGACGTCGCCCGCGACCTCGAGCCCGATGTCGTGCTCGCGCGCCGCGTCGGGGACGGCGCGCACCGTCACCGCGCGCACGCCGGGCAGCTCGAGCACCGCCTGCTCGATCTCGCGCGGGTAGATGTTGAAGCCGTTGCGGGTGAACATCGGCTTCACGAGCCCGCGGAAGGTGAAGGTGCCGTCGCGGTTCCGCGCGCCGCGGTCGCCGGTGCGCAGCCACTCGCCGTGCCGCCCCAGCCCGCGCGCCCCGCCGACGTACCCCGGGCCGACGTTCGGGCCGCGCACGCACAGCTCCCCCTCGGCGCCGTCGGGGATCGGCGCCCCCGTCGCCGCGTCGCGCACCTCGACGTCGACGCCCGGGAAGGGGACGCCGAGCGTGCCGAGGCGGTTGGGGAGCGACACGCGGTTGAAGAGGCAGACCGGGCCCGCCTCGGTGAGCCCGTACCCCTGGCGCAGCGCGACGCCGGCGAGCGCCTCCCAGCGCGCCTGCAGCGCCACCGGGAGCGGCGCGCCGCCGCAGATGCAGAGCCGGAGCGCCGGCGCGTCGAGCCGCCCGCCGCGCCGCTCGACGGCCTGCGCGAGCGCGGCGAAGACGGCCGGGACGCCGACGAGCAGCGTGACCGCCTCGCGCTCCAGCAGGTCGACGGCCTTGAGCGGGTGGAAGCGCTCCATCGTCGTCACGCGCGCGCCGGCGAGCAGCGGCGCGAGCCCCGAGACGACGAGGCCGAACAGGTGCGAGAAGGGGAGCACCGCGAGCGCGTGTTCGGCCGACGTGATGTCGGCCGCCTCGATGGTCGCGCGGGCGTTCGCGAGCAGGTTGCGGTGGGTGAGGATCGCGCCGAGCGGGCGCCCCTCCATCGCCGAGGTGTAGACGACCGCCGCCTCCTCGTCGCGCCCCTCGGCGTCGGCCGAGCCCGCGAGGTCGAGCGCGTCGCCGAGCGGCGTTTCGAGTGACAGCTCGCGCGTCTCGCCGTTGGCGACGACGCGGGCCGCGCGCGGGGCGTCGTCGAGCAGGACGTGCGGCACGCCGTCGGGGAGGCGCGATGCCAGCGCCGCGGTCGTGAAGACGGCGCCGACGTCGGCGCCGCGGAGCTGGTACGCGATCTCGGGGGGCGCGGCCAGCGGGTTCACGAGCACCGCGCCGCGCCCCTCGCTGGCGGCGAGCGCGGTGAGGAAGGCGGGGGAGGTGGGGAGCAGGATCGCGGCCCGGCGGCCCTGGAGCGCGCGGACGAGCGCGGCGCTGCGGCGGAGCAGGGTCACGCCGGCGGCGACGAGGCGCGGTGCGTCGTGGGCGTCGATGCGGCCGCCGGCGGCGGCCGCGGCGAGGGGGAGCACGGCGAGCGGGTCGGACATGGGCGGCAAGCTACCGGGCGTGCCGTGGGGGACCAACCGCCGCCGCCGGTGCCGCACCTCACAGGCGCGCCGCGGTCGCGTGGCACCCCCCGCCCGGGGCGACTAGCTTCTGATGCTTCGCCGAGCCCGGCGGGCGTACCGCGTCCGCCGGGCTCGCGTGGTAGAGCGCCGGCGGTCCGGCGCGCGACGCGGCCCAGGAGAGGTGATGGCGTACGACAAGCGGTTGATGGTGAGCGTCTCCGGCGTGCGGGGGCGCGTGGGCGAGGGGCTCTCCCCCGAGGTGGTGGCGCGCTTCGCCGCCGGCTTCGGGGCGTGGGCGGTGGGCAATCGCGCCGCGGGCGCCTCGCGCGCCGTGGTCGTGGGGCGCGACAGCCGGGTATCGGGCGCGCTCTTCCACCGCGTGGTGGTGTCGGCGCTCGAGTCGGTGGGCGCCGACGTGATCGACGTCGGGCTGACGACGACCCCCACCTGCCAGCTCGCCGTCGAGCACCACCACGCCGCCGGGGGGCTCATGATGTCGGCGAGCCACAACCCGATCGAGTGGAACGCGCTCAAGCTCATCGGCCCGTCGGGGCTCTTCCTGAGCGCGGCCGAGGGGGCGGCGATGCGGGCCGGGATCGAGGCCGGGACGTCGTACGTCGGGTGGGACCGGCTGGGGACGACGCGCCCCGACCCCGACGCCGCCCGCCGCCACGTCGAGGCGGTGCTGGCGCTGCCGTACCTGGACGTGCCGGCGATCCGGGCGCGCCGCTTCCGGGTCGCGCTCGACGCGGTGCGCGGGGCGGGGGCGGTGGTGATGCCGATGCTGCTCGACGCGCTGGGGTGCGAGGTGACGGCCATCCACATGGAGCCGGACGGGCGCTTCCCGCATCCGCCGGAGCCGGTGGCGGAGAACCTCGGCGACCTGGAGGCGCTGGTGCGCCAGAGCGGGGCCGAGGTGGGGCTCGCCGTCGACCCCGACGTGGACCGGCTGGCGCTGGTCTCCGAGCAGGGGCGCGCGGTGGGGGAGGATTACACGCTCGCGCTGGCGGCGCGGCTCGTGCTTCGACACCGCCCGGGCCCGGTGGTCACCAACCTCTCCACCAGCCGGGTGGTCGAGGACGAGGCCGCGGCGGCGGGCGTGCCCTGTCTGCGGGCGCCGGTGGGCGAGGTCAACGTGGCGATCGCGATGCGCGAGGCGGGGGCGGTGATCGGCGGCGAGGGGAACGGCGGGGTGATCCTGCCCGAGCTGCACCTGGGGCGCGACGCCCCGGTGGGCGCGGCGCTGCTCCTCCAGCTCCTGCTCGAGGAGGGGCGCCCGCTGTCGGCGCTGGCCGCTGACCGACCGCGCTACGTGATCGTCAAGGACAAGCTCGACCGGCCGGACGCCGCGCTCGACGCCGTGTACGCGGCGCTGCGCGGCGCCTTCCCGGACGCGGTGCCGGACGCGCAGGACGGGCTGCGGCTGGCCTGGCCGGACCGGTGGGTGCACGTGCGGCCCAGCGGGACGGAGCCGATCGTGCGCGTGATCGCCGAGGCGCCGACCGAGGCGGACGCGCGGTCGCTCGTCGAGCGGTCGCGGGCGCCGCTGGACGCGCTCGTGGTATAGCAGTCTTCCCCCCCAAAAGCATTCATCCCCATGTGTGGCATCGTCGGATACGTCGGCCCCCGGGCCGCCACCCCGCTCCTGATCGAGGGGCTCAAGCGGCTCGAGTACCGCGGCTACGACTCGGCCGGGGTGGCGGTGATGAACGGGAAGGGGGTCGAGACGCGCAAGGCGGCGGGCAAGATCTCGCGCCTCGAGGGCGTCATCGGCACCAACCCCGTGCACGGCACGCTGGGGATCGCGCACACGCGCTGGGCCACGCACGGCCCGCCGACCGAGCGCAACGCCCACCCGCACGTCGACGAGCGGCAGCAGGTCGCGGTGGTGCACAACGGGATCATCGAGAACGCGACCGCGCTCAAGGCGATGCTCGAGAAGACGGGGCACACCTTCTCGTCGGAGACCGACACCGAGGTGCTGGCGCACCTGATCGAGAGCGCGTACGACGGCAACCTCGAGGACGCCGTGATCGAGGCGCTCCACCTGGTGGAGGGGACGTACGGGATCGCGGTGATGCACGGGGGCGAGCCGAACAAGATCGTCGCCGCGCGCAAGGGGAGCCCGCTGCTCGTGGGCGTGGGCGACGGCGAGTACTTCGTGGCCAGCGACGTGTCGGCCATCCTGGCCCACACGCGCGACGTGGTCTACCTGGAGGACGGCGAGATGGCCGTCGTCACGCGCGACGGCTACCGCATCTGCGACCTCGACGCGACCCCGGTCGACCGGCAGGTGAGCCGCATCGACTGGGACCTCGAGCAGATCGAGCGCGGCGGCTTCGCGCACTTCATGCTCAAGGAGATCTTCGAGCAGCCGCAGACGCTCGAGAACACGATGCGCGGGCGGCTGATCCTCGAGGAGGGGTTCACGAAGCTCGGGGGGCTCAACCTGACGAAGGAGGAGCTGCTCTCGATCGACCACGTCGTCATCACCGCCTGCGGCACCAGCTGGCACTCGGCGCTGATCGGCGAGATGATGATCGAGGAGCTGTGCCGGATCCCGGTCGAGGTCGAGTACGCGTCGGAGTACCGCTACAAGAACCCGATCGTCACGCCGAACACGCTGGTGATCGTGATCTCGCAGAGCGGCGAGACGGCCGACACGCTGGCGGCGATGCGCGAGGCGAAGCGGCGCGGCGCGCGCACGCTGGGGCTGGTGAACGTGGTCGGCTCGACGATCGCGCGCGAGGACGACGGCGGGATCTACCTGCACGCCGGCCCCGAGATCGGCGTCGCGTCGACGAAGGCGTTCACCAGCCAGGTGGTGGCGCTGGCGCTGTTCACGCTCAAGCTGGCGCGCCTGCGCAACCTGTCGGTCGAGCAGGGGCGGCGGATCGCGCAGGCGCTGGCCGAGCTGCCGGCGCAGGTGCAGTCGATCCTCGACCGCGCCGAGGAGATCGAGGCGCTGGCCGAGCAGTTCAAGAGCGCGCACAACTTCCTGTACCTCGGGCGCGGCTACAACTTCCCGACGGCGCTCGAGGGCGCGCTCAAGCTGAAGGAGATCAGCTACATCCACGCCGAGGGGTACCCGGCGGCGGAGATGAAGCACGGGCCGATCGCGCTGATCGACGACCTGATGCCGGTGGTGGTCGTGGCGCCGCACGACTCGGTGTTCGACAAGGTGGTGTCGAACATCCAGGAGGTGAAGGCGCGCAAGGGGCGGGTGATCGCGCTGACGACGCGCGAGGAGCCGGCGCTGAAGGGGCAGGTGGACTACGAGTTCCGCATCCCCGAGACGGTCGACATGCTGATGCCGATCCTGGCGTCGGTGCCGCTGCAGCTGCTGGCGTACTACATCGCGGTGAAGCGCGGGTGCAACGTGGACCAGCCGCGGAACCTGGCGAAGAGCGTCACGGTGGAGTGAGCGCGGCGGCGGAGTGAGCGCGGCTGGCGCTTGGGATTTAAGTCCGAGACAAGGGAAAATAGTCCGAGACAAGGGAATTAAGTCCGAGACAGGTGACTGGACCTGCCCGTACCTCGATACCCGGTCGGCCGCACGTACCGAGCGGCCCCGCCCAGCTCCTGGGCGGGGCCGCTTCGCTCAGAGCGCTCGATCGCGGGCGTGCTCGGCGGACCCGGTCCCCGCGACCGGAGGTGGGGCGGGCGGCGGCACAACGGCCGTTCGCGGCTGGCCTCCGGCTGCGGGGGGGGCGTGCCGGCGCCTGACCTGCCGCAGTGGGTCACCCCCGACGTCCTCAGCGGATGCGCCGGACCGGACACGCGCGCTCGCGCGTGGGCCATCGTCGTCCGAGCCTACACGCCGCTCGTAGCGGCGATCCTGCGCGCACAAGGCGTCTCGTCGGCGGAGCGACTGGACGTGGAGCAGGAGGTCTGGACGCGTGCCTTCCGCCGGTTCACCACGTACCAGGGTGTGGACCTCGACGCCTTCGGCGCGTGGGTGGGTACCATCGCGCGGCGCCGTGCCGCGACGTGGGCGGCGCGCGAGGGGTCTCGTCGCGCCCTGGCCGCTTCGGTGTCCGCCGAGGCCCGGTCGTCCCTGGAGAGTGCGGTCAGCGCGGAGGTCTCTGCCCTCGATCTGCTGATCGCGGACGACGTGCGTGCGGCCGCTGAAGGCCTGCTCAGCGCGAAGCAGCGGCTCTACCTGGCGCTCCTCGTGGACGAGCAGTGTACCCCGGCGGAGATCGCCGAGCTCTGGGGCATCTCGAAGGAGCACAGCCGGAACATGCTCCTGCGCATCCGCCGGCGCCTGCGCGCGGCCCTCGGACGCTCGTAGGTTTCGGTGTCGCCCAGGATTCCCGTCCCCGTCGCGGAGGTACGCGCATGAAGCGTCGGTCCGCCCTGCCACCTGCGGTACCACCCGTCGCGCCGTCGGAAACGCAGCCGGGGGCGACGGTGGCGCCGCACGGAGTCCGCGGCGTGGGCCCTTCCGCGAGCGGCGGCCTGCCCGGGGGCCTCCCCGCCGGCCCGGGTTCCGGCCCGGTCGCCGGCGGCGGCGCCTCGGAGCGCGGAGAGGCCGAGGCGTCGGCGCCGGCCATCCCGGCCGCGGACGCGCTCCCGGCACCAGGGCCCGAGGACCAGCACGAGGCCGATGTGTTCTGGCTCGCGCGCGGAGCCCGGCTGGTGTACTCCGAGCGTGTGCTCCGCTGGAGCAATTCGGACGCGGCGCGGCGGGCGGCCGGTGCTCCTCAAGCGCTTGGGCTGACACGGCTGTTCGACGTCGCTCTCCCCAGGGAGGACAGCGAGATGGACGACGTCGCGGTCGCTGCGGCAGTGCCGAAGGCGGCGCTCGCCGCGCTCCGTGCTGGCGATCTGCTCGCGGACGGGGCGTGGCCCGACGGAGTCGTCCGGCTCGCGATGCTCCTTGGACTGACGCGGCAGGTTGTGCTCGAGGCGGCGGCCCGCGACCTCCAGGCGGACGACCGGGACGACGCCCCCGGTTCGACCCTCGGCTCCACCGAAGCTCTACCCGACGCTACGGCCGTGGGGACGGCTGGGCGGGGGGGAGCTCATCGGGGACGGCGGGAAGCCGCTCGCCTCCGACTGCTCGCGGCGGCGTGGGAGGATGCGGAGTCCGGCGCCGACGACGTCGAGGATGCGGACACGTGAGCTACCTCGGAGCGGCAAACCCCTAGCCCTGATCACCCGCGTCGCGGGCCCGGCGGCTGGTAGCCCTCGAGACGGTGGTCCGCCTCGCGAGGGCACGCGTCCGCCCCGCGCTCTCCGTCACGAAGCACCACGCCGTCGCCCGTCGCGCCCAGAGGGACCGCGCGATGCCGCTCAGGCGCTGTCGCGTGCGTCGGGGCTCGCCGGGGCTTGCTCGAGCTGTTGATCCAGCACGGCCACCACACGTGCGACGTCCGCGTACGCACGGTCCACCGCTGCGACGCCGTCCGGCCCGAGCGCGCGCTCGAGTTCCGCGCGTGCATCCGGGAATCGGGCTAGCGTCTCCTGCACCTGCCGCAATGCCTCGAGCGCGCGGCGTAGCTGTCGGCGCGGAGAGCTCATCGCCGCGCTGCGACACTCCCGCGGCCCGCACGCAGTCGCCCTCGTGCGTGCGAACGCCGGACACGGTGCGCGCGTGGCGCGCGGCTGGACGAACGCATGGCGAATTCTGCGCGGCGGTCTGCGTTCCCCGGGAGAGAACAGGTGCCGAAGGCGGAGGCCTTGGCGCGGGGGCGCTCGATCCGCCGTCGCTCGCGAGCGTGATCCGAGACGGCCCTGAGGTGGGGCGGGCTCGTGCTCGCGCTGCTCTTCGTCTTCTTCCCGTTCGCGAAGCTGGGCGGCTGGCCTTCGACCTCATGTTCCGGCCGGTGACGCCGCAGGAGATGGAGTGGCACCGTACGGCCGCCCGGCAGTACGAGACGGAGCGCGACGCCTCGCGCGAGTAGAGCGACCCGCGGGAGCGACCCGCGGGAGCGACCCACGGGGCGACGTCGCAAGGCGGAGGGTGGGTGCGGCTCGCGCGGCGGGTCGCGAGCGCCGAGTGGGCGCAGCGGCGCCCGACGCCGCACGAGGGCGTCTCCGACCCACGCTGAACCGGGGCCCCGGCGAACCTGGGCGCGCGCCGGGCAGCGTGGTAGGTTCTGCCGCGCGAGTCCCCGGGCAGAACCAAGCGCACCGCTGATCCCGAGATCATGGCGAGGCAAGGCCGCTACAGCGACCCGTCGTTCCCGACCGAGACCGAGCAGTTCGTCGCGACCCTCGCCGAGGTCTCGGCCAGCGAGGGCGACGCGACCGCCGTCGCCATCCTCGCCGTCTCCGAGGCGGAGATCGAGCACCAGCACCACTACAGCGACTACGGGGGCGGCGCCGACTACTGGCGCCTCAAGCTGAGGGTGGACCCGGGGCTGTACGGCCGTCTCGGCGAGGACGGACGTCGCGAGGTACTGGAGCGCCTGTCGACGCTCGCCGGTGACGTGAGCCGCGGCCTGCACGACACCGACGTGTGCCCGACGGTCGTTCTGGCGCCGCTCGCGCGGTCCGCGGACGGGTGGCGTCCGCGCGCGAAGGCCTGGCTGAGCGGCGAGGGCATCAATAACCAGGGGCGCGTGCGCAGCGACAACATCGCGCCCTACCAGCACGACGGACTGCTCTTCCGGTCGAAGCCGGAGGTGCATCTCTACACCGCGCTCAAGGCGCGCGGGATCTACATGGCCCCGCTGCCCGTCTTCCTGCGCGGCGGCGAGCGCTACGAGCGTCTGGAACCCGACTTCCTGCTGGTCCACGACGGCGTGGTCATGGTCGTCGAGGTGGACGGCGGCACCGTGCATCGAGAGACGCCTGCGGAGGCGCACGCGAGGACGCAGGGTCTGCAGCGTGAGGGCGTCCACATCGAGCGGCTCCCCGCCGACGAGTGCGAGACGCCCGACCTCGCCCGCTCGGCCGCCGAGAAGTTAGTCCGGGCCCTGGAGAAGTACGCCGGGCGACGCGGGTGATCGAGGGGCGCCGCTGGCCTCGGCCGCTCCGTGCACGAGGCGATCCCTCGCTCCGGCCAGGCGGCCCTGCGGGTGGCGCTCGGCTCGGGGGCGGGACGCGGATGTCCGATACCCGGCGCGGCACGGCCAGGCACCGCCCGCGCGGCGACTGTGGGCGCATGATCTCGCGACCCCGAAGGGCGGTGCCGCCCACGCCGGACGGCCGGACGTACGTGATCGCGCTTGCGTTCCCAGGCGCCTTCGCCCTCGAGCCGCTGGGGACGGTCGTGGCGCCGTGTCGGGCCGCCGCCGCCTGGGCGGCGACGGTTCGCTGGCCCGCCGCCGGTAGGTGGATGAGGGTGCTGCCCGCAGGCCGGGCGCCGGCGGACCTCCTCGGACGGTCGCTCGCCCTCGACGCGGCGCCCTTCTGAGATGGGGGGGCACCCCCCCCCCGAGCCGCGGGCGGCCCCGGCGCCCGGCCGTGAGACGGCGTAGCGGCCGTCAGCGCGCTCGCCCCCGGGGCCCCGCGCCGCCGGCTACCGCCGCGCGTCGCGCCCGGCGGACACGGGGATGCTGACGCCGGCTTCCACCTCGCGCGCCAGCACCGCGTCGAACAGCGCCGCCCACCGATCGAGGATCGCGGGCGCGAGCGCCGCCGGACCGCCGCGGAGCAGGCGAGCCTTGATCAGCTTGGCCAGCTCCACCTTCCATCCTTGCTCGAGCGTCAGGCCGAAACGCTTGGCGTACGCCTCGACCTGCGCGACGAACGGAGTCCCCTCTGCCGCGACGTCCTCGAAGTCGTCCTCCGGCCCGCGCAGCCACTTGGTGACGACGGCGGCGGCGGTGCCGAAGGGCATCAGGTCCTCCACCTCGGCCTGGGAGACCCCCACGTAGTCGCCGACCGAGAGCACCCGCTCGGCGGCGGCCCCCGCGTAGGTCTTCGCCCTCAGCTGCTGCGCGAGCTTGCGGCCCGACTCGTCGGCGTCCACGAGCACGACCGGCGGCTCCTCGGCCCTGGCGGAGACGATCGACACGACCGCGTTCACGCCGCTCACGCCGCCGGCCGGCAGGAAGACGAGGTCCCGGCGTGGCGTCAGGCGACCGGCCGCCACCAGGAGCGTCTTCATCGCCGAGAGGTAGTGCTGGTCGGACTGACCCTCGACGATCACAACCTGGCAGCCCTGCAGCAGCGTGTCCGAGATCGTCAGCCCCAGCGCGGCGTACACCGGGTAGATCGAGCGGCTCTGCGCCTGCTGCGCCCCGTCGCGGGTCTCGGCCGCGCGCAGGTTGGCCGACACGGCCGTCGTGCCGTCTGCGCGCACGTAGACCGCCTTCACCCGATCCAGCTGGTCTGGGTCCACCATGAAGGGCGAGTGGGTCGTGTAGAGGATCTGGTTGGACCGCGACAGCTGGTCGAAGAACGTCGAGAGGTCGCGCTGCGCGAGCGGGTGGAGCGAGAGTCCCGGCTCGTCGAGCAGCAGGATCGCACCCGCGTGGGCGTCCTCGCTCTCGACGAGGAAGATGAGGTAGAAGCTCAGGAACCACTGCAGGCCCGTGCTCCGCCCCTCGAGCTCGATCTCCTCGGGCCGCCGGTCGTCGGCGACCCAGATCCGGAAGTGGTCGCCGTCGGCCGCGAGGCGGAAGCGGTACTCGCCCTGTTTCCACCACGCGCGGAACTTCTGGGTCAGCGACGTGCTCGCGGACTGCAGGAGGACGTCGCGCCGCTTCTTCTTCTCCGCGATCACGGCGATCTCCTCCTCGGTCGGCTCCGCCTTCGCCGGCGTCTTCTGGAAGTCGCGCCCGAGGTCGCGGATCTCCTTTGGACTCAGCCCTACGAAGTCGAACAGCACCTTGAGCGTCCGCGCCTTGGCCTCCTCGCGGCTGCCGAGATCCACCCGCTCCAGGTTCTCGATCACGTGCGGCAGGTAGATCTCCGAGTCGAGGTTCCCGTAGTTCGAGTAGTAGACGAAGCTCGGCACCTGGCCGATGACCAGCTTCCGGACCTCCGCGCTGTCGGCCGGGTGGGGGACCGTCACCTCCGCGTGCAGCGTCGTGAGGGCCTCCACGGCGTTCAGGTAGGCGGGCTTCGCGGTGCTGCGCTTCGACGCCTTCTCCGCGTCGACGGCCCGCAGGACGTCCAGCGCCTCGGCGAGGTCGGCGCCGCCCACTTCGTCGTCGGCGTCGCCCGGGTCCGCCGAGTCGTCCCGCTCGCCCGGCGCCGGTGCGTCAACCGGCGCGCCCGGGGTCGCGCCGGGCGCGCCGCTCCCGGTGGGCGCGTCGGACGCGGCCGGGAGGTCGCCCTCGTCGGCGGTGAAGTCCAGCAGCGCGAGGGCGCGGACCAGCGCCTCCTGCATGGCGCGGTGCGGCTCCTCGTCCTGCTTCGTGGCGACTGGAGCCTGCTGCACGTCCCGCAGCGCTGCCTCCAGCGGCGCCCGCGCGGCCCGGACGGAGGTCGTCCGGGTCGGGGCCGCCTCCGGGAAGCCCACGATGTAGGTCCCGTCGAACCGGCGGGCGACCTGCGCCAAGCGCACCTGCTCGACCGCGCACTTCGCCTCGGCGGCGACCCGTCGCGCCAGCTTGTCGTCCAGCTCGAACTGCGCCGTCACGAACACCGGCTTCACGCGCATCCGGCGGATCTCGTTGTAGCGGCTGCGCGGGAAGTCGGCGAGCTCGTTGATCTCGCCGTCCTTCGCCGGCTTCAGCTTCCAGAGGGGCAGCAAGAGGTTCGTCTTGCCGGATTCGTTCGTCCCGATGAGGGCCGTGACCGCGTCGGCCTCGATCCAGCCGCTGTCGGTGACGGAGCGGAAGTCGGTGACGCGGAAGCGGAGCAGGCGCATGACACCTCGGGGCGGGGGCGAGTGGGAGCCGCGACGGTTAGTCCTTCGGGAAATATGCGGTGCGGGAAGACGCTCGGCAGGGGGCATCCGGGTGCCGGCGCACGAGGGGTGCGCCGCGCGGACGCGCGGGGTGTGATGGCCGATGCTGTCCCCGCGTCCCGGCCGTCCCCGTCGGACGACGCCGGGCGACGCGCTTGACGGGACGGCCCGGCATGCGCATGTTCGCTTCGGAGTTTGTTCGGCTACCGGCCGCGGATCGGCGACGAGTGGAGGCTCTCGTCGACTGCGGTGTCGGACTACGACAAACCGATCGGAGCGCTCGTGTCCCTCCAGCCGCTGCCTTCGCAGCGCATGCCCACGCCAGCCGCCACGTCCGTGGCCCGCCCATGCGCCCCCTCGGGGGGGTGCGCGGCGGAGCCCGCTCGTTGGGCGGGGTCCGCCCCCGTCAACGCCGACGTGCCGTCTCCCCAGCGGGGCGCGCCATCGCGCGTCCCAGGTTGGGCGCCGTGGTCTCCTTCTCCTGATCGGCGGTCGATCCGCGCCGCACACTGCGGCCGCGGAGCCCCCCACTGCACCCGGGGGGCGGCCGAACGGCCCCCGGTGGCCTGCGATCGGGAGAGCGTATGGACCCTGGGACCGAGGATGCAGATGCCGGCCGGATCGAGACTCGCGCCGCCGGCGCGGCGGGGGCCGACGCCGCTCCGCCCGGGCTGCCCGGGCTCGCGCCGGCGCCCGGGTCGACACCCGTCACCACGGCGGCGGCGACCCTGCCCCTAGCGGAGGGGCTGCGTCCCGTAGCCCCTGTGCCGGACAGCCCGGCGCTCGCCGCTCCGCGCCCAGCGGCTCCGCTCCGCCGGCCGGAGATTCCGGCCGCGGGGATCAAGTTGCCGCCGCCGCAGCCACCGGAGTTCGCGCTGGCGTGGTCATACTCGCGGTCCGGACAGCTGCGCGAGTGCGAGCGGGCAGTCTTCTGGGCCACCTTCGGATCGCGCGGACTGGGCTTGCCGACCGGGGACCCGGACGCCGGCCGCGCGTGGGCGCTCCGGCACCTGACCGCGCTCCCCCTGGCCGTCGGCATCGCCGTGCACAACGCGGCGCGTCAGGTGCTGGAGGCCGTGCGCGCCGGTGCGGAGCCGCCCTCCTACGAGGCACAGCTGCGCTCCGCCCGGGGGACCCTGAACCATCTCTGGCGCGCGTCGCAGCCTGACCTGCTGGGGCGGTTCTGGAGCATGCCGGGCGTCCACGCGGCGTTGCGCGAGGTGGTCTACCGCGGCGAGCTCCGAGCGTGGGAGATCGAGCAGGCCCGAGCGGTCCTCGCGGGCTGCCTGCGCCACCTGCGCTCCGCGCCGGTGCTGGACGACGTGCGCGGCTGTGCCGCGTCCGACGTCTGGCTTCCGGAGGCGGGGCCCGTGCACTTCCGGCTCGCGCCGCAGTCCTTCGGTCCCGGGGCCGGGCCCAGGCTGGCCGCCTGGACGCGCCCGCTCACCGTGTGGGCCGCGCCCGACCTGTGCTACGTGCACCAGCTGCGCGCCGCCGACGCGGCGGCGGCCGGGCTGCCCGAAGGGCGGCGGTACTGGTGCGTCGTCGACTGGAAGACCGGCGCGCGCGGGTGCGAGGCCGACGAGCGGCTCCAGCTGTCCGTGTACGCGCTGTGGCTGGAGGCGAGCGGGCGGCCGAGCACCGACGACGTCTATCTGGGACGCATCGTCGCACTGCGCGACGCGTCGGAACGCTGGTACGTGCTCGGGCCCGACGAGCGGGCCGCCGCCCGGCACGCGATCGCCGCGGACACGGAACGGCTCCTCGGCCTCCTCGCGGTGCCGTCGCACGCGTTCCCGCGCCCGAAGGCCGACTGGGCGCTCGCCGTCCGCCGCGGTACATGCGCGACCTGCAACTACGCCGCGCTCTGCCACGACGACTTGGCGACCCGCGACTCGGCCGTCGGGACGAGCGAGGACGGCGCACGCGTCCCCGCCGCGTCCGACGCGGCCGTCCGGGCCACGACGAGCAGCCCCTCGCCGCCGCCGCCCCACCCCCCGAGGGCCTGATCCCTGTGCCGCGATGCTCACGCTCGCGGCACGTCGCGGGTCTTCACCGACGCTCGACGCTCTACAAGGGCGGGCCGACCAGGATCGCCCGACTCCGAGAGCGTCCCCCCGGACACGCGGCCGTGGAGCCGCGGCCGTACTCCTCTCCCCGGAGCTCCTCATGAGTCGTAAGCGGAAGAAGCGGCCGATCGCTCGAGCGTCGGCCGTCGCGCGGCGCCAAGCGGGTACGGCGGGTCGCCCGCCGTCGTCGCCGACCGACGTCAGGCCGCGGTACGAGCCGCATCTCACGGTGCGCATGGTGCCCTCGAATGGGGTGCGCATCCGCGGTCGCGTCACGGGCCGCGTGCACCACCTGCTCAGCCGGTTGGAGGAGGCCTGCTTTCGCCTCGTGGACTGGTCGGACGAGGTGCTCGACATCCGCGAGCAGTACGCCCTGTGGCCGCTGGAGGAGACGCAGGCGATCGCCGTGGACCTGGGCGTGCGCCACCCGCGCCACCCGCGCACGCGCGAGCCGATCGTGATGACCACGGACTTCCTGGTGACGGTGCGCGGGACCTTCCGCCCGAGCCTCGTGGCGATCGCGTGCAAGCCGGCGGACCGTCTGGGAGAGCAGCGCGTCCTGGAGAAGCTCGAGATCGAGCGGCGGTACTGGGCCTCCCGAGGCGTGTCATGGCGAATCGTGACGGAACGCGACGTGGCACCTGACGTCGTGGCCGGGCTCAAGTGGGTCGCGGGGAACGGCGCCTTCCAAGACCTCGGGGTGCCGGCCGCGCTGGTCCCCAGGCTGACCGACGAGGTCCTGCGTCGGGTGCAGGCGGCGTCGGGCGTGCCGCTCAACCTCGCGTGCCTCTCGATCGACGACCGCCTCGGCCTCGCGCTCGGCACGTCGCTGACCCTCGTCCGCCACGCCCTCGCCCGCCGGTGGTGGCACGTCGACTGGTCTGGCGGGGTGCACCCCTGCCGGCCGCTCGTTGGGCTTCGCCCGTGTAGCGGCAAGAGCGACCAATACCACGATCGGTACGACGACCGGTGACGATCGAGCACGTCGGCCCGCTTGTCGCCCCGCTCGTCGTCGTCAACGGGGTGTTCCGGGACCTCACGGCCGAGGCGCAGGCCGCCGCGAGCCTCCAGCGCCCCGGCGCGTCCGACCCACCCGCCGAGGACCCCGCCGTGGCACCGGCCGCGGGTCCCGGCCATGGGGGGGGTGACCCGCCAGGCGGAGCGTCGCTGTTCTACCGGGTGCTCTGGCGCCCGCAGGATGAGCCCTATCTGGTCTGGATCCGCCTCTTCGACGACACCGCATGGCCCGAGTGGGTCGCGTGGGACGACGTGATCGCGTGGCTGGCGACCGGCCGCCTCCGTGCCGAAGACGACCCGTACGCGGCCGCGATGCGGGCGGAGCGCGAGCTGAGCGCTAAGGCCCGCAAGCGCCGCGACGAGCGGTGGGACGCGGTCCGGCCGCTGGTGACCGACCCGGAGCGGCGCGTCCTGCGGCCGGGCGGCAGCGGGCGCGTCATCGCCGCGCAGGCGAAGGCCGCCAAGTCGAGCCGGTGGACCCTGTACACCTTGTGCCGTCTCTACTGGCAGCGCGGCCAGACGCCCAACGCCCTCCAGCCGGAGTTCGGCCGTTGCGGCGGCCCCGGGAGCGATCGTCTCGCGCGCGCGGTCCCCGGCGCCCCGAAGATCGGGGCGCCGAGTGGGGAGGAGAAGGACCAGGGCGTGCGCATCGGGCGCAACGTCTCGCACGAGTGGCAGCGGCTCATCGTCGTGGGCGCACGCCGCTACATCGAGAAGCGGAGGCTCTCGGTGCAGAGCGCGTACGACGAGACCATGGGCGAGTACTTCGCCTCGCGCGTGGTGGGGGACGACGGGGCGCTGACGCGGGTGCTCTGGCCGGTCGACCGCCGACCGACCATCGACCAGTTCCGCTACTGGTACGAGCGTCACCGCCACCCCGCCGTCGCACGCCAGCGCCTCGAAGGCCTGCGCGGCTACCTGCTGCGGCGCCGGGCCGTGCTCGGCACGACGGCCGACATGGCGCTGGGGCCCGGGGCGCTGTACCAGATCGACGCGACCCTCGGCGACGTCTACCTGCTGAGCAGCATCATCACGAACCGCGTGATCGGCCGCCCGGTCATCTACTTGGTGCTCGACCACTTCAGCGAGATGATCGTCGGCCTGCACGTCGCACTTGAGGGGCCGAAGTGGCTCACGATGGCGATGGCGCTCGAGAACGCGTTCACCGACAAGGTGGCGTACTGCGCGCGCTATGGGATCACGATCACGCCGGACGCCTGGCCGTGCGCCCACTTGTGCGCCGAGGTGTTAGGCGACCGGGGCGAGCTGCTGAGCGCGCACGCCGACGAGCTCGCGAACGGCCTCGGCATCACCGTCGGCAACACGGCCACGGCGCGCGCCGACTGGAAGGCGCTCGTCGAGGGGAGCTTCCGGACGCTCGTCCTCGACCTGATTCACGGCTGGCTGCCCGGGGAGGTCCACGACCGCCGGGACCGCGGCGATCCCGACTACCGGCTCGACGCGAAGCTCACCCTCCACGACTTCACCCGGCTGATGATCCGCTTCGTCCTCTACTACAACCACCACCACCGCATCCGGCGCGGGATGCCACTCGGATACGTGCCCGACGAGTACGACGACCCCACGCCCATCGAGCTGTGGCGGTGGGGCCTCGTGAATCGCAGCGGGCACCTGCACGCCAAGCCGCTGGCGGCGCTGCACGCCCACCTGCTGCCGTCCGCGCCGGTGCGGGTGGACCGGCGCGGCGCGCACCTCAACGGGCTCCGCTACCGCGCGACGTCGCTCGAGGCGGAGGGCTGGTTCGTCGAGGACGGGCGCGGCAGCCTGTACCTCGAGGGCGGGTACGACCCGCGCGACGTCGGCGTGGCCTTCCTGCGCGCGGAGGGGGGCCGCCCCCCGGAGCGGCTCACGCTCACGGGCGGCGACGAGCGGTACGCGGGACGCACGCTCGAGGAGGTGCACGACGAGGTCGCGTGGCGCGCGAAGGCGAACCAGCAGGCGGCGCCGGAGCGCTTACAGGCCAAGCTCACGCTCGGCGACCAGCGGCAGGCGATCCTCGATGAGGCGGCCGCGCGCCAAGCGGAGGTCGCGGCCGCGACCGGAGAGCGGGTCGCCGCGAAAGACGTGCGGGCACACCGCAAGGCGGAGCAGCTCGTGGAGCACCGGCGTGACGCGCAGCTCGCGGCGGCCGCCCTCGGCGACGCGGCTGGCCCCGGCACCGGGGGCGGCAGCGAGGGGCGGTCCGACGGCGTCCCCCGGCTCGCCGCCGACGAGGTGCGTCCCGCCACGGTGGCGGGACCCGAGGTGCAGGACGACGCCGGCGCCTACGTGGCGCCGGTCAGCCACGCGTCGCTCCTCCGATCGCTGCGGAAGAGGAGGTTGGGGGAATGACCGGGCAGGGCTCAGGAGCATCCGCCCGGCGGCCGGGCGGCGGCGCGGTGTTCGCGCTGAGCGCCGGCGCACGCGTCGAGGCCGTGTACCACCCGCAGGTGCTCGCCGAGTACGCCGGGATCCCCGTCCTCGAGGCGCTGCCGCCGATCCGCTCTCGAGAGCAGGTCGCCGAGGCGCTCGCATTCTACCCGCCGTACGACGACGCGGAGCGTGCGCAACCCGCACCGATTCGGAAGCACATGATCGGCCGCCTGCGGCGGTTTCTCCAGCCCCTCGACAAGCACCTCCACCTCGACGAGCGACTCTCGCGACTGCTGCGCGACGGCTACGTCGAGCGGGCGCCCATGCTGCAGGAGCACCCACACGGGCTCCCCGAGGCGTCCCGCGCCGCGATCCGCGCCTCCCTCAGCGAGCTGGCCGGCGACGGGACGACGGCCACCGGTCTGACGATCCTGGGGACGAGCGGGATCGGGAAGTCCACCGCGCTGCTCGCCTGCCTGCGCCTCTACCCCCAGATCATCGTCCACTCGGAGTACGCCGGGGAGCCGTTCGTCTGCCAGCAGCTCGTGTGGCTCAAGCTCGACTGCCCGAGCACCGGCTCGCTGCGCGGGCTGTGTATCGCCTTCTTCCGCGCGCTCGACCGCCTGCTCGGGACCGCGTACGAGAAGAACTACGCGAAGACGCGCGGCGCGACGATCGAAACCATGTGCCTGGACATGGCGGAGGTCATCAGGCGCCACCACCTGGGAGTCCTCGCGATCGACGAGGTCCAGGGGCTCGTCGAGGCCGGGCACCAGAACCGCACGCGCATGCTGAACTACTTCACGTCGCTCGCGAACGAGACCGGCGTGTCGATCGTGCTCGTGGGCACCTACAAGGCGGCGAACCGGCTGAATCGCGACTTCCGCCGCGGACGCCGTGGGCTCGGCGCCGGCGACTTCGAGTGGCGCCCAATGCCGCGCGGCAGCGATGACTGGCAGCTCTTCGTCGAGACGCTCTGGAGCTACCAGTACACACGGACGGCGACGCCGCTGTCGCCGCGGCTCCTCGAGGTGCTGCACGACGAGACGCAGGGCATCACCGACCTCGCCGTGAAGCTCTACCAACTCGCGCAGGAGCGCGCCATCGACCACGCCGTCTCCGACCCGCGGGAGCGGATCACCGTCGGCGTCCTCAGGTCGGTGGCCCGCGACAGCTTCGCGTCCGTCCGCCACGTGCTCCACGCCCTCCGGACCCGCAACGACAAGGATCTGGAGCGACTCGCGGACGTCGTGCCGGAGTGGATCGTGACGGAGGACGAGTGGCGCAGCCCGCACGCTACCGGCATCGAGTTCCTCGGGGGCGACCGGGCCGACGAGACGGCGGACGCCCCCGCGCCGGCGGCGCCGGGTATCGCAACGCCCGCATCCGACGGCGCGGTCAGCGGCTCGGCCGCGACGTCCGCCCAAGCGGTGCCGGGCGGCAGCCGCCGCTCCGGTCGCAGCACTGGCCAGCGCGCGGCGCGCGCACGCCGGACAGGCGACGCGGCCGTGCCGCCACCCGACGGTCTGCTGGCAGTGGGGGGGCAGTCGACCGCCTACGACGCCCTGCGGGGAGCCGGGGTCGTCGCGGACGTGGGCCTGACGTTCGGCGTCACGGGGGAGCGGGACGCCACGACGGTCAGCCAGCCCCGGGGCACGGGGGAGGACTGACGCGTGCTGGGGGTGTTCCCGACGCCGGCGCGCAGCGAGTCGCTGTATAGTGTGTTCGCGCGCCACACCGCCGCCATGCGCATCCGAGGGCGCCGCGCAGCGCGCGAGGACCTGTTCGGTTCGTCGCGCGGCACCGCCGTCGTCGACCTCCCCAACCGACTGGACGCGCTGCTCGCCATGTTCCCGGCCCGCGCGCCGTTCGCGGCGGACGTGCTGGCCGAGCGTCACACCGGGCTCCCCTACTACGCGCCGTTCGCGCCGCTGGAGCGCGTCGAGCGCGTGATGGTCGCGATGCGGGCCAGCGGGGGGGCGGCCCCGCACAACCTACTCGGACTGCGCGCGAGCGTCGTGCGACAGCCCGCGTTCCTCGCCTTCTGTCCGGCGTGCGTCGAGGCGGACCGGCGGGGACGACTGCGTGTGGCGTACTGGCATCGGGAGCATCAACTCCCGGGCGTCCTCGTCTGCCCGACTCACGGCGCTCGTCTGCACGACGCGCACGCCGCGCCGCGGCATCGACGACAGGATCGCCTCGCGTTCGTCCCGCTCGAGGAAGCGCTGAAGGCCGGGAGCGCGGCGCGCGCTCTTCCACCGGACGCGCTGGCGCACGCCCTGTGGCTCGCGGAGCAGACCGCCTGGCTGGTGGAGCACGGAGCGTCGTACGCCGGGCGGGACTCGGGCCGGAGTGCCGACTGGTACCGGGCGAGGTGCGCCATGCTCGGCTTCGGCCGCGGCCGCCGGCAGCTGCGGGTGTCGGAGCTCCGCGCGGCAGTCGGTTCGCACTTCGGGTCAGCTCTGCTCGAGGCATGCGGCTGCCCTGTGCCGGCCGTGGAATCGTCGACGAGCGGCGGGGACGACTGGCTGTCGCGCATCGTGCGGCGCCCGCGGGTAGCGGCGCACCCGCTACTTCACCTGCTGATGTGCCGTTTCCTCCGGGTGTCGGTCGCCACGCTCCTTGAGGAGATCGAGGACCTCCCTGCGTTGGTCGTACGTGTTCGGGCCGTCGACGACCGTCAACCTCTCGCGGCGTCGACGTGCGGGACTGCGTCATCGTGTGCGGCGCCGGGGTCGGCCGGCTGCGACGTCCCCGCCGGCAACTGCGAAGCGCAGACGGGTGGCGTGGCGCTCGCGCGGCGCACCGGGTGCCACCAAGACGCCGGCGAGCCCGAGGTTCGGCCCGCGCGCGAGCGCGTACTCCAGCCGCAGGAGGTGCGGGTCGGCGCGAAGGGCGAGGTGCACACCGATGAGGGGGACGGGGGCCCCGGCGCCGTGGCGTTCCCGAGTCGGCGCGCGCCCGGAGTCCGTCTCGGGGACCCGGGTCCGGAGTGGGATCGACACCTGACCGCGCTCGTCCTGGACCCAGACGTGCCCCTCCAGGCCATTGCGCAGCGGCTGGGGACGACGACACGCACGGTTCAACGGCGCGCGTTACGGCTAGGCGTCTGGCGCGACACGTGGCAAAAGGGGCGTGCCGGCGCCGAGCCAACCGGTCGGGCAGAGCGCGCGCGATCCATCCGTCAGGCGCGCTACCGCGCCGAGTGGCGTCGACTCGTCGGGTGGGCGCGAACCTGCGGCTGCGGCGCCGGCGAGCTCCGACGGCGGGCACCGGCGGCCTACGGGTGGCTGTACCGGAACGACCGAGCGTGGCTGCGCGCCGAGACACCAGTCGCGACCCGGCGGCCCCGGCGCGAGCGCGTCGACTGGCCCGCGCGCGACGCCGCCCTGGCGGCCCGCGTGCCTGAAACCGCCGCGGAACTGCTCCGGCGCGGCGGCCGGCCGGTGCGCGTCACCCGCCTGGCCCTGGGCCGCGCCCTCGGGGCGTCGGAGATGATCGGCTGTCACGCGGTGCGGTTGCCGAGCACCGTCGCCGCCATCGCCACGGCCACTGAGTCGGCGGAAGCCTTTGCGAGCCGCCGCCTCCAGTGGGCGGCGGACCTCTACGGCGCCGAGCGCCGCGTGCCTCGCTGGTGGCAGTTGGTCCGCCGCGCGGCGCTGGGCCGTGCACCGCTGGCGACGTGGGAGGCCGAAGCCTCGGCACACGTGTCGCGACTCCAGCGGCTGCTCCTCGGTCCGAGCATGCCGACAACCTAGCGGCGCGTGCAGCGGGGCGGCGCGGCGCCGGCGACCTACGGAATCGACGCGCTGAGGTTGTCGCCGCGTGGCGGATGGAGGCGTCTGGGGTAGGGTTCCTCGGCCACGGTGGGCGACGGCGAGCCCCCGCAGCGCCGAGTTGTCTCGGACTAAATTCCGAAGCCAGCCGGCACGAGCGGGTGCTGCGCGGCGGGTCTGTCCGCGACTTGCAGCATCGCGGGAGCCCCGCGCTTCGTCTCGGAACAACGACTTCGCGCGCCATCTGTCCTCGAGTTTTTTCCCAAGCGCCACGGCCGCACGCGCGACGGGCGCCCCGACTCGGGGGCGCCCGTCGCCGTTTCGGGGCCTGTTTGCTGGCGCGGGGCGTCGGGCGCCCGCACCGTGGCGCGCCATGAGCGAGTACCACGACCGGCGCGCCGGCCCGCGGCGGCGCCAGCGCTTCATCGGCGGGGTGGTCGCGGTCGCGTCGCTGGCGGCCGCCGGCGCGTTCGTGCTGGCGCGCGGTCGCACGACCGAGTCGCCCCCCGCGCTGCTGGGCGCCCCGGTGCGCGTCGCCGCGGCCGACGGCGACGCGCTGTTCGTCCTGACCACCAGCGAGCTACGGTACGCCCTCTCCTCGCGCCGGAGCGCGGGGCGCGTGCAGGTCGAGCGCCAGCTCGACCTCTGGCGCTTCGACCCGACGACGGCGACGCCGGTGTGGCGCCGCCGGCTGCTCACCGAGAAGAACGCGGACGCGCCGGCGGCCTTCGGCGCCCGCCTGCTCGGGGCGCACGGGGGCACGCTATGGCTGAACGTGCGCGGGCCGCTGGCCGTCGCGGCGGCCGACGGCCGGCCGATCGGCGACGCCGACACGATCGAGGCGCGCTCGCCCGCGCTCCGCGGCGCGATGCCGACCGGCGCGCGCTACGTCGCGCTGGCCGCCGACGGGCTGCGCATCATGGCGACCGACGCGCGCGTCCACCGCGTGGACCCCGCGACGCTGGCGGCGCAGCCGGTGACGTCGCCGCCCGCCGCCTCGGTGGTGACGCGGCCGGCCGCGTGGACCCCGAACTCGGCGGACGCCTTCGCGACGCGCGGCCTCGCGATCCCCGGGCGGTGGCTCGGCGTGATGAGCGCGGAGGAGGGGCAGCGGTTCCGGGGTCGGGTGGCGGCGGTGACGGCGGCGCTCTCGGGCGACCGCCGCGAGCGGGCGTACCACGACGCGTCGCGACTCGAGCCGCCGCGGGACGGACTCGGTGCGCCCGTCTGGCTGCGCCTCTGGGGGGCGCGGGTCGACCAGGTGTCGGCCGCGCCGCCCGGCTGGCCGGCGAGCCTGCCGAACCGGTGGGGGACGCGCGCCGCGTACTCCGAGGTCGCGCCGCTGCCGGAGAGCCCCGAGTTCCTGCAGGGCGGGCTGCTGCACGCGGGGGGGACGCCGGCCGCGCCTCTGCTCGTCCGCCAGCCCGACGGCGTGTTCGTACTGCACCGCGACAAGCTCGGGGAGGAGGGCCGCCTGCAGCTCACGCGCGTCGCCGGCCCCGGCGGGCGTCCGGTCTGGAACGCGCGCCTGCCGCTGTCGGTGCTGCAGGCCGTGCTCGCGGGCCCGCCGGAGGGGCGGACGCTCGTGCTGGTCGGCCGCGAGTACACCCCCGTCGGCGCGGCGCGCGACCCGTACCGCGAGGCGCACGAGCAGGTCGTGAGCGTGGACGTCGTCAGCGGCGCCGTGCGCGCGTACGACCTGACGGCGCTGGGCGTCGGCGCGCCGGTCACGCGCTGATCGGGGGTGGGCCGCGGGAGGCGAGCTGGCGGACTGAGTAGCACCCCGGCGCCGCCGACCGTAGCGTGGGGCGCACGCCCGACCTGTCACCCTTCGGCGCGCCCAGATGTCACACTCCAGTCGATCGATCTCGCGGACGCGGCGCTCCCTCCGGGCGGTCGCGTCCTTCGCGTTCCTGCTCGCCGTCGCGCCGGCGTCCGCGCAGACGCGGGTGATCGACTTCGCAGACTACGTGAACCCGGAAGAGTGCGGCGACGAGGGGTGCAACCCGACGATCCGCCGGCAGGGGTACGTCTTCTCGTGCCTCTCGACCGGGGAGGGGAATGAGGGGCTGACGTGCGGCGACTTCTCCGGTGGGCCGTTCGGCGCCGGCGGGAACGTCCTGGTCCGCGTCACCAACATCTACGGCGCCGTACGACTCGCGCGCGAGGAAGGCGGCGCGTTCGACCTGCTCGGGCTGAGCTTCGCGCGCTCGTCAGACGACGCACCCTCGTACGAGGTCGAGCTGCTCGGCCGGCGTGTGCGCGGCGGGTTCGCGCGGCGTACGGTGATGGTCGGCGGCGCGCCGTTCGTGCTCACCGCGTTCGACCTCGGCGACGCGTTCGCGGGCATGTCCTGGGTGCGCTGGCGGGCGGGCGGGTTCGGGCCCGAGCCGGCGGACGAGCTTCCCTACTTCGACGACGTGGTGGTGCGCGACGACCACCTGACGGTGGCGCCGGAGCCGGGGACGGTGGGGCTGGTGGCGGGACGGCTGGCGGCGCTCGGCGCGGCGGGACGCGTGCGGCGACGGCGAACGTAACGCGGACGGACGCGACCCGGCCCAATACGTGACGGCCGGCCGGCTCACGCGTACTTTGGCGTATGTCGTCGCGGTCCCCTCTCCGCCGGCGCGCCCTCCGCGCCCTCCTCGCCGTCGCCGGGCTCGTTCCCGCGGCAGGACAGGCGCAGCGTCCGGTGCCCGCGATCGACCTGCCGGCGGAAGACACGGCGCTGGCGCGCGGCGGGCCGCAGACGGTCGTCGCGGGGCGCGCCCTGGTGGGCGCGGGCGTGCTGCACGACCGCTCGCTGATGATCGCCGTGCGGCGCGACGACGGCTCGGGGGTCTGGGTGTTCAGCCGCGGCGTCGCCGCCTTCGGCGTCCGGGCGGGTGACAGCGTCGAGGCCACCGGCGTGCTGCACCGCTACCGCGGCACCACCGAGGTCGTGGCGTCGAGCGTGCGCCGGGTCGCCGCCCCGCCGCGCGCGTTCGCCGCGCCGCCCGTGATCCCCGCATCGTCGGCGCCGATCGTGGCCGCCGAGGGGCGGCTCGTGCGCGCGCGCGGCCGCGTGGGCGCGCAGGGGTCGAGCGAGGGGGGGCGGTGGCTGCGCCTGCGGCGCGGGGACGGCGGCGCGACCGACTCGGTGACCGTCTGGGTGCCGGCGACGCACCAGCGCGATCCCGGGCTCGCGGACCTGCGCGTGGGCGACGACGTCGAGGTCACCGGGATCGCCGCCGTCTACCGCGACAACCCGAACGACCCGCCGGTCGCGCAGCTGGTCCCGCGCGGCCCCGAGGACGTGCGCGTCCACGGGATCCCCGGCCGCTGGCGCGAGCTGGCGGCGCGCGGGGCGCTGGCGGCGCTCGCGGTCGCGGCCCTCGGCTGGGCGCTGGTGCGCGCCGCCACGCGGCGCCACGCGCGCGCCCTGCGCGAGACCGACGCGCGTTACCGGCAGCTGCTCGAGCTCTCGCCCGACGCGGTGCTCGTGTACGCCGACGACCACGTGCTGTTCGCCAACCCCGCCGCCGCGCGCCTGCTCGCCTTCGCCGACGAGCGCGCGCTGGCCGGCGTGCCCCTCGCCCGCCTCCTCGACGCGGACGAGCGCGCGGCGCTCGGCGTCGCCTCGGCCGCCGCGCGCCGCGTCCGCACGCGGCTGCGCGCCGCCGACGGAGGGTCGGTGGACGTCGAGGCCGCGACCAGCCCCTGCCGCTTCTCCGACCGCGCGGCGGCGGTGATCGTGGCCCGCGACATCGGCCCGCAGCTCCGCTACGAGCGCGAGCTGCGCGAGCTGGCGCTGCTCGACGAGCTGACCGGGCTCCACAACCGGCGCGGCTTCCTGACCTTCGCCGAGGCCGAACTGCGGCGTTTGCGTCGCGAGGGACGCGGCGCCGCGCTCCTGTTCGCGGACCTGGACGGGCTGAAGCGGATCAACGACGGCTACGGACACGCGGCCGGTGACGCGGCGCTGCTGGCGGTCTCGCACGCGCTGCGCGAGGTGGTAGGCGCGCAGGGGCTGGTGGCGCGCTGGAGCGGCGACGAGTTCGTGGCGCTGGTGCACGAGCCGGAGGGCGCCGACGCCCCGGGCGCGCCGGACGCCGCGCTCGCCGAGCGCTTCGAGCAGCGGCTGCGCGACGCGCTGGCGCGCCGGCGCTCGCCGCACGAGGAATGGGTCGCCTCGGCCTCCGTCGGCGCGCGGCGCCTCCCGCCCGACGGCGGCGAGACGCTGGCGGCGGCGCTCGCCGCGGCCGACGCGGGACTCTACCGCCGCCGCGCCGACGCGCGCCCCGCCGGCCTGCGCTGACGTGCGCGTGCTCGTGCAGCGCGTCTCGCGCGCCGAGGTGCGGGTGGCCGGGCCGGACGGCGCGCCGCGCGTCGCTGGGGCGATCGGGCGCGGCTTCCTGCTCCTCGTCGGCCTCACGCACGCGGACGGCGACGAGCAGCTCGACTGGATGGCCGAGAAGGTGCTGGGGCTGCGCCTGTTCGCCGACGCCGACGGACGCATGAACCTGGCGCTCGACGAGGTGGGGGGCGCGCTGCTCGTGGTGTCGCAGTTCACCCTCTACGGCGACGCGCGCAAGGGGAAGCGGCCGAGCTTCGTCGACGCCGCGCGCCCCGAGGTCGCGGTGCCGCTCTACGAACGGTTCGTCGAACGGCTGCGCTCGCGCGGTGCGCGCGTGGAAACGGGGGAGTTCGGGGCGATGATGGACGTGGAGCTGGTGAACGACGGGCCGGTGACGCTGTGGCTGGAGCGATGACGGACGCGGAGACGAGAACGGATACCGAGGGCGCCGGGCGTGGCGCGCCGCTGCGCGTGGTGCTGGCGTCGCAGTCGCCGCGGCGGCGCGAGCTGCTGACGCTGGTCGGGATCGCGCACGAGGTGCGGCCGGCCGACGTCGACGAGCGCGTGCTGGCGGGGGAGGCGCCGGACGCGTACACGGCGCGGCTGGCGCGCGAGAAGGCGGCGGTGGTGGCGGCGCTCGAGCCGGACGCGGTGGTGATCGCGGCCGACACGACGGTCGTCGTCGACGGCGACATTCTGGGGAAGCCGGAAAGCGTCGCCGACGCGCAGGCGATGGTGCGCCGGCTCGCAGGGCGGTCGCACGAGGTGTACACGGGGATCGCGGTGCGCCGTGGCGCGCGCGGCGCGGACGCGGTCGAGCGCGTGGGCGTGACCTTCCGGCCGCTCACCGACGCCGAGGTCGTGGCCTACGTCGCCACGCGCGAGCCGATGGACAAGGCCGGCGCCTACGGGATCCAGGGGTACGGCGCGACGATCGTCGAGCGCGTGGACGGCGACTACTTCGCGGTGATGGGGCTGTCGCTGGTGCGCACGGTCGCGCTGCTGCGCGCGGTGGGGGTCGACTACCCGTTCGGGCCGTTGCGCGCCGCGTCCGCGATCGGTGACTCGCCGGCCGCCCGATAGCGCGTGCGCCAGCGCTCCACCTTCTCGATCACCTGCTCGACCGTGATCCGCGGCATCCGGTCCAGTCGGTTCTCCATCGAGACCGGGTAGTCCTCCCCCGGGTCCCCGTACGCGTCGATCATCAGGTCGCGGAACTTCCGATACGGCCCGACGCGCTTCGGGTTCGAGTACGCGATCAGCGACACCACCGGTCGGTCGAGCGCCACCGTCATGTGCAGCGGTCCGGTGTCGGGGGAGAGTACCAGCGCCGAGCCGTCGAGGATCGACACGAGGTTGCGCAGCCCGCTCCCGAGCGCGCTCACCGGCTTGTGCCGCGTCTCGCGCATGATCACCGCCTCGGCCGCCAGCTCGCGCTCCGAGCGCCCGCCGACGAGCACCGGCTGCAGCCCGTGGTCGGCGGACAGCGCGTCGCACACCCGCGCCCACCGCTCCGGCAGCCAGTCCTTCTGTGGCTTGCTGGTCGCCACCACGACCGCCGCCGCCGGGCGGTCGAGCCGCGCGAAGAAGTCACGCTGCCAGGCGCGCTCCTGCGGCCACGGGCCGAGGTCCCACACCGGCGGCTGGTGCGGCACGCCGAGCGCGTCGAGGAACTCGAAGTACTGATCCTGCACGTGCTGCATCGGGTGCGGCGGGACCTTGGCGTTGGTGAACAGCCAGTTGAAGTCGCGCGCCCGCCCCCGATCGAAGCCGAGCTTCACCGGCGCCGGGACGAAGCCGGTGATCAGTCCCGCCTTGAAGTAGACCTGCAGGTTGAGGCAGAGGTCGAACGGCCCGCGTTCGTGCAGCGCGCGCCGCACGTCCAGGAACCCGCGCGCCCCCGCCGAACGGTCGAACAGGACGATGTCGTCGACCGCGGGGTGCCCGCGCACCAGCGTCGCCGGGCCGGGTTGCAAGACCCAGGTCACGTGCGGCGCCGGGTCGAGGCGCTTGAGCGCGGTGAGCAGCGGGAGGACGTGCACGGCGTCGCCCACGGCGCTCATCATCACCACGCACACGCGACGCAGCGGCACGCGCCCGAACGGCGCGCCCGCGTCGCGTGTCGCGGGCGACCCGCCATACGACTCGGCGCGCGGTTCGGCGTGCGGTTCGGCGCTCACGTCGGCCCGACGTTGTAGCCCGGCCGCCACACCAGGTCGATTTCGGCGTCGGCGCCGCGGCGGGCGGTCACGCGCAGGCACTCGAGCTCGAGGTCGGACACGGCGAGCCCGCGCCGCGTGCGCCACTTGTGCAGCGAACCCTCGAGGCGGCGCAGGTTCGCCTCGCCCGCCGCGTGCGCGCCGCGCTCGGTGGGGGCGCGCCCGGGCGCGCGCGCCACGTCGAGGTCGAGCACCCAGGCATCGAGCGCGCCCGCGCCGCCAGCCGCGGGGGTGACGAGCACGTTCTTGAGGTTGAGGTCCGGGTGGCGCACGCCGAGCCCCGCGAGCGCGTGCAGCAGCGCGCCGGTCGCGCGCACCCAGGGCCCGCGCGGGTCGCGCCCGACGGGGAGTGAGCGCAGGTGCGCCGCCAGGTCCTGCGCGTCCGGCACGAGGCGCGTCACGACGTCCGCGCGCACGAGGCCGAGCGGGGCGGGGTAGAGGGCGTACGCCAGCACTTCGGGGGTGCGGATCCCGGCCGCGCGCAGCCGCGCGCTCAGCGTCAGCTCGTGCGGCGCCCGCGACGGGGCGACGAACAGGTCGCGCGTGAGCGGCGCCAGCAGCCCGCCGTGCCACGAGTGCCGGACCACCGCGTCGGTGCCGTCGGCGAGCGTGACCGCCCACGCGGCGGCGCGCCCGCGCAGCTCGCGCCGGCCTGGCGCCGCGGCGGCGTGGTCCCAGAGCGTCGGGCGCGTCGCGAGTACGTCGGCGAGCGGCTCCGCCAGCTCGGCGCGGCAGACGAGCGTGGCGCCGCGCACCGCGAGCCGCACGTACCCGTCGGGGTGTCCGTCGCGCGGCGGGTGCGTCGCGCGGGCGCTCACCCGCCGCGCGCGACCGCGTACACGGCGAGCCCCGGGTCGTCCGGGCCCGCCGGCGGGCACGCCTCGGGCGCCTCGCGCATCCGCGGCGGCGGGCCGCGCAACGCGTCGCGGAGCGGCGCGGTCAGCAGGATCTCGCCGGCCGCCGCGACGTCGCACAGGCGGCTCGCCTGGTTCACCACGTAGCCGATCACGGTGAACTCGAGGCGGCGCTCCGAGCCGATGTTGCCGGCGAACACCTCGCCGTGCGACAGCCCGATCCCGATGGCCAGCGGCGGCCGGCCGAGCGCCTGCCGGCGCGCGTTCATCGCCTCGACGGTGGCGATCATGTCGATCGCGGCGGCGAGCGCGCGGTCGGCGTCGTCGCCCGTGCTCTCGGGCGCGCCCCACTGCGCCATCACGCAGTCGCCGATGAACTTGTCGAGCGTGCCGCCGAAGCGGAACACGCACTCGACCATGCCGCTCAGGAACTCGCTGAGCGTCGCCGCCAGATCGTCGGGCGCCAGTTCGGCGGCCAGCTTGGTCGAGCCGCGCAGGTCGGCGAACAGCACCGCCACCGTGCGCCGGTCGCCACCAAGCTTCACGCCGTCGGACGAGCGCGCGATCCGCTCGGCCACCGGGGGCGCGAAGTAGCGCGCGAAGTTCTCGCGCGCGATCGCCTCGCGCCGCACCCGCTCGGCGAGGCGCGCGTTCTCCAGCGACGCCGCCGCCAGCCCGCCGAACGCGGTGAGGAAGTCGAGGTCCGCCTCGGCGAACTGGCGGTGCGGGTCGGCGCTGTCGACGTACAGGGCGCCGAGCGCGCCGCCGTCGGCGGCCAGCAGCGGGACGCACATCGCCGAGCGCACGCGCTGCCGCAGCACCGACTGTCCGACGAAGCGCGGGTCGGCCGTCGCGTCGACGGTGAGCAGCGCGGCGCGGCGCGACAGCGCGGCGCGCGTGATCGTGCGCGGCACCGGCGGCGCGCCGGCGGCGATCAGGTCGGCGCCCCACCGGTCGCGCGCCACCACGGGGGCCAGCGCCGCGTCGCCGTTGCCGTCGCCGACCAGCAGGATCGCCGCCCGGTCGGCGTCGAGCGTGCGCAGCGTCGCGCCCACGATCCGCTCGTGCACCGTGTTCACGTCGGCCGCGCCGCCGAGCGCCTTGGTGGCCTCGAGCAGCTGCTGCAGGCGCCGCGCGGTGAGCTCTTGCGGCGAGGCCGCCTCGCGCTCGGCGACGATCGGCGGCTCGGCGTCCCAGTCGCCGCCCGGCGGCGCGGCGGGGGTGGCCGGCCGCTCGATCCGCGGCGGCGCCGCGGGCGCCGGCGGCAGGGGGGCGGGGGCGTCCGCGCTCGGCGTGTGCCGGCGGGACAGGGAGGGCTCGCCGTCGGCAGAGCGCTCGGGCGCGAGCGGCACGGGCGCGCTCTCCTGGCCGAGGACGGAGGTCCCCCCGGCCGTCGGCATCGGCGCGCGCGCGTCGGGTGCGACCAGCGCCAGTTCGGCGTCCGCCTCCGCCTCGACGCGCAGCGGCACCACGCCGAACGCCACCACGTCGCCCGGGCGCAGGCGGGCGCGCTCGACCCGCACCCCGTTGCGGAAGGTGCCGTTCCGCGACCCGAGGTCCATCACCACCAGGTGGTCGTCCGCCGCGTGCACCTCGGCGTGCCGGCGCGACACCGTCGGGTCCGCGAGCACGAGGGCGCACTCGGCCGATCGCCCCACCACGAGGCTCCCGCCGGCGGGGAGGCCGGCGAGGCGGGTGCCCTGGGCGTCGACGAGGTGGAACGACATGGGCCCGAATCTAACGGCCGCCCGCCGCCCGCACCCGCCCGATGGCCGTCAGCATCGCCCGCGCCTTGTTCTCCGTCTCCTCCCACTCGCGGGCCGGGTCGGAGTCGTAGACGATCCCGGCGCCCGCCTGCACGCTCGCCTCGCCGCCGGCGATGACGCAGGTGCGGATCGTGATCGCGAGGTCCATCCGCCGGTCGCCGGCCGCGATGTACCCGACCGCACCCGCGTACGGGCCGCGCCGCTCGGGCTCCAGCTCGTCGATGATCTCCATCGCCCGCACCTTCGGCGCGCCGCTCATCGTCCCGGCCGGGAACACCGCCCTGAAGACGTCGAGCGCCGCGCGGTCGCCGTCGAGCACCCCCTCGACCTGGCTGACGATGTGCAGCACGTGCGAGTAGCGCTCGACGTGCATGAGGCTCGTCACCTCGACGCTGCCGAACGCCGCGACGCGCCCGACGTCGTTGCGCCCGAGGTCGACCAGCATCACGTGCTCGGCGCGCTCCTTCTCGTCGGCCAGCAGCTCCGCTTCCAGCTCGGCGTCGTGCGCGGGGGTGGCGCCGCGCGGGCGCGTGCCGGCGATCGGGCGCACCGTCACGCGCCGGTCGGCCACGCGCACCAGCAGCTCGGGCGAGCATCCCACCAGCTCCACCCCGTCGAGCACCAGGTGGTACATGTACGGCGACGGGTTGAGCGCGCGCAGCGCCCGGTAGAGCGCCGCCGAGTCGAAGTCGTGCGCGACGCGGATGCGCCGCGCGAGCAGCGCCTGGAAGCAGTCGCCCGCGCGCACGTACTCCTTGACCCGCTCGACGTCGGCCATGAAGCGCTCGCGCCCGTACGCGCTCTCGCCGACGGCGGCGGGCGCGGCGGCGTCGAGGTCGAGCGGCGGGAGCGGTTGCGGCGTACGCAGGCGCGCGATCGTCGCCTCCACGTCGCGCAGCGCCGCGTCGTACGCGGTTCGCATCGCGCCCCCGTCGGCGGCCAGCGCGGCGTCCACCGGAACACCGACCACCACCCGCGCCTGCGCGCGCAGGTTGTCGACCACCACCAGCGCGCGCGTGAACACGAACAGCGCGTCGGGGGCGGGCACGCCGCGCGGCGGCGCGTGCGGGAGCCGCTCGATGTGGCGCACCACGTCGTACGCAAAGAACCCCACCGCGCCGCTCCAGAAGGGCCCGAGCGCCGCCACCTCGGCGGGGCGGAAGGCGGCCACCAGCGCCTGCAGGTCGGCGATCGGGTCGGCGGGCGTGCGCGCGCCGTGCCACCCGGCGTCGGGCGTCCAGTCCTCGACCACGCCGTCCTGCAGGCGCCACGCCGCGCGCGGCTCGGTGCCGAGGAAGGTGTAGCGGCTCCACGTCTCGCCGCCGGCGGGCGCGCTCTCCAGCAGGAAGGCGAACGGCCCGCGCCGCAGCTTCGCGAACGCCGACACCGGCGTGTCGGTGTCGAGCAGGCAGTCGCGCCACACCGGCACGAGCGTGCCGGGGGCGGCGAGGGCGCGGAAGTCGTCGAAGGCGAACACGTGGCGGCTCGGGGGTGGGGCGGGGCGCTTGCCGGTGCGGGGGCGCGCCGGCGAGACTGCGGGATGACGCGACCGTCCTTCCTGCGCGCCGCGCTCGTGCTCGGACTCGTGCTTCCGCTCGCCGCGCCGGCGGCGAGCGTGGCGGGACAGCCGCCGGCCGCCCCGGCCGCCGGCGGCTGGAACGACTCGACCACGCTGGCGCTGGTGCGGCGCACCGCCGACCGGCGCCGCGCGCAGCTCGCCGACACCGCGCTGCGCGACTACCGCGCCCTCGCCCGCGGCACGCTCACCTTCCTCGGGCAGCTCGGCGACGTGCTCGCCACGCCCCCGCGCGTGATCCAGGCGACGCAGGTCGCGACCGAAGTCTACTGGCGCGCGCCGAACCTGAGCAAGCAGCGGGTCGTCGGCACGCGCGACACGACCGTCCTGCCAACGGACAACTCGTTCTACCGCGACCGGTTCGGGATCGTCCAGAACAACTTCCCGAACGTGATCCGCGTCGGCGACGGGCGCGACGTGGCCGACGTCCCGCACCCGCTGGCGCCGCAGGGGGAGGCGCTCTACGACTTCGCCATCCGCGACTCGCTCGGCATCCGGCTCGGCGACCGCACGGTGAGCGTGCTCGAGGTGCAGGTCCGGCCGAAGGACCCGTCGCAGGCGCGCCTCGTCGGCACGCTGTTCGTCGACCGCGCCGAGGCGCAGGTGGTGCGCATGGCGTTCACCTTCACGAGCGCGTCGTACCTCGACCGGCGCAACGAGGACGTCTCGATCGTGCTCGAGAACGCGCTGGTGCAGGGGCGCTTCTGGCTCCCGCGGCGCCAGGAGGTCGAGGTCCGCCGCGCGGGAACGTGGATGGACTTCCCCGCGCGCGGGATCATCCGCGGGCGGTGGGACATCGGCGACTACCAGGTGAACCAGGAGATCCCCGCCGCGCGCTTCGCCGGCGCGGAGCTCGAGTTCGCGCCGCCGGCGCAGCGCCGCGCCTACCCGTTCGATGGCTCGGTGCTCGACGCGCTCCCGGCCGACGTCACCCTGGTCACCGACGACGACGTACAGCGCGTGCAGGCGCAGGCGCGCGCGCTCGTGCAGGCGCAGGTGCTGCGGCGCGCCCGCGGGAGCGCGCTCTCGGCGCGCGCGGTCTCCGACTTCGTGCGCGTCAACCGCGCCGAGGGGCTCGCGCTCGGCGCCGGGTACCTCGCGCGGCTGGGGAACGGCGTCGCGGTGCGCGCCCGCGCGCGCTACGGCCTCGCCGACGAGCGCGCGAAAGGCGCGCTGGCGCTGGAGCGCCGCGGGGCAACCGGGAGCTTATTCCGGCTGGAGGGGTTCCGCAGCTACCGCGAGGCGGGGGACGAGCCCGAGGTGTCGCTCGCGCGGAACTCGCTCGCCGCGCAGGAGTTCGGGAGCGACTGGACCGACCCGTACGACGCCTACGGCGTGCAGCTGGCCGGCGAGCTTGCGCCCTGGCGCGGCGTGCGCCCGTCGTTCACGCTCGGCTACGAGACGCAGGCGCCGCTGGCAGTGCGCGCCCGCCCGCTCACCGGCGCGTACGAGCCGACGCTCCCGGCCCTCGCGCTGTCGGGGGTGCGCGCGACCGTCGGCGCCGAGCGCGCAGCGGTGGCCGGCCCGCTCGGCACCATGCTGCAGTGGCGGGCGGAGGCGCGCGCCAGCCGCTGGACGCCGGGCCGCGGCTGGCGGCTCGGGTGCCGCGCGGACGGCGGGTGCGGCCGCTTCGTGCGCGGCGCGCTGGCCGCCGAGGCGCAGCGCCCGCTGGCGGGGGACGGGACGCGCCGGCTGGTGCTGCGCACGACGCTCGCCGGCGTGACGGGGCGGTGGAACGGGGCGGGCGGCGTGCCGGTGCAGGAGCTCGTGCTGCTCGGCGGCCCGGTGACCGGGCCTGGGTACGACTTCCACCAGTTCGCCGCCCGCTTCGGCGCGAGTCAGCGCGTGGAGTGGCGCTTCCCGGTGCCCTTCCCCTCGCTCTCGCTCGGCCGCTACGGGCGCTCGCCGGCGTCGGCCACGCTCGCGCCGTACGCACACACGGTGTACGTCGCGCGCCCGTCGGCGGTCCGCCCGGGGCGCGCGGGGTGGTCGCCCGCGGTCGGCGCGGGGGCGTACCTGTTCTTCGACCTGCTGCGCGTCGACGTCGCGCGCGGGCTGCGCGACGGGCGCTGGACCTTCTCGGTGGACGTAACGCGTGACTTTTGGCGCGTGCTTTGACGGCCGCTCCGCTGCGGTCCGCGTCGCTCGATGGACCGTGCGTCCTGCGCTTGGTGGCCCGCTCACGTCCAAACGGACCGGGGCGCGTCGATCTTGAGCGGAGAGGCGCGCGACTCGGATGTCAGGAGCTCGAAGAGGTCCAAGCCGCGGTTCATATGTGACGCATCACACCACGGTAGGCATTTCGTTCTGGTCGTCCCGTTCGCGGACGTTGCGGCGTTGGCGACCAGTTCACATGTTTACGTGGTCGAGTCGATAGACGCTGGGCGACGAAGCCAGGCGTTTCACGAGACCGTGTGCGAACTCCACTGATTGCGCATGGGCCGCCGGTACGTCCGTACCCGGTGACCCCACGTCGCGCCATGAGCCGACCGGAGCGTCTGCGAACGCGCTTCGCAGCTCATCAGTAGTCGCGCACGCGACCCCGGACGCCGCGCCATAGCCCCTATGTTCCCCCGTCGAACTGCGCACGCACCATTCACAACCAGTGCCCGTCACGTTCCAGCTCGCGTCGGCTACTCGCCCGCAGCGCCGCCGACTAGCGGTGCTGCGCGAGGAGGTACGCGCGTAATCGCTCCGCTAGTTGGTCTCGTGCTGATGAGCGCGTGCGCTGCCGAGCCATCGTCGCCTCGGGGCAGCGACAACTTGTCGGCCCGCGACGTGGATCGGGTTCGCGCGAACGCTGTGCAGCGCCTCGCGGGCGCCTATGAGCGAGCGGCCGCTAACCGGCCGACCGAGGCACATCTGCGCCAGCTCGCCGCGACCGTTCCTGAGTTCAGCGGGCTAACCTACACGCCCGATGGTAGAGACGTCGTCGTCCTTACGGTCGACACGTTGCGCGCGTCCGTTCCACTCCGACAAGCACTACAGGTACTGCTGCCGCGGTTAACTCGGAGTGCGCACGTAGTTGGCGAAGTGGGGGCTCCGCCACCGCGCGTTATTGTTCGCCCGGCGCGGTACACCTTTCGGCAGCTGAGCGCCTGGCGCGAGCTGATCTTCGAGGGTGTACTCGGTACCGAGGGCGTCGCATCGAGCGGCATCAAGCTCGACGGCAACTACATCGAAATCGGCGTTCGCTACGATCCCACGTCGGCGCTCGCTCGGGCACTTACCGCGAAACTCGTTGAGCTAGGCGTCCCCGCCGACGCGGTCCGGCTCGTTGTCGAGCGGGAGCACTTCGAAGAGCAGGACACAGTCTACGATGTGATGGCCAACGGGTGCCCAGCGGGCGCGAGTTGCGAATCCGAACCGTGGATTAAACCTCCGCCGTACCCCCAGTATCCACAGCCGCAACCCTATTACACGAATCAGGCGGCAGACTCGCTGCATAAGATTCAGCGGCCGCTCGCCGCAGGTGTTCGGATCGCCCGCTGGAAGAATCGGGATAATCCGTACGATCGACAAGTCGTCGGGGGCACGCTCGGTCCGATCGCGCGACCGCCCGGTCAGAGCGCCGGTGCGCTTATGTCGAGCCACGTTACTGTTGCGGAAGCAACAGTCGATGGGGCGTGGTGGTTTCAGCCCACGCCCGGGGACACGCGCGCTTACATCGGACACGAGCGCCTCGATCCGTACTACTCGCAGTGCAAGCAAGGGTTCATCTATAGGGCCTGTCGTTACTCCGACGCGGCGTTCCTTGAAGTGTACATGACCATACCGCGCGCGCTCGCTGCGATTATTCGACCAGAGAACGTTGTTGGTGGTCCGCGGGGCAGAGGTAGTCTGCGGGTCAACCCGCACAACATGTATCTCACTGTTGTCGGCGAAGAACCCTACCTCGCGCAGTACGGCTACGTCGATAAGGTGGGCGCGTTCTCTGGGTGGATGGGCCTGACCCGGTTTGATGGACACCCAGCCTGCCCCGACTATGGTTCGGGGATGGAGGTGTCCGGATGGGCGAACCAAGCGGAGGGAAGCGCCGGTTCTTCAGCGCCGAGTTCAAGCTGGAAGCC